>BNJU01001352.1_pt1 | contig 241923 bp, 373 predicted proteins | sample 8539281 | NCBI WGS metagenome assembly BNJU01 (sample SAMD00202456, study PRJDB9452) | human saliva metagenome | isolation source: human saliva | place: Japan | reverse complement strand
TTCCATAAAAATTCCTTTCCTCTATTTTCACTTCTTTCAAACCTATACTTTATAAAAAAATAAGTATATCATAATATTTTTATAACAGACAAGAATTATTATTTGATTTTCCCAGTTTTTCAAGGTAAAATATAATAAAAAAATAGAAAAATATAAGGAGATGATTTTATGAAAAATAGCAATGGCTGGAGATCATGCTGGATTTAATTTAAAAAAAGAAATCAAGGAATCTCTGGAATCACAAGGATATGAAATTATAGATTTTGGGCCTTTTAGTGAAGAATCTTGTGACTTACCCGATTTTATCTATCCTGCTTCACTTGCAGTAAGCAAAGGCGAAGTTGACAGGGGAATTTTTATAGATGGCGTTGGTTATGGAAGTGCCTTAATTGCAAATAAAATTTACGGTGTTTATGCTGCTGTTTGTCAAGATCCATTTTGTGCAGGTTTGGCCCGTTCTCATTCAAATACCAATGTACTTTGTCTTGGTGGAAAAATTATCGGTTCTGCTATCGCACAAGAAATTGTAAAAACATGGATGACTACTGATTACTTAATAAATGAAAAAATACACAAATAGAGTAGATAAAGTAATTGAAATTGCTAAAAAGCACATAAGAAAAGATATTTAATTAAGATTTTTATTTTTTTAAAAATTACTTTAAAAAAATAGATTCATTATTTTACTCAAATTTTTTTATTTATTTGATCTCAAAAAAATTTGAATATGCAAAAATAATCCCTACTCTTGAATTGTATCAAGAAAAGGGACTATTTTTTTATTTTATCTACAAAAAAATTTTTCCAAAGTTCAAAAAAATAATTTATCATTATTTCTTTTCTTAGATTATGAATTTAAATATTTCAGATTTTAATCTCATAAAATTAATCAGTTTATGCTTCCTGTGCCGCATATCCGCCTTCGATTGCAACTTCCTTCACTTTTTCCTTCTTCTGTTTGATTTTTAATGAAAAAGTCCCTGTTCCAGCCTGATTTCCGTATTCTTCAATATAATCAACTACAAATACGTTTGTCATGTCGATTTTTCTTACCATCTGTCCTGCTGAAATGATTTCAAGGCTTGCTTGTCTGTAGGCATCGCTTGCTTCTGATGGAACTAATGACCATTGTGCAACTTTTCTTGTGTCATCTTCTGTATCTCCGCTTGCTGCAGCCAGTATTTTCCCCCTGATTTCCAAAATTACTCCTAGATCTGTTGCTCTCGCATTTGAATCATCAGGCGTTTCAGAAATATATTTTACATCCAGGATACTTTCCTTGTCTAGCAAAATTTCATTTTCCTGTCCTTTAACGCTCAATCTGAATCCCATAAATTATTCCCCCATTTTATTTTTTTGACAATTAAATAATAGCGCTATTTTTTTTAAATTAATTTAATTTTAATTATCTGTTATTATTTTACAACAAAAAAATAGTCATTTGTCAACCTTATTTTTTTAATTTTTTTATTAATTAATCTACAAGATAAACTTTAAGGGCAATTTCTTCATCAAACGGAATCGGTACAGCGACAAACTTTTTCCCTGCATCAATCATTCTGGCAATAATTTCACTCTGACTTTTTGGCAAATATCCAACTTTTTCCTTTCCTAGAATTATAGACAGCGACTGCATTCAAGGAAATACCATTAAATTCACGAAATAAATCCAGCTGAACTTCATCTTTAATCTTAATCGCAAAATTTCTAATATATTTAACTCCTCTAAATAAGTATCCAGCAAAAAAACAGTCTTCTCGACTTCTTTGTATACTTGTCAATCAATGTCTTTGCATATTCAAACATCATTTCCTTCCCCAGCTTAATCTTTTCTTCACGTCCATTATCCTTTTTGAATAACAAGAACTCCATTTCCAAAAATTAAACTCGTTTATCATATAATTTCTCTGATTTTTTTCAAAAGTTCAAAATATTCCATCATTTCTTCAAAAAATCATAATTTCCTTCTGGTTAATCTGAAATGATCCCTTTTTCAGCTCAACCGATGTATTCTCAATATACGAATAATAAAAATCTCCCATCCCCAAAAAAACCTCAATTTCATAATTTCCCCATAATAAAAGCCCATCAAATTCAAGTTTTATCCCATTAAAATTACTTACCAGCATTTCTTTCACCTCTTTTTATTGTACCTTCTTATTCCTTATTTCAGTCCTTCCAACTTTCCTTCAATAAATAATTTCAAATTTTTTTCAACATCATTCATAAGTGTTATCATACTTTTTTTCAGATTTCCATGCAATATGTGGAGTAATCACAATGTTATCCAATTCAAATAATTTAGAATTTTTTTCAATCGGCTCAACACTCGTTACATCAATAGCCGCTGATTTTATTATTTTATTTTTTTAATGCAAAATACAAATCATCCTGATTTATAACCGGTCCTCGTGCTAAATTTAAAAATTCTGGCACTTCTTTTTCATTTTTTTCATTTTTTTCAAGATCTATAAGATTTCTCGTTGAATCAGTCAACGGAACATGAAGCGTCAGAACATCACATTTTTCAAGCACCTCATCCAAGTCATGCCGTAAAATTCCATCCTCTTCAACTTTTTTTATAATCTTTTTCCCAGCACTTTTAGCAACCATCACTTCCATTCCCAATGCTTTCTGCCATCTGAGCAACTTTTTTTACCCAATATTTCCCAAATCCTACAATTCCTAAAAATTTTTCCCTCCACATCATCAATCGGATATTTCTGATAATCAGGAACATCAATATCAATCCATTTACCATTTTTTACTTCCTCAAAATATTTATTAACAGGCGTTAATTCATTTAAAAGAAAGGTAATTGCCAGCTGTGCAACAGAGTTAGTCGAATAGCCTGAAACATTTGCCACCTTTATTCCAAACTCATTTGCACTTTTCACATCAATATGATTAAATCCAGTCGCTGTAATAAGTATCAGTTTAAGTTTTTTAGCCTTCTCAAACTGCTTTTTCCCAAGTCTTATCCTAGTCGTTATTACAACATCCACATCTTCTATTCTTTCATCAATTTCTCCAACTTCAGTATCTTCATATTCAATATATTCGCCATATTTATCAAACTTTTCCCTTAAATCAATCGGTCCAGCCGTAACTCTATCCAAATACACTATTTTTTTAAATTTTTTTCCATAAATATCATCTCTTTTTAATTTTTTTATTAAAAGTAAATATGCTATACAATACTGACATCCGCCTTCAATTTATAAATAACATCCTTTCTTTCCACAACAATCATAACTTTTTCCTTCAATTCCTTATCCCGTTTTATTTTTTGCAATAATTTTTTTGCTGGATTTATAGCAATGGCATTTCCTACATTTTTAAACATTGTCAGATCTCCCGTTGTATCTCCATAGGCATACGATTTTTTTCAAATCGATGTCATACTTTTTACAAAAATCCGTTATTGCCTTCTGCTTACTTTTAGCATCCCACATTGGAATGACATTCCTGTAAAAAAATCCCATTCTCATCAACTTCATAAATAGAAGCCCTGTAATCTTCAACACCATATCTTTCTGCCATCTTTGCTTACAAGAAAAATCCGGACTTCCTGAAATAATTATAACCTTATGCTTCTTCTCCTTATGGTATTTCAGCCTTTCCCGTGTATACCGGTAAACTTTGTCCCCTTTTAACTTCATCACTCTTTTAGCAATAAAATCCATATCCTCCTTGCTAAAATTTTTCAATGCCTCCATATAAGTCTGCACAAGTTCATCCAAATAATCATCATAATCCCCAGTCCTATTTTTCCCACTTGGAAAAATTTCTCCTTAACTTTCCTTCCCAAGTCATCATATCAATATACTCATACTGCACAAGCATCTTAAAATGCTCAATTAACAGCGAATCCCGATAAATCGTCCCATCAATATCAAAAAATGCCGCCACATTTTTATTTTTACTTTCTTTCATTTCCATTCCCCCTAATTAAATTTATTTATTAACAATGCATTTTACACATTATGCTATATTTTACCCTATTTCCTCCAATAAATCAAATAATTTGCTATTCTAAATAATCTATTGCTAAATCATATTTAAAAAAATAGAAATTATATTTTATTTATATACAAGTAAAACAGTCATAACTTTTTAAGTTCAGTTTTACACTATATTATTGTATTATTGAAAAAAGAACAAATATGTCCGATAATTTATTTTTGAAAAAAATTTTTTTATGTATACTCAGACCTATTTAATACTATTCCCCAGTTTAAAAAGCGAATATTTATTTTAATTATTTGAAAATAAATATCAGGTTTAATCTGCTAAAAAGATTTACAATTCAAATGGGGTTTAGTATAAAATTAAACTACTAAAAATTATATGAATTTAAAAGTCGAGTAAAAATAGTTATAGTTTTTTTGAGTTCAGTTTTAAAAAGTTTTTACTATAAATTATCTGCATTTTTTTCACTTAATGGATAAAATAAAAAAACACTCCAAAAGAGTGCTTTTTAAAATATCATATTCTATTTATTTACTGACAAGAAATTTTTTATAAATACTGATGTTATTCAATCTTTATCGCTTTTTATTTTTCACAATTTCATATAAAAGCTTATTCAAAAAAACTTCCGTAGCATTCGGAACTTCATTTCCTAAAAGCCACATTTAAAGCCACTATTGCTACTTCCAGCTGGCTTTCATCAGGTTCTCTTGTAGTGATCTTTTGCAGCCACATTCCTGGAACTGCAATCATTTTAGCAAAGACATTATCCAAATGGTAACTTGTCCAACGTTGTATTTCATAAGAAAGTCCAGCAACGAAGGGAACAAATAGAACTCTTGTTACTAACTTGTAAATTATCATTGAAAAAAATGTCCAGTTGGAACTTTAAAAAAATAAATCTACTGTTGAAAACACTAGAATACTTATAAACATTACAAGCAGAAGAAAACTTGTACCACATCTTGGGTGAAATCTTGTACATACTTTTGCATTTTTAGGTGATAGTTCCTTTTCCATTTCATAATTCATAATACTTTTATGTTCTGCTCCATGATACTCAAAAACTCTCTGAATATCCTTTAAAAACGAAATCCCATAAATATATCCCAAGAAAAGTACCAATTTTATAATTGCTTCTACAATATTAGCCTTTTAAGACACTATCTTTAAAGAAAAAAATCCTCCAATAGCCGATGGCAGCCACATAAACACAGCAATTCCCAATAAAACCGAAGTCATAACAGTAAATCCAACCTGCTTGTCCGTCAATTTTTCCTCTTCATGCCCAGCCTGATTTGATGCGAAAAATAAGCTCCTTTGTCCCAACAACCATCGCATCATAAAGCGCTATAACCCCTCTTACAAAAGGTACTTTCAACCATCTGTTACTTTTTTCAGTTAACGCTATCTTTTTATAAACAATACTTCCATCCTGCTTACGAACCGCTGTTGCAATTGCTTTAGGCCCTCTCATCATAACCCCTTCCACAACAGCCTGTCCTCCAACAGTTATTTTTTTATCTCTCATTTTTACCTACTTTCTTTCATATTTTTTTAATTTTGTTATATTAAACTTGTTTTGAAATTCACAATTTATCAATTTTTCTAAAAAAATTTTAACATATAAACTTTATCAATAAAATTTATTTTTTTAATTTATTCTCTATCAATTACTGCTCTATTTTTTTATTCTTTTTAATGATTTATTAATATGTTCAGCCTTATATTTGCTAACTCCCTTTATTTTTGCAATATCCGAAGCTGTTGACATCAAAATTGACTGAACATTTGAAAATTCCCTTACAAGAATTTCCCTATCTTTTTTACTTATTTTTGTTATGTTGCTCAAAAGTCCATATCCGCGTGGTTCTATCTTTTCATCCAGATTTATAATATTTGTATCAAATCCAAGCAGACAAACAATTTTTTTCATCATCCAGCAATTCCTCTTTTGTCAAAGATCTTACTCTTAATCCAATTTTTTCAGCCGTTTCATTGCTTATCTTATAATCCTTTATGAGAGCGTCAAAACTCTCATTTTTATTCAGCATTATTTCTTCATACTGGATCTTTATAAGCCGTCCTTCGCTTCCAAGTTCTGCCATATACTCGATTAATTCCTCTGACATTCTGAAAAGAAGTCCGTACATTCTCACACATTCCACAATATCATAAAGCGTTACCATATTGTCAAATTCTAAAATAGACAAATTTACGTGATTTTTCTCAATCGCAAGGGAATATTTCTCAAGAGCAGTTATCGCCTGCGAAGATTTAGTCAATAAATCTCCAATTTCGTTCAGCAAATATCTAAATTTCCCATAATATACCGTTATTTTATTTCTTCTTTCAGAAACCGCCACAACCAAATTCCCCTTTTGCTGTGCAATTCTATGTGCCGCCTGATGTCTTGTCCCGCTCTCATCTGTTTCTATCGAATAATTAGGCTGCAGCTGAATATTTGCCCCATAAATTGTCTTTATATCCTCCGACAAAATAATTCCGCCATCCATTTTAGACAGCTCATAAACTTTTTGTGGCGAATATACCGTATTTAACTCAAATCCGCCTCCCATCACATCTTTTAAATCATTAGGATTTCCCAGTACAATCAATGCTCCCTAGTTTTGCCTCCTGAATTTTGATCTATTGCTTCTCTCAATGCTGTTCCAGGTGCTACCCTGTCAAATATATGCTCCAATATTTTCTTCTTATTAACTGCCTTTTTTCCCATATTTCATCCTTTCGCCCTTTTTTCTCTGATGGCTTACTTTATCCTCTCGACAAGTTCACTTATGTTACTTATATAATTCAATTTTATTTTTGTTTTTTCCTTTTTAAAATCAGCCTGATGGCTTTTTGGCAGGTACACGCCTGCAAATCCCATTTTTTCCAGCTCATTTACCCTATTTTTGATAAATGAAACTTTTCTCACTTCCCCACGTAATCCCAGTTCGCCAATAGCCGCTATTTTCTGACTTATCGGCACGCCTTTTACCGAAGATAGAAGTGAAAAAATTACTGCCAAATCAGAACTCCTGTCATTTAAGTCAATTCCTCCTGGAATATTTATATAAATGTCCTTTGAGTTTACATCTACTTTTTAAAGAACGTGATAAAACTGCACTTAATATTTCCACCCGATTTTTTTATCATATCCTTCCACTGTTCTTCTCGGCATTCCAAAAATTTGGTGTTCCCAATAACGACTGCACTTCAAATAAAAAAATACACGGCTTCCTTCAAAAATTGGCACAATAATGCTTCCAATATTTTTTTCATCCCTGTCGCTTATGAAAAATTCAGACGGATTCTTCACTTCGCTAATTCCATTTTCCTTCATATCAAAAATTGAAATTTCATTTGTAGAGCCATAACGGTTCTTTATTGAACGGATGATTCTATAATAGCTATTTTCTTCTCCTTCAATTTGCAAGACTGCATCAACCATATGCTCCAGCAATTTTCGGACCTGCCAGTTTCCCATCCTTCGTAACGTGTCCCCACAATATAAAAATGCAATTTCATTTTTAGCAATTTCAATGATTTTTTTAAAGTTGTTTCCCGAATTTGCGTCACACTCCCAGGAATAGAATTTACATTTTTCAGAATAAAGCGTCTGAATTGAATCAACTACAACAACTTTTTGGCTTATCCTTCAAAATTACACTTTCAATTTTTTTCAATATTTGTATCATTTAAAAATATACAAATTTTTCACTTTTTACATTAACACGTTCTGCACGCTGTTTTTATTTGCCGTGGCGACTCTTCTCCTGAAACATAGAATACATTTCCAATCTTTGCATACTCCTGCGACAGCTGAAGTAGAAAAGTCGATTTTCCAATCCCAGGGCTTCCTGTAATTAGTACAACTTCCCCCTTTATCAGCCCGCCACCCAGCACTCTGTCAAATTCCTCAAAAGGCGTTACCATCCGAAATTCCTTTTCAATTTCAATTTCTGTTATCTTGCTAATGGAAACATCCTGTGACTCCACATCCTTAAAGGCTCTTTTTATATCAATTTCCTCTTCAAATGTTCCCCAGGAATCACAATTAGGACATTTCCCCAGCCATTTTAACGAACTGTAACCACATTCTGAACATATATATTTAGATTTTCCCTTTTTTGCAGCCATTTTTTAGATTCCCTCTTACTTTTTAACTTTGTCAATTAATCTACGTTCTACATTTTCTGTTACAAAAAAACTCAAATCCCCTTTATTTAAGGCAACTTCCTTTACAAGGCTGGAACTTAAATACAAATATTCCCTTGAAGCAGTCAAAAATACTGTCTCAAATTCACTTTTTAGTAAGCGTCTTATTTGTAAGCGTAAACTGCAGCTCATATTCATAATCTGACAATGCACGCAATCCCCTTATCAAAAATATTCACATTTTTCCTTATACATAAAAGTCAACCAGTAATCCATTAAAAATCTTTATTTCAGCTTCTATACCTTCTTTTTTTAATATTTCCTGTATCATTTCAACTTTTTTTCCTCATCAGAAAACCAGGCTTTTTGATTTCGTAGAATTTTTAAAAAAATACCTATTATTAACTTGTCAAATAAGTTTGAAGAACGCTTTATAATATCAATATGACCCTTCGTTATTGGATCAAAAGCTCCCTGGATACAATGCTATTTTTCCCCATATTGTTCTCCTGTTTTTTTATTTTTTTTATTTTTTTCACTATCGCATTTTTATTTCTTTACTTTTTCTATTTTTTTTAATTTTGAAAGAGCTTCCTTTGCCGCATGCTTTTTCAGCTTCTTTTTACTCTTTCCCAATTCCTATTCCATGAATCTCATTATTCCAGCTTACAGACATTTCAAAAAACTTTATCGTGGTCAGGACCGCTAGTTTTTAATTAAATTATATTCAGGCATTTTTCTATATTTCCCTTGTACAAATTCCTGCAGAACTGTCTTATAATCCCCTGTTCCTTCTATTTCTTCCAATTTATTTATTTTTCCAAGTAAAAATTTCAATGCAATATTTTTTGCAGTATAATAATCTGAATCTTTAAAAATCGCACCAATCAATGCCTCAAAAGCATCTCCTAAAATAGATCTTCTATGTCTTCCTCCAGACATAACTTCCCCGTTGCTCAAGTACAGATACTCTCCCAGTTCAAGCTCACTCGCAATAGTTGAAAATACAGGCTCACTTATAATTTGACTTTTTAGTTTTGCAAGCTCCCCTTCCGTCTTCTTTTCATAAAGATCATAAATATACTCAGTTGTTATAAGGTTCAAAATTGCATCTCCCAAAAATTCAAGCTTCTCATTGTTAAACCTTCTGCCCTTTTCAATTTCATTGGCATACGACCTATGTGTTAATGCTTCATGCAAATATTCTTCATTTTTAAACTCATACCCTATTTTTTTTATTAATTCACTTACATCTCTATTTCTATTATTTTCCATTCATTTCACCTCCATATTTTTATTATTTTCCAGCAATAAATAAATTATTATAATTTTTACAGTTATTTATTTTAATATTTTTATTCTTATAATTCCACCTAATTTATTTTTTTGTTATTCCTTTAACTATAATTTTTTTTACAAAGAAATAAAAAAATTTATGCATAATAAATTATAATTTAACAATAATCTATTATTTATTATTACAAGGGGTAAAAACCCCTTGCCTTATAACATTTACTTCATTACAGTTATACATATCAAGCTTTTTTATAAATTACTTATTATTTATATTTTCTAAACGCCAGCACAGCATTATGCCCACCAAATCCAAGCGAACTTGACATTCCTACTTCAATATCTCTTTTTACAGGTTTATTTGGCACATAGTCCAAATCACATAACGGATCAGGATTTTCATAATTTATAGTTGGCGGCATAATTCCTTCTGAAATTGCAAGCGCTAAAAATCCAGCTTCAATTCCTCCAGCTCCACCTAATAAATGCCCAGTTGCACCTTTTGTAGAACTTACAGCCAATTTATAGGCGTGTTCTCCAAATGCTGATTTTATTGCCTGAGTTTCATTTTTATCATTTGCAGGCGTAGAAGTTCCGTGCGCATTTATATATCCAACTTCTTCAGGTTTAATATTTCCTTGTTCCAAAGCCATTCTGAATGCTCTTGCAGCACCTTCTCCACCATCAGCCGGAGCTGTCATGTGATAAGCATCTCCAGTTTCTCCATATCCTACAACTTCCGCATAAATTTTCGCCCCACGTTTTTTAGCATGTTCCAATTCTTCAAGTATTAATACCCCAGCACCTTCTCCAAGAACAAATCCATCCCTGTCAGCTGTAAATGGACGTGATGCTTTCTTAGGATCAGGATTAGTTGACAATGCCTTTAAATTTGCAAATCCTGCTATTCCTGACGGAGTTACTGTAGCTTCTGTTCCTCCAGCAATCATCGCATCAGCTTTTCCTAATAAAATCGCCTGAAAAGCATCTCCAATTGAATTTGTCCCTGAAGCGCAGGCTGTAACAACTGTTTTATTAGGCCCTTTTGCTCCAGTATAAATTGAAGTATTTCCAGAAGCCATATTTAAGATTGCCGCTGGAATATAAAATGGCGACACTCTTCTTGGCCCTCTTGTAACAAGTTTTTCCACTTCCTGCTCAATTACATCCAGCCCGCCAATTCCAGAACCGATAATTACTCCGATTCTATCTGCATTTTCATCAGTAATCTCTAATTTAGCATCTTCCAAAGCCTCTTTTGATGCCGCAATTGCAAATTGTGAAAAATCTTGCTATTTTTCTTCAATTCTTTTCTTTTTCAATATAATTTTCAGGCACAAAATCCTTTACTTCTGCTGCAATATGCACTGGATGCTCTGAACTGTCAAATTGAGTAATTTTATCAATTCCACATTCCCCTGCCAATAAATTTTTCCAAGCCTTATCTTTTCCAGTTCCCAATGGAGTTACTAATCCTATTCCTGTAATAACTACTCTTCTCATTAATACACCTCTCATCTTTATTTTTTTATAATTTAAATTTATATTTCTCCCATTTAAATTATGATTTCTGCATTTTAAATGGAGTTTAGTATTAATTCATAATACTAAATTTATTTTTTTAATCAATTCAATTTTGTAACAATAAATTTATTTTAACATTTTTTTCATTTTTTTCAATAAAAAGGGGAAGATCCCCAAAAAAAGTTTTTATGTCTTATTGTTTAGCTTCGATGTATTCCATTACATCTTTAACAGTTTTAATTTTTTTGTGCATCTTCATCAGGAATTTCAATATCAAATTCTTCTTCAAAAAGCCATGATTAATTCAACTGTATCCAATGAATCAGCTCCTAAATCATCAACAAAAGATGCATCTTCAGTTACTTGATCTTCATCTACACCTAATTGATCTACAACTATTGATTTAATTTTATCTAGCATTATAATGCCACCTCCATATTTATTTTCTAAAATTATTATACCAAATGAATTTAAAAAAATGCAACAAAAAAATTCACTAATATTTAAGTATTATTTTAACTTTTTTTATTTGTATATACATTATTATATCATTTTTTTACTTACTAACTTTTTTTACACATTTCAACAAAAAAACTCATGTACTTTTAAGATTATCATTTAACTCAGGATGATACGAAGTCACAAGAATATTATTTTTCCCTTAGCTGCGACAACATTTCCGTCGACTTCTGAAAGAATTTCCACATTTTTTTCCCACACTTGAAATATACGGTGCTCGAATAAATGTCATTGGAATAACTCCAACTCCTTTAAACTCACTTTCGGTAAAAAAACTTCCAAGCTGTCTTCCATAAGCATTTCTTCTAACTTTTATATCCATTGCTCCCAAATAAGTCCGACTGTCATTTTCAATTTCCTTTGCCAAAAAGAATTAATCCTGCGCAAGTACCAAATACAGGTAATCCTTCCAAAAATAAGCTTTTTTTATGTCATCAAATAAATCAAGGTCATAAAAGCAGCTTTCCGATAACTGTACTTTCTCCACCTGGAATAATTAACCCGTCAATATCATTATTATTAACAGCATTGCTTAAATCAGATTTTTTTCTTATTTCAAATGATTCTATCCCAAGTTTCTCCAGCATTTTTCTATGTTCTGCAAAAGCTCCCTGTAAAGCCAATACACCGATTTTCATTATTTACCTCTTTCAGCCATAAGTAACTTAATTTCATTTTCATTGATTCCAACCATAGCTTCTCCTAAATCTTCAGAAATTTCGGCTAATACTTTTGGATCATTATAGTTAGTAACAGCTTTAACTATCGCCTGTGCTCTTTTTACAGGATCTCCAGATTTGAATATTCCCGATCCAACGAATACACCTTCAGCTCCAAGCTGCATCATCAAAGCCGCATCTGCAGGAGTAGCAACACCACCTGCTGCAAAATTCACTACTGGCAATTTACCATTTTCGTGAACATATTTTACTAAATCAAAAGGAACTTGCAATTCCTTAGCTGTAAAATAAAGTTCATCTTCTCTCATATTCTGTATTCTTCTTATTTCCTGATTCATCATTCTCATATGTCTTACTGCCTGTACAACGTCTCCAGTTCCTGGCTCACCTTTAGTTCTTATCATTGAAGCTCCTTCAGCTATTCTTCTAAGAGCTTCTCCCAAATCTTTTGCTCCACATACAAAAGGAACTTTAAATTTTTTCTTATCTACATGAAATTTATCATCGGCAGGTGACAATACTTCACTTTCATCTATGTAGTCAATTTCTATCGCTTCTAAAATTTGTGCTTCCACAAAATGTCCAATTCTAACTTTTTGCCATTACTGGAATTGAAACGACTTCCTGAATACCTTTAATCATTTTAGGGTCACTCATTCTTGAAACTCCACCCACAGCTCTGATATCAGCTGGAATTCTTTCAAGTGCCATAACCGCCGCCGCTCCAGCCGCTTCAGCTATTTTTGCCTGTTCAGGAGTGGAAACATCCATTATAACTCCACCTTTTTAACATTTGTGCCAAATTTTTTTATTCAATTCATATCTTTCGTTTTTTTCATAAAATTCCATCCTTTCATTATAAGAAGATTTTTTTCACATATACATTATACTCCTATTTCAAAAATTTTACAAATATAAATTTTTAGATACAAATTTAACTTAAAAGTTCCATCAATTCCTTGTCACTCATTTCAAACAGAACCTTTTCCCCATCTTTTGCTTTCCAGCAGGTTTTTCACTCAATTGACGCTTGCTTTCCTGAATTTTTTTATAATTTTTTTCTTCAATCGTACCTTCTGTCACAAGTTTTATAACCTGCACACTTTTTTTTCTGTCCAATTCTATACGCCCTGTCGCTCGCCTGATTTTCCACAGCGATATTCCACCAAGGATCATAATGAATTACAACATCTGCCCCGACAAGATTTAGTCCAGTTCCACCTGCCTTTAACGAAATCAGCACCACTTGCCGCTCTCCAGCATTAAATTTATTACAAATATCAACTCTTTCTTTAGACTTCACATTTCCATCAATATAAAAAAATACTCAATTCCCATATCTGCAAGTTCCTTCTCAATTTCCTTCAAAGTACCGACAAACTGTGAAAATATCAATAACCTATGCCCATTTTCAGTTATATCCGGCAAAAATATCACGTAACACTTCCAGTTTTGCTACTTCCCCCTTATAGTCCTCCTTAAATAAAGTTGGAGAATTACAAATTTGACGCAGTTTTGTCAAAATTGCAAGTATTTTCATTCGATTATTATCATTTTCGTTAAATTTCTTCATTTCACTCTTAGCCTGCTTAATATAAGACATATACAATTGTTTTTTTGCTCTGTACTTAACGTTACAACCATATTAGATTCAATTTTATCAGGTAATTCAGTTAGCACTTCCTTCTTTGTTCTTCTTAGCAGAAATGGAGCAATAATTTCACGTAAATTGTTTTATTTTTAGAAGAATTTGGATTTACGATGGCTTCCTTATAAGTTTTCTTAAATTTTGTCAAAGTTATCGAGGTAACCAGGTATTACAAAGTCAAAAATTGACCACAATTCTAAAATATTATTTTCGACTGGTGTTCCTGTCAATGCAAAATTTACTTTACTGTTAATTTTCATAACAGCCTTCTTTATTTGAGAGGTTGTTGTTTTTATATTTTGAGCCTCATCCAGAACCACCACATCAAATTCCCTATTTTTATATTCTTCAATATCATTTCTCAAAGCCTGATAAGTTGTTATAAGGAAGCCCTTCGATCCTCTTGAAATAATTTCTCTTCTTTGACTCGCTGTTCCCTCAACTAAAGTTGGAGTTATCCCAGTGAACTTAATAATTTCTTCCTTCCAGTTATAAAGCAGTGAACTTGGCACAATAATTAATGCAGTGAAATTTCGGTTTTCCTGATAAATTTCATTTAATAATGAAATTGTCTGTAAAGTCTTACCAAGCCCCATATCATCAGCAAGAATCCTCCAAATCCAATGTCATACATATTCTTCAGCCAGTTAAATCCTAATTTTTGATAAGGAAATAAATTTACCTTTATATTATTTGGCTCAATTTCTTCACGATTTTTTTATTTTTATGGAAACAAATCCTTAAATTCATCTATTTTTTTACAAGGTCTTCCTGAATATTTTTTTAGAAATTTGAGCAAGCTGAAGAGCCTTTATTTTGAAATCTTATTTTCTCCAACCTTCAAATTAGAAATAGAATCCACAATTCCAACTAATTCCTCAATACTTTTTATTGGCAATTTTTACCAGTTCCCCGCTTGAAAGAGTTATGTACTTTTTGTTCATTTTTTTATAGCTTCCATCACAATTTCCACATCTTCAGTCTTTATTCCTTCAATATCAAAACTGACATTCAGAAGTTATTTTCAACTTTTTTTATTCCAATATGAACATCAATATTTCGTGCATTTTTTTATTTTATTTTTCCAAATGAATTTTCACTCTATCTGCATATTTTTTTTATCAATATACTCTGAAATTTTTTTCCCCAGCCCTTCATAATTTACATTATAAGTTCCTTCAATCATTTCCACATTTGTAATAGAATAACCTTCCACAAGTTTTTTTCAACTCTTCAAATATTTTTCGCATTTTTTTCTAGGAATAAAATATTTCCCATTTTTCTCTATTGCACAAACAGTATTTGATAAATTTACCTTTACAATTTCCTTCTCATCAGTTTCCGATACAAATATATCAATACACCCGTCCTCTTCAACATATTCTGCAATATTAACATTCTCATATCCTAAAACTGCACATAATTTTCTATTATCCTCATCTGAAAGCTGATTAAACAGCTCTGTATCCAGAAAATCAAATTTTCCAAAAAATCTTTCTTCATTTTCATCCATTTTAAAAACTTTTGTCGTATCATTTGCAAATGTATAAAACGGACTGTTCTCAGAAATTTTTTTCAATATTTCTCATTGCAATTCTGTCATTTTTCCATAACAAACAAAAGGCTCGTAACTATTCATTATCTGTTTAGTTTCTCCCAATAAAACCAGATTTTTCCCTTTTTCCATAGCTGTAAGCAGCTTATTTAAAAGCATTTCATAGACTTTCAGGCCTTTTTTATCTTTAATTCCGCTGTTTATTACACTTTGAATCTCTTTGCTGTATTCATAAATCGCATTGATTATTTTTCTGGTTAGTTTCATTGAAAAAAAGCAGTTTTTCGGACTATATGTAATTTTAGAAGTAACTTCATACTCTTTTTTTCCTTCACAATGGCCTCAATAAATTTCAAAAATATCCTTCACATAATATATTTTTCTTAAATCCTGCCTTTATCCGCAAAATATAATCTGGCACATTATTTTTCCTGATTATAGTCATACCCATATTTATAGTCGCTGTAACTTCCTTCATCAATTTCCACTTCAAGCCGCATTTCCTGCTTTTCCTCATCATCTATATTTTCACTTTCCAGATGAAGATTATAAATTTCGTTAATCTTTTCAGAAATATTTTCCACATTTTCCAATATTTCCTCATTATTTTCCATCTCTTGAAGATCAGCCGTTCCGTTTTTCTCTAAAAAAACTCAACATTCCCAGCCTTTTCTCCACCTTCTCCAAAAACTTCAAAACTAACTTTCTCATTTTTATTTTTTAAATCAATATTTTCCAAATTTTCATTATTAACAAGATTATCCGCCTCCACAGAAGTTCCTTCTGATTTAGCAAAACTTGCCGCATTAAGTTTTTTTTCACGAAGTTTAACTCTCTGACGTGATTTATTTTTTCCATCATCTTCAGTTTCCTTCCTTTTAACACTCTTTAGCAGCCTTTTCCTTTTCTTTTTTCCGTTCTTCCTTGATTTGAGCCAGTTTTTTATTATCCTCTTCAAAATCATCCTCAAACATCATTTCAATCTCATCAGTCCCAATAACCTTTGAAATCTTTTCTGAATGATCTGCCATCATCCCAAGTGTCACAATATGTTTACAGCAATTCTTTTTATTGTTTTTAAAAAACATACAGTCGCAGTTTGCCTCTATAAATTCACCTTTTTTCTGTTCAACTGTAATAGAAGTCTTACACAAACTATTTTCCTTATATTCTCCTTCCACTGTCATAAAATTCCCGTCAGCAAAAAGTGCAGTTATATTTCCCAAACTTTCATTGTAATATTCCTGCCCAATTACAAAAAAATACTCGGTGTAATTTGTTTTTTTAATTCTAACGAAATACTCTTTTTGTCCCATTTTTCTCCCTTACTTTTTATTTATATACTCAAACTTAATAACATTTTTACCATTATTACTGCATTCTCATCTTTCCCATAGTAATTTTTTTCCTTATGGAAATTTTTCTCAAATCAATTTTTTTATAAAGTTTCAGTGCCCTTTGTATTTTTTTCATTAACCTCCAGCAAAAATTTATTTTTCAGAAAAAAATCTGTTCCCTCATTTTCCAAAAATATTATTTCCTTCCAAATTTTTTTCCTATCTTCTAACAATTTTTTTCCATGCTTTCAGTCATCAGCCTTTCACCAAAAACCTCGCCCTTGATATTCTTTTTTTATTGCTATCTCAAAAAAATATCCGTGCTCTCTATTGTACCATAAAAATACAATATATCCCAACACATTTTTTTCATTTTTCCCTATTTTTTTATCAAAATTTATTTCCCATTTTTGATTTTTCTCCCAAATTTTTTTATTTTCTTTTTCCGCTCTCATTTTCTAATTTTTTTCACAAAAAAATATTTTCCTCTCCAAAAATTAAATAAGCAGTATATTTCATACTGCTCACCTAACATCATTTCAGAAAAATATTTATCTCCAACTTTATTTTTTTAAAGTTTTCATTATGAATTTTTTTACCAATTCATTGACAATATTTCCCATTTTGTTCTCCATTTTTTTATTATTTTACTGTTCTTTCCTATATTTGAACTGTTCAATAATCTAATAATAATCACTTACTAAATTTCTAAATAACATTATATTATAATATTCCTATTCTATTTAACGGCCACCATCTTACAAGCAATTCCCCTTTAATTCTAGGCTCAGCCACAAGTCCAAAAATATCTGGTATCCTTACTGTTTGAAGTATTATCTCCCATAGCCATATAATAGTTTTTTTATCAAGTGTTACAGTTTCTCCATTTAACAATTTTTTTAAATAATTCATCATTATACTTGAAATCCATAATCGGCATAACCATTTTCATTTCTGCCTTCCACTTTTAAAGTGAACGTATAATATTTATTTGTCAATGTATTTCTTGGATCAGCAGTAAATTCATCATCATTTCCAATTATATCCTTAAAGTTCTTATCTGTTTTTATCAATTCTAAAAATTCTTTTCCTGTAATATTTTTTTAAAACCTTTTCCATCATAATAACTTTCCCAGTCAACTTGCCCAACTAAAAGTGCCGTCAGTTGTTTGTCCAAATATTTTATCAATCACAACGACTTTATCCAGTTTCACTTTATCTCCTTTTTAGGAATATAAATCTTATTATTCATAAGCAGTCCTTCAGGAAGATAAAATTTTTGCGGTGTCAATCTTTCCAAAACTTCTGATTTTTTATCATTTAGCATTATTGCTCCACCAACAGCCTTAACTTTCTCAGAATTAAATTTATTCATAGCTTCATCGTATTTCTTCATTTCTTCATTAAATTCTTTTCTGCTATTGGCTGTAGTTGGATATTTTGGATCTTTATCAACATTTGCGATTTCAAATTCATTAGTAGTCATTTTCCCTTTTTCAATCTGAAGCGTTGTTCCTGGCTCTCCAACTATTCTTTTCGTATACATCACCTTATCAGTCATCGGCTCTTTAAATGCAATTATCTGTCCAACTTTTGGACTTGAAAAGTGATATTTTACCATATTTGTAAAAACTCTGTCTTTAACTAATATCGTAGGCTCCATTGATCCAGTTGGAATAACATAATTTCCCAATATAGAACATTTGAATAACTGCCACTAAAAATAACCGCAAGCAGCGCATTGTCAATTCTTGTCAATGCCTTTCCAAATGTACTTTTTCTTTCTTTTTTTCCTTAGCAATTCTTTTCTTCCACAGAAAGACTGTCATTTGGAAATATTTTTCTTAAATGTTTCTGAAATATCTTCATTTCTTATCTTTGACTCTGTAACAATTTTTTTCTAATTCTTCATTACCTTGTACAGCTTCTTTTTAAAATCGACTGTTCTGTAATTTTTTTCCGTTGATGAATCTCTGAATAAATAAATAGAATCAATGAAATTACAACATTTATTATCAAATAAATATAAAAATTCGGATCTAAAAATATTAAACATCAATTTTCCTAGAAACAACATAATAAGATTTAGTAAAAAAATACCCATTCATGCTGTTTTCTAAGCACATAAACTATAATATTTACACCAAATACTCCATAAATTCCCCAAACTTTTATCCATATATTTGGATCCTTGCTTTTATCTACAATCACAAAAAAATACTGCTGCAACAACCAATGCAACTATTGTAAGCACATTTCCAGCCATAAAAATTCCTGTCACTTCTCTCAAGTGAAACTTTTTTTCAATGTTTCATCCTCTTTCATTCTTATCCACTGAATAACTTGCTTTTCTCTAATAAAGAAATATAGCAAAAACAGTGTCGCAATAATATAAAAAAAGCTCCCCATAATAATATATTCATAATTTTTTTCCCTCTCCTAATTTAAATTTTAAAATTATTTATCCTCTTTTTAAAAACAAATCAATTATAATAACTCCATTTGTTTGTGAACTACTCCCGCTTTTAGAAGCGAGAGCTTCTTGGGAAGTATCTGCTTTTGTTAGCCAAATATATTTACCAAGCTCTTCGGACAGTCCCTACCCTGTTTTTTTTATTTTTCTAATATTCCAACATCAATTTTCCAATGTTTTTTATATTCAGTGCCGCATTGTAATCTCTATCAATTTCAATCCCACAGCACTCACATTTATAACTTCTTTCTGATAATTTCAGTTCCCCTTTAATATTTCCACATTTACTGCAAGTTTTCGATGACGGAAACCATTTATCTATCTTCAAAAATTGTTTTCCTAAAAACATCAACTTGTACTCAAGCATTCTCAAAAACATTCCCCATCCATTATCTCCTACACTTTTCCCAAAATTTAATGCCTGGCTCATGCCTTTCATATTCAAATCCTCGACAACCACAGCATTATATATTTCAGACAATTTTTTCGATAATTTATATAAAAATCTCTTCGGCAATTTTTTTAATATACTCATGCAATTTTGATATTTTCGCTTTTTGCTTATACCAATTTTTTTAGAAAATTTCACTTTTCTCGATAATGATTTCTGTAATTTTTTTCAATTCTTCTTCCAACATCCTAAAAGTATTTTTGGATAATCAGCCCTTTGGTTTTCAGAACTGACAAATAACTCAGACATTGAAAAAAATCAAGTCCAATTACTTTATCGCTACTTGGATTTTTTTGAATTTCTTTTTTTCAAATTCTGTCAAAAATAGAAACATAGTAATTTCCATTACTGTTTGTTAGTGTTACCGACTTTTATTCTATAATTCTTTGGTATTTCTCTATGATATTTCAATTTTATTCTTTTTCAATTTTGGCAAGACCAAATATTTATTTTCCTCAATTCGTATCGAATTATTCACACAATTTGTCGTGTAACTTTTTAACATTATTCTTTTTAGATTTGAACTTTGGAAACTTCGCTCTTTTCTGAAAAAAATTCGTAAATGATCGTCTCACATTCAATTGAGCATTTGAAAGTGCAAGACTGTCCACTTCTTTCAAAAAAAATTGATTTTCACTTTTCAAACTGGCAGGTGTAATTATTTTATTTTTTTCCAGTTTCTTCATAAATTTTATTCGCAGTGTACAAAAATTTTGTTGTAAACAAAACGAATACATCCAAAAAGTCTTATTTATCAATAATTTTTGTTCCTTATTTGGATAAATCCTGTATTTGAATGCTAAATTATATTTCATAAATTACACCTCCTTTTGATTTTGAATATTTTTTTAATTATCTCTAACGGTGTACCTCCAACACTTACAACTAAATAACTTCTACTCCAAAAAAATATTCTTTCCACAATCTTCCCTTATTTCAGGAAATTCTTTTTTTATCAACCTGCTGGAAGCACTTTTTATAAGTATTTACAAACTTAGAAAGTTCAGTATTAGGCATAGCATTAATCAACATATGAATATGATCAACATCATGTTCCCATTCTTTAAGAACAATGTTATACTTCGGACATATTTTTTTCAAAAAAATCTCTTTCAATCTATTAGAAATTTCATCATTAATTACTTCTCTTCGATATTTTATACAAAAAAATCATATGATAATTTATATCAAATACTGAATGATAATTGCTATTATATGACATTATTATTACCTACTTTTATATTATTTCACTGAATAAATTATATCATAAATATATCCTTTTTTTCAATTTTTTTACAAAAAAAGCAATTCATCTCCCGCTTGTAGAAGCCGGAGACTTCTTGCTATCTTTATGTTAAAAAAATACATAATCAAACTTCATTTTTTTCCTAAAAATTTTTTTATTTGCCTGAAATGTATTTAATATAGTAAAAAAATCATTTTTTTATTAAATACTAATTTTAAATTTTTATCTTTGTTTTATAAAAAGAAAAAAAGCTAGCATTTTTGCTAGCCTTGAAAGCTACTTTCTAATTTCTTTAATTCTAGCAGCTTTTCCTGATAAGTTTCTCAAGTAGTATAATTTAGATCTTCTTACTTTTACCAATTCTCTTAACTTCGATTTTTTTTCTACTAATGGAGAATTTAAAGGAATGATTCTTTCTACACCGATTCCTTGCGATACTTTTCTAACTGTGAAGTTTTTTTAGCAACGCTTCCACCAGAAACTCTAATAACTACACCTTCAAAAAAATCTGTATTCTTTCTTTGTTTCCTTCTTTTTACTTTGTAGTGAACAGCAACTGTATCCCCTGCTTTTAAATTGAGGTACGTCAGCTTTCAAGTAATTTTTTTCTACTAATTCGATTAATTTCTCTTTCAAGAAATTCACTCCCTTCTTTCTAAGACATTCTTTTTATCTATACCAATTTCACCAATTTAAGAACTTTTTTTGTTATTAAATCTTTCATAAAACTGGTAGCAACAATAAAAGCGGAATATCCATTTATTCAATAACTTATTAAGTTTACCATATTTTGAATCAATTTTCAATACAATTACGAAAATTTTTTTCACTTTTTTAAAATTTTTTAAATTACTTCAACTTTTCAGCCCACTCAGCTTCCTTAAATCCAACCAGTACAAAATCCTTTCCCACAAAAAGCGGTCTTTTCAACACCATCCCATTGCTTGCAAGCAGCTCAAACTGTTCATCTTCCGACATCTCTGCCAATTTTTCCTTTAAATTCATTTGTTTATAAACATTCCCGCTCGTATTAAAAAATCTTTTTTTAAAGGCAATCCACTTTTTTCATAGTATTTTTTTATTTCCTCCTTCGATGGAGTTTCCTCTACAATATGCTTATACTCGTACTCAATCCCATTTTCCTCCAGCCATTTTACAGCCTTTTTACAAGTTGTGCATCTTGGGTAGCAATATACTTTATTCATGTTTTTATTTCCTTTCATAATTTTTTTAATTTATCTATATATTTTCAAACTGGTCAACAAACTGTCGACTTTTTTTCAAATTAGCATCTTTATTTTCTTTCTTCCACAATAATCCTGCTGAAAAAAATATATGACTCACTATAATAGATATATATCTTTCCTTTTCAGTCGGAGCAAAAAAATGTACTATTACTATCAGCAAAAACATACTTTATAACAAAAATATGCAAATGCCATTATCATTACAACTATATTAATTTTAGGATATTTAAATATTCTTTGTAGCAAAAAAATCCCAAATAAAAATATTAATATTAAAGCCAAAAATTAACATTAATGCAAAAACAATATATCCAGATGGATGTATTACTATTGCAAAAAAATCAATGCAATTCTTGTTAGCATTAGAGGATTTAAAAACTCTTGAATTAATACATATCCTAATATTAAAATAATAGCAACTAATCCTTTCAATAAAAAAACTCAATATTCCATTTCTCATTTTAATTTTTACTCCTCAAACTTCCTACAGTTCAGAGTTACTTTTTATAGTACAAAGTCTAATTTATATTTCCTAATAATTATAACTCAATTAACAACTTCTTTAATTCATTCATTTTATCCCTCAACTTAATAGCTTCCTCAAAAATTAAGCTCCTCAGCCAGTTTTTTTAATTTGCTTATCGAGTTTCTTAATTTCCTTTTTCCACGTCTTTTTCACTCTTATACTGTTTAATTGCTTTATTTGCTTCATTTTCTTTTTCAATTTCATAATCTACGATTGACTCTGCAATTTCTCTTACGATTGATTTTGGATTAATATTGTTTTCTAGATTGTATTTTTCCTGAACTTCACGACGTCTGTTTACTTCATCAATAGCTTCTTTCATAGAGCCTGTCATTCTGTCCGCATACAAAAATAACGTGCCCTTCTACATTTTCTTGCAGCACGTCCCATTGTCTGAATCAGCGATCTTCTGGAACGTAAATATCCTTCCTTGTCTGCTTCCAAAATTGCCACTAATGAAACTTCTGGAATATCCAGCCCTTCCCGCAGCAAATTTATTCCAACCAGAACATCAAATTCACCTTTTCTCAAGCCTCTTATTATCTCTGTTCTTTCTAGCGTATCAATGTCAGAATGCATATATTTTACTTTTATTCCGTATTCCAAATAGTAATCTGTCAGTTCTTCTGCCATTTTTTTTGTCAAGGTTGTAACTAAAATCCGTTCTTTTCTTGCTGTTCTTGTTTTTATTTCATCCATCAAGTCATCAATCTGATTTTTTGTTTCACGAATGTCAATGCTTGGCTCTACAATTCCTGTTGGACGGACAAGCTGCTCTACAATTTCTCCATTTGAATGTTCCAGCTCGTAATCGCTTGGAGTGGCTGAAATATACACAACTTGCGGGATTTTTCCAAAAAAATTCCTCAAATTTTTAGCGGACGATTATCATAAGCGCTTGGCAATCTGAAGCCATTGTCAATTAATGATTTTTTTCTCGCTCTATCTCCCTTGTACATTCCCATTAATTTGTGGAACTGAAATATGCGACTCATCTAAAAAAATACGACTAAATCTTCTGGAAAAATAGTCAATTAACGTGTCAGGCGCTTCCCCTTCACTTTTTTCCAGTTAAATATCTAGAATAATTTTTCTATTCCTTTACAATATCCGATTTCTTCAATCATTTCCAGATCATATTTTTGTCCTTTGCTCAATCCGCTGTGCTTCCAGCAGTTTTTCCTTCCTCTTTTGAAAAAAATGCACTCTTTCTTCCATTTCTTTTTTTATTGATTCAATCATTTTTTTCGTATCTTCAGTAGTTAGATAATGTGTTGCAGGCATTATTGTGATTCTTTTTATATTTCTAATTTTCTGCCCAGTAAGCGTATTAATTTCCGAAATGCTTTCCAAATCATCTCCAAAAAATTCAAAACGATACCCTGTATCCTGATAAGATGGATGTAAATCAAGAATATCCCCTTTCACACGAAATTTCCCACGCTCAAAGGCAATATCATTTCTCTCATACCTAAGTGAAATTAGCCTTTTTATAAGCTCATTTCTCTCAAATCCAGTTTCCACATCAATCGGAATTGCTCTCTCTTTATAAGCCTCTGGTGATCCCAATCCATAAATTGCCGAAACTGAAGCTACAATAATAACGTCTCTTCTGTTCAAAAGCGCCGCTGTCGCCGCATGCCGCAATTTATCAATCTCATCATTAATTGAAGAATCCTTTCTCAATATACGTATCAGTTTGCATAATATACGCTTCAGGCTGGTAATAATCATAGTAAGATACAAAATATTCAACAGCATTTTCAGGAAAAAACTGCTTGTATTCATTATAAAGCTGTGCTGCAAGCGTTTTATTCGGTGCCATTATCAACGCTGGACGATTTATTTTTTCAATAACATTCGCAACTGTAAATGTCTTTCCTGATCCCGTAACCCCAAGCAGAATCTGATCCGTAATACCATCTTCCAAGTTTTCCACGATTTTTTGGATAGCCTGAGGCTGATCTCCAGTTGGCTGAAATTTTGAATGTATTTTAAAATCCATCTCTATTTTTCCTCCTTTCAAAAGTTTTTTTGTTGTAAAACATCAAACTTGTTATCAAAATAACTAAATAATTCTATGTCTTTAATTTTTTTCTTTATAAATAAGTTTTATTGTGAAGCTCTATGTTAAGAAATTTTAATATAAATAAGCAATAAAAAAACAATCACTAATCTAAGAAAAATCAAAAAAATTATTTTTATTTTATAACCCCATTTCATCAAGAAATTTCTTATTTTTTTCTCCACTTCTTCTTAACTTTTACCCATAATTTCAAATTAACCTTCAAATCAATCAGATGCTCAATTTCCCGTCTAGCCTCTATCCCAATTTTTCTTCAGCATAGCCCCATCTTTTTCCAATAATAATCCCCTTTTGACTATCCCTTTCAACATAAATATTAATATCATATTTTCTAATTGTCGGCTTCGTTTCCACATTAATAATTTCCACAGCCACACTATGCGGAATCTCATCTTTCGTATGATGCAAGATTTTTTCCCTAACTGTTTCCACAACAATCTTATTTACTGGTAAATCTGTGTAATAGTTCTCTGGATAAAACCACACATCATTTGATAAATATTTCTTGGCAACTTCAAATATTTTATGAATCCCAATTGCATATTCTGCCGTAAGAGTTATTATTTCATCAAACTCTCCTAATTTTTCACGAATTTCCTTTTTCTTCTCCTCAATTTCCTCATCCGACATTTTATCAATTTTATTAATAACAAGAACAATCGGTGTTTTCACACTTCTCACATTTTCATTGACAAAAATATCCCCAGTCGAAATTTCCTGTGTTCCATCCAGCATAAACATTACTAAATCCACATTTTCAAGCGCTTCCAATGCCACATTAGTCATATGCTCTCCAAGCAAATGCTTAGGCTTATGAATCCCTGGCGTATCCACAAATATAAACTGATCTTGTCCAATATTCACAATTCCCTTTATCTGATCCCGAGTCGTCCCAGCCTTATCCGACACAATCGCAACCTTTTCCTTCACAAGCTTATTCATAAGCGTAGACTTCCCAACATTCGGACGTCCAACAATTGTTATAAATCCTGATTTCATTCCTTCTCCAATTCTATTTTTAATTATGATAATAATTTTGTTTAAAAAAAATCTCAATTCTTAAATATTTAAATTAATCATTTTTTTCATACTATTTTTAACTAATATTTTTTTATTAGCATAACTATTTATAATTAAACCAAGAATGTCTTGATTTTTTTGGAAATAAAATCGACTGTTTGAGCGAAGTTTTACGTAGCGAGTTTCGATTTTGTTTTCAAAAAAATGCTTAGACAAGCGGGGATTGCAAAGGGATGGCGATTGTTCCCCTTTGCTCTAAAAACAAAGAAAAAAACATAAAAAGTTATCAAAAAAATATTTGTTAGCCAAAAAAATTAAAAATTCAAATGAATATTATCCAGTTAAATATTTAAGGAAAAAAACTTATAAAATAAGTTATCAAAAAAATCTATTTTTTTTATATTTTTTTCACAAATTCCGATTTTAGTTTCATTGCACCAAAACCATCTATTTTACAATCAATATTATGAATCCCATCATCAATTAATCTTATATTTTTTTAACTTTTGTCCTCTCTTTAAATCTGATGAAGCACCTTTTACTTTTTAAATCCTTTATAATCGTAACATTATCTCCATTTTGCAAGATATTTCCGTTTGCATCTTTTACTACAGCTTCATCACTGCTTTCTTCTTCAGTTTCTGCCCATTCGTAAAAAAGCATTCTGGGCAAACTAGCATATTTCCATCCTCATAAACGTATTCTGATCCACATTTTTGGACATTTTGGTAAACTCATATTTTATCATCCTTTCAAATTTTTCATAGTTATTTATTATTATATCACGAAATGAAGAGTTAGAAAAACATATTTATTATTTTTTTATTTTCAACTTATAATCTTTATCTTAATTTTTCATTTATATTAATTTTTTTCAGTAAATAAAGGCATTATAAAAAGCGTTATGAAAAAAATAATACTCCATAATACAAAAAAACCGTCCACAAAGGAGCTTTTTCCGTTAATATTAATCTGTAAAAGCGGTATTTTTGCTTCCAGCATAAATAAATCCTTCAAATGCTTTTAAAAAAATAATTTCTGTTACAAAAACAACTATGCCATTAAATAATGATAATTTAAAAAAATATTTAAAAGGACAGCAAAAAAATAGGCACTGGATAACAACTGTTCCAATTGGAATTCCTACAATGTTCAGTAAAAAAATGAGAATAACGGTAATTTTTTTCAAAAATAATATAAAAAATAGCGGAATACTTGTGATTTGGATTGTCAGGCTTAAAAATATCAAATCGACAGTATTTCTTAAAACTTCATTTTTTATTTTATCCAAAACTTTTTCCTGATAAAATTTCTTAAATTCAGGATTTACAAAAATTATTGCTACAACTGCGGCATAGGAAAGCTGCATTGAAATATCAAAAAGTGAATAGGGATTTAACACAATTATGACAATAAACGACACTAGCAGAGATTTTTTACTTTCCTCCTGCTCAAAAAGTATTCTTGCTAAAATCATCATCGCTCCCATAATATAAGCACGTAAAATCCCTGGTGAAAATCCAATTAATGCACAATAAAAAGTAAGTGCCACAAGTGCCATTAAATACTTAAACCTGTATCCTAACGACAACCCATCCAGAATTTTTACAATTCCAATTACAACAAGACTTATATGAGTTCCAGAAATTACAATTAAATGAGCCAGCCCTGTGTATTTAAACTTATCTTTCATATCTTTAGAAACTTCTGCTTTTTCCCCTAAAACTGCAGCACGTGAAAAAGCATACAAATTTTCATCAGTTATAAACAATTCATCAAAAAAATATTCAAGATATATTTCCGAACTCCATTCAGCCGTGATTCTTTATATCCCAAAAATTTTTCCCATCAATTTTAACATTTCCATTTTTACTTATAACCTTCCTAATCTTGTACCGCATAAGATAAAATCCATATTCCAGGCCCTTTTTTTATTCTCAATGCTCGCCTGATTTTTCAAATATTTATTATTAACTTTTAGAACACTCCCACGATTCCGTCAATTTTAACATAAAGCACTTTTTTTCACCAGCAAGCTCTCCTTTAAAAAGTAACAAAAATTTAGATAAAACAAAAACAAAAACAATCCCTGCCAAAAATCAATATCCCGAATTGCCAAGCTCTTTTTACTTCTTCAATTCCAATTTCCATACAAAAAAACTTTTTTTAAATTTTTGCCCTCTTCGCAAAAAGTTCAGATTTTATATTTTTTTTCCTCGCTGTTTTTTTCCCGCTGCTTCTTTATTTCTAAAATATATTTATCAAATTCACTATTTTCAAATTTATTTGAATGTTCATTATTTTTTTCTATTTTTCTTTATTTTTTTAAATTTTCATTGACTTTTTTTATTTCTATTAATCTTTATATTTTCAACATCCCTAAAATTTTTCATTTTTATTTGATTTTTTTCACTATTCTACGAAAAACTTACATTTTTTTAAAAATCTCTTTTTTTATTACTTTCCTCTACTATTCCATTATCCCAAATATTTCCCCATTTTTTTCATCTTAAATTTCCTCCTCCCACAAATTAGCCTTTAAATAGTCATCCGAAAGATTAATCGGCTTTTTTTAGCCCGATAAATACTTATAATCGGATATTTTGCCGCATTTATTGTATTTGTGGAAATTCTATAATAAATCTTTTTCCCCTTTTTGTCTAACAAATAAACAGAAAAATCCCTTTCAAAAATTTCCCTCATTTGTAGTTCTTCTCCTAAAATCAGCATTTTTTTATTGGAATTATTTCGTCATATAAGATAAGTTTTTTTGGAAATCTCCATTTTATCAACAATATCCTTTTTGCCCATTTTTTTCATCTAAAAAAATAAGCTCATCTTTTCAGATATCTTAAAAATCCAGCACATATTCCTTCCTATTATGCTGTGCATACTGCTGAATTTTTCCTAATAAACTGGCTAATATTCCTCTTCTGAATTGAAAACTCCTGATTTTTGCCTCTGCTTCTGCAAATTCACAGAAATAACCATAAACAAAAATCGCCATAATCGAAATGTACAACAAAAACCTCAATAAGCGTAAACCCATTGCTATCCCCTTTTTTTTTCTCATTTTTCTTCCCCTAAATCGATTAATCTATTTTTTTAATTATATTATACAATATTTTTTTCCAAAAAAATCAAATTATTTTTTTAAAATTTTATTAATTTAATATATAATTAAAAAAATTTTGAAATCAAAAAAATAATCTAAAAACTTAACTTAAAACTTTTTAGAAATTTTTGAAAAAAATATGCTATAATTTTACAGAAAACTTATTTTAAAATTGAACTTAAATTGCATTTATACTATTTCTTGTTAAAATAGTTTTTTTGATTGGAATTTAGATTAAATAATAAAAATTGCTTTAATATTAAAATTTTGAAAAAAATTTGTTAAAAACAAAAAAATATTTTTATAAAGAAAAGGGATGATCAATATGACAAAAAAATTTAATTATAAACCATTAATTGAATATACAAATTATGAAGGGAAAAAAATATGTAAAAACCTGAAAAAAAGCTGGAGATTTAAAAGGAAGATATGGAACTTTTTAGAAAAAAATGGACAAAATGCTAGAAAAGTTTTTTTACGGAAATTGCAAAAAGCTTTGGAAGAAAAGACAGATGGATTTCATTTGCAGAAAGTTAGTAGCTGGATGAATCAGGCTCAGATTGCAAGACCTTATCTTTGGGTGTTTTTTTGCGACAAGATGGGGATAGTGATACTGAATCAGGGATTGCTTTGAGAGTTTTTAAAAAATGAGAAGACTAAGAAAAATTGGGATTTCGCTTGAAGTGAGTTTTGTTGAAAGAAAAAAATTGGGGAAAATACACTTGAAAAATCAGAATAAAAGTTTTTAGAAGTTCCGATTAATGAACCGCTTTATTATTTTTGTGCAATTTGCGAAAAAGTAAGGAAAAACTGTGCTTTGGATAGATTTGAAGGAAATGAAAAAAATAGAGAAAATTTCTTAAAAATTTGGAAAAATGAGGAAATTAGAAAAGTTTTGGTTAAGTTTGATGTGGAAGAGATTGAAAGATTTGAGAGTTTGAATGAGCTTGTTGAGAAATTTTTTTGGAAGGTATTAGATTACTTATGCCGTTTTATGCTGCTACTCACTAACTAGTAAAAATTATTTAAATTTAAAGGAATTTACTACTATTGAATAAAAAGACTAAAAAAATTTGTTGTAAAATAAATAAAATATTATTTTTATATTAGACTTGTTCAATAACTATATAAATTTAGGATTTGACAAAAATAAATATTTAAAAAAACTAGAGGTTATTCCTTGTAAACTTAGGTTATCGAACATATCTATTCTATTATTTGAGAAAAAAATTAGGAGTGATGATTTTGAATTTTGATGAAGCATTTAAAATACTGGAAATAGACCCGACAGATGATAAAAAGAAAAATAAAAATTGCATATTCTGAAAATGTTGAAAAAAATATCATCCTGAGGAATTTCCTGAGATGTTTATGAAGATTAATGAAGCGTATAGGGTTGCTTTTGGAGTTTGAAAAATTTGATTTTAATGAAATTAATTTTAATAAAAGGGAATTTTAAAAAAATAAAAATTTTTTTCTGAAATGGAACAAAAAGTTGGAAAAAAAGATGGATATGAGGAAGTTTATTTTTGGAAAATGATATTCAAAAAGTCAGAGATTGAAAATGAAGAATTTTCTGATATTTTTTTAATGGAAAATATGAATGGATGGAAAAAAATTTCAAATCTTGGATAAAAAGAAATTCGTAGGATTTTAAATGGCGAAAAAGTTTCTTTTATTTACTTAAAAAGTTTTTTGAAAAAGATTTGATAAGTTTTTCAGATGATGAAAAAGTCTAGAATCAGAGATATTTTAGGATTGGAAAAATAATGATTTTTGAAGATAATTTGATTTTAAAATCAGAGAATTTTTTGAATTTGAAAAAGAATACATTATTTCCTGTTTATCAAATAATAAAAAATGAATTTTTGGAAAATAAAGGAACTTTATAGCAGTAAAGAGAAAAAGATAATGACAAGGCTCTAGAAAAATTTTTGTGGAAAGATATTTTAATGTGAAAAAAAGTTGAATATTTTTTTGGATTTTTTTTATTTTTGGAATATTTATTGTGGAAATTATAAATATCTTGATATAAAAAAATAAATAAAAAAATTCACAATTTATTTTTTTGATTTGGCAAATAATTTATTTTTTTAAAAAGAATAGTTTATAGTTATAAGAAAATAAAAAAATATTTTATCATTTGGAAATTACTTGCGAAGACGATATTGGAGAAGATGACGCTTTTTATACACACTCTAATATTTCTTCTTAGTTGTCTTGCACTAATTTTTTTATTTGCATATTTAGTTTACCAGCAATAATAAATACAAAAGGAAATAGATTATAGAAAATGTCGTAAAAAGTTTTTGAATTAGTGAGAATTTATTGGATTGTACTTACAGTTACAAGAATTTATTTAGATTTTTTTCACTTGCAAAAACATGGAAACAATTTAAACATGGCAAGTATGTTGAATATACAGATAATTCTACTTGGAAGTTATTTGATTTCTATTTATTTTAATTATAAAATTAAAGATTTTCTATTGTTTGGAATATTAATATGGATGATTATAAAATTAATAATTGTAAATAGAAATAAAATATTTAAGATTGAAAAAAATTATGCAAAAATTTTTAGATAGAATATAAATTAAAAAATCAAAGAATTGAGACTATTTATCAAAAAGTAATAAAATATAAAAAAATAAAAATTGAAAAAAATGCTATATATATTAGTAAAATTTTTCTAAACTTTTATAAATGACCAAAAATATTATTAAAGGAGAAAAAGTAAAAATGGGAAGAATGATTGGAATTGATTTGGGGAACAACGAATAGTTTAGCTACATATATTGATGATAATGGAGAAATACAATTTATGAAAAAAATGAGTATGGAAATATTTTTGATTCCATCTGTTGTGGGAATTGATGAAAATGATGATATTATTGTAGGGGAATTAGCAAAAGAAAGAAGAATGATGAATGCTGGGGAAACTGCGAGTAATTTTAAAAGAAGAATGGGAACAGATGCAAAAATTAAAGTTAAAAATAGAACTTTTGATGCACAAATGTTATCTTCATTTGTTTTGAAACATTTAAAGGAAAATGCTGAAAAACAGCTAAGTGAAAAAATAGATAGAGCAATAATAAGTGTACCTGCATATTTTAACGATAAACAGCGTAGAGATACAAAAATGGCGGCAGAATTAGCGGGACTTACAGTAGAAAGACTTATAAATGAACCAACAGCTGCGGCAATGTCGCTTGGAAGTCATATTTTAGATCAGAATTTAAAATTTATTGTGCTCGACTTGGGCGGAGGAACATTTGATGTTACTTTGCTCGAAACATTTGAAAATATTATGGAAGTGCTGTCAATAAGTGGAGATACAATGCTTGGAGGAGAAGATTTCACCACTAAAATTTGTGAAATTTTTTTGAAAAATATCAAGTTATCAATAGCAGATTTGAGTCGTGATGAAAGAACGAAATTATACACAAAAGCAGATAGAGCAAAAAAATTAATAAGCTTGAAGAATGTAGAAATCGAGATGGAAATTAAAGGAAAAAAATATAAATCAGAAATTACACAAGAGAATTTTAGAGAGACTGTAAAACCATTGCTTGTAAAAATGAAAGTTGCGATTGATAAGGCTCTGCAAGATGGAAATACAGATGCTAGGGAAATTGAAAAAGTTATTTTAGTTGGAGGAGCAGTAAAATTAGGAATTATTGAAGAATTTGTGGAAAAAAATATTTTCATAAAAATGCGTGGAGAAAAAAATCTATTTTAATAACGATGATTTTTATTGAAAATAATAAACTAGTATCAATAGCAGCAGATCCCGATACAGTTGTGGCTTATGGTGTTGGAATCGCAGTTGGAATGAAGGAAAGAAACAAAGTATTTAAAGAGAGAATTCTGACTGATGTGTGCCCATTTACTCTAGGAACAGAAATCGTAGGAAGACGATTCGCACCGATTATTCCTAGAAATACCACAGTTCCCACAAGTAGATCTGAATATTTTTACACAATAGAAGACTATCAAAGTCAAGTAACTGTCGGAATTTATCAAGGAGAAAGTTTGAACATAGATGATAACTTATTTTTGGGAGAATTTTTACTAGATGTGCCACAAAACTTAGCAGGAAAAGAAGCCATAAATGTAAGATTTACTTACGATATAAATGGTATTTTGGAAGTGGAAGCGACAGTTGTGAGTACAGGACTTAAAAAAAGTAAATTGATTGTAAATGGAGATTTATCTGAAGAAGAAAAAAACGAGAAAAATAAAAAAATGCTGGAAGAAATAAAAAAATTCAGTCTGAAAAATAAAAAAATAAGGATAAACTGCTGCTTGAGAGAGCAAATAGAATTTATGCTGAGATAGTAAATACAGAAATAAGAAATCATATTTCTGGTTATTTAAAAAAATTATCAAATGGTTGTAGCAACAGGCGATAGAATCCGTATTCAAAAAGGCGAAAGAAAGTTTCTCACAGTTTCTTGATAAAATTGATCCTGAAATTAATGATATGAATATAGAAGATATTTTTGAAAGATTTTGAAGATGAAACGGAAGAGGAAGATATGAAAGAAGAAGATGAACTAAAATTTTGGAATTAAAAAAATAATTCTTAATTATGAAGAAAAAAATAATTAAATATTTAAATTTTTAATGATTTTGAAATTATGAAAAATGAGGTAAAATATATTAAGAAACTGAAAAATAAATAATAAATTAAAGTAAAAATAAATTTGTTTGACAACTTTTTTTAAAAAGGAGTGAGATGGTTATGAAAAAGAAAAAAATTTATTGAAAAATATTGGGATTATTGATCTTAGTAGGAAATGTTGCAAATGCTGAATATTCTGGGAAATTTGAGAAAAACTTATTCTAAAAAAATTCAGATTATAAAATGAAAATTACGAGTGTTAAAAAGTGGAAAAAAAGTAAGAGAAATGTTTCAAAAATATTAAGTAATCAAGAAATTGATTTGAAACTTATTGAAAAAAATTGGGGATTCAAATTATTTTAGAAATAAAAAAATGGGATTTATTATAAAAGTGGAGAAAAAGTTTTGAAATTGGATGGAGTTGATAAAGATAGTTTTGAAGTTATGAAATTTGGAAATTATGGGAAAGATAAGAATAGTGTTTTTTTATCATAATAGAAAAATTGGATGGTGTTAAACCAATTGGATTTGAGGAACTGGATGAAAGATTTGCGACATATGAAGGTGTTCTTTTTCATAATGGAAAAAAAGTTGAGGGAGTGAGAAGAATTGAGAGTGGCGATATGGATATGAATGGTCTTGAAAGAATTAGAATTTCTGATCATTGGGATCTAGGGTACTCAAATTATTTCAAAAAAATAAAGATGGAATTTATTATGCGGGGGAAAGAAAATTTCTTAAATTGAACGGTGCAGATAAAGATAGCTTTAGTGTGACTTTTAAAGGAAAATATGGAAAAGATAAAAACAGTGTCTATTATCAAGATAAAAAAATGGACGGTGTAAAACCAAGTGAATTTATAGAGTTAAATGATATTTTTGCAAAAGATCGAAATAATATTTATATTGATGGGAAAAAGACTTGAGAATTTTTGAGGCAAGAGATTTTTTTGATTTTGGACGAAAAAGAGATTCGAGTATAAAAAAATAAGAAATATTATTATGATAAAAAAAGTAAAACTGTTAAAGAAGATAAATAAATTGAAAAAAATTTTTTTAAAGTTATCAGACATAATACTATTTTTTTTAAAGGATCTTGAATAAATTTACCATTTTAAATAGAAAAAAATTTAAAAAAATGACAAGGAGCAAAAGTATGAAAAAGAAAAAGTTTACTAAAAAAATATTGGTTTTATTTATTTTAGCGGGAACTATTGCAAATGCTGAGTATTTTGAAAGAAAAAGATGGAGAAGTTTATTATGAAAATGCCATATCTTGAAATTAAGTTGAAAAGTGAAAGGTGCGGATGCGAAGACTTTTGAAAATTTGGGAGAAGATAAGATGAAAATTATTGGCTATTTTTGGAAAAGATAGCAAAGAAATGTTTATTTTCTTGGGAAAAAATTAAAAGATGTTTCAACTAAAAAATTTGAAATTTTGGATGAAAAAGTATGTGAAAGGATTACAAAAAAATTTGTATAATCTTTGAAAACTGACTCACTTTCTTTTTTTTTCAATTGATGAAATAAAAACCGAAAAAAGTATCGATTGATGGACTTGATGTGAAAAGTTTTAAAGTTTTTAGAAAATAAAAAAAGCTTTCTTTTAACAGACTATTATACAGATAAAAAAATAGCGTTTATTTTCATAAAGATGATTTGAGAAAAAAATAACTGGAGTGGATAAAAATTCTTTTTGAAATTTCTGGAGGAGTATATTGCCAGAGATAAAAAAATAATGTTTATTCTAAAGGGGAAAAAGCTAGGAAAATATAGATATTAAAAGCTTTTAAATATTTTGAAGATGGGCTAGCGAAAAGATAAGAACAGAGTTTTTTTTACATTGAGGATAATAAAGATGTTACAGGAGTAGATGCGAAAAACTTTTGAAAGAATGGGAGAAAGTTATTATTTTAGAGATAAAAATAATATCTTTGCTTTAAAGGATTATAATCCTTATGATTTGGAAATGTTGAAAAAAATATTGATAGAAATAGTTTTAATACTTTTGAGTAAAGAAATTGGGAAAGGATAAAAAATGGAGTTTATTATTTTGGAGAAAAAAATAGATGGAATTTCTTCGAATAATGCTAAAGTTGTTGAAGCGTTGGGAGATAACGACTATATTCTTCAAAGTGGCAATGACCATTATTTGATGACTGTAAATGAAAAAGGATTCTGGATAATAATGAAAAGATTTGAAAATAAAGAAAATAGATAGCTTGAATATTGATTTTGATACATTTAAATATTTTTGAGATGTCTGATTTGTATAAAGATAAAAAAATAGTTTTTTTATTATCATTCAGATAATGACTTGAAAAAAATTAAAAGCGATATTGATGTGAAAAAGTGCTGAAAAAGTGATTAAATTGAAATGATTTTATAAAGGATAAAAAAATAATCTTTATTATTTATTCTGATGGAAAAACTTGAGAAAGATTAATTTGAAAAATCAGATGTAAATAATTTGGAATACTTTGGATGATGGAAATTCTACTTTTTAGTAATTATTTGAGAGATGGGAAAAAAATGTTTACTTTGTGGATAATGAGTATGGAAAAAGTAAAAATTGTGAAAAAAATGTTGATAGAAATACATTTAAAGTTGTAAACGGAAATTATGGAGTGGATAGTAAAAAATGTTTATTGTTTTGGGAGAAAAAAATTGGATTTTGTAGGACTAGATGGGCTTAAAAATCTTTAATGAGATTTATTTGAAAGATAATAAAAATGTTTATGAAATTTCTGTAAATGATAATGACAAAGTGAAAGTAGAACCAATTAAAAAAATCTTAATATTGATGTGGCAAGTTTTGAAGATATTTTTTTGGTGGATTAAATTACAAAGATAAAAAAATTCAGTTTATTATGTTGATGAAAAATAATGGAAAAGTCTCTTTGAAAAACATTAAAAGGAGCAGATCCGGCTACATTTGAGTTTGGAATTATTTCTAAAAGATAAAAAAATAGTGTTTTTTTATTGGAAATCAAAAGTTGAAAGGAGTCAGTTCTAAAGGGTTTGAAGTATTAAATGATAGTTTAGATTTTGTAAAAGATTATAAGAATGTTTACTATTTGGATAGAGAAAGTGATGGAATTACTTTATAAAGTGGAAGTTTTAGATACAAAAGGAGTTGACATTCCAAGTTTTGAATTTCTTGGAGATTCTTATAACAAATATTACAGAGATAAAAAAACAATATTTATTTTTTTGAATGATAAAGATGATAAAATGGAATTTGAAAAAAATTGGCTGGTGCGAAATCCGAAAAACATTTCAAATTGTTGACGATTATTTTGCAAGAGATGATAAAAATGTTTATTTCTTTAATAAAAAAAGTGATTGGAGTAGATGCGAAAAACTTTTGAAGAAGTTGGTTATGATATTATAAAAAGATAAAAAAATGGTTTACATATTTTAATAGATTCTAATGAAAACTGAAATAAAGGTAAAAAAAGCTTGAAAAGCAGATGGAATTGACTTGAAGACATTAAAGAAATTAGATAACGGTTATTTTAAAGATAAAAAAATAATATTTACTATGGATTGAGTGGCAATCTTTATAAAATAAAAAAATGCTGATTTACAAACATTTGAAGTTTTAACTCACCTTACAGCAGTTCTGTTTATTTTTGCGAAAGATAAAAAAATAATGTTTATTATAATGGGAAAAAAATTGGATGGAATTGTTCCTAATGATTTTGAACAGATACAAAGTTATTTTTATAAAAAGATAAAAATGGAATTTATAAATTTGAAGAAGGTGAAAATGAACAAGATCTAAAAAAATAACTCCAATTAATGCAAAAATAGATTTTTGAAAAAAATCTTAAAGAATCAGATTGGAAGTATTTTTGGAGATGATAAAAAAATATTTATTATTTTGATGAAGATAGTTTTAAAAAAAGTAGATAAAGCAGATATAAATTCATTTGAACGAATAGATTTTTACTGCCTTTTTTTAAAAGATAAAAAAACAATGTTTATTATGAGGGAGAAAAAAATAGAAGGAATAGATATGAACAGTATCGAAGTAATAAATGGAATGTGTATAAAAGATAAAAAAATAGTGTCTTTTTATGAAGGGAAAAAAATTAAGAAATATCAGTCCTAACAATTTTTAATATTTTTTTGACGGTGGAATTTCGTATGATAAAAATTTTTGGTTGACAAAAAAATGGAGCTTACAAATTGCTGGAAAATGAAAAATCAAAAAGATAAAAATAATTCCACTTGACAGCAAAAAAATATTGACTTAAAAACTCTTGAAAGATTTGATACACCAATGGATCGGTTCAAATTATTTCAAAGATAAAAAAACGGAGTTTATTTCTTGAATGGAGAAAAAAATTTGTGAAAATAAATGGAGCGGATATAGATAGCTTTTGAAGTGACTATGAGAGGGAAATATGGGAAAGATAGGAGTAATGTTTATTTTTGAAGGGAAGAAAATGGGAGGGAGAATCCGAAGGAATTTGAGGAGGAGATGGAGATTAAATAATAGGGAATTGCTTTGTTTGAATTGCTAAATTTTTGGAATAAAAAGGAGAGTTATTGTGAACATTAAAAGATATTTGTTAAAAAAATTCTGCTTTTGCTTGTTTTGGTAGGGAGTGTTGCGAATGCAGGGTATTTTTAAAGAGAAAAAAATAAAATTTATTTTATTGACACAATAGAAGATTCTGAGAAAAAAAGAAGTTGTGAAAAAATATTGATTTTTAGGACTTTTAAAAATTTTTTTGAAGAGAATGATAATTTTTGCGAAAGACAAGGATAATGTTTACTATAAGAATAAAAAAAGCTGGAAAAATGTAGATGTGAATTCTTTTCAGATTGAAAAATCCTTTTTATTGTAAAAAGATAAAGATAATGTTTTTTTATATTACAAATAATGAAATTATAAAAAAATTAAAGGATTTAGTCCAGAAAAAAAGTAAAGTTATTGTTCAGTTTTACGTACCAACTATACTAATTAATAAAAAAATGGTATTTATACTTTTGATAAATATGAAAAATGGAGAAATTACGATAAAATCAATAAAAACCTGCAGAAATAGATATGGATACTTTGAATGTTGTTGATGGAGAGAATATAGCGATGCTTTTGTATTTAAAAAGATAAAAAAATAATGTCTATTTTATTAATTATAAAGAAAAGTGAACAAAAAAATTTTTAGATACTGATATCGAAAAATGCAGAAGAAACTGAGAATGATAACTATAGTATTGATATTGAAATAAAAAAATTAGAAGGAGTTGACAGTAATAGTTTTGAAATAGATTCTATATATGGAAAAGATAAAAGAATTTATATTTTTTTAACAAAAAAATAACAGGGGTAAATCCTAAAACTTTTAAAGTTATTGGATCAAATAAACTTATTATCAAAAGATGATAAAGGGGTTTATTATCTTGGAAGAGAAGAAGTGAAAAAAATCCAAAATGCTGATTTAAATACTTTTTGAAGAAGTATCGAAAGAGTATTATCGAGATAAAAAAATAATGTTTTTTTACTATGATAATTATGATGGTGATGTAAAAAAAGAGTTAAAGGGGCAGATGCAAAAAAACTTTTTGAAGCAATAGAAGGCTATGCATTGGGAAGAGATAAAAATGCTGTTTATGACAGAGGGAAGATGATAAAGGGCTTAGACCCTGTGACATTTGAAGATTTGAACGGAGATTTTTACAAAGATAAAAAAATGGAGTTTACTACGAAGGAATGCTAATGAAAGGGATTGATTCAAAAATCTTTTGAGCCATTCGTAAATTATACACATGTAAAAGATAAAAATGGAATATATTCCTTTTATCAAAAAGAAAATGAAGTTGTTGTTGAAAAAAAGTTGAAATTTCTCCAGAAATTGATTTAAAAACTTTACAACCTATCGAAAATTATTCTGAATATTCAAAAGATAAAAAAATAACGTTTATTATCATTTCAAAAAAATAGAAGGTGCTGATATAAAAACTTTTTGAACCTGAAGGGTATTCTATTGGAAAAAGATAAAATGGGAGTATATTATGAAACTCGTAAAGTAAATGGAGTGGATGTAAATAGCTTTTGAAGTTTTTGAAAAAATGATTTTTTTTAAGGATAAAAAAATAATGTTTATTATAAAAAAATAAAAAGTTAGAAATATTCAAACCTAAAAAAACTTTGAAGTAATAGACTATTCTTTAGTAAAAGCAAAATGAAGATTTGTACTATTTTTACTGAAGATGGAAATAATAACACAAAATTTGTTCCATTAGAAAGTAAAAATGTCGATATTGATACTTTTCAAATTCTTGATGATGATTATGCAAAAGATAAGAATAATGTCTATTACAAAGGTAAAAATTTTTTTAAGGAAGCAGATGTAAAAAACTCTTGATAAACATTATAATGAAAATGATAACGGGTACAAAAATAAGGGATAAGAAAAAAAGTGTATAAAAACAAAAAAATGATATTTTTTTGCAATTGACTTTTTGAAAATATGATATAATTAAATTGTTAAAAAAACCCTAAGGGAAACTTATAATAGAATAAAAATTACTGACAAATTAAGCTAGAATTTTCTAGCTTTTTTTTGTTATAATGATACAGAGTTCAGTAAACTCGTATTCTATTATAAGGAGGTTTAGAGCAGTGAACAGCGATGAACTTATTAGACTTCTAGTTATTATGTATATTGTTTACAGATTGACTAGATAGTCGAAAAATATCGAATTTCACCTCTGCCTCTACCCTTAGGGGATTGACTTATATTTAAAATATTTTATAAAAATAAATAAATTATTTACATTCAAAACTACTTGCCTTATTCTTGTCTCCACCAATATAAGTTGCTACCTTTGGATATGGACAAAGTGGTTGTTCTTTATTTGGATCTGGATATTCTTTTCCAGCTTTTCCGACGATGTAATCTGGAGCAACACCATTTTCTGTCCATTTTTCAAGGGCTGTCAATGCGTCAAAGTTTTCCATTGCAGGGCCTCCACCACAGTGATTCATTCCAGGAACCATGAATAATCTTGCAAAATTATCAACATTTCCCATATTTTCCACTAATTTTTTATACCAGTCTCTAATATCATTAGCAGAAAATACTGGATCAGATACACCTTCATAAATAATCATTTTCCCACCACGAGCTTTAAATGTCGACAAATCAGTTTTATCAGCATCATTTAATCCACCAATTTCATTTGTTTTGACAACATCCTTATCAAAGTCAAAGTCTGTTGATTTCATTCCAGGTTTTGCAGGTTTCATATAATAATCACTCAAACTTGATGCACCCATCATGAAATTCATTGAATTTGGTGTTCCTGTTTTTGAAGTACCATGTTTCCACATACGCCAACCTCTTGTACTTATTCCCGCATCATAAGGCCAAGACACATAAACATTTTCGCCTTTACTATTTTTCGCACCATTGAATACTGCATTTAATAACGCAACTTTTTTCTTTCCTATCTTTTTCTCAACCATTTCAGGTTTAAAGTCACATTTTTCCCAATTATTTATAATTCCATCCTTCAATCCATCTTTAGCATCGCATCTGTCAAGCACACCTTGAGCAACAGCATCCAAATCTTCTTGCGTCAAAGCATCTGCAACTATTTTGTTACCATTTTTATCAGTCGGTGCATATTTCAGAAACTGATTATTATCCCATGCTTCACCAATCGCAGCTTTCGATAATCTAAATCCAGGATTTCCTGCTATAATTCCATCAAATTCATTTGGATAATACATAGCGGCTTGCATTGCTTCACGACCTCCATTTGAACATCCCATAAAATAACTGTGTTTTGGCATCAAATTATACATTTCATCAATTAATTGTTTTGCAACATTTGTAACTTTTCCAGTAGATTGGAATGCATAATTTAAAACAGCCTGTTGATCTTTCGCAAAACTTGTATCTCTTGAGCCTGAATGTCCGCTATCAGTACTAACAACTGCATATCCACGAGTTAGAGCAGGTGTTGCTGTTGACCCTGATGGACGAGCTTTTCCAACTGCTGGTGAAACAGTTCCATCCAGACCTCCTCCGCCTTGAAATAGAAATTTATTATTCCATTTCGAAGGAAGTCTCAACTCAAATCCAATCGAATAATCTTTCCCATCTGCGCCTTTTCTCTTTTCAATTTCCCCTCTAACTACACAATGTGCGGGAGCTGAAGCCTTAGCTGTACTGGAACCGCTAAATCTGGCATTTTCATCCTCTTCCAGAGGTCCCTCCTCTTTCCATTCTGTGCTTATAATATTCGTTTGATAAATCTTAATATTTTTCAAATTTTCACATTGTTCTTTTGTCGCAACTTTTGGAACTTCTGAATTAATTTTTTTCACTTGCGATTTTTGATTATTCAACTTTTGTGCAAAAGCAGTTGCACTTATCACAGTCGCAAGTAATGCTGTCAATACAATTTTTAATTTTTTTCATAACTTTATTCCTTTCTGCTCTAATCTCTACTCTTAGTATACCACATTTCACAATAAATCATATAATAACATATACAAACTTTAATAACTTCTTTATAAATTTAATACTCTTCATTTTTTTCAAATATACTAAATATCGTATATTTTTTTATTCTCTTTCTATGAGTCAAACATTTCTCAAAAACCCAAGCAAACCCTTTTCCCAGTCCGCACATCCGAATCCCTAAAATGATTCCCCTCATTCCATTCCAAGACACATTTTTTTCCAAATCTTTAGAATTTCTCAAAAATCTCAAAAATATTCTCTTATATTATCACCCAATCTTTGATAAAACCTGATGTTTAGTCTTTTTCCTCCAAATCTCCAAGACTCAAATAAACATTTTTTTACCAAAATTTCATTATTTTTTTCACAAACTTAATCCAATCTTTATACCAAACTGATGGTGAAGCTCCAACAACTCCTGCAAAAAATATCTGTCTGATACCCACACCACAACGAAAAATAATCCAGCAAAGTGAATATCCTCCTAAAAACATATTTCACATTATTTTCTTGAATATTCATAAGTTTTACCAAATTTGGAATCAATTTTTTTCCTTTATAAACTCTAATGTTTTACCAGCTCCATCGCCAAAAATTTCCTTTTTCCACGAAGAAGCGGCATTTCCCAAGGTGTCAGCTCACTATTCCAGTCTTCTATTTTGAAAGCTGCAAGCTAAAAATTTTTTTATCTGTATTTTTCAGAAATATATTTCACTTCATTGTCTAAAAAGTTGCATATCATGCTCATCAACAGGCTGTATTAAAAATATATTCTGTCTTTTTATTTTCATTTGTATATAAAACACATTCTTTTTTTCTTCTATTTTGAAATTTAATTTTTTTCATATTTGCTCCTTTTTAATATTTTTTTGAATATTGAATTTATTTTAAATAAATTTTTGATTAATATAATTAATTATAACATATATTTTTAAAAATTTTATTCAATTTATTTATACTAAATAATTTTTTTCTTTGATTAAATATATTTAATTTTTAAATTATGGTAAAATAAACTAAAATATTTGATAAAAATCTGGAATTTTTGTAAACTCTATCAACAAAAAAATATTTATAGAGAGGATAATGAAATGTTTAGAAGGAAAAAAAGAAATTTTTTTATGTTGGAAAAGTTGAAAATTATTATTAATGAATCAACCCTTGATGTATTTAGAAATACAATCTATTATGTAGATGTGCAAGATGCTCTGTGTATTAAAGGTGTTCCGTTTATTACCTGTGATATTTATGAAGATGAATTTTCCGACCATTTAATTGCTCAGGTGGGACTGGAAGATGACGAGGAAAAACGATATATTACCAAGTATAGAGGAACTGAAAAAAATAAAAAAATTGTTTGCTTTTATTCAGTTAGATGAGCATATAATAAGATAAAATTGTTGAAGTGTTCAAAATTATATACAAAAATATTCAAATGGAGGTTATTTTTATGAATATAGAAATTGTACAAATTTGTGATATTACATTAGCCGTAAAATTTGCCTTAAAAACAAAAAAACTAAAATCGAATATTTTTCCTCTTTGAATATGAAAAAAATATTGAATTTCTATTCTCTAAAAAAACAAAGTGGATTTTTTTAGAAAAATAGCTACAAAGCTGAAAAATATTGAAGAATGGTTTGACTATTGTTTAAACTTTAGGATTAGAAGACATAAAAAAATTTTTATTACCTGTCTCATCTAAAAAATTTAAATATTCCCGACGATTTAAATTCAAATAAGATTAAACTTATTTGCTATTTTAAAAAAATAATTTGATTCTTTTATTTTACACCAAAATGGAAGAAAACAAGTGGTGGATGGAATATTACTTTATACTGCTCACAAATACGAAAAATTCTATCAATGAAAAAAACTTAAATTTTATGATAATACAGAAGATTTTAAAAAAATGTATTAAGTAAAATAGCAATTTTAGCTGATAAAATTAATTTTTTTCAAAATTTTGAAAATATCTTTTAGAAAAGCTTTTAGCATTTTAAATGGGGAAAAGTTTTGAAAATATAAGAAATACTTTTTATGGACAAACTCTTTTTAAAATACCTAAAATAAATGCAAGACTTTTTTTATTCCGCCAAAATTTCTAATGTTTTTGGTGGAATGAGTTCCTGGAATGACAGCCCTCCTTATTATGCACACGAAAAAAAGGGCTTGAAAGTGAATATGACAGTCTTACGGAAGAACTTTTGACACAAATTAGGCTTGCTCTTTTATATTCTGTAAATGAGTGGTAAAATATAGTAAAATTATAATGAAGGATTTATGGAATTTTTTTCAAAAAGATATTTATTGTTGTAGTTGTAGTAACAATTATTTTTTTCTAATAAAAAAATTAATGTAACAAAAAAATTGAAAAAAAGGAGAATAAAAAAATTGGAAAAACAAAAAAATTTATCTATATATGAATTAATCAAAATCTTCTATTCTAGAGTGTGGAAAAATTACCTGAAAATTTTTGCTTTGCCTCAAGAAGAGGAGAATGGAATTCCTTGGGCAGATGGTGCAATGGATGGTGTTTTTGTATCATAATAATACAAATGAAGAAAAATATAGAAACTTTGAAGAATATTGTATTTCAAATTTCAGAAAGGAAAAATTTAAAGAAGCTCAAAAATAATTTAGACCATTTAGATTTTTTTAATGGTTTTCATCAAGAACTTCCTTGCTAAATTGGATTATTCAAGAAAGTGAAAAAAATAAATGCTAATAATTTGTATGAATTTACTATCTCTCAATTGAAAACTTCTAAAAAAATAAAGAAAGTATAAAATTTTCTTTAGCTGTATTATTATTAATGGGAGTTGAGAATGATGTTAAAAGCAATGGAAATAATAAAAATTTTTAGCTCTTTCTGACGAGTTTACCTTATTTTTGTTTAGATATAATAGCTAGGCTAGAAAAATTCAAATGAAGAGATTTTTGAAAATTGTCAAAAAAAGGTTAAAGGATGGGGAAGAGTACATTCCATCGCATATTTAGAAGTTACTAATGATGAAATAAAAAGATTGGTTATTAGAAGAAGGCTGTCACAATGAAATAGACCCAGCATATACTGCATTAACTTGTGCAAAAATAAATTTACTAGAATTACTAGATGAAGAAAAATATTTCTAATAAAAAAATTTAATGATATTTCATATTTAATTACTGCTTTATTAAATGAAGGACCTGCTTTTGGAATTTCATCCTTAGAAAATAAAGAAATGCTGATTGAAAAGATATTTAAAAAAAGCAAAAATATTTATCTTCAACAGAAAACGATTATCGTTCTGTTATGATGATTCAAAGAAATATAAAAGATGATGAAAAAAATCAATAATAATTTTATAAAAAAATTTGCAATGAGATTTTAAATTCTGAAAGAACTGTAAATAATATAAAAAGAATTAATGAAAAAAAGGATATTCTTATGATATAGCAAAATATATAAAAATAGACATTGAACCGTATGCTTTTAGAATATTTACAAAGTAATCTTCTAAAAAAATCCCTATATAATATATGATATATCAAAAAAGAAAATATGGAAAAAAACTTGTCTCACTCGTAGAAAAAAAGACTACCATTAGAAAAAAATGAAAGGATCTCCTACTGATAAAATCAATTTTAAATATGAAGAATTTACAGTTTTAGATGTTGCAGTTAGAAGTCTAGAAAATTTTTGAAGGGACAGGAAAAAAATTTAATTATATGTGCTCTAAATTCTCCTTATGTAAATGTGAGATATGGAGGAACTAATACATTGCAAAAAAATGGAAAGATACAGGATATTTTTTTCCTAATGAAATAATAGAAAAATATAAAAAAACTTTAGAAAAAAATTGAAGTTGATGATGAATTGAAAGAAAAAAATTAAATAAATTAATAAAATAATACATTATATCTTTTTTTAGAAATTTGAATAAAATAAAAAAAGTAAATTAGTAAATCAAAAAAATACGGAGGATAAAAAAATGAGTATAAGTTTTTATGTGAAAAAAACAAGAAAAAAATTTTTTAGGGTATAAAGCAGTTTTTAAATGTTGAAACTGCATTAAGTTTGCTGGATAAGGAGCTTTATACCTACAATACTGGAAATATTGATATTAATGATTTGCTGTTATCTCCAGTTTCTAATTATCAGTGTCTTTTTAATAGGAGATGGCAAGGAAAGTTCAAGAGGATTTGAGCTATCTTATGACACAAAATATAATAATTATATTGTAAGAATTTTTACGCCGTCATCTAGGGAAGATTGGCTTTTGGCGTTGGAATATATAAAAGCGTTGGCTAAAGAATTTGATTCGGAGATTTTAAATGAGAGAGGTGAAGTTTATACTGCTGGTAACATTGATAAATTTGACTATGAATCAGATATACTACATTGATGAAAAAATTGGACTTAAACGGTACAGACGGCTTTCTGAGGAGCTAATTTTTACTATACTTTTGAATATCAGAATACTGCGGCTTCATTTCTTGCAAAGACTTACGGTGTTTCAAAAGCTACCGTGTATAATCTTGTCAATTCTTTTGAAATGCCAAAACTTAATATTGAAAGGTTCGAAAAGGATGATGATTCACCAGTATATATGGAAATTGATGAAGACCATATGAAATGCAGAAGAAGCAGAAATACATATATGAGAATGGTTGATACATCGTGGAATTGAGAAAGTCTACAAGGACAGGAACAAGCTCATTGACAAGCATACAATAATGTTTCCTACATCTGTACCGCTTGAGGAAGTGTCGGAGTATGTGCTTAACTACCTTGAAAAAAGATACAGTATGGATAAGAAAAAACTGATTGTGAACTCTGATGACGGAAAATGGATAGACAGCTTCGTAGAAGAGCTTAAAATTTACAATTCAATACACATCTATGACAAGTTTCATCTGGTAAAAGCCATAGGCGAGATTTCCAAAAGTGATAAGGAAATATCAAAAAACCTTTACAAATGGCTTGAGAAAGATAATTTTACAGAACTTGAAAACTTTTATGAAACTTTTAAGGAAAAAGAAAATGTAAGCCAGAGAAGAAAAAATCAAATGAAGATGCTGCTTAACCAGTATGAGAAGATAAGAAGAATCCATACAGAAAAGGACTACATAGGGTCAAGGACAGAAGCTCTAGTATCTCATGAATGCTCAAGCTCTCTTTCAAGCAGACCAAAAGCCTTTTCAAGAAAAAAGATAATGAGAAGAGCAATGTACCACACTTTCTTTGCAAACTACGGCAAGGATAGGGACAAGGCTCACAAACTTTATTTTAATGGGGTAAGAGCGGATACAATGGAAAAAAAGTAATAGAAACAAATTGTTTTGGCAGATATTATTAGCGAAGCAGGAAAAGGGACAAATATTCCATATTTAAGAGGAGGAGAAAAGCTTGATAAGGGAAGTTCTGAAGGAAATATCACAAAAGCAGAATGATTTAAAAAAAGACAGCTAAAAAAATATTTTTATTATGTTATTTTGACTGCCCCTATATTTCTTACTCTGTCACAGATAAAAAAATTCTGTTTTTTTGTGTATAGTTGTCAAACATTTGTTACAAAAAATATATTAAAAAAATATTTAAAAAAATAATATAATTAGTAATTGAATATATTTGAATTTAAAAAAATTTGTTTTTGATTTTTCCCTTGAATTTTATTTTTTACTATAATACAATATAGAGAATATATTTAAAAAAATTTAAAAGGAGTAAATTTATGAAAAAAATTAATTCTATTAACTGGAATTTTTAGCATTATTATCATCTTGTGATCCCACTGCCAGTGGAATAGCAGCAACAGTTATGGCACCACCATCACTATTATTATTAGCACCGTCACTAATAAAAGATTCTATTAAAGAAAAAAATAAACAGTAGAACAGACTATATTGATTCTTCAATAGGAGTTTTTTTGAATATAAAAAAACGCAAAAAAATTAGTCAACAAAATGGAATAGTAATTATCAATGGAACATTAATTTATAAGAGCTCTCCAGAAAATACAACACAAAAATGTAACTCTTACTATACCATGTTATGATAGTGAACATAATGAAATTGGAAATGCAATTGCTAAAACTAGAATATCTAAAAAGGAGATCCAACACCATTTAGAGCTACTATAAAAATCTGATAAAGTTAGATTTTGTGCTCTTGAATACGGAACTATTACAGGTGAATAATTGAAAATATATGAACTGCATCTCAAGAATAAGAGATTGTTATAAAAAATAATAAATAAAATCCCAAGTTATAATTAATTTTATAAACTTGGGATTTTTTTATAATTTAAAAGGTGTGTAAATATAGCGTTAAAGGAAAGTGTAAAAAAATTTTTTTGTGTAAATAGAATAGCAAAAGTACTGAATTTACTATATTTTTTTCTATTAGTTTATACAAAATTTTGGACACTCTCTCAAAAATTATTTTTCTATTTATTTGAACTTCCTTTAATAAGCTTCTCCACAACAAGGACACGACTCTGAAGTTATTCAGAAGCCTTTTTTTAATTTTTTTCTAGTTCTTCTAACAGTTCTTTTTTTATTTATAACTGTCCCTTCTAAATTAATTTTTCAAATTTTTTTAATAAATTTTATCTAAAAACTTTAAAAATTTATGCTTGACTTTTTATAGTTAGTTTTATAACAAAAATTTTTTTGTTCAATAACTTAAATAACTTAATTTTTTTAATGCCAATTATTAATAATGGATACAGCTTCTTCAATACCTAACTCAGCAGCCTTTCTATATAATTCATAAAGCTTTTATTTTTTTATCTTTTTACTCCATATCCATTGTAATAACATTCTGCTAAATTATAATAAGCCCAATCTAAAGTTTTTTTCTATTCCTTTTTATACCACTCTATAGCTTCTAAATCATTTTTTTCATTGTAATGTATATTTCCTATTGCATTTGCAGCTGAACCAGAAGCAGAATTTTTCTAAATCGTAAACTTCTTTTGTATAATTCTAAAGCTTTCAAATAATTTTTGAGATATTCCATATCCATTGTAATAACATTCTGCTAAATTATATCCTCCCCAATCAAAACCTTTATCAAAACTTTTTTTATACCATTCTACTGCTTCTTCATAATTTCCTTGATTATAGCATACATTTATTTCCTAAGTTATTCATTGATCTCCAATATCCCGCCTCAGCCGATTTTTTTCAACCATTTTACACCTTCTTCTTCATCCTCTTCTATTCCATGACCATACAAATACATATCTGCCAATTCATTCTGAGCAAAAAATATCTCCATCTTCAGATAATTTTAAAATATCCTCAAATAATTCAAAACAAAGTTCTATTTCTTTCATCTGAATCTTCAGGTAAAGAATAAGCTACATTTAAAAGCTGCTAAAACATCTCCTACTTCCTTACCTTTTTATTCTCCATTCTTTTTGCTTTTTTTATTATCTTTCTTTGTTTTTTTCCATATCGGTTGACTATAAAATTCACTCTAAAAAGTACATTGCTCTTCCATTACCATTTTCAGCAAGTTTCTTAAATAATTCAAATGCTACATCTAGTTTATAATTAAGAAATAATTGTTCTGCCTTTTTTATTTCTAAATTATCGTTACTATTATAGCTTATTTGATTTCCTCTTTGATTTTGAATTGATTCAACAGGTATTAATCCTTCTTTTACTTCAATTTTACTATTTATAAAATTATCATAAACTTCATTTATAGATAACGTAATAGTATCATCCAACCCTTCTCTTTGAATAAGGTTTCCTATTATTTTTTTCCTTTTTTTCATCATTTTTTTCTTTGCATATCTGGAAGAAAATGATAGTCTTCAATTACTCCTAAAAATCAAATTAGCAAAAAAATCACTTTCTAATTGTTGATAATTCAAGATATTTTTTTCCTATTTCATCTACTGAAATATTCATAATATCCATTAGATAATCAGTCAATAAAACTTCATCTTCTGTAATAATTTCCTGTTTTTTTCCATACTTCTTCTTAAAAATATCAAGTTTTCTAGGTTCTTCCATTATTCTATTATCAAATTGTGACATCACTTTTACATATTGCAATTATTTTTTTCATTATCAGAATAAACACCTTGCTCAATTTCAGTGTTTAACATGTGAAAAATTATCTACACTGTCTATTTTTTTCATTTAATTTTTACTACAAAAAGCTCCCAACATTTGTTTTTAATTGCAAGTGTTCTGCATAAAGTTCATTCAACTGTGTCCCTAAACTTATCATTACTTGACTATCAATACAGCTTTCTATTGTATAATTCAGCTATTGCTTGCGACATATAGGCATTTAATTTATCATGATTTTGTTTTTATTTCTTCTCTTGTTGCTCTATTTTTTTCCTGTTACAGTTTTTACCATTCTTTGAAACCAATTTTGTTTCTCTATCTTTTCTGTTTTATCTTCTGTATCATTCATCAATGCTGTCATTCCTGATAAAATCATATTTATTTTCCCTTGTGATTGTTGTGCAAGATAATTCATATCTTCTATTGGTATTAACTCATTCATTTTTAATTCTCCTATCTATCTTTTTATATTTTATCGTATAATTTTTTTAATTCGATATTTAATTCTAAACTTTTCTCTTTCATTAAATTGTTTTACTTTATGTTGATTTTTTTCATACTTGAAACAAAAATTATAGTACTGATTTGAAGCATTTTCCATACTTATCAGCAAATTATCGTATACATTTTCTAAATTTTTGATAATATTTAGCTTGTGATAAAAATTTTTTTCTATATTCCCTCTTCCAAAAACAAGGTGCAACTACTTTATTTACAATTCCTCCTACTACAATGGCAATAGGAATAGTTACTACTGTAGACACTCCTGCTGCTGTAATAGCCGCTGTTACAGGAACCATAATTCCCGAAGTTATTCCAGCTGTAACCCCAGCATCTCCTCCAGCTTTAAGAACTTCTTTCAAATATTCTTCATCACTTATTTGACCTTTTTTCCATGCTTTATAGGAAAAAAACAGCTTCTGTACCCATACCGATTACACAACCTACCAATCCAGCTTTTTGCCATTGTTCCACCAATATTTTTTTAAAATTATAAACTGGTTCTGCACTTCCATTTTTTTATTTCCTCTAAACGACTATCAGTAGATTTTTTTATTAATTGGTTATCTTGATAACTTTCCACACTTTTCATAACCATTTTTTTGTACAACACTCACTTTTTTTCTGCATTCGTTACAACTGCCATATCTTTAGGTGTATTTTTTAAATGAGGGTTTGATTTTCCTGTATAGGCTTTCATCTGATATTCAGTTGATTTTCCTGTAAATATATTCATTTCAGTAACATCGCTCGCAGCTCTATTTGCTACATCTCCAGCATCATATCTATTAAATAAATTTTTTATATTATTTCTTTGCTGTGCCATCCAATCCCATTCATAACCTTTTCCTTGAAGTTGTTTCACAACCCATTCCTCTTTTCCAGCTCCTTGTGAAATATATTCCTGCATCGAATTATTACTAGAAAAAATTCCTGATCCCGCATAATTTCTATCCATCCACTTCCAAAATTCTACTTTATTCGCAAGTGCATTACTACTTTGAGCAGCAACTGCCCCTTGAGCAAGAACATTAATATTCTTTTTAGCTACAAGTTTACTTGTATCATCAATCATTTTTAATACTTCTTCCTCTTTCAATTCATCATTTGATTTAAACGAATTTTTCATTTGAATCCCTCACTTATTAACTTTATATTTTTTTAAAATTCTTTTGCATTTGTAGTATACCAAATAAAATTGTATAATTCAAATATAAATCTATATCGACAGAGCAAAAAAATATCAAAATATTTTTTTGGATGTCTTTTTACAATTTCAAACCAAATATTTCCTAATATTTTTTTCATAAGTTTTATTTAATTCATAAGTTTTATTTAAGTAGAATTTTTTTTGAAAAATGACTTTTGCACAATAATATTTATAAATTTTGTTACATAAATTTCAAAAAGACAAAAAAAGACCACTTAAATTAAGATTTTCTCTCAATTTTAAAGAAGTCTATTTTTTTAATCATACCTTTATTTTTCGTAATTCCCATTATTTCACAATGATTTGCACAGGCAATAACTACTATACTTGTTTCTGTTAGTTTATATATAAATCTGTGCTTATCTGTAATTCTTCTGCTCCAATATCCACTCAGTTCATGTTTTTAAAAGGCTCAGGGCTTTCCTATTCCTTCATTGCCGTTTCTTTTGATGTCTTTTTATTATTTCATTTATTTTTTTGACTATTTTTTTATCCTGTTTCTGCCATTCTTCATATTGCTCCCCATGCAATATCTGTCCATGTTAAATTCATTATTCCACCTCAATTATATCATGTATTTGTACATTCCCCGCTTCCGCTTCTGCTTTTACTTTTTTTAACAGTTCATTATAATATTTCTTATTTGACATAATATAAAGATTTTTCCATCAAATTGTTATATTCCTCTTCACTCATCAGTACCACATTTTTTTATCGTTTTTTTCTTGTTATAATGACTGTTTCATAATCATCCGTTGCCTTATCACAATATTTTTTTAAATTATTTCTTACATTTGAATAATTTGTAGCTATCATACTAATCACCTCTACTTATTGTACAATATTTTTGACAAAAAAATCTACATGTTTTATATCATTTTTTTATTTCTAAAGTCAGTTTACATTACAATAAATTCTTTTTATTCTAAAATCTACCATAATATTCTGTTCTAAACTAAATAAAAAAATTTGAAAACCTTTACCAAATGTAGTAAAATACTCTTAAGATATTATTTTTTTACCATACTAATATGATGGCTTAAAACTGGGATTTTTTCTCAGTTTTCTTGTTACAAAAAAATTTTTTTCTCTTTTTATTAGAGAGAATTTTATCATATTTAAAAAAATTTTTGGAAAGGAAGGAAAAAAATGGGAAAAAAACGAAAGCAATAAATGAACGAAAAAAACTAAATTTGGTACAGAACCTGTTGGAAAATTGTTGATTTCACTTGCGGTTCCTGCTATCATTGCTAACTTGGTTAATGCTCTTTACAATGTTGTGGATCAGATTTTTATTGGGCAAAAAATTGGGTTTCTTGGGAATGCGGCTACAAATGTGGCTTTTCCAATTACGACGATTTGTCTTGCGATTGGGCTTATGACTGGAGTTGGAGCTGCGACTAACTTTTAATTTGGAATTGGGAAGAAAGCGTCCGAAAAGGGCAAAAAGCGTGGCTGGAACTGCGGCTACAATGTTACTTTTAAGTGGTATTATTTTGTGTATATTAATTAATATTTTTTTAAGACCAATGTTGACGGCCTTTGGGGCTACTAATCAAATTTTTGATTATGCGATTGAATATACTCAAATTACATCTCTTGGAATACCGTTTTTATTATTCTCGATAGGAGCAAATCCTATGGTTAGAGCTGATGGAAATTCTTTTTATTCAATGCTTGCAATAGTTATTGGAGCTATTACAAATACGATTCTTGATCCGCTGTTTATGTTTGGATTTAATATGGGAATGGACGGTGCTGCTTGGGCGACTGTAATTGGGCAATTTATCTCAGCAATTATGTTAGGATTGTATTTTTCAGATTTAAAAGTGTAAAATTTGAATTGAAGGATTTTAAGATAAAAATACGAGAAATTTGGATTTTGTTTATGTTAGGAACATCGCCTTTGATTTTCCAATGTTCTGCACTAATTGTTCAAATTGTGACAAATAATTTATTGAAAATTTATGGTGCGAAATCTATTTATGGAAGTGAAATTCCTATTGCCGTTGCTGGAATTGTTATGAAAATAAATGTCATATTTATAGCGATTTTATTGGGATTGACGCAAGGAGCTCAGCCTATTGCTGGATTTAATTATGGAGCAAAAAAATTTGCAAGGGTTCGAGAAATTTTAAAATTATCTCTAAAAGTGGCTTTTATTATTTCTTTAGTAGCATTTGCAATCGCTGAACTTTTCCCTGTTCAAATAATTTCTGTCTTCGGCAACGGAAGCAAACTCTACTTTCAATACGGAACAAAATATATGCGAGTATTTTTATTCTTCATATTCCTAAATGGTATTCAAGGTGCTATTACAATGTTTTTAACATCAATTGGAAGGGCCTCAAAAGGAGCTTTTTTGTCACTTGTAAGACAAATTATATCACTTTTACCATTACTAATAATTTTACCATATTTTTATGGGTATTGATGGAATTATGTTTGCATTCCCAATAGCAGATTTCATAGCTTTTGTTGTATCTGTGATTGTTTTGAAAGGGGAAATGAAGAGTATTCCGAAAGTGAATCAAGATGTATAAAAAAATTTAGAGAATTGTAAGATTTGAAATTTTTAAAAAAATAAATTTTATTGAATTAAAAAGCTATCTCATAAGGGTTATTTTTATGAAATAGCTTTTTCATTTTTCAATTATTTTTTTACTAAATATAAACTTTACATAAAAAAATTAAAGACCTGCTGGATCATAAAATATAATTCTCTTATCATAATCTATTGCTATATTGCCCCCTTCGTTCATAGATAAAGTTGAATTTTTTTATAATATCCAAAGTATTGTTACTCCTATATTTCTATATCTTAATCCATTAATTCTACATAATTTGAAATTCATAACAGTTCTCGTACCTCCTCCTCCGTGTACCTCTTCTCCCATCGTATACCTTCTTATAACCTTTTCCTCCTTCACAATATCCCTTTTCAACTGTAATCTGAGGATAACCAAGTCCAAATGAAAAGCTCAAATTTCCTAAAGCTAATGACAAAAAGAATTACAATTGTTTTTCATAAAAATCAGCACCTTTCTTAATATTTTTTTCGATTTTATATTATTTTACATCACTATTCTTTTTTTGATTAGAATATAATCTGATTAATAAAAAAATTTATACTTTATATATACGACAAAAAAATATTTACATCGGTTTTTTTGTAGTTTTTTTAGTTTTTATAATACTTAGTTCCTCTTCCATTTCCAATAGTTACAATATTTTTTTCTCAACCAAAGATTTCAATAATTTCAAATTTTTTTGTCCTTTTTAAAATCCTGTTATTTCTGTTATTTCTTTATTCGATAAAAATATTTCCATCTTTTTAATGTTTCAAATACAATTTTTTTCATCTTTTAGACAAAAAAATATTTTATTAAAAAAATTGTAAAAAAGTGTGATTTTTTTATTGAGTTTTCATTAATTTCATAAATAGGTTTTGTGCTATAATTTCTGTAAATTTCATTTTATTCTTCTTATTCCTGTTCCAAACATTTCTATATACTTCAATCTAAAAAAACATTTCCTAAAAATAGGATTTCTAAGTTGTGAAATTTGTCCGTTTAAATATTCTTTTTCAGTTATTCCCGAAGGTAATCCTCCTGGAGAAACAACCTCAATTCTATTCTCAAACATTGATATTCTTATATTTGAATTTACATCCCAAGTTCTATGAATTATCGCATTTGCAATCACTTCTCTGAAAGCTTTTTTTCTGGTATTAGTTCTTTTTCAATTCTTTCAAACCCCCGTATTTCTTCATACTTATAGTATCTTTCAAATACTTCATAGTTTTTATGAAATTGAGAAAAAAATAGACATATTGATAAATGTATTTCGGTCAAGAATCTCATTTATATCCTTACCAAATCTCGCAATATCTATTCCTGAAAAATGAATTCCTATCTGCTACAAGTGCCGCAGCATTATTATAACCTTCTTTATCATTATACAAACTCAATGTTTTAAATAAATCTATGAGAAATTTTCAATTGCAAGTTTTTTTCCTTTAATTCTTTTTTTCAATACTTCAAATTTTAAATCTTGATCATTTGATCGTAACTCTTCAAAATATCTGTTCATTCCTTCCAAAGTAAGTCTATTCAATTCTAACCTATCAACTTCAATAGTTGATGTATCATTTCTTTTATAGGCTTTTTCCTTTGTATAAATACGGTTTATCAAGTCCCTCTTTAACTACAAGTGTTATAGTTCTATCCCTATTATTTTTTTATAAAAACTAAAAATTAGGTTTTTGGTACAATATTATCATTTATTTTATTTTCAAGATTTAAACACGTCTCATCCAAATCATCTATCCCTATAACTTTTCCATTATCATCAATTCCAAAAAAATTATTCTACCTGAACCATAATTAGCAAAAAGCACTCACTGTTTTTTTAAAAAAAGTATTTGTTACCATTAATTTTAATTCTAATTCTCTATTTTCTTTCATACCTTTAAATCCTCCTGAAAAAAATTATACCATAATTCCGTCAAAAAAATACGATAAAAAAATACAGCGGTTTTTCTGACGCATTTTAATCTCTATTACTTCTCTTTCTGATACTGCGAAACCGTTTTCCCAGTCCATTTTTTAAATGCCCGATAGAAGGACGAAAGTTCCGTATATCCAACCAAATAAGCTATTTCATCAATTGAAAGTTCCTTTGCTTCCAAATAATTGAAAGTCATTATTTTCTGAATATCTTTCACCAGCTGATTGAAACTGGTATTTTCTGCTGATAGATTTCTTTGAAGAGTCCTTCCACTTATCCCAAACTCTTCTGCTACATTTTCCAATCCAAACTGTCCACTTGGAATAAGCTGAAAAAGTTTTTTCTGAACTCTACTTGCAAAAGTTTCAAATGTCTCACTTTCCATTTCTGCCAGTTTCTGTTTCAATTGCGGTTCCAAATATTCCACCATTATATTATTCGCCGTCAAAAAAATGACTTTTTCAAATCTTTCATACTAAAAAAATTATTTCATTTTGCTTTGCTTTGTTTATCGTAGCATTTATCTCCTTTGTCAATAATTCCCTATACTCAAAAGGACTTGTAACACTTACTGGAGATATTTTCTTACCAATTCCTTTATTTAGTAAATTTATCAACATAAGCTGCTCATTCAAAACTGCAAAACGTGGTAATTCCTTTTTCCCTTTGTTCAAAAAAATACTGTACTTGAACTATTTCTTCAAACTCTTTAATTTCCAAAAACACATACCCTATTAATTTTTTTATATTTTTGCCAATCTTTTTAAGCCTTCAAGTCCATTTTTTTGAAGAAAAGTGCCGCAAAAAGATGGAATAAACACATTTAGATTATCAATATTGCTAATTGCTGAAATTTGCTCATCAGTAATAACTTCATCAATTTTTTTCAAAAAAATAAATAATATTCCTCAGTAGAAAGCTGAATTTCTTCTTTCCACAAAATATTTGGTATTCCCGCTTGTTCAAGAATATTTTCAATCGAAAAATCCAATACCCTTTAAAAAAATCCTGAAACTGCTTTTGGCATAGTTATTTTCATATTTTCTCCCCTATTCCTATTTTTTTACTATATCAAGTTTTTCATTTTCAAAAAAATCATTTCTTTCTTCTATAAACCTCATCAAAATCCAATTCTTAATTGTTTTTTTCTATTTCGATGCACTTTTCATAATCTTATCAAAAATTCTCGTAGGAAGAATAGTGTGTAAAAACACTAGAGGTTTTACCATAAATCCTATTAAATATCTCGCTTTTGGACGACGACTATTTACTGCTTTTGAAATTGCTTTTGTAATAACAATTGGATTTGAAAGCATATTTCCTGAATATTGCTTTTTCATCCCTTCGGCTGTCTTCAATGCTTCTTTTTCATACGCTCCACTTTTTGCAGAATTTGCCAGTTTATCTGCAGCAATAATTCCCCATTCAGTTTTTATTCCACCTGGCTCAATAAGTGAAACATCTATTCCAAAATCAGCCACTTCCATACGTAACGCATCACTGAATACCTCAAGTGCATATTTAGTTGCATGGTACCATGCTCCAAAATAAGTTGTCAATCTTCCTCCCATCGAAGAAACATTTATAATTCTACCTGATTTTTGTTTTCTCATATGTGGAAGCACTAATTGAACCAATCTAGCTAACCCAAATAAATTCACCTCAAACTGCATTTTCGCTTCACTTATTTCAACATCTTCTATCGCACCATAAGAACCGTACCCCGCATTATTTATCAGAACATCAATACGCCCTTCATTTCCAATTTATGAAATAATTTTATCAGAAAAATAAAATTTGTTGAATAGTAAATAACGACATTTAATTGACAATTCATGACATTTTTTGTTTGTTTTTCCATTTTTTAATTGGTATATAGGCTCTATCTGTCCTATTATCCACAAGTTCCCTCTTACTTGTAAGTCTAAACTTTGTTCTTCATGTGGTTTCAAATATTCCAGTATCTGGTCTCATAATATTATGAAACTCATTCTGAATATTGAACATCGGCATGTACTCTTTACTATACCTAAAGAATGCAGACAATTTTTCTTCTATGACAGAAACCTACTCTCAAAGCTTTCTGCCGCCGTTAATGAAATCTTTAAGTTCACCTTCCATAATATCAGTAAGAAAAATCTGAGAAAAAATAAAATATCAAAATTTTCCAAAAAATATTTCACTGACTCTGACATCGTACACTACGGGCTCATTTCAATTATACATACCTTCGGAAGGGATCTTAAATGGAATCCACATATCCATGCCATTGTTTCTCTGGGAGGATTTACTAAAAATTTTGATTTCAGAAAAATGAGACATTTTAATGTGGATACTATTGCCGGTCAATGGAAGTATCATGTCCTCAAAATTATTCAGAATGGAGAATATAATGACAGTAAAATTAAAATGAAAGCCTTGGACACTGTTTCAAAACTTTACAAAGAAAACAAAAGATTCTTCTTTAATGTCGGTGACAGTGACATCAACAGCACAAAGGATATTATCATATATCTTGGAAGATATCTCGACCGTTCTCCTGTTGCCGAATACAAGATTACTGAAATTGATGATGATAAAGTTACTTTCTTTTTCAATGATTTAGCTAACAATAAAAAAGAAAAACTTTCATTACAATGTCTGCTGAAAAAAATTTATCTCACAGATTCTCATTCACCTGCCTCCTAAAAAAACTTTAAAAATGGTAAACAGGTACGGCTTTTTATTCAATATATATTTCCGATAAACTTAAAAAGGCTATGCAGCCTCTTAAGAAAAAAATATTGTCGTATTAAAATATTCATTCTATCAGAGACAGATGTACATAACTTTTTGGAATGAATCCCTTTTTTCTGTCCTGAATGTAAAATCAGGATGATTGTCTGAGAATTCTATTATTATCTATATCCGCCACTTAAAAAAGTACCATTAATATTATTTTAATCTAACATGGTTGGATATTTTGTAATACAATTTTTTTATTAACTATAAATAGAGGAGACGGTTGCCTCCTCTAAAAAGTCATTCAATATATTCATAAGTATATCTTTTTAATTATTAAAAAAATAAATTTACTTTTACTTATAAACAAGAATAATATCTTGAAGGACTGGGTACTAGGAAATTTCATATTTATGTGGTATAATAAAACTATATTAATAAGTGAAAAACGAAAAGGAGATGCGTATGAGTTTCCCTGAAGAAATAAAAAAATCAGATAGCGCTCATTTCTGACACAACAGGATTTTGCCGATAAGATCGGTGTGACTTTTTCTACATTGAATCATTGAGAATCAGGATATGCAAAGCCAAACTTAAGAGCAATGAAGAGCATTAATGCTTTTTGCCTTAAGAACAATATTCCTTATGAAACAATCGAGGAAGCATGGCTTGATTATAAAATTGAAAAATAAAGGAGCATTACTGCTATGACAGATAAAGAGTTAAAAAAACTGAAAGATACGCTATGGCACTCAGCCGATGTGCTTCGTGCGAGTGCACATTTAGCTGCAAATAAATATGGTCAGCCTATCTTGGGACTTATTTTCCTTCGATATGCGGATATCTTATATAAACAACACAAGGAAAAAATTAAAGCAGAATACAATCGTCTCAAAGGCAGTCGTATGGAAAAGTCCATCAAAGAAATCTCTATCGAGAAATGTGGCTTCTATCTCCCTGAGTGTGCTTACTACGACTTCATTAACAATGCACCGGACGATGCAAACAAGGCTACTCTTGTAAAAAAAGCTATGGAAGCCATTGAAGATGAGAATCCTAAAATGAATGGTGTACTTCCAAAAGAAGTTTACGCACAGTTAGTACCGGAAGAAGAGCCGGAGCTTCTCTCTAATATCGTACGTATTTTCAAAGATATTCCGGAAAACAGTACAATCGATATCTTCGGTGAAATCTATGAATATTTCTTAGGTAACTTCGCACTTGCAGAAGGTAAGGATGGAGGAACATTCTATACCCCTGCAACTGTTGTTAGATATATGGTAGAAGTTTTAAATCCACAGCCGGGTGAAAAGAAGTTCTTAGATCCGGCCTGCGGTTCCGGAGGTATGTTCGTACAGGCCGCACGATACATGCATAATCACAACGCCAGTGAAAGCGAGCAAATGAAGTTCCGTTGCTATGGTGTTGAGAAAGAACCGGACACTGTAAAACTCGCTAAGATGAACCTTCTTCTTAATAATGTTCGTGGTGACATTACGCAAGCTAACTCATTTTATTCTGATCCATATAATGCATTCGGGCAATTTGATTATGTAATGGCGAATCCGCCCTTTAATGTAGATGAAGTTGTTGTTGATAAGGTTTCTGACGATGCTCGTTTCAATACATATGGAGTGCCAAGAAACAAGAGCAAATCAACAAAGAAAAAATCTGATAAGAAAGAAACTGTACCAAACGCAAACTATTTGTGGATAGGTTACTTTGCGACTGCCTTAAATGAGCATGGTAAAGCAGCACTTGTTATGGCTAATTCTGCATCTGATGCATCCGGTTCAGAATATGAAATCAGAAAGAAAATGACTGAAGAGAGCATCATCTCTCAGATGGTAACTCTTCCTTCTAATATGTTTTCATCAGTTACCCTTCCTGCGACTCTGTGGTTCTTTGATAAGCAGAAGCCAAACAGTAATAAGAAAAATGAAATCTTATTTATTGATGCAAGAAATGTGTTCACACAGGTAGACAGAGCACACAGAAAGTTCTCTGATGAGCAGATTAAGAATCTTGGCGTTATTACAAAGCTTTATCATGGAGATACACAGGCTCTTGTTGATTTGATTGATGAGTATAAAACTGAGCTTGCTAATGCACCGGAAACTTCTGATGACAAAGAAGTTCTCACAAAAGTATATTGGCAGTCACAGATTGACTGGTTAACAGAAAGATTTCCAGACGGTGTATATGCTGATGTTATAGGTCTTTGCAAAGCTGCACCGATGGATGGAGAGGATGGAATTATCGATCAGGACTACTCCCTTAATGCAGGACGTTATGTTGGTGTGGTTATTGAAGACGATGGTTTAACACAGGAAGAGTTTAAGGAAGAAATGCTCTCCCTTAATTCTGAATTTATTTCTTTAAGTGTCGAGGCAAGAAAACTTGAAGAACTCATTGAAAATAATTTGAAGGAATTGTTGGGTGAGTGAGATGAGGTATATTCAATTGGGTAATTTAGTAGAATTAAAGCAAGGAATGGCGATTAATGCAAAAAGCAATTATCTTGTGTCTAAAGAAGAGACGCCTCTTGCTTTGTTAAGAATTGCTGATATGCCCACAAAGTCAAAGGTTATATTTATGAGTGAGAACACTCCTAAAAGATTTATTGCGTCTGAAGATGATATCATTTATACAAGAACTGGTCAAGTTGGATTAGTTTTTCGAAAGCAACAAGGTGTTGTTCATAATAACTGTTTCCGCGTTATTCCTAATAGCGAAGAGAAACTAGATAAAGGTTATTTATACTGGTATCTAAGTCTTAATAGTATAAGAAATTTTGCGAATAGCATAGCTTCTGGTTCAGCTCAGCCAGATTTACCACATTCAACATTCAAAAAAATTAGAATTTGGCTTCCGCATATAACATCACAAAAGAAGATTGCTAAAATACTTGATCAATATGAACTATTAATCGAAAAACAACAACAAGCGTATCAAGTTGTTGGAACAAATGGCAGAGAATCTATATAAGGAATGGTTTGTAAGATTTCGCTTTTCGGGATATGAGGATGTGGAATTTGAAAATGGCATACCAAAAGGCTGGGAAGTTAAAAAAATAAAAAATTGTGTGAAAAGATTGCCTTTTAATCAATTATATAAAAGAAATGAATTGGAATCGGAAGGTAAAGTAATAGTAATTGATCAATCTTCAGCAGAATTCCTAGGTTATCATAATAACGAACCATCTCATTGTGCAAGTATTGATAAACCAGTTCTTCTGTTTGGTGATCATTCATGTAAATTTGTGTTAATGATTAGAAAGTTTTTCTTTGGGTAAAATGTGGTTCCATTTATAAGCGAAAATGAAAATAAATTGAATGACTATTATTTGTTTTATGCTGTTCACAAAATTATTGTAACGGAAGAGTATAAAAGACATTGGGGTCGATTCACGGCAATGAAGATTTTGGTTCCTGATTATGAATTACAAATAGTTTTTGCGGATTTTATTAAACCGATTATTCAAGAGCAAAATAACCTTTGGAATGAAATCCAATTATTAATTAAACAACGAGATATGCTTTTACCACGTCTAATGAGTGGTAAACTTAAAAGTTTAAGGAGGTGTTCATATGCGTAATTTTATATCTGAAGACGATATAGAACAGGCTATAATTTCAAAATTAAAAGCTGAACCATTTAAATATAATATCCTCACTTGTAATGCTGATCCAAGCAAGCGAGATGATTTGAATGATGGCACAGGAAGAACTTCAAAGAAGGAATGTGTTCTTCCTGATGTTATGCTGTCTTCTCTAAGCGTATCAATCCAACTATCAAAGAAGATAAAATTAAAGAGATAGTAAAGACGTTAAGGCAAGATTATACAGGAACGGACATTGTAGATACCAACTACAAATTATATAGGCAAATCCGTAATAATATAAAAATCACAGTTCGTAGAAACGGCAAGGAAGATTTCGATTTTGTAAAATTGATAGACTTTGAGCATCCAGAGAACAACACTTTCACAGCGGTATCTCAGATGTGGATTCAGGGGAAGGTCTACTACAGAAGACCGGATATTCTTATCTTTGTCAATGGTATGCCCCTTGTGTTTATTGAACTGAAAAATAGTATTGTTAAGATTGAAGAAGCCTACAACAAGAATCTGAAAGATTACATGCGAGATATTCCGAATCTCTTTGCATTTAATCATATTTGTGTGCTTTCAAATGGTTTGGAGACGAAGCTTGGTGCATTTAATGCAACCTATGACTATTTTTTTGAATGGCTCAAGGTTGATAGCGAAAAAGAAAAACTGGACAGAGAAGCAATTCTTGCTACGGATAATATTAAGGATAGCTCCGTCAGATATTTTGTAGATGGTCTTCTTAAGAAAGATAGATTGATTGACTATATTGAAAACTTTATTCTCTTTGAAAATCAGAGAATAAAGATTATTGCTAAGAACCACCAGTACTTAGGTGTAAATAACCTAATGGAATCAGTCGAGAACAGAAAAGAGCTTAATGGTAAGCTTGGTGTTTTCTGGCATACACAGGGTTCAGGCAAATCCTATTCTATGGTTATGTTTGCCCGTAAAGTGAAGCGTAAGATTCAAGGTAATTTCTCGTTCCTCATTATTACAGACCGTGAGGATTTGGATACGCAGATTCATAAGAACTTCGTACGTACTGAGGTTATTGGTTCTAAAGAAGAATGCCAGCCTAAGGATAGTAAGCAGTTAAGAGATTTTCTAACTACCAATAAGGCTTTTATCTTTACTTTGATTCATAAGTTCAGATACGACAAAACAAAGAAATATCCCGTTCTTTCTACTCGTGACGATATTATTGTCCTTGTTGATGAAGCACACAGAACACAGTATAAGGATTTGGCAGAGAACATGAGAACTGCACTTCCGAATGCTAATTTTGTTGCATTTACCGGAACACCACTCCTTGGCACCAAACGTCTGACAAATCAGTGGTTTGGAGATTATGTATCAGAGTATAATTTTGCACAGTCTGTTGAAGACGGCTCTACAGTACCTTTATTCTATTCCAGACGAGTTCCGGAAGTTGGGCTTGAGAATGATTTCCTTGACGATGACGTTGTGGATATTATTGAGGAAGAAAATCTTAACGAGGATGAAACACGTCTGTTAGAAAACGCATCTTCTCGTATTTTAGAGGTCATCAAGCGTGATGACAGACTGGATAAGGTTGCACAGGATATTGCCCATCACTTCCCAAGACGTGGATTCCTTGGAAAAGGTATGGTTGTATCTGTCGATAAATATACTGCTGTCAAAATATATGATAAGGTTCAGCATTACTGGGCTATAGAAAAGCAGGAGATCATGAAAGAGCGAAACAAAGCTTCTACCAAAGAAAAACGTGAACAGCTCACTCGTATTCTTGCTTATATGAATAAGGTTGAAATGGCTGTTATCATTTCAGAGGAAAATGATGAAGAAGCCAAGTTTGCAAAGCAAGGTTTAAAGATATCTGAGCATCGTGCAAAGATGAAAGAAATCACACCAGATGGCAGAGATATTGAGGATAGATTCAAAGATCCTAATGATTCGTTGCAGCTCGTATTCGTTTGTGCGATGTGGCTGACAGGATTTGATGTAAAGAATCTTTCTACACTCTACTTGGACAAGCCGATGAAAGGACACACACTGATGCAGGCAATTGCTCGTGCAAACAGAGTGTATCCAGGAAAACCTGCCGGAATCATCGTGGATTATGTCAACGTGTTTAAATACATGAAGAAAGCATTAACAGAATATGCCACTGGTGATGACGGAACAGAATTCCCTACAAAGGATATTGACCAGCTAATAGGCTATATTGACGGTACAATCGATGAAGCAGATTCTTTCTTATTATCTTTAGGTATTAATTTGGAAAATATAATTGATGATTCAAATACTCTTGATAAGCTAGAGTTATTACGAAGTGCCTATGACACTATCGTTGCCAAAGATGATAATAAAGAGGAGTTCAAAGTTATCCTCAATACTTTGACGAATCTCTATGAAGCATCAAAGCCGGAAATCTTTGAGAAGAATTGGAGCAACGATAAGTTTGCACCGCTTGTGTATCTGCATGGTCTTTTTTATCACACTATTGATGATGAAAAAGTCGCTCGTGCCAGACAGAAAATGAATCAGATTCTGGATGGCAGTGTTACAGCAAGTCAAGAGTTTGTTAATTATGTACGTGAGGAACCTGCACAGTACATGATAAAAGGCACAAAGGCTATTGATCTTTCTAAGGTTGATGTCGAGCAATTGAGAAAAGAAATCAAGGTTGCTAAGTATAAAGCTATTGAGATTAACGACCTGAAGGAATACATTGAGCAAGCTCTTGAACAGATGCTTAATAGAAACTGTACCAGAACTAAATTCTCAGAGCGTTTCAAACGTATTATTGATTCCTATAATGCAGCTAGCACTGAAAATGAGGATTATTACGAGCAACTTGTAAAACTTCTTGAAGAACTTCGTCAGGAAGATAATCGTGCAAATATAGAAGGTCTTACAGAAGAAGAGCTGGAAATCTATGATTTTCTGATTGCTGGAAAGAAATTAACACAGGCCGAAGAGCAAAAAGTAAAACTCTCAGCTAAGAACCTTTATAAGAAGCTAGTCGATAATCGTAGTAGTCTTCTTGTAGTAGATTGGTACAAGGATGAACAGCCACGTGCTAAGTTAAAACATGAGGTAGAACTATCGCTGGACGATGATTTGCCTGAAAGCTATGATAAAGCAACATTTGATTCCAAGGTATCTCTGCTCATGAACCATTTCGTGGATATGGCAGTACAAGGATATGGTTGGATGGTGCAGTATAACAACACATAAAAAAGGAATTTGTATTTATATTTCTTTTTCCACCCCATATATATTATAGAGCCTTTTATTCAATAATTTTTCTTCGTATTTCCACAATTTATACCAAAAGGTAACTATATAACAAAAAAAGTGCATTCTTGCCATTTGTTTCATTATGTTATAAAAATAAACACATAAAAGAAAAGGAGGAAGCATATATGAAAAATTATTCAATAGGAATTGCGGATGGAGCAAGAACAGAATTCCATCAAACATTAGGATTAACAGGAGCGGAAGTAAGTTTTAACAGTTTACCTGCAGGTGTAAGCGTACCATTTATTCATTCGCATAAAGAAAATGAGGAAATATATATAATTACAGAGAGTAAAGGTACTCTGACAATTGATAGTGAGTTGTTAAAAATAAAAAAAGGAAATGTAATTAAAAATATCCCCTAATGGTAAAAGACAATTTGCAGCCGCAGATGATGAAGGTATCAGCTATGTATGTGTTCAAGTAAAAGAAAAATTCATTAACTTCATATACTGAAAATGATGGCATTATATATTAATAGGGTTTGTCTCAAAAAGAAAATTTAAAAAAATAATGTGGGAGCTGTATTTTTGAATTATTTAAAATTTTAAAAATTTTTGAGACAGCTCTTTTTTGTACTTACTTAAAGTATCATATGATGATATAATGAATACAAGAGGTGATTTTTATGAGAAAAATATATACAGAATGTCCAGTTGAATATACTGCTTCATTAATAGCTAATAAATGGAAAAATACTAATATTGAGGGATTTATTAACTGGTACAAAAAAAGATATAATGAATTAACAAAATCGATAGTCGGAATCAGTGCAAAAGTTTTAACTGAAAAATTTAAGACAACTTGAAAGTGATGGAATAGTTGTAGAAAAAGTATATCCAGTTGTTCCACCAAAAGTAGAATATTCTCTTACAAAGAAAGGTAGTGAACTAAAACCTATTTTTTTGATTTAATGTACGAATATGGAAATAAATATAAGAAAAAAATAAGTATACTGCACCAAAAATTTTTGTACACACCCTATAAAGTGATATTACAAATTTTAAGCTAATATCACTTTTATTTTAAACTTATAACCTATTTCCTAAAAAAATTCAATTTAAATCTCCTAATCTCTTCATCTTCTTCTCTCATCTGTGAATCATTTTTCATTTCTTATTTCCTGTATTACAGGATTTACCTTAGCTACAGCATACACAGCAGTATTGAATGAAAAAAACATACCATAAACAATACAAAAATTCGTTATTATATCCTTGTTTCAAAGTGAAGTCAAGAAGAAGAAGACTATTGTTTATTTTCTTCTTTTTGCCGCTTTATATTGTGCGGGAAGTACAATTCCAAGTAAAGTAATATAAACACTTATCATCATTGCTGGCGGATAAAAGGTGCACGATATTATTAACCCCATAATTTTTATAATTATATCAATACTTAACCATCTCATCCTTATTTTTAATGATTCCTGTGATTTCTCATCGTTTCTATTTGCTTTTCCTATCAAATGCCCAGAAATTATATTACAAAATGTAACAGCCAGAACTATTATCCCATAAAATCCTTGTGCTACACTACTATTGTAATATGAAGTGACAAAAGAAGTCACATAAGGAAAAAACGAAGAAAAAAACAGTAAAACTACGTTTGCCCAGACAACTGCCGGTGTAATGTATTTTATTTTATGCCATTCATTATGCAGATTTACCCACATTGTTCCAAGCCAGAAAAATGAAAGCGTATATGCAAAAAAATTTACTCTTAAATTCCAAAGGGCTTTTAAAGTTGCTGTTTCAGGCTTTTTTAGCTCTAATATGAGAATTGTCATAATAATTGCAAGTACGGCATCCATAAAAGCTGCCAATCTTTCTTTGTTCATAGTTAAACTCCATTCCATGATTTTATAATAATAGTACAATTGTATCATAAATCAGTAGAAAATTCAATTTTCAGTTTTTCATATTCTTCATCTGAAACTTCTTCAAACCACTCTGCATCTCCAGCTGTAATGGCAATATGTGAAAAACCAGCTGTCTTTCGTTGCTCCATGCCAATGCTTTTACATTTTCATGATCAGTATTAGATTTACTACTCCTATTAATCCCTTCTTCTTTTTTTATTGCCTTACACTGTTCCGGAAATGCAATTCCAAATAAAGTAATATAAACACTTATCATCATTGCTGGCGGATAAAAATATACACGATATTATTAACCCAATTATTTTTTTATACTTATATCAACTTTTTATCCATCTTATCATTATTTTTAATGATTCCTGCAATTCTTTATCATGTTTATTCACCTTTTTCTATCAGATACAACGAAATTATATTGCAGAATGTAACAGCTAGAACTATTATTCCATAAAAATCCTTGTGCTACACTACTGTTATAATATGAAGTGACAAAAGAAGTTACATATGGAAAAAAATGAAGAAAAGAAAAGTATTACTACATTTATCCAGACAATTGACGGTGTAATATATTTTATTTTATGCCATTCATTATGCAGATTTACCCACATTGTTCCAAGCCAGAAAAAAATGAAAGCGTATATTCAAAAATCTACTCTCAGATTCCAAAGGGCTTTTATAGTTGCTGTTTCAGGCTTTTTCAGCTCTAATATGAGAATTGTCATAATAATTGCAAGTACAGCATCCATAAAAGCTGCCAATCTTTCTTTATTCATAGTTAAACTCCATTCCATGATTTTATAATAATAATACAATTATATCATAAATCAGTAGGAATTTCAATTTTCAGTTTTTCATATTCTTTATCTGAAACTTCTTCAAATCACTCTGTATCTCCAGTTTCTATTCAGTATTTTTAAGCTTTTCACCCAATCTACAACCTCAGATTCATTATAACTGCTGGAAAATCTTTGTCCATCAACCCAGTTTCCTGTTTTTGTCAATTTTTTCAATCTATTTCCGCTAGTCCCATCTCCTGTTGACATTGATGTACCAAACGGAATTACAGTTTTTCCAGTAAAATCATTTTTCTTAACAAAATCATCCAGAACCCAGGAAGCCTCTCTCCACCAAATCGGATACCCGATAAATACGGTATCATATGAAGAAAAATCAGGAATAACCGCATTTTTCAATTCTACATTTCTACTATTTGGGTTATCATGTTCTCTGTTAACTCTACTATTTTCATCAGTCCAATTCAAATCATCACTTGTATACTCGTTTTTTTACTTCCAATTTAACCAAATCTGCATTCGTTTCTCTCGCAATAATTTTAGCAACTCCTTCAGTTGTACCTGTCTGTGAATAATATACAACTAAGACTTTTTCCGTTCCCTTTTTGCATTTTCGTTTTTCTTGAATTTTTGGTTATTTACTGCTGAAGAATTATTTCCACATGCAATAAATCCAAATAATACCGCCATATTTAAAATTACTTTACAAAAATCTATTTCTATTTACAAAATTTTTTTCATTTTTTTGCCTCCTGTTTTTATTTTTAAATATACTCTATATTCTTTGTTTTATAAATTTTTATTATAAAACTGTGTCAATTTTCCACTAATTTCTTTCACAAACTCAGGCTTCCAGTAAGTTTGAATATGAGTTGCACCTTTTTACTAAAAATAATTCTTTATTATTTGTTCCAGTTGCATTTTTAAAAAAACTTCTTCTGTCATATATAAACTATCAGCTTTATCTCCAGCTATCATTAATAATGGTTGATTTATCAAATCTACATTAGTGTTAACATCAAAAGACATTAAATCTAATAAGCTACTAACTGTATTATTAGTTTGAGAATTTGGATGTTTATGAGTTATTCCATAATATTCATAACCTTCTCTATATAGTTCAAATGGTAATGCCGCTATTTCTTCTTTTGTCATTCCATCTGCAAAAGCTGGTGTGTATCTAACTTCTCCACCTGCTGCTTCTTGTGCTCTTGCATCTGAAGCATCTTTTAAACGAGTTTGTATAGTATCCATTTGTGTACGATTATATCCATTACGTCTAACATCACCTGTATTAAACATACTTACAGTCGCTACAGTTTTAAATCTTTTATCCGTTTGTGCTACTTTTATTGAGTAGCCACCTCCACCACAAATTCTAATAAACCTAATCTATTTTTATCTACACCAGGATATTGAGTTATGAAATCAGCTGCAGCTCTTATATCTTCCATACGATTTGCAGGTTTATCTACATAACGAGGTTTTCCTCCACTTGCTCCTTGATAAGCAGCATCAAAAGCTATTGTAACATATCCTTGTTCTGCTAATTTTTGTGCATATAACCCTGCAACTTGTTCTTTAACTCCACCATTTGGGTGTGCTACCACTATTGCTGGAAATTTACCATTTGGAGTATAATTTGCAGGTTTGTATACATTAGCTGCAATATCAATTCCATTAATTTTATAACTTACTTTTTCTACATTTACCTTTCCTTTTTCATTTTTTTGTAATCGCTCCATCATATACAAATGTAAAAGGATTATTTCTATAATTTGCCATTGCCATACCTCCTATTAAAAAAATGTCATAATTGATAATAATTTTAGAAATTATAGCCAGGTGCTAATAATCTCATTAACTCTTCATCATGTTTATGTTTTATTTCTGACTTATCGTTAAAAAAATCATAACTGTCCCATTTTTACGATTATACGGTTCCCATTTTGGTAAACCTTCTGCATTAGGATTCCCTGTTCTTGCAAAATTTATCCAAACTTGACTAATTTTTTTCTTGCTAATTTATAGGCATCCTTTCCTCTACCTTTTAAAGTTCCTTCAACTTTATCTATATTATTAAATACAAATGGAATTTCTGCCGTGTGGAAAAAAACATTGCCATACCCTCAACCATAAGTTAGTCACTTTTCATATCTTACACTTTGCTTTTCCCAAAATTTTATAGCACTATCTATCCAATTTTCTGCTGAAGTTCCAATGCCTAATCCAAAGCCATGCTTTACATTTTTATATTTATGAAATTCTACTTTTAAAGCCTGCTTTTTCATTTCATTAAATCTATTTTCAACAACTCTTGGATTAGCAATTCCATCTCTGTCACTAACTGCCATAAATGTAGGGAGGATCATTTTAGTGTAAAACTAGCTAATCCTGTGTAAAAGCATAACTATTGTATTGGGTTTAGTATAATTTTTTTCTCCAAAAGGAACTAAACCTCTTGAGCCAATTGCTGCAACCATCCTAGCTCCTGCTGAACTTCCCCATAAAGAGTAATTATTTATATCAACTTCAAATAAATCTTTATTTTCAATTATATATGATATTGCTCTTGCTAGATCCTGAGTTGCCCTATAACCATCTTCAACTCTATATTGTAAAAACAAAAGCATTATAACCTCTTTTATTTAATTCTATTGCATAAGGAAAACCCTCATGTATAGAACCAACATAGGAAAAAAGCCTCCACCCGCATTGATTATAGCAAAAGGTGCATTTTTTTATTTCCTTTAAAGAAAAAAATATTCCTGTATTTGCTTTGCTCTTATCTTCTTTTTATTTCTTTATCGGTATAAATTTTTATAGAATATCTCTTACCCTTTTTCACTTCTATCAATTATATAATTAATACTCTTTAAAGTTGTATCAGTATTTATATTATTATGATATGGTAATAAATAAGCTATATCTTTTTAATTTTGAGTTTGGATTGTAACCATGTTCAAGAGGTAAAATAAATTTTGAAAAACTCTTTTATACTTGGATAAGTTAAAAGTTCTTTTATTGTACTATCTTTATTTAAGTATTCTTTTTTTAACATTTTTTTCTCCTCCAACACTTGCTTCTATACTTTTTATATAGAAAAAGTTAATAATAAAGTGAACTACTCCCACTTTTAGAAGTGTGAGCTTCCTTGGGAAGTATCTGCTTCTGTTAGCCAAATATATTTACCAAGCTCTTTGGGCAGTCCCTGCCCTGATGTACGAGTATTATACCATATAATAATTATTATTTCAATTTATGTTCTGCAATTCATCTCCCTCTTGTAGAAGAGGGAGATGAATTCTAGATATTGTTAAAATTAATATATTCAGTCTTCTCATAATATTTTAGAAATTATAGTCAGGTGCTAATAATTTCATTAACTCCTCATCATGTTTATATTTAACTTCTGACTTATCATCAAAAAAATCATAACTGCTCCATTTTTAGTATTATATGGTAACCATTTTGGCAAACCTTCTGCATTAGGATTCCCTGTTCTTGCAAAAATTTATCCAAACTTGACTAATTTTTTTCCTGCTAATTTATAGGCATCCTTTCCTCTACCTTTTAAAGTTCCTTCAACTTTATCTATATTATTAAATACAAATGGAATTTCTGCTGTATGAAAAGACATTGCCATACCATCAATCATAGGATTATCCCAAGCAAAAATATAACTATATACTGGTGCTCCATTTTGATCTGCTTTTAATCTTGTTGTTTTTCAATGTTTGTTTTTCTTAATAAAAGCATCAACATAAAGTGCATCTACTGCTTTTTCTTTCTGGATAAGCCTTTTTAAATTCTTTCGCTATTGCTTCTGCTCTATCACCATATTTTTTTCTTGCATTTTTCTTTTTTTATTTCTGCATTAGTAAAAAGTATTTTTTTATTTTTCAACTTTATTATTTGATAATACAAATGGCATTGTTTCCCATTCTGTTAAGTTAGTACCTATTAATAAAGGAATATCTCTTGATTGTTCTGAATATTTTTTTCTCCTACAGGTTCTACTGGGATATAGCTATCTAATTTAGGGTGCCCAATCAAGTCCTGGTTGTCCAGTTAAAAACATTTTTATAACCTTGTTCCTCAGCTGTTTTTACTAAGGCTTTTTCTGTTGCTTCCATAACTTTTTCATAAGGTATTTTTTTGAATTTCATCTACATTTTTTTGCATTTAATTCTAAATTTTCAAGAGTTAATTCTGCAACTCTTCTAGTTGTTTTTCAGGTAAAAGTGTCATACCCATTTCTTCCACTGCACCACTTTCAGATATTGCTTTGTGGAATAAACCTTTTGCAGCTGAGTGTTGCCATAAGAGTTAAAACTTTTGCTCCTCCTCCTGACTCTCCAAATATAGTTACATTATTAGGATCTCCTCCAAATTCTTCTATGTTATCTCTTATCCATTCAAGAGAAGCAACTAAATCCATAATTCCAGCATTGGCAGAATTTTTATATTTTTTTCTCCATAAGCTGATAAATCTAAGAAACCTAGTGAATTTAATCTATGATTTACAGAAACTACTACTACATCTCCTTTTTACTTAAATTTTTTTCCATCAAAAATATAATTTTCAGCAGATGAACCGCTTCTAAAACCTCCACCATGTAACCATACCATTACTGGTCTTTTTCTTTCCATCTTTTATACCAGGAGTCCATATATTTAAGTTATGAGAATTTTCACTCATCTCTAATTTAGGGTCCTGCAAACCAACCTCCACTTGAAACCATACTCTACCTTGTGAAAAAATATGTTCCAAAAGTTACAGTTTGTTTAATACCATTCCATTTTTCTACTTTTTTAGGTGCCATAAATCTTTCGGCTCTTGCATAAGGTACACCTAAGTAAGTATATATTTCATCTTGAATAAATCCTTGTATTTTTTTCCACTTTCTGTTGTAGCTATTGTATTAGTATTTTTGATTTACAGTATTTTCAATTTTTTTAACTACATTTTTATTTTTCATTTGTTTCAGAAAACAATAAATTTCCAGTTCAATTTGTAATAAAAAAATAAAGCTACTAATAACATTTTTTTCATTTTTCAACAACTCCTTTTTAATCTATTAGATGAATCACTATCAACTTCTTTTATTTAAAAATATTTACAACTTTTTCTAAATCACTTTTTTTAATTCCTAAATTAGTTATTAAATTAACATGTGAAGCTAATTGTGACTCTCCGCCTGCTATTGTAGAAATAGTTGAAACTGTTGTTAATTCTCTATTTACATATTTTAAATTATCTCTACTAAATAAATAACCAAATAAATGTGCCTTTAAAGCATAGTCAACTCCATCAAAAATTTTGTAATAATCCACTGCTATCTTTTTGAGATAAAAATACTTAAAGTTTCTGTTCCATATTCATAGTAATTTATATCCCCCTTATTTGTAGGAACTTTCCCTTCAATATCTTTTTTTACCATTAACTTTTCTTTCTTCTAACACTTGATTTAATGTAATCATTCCATTTAATGCTCTTGGAAAACCTATATAAGCATATTGATGATTTAAAATTTCTCTTATTTCATTAATAGTTAAACCTTTATCTAATCCCTTATTCAAAGCTACTTTTTAATTTATTTAAATCTCCTTTTTGCCGTATTAGCTGCTATTGAAACAATAGCTAGTTGTTTTTCTGTCAAAGAAGTATTTTGTTTATGTTTCTCAATAGAAATTTTCAATCTTTCTTCTGTTGGTTTTTCATTTAATTCAACTTTTTCAAACCAAGTAGTTGTATTATTTTTCAGTATCAGGTGTTATTACTAAGTGGGACATTGAAGTTGTTTCCCCAGCTCCATGCCAATGTTTTACATCTGCTGGTATCCATACAACATCACCTTTCTTTACATATTGAATTTCCTTACCCCATTCTTGAACTCTACCTTCTCCCTCAGTTATATATAAATATTGCCCTTTTGAATGTGAATGCCAATTGTTAACTACTCCAACTTCAAAATCTACTATTGCAACACTATCCTTAGATATATCAATTTGTGGTAAGATTGCAAACTCTGCTTCTCCTGAAAAAAATATTTTGGATCTGCCTTAATATATTTTTAAATTTTTCTTTTTTTAGTAATACTTAGATTATTTACTGAATTTGCCATAATTAAATTTCCTCCCAGTAAAAAGATTGTGAAAGTTAAGATATATTTTTTTTATTTTTTTCATTCTTTTTCCTTCCAAATTTTATTTTAAGAGTCAAAAATTATTTATTTTAGCATTTTTTTAATTCCACATGAACTTTATCAAGATTTTCATGTGCTTTTTATTACTCTGCTATTTTTTTATTTTGCTAATCCTTTTTCTTTCATCCATTTTTTTCCATAGCATTTGCTACTTCTCATTATTTAAATCTGCCATCATAAAGTGTGTACTTCCTTTTTATTCCTATATCAGGTAGCATTACAACTTTTTACATCTCCACCTGCTTCATTCATCATTTTTTTCCCATTTTTTTAGCTAAATTTACTCTTATTCTCCAATTATCTAAGCCCCAATTATCAGTTAATTCAGTTGGAATATTATCACTAAAAATAAACCACTATCGGAATTTTAGTTAATTTTTTTAAATTCAGTCTCAGATACTTCATAGCCACTAGCTGGAAATGGACTTGTTGTTTTTTCAACTTCTGGTAATTTTCCTTTTGGAAATGGGAAAGTTCCAGGTTCTAATGCAATTACTCCTTTTACTTTGTCAGAAGCTATGGCAGTGTCCCAACCAGGTCCTCCACCAGCAGAATGAGTTACTAAAACTCCATTTCCAGATTTTTCAAAAACTTTTACCATTGCATCACTTATAACTTTTTGGTTAAAATCTCCAGTATCAGGAGTCATCTGTCTAAAAAACTGTTCCCGTGATTCCTTATCCCTAGGAAATGAAACATTGTCATATATATTTGGCCATTGTCCTATACGAAAATTATTATACCAAAGCTGGTCATCCGGTCTTGCTGTTAAATTTCTTGGAACTGTTGACTGCCCAGCTCTACCACGTCTAGGCTGGTCAACAATATATGTACTGTATCCTTTTTCCAAAAATATATTTTGAAATCCATCTCTTCCATCTGGTGTACTTTCCCAACTTTTTCCTGACTGTCCATACCCATGTAAAAATACAATACTATTCTTTTTTGCATTCATTGGTTTTTGATAAAATACATAGGCATGATCTCCATGTAAAGTTTCTCCATCATAATTTGTAGGCTCCGAATCTTTATATTCTCCTGGTGATGTTACAACTGTTCCTCCTGCCATAAAACTTCCCTGTTCTTTAATTGTTACAGGCTTCTGAAATCCAAAACTTGCAGTTGCTGATAATATCCCTATTGCCATTAATAATATTAAATTTTTTCATATATAATCTCCTTCATTTTCTTATCTTCATATAGTTATAATACTAAAAATTTAAGATAGAAGTACAATACCGTTTAGAAAAATGTGCTATAATTAAAATGCATACTAGAAATAAAAAAATTATATGAGGGTGATTAATATGATAGAATTGGAACAACTTAAACAGCTTATTGCGTTTGCAACATATGGAACATTATCAAAAAGCTGCTGAAAAGTTGTATATTTCACAGCCTGCACTTTCCCGTTCGATACAAAAAGCTAGAAAAAAACTTTAGGGGGTTGAACTGTTTGACAGGAAAAAATAAGATGGAATTAAATCAAAATGGAAAAAAACTGTTATCCAGTACGCAGAAAAAAATATTGAATCTTGTAGATGAAATGGAAGAAAAAAAGTTAATAAAAAAATAATCAGGTTCTAAATAATTTTTTTCAATTGGTTCATGTGCTCCAGCTCCATTGTGGGATATGATTTCATTATTTGCAAGATTTTATCCTGAAAAAATACATTCTTCATAAAAATAGAAAAACAATCTTCAGCTATTTGAAAAAAACTTAAAAATGACATTTATCAGATGATTATACTTTCTGAGCCTATTGATAATTCTGAATTTTTTTCTGCATAAAAATACAAAAACTGAACAACTATTTTTATCAGTTCCTTTGCAGCATCCGCTGGCTAAAAAGAAGGAAATACATTTTTCAGATATTACAGATGACAGAATGCTCTTATTCAATCCAATAGGAATATGGAAGGATGTAGTTTTAGAAAAAAATGCCTAATATGAACTTCCTTATCCAAAGTGACAGGATTATTTATCAGGAATTAGCTGAAATGCAAAATTTACTGCATTTCCGTTCAAATTTCACACTTGAACGTGAAGACAATTTCAAAAAAATAATATTTCAATTCCAATTGCTGACAAGGAAGCAAAAATGACTTTCTACTGTGTCTGTAAGAAAAAAATATAAAAAAATGAAATTGAGAAACTTTTTGATAGTTTTAGTAAAGATTCTTAAAAAAATAAGAGGGAAGAAATCTCCCTCGTATTTTTTTATTATTTTTCTTCCATTAAGCCATTTTACTATTTCTACATCATCATGGTTTAAAAATAAACTTTCCTTTTTATCAAGTTCAGATATTTTTTTCCATATCCTCACTGTTCAATTCAAAGTCAAATACATTAAAATTTTTCTTCAATTCTGTCTTTTCTTGTTGATTTAGGTATTGCAACTATATTTCTCTGAATTAACCATCTTAAAACTACCTGAGCCACAGATTTATTGTATTTTTTTACCAATTTCAGACAAAATTTCATTTACAAATATTCCATTTTTTTCCTTCTGCAAAAAGTCTCCCATGATTCTATTTGAACCCCATATTCATTTCATTTGCTTTAACCTGCTGATTGAAAGGATGTGTTTCCACCTGATTTACAGCTGGCACTACTTCATTATTCATAATAAAATCAACCAGTCTGTCAGGATAGAAGTTACTTACACCAATTGCTTTTATTTTCCCTTCCTTGTATAATTCCGTCATTGCTCTCCAAGCTCCATAAACATCATTAAATGGCTGATGTATCAGATATAAATCAATATATTCCAAATCCAATTTTTTTAAAAGATGTCTCAAATGCTAATTTTGCCTTTTCATAATTTGCATCACTTACCCATAATTTTGTTGTAACAAAAATTTCTTCTCTAGGTATACCACTTCTTTTTATAGCTCTTCCCACTGCCTCTTCATTTCCGTATGCCGCTGCTGTATCAATTAATCTATATCCTGCTTTTTAACGCATTATAGACTGCTTTCTCACATTCTCTCATATCATCAATTTGAAATACTCCAAATCCCAATATAGGCATTTTTACTCCATTGTTTAAAGTTACGTATTTCATAATATTTCCTCCTAATTTTTTTATATGTCATTTTTTTAATTACAGTTGTACTTTTTAATTTTTCTTGAACTTATTTTTATCAATTTTTTTCCTCTAAAGTCTAATATCAATTTTGCAAATTCACTATAACTAAAAACGCATACTTTCTTTACCTAATCCAGTTTCTTTTCTTTCAAAAAAATTGAGATAACTGATTTGCAAATAGGAATTTTTTTGTCAATTTTTTTAAATTCTTCGCTTGATGACCTTCTTTTTGGAATATCAGGAAAAAAACTTCCAGCGAATACATTGAACAAATTTCAAAGTACCGTATTCCTGAAGATTTTGATAAAAATAACCAGAGAATTTTTTTCCTGTTTTTCTGAAAAAAATATGGGGAAGCCTATGAGAAAAATAACAAGTAATGAAAAAAATATTTATATATAAGACAACGAATGATAAATAATGTGATGTCTGCAACATAGGGAAAAATCGGTCATATGCGAAAAAAATAGAGGAATACAGATATAATCTTCTCATTGCATTTGTCCAATCAACAACTCTCTCAATGTACAAATAATGGATAACTGATGGGAAAAAAACTCTCTTGATGAAATTATTAGTTTAACTAGTGAACTTTTAATTGATGGGATGAAAAAGTTTTTTTGAGTTGATTATTCGTAAATTTTACATTTTTAGATATTCATTTTATTTTTTTCTCTTATTTACTTTTTTTCTTTATAACAATAATTATACTAAATAAAATCTGTCGATCTGGAATAATACTAAAAAAACTAAGATATCGACAGATTTTTTTGTAATATTGATTTTTATTGGATTTTTTTGACTATTATAAAAAAATAAAAAAAGAAATTTCAGATAAAAAAATATGAGAAAAATTGGTATCGACAAAAAATGAGGAAAAAAATGGTATACTATTCAAGCAGTTTAGGGAAGATATTTAATAGAAACATTTTGTATTGTAAATTAAAAAGCTCAGCTTTCACATTCGCTTTATTTTCACTTAAAAAAACAATTACAGCAGAAGTAACTCAAACAGGAGCTCAGCTTTCACATTCGCTTTATTTTTCACCCAATTGTTAATAGAAACATTTTGTATTGTAAATTAAAAGCCCGACTTTCAAGGATAATTTTACTTAATAGCCAAAAAGTTCTTCGTTTTGTAAAAGCTATATTGTCATTCTTTTCAAGATAATAACCTTTTTGAACTAGAATACTTTATATCTGATTCGCCTTCTTCAAAAAAATAATTCCTCAAAGTAGCTATATCTCGTTGTATCGTTTTTTTATCAACTTTAAATTCATTAGCTAAATCACTTCTATTCACTATCTCTTTTTGATTCAACCTTTTCATTATTTTTAGTATTCTAATTGATTTTTTTCCTCAAATTTCCATTTTTCATGATTAAAATTAAAGCCTTTCTAAAAAAATTCTTTCTTACATTTTTAAATTTACCTTGATTTGTCACTTTTTCAAAACTTAAAAACTTTCTTTTGATTTTTTTCTATTAATTTTTTTCTTCAAAACATCTAATATTTATTACCTCCTTATTTTTTTGTTATCTAATTATACTTTTTATATGAGACATATTTTGTCCCTTTTAGAATAAAAAAATTTATTTTTTTAAAAATTTTATAACTACAATATCAAATGCAACATTCTTTTTATCTTGACAACAACAATTTTCGAGATACAATTATAACAGAAAGAAAAAAATAATTAATATTTCTATAATAAAAAGGAAGTGACTTGTTATGGTAAACCGTATCATTTTAAATGAAGTATCTTATCATGGATTTGGAGCAATTGAATCTATTCCAGGTGAGTGGAAAAAAATAAATTCAAAAAGGCTTTCATTTGTACAGATCCTGGATTAATTAAAAGCTGGAGCAGCTAAAAAAATTACTGATGTACTTGATAAAAGCTAATTTGGAATATTTAATATTTTCTGATGTTCAACAAAAATCCTACGATTGAAAATGTAAAAAGCTGGAGTTGAAAAAAATTTAAAGAAAGTGGTGCAGATTATATTATTGCAATTGGTGGAGGTTCTGCTATGGATTGTGCCAAAAGCTGTAGCAATTATTATAAATAATCCTGAATTTTCTGATGTTCGAAGTCTTGAAGGAGTTGCAGATACAAAAAATAAATGCGTTCCAATAATCGCAGTTGCAACTACAGCTGGAACAGCTGCCGAAGTTACAATAAATTATGTTATAACTGATGTTGAAAAAAATAGAAAAATTTGTCTGTGTTGACCCACACGATATGCCAATAGTTGCGATAGTTGATCCAGGAATGATGATGACAATGCCAAAAGAATTGACAGCTGCAACTGGACTTGATGCACTAACTCATGCAATCGAAGGATTTACAACAAAAGCTGCTTGGGAAATGACTGACATGTTCCATTTAAAAGCAATTGAATTAATAGCAAAATATTTGAGAAAAGCTGTGGAAAATGACGAAGAAGCTAAAGAAAAAATGGCTCTTGCCTCATATTTAGCAGGAATGGGATTCTCAAATGTAGGACTTGGAATTGTACACTCAATGGCTCATCCTCTAGGAGCATTTTACGGAACTCCGCACGGTGTTGCAAACGCTATAATTTTACCAACTGTAATGGAATACAATGCTGAATATACAGGGGAAAAATTTAGAGAAATAGCAAAAGCTTTTGGAATAAAACATACTAAAAGAATGGCTCCCGAAGAATATAGAAAAGCAGCAGTAGAGGCTGTAAGACAATTGGCACATGACGTAAATATTCCTGAAAATTTAAAGGGAATAATGGATATAAAAGATTTAGATTTTATCGCTGAATCAGCTTTGAATGATGTTTGTACTGGCGGAAATCCACGAGATACAAACTTGGAAGAAATAAAAGAACTTTATAAAAAAATTGTTGTAATTTACAAAAAAACTCCATTCGTTTTAGAGTGGAGTTTTTCTATTCATATTAATTCCTAAATTTAAATATTTAATTTTATTAAAATTCAAGTCTATTTAATAAATTTCAAAAAATTCTTTTACTTGTTTTTTTCAAAGGCTTCTTTATGCTCATCAGTTAAGTTCAATATTCCTGTTTCCCATGCTTCTGCTGGTGCGATTAAACCAATTCCAGTTCCTTCCATTGGATTCATACGGATATATGAAAATAATGTTGAAAGATTTTGTCTTACAAATTTTCCTTCAGTTGAACCTGCGATACTACTTACAGTTACTGGTTTTCCTGCTATTACTGTTGGTGTTCCCCTATCAAAAGCCACTAATGGACGAGATAGCCAATCCAATAAATTTTTTAATACAGCTGGGTAAGAACCGTTGTATTCTGGCGAAACTACCCACACAGCATCTGCTTTTCCAACTTGTTCACGAACATCTTTAATTGATTGAGGTGTTGGAAATTCTGTATCTTGCTCCAATAATGGCACATCTCTATAATTTAAGAATTCCACATTCACATCTTTTTTCAATTCCTCCGCAATATAATCTGCAACTGTTTGATTAAATGAATTTTTTCTAAATGATCCTACGATTAATAATACTGTTTTTTTGACATTTTATTTTCCTCCAATTTTTTTATTTTTTTATACTCTCGATTTTTATAACGAGCTATTTTCAATTTTCCATTAAATTATTAATTCTAAATATCTTTAAATTTTTTTCAAAATCCTAATTAACTCTCGCCTTTCCTCATCTGAAAGAATCCCGTAAGTTTCCTCTATTTCCTTACGATGCTCTGGTAAAAGATTCTCAAATAATTTTTTCCCTTCATCTGTCAGCCCTACCAAAAATGCACGTTTATCTTTCGGACAAGATTTTCGGTATAACCAGCCCTTTTTGCTCCATATTTTTCACAACAACCGTCATATTCCCCGAAGTAGAAAGCACCTTTTCAATCAATTCACAAATACGCATCTCACCTTTAGTATAAAGCACATCTAAAACGCTAAACTGCGAACTTGTAATACCTTTTTCTCGAAAATCCTTTCCAATTTTACCATCAATTTTTTTCACAGCCCTCTGCAATACAATCTGCAAATGGATATCTGAATTCCTTTCCCAGTCAGTATTCATAGTTTTCTCCTCCTAATTTATCACTAATTAGTAACAATTTATTTTTATCACTAGTTAGTGATATTGTCAAAGTGAATTTTATTTTTTTACTTTATCTATAAAAAAATTGCACCAATATATTGATGCAACTTCCTCTCTAAATTTACTATAACTTAAATCATAAATATTTAAAATAATTAATAATTTTTATTATTTTTATATTCCTATAAAAAATTTCTACCATTTTCTGTATTTTCTCTAATACAGATTGTTTTTTTAACCTCTCTTGCCCCTTTTTCTTCGTGAAGTTGGTGGAAGAATACTATCTAATTCAGAACCAGCATAATCAACAAAACCTTTATTTATGGATTTTTTTCAATAAATCTTCTAGAATCTTCCTTTAAATTCTCATTTTTAACTAATTCATCAATTTTTTTCCTTCTTTTCTTCTTTTGCATATTTCTGAACCTCCCACGACTAAAAGTCACAGAGTTCTAAAATCTTTAAAAAAATATTTAAAAAAATTTTTCTAAGAAGTTTGATAGTCCTATGCTATCCTTATTCTTTTAGGTGTGTTCAGTTCACCTCTATTGTATAGGATACTTAAATCCACAACTTTACTTTTTCTTAGAATATTTAATGCTCCGTTACAATCTGCATTTAATTGATAGCCTTTACTTGTTTGATATAGTCCTCTTTTTATTCTTTTTCCACTGAATATATATTCTTGTGGATTTTTCTTTATCGTATACTGGAATTTCATCTCCATCAAAAGAAACTTGCTTTTTGATGTATAACTTTCTTCTTGCAGCTTAAATTCTATTCCATATAGTTTACATAGATATATTAATTTATCTCTTAATTTTTCCATATGGTATATTTACAAAGTTTTGATTATTTATGCTTCCTATATTTGAATTTTCTTTGAAAAATCTTCATTATATCCTAGAACTATTCTTCCTATATCATTATTAAGACAATAATTTATTATTATTCTTGCTGCTTTTGAAAGATAATCATTTATACGATTATTTCTCTTTCTAGCTATTCTCTTTTTGCCTTAATGTTGTGCTGGAGGTCTTTTGCTTATCTTTAATGCTTTGCAATTTTGCATTTGTCTTGTTATAGTATTGATTTATTGATTTTTAATTTTCTACCATCTATTATGAATGAGCTCCAGTATTTGTAACACAAGTGCAAAGATTGTTTATACCTAAATCAATTCCTAGTGTATTTTTCTCTATTTAATTCCCTTTGAACTTCTTTTTACTTCGTAAGTATATTGAATTTCAAAGTACCTAGAATATTGTTTTGGTATTATCCTAATCTCTTTTTATCTTCTTGCCTTTTTAATACTGGTGGTAGTTTTACTGCGATTTCCTTATGTGTCTTTCTAAATGAATTTGAATAAGGAACTATCAGCATACCATCTTTTAATCTTACAAAACCTATAACAAGAGTTGTAAATCCATCTTTAGCAAGATATTTAGGTTTTATATCTTTTAAAATTATATTGACCATTTTTAGCAAGTTTTAAAAAGTCCAAAAATGATTTGAAACTTCCGTCTACTTCTTTTAGAATTTGCTGAGCCATATTAGAATTTAATTTCTTGTAATTCTCACTATTTTTTTAAGCATTTTATAGTTTTTCATTATAACTTAAATACTTTTTCTTATTAAAAATAATACTGTCTAATATTATATATAGCTTCATTAGTTAAGTTCTTGGCTATATGGCACAAATATTTTAAATTTCTAAACTCTTTTTTTACTAAGATGTTTTTACCTGTTGTTTTTAATGTTAAATACATATATAATCGCCTCCTTTTCATCAGAGATATTATATCATGTATTCTACATTTTATCTGTTTATTTTTAAATATTTTTAAAGTTTTTAAAACCCCACAACAGTGGGAAGCGTCGTTCACATAAGTTCGCTACTGCTTATGCAGTTCTCATGGCATGTATACTCCTTAATAAATTAAGGAGATTAGCCTTGAACTTCTTGTTATCTCTAACAAGCACAGACTATATCTTATCCATATCCTATTTCAAGGACTTAGGCGAAACCACTTCCAATACCAATCGCTTGTATTGTACTCCCCTCACGAGGGATAGTCGTTGAACTTTCCTTTTCAGGCTTAGCTGCTGATTGTCTATTATCATAATGTTTAGGATTTAACTTTGCACCATCTAGTATATTTTTTCTGCTTTCGCTACCTTCACACCTATATCATTCACTTAGGTATTATGTTGTGGTTATACTAGCTTTAAGAGTTCCCAGCAATTCAGTTTCTTTGTTGCACGGTTTTGCTCCGTGTCTACATACAAGTTTCCCTATATACTTACTAAAATTTTCGTGCAATTCATTTTACGACTAAAGTCGCGAGTGTTCTTGCACTATTTAATAAAAAAAGCGTCAAGAATTTCTCCATTATTTTTTTCAATTTTTAAATCTGTTTTTGTTAATAAAATTTATAACTAAATTCTCTTTAGCTCTAGTTCCTAAACTTGTACGTATAATTCTTCTTATTTCAGATTTCAATGTTTCAATATCATCATGTTCTTTTTGTCTTTTCTAAAATTAACTCTAAAAATATAATCTAAATTAATTTCATCCGTTTTCAGCAAATCAATTTGAAATTCAATATCAGAAAAAAATCAATTCCTTGTTCGTTACTATTATTTTGATCATCTTTTCCAGCATTTCTTATTTCTTCACAAATATCCACATAAACACTCTTCATATCCTGCATTTGTCTATCAGATATAATTTTTCTCAAAAATTTTTCAAATTCATCGAAATTCTTAAGTATATTTTTCTGTTTTTAAAGCAATTCTCCAAATAATTCTGCAAATTCCTTTTTTTATCTTGATTTTTTTCAATTTCAATAGGCTTTGGAAATTTTTAACTATTTCATTACACAAATCTATATATCCTTTTACTGATTTTTCCTGTTTCCTCATCTTTAAATCCCTTTTATATAGTCGTTATAACTTTTTTTCAAGAATTATATTTACACTATTATCATCTCCAAAAGTTTTAATAGCATTTTTTTGTAGCCTTTTTCCAAATCTCTAAAAACATACAATATTTCCAAAAGTTTTGACTTTTATTCAAAAATACGGTTTGTTCTTGAAAATGCTTGAATTAATCCATGGTATCTCAAATTTTTATCAACAAACAAAGTATTTAATGTTGGTGCATCAAATCCTGTCAAAAACATTCCCACAACAATTAAAAATATCAATTTTTTTATCCTTAACTTTTTAGACAAATCTTTATAATAATTCTGAAATTCGTTTCCATTTGTTGAAAAAAATTTGTTTTAAAAATAATCGTTGTAATCAGATATCACTTTATCCAAAAAAATTCTTTCGCTGTCGATTCCATTGCACTTGGCTCAAAAATTTTCATCAGGAATATCTCCTATCGCATTTCGCTCTTCATTCGCAGCAAAACTATAAATTGTCATTACTTTTCAGTCTTTTTTTCTTCAGGAAAAATTTTCTTGCTGTTTTTGAAATTCTTCATAATAAAGTTTTGCCGTTTTAAAAAGAAGTCAAAGTTTTTCCTGAACCTGTAGTATGCCAAATAAATCCTCCAGCTTCAATTTTCCCAGATTTCTTATTTTGATAACTAGATTCTATCTTCCACAATATTCGTTCAGTTGCTGCTATTTGATACGGTCGCATTATTAGCAAAATATCATTTGAATCAAAAACACAATATTTTGTCAAAACTTCTAAAATAGTTCGCTTTTCAAAAAATGTTGCTGTAAAAATCTTTAAGATCTCTAATAACTTTATTTTTCGCATCTGCCCACTCACATGTAAATTCATAATGATTTTTATTCTGTGCCGTAGTATTTGCAAAATAACGAGTATAAGTTCCATTTGAAATTACAAAAATCTGAACAAATTTATAAAGTGAATTTTCAGCATTGAAGCTTTCCTTGCCGTATCTATCAATCAGACTAAATGCCTCATGAAGACTTACTCCACGTTTTTTTCAATTCTATATGAACAAGCGGCAATCCATTAACCAATACTGTTACATCATAACGATTTTTTTATGCTTACCTTTTTTTGCTTAATTTGATTACAAACCTGTAAAAATATTATTATGTATATTTTTTTATCAATAATTTTTATATTTTTTTCAAAATTCAATAATTTTTCCTGTAATATTCATACTGTTTTTGTCTTAGTTCTATTTCTTTTTGGTAATCCCTGTAATAAATCATTAACTAAAGCGTCAAATTTATCTAAAAATTGATACAATATATTCTTGTACTGCTAACGATGGTAGTGGAACTTTTATTTTTTTCCATATTTGAACCATGAATACGAGATCAATTTTGTCCCTGTCACTTTACGTTCTTTTTTTGTTTTTTTGAAATTCTGCTGTCTGAAAGTAATAAGCAATGTATTTAGAATTTTTCAGTTGTACTATAACTGTACATATCTCCAGAAAAATCCAACTTCTTCATTTCCTAACCAAACTGTAGATTTAGCTACATCTTCTATATTTTCAGAAGTTGTTGCAATTAATATGTCGTTTGGCTTCGCTTTTCTCAACTTTGAAAAAAATATTTTTCTTCTGCAAAAGAAATAGTTTTTGTCAATAGAAAAATCCATATTGTGTATAAATTTGTCCATAATGAATAACAGATTTCCCTTTTTTTCTAAAATCCTTTTTTTGAAGACCATTTCCACGAGTAAATTTACCAATTTCTCCAAGAGTAGTTAAACGTAATACATAATTTTTCATTATTTAGACTATCTAACTTTTCAGAAATTTTATTCAAGTAATCTTCACTTAATAACATATCTCTATAATAGTTATACTGCTTATTTCTTGACTGTAATTCTGCCTGTAATTTTTGTAACATATTTTGTGAAATTGTCAAGTATTTTTTTACAATTTTTTTCTTGTATTTTTTTAGTGAAGGAATTGGAATTTCTGTGTCTTTAAGCAGTGAAAAAAATGTCGCATGTATTTTTCCTGTTTTTTTTATAATAGTTTAAAAATTACATGATATAGATATTTTGTTTTTATATAATTATCATTTGTTTTTCATCACTTTTTATTCCATCAGCACCTTGAGAAAAATTTAAAAATCTACATATTTTATTGATTCTGTATGGTCTCCAAAAATCACATATTCATCTTCAGGAAAAAAATTGATGTTTCATCATTCGTATATCCAACTATAAAAATTTTTGACCTTGGTCTATAATAGGATATTTTTCCAGAAAAAAAGATACTCCTGTTTTTTTATTTTTTTGAAGGACTAAGGATTCTAATTTCTTTAATTTTTCCTAACTTCTTCCACTCAACTTTTTCCCCACTAAAAGTTTTTTTCCATAAATTTCATTATTTCTCTCCCTCTTTTAGTCATTTTCCCTCAATTTTACTTTGTCAGTGGCAGTCATCAGATGAGTCTTTTACCACATTTTACAAATTCCCACCCATAATATTTAATATTACTTACTTATTCATTTTCAAGCTCCTTTACTATCTCATTTATAGAAGCCCTTAATTCATCTATTCTTTTTACTGTTTCTTCAATTTCCTTATTCAACACATCGATATCTATTTTTTTCACGAATATCTTCCTTTTTCCACATAAGTTGAAACTGACAAATTATAGTCATTTTCAGCTATTTCACTATTATCAACCAATCTTGCAAAATATTCTACATCAGTTTTTTTCTCTAAATTCATTTACTATTTTTTTCAATATTTTCAGGTTTCAAAATATTATTATTCGTTTCTTTTTTTAAATTCCTTACTTGCATCAATAAATAACGTTTTATTTTTCTGTCTTATTCTTTTGCCATTACTAAAATACACGTTGCTATTGATGTTCCAAAAACAGGTTTTCTGGAAGCTGTATTACACAATCTACAAAATTGTTGTCTATTAAATATTTACGAATAATTTTTTTCTGCGCCTTTTTCTATAAAAAAATACCTGGAAAAACATACTATTGCTGCTCTTCCTTTGCTTGACAAATAACTTAATGAATGCATTATAAACGCATAATCTGCATAAGATTTTGGTGCAAGTTTTCCTGCTGGTGCAAATCGTTCATCATTAATAAGTGTCGGATCTCCGTCTCCTATCCATTTAATCGAATATGGCGGATTTGAAACAATTGCATCAAAAGGCTTTTCATCATTATGCAACGGATTAAGTAATGTATCTCCACGTTTTATTGAAAAATTATTGTAGTTTACATTATGCAGAAACATATTCATACGAGCCAGGTTAAAGTTAGTCATATTTATTTCCTGCCCAAAAAATCCCTCATCAATAATATGTTCCTCAAACTGCTTTTTCATTTGTAGTAGCAACGAACCACTTCCACATGTTGGATCATAAACTTTATTTATGCTGTCTTTTCCTTCCATCACAAGCCGTGCCAAAAGTTTTGAAACAGTTTGTGGAGTAAAAAATTCTCCTCCTGATTTACCTGCATTGCTGGCATAATTTGAAATCAGATACTCATAAGCATCTCCAAAAGCATCTATATCATTATGCTGAAAACTCCCAAATTTAATTTCAGAAATTCCTGTTAAAATATCTGCTAATCTTGTATTTTTTTCAGCAACCGTTCCACCTAAACGATTACTCGTAGTATCGACATCTTCAAATAATCCTTTAATATCATCTTCCGACTCAAATCCAACAGCACTTGCTTCAATAGCTTTAAAAATATTTGCTAAATCTGTATTCAAATTTTCATTGGTTCTCGCTGTTTTTACTACATTTTCAAAAAGTTGACTTGGTAAAATAAAAAATCCTTTATCTTCCACAGTACCAGCTCTAAAATCTTCTTTGGCTTCTTCATCAGAAATATCCGCATAATTAAACTCCAAATCTCCAGCTTCATGTTCTGCTTTATTGAAAAAAATTCTGTCATATTTTTCTGAAATAAATCTATAAAAATAATATTCCCAAAAATATATTGCTTAAAATCCCAACCATCCACCGCTCCACGCACATTATCTGCAATTGCCCATATTTTACGATGCAATTCTGCTCTTTGTGCCGTTTCATTTGATTCTTTTGTATTTGCCACTTCTTTCTCCTTATATCTATTCATAATTTATTTTTTTGTTAATATTATACCATAATTTCACATAAAATTTATTTTTAATAAAAACTTTTTAAAAATATTGAATTTTTTTCCCATTTTACTATACAATATTCTGAAGTATTCAAAAACTAATTTTTTTAAATTTTATTTCAAAAAAACAGAAAGGAAAAAAATATGAAGCAATATGTTGTAGATGCCTTTACAGATACTATTTTTCAAAGGGAATCCTGCTGCTGTGTGTATTATGGATTCTTGGATAGATGACAACTTAATGCTTTCGATTACGAGGAGAATAATTTGTCGGAAACGGCTTTTTGCTGTGAAGGAAAAATGAGAAATATAGATTACGTTGGTTCACTCCTGGCGGAGAAATCGACCTTTGTGGACATGCTACTTTGGCAACAGCTTTTGTGATAACTAATTTTTATGAAAAAAATATTGATAAAATCGTGTTTGACACATTGAGTGGCGATTTAATCGTTCATAAAAAGGAGAATTGTTTGAATTAAATTTTTCCTTCTTACGACTTAAAAATCTGTTGAAAGTACGAAAGAGATAATTGATGCGATTGGAGTTAAACCGCTAGAAGTCTTTATTGACAGGGATTTAGTTTGTGTTTTGGAAAAATTCGGAACTTGTGGAAAAGTTTGAGCCAAATTTGGAAAAAAATTAGATTGCTTGACGGACTTCTTTTACATTACGGCTAAAGCTGATGAAAACTCAGAATTTGATTGTGTTTCTCGTTCTTTTGCACCAAAATTGGATATTGCCGAAGATCCTGTTTGTGGCTCTGGACATTGTCATCTTGTACCACTTTGGTCAGATAAATTGGGAAAAAAACGAAATCATCGCATTTCAAGCTTCCAAACGGACAGGAATTCTTTATTGCAAATTAGATAGAGAAAAAAATCGAGTTTCATTGAGTGGAAAAAGCTGTATTATTTGCAGTTTCAGAAATTTTTTTATTTAAAAAAATTTTATTTTTCAAAAACTTAAAAAGCAATATAAAATTAAAGATCTATTTTTTTCTCTAAAAACTATTGCATTTTCACTATTTCAAGGTAAAAATCATATTAGGATTATATGATAATTAAAAAAATAATAAATTTTATTAGGAGGAATACTTATGAATTTATGGATACTTATTGGTATTGTTATTATTGTAGTGGGATTTTCTTTGAAGCTAGATGTACTGGCTGTGGTGCTTACTGCTGGTATAGCTACTGGAATTGCTGCGAAAATGAATTTTTTTGAAATTCTTGGAATTATTGGAAAGGCTTTTGTGGATAATAGGCTTATGTCAATTTTTTTGATTAGCTTGCCAGTTATTGCAGTGCTTGAAAGATATGGACTGAGAGAAAGAAGTGCTGCTTTAATTGAAAAATTAAAAAATGCAACTGCTGGCAGAATCTTAGGACTTTATATGGTAATCCGTTCGATTGCAAGTGCATTGTCAATTAGAATTGGTGGGCATATTCAGTTTATACGACCTCTTATTTACCCAATGTCTGAAGCTGCTGCAAAAACTCATAAAAATCAGGATTTATCAGAAAAGCAAACTGAAGAATTAAAAAGTTTAAGCGCTGCAATTGAAAAATTATGGAAATTTCTTTTTCACAAAAACATATTTGTCGGTGCATCAGGACTTCTTTTTGATTCAGACTACACTGAAGGAAAACTGGATATGCCGTATCTTTGAAGCAATTGGCGCTATCTTCAATACCAATTGGGATAATTGCAATAATCTTTACTTTTTATTCAAGTATATATTTATGACAAAAAAATAATTTTGAGCAAAGGAGGTAAAAAAATAATGGAAATAAAAAGCTCTTTTTAAAACTTTTGACACAAATTATTTATATTCTTTGCGGACTTGTCAGTATAAGTACTGGAATTAGAGGATTGAAAAAAATGAAAAAGGCAAAAAAATAGGAACATTTTTATTTTTGGACTATTCTTGGGGTAATATTTATTTTTGGAGAAGCTATTCCATATAAGGTTACTGGCGGACTTCTTGTAATTCTTGCCATAATTACTGTAACAAAACAATTACATATTGGAAAATTTGAAAATATTTCTTCGCAATTCAAAATTGCACAAAGTGAAAAATTAAAAAATAAAATTTTCATCCCAGCTGTATTAATTGGAATTGCCGCTTTTCTGATACTTCAATTTAAAATTGGAAAAAAACTGCTATACCACCTGCATTAGGTATCGGTGGAGGTTCGCTTATCGCCCTTCTGGCAGCTGCAATTATCATAAAACCAAAAATTCAGCGAAACAAACGAAGATACTTCAAAAACTTCTTATGCAAATTGGTGCAACTGCCATTTTGCCACAGCTTCTTGCTGCATTAGGTGCTGTATTTACTAAAGCTGGAGTTGGAAAAGTAATAGCCGCCAGCATTTCATCGGTTGTTCCAACTGGAAATATCTTTATAGGAATCGTTATTTATGCTATTGGAATGGTTATATTCACTATGATTATGGGGAATGCCTTTGCTGCATTTTTCAGTAATAACTGCAGGGAATTGGGAATCCCATTTATTATCAAAAAAACGGTGGAAATCCAGCTGTTATTGGTGCTTTGGGAATGACCGCTGGCTATTGCGGAACTCTTATGACTCCAATGGCAGCAAACTTTAATATTGTCCCTGCTTCAATTCTGGAAATAAAAGATAAATATGGAATTATAAAAGTCCAAGCTCCAATGGCTTTATTACTGCTTGTAACACATATTATACTTATGCTGCTGTTATTTGGAGTAAAATAAAACTGAAAAATACTATGTTTATTGAGATTTCTAAATTTTTTTACAAACAAGTAAATTAAAAAAATCTAGAAAGGAGAGTATGAAATTATAAATTAAATCTATTTTTATAAAATCATATAAAAAATACTATGAAAATATTAGTTACTGGCTTTGACCCTTTTGGAGGTGAGCCCATAAATCCTGCCATCGAATCAGTTAAAAAATTGCCTGATAATATTGCAGGAGCACAAATTATCAAATTGGAAATTCCGACAGTAAAAGGAAAATCTATTAAAAAAATTGAAAAAGCTATTGAAGAGCACAATCCAGATGTCATCTTGTCAATCGGACAAGCAGGCGGAAGATTTGATATTTCCGTTGAACGAGTTGGAATAAATCTTGATGATTTCCGAATACCTGACAACGAAGGAAACCAAACTATTGATGAGCCAATTTTTCCAGATGGAGAAAATGCATATTTTGTAGATCTTCCTGTAAAAGCTATGGTAAAAAACATACAAAAAAATAAAATTCCAGCTTCAGTTTCATACACTGCAGGAACTTTCATCTGTAATCACGTTCTTTACGGTACACTTTATTTAATAAATAAAAAAATATAAAGACAAAAAAATCTGGATTTATTCATATTCCATTTTTACCAGAACAAGTTATTAATAAAAAAATACACCATCAATGGAATTAAATACTATTGTAAAAGGTTTAATTGCCGCAATTGAAAGCTATTGTAAAAAAATGATAAAGATATTAAAGAAACTGGCGGAACTATTTGTTAGCAACATTCTTCTAAACATTTAGATATATCAAAAAATAAAAAAAGCCTGCTTTTATTTAAAAAATTCTAAAAGCAGGTTTTATTATTTATTTTTACTTGTAAAATACTTAATTCCCTTTAAAAAAACAGAAACTAGATTTTTATTTATTTGCTGTTAAGAAGTCAAAATTTCGTTGCTAAAAAATCCACTATTCAAATAAAAAAATTCTACTTAATATCTTCCATTAACAAGTCCACAACTGTACCATTCACAATTCCAACTAATTTTTTAGTTTCCACTTCCATCTGCAATCCTCTTCTGCCAGCTGAAACCATTATTTTTTCAAACTTCTCTACTTCTTTATCAAAAAAAGTTCTATACAGCTTTTTCATTCCTACAGGAGAACATCCTCCACGAATATATCCTGTTTCCTTCTCAAGCTCTGAAAGCGGCAGCAAATCAATATTTTTTTCCTCGCAAGCCTTCGCCACCTTTTTCAAATCTAAATGAGCTGCTCCATGAATAACACAGACATATAAATTTTTACTTTTCCCCTTCAATACAATTGTCTTAAAAACTCTCTCTGCAAGTTCAGGAAATTTTTCAGCAACTCCAAGCCCTCCATTTTTATCTTCACTCCATTCATAAGTATGAATAATGTATGGAATTTTTTGTTTATCCAGTTGTCTTAAAGCATTTGTTTTTGCTATTTTGTCTTTCTTATGTTTCATAATTACATTACTCCTGTATTTTTTTAGTGAACTACTCCTGCTTTTTAGAAGCAGGGAGCTTCTTGGGAAAGTATCTGCTTTTGCTAGCCAAATATATTTACCAAAGCTCTTCAGGGCAGTCCCTGCCCTGTTTTTTTATTTCCTAATATTTCAACATTTCTTTTCCAACATCTCTTATATTCAGTGCCGCATTGTAATCTCTATCAATTTCAATTCCACAGCACTCACATTTATAACTTCTTTCTGATAATTTCAGTTCCTCTTTAACATTTCCACATTTACTGCAAGTTTTCGACGATGGAAACCACTTATCTATCTTCAAAAATTGCTTTCCTAAAAACATCAGTTTATACTCAAGCATCCTCAAAAACATTCCCCATCCATTATCTCCTACACTTTTCCCAAAATTTAATGCCTGACTCATCCCTTTCATATTCAAATTCTCAACAACCACAGCATTGTATTCTTCAGACAATTTTTTCGATAATTTATGCAAAAAATCTCTTCGACAATTCTTGATATACTCATGCAATTTTGATATTTTCGCTTTTTTTGATTATACCAATTTTTAGAAAATTTTTACTTTCCTTGACAATGATTTTTTTGTAATTTTTTTCAATTTTTCTTCCAACATCCTAAAAATATCTTGGATAATCAGCCCTTTGGTTTTCAGAACTGACAAATAATTCAGACATTGAAAAATCAAGTCCAATTACTTTATCATTACTTGGTATTTTTTTGAATTTCTTTTTCAAATTCTGTCAAAATAGAAACATAGTAATTTCCATTACTATTTGTTAGTGTTACCGACTTTATTCTGTAATCCTTTGGTATTTCTCTATGATATTTTAATTTAACTTTTTTTCAATTTTGGCAAAAACCAAATATTTGTTTTCCTCAATTCTTATTGAATTGTTCACACAATTTGTCGTATAACTTTTAACATTATTCTTTTTAGATTTGAACCTTGGAAACTTCGCTCTCTTCTGAAAAAAATTCGTAAACGATCGTTTTACATTCAATTGAGCATTTGAAAGTGCTAGACTGTCCACTTCTTTCAAAAATTGGTTTTCACTTTTCAAACTGGCAGGTGTAATTATTTTATTTTTTCCAGTTTCTTCATAAATTTTATTAGCAATACACAAAATCGTATTGTAAACAAAACGAACATATCCAAAAAGTCTTATTTATCAACAATTCTTGATCTTTATTTGGATAAATTCTGTATTTGAATGCTAAATTATATTTCATGAAATTACACCTCCTTTTTGATTTTTGAATATTATTTTTTTAATTATTTTTTTTATAAATTTATCATTAATGACTTCTCTTTGATATTTTATAAAAAAATATTATCATGGATGTATCCTTTTTTTCAAATTTTTTTTATAAAAAAAGCAATTCATCTCCCACTTATAGAAAAACCTACGACTTCTTGCTATCTTTTTGTTAAATTGGACAGAGTAAAAAAAGAAAAAAATTGACAAAAACATATTTATATGATATAAATAAATTGTCTAATAGAGATGCCCCATCTCTACGTTTGAGACTTCTTTCATACAAAAAGACGAGCACACGGCTCGTTTTTTTATTTTATGGTTTGGGATTAAATAAAAAAATATTGTTAAATCGTATTTATTATTAGAATAAAAATTTAGGGAGAATGAGATTATAAGATGAAAAGAGAAATAGCAATAATTGGTGGTGGCGCTTCGGGATTTTTTTAACAGCAATTACTGCCAAGAAGAATGGAAAAGATGTTGTCATTTTGGAAAAGAAAGGACAGGGTTTTTAAAAAAAGTTTTTGACTACTGGGAATGGTCGGTGCAATTTGACAAATGTGAATGCTTCTAATCAAAAATTATTTTTGGGATCGAGAAAAATGAAGCAGCCGATTGAGGAAATTTTAGGAAGTTTTTACTTCGCAGGATGCAATGAGATTTTTTTGAAGATGAAGTTGGAATTATTTGCAACGAGGAGAATCGAGGGAAGGTTTATCCGCTTAGCGGACAGGCAGCTTCGATTGTGGATGGGCTTAGATTTTATGCGCAAAGCCTTGGGATAGAGATAATTACAGATTTTTATGTTGTGAAAATTGAAAAGGAAATGTTTGATTTTAAGATAATTTCAGAAGATAAAAGGCAAATTACTGCAAAAAAGGTTGTACTTGCCACTGGCGGTAAATCTTATCCTGAGCTGGGATCTAATGGAAGCGGATATGAGATAGCGAAAAAAAGTTTGGGCATACTGTTACGAAATTAACGCCTGTTATTGTGCAGTTGAAGGCGGAAAAGGAGAAAATAAAGGGATTAAAGGGGATTAAGTCGGATGTGGAAGTTACGGCTTTTGGAGAAAATGAAGATGGAGAGAAAATAAAAATATGCACTTATGATGGAGAACTGCTGTTTACAGATTTTGGGATTTCTGGAAATGTTGTTTTTAATATTTCCTATGTTTTTTTCCAATTTATAAAAATGTAGAATTTGAAATTGATTTCATGCCTAAGTTTACATATAATGAAATATTTGAAATATTGAAAAAAACGTAGAAAAAAATATTGAAAAAAATTTTACAATGGAGCAGTTTTTTTAATGGAGCTGTTAATAAGAAATTGGGACAGTTTTTGACAAAATCGGCTGGAATAGAGAAATTGTCGAAAAAGCATAAATGATTTGACAGATAATGAAATTCGTAAAAATTTGTACGGCTTTGAAAAAAATATAAAATAAAAATTACTGATACAAATGGCTTTTAAGGCGGCTCAAGTTACTGCTGGCGGAATTCCGTTAAGTGAAGTAAATTTAGAAAAATTTAGAGTCTAAAAAAAGTTAAAAAAATCTTTATTTTGCTGGAGAAATACTGGATGTTTATGGTGAATGTGGAGGATTTAACTTGCAATGGGCTTGGACATCTGGATATTTTTTTAGGAAAAAAATATTTAATAATAGGGTAAATTTTTACTATATTTTTTTATATATTTTAAAGAAATTGAACTCAAAATTTTTAATCATTTTTGAGACAGATTCTTTTTATTTTTTTTAAATTCAAAATTAAAAGAAATTATCCTCTTCTTCCTCTTGAACAACTTCAAATCCTTTTTTTCATAAGAATATCCACAATTCACAACCACCAATTCCTCATAATCATTTATTTTAATCTTTTCAATCTCATTCTTTTTACTTTTTCTCCAATTTTCTATATTCAAAAATCAGGAATTGTCACTTTAAATTTATTCAATTCTCCCTAGCTTCTATTTTTACTTATTTGCAATTTTTTTCCTGTCGTCTTCTGATAATCCTTTCATTTTTTTCTCTTAAAATCTCAATATTTCCATTTATTTCTTCAAAAATTCTCTTCATAAATTATTCTTGGGAATCACATCATACGAAGCAATATTCCTAAATATTCTTTGAACTTCAGATTTCGTTTTTTTCATACTCAACAACATACTCTTTTAAATATTTTATATTATCCGTCACTTTATTAAAATATTTTGTATCTTTTAAACTTTTATAAGAATAAACACTATCAATCAAATCTAATTTCTGAACTTCAGAAATAATTCCATCAACTTTTAATAATACACTTTTAGATTTTTTTCGTAAATTTCTTTTATCTATAATAGCTTTCGCTCCTTTAATTCCAGAACATTCTTTTGTAAAAAAACAAAGCAATTATATCCTTCATCAACTTTTTCCCTATTACGAAAAACATCTCCCCGTTCTCTGAAAAAAATCCATTCAAATCTGATAATTCTGTAATCAAAATATCAAAATCCAAATCAAGAGAAGCTTCTAATACTTGAGTTCCAATCAAACCCCATTTTCTTGATACCCCTCTTTTTCTCTTTTTATTTTTAACATCTTCTCTAAATCTCTTTGGATTCGCAAATTCAGTGATTTCCTTTTTCTTTATTTGTCCGATCTCTTTTTTTATAAACCTACTATGTATCAAATTCAATTCCTCTTTCGGAATATCCAAATTTTTCATAAATCTCTTTTGCTTTTTTTAACTGTATTACAAATAACCAAAAATTTTATTATTTCTATATTTTTCCTTTTATAAATTCTGCATTTATACTTTCTTCATCACTTTTTAAACTATGTCTCTTCTTATCATTCGTAAACGGTTCTGTCGTAACAAATTTTACCCCTTCTTTTTCAAGCAAATAAGTAACAATTCCAGGAAGAGTCGCAGTCATTATCGCAAATTTCCTCCAAAAATTAGTAATATACTTCAATCCATAAATCAAATAAGCCAACAAATCTGCTGAATACATTTGAATTTCATCAATAACTACTTTAGAATAAGACAATGTCGCTACTTTCAACTCAAATCCTGGAGCTCTAAACACAAAAATCAAATAATTGGTCTATTGTACAAATTGTAAGCGGAAGCGAAAAATTGCTTCGTTCTATTCATATATTCCGATAATTCTTCATTTTTTTAGTAATTTATTTTCTTTAGAATTTTTTTCTGTATAATATTCTCTAAAAATCAGAATGAAAACAAACCAATTCTTTTTCTACATTTTCTCTTACAATATTTTTCGTAATCCTGTCATAAATCGCATTAATTGCCACTCTCAAAGGCAATGTAAAAAATCCCTTATTATTTCCTATCCAAAAGTAATCCAGCCTCTGTTTTCCCATATCCCGTCTGTGCCACAATTACCACATTTTTCATCTTTATGCTGTTTCATAAATTTTTGCAAAAGCATTCCAATCATTTTTAGGATTATCCTTTCTCAACACATCTTCCAAAAAAATTTTTTTCCATATCAATTTCTAAAAAAATCATTTTTTTCTTCAATAGTCGTATACGAACTTGCTGCGTAGTCTATTTTTATTTAACAATCCTTTTAACATAACATATTTTTTTAAAAAAATTTCAAGAGCTTCTTCTTTTTTTCGTGTACATTTTTTTCTGAATAAATTCTGTCATTTAATTTATAATATTTCTTACTCAATTTTTTTATTTTAAAATTATCATCTTCTCTTTTTAAAAAAATCGAATATTTTTTTATTTCTCCATAAATTTTTTTGATAATCTCAAAATAAATATTCTCTAAACTATTCAATTCTGTTTCAAAATCATTAAGTTCCAGCTCCATTTTCTTTATTTCTTCCTTAAAATCTTCATCTTCTATTTCAGAAATATCTCTTTCATGATGCAATGCAACAGAATATGCCAAAAATCTTTATATCCTCTTTATCAAAATTTTCTTTCAATAATTCGTTACTATTAATGAATGCTGTGCTTAAGATCCCATGTGGAATTTCATTCTTTTTTTAAATCAATCTCATATTTTTTTCTTTTTAAAAGATTTTTTTCGTTTTTTTCATTTGAAACTTTATATTGAAATTTTGCATTGATCTTTCCTAAATCATGATAAATACAAGCTAAAAGTAATAATCTTTTATCAACTTCTATATTCGGATACAACTCTATTAATTTTTTTCAAAATTCTGTATTAATTTTTTTTGTATGCTCAACTACTGTTTCCCCATTAGACTTAGCTAAAAAAATATTTCCCATCTAAAAATTCCTCTCTTCTGACATTTAAATCACATTTCACAAAATACAACATCATTTTTCTTCATCAACAGGAACTATTTCTCCTTCTAAAGCCGTAATATTTGAAGAATAAATTACTTCTTCCTTATTCCAAATTCTTACCATTTTTAGGGTGATTTCTTATTTCCAATATTTTCAGAAACATAATTTTTAGTTAATTCATATCTTGTTCCGAAAGATTCTTGAATTTCCTACTTCTACTGAAGAATCAGAAATAAAAATTTACTGGGATATATGCAAAAAAATATCCTTTTTAAAGCTCAATATCCTCTTCCAATTCCTTTTTTTCAATTTCTACAATTTTAACTTCATCAATTACAACAATATCCTCTCTTCTCCCCAAACTTGGATACTCTCTCGGATATTTAAAAAGCCTCAAAAATTAAATTTAAAAAAATTCTTCAGACTGATTTTTCTGGAATAATATGAATTATTAAATTTACATCCACTAATAATTCCGCTGTTGCAACTCCTCTATTCACACCCAATCCATTCACATCAATCTGATGTCTTCCTTTTTCAAAAGAATTCCCATTTTTAAATTCATATCTTGTATATAAATCATTTACTTTTTGAAAAAAATAATTTCCACTAATACTTATTTTCATTGGATGATACTCTTTAAAAATCACAAAGCGAGTGAACCATACCGATAACTGTCGAATAAGGAGGAAGAGGATAAGTTTCTTTTAGCTGAAAAACTGGTTTGCAACTTTATAATTTACCATATTTTTGATATAGTCTTAATTTTATTGCTTTCATAAAGATTTTTTTAGTGCATGACAATTTTTAATTTATTTTTTTAAAATTTCAGACACTTTCCCTCCCTTTTTTTCCTATTTTTGTATAATATTCGTCAATTTTATTTTTCAACTGTTTAAAAAAATTCTGGAACATTTAAAACTTTGATATTTCTTTTTAGCTAATTCTGTTTCAATTTCTGTATCATTTTCAAATTGTTCTTTCACAATTCCAACAGCCGTATCATTTTCAATAAAATCATAAATTCCACTTGTCAATTTTTCAACCAAAAATTTTATTATTTCTCACATCAACCACATTTTTCAAAAAAATGGATTTTTTTATATCATAAACTCCACCAATTATAAATAATGGCTTTAGGTCTTCTCTTCTTCCACGAATATCTCTATAAAAGTAATGAAATTGTATCCAATAATTTATTTACTCTTCTAGCTTTTTCTTCATTTTCTATTTCAATTTCATCCAATTCATCAATACCTATTTTGTCTAAATCAATCGTAACAGTATATTTATAATATGACTTATGAATTTCCGCCTGTGCAATATTCGGAAAAAAATCTTTTCATCTCTATCAATTCTATCCACTAACCCTTTATTAGTCAAAAATTCCAAATCTCCCTTAAATGTTTCCAACGAAACTGCATTAGAAAAGTCTAACTATTGCTGATCTATTTTTTTAGAATTATCACCTTTAACAGTTTTTCATATACCCAAAAAAATCCAATTCTGGATAATCTTTTATCGTAGTTTCTGCAGAAAACTGAACAACTTTTTTATCTCCACTACCTTCTGCTTTCACATTCGCTTTATTTTCACCCAATTGTTCAACAATATTATATCTAATAGCCTGTCTCGAAATATATGTATACTGTTCTCCTCTATTTCTCGATATTTTTTTTCAATGTAGCAACATTTCCAATTCCTTCACCATAATTCGCACTTTCTGCTAAAAAAATCGCTGTAAATGTCAATCCTTTTTTTATCCATGATTTATTCATCTCCCTTTGTCGTATTTTTTTTCTTCGCCTGTTTTTTTCAAATTTATCTTCACTTTCAAAAGTCCTATCAAGAAAGCATGCCCCAATGTTTGAAAAATTTTTCATCATCAGTAAAAAAATTTTTCCAAATAAATAATGAACATTTCTTCCTGCATAAGAATGTCCTGAAATCAAAGTATCCATAAACATATTCACATCTTTTTATCCTCAATGAATTTTTGCAATCTATATAATAAACTTCCTAATTTCTTGTCATTTCCACTTTTTCCAAGATACGCTTTTCTAAATTCTATCCCATCTCTTCTAATAGAATAAACATCCTTTTCTTCCAATTCTTGCGAAACTTTTTTTATTCTTGACTTCTTTTTCAGCTTTCTCCATTTCTTTCAACCTCCTAATATATTCAAGATTTACCAGCAACAAATCCTCAAGATTTCTTAAATTATAATTTCCTTTCACTTTAGAAATTTTGTAATGACACAATTTATTAATCAAAGAAAACAAATTTTCATTATTTAATAATTCCGAAATTGTAATATCATACAAATAAAAAAATATCTTTTATCTAAAATATACCTTTTATCTAACAATCTATCTAATCTTAATTTATTTTTATTTAACAACTGCAAAAATATTTTTTTTGATAGCAAAGTAAATCTATATGTTTCATTTTCATACTTAACAACCTGTATATCAGATAATTCATATTTAGATTCATTCGTTCTCTTTTGCATTTCTCTCAATAAATTTTTTTATACAAACTAATATTCTTTTCATTAAAATTTTTCATTATAAATTTCACTAGCCATACCATTATTAATACTCTCCAACTGTTCTATACTATGATTAGCATTAACAAACATTCCCTTACTTGCTCCATACACAAATCCCGCTGGAACACATGAATAAATTAATATAACCAACGGAGTAACCGCAATATCATTTACAAAATTCCAAACATGCGAAGGTTTTCTATTTACATCAAATCCTGTATTATTTAGAAATCCTAGAGTATTTTTAAAAATCTTTCATTGGCATATTTGTAACTGCACATTTATATTTAAATTTTGATTTATCCATTTTAATATATTCTTTCGCAGTATTAACAAAAATACGATTTATATTCTTCATAAATATCTTTAGCAGAATTTCCTCTATTTAAAAAAATGAAACACTATTCCAAGCATTGTTTACTAAAAATATACGCAATATTTTTTTTGCAGCTAAATAATTCTTGTTATAGCCTTTTTTTCATTTGAAATCTTTAATTTAAAAAAATTAATAATTTCCTTCATAATTTTAAAATTATCTTTTATATCTTGATTTATACTATCACTTATTTCTTCATTTTTCTTCGGTTCTTTTTACTTTTTTTCAACGCTTTTTCAAGTTTTTTTCAATCTCATTTTTACCATCTTTTTTTATAAAAATCATACGCCGCTTTATAACTATTTGATTTTAATTTTTTTCTTTAAAAAAACTAATTTTTTTCCGTTTATTCTTTTCAATTCTTCAATTTCTTCAATCTTTTTGATTCTCATTTTCAAAATCATCAATATACTCCTCAAACTCCAAAAATTTTTCCCATAAGTTAAAGTTTTCCCATATCTTTTTATAAAAAAATCAAAAATATTTATATTCAAAAATCTTCTAAAAGTTCCAACAACTCTTCTTTTGAAAATTTCAAACATCTATTTTTGATCATCAATAAATTTTCTTACTTTTTTTCTTCCCCTATCTGATGTTTCAAGTATATTAATAAATCCCAATAACCCTGCATTAAATAACCAATCTTTTTAATTTTAATTTCATTTTCCCGTCGCTCATTTCTCTTCCTTCTCGCACTAAATTATTTCAAGCATCCCAAATCCACTTCCAGTCACACTTCCAAGTCCTGCACTATAAATATAATCTAAAAGATAACTTTTTTTCCTTCAAATTTTATTGTTCCTACTGAAGCGTCGATAAGTATTCCCTTAAATTCTTTTTCTGAACTTTCCATCTGAGCAGAACTTCTTTTGTCATAATGCTTAACAACTACTTTTTTTAGTTTTACTTGCATCTATCACTAAATCTTCAATATCTTTTTTTACATATTCCCCCATTATTTCTTTTCAATCTCAAATAAAGATTTCTTTTTTTATAATCACAGGAAATTCCTTATCAGTTCCTACATAATACTTATCTTTCCCAGTTTCTCTATTATGATCCCTACAAACTACTGGTGACAATGTTTTTTTACATTCAATATATTATTTTTTTACAAATTTTCTTTGAACAACTGAAATATTAGTAATTCTAACTTTAGTTTCATCTGATATTTTAAATTCTTTAAATCTAATACTAGAAAAAAAGCATTATAAATATTTAAACTATCTACATTATCAAAAAAATAGAAAAAAATTAATTATAAATCTTTTATCATTCTCATTTAAAAAAATAAAATTCGTTCTTTCTCAAACTTAATCGCATGAAAATAAACAGCCCAAGTATAATTTTTTTGCTTCGTTGAGTCAAAAAGTTCTTCAAAAATCTCCCTATCATATTCTTTCAACCCAACTTTCAACATATGCAAAATTTTAACCCTAAAATTAACTAGAAATGTGTTTCCTTCAATTAATTCAACATTAATTCTAAATCTCATATTTTATTCACCCTTTTTTTATTAATTTACAACTATCTAAAAAAATATATTACTACAATCAAAATTACAATCAAAGTTAAAATCCCATAAAACTTTTCTTTTCTAGTTGCTTCCTTCCAACCAATTCTAAATTTAAAATTTATTTTTTTGTATTTCCAAATCTCATTTTTAGAATTCCTTTCTTGTATTAATATTAGTATAACCCACACTTTAAATTTGTCAATACTAGTTATTTATTTTTTTTATAGAGTGATGTGAATATATATTTATAATACAAAAATGTTTCTATTAAATTTTTGCTCTTAAGAATTTTTTTCTTGTATTTTTAAAAAAATCTTTACAATACAAAATGTTCCTATTAAATTCAAAGACTTGAAAACAGAATTTCAGCAAATCGAACATTTACAATACAAAAATGTTCCTATTAAATAACTATTACAATTTTTATAAAAATACAGTTTTAAAAAATTTACAATACAAAAATGTTCCTATTAAATTAATAGTTATATGATATTATTAGCAATAGTCCTGCATTTACAATACAAAAATGTTCCTATTAAATAGTTAAAAAAACTTGCTATTTTTTTATTATATTAAAAAGTATTTACAATACAAAATGTTCCTATTAAATATTATAGAGATAATTTTAAGGGAGATAGGGAACTGTATTTACAATACAAAATGTTCCTATTAAATAACTGACCCAAGTACCATAAAATTCCTTCAACTATATTTACAATACAAAAATGTTCCTATTAAATTATATTTTATCTTGATAAAAAAAGTTTACTTCAAAGAATTTTACAATACAAAAATGTTCCTATTAAATAAAAACATTTAGTATATTATCAACTGTAAAAATCTTTTTATTTACAATACAAAAATGTTCCTATTAAATGATAAATAGACTAATGAAAATATAATGATAATATAAATTTACAATACAAAAATGTTCCTATTAAATGCATTGTAAACCTTGAAAAAAATTTTTGTGGGATTTTTTTATTTACAATACAAAATGTTCCTATTAAATTTCATTGTTTCCCCTTTCTTATGCTTTTTTTACATTTACAATACAAAAATGTTCCTATTAAATTGAACCGATTATAATTTTTTTACTGAGATGTTCTAGATTTACAATACAAAAATGTTCCTATTAAATTAGTGATGATGTTATAAATGTGTATACTAATGATGTTATTTACAATACAAAAATGTTCCTATTAAATACTAATCAATATAGTAGTAAACAACCAGTTATTTAGATTTACAATACAAAAATGTTCCTATTAAATTCTAAAAATCTATTTCCCAGAGTTTATTGTATCGTGGATTTACAATACAAAATGTTCCTATTAAATGCAACTATAAAAAGCCTAGCATAGTGATAGAATAAAGTATTTACAATACATTATGTTTGTTTTTTTGTCAATTGCAATAAATACAACACTTCCGTTAGTCGCTTGTGTATTATGTGTATATTACGCAAGCGATTTTTAACTAATCTGTGAGATATTTTTGCTTTTTATTTTATCATAATTATTTTAAAAAAACTCAACGGAGCAGAAATGGAAAAAAATAAAAAAATTAAAAATCTATATGAAAAAAATATTGAAAAATTTAAAAAAAGTTAAAATTTTTAGAACTTAAAGAAATGAAAAATTCAGGATCTTAAAGTTCTAAAAGTTAAAATTGAAATCGATAATAAAGAAAAAGAATAAGAGAATTGTATAATTCTTTACAAATAAAAAAAGAGCAGATTTTTTTAGTCTGCCCCTTTTTTTTTATTTCACATATTCTGGCATTATTTTTTTCAAATTTTTTTCTCTTAATTCATCATCAAATATCAAGTCTTCTTTCATCAAAAAATTCGTACAGATTTTTCGTATTTTTTTCAGCATTTTCTTGAGTAACATAATATGCCATATCTCCAGCCGGAAAAGAAAAAAAGTTAAATCTCCCCAAGTGGCTAGTTCGTTAGCGACTAACACTTGTTTAAGCCATTGATGATCCGAAGACAGAAGTACGAAATCTTCAGAAATTTTTTTCTTCTATATATTCGTTAAATTCATTTTGCTAAATTTTTCTAAATCATCTTCATCAGTAGTGTTTACTGCTGTTAAATATTCTGATTTTATATCGTCTACATAATATGTTTCTAATTCTGCATCTATATATCCTATTTTTTTCAATTTCTTTTTTTAATTTTTTTATAATATTTTTTTCTTTCAAATTTTTCCATTTTACTTCCTCCAAGTTTTATTTTTCCCTTGTCTTTTTAGCGATTATTTGATATAATCTTTTTTTAGAGAGTTACCGACAAGGTGATAACTCTCAAAAATATTTGATTTTTAGCTCTATTATTTATTTAGTAGAGCTTTTATTTTTTTCCTTCAGCTTCTTTTAAATCTTTGCAAGATTTTTACTATTTCTAGTATTTTTTTCTTGTCTGATTTTTCTTCAGCTAGAAGTCTTAACATTTCAGCTTGTGTCATCTTTTTCATTTTTATCTCCTTTCTGTTCCTTGTCTTTAACAATCTCCCCCTTTCTTGATATAATTATACTATATTTTTATATCAAAGGTCAACACCTTTTTATAAAATATTTTTTTATTTTTTTAAATAAATTTCCAAAAATATTTCTCATCAATTTATTCCTTGTTATTTCCTGCTTTCTTGCTCTTTCTGTAAGATCCTCCCACATCCACGATGGAAGTGCCACAGAAACTTTTTTATTTTCAAAGCCAGGATCAGCTTTTTTTCGACCACTCCCAGCAGGCTTTGGTCTACCTTTTTTAGCTCCTCTGGTTTCTTTTTTTTCTTTTTCCATTTTTCCTACTTTCTGAGATGGTAAAAAATGCTCTACTTTTGATATTTAACAAAAGCATTTTCCCAGATTTTTTCGTTTTCAAAACCAAAAGTTGTTCCTAAATCTATTAAGATCCAACTTCTTTTTTCAGTTGCTAAGAAGAATTTGACAACTTTAGCGGCTGCTTGTCTTTTAATCTTCAATATTCTTGACACTACAGCATTTTTCTCTTATCAATTCATCAGCTACTTCTTTTTGAATTGATTTAGCCCATTTTATTTGTTTTTCAGAACCTTCCAATTCTGCAAAAACAACATCTTTCTTCTCGAAAGATTTAAAATAGTCCCACGCATATCTTAAACAGTCTCCGAAGATCACTTCCTTTCCTGCTGCTATTAATGCTCTAAATCTTTTCCATGCTTTTCTCATTATTTCACTTTTTATTTAACATTTTACTTATCTCCTTATCTTATCTTGATATAATTATACTATATTTTATATCAAAAGTCAACACCTTTTTATAAAAATATTTTTGAAATTTTTTTATAAAAAAAGACAGATGTTTAAATCTGCCTTCACTACACATCTAAAATTTTAATTCAGTAAATCATCCACTTTTTCCATCATTCTCGCTTCAAAGTGGTCAAAAATGCGTTTCGACACTTCTTTTTTTGCTACATCGTATAAAACTTTATCGCTTCTTCCTTCTTCTTTCAAATCTTCCAAAAAGTTTCGTTATTAAATTCTCCGTACTTGCCATCTCTTCATCTAGTTCTAACATTAAACTTTTCAAAAAAACTTTATCTGTCACATTTTTCAAGCTCACAAAAAAACTATGCTTTTCCTCCTGAACTATTATATTTATTTCCCTCTTAATAATATTCCAGTTTAGTTCAAGATTATTTTTCAACGATGTATCTAATAATTGATGTCTGCAAATTATTTCTCAAATTTCTGATTTTTCGCATCTAATGTCACTTCAAGTGCTTTCCCTCTCAAAGTGTCACTATTTAACTGTTCCTCCAGCTTTGCTAGTACACTGATTACTCTTTCCTGCTGTGCAAACAATTTGCTTTGTTGTCTTATGAAAACACCGCAAATCACAACAGCTATTCCCAAGTCTGTGATGTCTTTTAATATATTTCCGCTCAATTTTTATGCCTCTTTATAATATGTTTTTGTTACCTGCTTTTTCCTCATCGAAAATTTGTTGCAATATAACTTTTAAGTCAAATGTCTTTCTAGCTTCCTTTAAGACTTCTGTCAGAACTTCTTCACTAATTTCTTCTGCGAAGTCAGGAATCCATTTTCTATCAATTGATTTTTCTTTTTCCAATAGTTCTTCTAGCTTATCCCAAAAACCTTCATACACCTGCTTAAACTTTTCTGCTCCAGCTTTTCCTTTTGCAACTATTTCTGTTTTTATAGATTAAAGTCTTTCCTAATTCTAAAAATTTTTACCTGTTAAATATTTTTTTGCTGCTAATTTATCCATTTTTATCACTCCTATTTTGTTATTTTTCTTAAAATCAATTCTAAGCCACCTAGCAAGCCCTACAGTCAATTTTTAACTTACTAGGCAACCTTCCTATCAAAAGTATTCTTTTCTCGTTCTTATATGGCTTGTATCAAAAGCCGTTTTTTTATTACTTTTAATTCAAAATGTGGTGTATCGTGCATTTTCCAATTTCCACCCCATTCAACATTTACATTTTTAGATTTTGCAATCGCTAATATGTGATTTGCTATTGATTTTAATTTTTTATCGTCATATCCTTCTTCTGATGTAAATTTTCTATACACACCATTTTCTATAACTCCACAAGGGAATATGTCAACTGCATGTCCGTATCCATCAGATTTTAATTGATGATTAGATTTAAATGTTTTTCCGTCGCAATTAGTTACTTTTTTTAATTTTTTTCCTTTTTTATCATATAAAACAGTTCTTCCTTGTTGATATAAAGCAAACTGTTCCTCTGTTGTTCTAGCACCGTCTGTGATTCTAAAATCAAACGGACTATTTACAATTGCAGCTTTCATAACTTCAACTAACTTTGGATGTACTTTTTTCATTTTATCCAAACTTTCTTGGCTGAAAGAATACGTTTTATTCTCTGTTGCTGCATTCTCCTTGTCCCAATCTTTGAAATATTCCTCCTTTCTTTGAACTCTATTTAGCCAGCCCGTCAAAAATCTTTCCTGCGTTTTATCATCAGCAACTTTGCTTCTGTAATAAATTCTCTGCAAATTATGATAAACTTCCAAAAATTTTTCAGGATCTACTGCATTCAATGCTTCCAATGTTTTATTTCCAATTATTCCGTCTATGTCCAAATTTGCATTTGTAAGCTGATTTATAGCAATCTGTGCGTTTTTGATTCCGTTTTTGCCACTATTCACGGTCCAGTCGCATATAGATAGTGCCACTTTATCATTTGTAACTTTATCCAGCATGTTTCCTAAGTAATATTTTTTTAGATATATTTTTTTGCAAAAATCCTTTGTTAAATCTTGCATATCTCCCTTATATCCAAATTCTCTTGCTTCTTCTTCAATTATTCCGTATTTTGTTTTTTTCCACCCTTGTCGTGCTTGTCATTTGAATATCCGCCCTCAACTTTCAGCAGATAGTCAAATATTTTCTCAAATCTGTCCATTTACATCACTTCCTTTATTTCTTCAACATTCAATATTATGTTGTCTTCTTCAAATTTCACTCCAACAACTTTATATTTTTTTACCATCCAATTCTATTTCTGTGCATATCAATTTTTCTATATTCATTTAAATCACTCCTTTTCTTTTTATTAATTCCATATTTTTTTAAATACTTAAATAGTTTTAGATGGATTGAACTGATAACCAACCCTATCTTTTTAACGATTTACCTTTATAAGTCAACGTAAATTGTAAAGCATAATCTATTGAATTTAAACAAAACTCACTGCAAAAATATCTATCGTCATCTTGTACCTTATTAGCATAAAAAAACTGCCCTAAAATTCCTAGATAGTCGTATCCTTTGCCTTGTGCTGTTTGAAAAAAACTCAATAACATCTGCTGCACTAATATTTTTTTGTCAAGCTCATAAATATCCATATTGTTTTTATAAATAAATGGGCTCATTCTAACTCCGCCAGGATTTGCTAAAAAAATACATAATCATTGTAAATAAATTCAGCGTGTGAATATTTCCCTAGCGTCCACAAAGAAATCAGATACCCGATTGGCTGTGTAGGCTTATGAAAACTTATGTATAAAGTATTTCTCTTTAATTTCATATTCTCTCCTTTTTAATTTTTGAAAGAACTCTCTGACATTAAGTTCTAACATTTGTTCAATAGTGTATCTTTCAAGTCCTGCAACAGCCATTTGTTCAGCTACATCTGCAATTTCAATTATATCTTGTATTTTTTTGTAGCTAAATCTTTTAATTCAGTTCTATTCAACTCAATAAATTCAACCATTTTTTTGCCATTTAAGACTTTTACTTTTTCGATTTTTTCTTGCTCTAAAGTCCACATCAAAGACATTTTTTTAGAGACAAACTATTTCTGTTTTTTTCATTGTTCTCAAAAGTGTATTTCTTACCAGCTTTTTTTCGATTTCAAGCGGCTGATTTAAAAAGTTTGATTTAGCTTCTGCTAAGTCTTTCAATGCTTTTTCTCTCAATTCTTTTAATTTCGCATTTAACAAATCATTATCAATTTTCCAAAGGCGCGCGTTTTTATTCCACACGCTCCATTCATTAGGCTTTGCAATAGTTACTATTGCCTCATTTTCTTCATCCAAATAACTTCCATCGTTTAAAAACTGTTTTACCAGCCTTTATTTTTTTCAACTTCAGTCATTTCTCTAAGTTCTCCAATTTTTTTGAATCGACAATGGGATTATTTAATAAAAACTTCAGAAAAATTTCATTGTTTTTTTCATCCCAGAGTGGATAAAACAGATTTGGTTTTTTTCCTTAAACTCCTCTGCCGTTGTGACTGCTGGTCGCGCTATACACTCCAGCGAATTCGCTTCATAAATATAAACTACTGTCATTTTTTTATCGCTCCATTTCTTTATTTTTTTGATTTTTTTATTCTGTGCTAACTTATGAATTTGTGTGTTTTGTTATTATATTTTTAAAAAAATTTAAATACTGATTTTAGGGACTTTCAAGCATTTTTTTGTTTATGGCCATCCAAAAAAATTTACTAAATTACTAAAACCAAAAAAACGTATGCAAAAGCTAATAAACTCATCAAATAATTTTGATAAATTTTCTAACTAAAATACAAACATAACTTCTATAAATCGAGCCATCCATAGGATTGTTGTTTCTTGCAACTGAATATTGCAAATATCCAGCTTTTGAAACACCCAAGTTTATAAAAATTTCACTTACAGAATATCTTGAACCTGATTTTAAATCGACAGGCACATCATTGCCAGTGTGTACAGAATATAAAATTCTAGGCTTGCTAGAAGGATATTTGATATTAGTTTCAAAGATTTTACCAATCTCAACGTTGTTGCCGATCTCGATATGATAAATTTCAAACAAATTTTCTACTTTGTCCGAAATTGGCTTATTCGATATCGCTCTAAATTTTCCGCTGTCGTTATACGTCAAATTAGTATTTTCTAAACATTCGTAATAAAATTTTGTGACACTGTCATAGTAAAATTTACCTTTGATTTTACTACCGCTATCTTGTATGTTCCCGCCGAACTCTAAGCCTAATATTTCTCCTAACCTCGAGCCTTCTAGTGCTGTGTTTCTTGTAGTCCCTAGCATGACTTTTCCTGCAATATTATTTGTTGCGCTTGGCACTCTTATGTCGATCATATCGTTTATCTGTCTTAAGTTTACTGTTCCATTCGTGTTATTTGACGCGTTAGGCACTTTCGTATCAATCATATTATTTATTTGTCTTAGATTTATTGTCCCATTTGCATCGTTTGTTGCCGCTGGAATTGATTCTTTTACTTTACTAAGTGTAACTACTCCAGCTTTATTCTCTTGTGCTAAATCTGTTTTTTTAACATAATTATCTAAATAAGCGCTCTCAAAATTTTTTTAAACAAATTTATTATTACAAACTGACTTCCGTTATAAATTAATTCATAAGTTTTATTTCTATGTATATCTCCTGCTTCTATTTGTTTTAAGTTTCCGTTGTCTTCTTTTTAAAATTGTATAATCATTATTATTTAATCTTAATTTTGTTGTTGTGTTTTGTATTTTTCATAATCAACGTTTATTCTTAATTTTAAATCTTTATTTAGCCCAAATTCGTTTAAGCCGTCTAAGTTGCAGACGTAATAATCTACACCTGATCCTGCATTTTTAGTCGCTGTTATTGTATGTACCAAACTATTTTGTAAATTATTCATAACTTCTGCGTTTAAAGTTGTTCCAATTTGAGTAGCATCTTTTTCACCTTGCCAAATGTGTCTACAAAGTCCTACTCCAACATCACTTGCGTTTTCCGTTTTGTATACATCTAAACTTGGCTAATCCAATCTTTTACTTTTTTTAACATTTATCTTACTCCTTCTTGTGTAATTACATTCATTCTAGCTAAATTGCTTTCGTAGCTTTTTTGTTGCAAAATTTCATCATAAAATCCATCTTCTGTTTTTAAAACCTTTTTAGTCCCTGCAAAAGCTAAACCTGAAACATAATTTGCTGTTTGTACTCTATATTTAAAATCTATTGTGATTTCAACTCCTTTTGCTCTTATTTCAAGCAAAAATATTCAAAATGCTTCTCTTTATATACGTCGATAATTTTTTTATTTAAAAATTATATATATACTTCCTGCTTTTTTTCTTTGTAAAATTGTGTTTCAGAGTTTCCGTTAAAATTTCCATTTTTTTACATTAAAATCAATATTTTTTTGTATTATCTTTTGTAATTCCTTCTTTAAAAAAATAAATATATTTTTGCTCATAATTCTCAATTATAATTTTTGAGGACACCTAATATCGTTTCAAAAGTTGCATTCCTACTTTTTCCTTGAAATTTCAGCAAGTATTCTTTTTCTATAATTTTCATCATTTTTCATTCGCATCCCTTTTTTTAAATTAAAAGATGTTCCAAATTTGTCCAATACATAACCTTCTGCTTCCATAATATTTAAAGATTTCAAAAGTTCATATATTCCTTTACTTGCTTGCCTTATTTCTTCTAAATATAAATTTAACAAAAAAATAATTATTACTTTCTCTATCTCTTCTATACATATGTGGGAATCTACTTATTATTTTTATCTGTATACTCTTCGCTATTCTTAAACATAAATTACCTCGATATTATTTTTCATTAATTTGAAATTTTTGACCGACCGGGACTGTAAATGTTTTGTCGAAATTTTTGTATTGCAACATCGGATTCTGTTAATCCCATTTTCAGATTTATTTTTTTCTTATGTCGTCAATTCCCAGTACTTCGAATATGTCTTTAAATAACTAATAGATTCTCCTGTTTTTTTAAATTATTTATATAATTTAAAATTTCCTGTTGTATTTGTTTTGTCCAACGACTATCTTTTTCATCTAAATTTTTTTGTTTCTAATACTTCAACTTTTATTAATAACGTACTGTATTTTTATAATGTTGTATATTATCTTTCTTTCAAATACACCTCTTTTTATTTTTTTTTCAAAATTTTGTGCATTAGAATCCGAAAGAGTTAATATCCCGTCTGCTTTCAAATCTAAAATAGTTTCAAAAACTTTATCATCTGGTGTTCCTTCCAAAAATATTTTAATTGTTCCAGCCTCAGTTGATGGTTCTGTCTCAGGATCTAATATCAACACGTTTTTAATGTTTTCTAAAGCCATTAATCCGTTGTACAATGCCGCATGTGTAGCAGTTTGTTCGACCGTTTGCTTTCTTTTTAGTCTCTCCCTATAAAGACTATCATTCTCATTATCAGCACCGCCGTTTACATCCGCATCATTTGTAATTTTAGCAACTCCTTCATATTCAGTCGTAAAAGTAACATCACTTGTGATATTGCTTTCTTCTCCGATTTCAAGAGCCTGAATAAATCCTATTTCATAATACTCATTATTATCTAATTTATCCAACGTAACGTTTGATAATAGCCTGTATTCTTTTTCAGCATATTTAACAATTGTTTGTGCTGGTATAACTCTATTCTTTTCTCCTATTATTTTAACCTGTCCGGTTGCATAAGCCCCTGCTTTCCGTGGAGTTCTCAGTAAAGTTCCAAAAAAATCTAAGTATATCCCTGTTGCTGTATTTAGATTCATTTGATTATTAAATTCAAGTAATTCTTCCCATATTTGTGATAGCTCATAACCTATAAGCTTCAGAATGAATCCCTTCTGGAGTATTAAAATCTAAAATATAATTATTATCTTGTAATCTTGCTTTGTACCTATTTTCTATATCTTTCATAATATCCGTAAAAACTTTTTAACACAAATCCCTTTTCTGTTACTCCAAAATCCATCGTTCCTCCTTTCTAAAAACGCTAAAGTCTTTCCATTTTTTTCAATAACATTTCTACTTTAAAATTATAGTTTCCATTTCTATTTTTCAAAATCACTTTCAAACTTTGTTATTTCTGCCACATCTTCATCCGACAAAAATAGTTTCTTTTGACTTGAGCATCTATATTAAATTTTTTTCTAACAAATTTCCTATTTGTCCGTTATTTTCATTTCTTTTTAAGCCAATAAATACCTTCATTTTTTTGTGTAAAAAACCACTCATTAAAAAAATAACCTCAATTTATTTTCCAACCGCAATCTTATTTTTTTCTAATTCTGAACTTAATATAATATTTTTTTCCAATTGCAATATCTATTTCTTTATCGTCATTTTTTTCTGTTAGCCAACTTTCCACACTCTCCATGATATCCTCCTAATCCAATGGTAATCCGCCGTTTGTATGATTTAAGAATGACTTTCCACCAATTGTAGCGTCTCCGCTCACTTCTAAACTTCCGTCAACTTTAACAGGCCCACTTATACTGATTGAACCACCTTTTATATTGATACCGCTATCATTTATCGTTACAAGCGTTCCACCATAAGCGATATAGAAGTCATTAGATATGTTCTTTTCTGCATCGCTTGTTATTTGACCAACTACAATAGCATTATTTATATCAAATTTTGCACTAGAGTTCGGCTCGCAAGGTTCAGAAGCATTTCTTGCATTAAATGTATCGTGTTGGCAAAAAGCTACTAAGACCTTATCATTTGCAGCTAATGGAGCATTTACTTTACATTTACTCCCCCAAAAAATCGGAGCAATTGGAACATTTTCAATTATTTCAACTTCATCACGTGTGCCAAAAAGTTCAGGAATATCTAACATTTGTATACTACAGCTTATGTTAGAGTTATCTACTTCAACAATTTTAGCTATTGCAAAAGTATTCAAATTATCAAATCTTCCACTTATCATTGATTCTATATGATCTCCTACTGTTTTTTTTCTCACTTTTTACCTCCTACTCCATATGTTCTCACTATTCTATCCCAGTCTTTTTTTCTTTTTTTATTTCCACTACTTTTTGTAGTAGTTTTTTTAGTTTCTGTGTTATTAGATTTTTTTAACCTCGTTTTTCTTTTTTTGCTTGTTTTTTTTAGTATTTTTTTCATTTTTCTTACTCTTTTTATCGTCTTTTTTTCTTTTTGCTTTTTTTCTTTTTATTTTTTTAGATGCTTTCTCATTTTTTTCCTTTTTTTTCCAGAAACAATTTCGATTTCATTAGCTTTCTTAGCTTCTTCATCATCAAATTTAGTTTTTATTTCCAACTCTGTATATGCATCGCTTTTAAAAATTAATAACGTGCTTACCTTTTGTGATAAGATACTCTCCTTTAATTTCAAGTTGCTCAAATTCCTTTTTAAATCTAAATTAATCTTAAAAACCTTCTTGAAATCTATGATCAAATATACTTTTTCAATGTATAAGTGCCGTCATTTTCTTTTTACATCTTGAAATCGATTCGGATCAAATTCTAAAAATACCTCTATTTATCTTATCTCGTGGTTGAAAAGTGACAACTCCATTCGTTATAAAAAAATGCTTTTAGTATCTTTTGCTATTTCTTTTAAAAGATGTGTTTTACGTTGTTATGCATTGTTTTTGCCATCTTTATAATCAATATCCTTACCAAGCTCTATTGTCCCAGCTTTTTAATTTATCCAATTTTGATAAAATTAATTTTTATTATTGTGCTAGCTTTTTGTCCCTTTTTCCAGTTTTTAAGATTTATTTTTGTGTCCTTGTATTCATCATTATAAGTATTACAAGTTATCTCAAATTTTTTTTATCAGCATTGCTCCAACTTCCTTTCAAACTCTCGATAATCCCTTTATAGATAACACCAATATCTTTATTTACTCCATCGTTCCAATACCCAGCTTCAATAACTACTTCAACACCTTTTTTTAATTTTTTTAATCATTTCATCTGTTAAATTATAAATAACAATTTTAGCAATATTAGTGCTTTCTGTTATATCAAATTCAGTTTGTATCTCGAAATCTGGTGAATAATCAACTCCATTTTCAACTTGAAATCTTTCAAATTCAATTTCCTCTGTTTCATCTCCATTTTTTTACTTTAAAAGTTACTTTTTGCATATCTGTCCCACAAAAATATAGTAATTATCATTTACTCCGTTATTTTGTGTATTTTTCTATGTTCTCAGCCATTAAACCACCACCATAATATCCTGTAATATTCCAGCCGTTTCCGTTGTAAACTCAACATCAAAGCCATTCAAATTAATTGGCAAAAGCTATCATTTTAACATTTGGAAATTCTTTATATCGTCTTCTGCACAACAAGAACAAATCTTCGTATGCATTAATTCTTTAGCCCATATGTAAGTTTTCGTTATCTGTCTTTACATCTAAATACCAAAAGTTCTTTTATATTGTAAATTTCTAATGTAACCAACAACGTTTTTTTCTCCATCGTCTAATAAAAATTCTGTAACTACTTTTTTTATTTTTTTCTTATATAAAATATCAAAACTATATAATTTTCTCATGCTTTAATATCTCCTGTTCTAGGATCATCTCCAAGTCCACCTTTCATTGATTCACTCATCGAAACTTCAGACATTTCTCGATTTTGGGTATTAGTCTCTGGATCATAAGCACTCGTTGTAGTCTTTCCGTCAGTTGTAGTAAATTTTTAACAAGTTTACTTCTTTTAAATTTATCGAAACTTTTTATGCTAGTGTAATTTTTGATAATTTTTCCGAGTAACTGACACTAGTTATTGCGAGCGGAGCATAAACCTTGTCGAATTTAGTATACATAAATGTTGTATAATTTCTTTTTTTGGATTCTTTAACTAATTTCTCAAGTTCATCTTTCCACTCTTTGCCGTGTAAAATTACCTCAATTTTTTTAATGTATATGGATTTACAAACATATTTTTCATTAAAATTATCTTTTAAATATGATTTGTAGCCTGTTATTTCGTTGTCTTGACTATAATCAGTTGAGACCACTAAAAGAGGTATAGTGCCTAAAAAAATCCGTTAGGCTTAATACCAAAAATATTTTTAAATACAACTTTTCAAGTTTATCTTTTTGTGTTTCAAATTCTGCAATTGCTGTTTTTAAAAAAATCTAATACTAGCATTCTATACCTCCTATACTATTCCTAATTTTTTTCTAGTTCATTTTTTTAATTCATTTAATGTTTCATCATTTCCACTAACATTAAATACAAAATGATTATTATTTGTAACAACTGTTCCGCTGTCTTTCAACCCACCACGAGTATTAGCTTTAATAGATTTTAAATTGTTTAACATATCGTTAGTTGTTGTGTTCCTAGCAATCATGGAACCGTTAGGTAACCAAATAGCTTCGTCTCCATGTTCGTCGATAGTAGTCATTCCTCCACCACTTTGCGCTTGGAAATTATTAGTCCCCACCGCTTTATGTCCTAAATTACCTAAACTTGCACTTTGATATGTTAAAGGCTGTGGAGTGAATGCTGCCCCTATCGCTTTTTGCTGTGAAGCAGTTTTAGATTTTGCAAGAAATTCTGCCATTCTCGATATTGCAGTTCCTAAAATACTAATAACTCCTCCAATCGCTCCTGCAATTACTGAACAAGCCTCTGAAATAATTTTTTTTGCAGCATTCCAAACTGTATTAACCGCATTCCTAAAAGTTTCGTTTTTATTATAAAGCTCAACAAGCCAGCCAATAAAAGCCCCGATCGCAGCCCCGATTGGACCTCCTAATAAAAGACCGGCGATTGCTCCTACCGCCATTTCCCAATGTTCTTTTATCTGATCCCATATTGCATTTACACCATCTCTAAACCAACCAACATTGTTATATAGCCACAACAAAGCCATTCCAATAGGTCCTCCCAATAAAAAGGCACCCAAATAACTTAATATTGTTACCCAATGCTCTTTTATAAAATCCCAAGCACCATTAACTCCGTCCTTAAACCAAGTTACGTTATCATACAGCCATTTTAACCCTAAATACAGAAGTGTCAGCCCAAGTATTATAGCGGCTACAATCCATACAATCGGATTCATTGCAAGAACACCATTTAAAAGCATTACAGCCGCAGATAAGGCTTTAACAATTGTTATTGCTCCTACCAAAACTAAGAAAGCTGTTCCAAATAATCTTATTTTATCTTTGTTTTCTTCTACCCATCTTCTCATTTCTTGAAGTTTTACAGTTAAATCAAAAAAATGTTTTTTTTGGAAATCTTTTTAATTTCTTTTGCGACTTCTTCAGCAGTCATTCCCATAAATTTAGTTTTATCCGCTGTATCTTGTTGCTTTGTATTAAATCCAAATAAAGCACCTAGAATTGACATTATTACATCGCCTAAAAGCACTTAGGGCATAAGTTAAATTTAATAGTACACCTTCCCATTCTTTACTGACTGATTCATTTTCTTGCAAATAATCCTGCCATTGTTTAAACAGATTAAATATCACAACTAATCCAACTGCCAGTAATCCATAAAGAACTAATTTAAATAAACTTACTTTCGCAATTGCTTCTTTTATTCCAGTTATAAACGGTCCAATACTTGCCTTTAATTTTTGAAAAACTAGTTCCCCTACAACCAATGCTCCTAAAACAGAAACTAACTGTAACAGCCAAGGGGCTTTTTCAGCAACTTGCCCTATCGCTTCAGCAATTCCCATAAACAGCCCTGCAACTGGAACTAATAAAGGCTCTAACGAATCAAATACTGCTGCAAATGTGCTTGACATAGTTCCCATTAAAGTTTCAACTGCTCCAGCACTTCCCTGCATCATGAATTTACTTAGTTTTTCAGCTGCTCCACTACTATTTTTTATTTCGTTTTGAAGTTTTTTCAAATCTTCTATGCTTCCGTTTAACAAAGTATTTACTGCTCTACCACCTTGCACTCCAAATATAGTTTTTAAAACTCCAGCCTTATCAGCGTTTCCCATTTTGTCAGTTACACCTTTTAACCGTTCCAAAATAGAAGTCATATCCTGTAAATTTCCTTTTTCATCTGTAACCTTGCCAATCAATTGTTCTAATTTATCTCGTTTTTTAAAATCTTTCATACTTTCAAACATTTGATTTAATCCTGTTCCAGCTGTAGAACCTATTAATCCGTTATCGTTCATTTTACCAAGCATTGCATAAACTGTTTCCATCGGAACTCCTAATGCTTTTCCAGAAGCTCCAACATATTTAAAACCTTCGGCAAGTCTTGGCAAATCTGCGGCAGTATTTTTAGATGTAACAGCTATCATATCAGTTACTTTCTGTGCTTCTTTTGCGGATAATTGATAAGAATTCATGTGCATTTTTACCATTTCGAGTGCTGGTGTGATGTCTGAATTGAATGCTTGAGCCAAGTTTGCAGCCGATGGAATAATTTCTTTCATCTCATCTTTTTTTATCCCTAAAGTTGCTCCTGCATTTATAGCTTGTGCAACATCTAAATTATTAAATTTAGTCGCCCCACCAACTTGTTTTGTAAGTTTCCTATACTCTTTTAAGTCAGTACCATATCCTCCAGTCTTAGCAGAAGCTCCTCGCAGTTCATAATCAGTCTGTCCGTATTCCTGTAACGCTTCCATTCCAGCCTGTGTAATAAAACTCCCAGCCTTATACAATGCTCCGTCACGAACTTTATTCAAAAGCCCCTTAACTCTTTTCATTGCATTGTCAGCACCCTTTGCAACATTTTTTAAAGGATCTTTGACTGATTTCCCAACCGCTTCCTTCGCCTTGTTCAGCTCATCCATTTTCTTTTTGGTTTCCTGCGCCTGTTTCTTCACGTTGTCTAGTCCGCTCTTAACATTCTTTCCAGTTCCAAGTGATTTCATCATATCCTGTGCCATTTTAAGCTGTGATTTTAATTGATTCCCCTGTGACTGCAAATGTTTCTGCATATGCTGAATCTGTTTGTTGAAATTATTTAAAGTAACTTTATCTAATGCCTTGGCTAGCCTTTCAGCTTCCTTTTGCATAGACTGGATCCATTGCTTTGCGTTCTTGTCTTTTATTACAAATTCCAACTCATAAGTAACTCCTACTCCACTAGCCATTTTATCTTCCTTTCTTCATTTTCTTTTGTTCCCGCTCTTTTTATCTTCTGTATTTCTGTATCGTAGAAACACATTTTTAAAAAAATGTTTCAAATTCCTTTTCAGGAATATCATTTTTGTTATATCTTTCTAAAAATTCAAATGAGCTGAAACTTTTAAAGTTATCATTTAATTCAAGCTGAAATGCCAAGTTTTCAACTTCCGTTATTTCCTTTAGCATCTCATCTTTATTTATATACATCTTCCCTTCATAGAAAAAGACAGGATTTCTATTTAAGGAAGGGATTTCTTACCACTTCCGACAAGAAAGTAGCTAATTCTGCAATTTCACTTGCTGGAAAATCTTCAATTTCAAATTTTGGAAGTAATTTATCGTTTTGAAAAATCATTTACCACATCAGCAAACAAAAATATACCTTTACCAGTCACAGGATCAATTTCCATTTTGGAATACTTAATCGCTTGTTTTGTTGTCGGGTATTTACAAATTACATCTTGAGGTTTTCCGTCCCAGTTAATCAAAGTATGATGGAACAGTTGATTTGGACGCAATCCACCTTGTTGTTTCAATCTATTTCTTTCGTTCTCGTTTCTTCTTTCTTTTATTTCCTCTGCTGTTTCCTCTGTTTCGATAGCTTCAATTGTTGCCGTTTCATTCTTAATTTCTTTATTTTTGAACTGTCGCATTCTCATCGTTTCGAGCGATAGGTGGCAATCCAGCCATTTCTCTTGACATATTAATCGCTTCTGTTTCTTCTTCTGTATATTTTCTTTCTAAATCCATTCTTATCTCCTTATATATTTTAATTTTATTTTTTTGTAACAAAAATCACAATCAAATTAATGACTGTGATTTTCTTTTTAAATATTATGCTCCTTCTTTTTCTCTATCCATATTTGCTTTTTATTCCTAATGTTCCTAATAAATTATGAATGAATAATCTTCCTTTTTGCGTCCATTTTGTATTGGGAACGACTTTTTTTCAGTTCCATTTTTCTTTTTTTACTGTTATTGTTTCGCTTTTTTTGTATACCCTTTATTCATATGTTCCGCATACAATATCCATTGTCCGCCGACTTTTCTTATAACTCTCTGTTCATTCAACGTTTTATTCAATTCATATGCACTAAGTCCATAATCGGCTGCAATTTGTGTTATTGTCATTGTATCTTCGCTTGACAATATTGTATCGACATACTCTTTTATCGGTTTATACTCTGCTATTAATTGCTTTTGAATCTGATTTTCTTCTTCCAGATGTTCAAGTTCTCTTTTCACTTTACCGTAATTGATTAATACTTCTCCTAATTTTTCAGGATTGTTTGTTATTGTATCCCATACATTGTCTGTCATATACATTCCTGTTTTCCTGATTGTCTTTAAAAATCTTTTTCACTTCTTTTTTTAAAGATTTTTGCATTAGGTTTTGTACTTTGCATGCAGACTTCATAAAATCCATTTTCTGTTAAGAACCACATATTACGATTTTTGACCTGATATATAAACTTTATATACCAGCTTTTCATCTTCGTCAATAGAACTTAACATTTGTGTCACATTATAAGCTCCGTTTTTCATTTTAGCATAATCAATCCATTCCGCTACATCTTTTGCCAAAAACAATAAATTTTCAAAAATCTCCATACGCTCTAAACTGTTTTCCCAAAAATTTCTCTTTTATCAATTACTTGTAATTCATTTTTTTCATCCTTTTCCTCCATTATACTATTTTATGCAATTTCTTCTTCTGAATCCTTTTTGGACTTGGCTTGTCATTTTACCAATTATTCTGTCTAGTTCTTTTTGTACACCATAAACTTGTTCAACCAAATTAGCGTATCCAACTCTGAATATCTCTTTTTGGCTCAAAGCTGTCAAATAGTCCATATTCCAAAGCTATCATTAGACTTCTTACACTTTCTAATTTGATTTTTACATCTTCCACTTCTGTAAATGAGATTTTTTTTCATAAAATTTTTCCTCCTAAAATATTTGTTTTTTTAAGAGAATATATAGTATAATAGTATTGGTTAAGTACTAGTTAAATACTAGATATTCCCTTTTTTTCTTACGAGAGGAATTTTTATTTGATTTCTATTTTTTTATTTTCTTTATCAAAAATCAACTCCACTTCTCTTTTTCTTCTGTAACTTCCATTTCTCTAAGCCACGGAATTGGTATCGTTATTTTTCGCAGATTTACCATTTCCTGCTTTATGGAATATAACTCTTGCTTTCCTTTTTTTCCATTAAAAATTACCTCTTTTTGTAAGATACTAATATAATATCATAAGTATCTGACAAAGTCAAGAACTTTTTAAAAAAATTTTTTTATTTTTTTAAATATCGCGTATTTATCTCTCAATTCTTCGCTTTTTTTCAAGAACATATTTGAATTGTGTTCTAACGTTTTCCAAAAGTCATTTGATTAGGGTCTTTAAAAAAATTGTCTTAATTCAATGATTACGTTGTTTTTTTAAAGTGTACTCCTCAGAAGCTGATCGAGATAATTCTCCACATTCTTTATCAAAATTTGGATTTCCTGTAGGTTTACATTCATAATTTAATACCTCATCATAAATTCCACTCAATTTTTTTCTTCATATCTATTCAATAATCGTTTTGTTTTATCAAAATCTTGAGTATCGAACGCTGTTAAAATTTCCTTGAAATTATCATAATATCTGTTATCAGCATTTTCTAAAAACGTTACAAGCCTTTTTCTGTTCTTTTTGTTGCTATAAATTTATCAACTTCAGTTGCTTTTGCTTTAGCCTTTGGCTCTTCTTTCTTAACCTCTTCCTTTTTAGCTTCGACTTTCTTAACTTCTTTTTTTCTCTGCTGTTTCAGTTTTATTCCCTGAATTTGGCGAACTAACCATCGCTAAAAAAACAAAAAAATACAACTGCTAATACGGGAATCCAGTTTATCCCTTTTGGTTCTTTTCGCTTTTAATTTTCTTTTTTTGCCTCTTTCTTGCTCATAGTTTTTTTCTGTATTCTTTAATTTTAGGGAATCTCTTTCAAACTAAACCTAATTACTCTAACATAGAAATATATGCAGACTATCCAAAAATATTAAAAAACATTTAATATCATTCCTCCTTAAAAAAATAATTTACTATATTATACACTATTTCTAAGAAAAAAATTAAAAAAATAATTTTAATTATACAGTTATCCCAAACTTAAAAAAACAAATATTTTAGTTTCACAGTCATTATTCAATTGCCATTGTCCTTTTTGGTTTTCCTTTATTAAATAATACTCCTACATTACAAGTTCTCGACTTTCCGCTTCAAACTCCCACGCTCTAGCTTCAGTTCCACTTTCGTTTGCATATTTTAATGCAGCTTTTTTCTTAAATGAAACACCATTATATATATAAGTTTCATTTGTATTTGTATCAGTAATTACCATAAACATTGGAAACGGTCCTTTATTCGCTTTCCAAAGTTTGTGCAATCTTTCCATTGTTCTGTGTTCTTCACTTCCATAAAGCAAGCTCAACGTAATAGATACACTTTCATCTACCGATACATTTACCACTTTCTGCCCACAGCTCGCAATTGTTGAGCTCGAGCTTTCTGTGTTCGGATCATCCTCAAAACCGTCTTCGTGTCTGCAAGTAATTGCATAAGGAATACCTGCAGCAGTTAACACAATCTTGACATTATCCACATTATATTGTTTTGTTGACATTTATATTTACCCCCTTTATTTATCGAATATAATTTCTCCCTCTGTTGTAATAGCTCCAGTTAAATTTACTTTTCTAGTGCCATTCAAATAAGTGACTCTTAAATCAAAATCAAATTTCCCTTCTCTAGCTGATTCTTGTGTAAAGTCGCTCACTATCAAATGTCCCAAGCTAATTTCTTGCTCGTTACCGTTTTTATCTTTTTGCGTTGTTGTTCCAAAAATAACTCCCAGCACTATCTACCATAAACATTCCAGCATTAGCACCCTGTCTGCAACGCTCCTTAATGATTGAGTAAACCATCATTTTCCCTATATCATCCCCTGGTATTTTATCTTTTTACTTGAAAGATTGTTAAATCTTTCTTCAATCCATCCCTTAACCAAATTTCGATTAATTTCAATTCAATAAATTTTTTTATTATCTGAATTAATTCCGTTTACAATATGAAAAATATCCTTGCGTTGGTTTAGATAAATAATTTAATCCAGAGCCCCAAAAATGATTTTTTTGTTCAGTTTTTGTATAATTTTCTTGAACAAAAACTAGTTATTTCAGTTGAATGAACAATATAACTTCCTAAATTTTTGTATCCTATTGTTCCACCAACTAAGGCCCCTGTAAGCCAATTCCCTTTGGCTAAATTTTTAGCTCCTTCAATTATAAATGCAACGTTGTCTACATTATTTTCCGTTTGCAATTTTACAGCTTCAGCTGCACTTCCTACTTTTTCATAATCAACAGCTATAAAAAATTGTTTGTCCTTATCAGTTTTTTTGCATAAGATACTATACTGTTAATATATGTTTTCTCAGAAACAATATCCATGTTAGTAATCCAGTTAGTGACTTCAAAAGCGTCCTCATGATCTATATATGTATTCATAAGCTCTGTAAATGTTGCTGCTGTATTATTTCCGTAAACAACTACATTTAACGGTGTATACGCTTGTGAATATGCACTAGCTATTAATTTATAAAAAAATTATGATTTTCATTTAATCCGCTGATATTTAATTCCAACAAGTCGCCAGGTTCTGTAATAAATGTCGGCGATATTGCAAAATCTTTTTGTAAAAAAACATCAAACTTCTGACATCAGCATAAAAAAAGCTCTGTTATTTTCTGATTTAATTTGTACATTATTCAAAGTATTTAAATCATTTCTCTGTATTGCCATTATTCCTCCCTAAAAATTTTTTTATTTATATAATGTTCTGCGAAATAACTAAACTGCAAAAACTTCCTTGTAATATCTTCTGCCCATAAAATTAAAAAGTTATTTCCTGTATTTTATATACTTTTCTAACTTTCCTTTTTATGTTTTCTTTCGTCAAAGTAATCATTTGTTGCTTTTTGTATTAGCTAAAAAAATAAATAAAGCATATCGAAATCATTATGTTTTTCTCTTGATTCTAACGTCAAGATAACTTGTATTTCTTCATCATAACAATATTCATCATTGCCAAAAGGAATTGGATTCCCTGCGTCTTCAATGTATATATTATAAAAAAACAATTGGAAATTTGAGTTTTTCATATTGCTCAGCAAGTATCTCGTCTCTTTTATCTTCATTTATGATTTGATTTATACCAAACTTTTTGCAGAACTCTTTTATATCGTTCACAAGTTCTTTTTTTAATTTCGCTTGTCATCTATATTCAGCTCCATTCTCAAAAAAATTCCCCATAATTTTCCTCGATATTCACAACCCTGTAAATCACATCTTTATGCTTTTATTTTTTTATACCTTCCGATACTTTAAAAATTCTGATTATCATTCAAAATATAATATCCCTCTTTTTATTCGATAAAAAAACTTCCGTCCATACTTTGTGGAAATGATGAATTATGTTTAGGTGTCAATATAGCCATTTTCACCGTCTTTTCTATTTTGTTTTGAAGAGGATTGCCCATTTCGTCAAATTCAATCTCAGAATTTTCTGAATACACAATCACATCATCTGACAATTTTTCTATAACTTTCAAGGTTTTTTTAATAGCTGATTTTGTTTTCCTATCCATTATCCACCACCTCTGCCGACAATTCTACCTCCGTTAATTTTAGCCGCAATATTGCTCTTAAAATGTCCAGTTTCAATCATTGGATTATTAAATCCTTTTCTCGCGATTGTTACAGGACTATTTGAAGGACTTTTTATCCTTTCAATCATTGATTTATATCTTGTACTAGCTTCAGTTCCAATTTTATTCGTCATTGCTGCAACATCAAAACTTCCGTTTATAATCCTAGCAACTCCTTCTTTAAAGTATCTAGCAGCCATCGGATTAAATTGTTCAAAAAGCTTTTTGATTATAATTCCATCCAGGAACTCCACGACTTGAACCACTATCCAATACATTTGATAATCCAAAAGCATCAAATCCACCTTTGACGCTATAATTCGTTACCGTCCCCACTTCTATCTTTTGAGGATTCATTGCCAATAACTTCTCCAAATTTTTGTTTTTCGGTTTCTGTTTCACTGTTAGTTTGCAAGGCATCTTTATCACCTAAATTTATAATCTCTATTTTTAATTTTCTTTTTTCTATTTCTTGTTTTGCAATATTTACTCTTCGTTGAGTCAAATCTAATTCATTATCACTCAACATTTAAAAAAATATGATTCAATTCAACAAGTAATATTTCTTCTTTTTTTCTTTATTTTTTTAAAATTAAACATTTTTAACTCCTTTAAAAATATTGATATAGTTACGCTTTCATTTTTCTTCAACATCAAGAGTTTTTCAATAATTGCTGATACATCCTAAGATAAGGATTATTTCCATTTGCTTCTTCAATAACAATATTTGAAATTTGGACTTTCGTAAAATCAAAATCATTTAACGAAGTTAATAAATAACCAAATAGAAATATTTTGAGCAGCTTTTCTCTCTCTGTACTGTGCTTTTCTTCAGCAACTTCATAAAATTGCTCAACCACTTGTAAATCATAATCAGAAGTTTCAGGAATATACTTTTTTAGCTCTTCCAAAAGTTCTTCAGACATTATTCTTCAACTCTTCTTTTTACAAGTTTACCTTCTTTTAAAACCTCAAACTCTGATTCTGACAATTCTATTTTCTCACCTGTTTCATACCTAACATTATTGTATCTTAAAGGCGTTAAAGCTATCGCAACAACAATAGCTTTTATGTCGTTCTTTTTGTCTTCTTTTGCCATCTAATTCACCTACCCTACTGTTGCTATAAACATGCTATCCATAATAGATGGATTTGGAACCACTAAATCCTCAATAACTACATTCACATTATTTACAACTCCAGCTGATTTTGATTCTGCTACAACCTCAACAGTCGAAAATGTTCCAGCAATATCAACCACGTCTCTATCTCCTAACATTCCAAGTAATTCATCAGTTTTTTTGTCGGAGTAGGCTGTATTCCATTACTCCTAATTGACCGTTTGGAATTAATGTTACTACATTATCAGGAAATACATTTTTTGTTATTTTACCAACTTTTATTTTTTCATTCCAAACTAATATAGTCATTCCAATTACTTCTTCGATTGTTGCTTTAACTAATGTTGGGGTAATTGTAACAGTTGTATTTTTAAATAATTCCTTTACTGTATCGTGTTTTTTTCAACATATTAAAAAGTAGCTTTTGACATCAAAAGCAATTTCAACTGTTCCACCGTCTTCTTCAGCAATTTCTTTCCATCTCTAAATCTTCAAGCGGTTTTAGCAGTTGCTGCACTCAAATATTAGTCCCAGCCAATGTTTCTTTGTATTTATCAGCTAATTTATAATTAATTGTCTGACCACCGCCGTTTTTTTATTTGGAAATGTAACTTTTGCTGTTGATAAAAAAATTGAGCCGCTGCATAGAAGCGATTGCTCGAGAACTTGCCAAAAAAATCCTTTCGACCCTGCAAAGCTATCAAAAAAATTTTTTTGAATAATTATCAATTATAGTTTGATTCCCAGTATTTAAAAATTTCTAGCAACTCTTTTCTACGCTTTTTCGTCTAGTGTCATACCTTCTCTAAAAATTGTTTATCCCCTTTTTGTTACTGTTTTAAAAATCCCAATCCCTAAACATTACATCTGCATCTAACTGACTGCTTTGTAATACTTCAACTGTTCCACCATTTAAGCTCCCCAAAAACATTTACATCAAAATTGTTTGAAAATTCAGCAGGAAACATCGCTTCTACTAAAGTAGTGCCTTTCACTCCTGCATAATACTTATTTAAACTTTTCGCATTTAATAAATCCGTTAAACTTATTGCCATTTCAACCTCCTATTTTTCTATCCTTATAAATATAAGTAACATCTTCTGGTAATTCCGCTTTTGTTATTGTGACTGGTGTAGCGTATTCTTTCCCTACCTCGATTAATTTATCCAAATAAGCCACACCTTCGATTGCAACTGTCGCTTGTTCGTTGTCGTTGTAATATTTAAATTCAACATCATGGACTAACACACCATCGGCTCTAGTACCAGCACCACTTGGTATTACAAAGGCCCCTGTTTCTCTTAAATCTTCACCATTTTTCGCTTTAATCAAAGCTCCAGCTAACAAATATTCTTTGTTTGTATTTTTATCTTTGTAAATATAGTTAGCAAAATCAGATTTTAATATTTTAATTTGCACATTCAACTTTTCCTTGTGCATCACTGTTCTTTTTAACATTTCAACCTCCTAAAACTTTGTAAGATCTGTTTCGTTGTTTCTGTTTTTCTCAATCATTCTGTCAACAAAATCTTTTTCATCTTTCTTTTTTTCCTTTGGATTGAATCCTCCGTTTGTTATAGAGTTCTTTTTCAAGAAATCTGTTGTGAACTCTTTTTCTTTAGCTGCTACATTCTTAACCGCCAACTCAAGACTTTCAATTGTCATATCTGGTGTAATTTGGACTAAATCAGCAAACTGTGGACTAATTTTTAACTCTGTTACCAACTCGTTTTTTCTAGTCTTTAAAGTTGTTAAGTTTAACTGTTTTTTAGTTTCAGCGAGTTCTTTTTCAATTTTTTCTTTTTCCAAATTTGCCAATTCCTCAGCAGTTTTTCCATTCTTTTGAAATTCCTCAAGCTGCTTATTGCTATGTCCAAGCTGTGATTTTAAAGAATTAATTTCCTTATCTTTTTCAGCCTGTGTCTTTTTAAAATTCTCGATTTCAGCTTTTAAGTCGTCAAGCGTTGGATCATTGCTACCTGTACCAGCCCCTTCTCCATTTCCTTTCCCTTCTCCAGGCTCGTCATAATACAATTCCATTTGTTTAAAATTTCTCATTCCATTTCTCCTTGTTTTTTTAGATTATTTGCTGTAACTCATAAAATGATTTACAGTATTGATACTCTATAAATTTTTTTGAGATTTGACATCAAACAACTCATAAATGATCTGTAATCTTTCAACTCTCAAGAATTTTTGATTTGTATTTTCAATTTCCTCTTTTGAATCTGGAAAATAAACGGTAGCCCAACATCTGCACCCTGGTTCTTCCCCTGGAACTATTTCAGCATTGTCCCAGTTATAAACAACTCCATCTCTTGCTTCGTGTGTTGGTCTAACACGTTCATCTCCCATTGTGTTCCACTCAAAATATTCGCTCTCATCTGCAACTATTTCTTTTAAGAAATCCTTGTAATAATTGCCCAGCATATTTCTAGCTCTAAATTTAGCGTTATTTCTCAATTTGTCTTTTAAATTATCTTTTTTTCTTATTTTCTTCAACATAATTATTTAGATTGTTTTGCCATTCTTTTTATCTCTTTTTATTTGTTTTTATTGCTATTTTTTTGTATGCTTTTTTTACATCTATATTCTTTATTTTTTTAATTTTTTTCTCATAAGAAATGCTGTAATTAACAAATATTTTCATTAAATTTGAATAATCAATATCTGCCTTTTTTTACCGTTAAATATTGAAAAATGCTGTTCTTCTTAAAAAAATAAATAACTTTTTCTCAACTTTATGTTCCCATTTAAAATCTATCTTAATCATACAAATCACTCAAATCTTGTAAAGTGTCGTCTGTTATTTTATTTATTAAATCTTTAAGTTTATACTCCTCATCAATGTCTTTTTGCTTTGTTTATTACATCAAGAGCTAATGATAAAGTTGTTAATTTAGCGCTCTTTTCATTTTCTAAAAAAAGTATCAAAATATGTGTAACTTGTTTCAGTTAATTCATCTGAACTTCCCGACAATTCCAATGCAATTTTGTCTAACTCTAATAAACTTTTTATAAAAATCCTCTCTAAAACTCGCCACTTTAGTCTTAAGCCCGTTGTTTTTTTAATAAATAAGTTTCTTCGCTGACATTTTGTGTCGCTGTATCTACTAAAAGATACTCTGGAAATAAATTAGATAGTCTCTTTTCTAACCTAGCTATATCGTTTTGCATTTCACTAATAAGTGGATTTGTCAACTCGATATATTTAAAATTAGCTTGTAAGTCTTTCGTGTTATAAGTGTTAATGATTCTCTTTCTCTTGTATCTCGCTTCTTCTAAGAGCTGTGCATTTTTTTCTTAATTTTAGAATTGCTTGTATTTACATCTGCAAATTGCTTAATGTTATCCGCATGCAGTAATGGATCACTCATGTATTCCAAAAGATTTTTTTCCAATATAACATTCTGTTTCATTGATTTTATCTATAATGTTCAAGGCTTCAATAATATTACTGTCATTCTTAAATCTTGAAACAGGTATTTTTTTCTAAAAATAAAAGGCGTTTCAATAACATCCCCTTCTACTTTTTCAACTCTTTTAACAGTTCCATTATCGAGTTTTATATACTCTCTTGAATACTCTCTACTCTGTTCTTCGCCATTTTCATCATAATAGACTTGCTCTCCTTCGACCTTAAACCTTTTTATCTCTCCAAACACTTCCACATATTCGATGTCATCTACACTATGCAAAAGATACCTAATCTGCTCGTCAGGTGTTAATATAACCTCGACGAATACTTCTTCGTTCAAGTACATCTCTTTAGCTATCTTTTTACTAAATGTTGTCATTTGATTAATTTCCCAAATTTCTTTCAATTTATCATTGTCTATGTTCAAATCTTTTAAAGCCGTACTTGAAAGGGCCTTAACAATATCTCTAATCGGATTAAAAATTTCAACCGTTCCTTCAAATAATCCCGGCATATTCTTGCTCAAATTAGATTTGCTATATTGTTCTCTGTCATAATAAGTTTTTACTCTTGTTCTCTCTTCTTTATTCATTAGCCCTCCTTTCTAATATAAATAAGCAATTCCACCTTCGTCTTTTTTCAAACTATACAAAACATATCTTATCGCATCCATTACATCGTCATTTTCTTTAAGTGGTTCATCATTTTTACCCCAAACATACGAGTATATCTCGCTCTCAAACTTTCCTTTGAAGGCTTTCTTTGTAATTTTTAGCTTATTCCTTTTATACATAGCTCCAACTAAGTCAATACCTTCTTTTACATCTTTTTTAGCGTTTTCTGCATTTATTCCAAAATCCAAAAGTCCTTGTACGTATTCGGCTCTGGCGCTATCACAAAATACTCTTGAGGCCCTATATTCTTTATATTTCTGTAAAATTAGCATTTTCCAATAATCAAAATATTTATGTTGCTTTGCTATTACTTCGACAATATAATAATTTTCCTCAAAAATCCACTCCAATAACTACTAAAGTTCCATAATGTTCAAATCCCCAGTCAACTCCAATGTAATATTCCTTTATCTCAACATTATATATACTTTCAATTACATTTTCTTTTTCTGAAAAATCTGCAAATACAACTCCTTCTTGAGCTACCCATAATCCTAAAACATCTCTGTCGTAAGTTGCGCCCTTTGGCGTTGTCTTTTTAATGGAATCCACATATTCCTTATTAAGAAAAACGTTATCGTCTAGCTTAAAATTACTAACTAGAATATTCAATCTGCCATTTTCCAATCTGTCACCAGCATTGTCAATATAATCTTTTTTAACAAAGTGAGCTGGATTGTCGGGATTCGTATCAATAAATATCTTTGCACCTTCTCCAGATGTTCTTGAAAATGCTTCCGTTATAAAAGTTTGATGTAATGCTGTTGCCTCATTTATATAAGTGCCGTGAGAAGTCATACCTCTCATTTTCTTCCAACTGTCTGCCTTTTCTCCACCAAATAAATAAACATTGTTTCCGAATAATTTAAAACTTCCATCTTTTTTTGGCTTAAATTGTTTTCCTAACATAACTTCCCAGTCGTTTAGAACATTCCGTCAAATACTTCCGCTTGTTGCTCCAATTACAATAAAATTAAGATTTTGATTAGCTAATGTTGCTATATGTGACAACATAAGAAAATTGTTCAAAAATGTTTTTCCGCTTCTTTTCGCTCCTGTTAAAATTGTGATTCTTGGCTGTTCTTTATTAAATACTTCTAACACTTCATACTGTTTTGGTGTTAAATCATTCATTTTTTTCAACCTTCTTTGTTATATTTTTTTAACAATTCAATCATTTCATTTTCTTTTTCAATTCCTTGTCATCATCTTTTTTTAATTTTAGCTTTTTCAATATCTAATTTTTTTCTTGCTGTAACGCTTCTTCTGCAAGTTGCTTGTCGACTTCTAATAATTCGTAAGCAGTCAACATTTTACCAGTCCTCATTAAATCGTTTCCCATTTTTTTAATAGTTACGTAAGCCTTGTCAATAATTTGGAGTCTTTTGGCATCTAGCATTTCATCTTTTGAGATTTCTTTAGCCATCCTTATTACTAAGTTACGTTTTGAAATTTCCACATTCTTTAGTACATCTCCTAAATCAGAATAAACTTTTTGAAAGAATATTATCCAGCTGCTCTTCTGTTTTTTTCTAACCTGAGTTGTCTTATATTTTTTTCTTTTCTGTAATAAGTTGCATTTGAAATCTCATTTTTTTCTCATAACTTCCTCTTTTGGAATATTGCTTAGAATATCTTTTTACTTGAATATCACGTTCGTTTGAACGTTCAACGTTCGTTCGTTTTTATCGCGAACGTTCATTTTATTCTTTTTCAAATGTTCACTCTTCCAACGCCTCACAGTTCCTCCTGGAACGCCATATTTATCAGCCAGTTTCTTCAAAGTTCCTTTTTGCAGCATTTTTCTCCTCAAGTTCTTCCCATTCGTTCAGTAATAATTTTTTTAGTCATATTTATTCCCTTAATTGTGGAAAAATTATCATATATTAACTCAACGATTTCTTTTTTTACTTACATTCGGAGTTGATACTGCAACTTTAGATCTGTTCTTTAAATATTTTTTTTCCAAGGCTGGTTTTAAATTAACTTTTTTTCTTTAAGATTATTTTTTTATTTCTTTTTGCACGAACTCTTTTATCTGTACTTTTTAACAATCTTATTGTTCCAAATGCTATAAATCTAAAAATCAGATTTTTATATTTAACCAATCCAATTCCTGTTGCTTTGTAGTGCTCTTGGTTTTTAGAAAATGTTAAAATTTCAACATCTTTGATATTCTTTTCTTTTAATTTACTTTTTCTCTTGCGATAAATATTGAAACAGCATTTTAACTTAACTCCGCTGTATTTAACCGCTGGCAACATATACGACTTATATAATTCAATATTTTTCAAATTTATCTTTCTTATACATATCGCCCGGAAGCACAAATGCTACATAGTCAGAATGTTGCATACTTTTCTTTATAAACTCTGTATGCAAATTTCCACTACTTCCAAAAGGCGGATTTCCGATTACAAGGCTGTTTTTCAAGTGCGGAATATTCTGCTTAAGATAATCGCCTTTTATGATATTTTCGCCTTGTGGCTCTATATCGTATCCAATCGCAATTTTAGGAAGTCTTTTAAGAAACGCTCCGGCACCTGCACTTGGCTCAATAATTCTTGAAAACTTATTGATTGGCATCACATCTTTTTCAAGAACTTCAATCACTTTTCTTACAACTGGATCAGGAGTATAATATTTGTCATTATGTATCTTCGCCATCCATTACCTCCTTAAATTCGCTCTTTTCAGCAATATGATTGCAGCAGGGACAAATTAATTTAGTACGTTTGACTTCTGTGTTATCTGTGTCCTCATCTTCAATTTCTAGTTCTTCTATTTCTTCTTGTTGAATATCGTCTAATTCAGATTGTTCAAATCCTAACAGATTCAAATCAAAATCATTTACCTCCAACTTATTCAATTCATACTGTAACTTTTCAATATCAAATTCAGTATTCATTGTAAGTTTGTTATGAGCAATAGCATAAGCTGTTTTCTGCTCCTCTGTTAAATGTTTTAACCTGATTACTTCAACTTCTGTATATCCAAGTTCTTTTAATGCCAAATATCTTCCGTGCCCTTCGATTATTATGCCTTTTTCATCAATCGCAATCGGATCATTGAATCCAAATTCTTGAATACTGTTTTTAATCTGTTCAATTTGCCATTCAGGATGTTCTTTTGCATTTCCTGAATACTTGATTATTTCGTTAATGTTTATTTTCTCAATCTTCATCTTGCCCCCTCTTTCTTTGATTTTTAGACAAAAAAAGAACCATTAAATAAATAGACTTATTTTAAAATCTATCTATCTAATGGCTCATATATCTATAGTCTTGCCTATTCAATTGTAATTTAACGATATAAACTTCTCACTATATATCTTTTTTTGTTCAGTTTGCCTTTATTAAAAAAACAATTCGTATTTCACATTCTTTCTTTGTTTTTAAAGCCAAAAATATCGTCAAGTAAATATTTAACTTCAACATCATCTTCAATTAAGGCTTCATATTTTTTTATCCATTTTACCTCCTTATTATACCTTATTTTTATCAATATTTTCAAGTATTTATAAGTAATATTCTAAAAAAATCTAAATATTGTTTCAACACTCTTTTTAGTTCTATTTCGTAATCCTCATGTTTACAATCTAAAAAAATATTTTCGTATTCTCCTCTTGCATTTAAAACTTTTAAAATATTTGATATTTTTCTTCATTTCGACATCTCTTAATCGCTCCTTTATTTCTATTCTTTCCCTTATTTCCTCTTCTCTTTGTATCTTTTTGATTTATTTCTTTTTAATTCAAATTTTAAACTTTCTCTTTTTATTTTTTTAATTTTAAAAAAATTCCCATTCATTCATTTTTTTAAAATAAACTCTTGCATTCTCAACATTCCCTTTCTCTAAATAAAAACGACTTTCTGCGGCTGAACTTTAAAATATAAGTTTAGGAACTTTCCCTGTTTTGTTTACTTCTTCCAGTACATCCATACATTCTCGCCTTAACCATTCCACTTCTTCTTTTACTGCTGTTTTCTTTACTATTTCAAATTGTTCCTTGTAATATTCTTGAGCTTCTTCATCTGTCATCCCATAATGTTCCTTAAAAAGTTTCAAAATACCTTCTTTTAATTCTGCCATTTTATTTCTCCTTAAACGCCTTAAAATGATTTTTGTAAATCTTTTTCAACTCTTTCACAAGTTCCACATTTAACCACACCCCCTCGATATAGTATTTATTCTTAAACGTTTCCTTGCCTGTTGCGTGAAATTCTTGATGATGCTCGGTACATAAGCTCATAAATGGTGTTTTTAATCCGTCACAGTTTTCATATCCTCCTATGCTTGCTACCGAGTTCCAATGATGCAGTTCAATTGTGTTGTACTCATTATGCTCTTTCCCGCAAATACAGCAAACTCTTTTTCTCAAGCAGGCAATCACATATCTTTGTGTTATATTGTCAATTTCCAATATATGTTTATACCTTTTATCGTGTTTTCCAAGTATATATAAATTTATTCCAAGATCCAATGCCTGTTCTATGATAAATGATATGAAATCATTTGCTGTTTCCATATCGCATTTTGCTGTTGAAAATTCTAGCCTGTCTGTTGCTATTGCAAACTGCTCTTTCATCAGTTCCTTAATCTCTATCAAGGTATATCCAATCTCGTCTCCAAACTGCTTCAATAGTACGTGTATCAGTCCGTTCTGTGCCTGTGATAATTTCTTTACGGGAATAACCTTGATTGGAAAATGATTTAAATATTCTTCCAGTTGTCGCTTTATTCCTGGATAAACCTTTTCCACAGGCAACGTTATTATTATTTCTTGATTTGAGATTTCTGTGTAAGCCATTTCTTTTTAGCCTTCCTTTTTTTAATGAATTTAATACCCTTAAATAAATTAGCGTTTAATTTCATAAAGTTAAAAATCACGATTATTTATCTCAATTCCGCTTAAAAATTTTAACCTTTATTCTTTCGTATACATTTTCATCCATTTTTTTCCTCCATAAAAAAATCACAGCTAAATTAATAACTGTGATTTCTATTTTTTATTTTTAGAATTGCTCCAAATTAAGCTGCCCAGCCCCAACGAAACAGAACTGACTATTGTGGCATAACCACCTATTTCTTTTCCTATAAATACTAATGCAAATCCTCCAATAAGCATTGTGAACAGCAGTATAAAAGCCTAAAAACTTGTCCTCTTGTATTATGTTTTTATATCAAATTCTAGCGCTTTTTTTCTACACAAATGAATATTTTCTTGTTCTTTCTTATCCAGTTCTTGCTTGTTTTTTTAATTCATTTTCTGTCATCTTTAAAAATTCTGTCAGTTGCTCCTGGACAGTTCCTCTCATAACCATCAATTACACTAGGTGGTGGAATTATCCCTGAATATTGTTCTATTTTCTTCTGCTGAACCAGCATTTCTTTAGTTTGCTTTTTTTATTTGCCTGTTTTTTTCAGCTTGCCCATATTGTTCTACCGCTCCTCTTATTGCCATTCCTACATTATTCCAACCTTTTTGCAATGATTTTTTTACATCTTTTTCGTAAGTAAACGGATATTTTTTTCTAAAATATTTGAACTTGTATCACTAAATAGGCTTGCTATTCCTGATATAACTCCATTAATTTTTTTCATATCTTCTTCTCCTTCTTAGCCTGTCCTTTCTACAACTAAATTATATCTTAAAAAGTAGCAAAAGTGCAACTTTTTTTGACATTGTAAAGTAAAATATTACAAACCACAGTTATTATTCAGTTGTCATTGTCCTGTCTTCTATTAATTTAATATTTCCCCAATCTTTTCATATCCTAAATCTCTTAAAAATCTTAGATATATACTCAATCCCCTTTTGATACACAACAGTTTTATAATTTACCTTTACATCACCGTTCGGAGCATTCCACTTGCTTTCAACTACTCGGAAATAACCTCGGTCGACATATATTTGAAATGGCATATTATCTTTCTGTAATATTCCTTGTTTTCTTAAAATATCAAACAACGTATTTCTTCCGATGTTTTTTTAAAAATTCAATACTTTTTGCCACTGTTGCAATTTCTGCTGTCGTACTGCTTCCAGTAACGTCATCATAAAAGTCAATTTTATATTTGTTGTCAAGCAATTTCTGTGTTGCTTCTTCTGCTTTTTGATTTGCTATTTCCAAAGCCCTTTTCATTATCATTTCAGGAGTGTTCCAGGCTTGTTCTATTTTTATAAAATAATCTCTTATTTCATGTGCTTTTGCTGTTCTCGACATCATGCACAAATGCTTTGCCATTTCTATTGTTATCCAGTAATCCTTTGTTTCGTTGCCGTTCGCCTCAATGGCGAACCCTTCATAATCTATATTTTCAAGGAAAAAAAGACACTTGTTTCAATATTGTTGTTCGCCCTATCTTTTTCCAATGAGACTTATCCATCTCTAATTTCTCATATAATTCCCTTGCACTTATAACTTGTTTTTCTCCCCTATTTTCTATTCTTATCAATTCATTCATTAATATTCCTCCTTAGTTCTCTCCCTCATATTTTTAAGCCATTTTTTTCGTGATGAACTTGTAAAAATTCTTCTTCAGTTGCTCCTGCATGATCTGAAACAGCCAAAAATGCTGCCTAAAAACCTTGTTTTCAGTTGATGTTTTAAATTCTGATAATGCAAGTAATGTATCTTCCAAACTTTTTGCTGATAAAACATTTTTTTGTTATATTCAACTAAAAAAATTCATCTAAAAATGGTATTACTTTACCTTTCGTCTCTTCATCCTTTTGCGTTTATATAGCTAAGATAAAAATGCAATACATCTGATAGTTCTTCTAACACCTTTAATTTATTAAATTTTCCAGTGCTGTTTTTTTCCAGTAATTCCATTTGCTTTTAAGTTCTTGAGACAATTCCCCAATTTCTGTTATCAATGCAACCTGAATACCTTTGATTGTTCTAACATTAACAGTCTCTTTTTCATCGAACTTCTCATCCAGCATTGCTTGTCTTCTCAACAATTCTTTTACATCAAATGTTTTTAATGCTTCCATTACTCCTCTAGTTCCCTTCTTATTTTTGTCAAGTTTATAATGTTTGTTATTATAAATTTCTCCTTAACTCTTTCATTTACCGCCGTTTTTTTGCCAATTCCAAAAAGTCTGCTTCTGTTAAATTTTTTTGCTTTTTAACACTTATATCAATATTCCCTTTTTTTCATTGATTGTCTCATAGCAAATCAAATATATCTTTTCATTCATTTTCTAATTCCTCCACTTCGATTTCTACTTTGTTAAATCCACATCCGATAGTTTTTTTACATTTAACTCTTCAATTTTGCGAATCATCTTCATAAATAATTTTAGTCATTGAATCCAAAAATAGCCTTATTGTAGTTGTCTATGTCTCTTTTTCTTTTATCCTTGAAATAAAGCCTTATACGTACTTTCAAACTATTAGCCAAGGGTTTACACCTAAATTGCTTTTTAAGTTCACCACAGGCTAAATTTTCAAAGATTTTGCCCCTTTTAGACTTGTATCTCCCACTTGGTTTATTTATCCATAAAGAATTTACAGACGGTGGCATTGTGGATAATTCTAGTTTTATCAATCCTTTTCTCTCCTATTCTCTTCCAGCTTAAATTTATATAGCTCATCATAAGAATATTCCAAAGCCTTTTTCCAGTTTGTCTTCTGGAATTTCCCAGTTAAATTGTTCTATGCTTTTTCACATTTCCACGATGTCTTCTTATAAATTTAATCCATTCGTTTTTTTATCGGTTGTCTTCAGCTCATCGTTATCTATCCTTAGACAAATAAGTATCACTTTCATTTGCAGTAGCTTTCCAGTTTACTCAAAATTTCTGACAATTCATTATTGCACTTTTCAAATTCTGTATTTAATCTGTCGATTTCTCTGTGCAGTTCCATTTTCTTTTTCCAGATTTTTGCTTTTTCTTTTTTTCAATTTTTCTCAATTTTTTTCGTAATTACTCATCCTTCATAGCTCCTATTCTCTGTATTTTTTTATCAAATCCTAATCTAACTGTTCCCAGTTCTCCGCTTCTGTTTTTTCGTATGATAAATTCGATTTCAGAAAAATCTTTTGTTTTCACAACGTTTTTTTGATAATAGTCCTCACGGTGTAAAAAAGCCACTACGTTGCTTGCCTGCTCTATCCCTCCGCTGTCTCTTAAATCTGCCAGCAAAGGTCGCTTATCTGCTCCCCGTGTTTCCACAGCTCTATTTAATTGAGCTAGAACTACGATACAGCAATTAAGCTCTGTCGCAAGAAGTTTTAATCTGTTTGCCATGTACTCGACTTCGTAATTCTTGCTTTGAAATCCGCTAGCAGTCATAAGAGTTAGATAGTCGACTATTATTACCTGCAAGTTATTTTTCTCATGTTCCCGCTTGATTTTGCGGATAATGAAATTTAAATCAGGGTTATCTTCGCAGCTCATGCTTCTGAACTTTGAATCCTGCAATTTTTCTATTGCCAGATTTATTTTTACCAGTTCTTCATCACTAAGCCGTTTATTTTTTATTTTGTTCAGTTCAATTCCAGTTCGGATTGATAAGAATCTTTGCATTATCTGAACGTTGCTCATCTCAAGATTTATATAAAGCACATTACGTTCCTTAGCTGTCAGCAATGCCAAATTCAAGGCAAATGCTGTTTTCCCCATTGCAGGTCTCGCTCCGACTGTTACAAGTGAGCCTGGCTCAAATGTAAAGTACCTGTTTATGTCCTCGTACGGAGTTTTTATAATGCTTTTTTCATCCTCAAAGTCCTCATACCAGATATTTGATAGTTCCTTCATCCCAAATACCTTGTTTTCTTCTTTTTTTTTCGTATTCAGCTCATTTACTTTCTGCACGATACGTTCGACTTTGTTATCAAGCGAGTAGTATTCGCTTTCAAGAATTTTTCCTATTTCAGATTTTAGATAATACTCGTTGTATGATTCAATAAGATTTTGAATAGGCACTTGAATGTCTACCAGTTTGCAGTTATCCATAAGTGCAAATATTTCATCCCATTCCTCATCAGTCTTTGTAAAATCTGCAATGTCAACTTCACCTTTTTCATCCAGCACATCCAGCATTTTTTGAAAAATCATTTTGTATTCAGGATTTACAAAATGGTCTGGCTTCAATCCTAGTTCAAGAAAATAAGGCAAATCCTTCAGTCTTGAGCATATTTTCCCTAGCACCTGTGCTTCCAGTTCGTTATATATCATTTCTAGTCCTCCCACATACTGAAATCAAAATTATCTTTATCAGGTTCAACGAATACTGTTATCGCTTCATCAATAGCACTAGGCTTTTTATCATTGTCAGCATAAGTGTCGTTAAAAACGTTTAGGAAATTCTCTTTTTTGCTTGAAAATAGCCAATTGAAAAATTGTCCCGTGTTTTTAGACTGCTCTTTGAGATAGGAGCTTTCATGTATTTTCTCAAATGTCTCCAGGAACTTTTCTTTGCTCAGGAATTTATAGAGCGATTGAATTTTATTTCTATATGCCATTAGTGCTGTTTCAACTGCAAATTGATTATTGCAGAGTTTTGACATTTCTTTTTTAGCTAAATTCAATACAAAAACTTGATGTTGTTGTTCTTTAGTTTCAGTTGCATTGTTTTCTTTTTGTGCAGTATTAATATTATTAACAACATCTTCCTTATTGGGTTTCCTTAATTGTGTTTCCTTCGGGGTGCACTTTTGCACCTGGTGTACGTGCATTTCTGCACCTGGTGTGGGTGCACTTTTAACCCTGGTCATTTTTGCACCTACGTGCATTTCTGCACCTGGTTTGTTGCTAACATTTTTTTAAAAAAATAAACATTTCCTTTTCCTGACGTTTTTTTAATTTCAACTAACCCTTTCGCTTCTAAACTTCTTAAATATTTAGTTAAAGTTCTTCTGCTTCCTATCCCACTAACTTTCATAAGTCGTTCTAATCCTGGAAAACATTTCCCTTTTGAATCAGCATATCTTGCTAAAGCTATATACAATAGTTTTTCATAAGCCTCAATATCTTCCCTATCTATCAAATTATTTTCCAGCCAGAACCAGCCTTTTTTTGTCTTGCGTCTTTTCCTTCCATTTCCTTTTCCTCTCCCTACATCTTGTGTTTTCAAACAACTTATGCTATAATAAACACAAGATATAGATTTCCATAATTTTTCCTAGCACTCTTTGGAGTGCTTTTTATTATTTGATGTAACAAAATATTTTTTTATTTTACTTGGCTAAAAGGGTTTCAACAAAACTCTCAAAAAGAACTCCAACTAAAAACATAAAAATATTAAAAAAAGGTAGTATTTCATATATTGCCTTTTTATTTTATCTTCATATTTAAAAATATATTACAGTAACTGTTATATAGCCAATGCTTATTAATATATTTTGAATATTCACTCCGTTTTTTTATTACTTTAAATGCCTGATAAGCACATAATATAAGCATAAAACTGTATTTTTTTCTATTCCAAATTCCATTTCACGCCTCCCTTTATTTCATTTTTACCCCTTTTGAGTTATAATATTATCGCCAAAATAAAAATTAAATACACAAGAAAGGAGGTGTTTTTATGCGTTTAAATCCTGATTGCATACGTGATATTCTTTTTTTATGTTGAAGAAAAACGCTGGTTATTCAGAAATGATTCCTTTTTATACAAATCTGGAACGTTTTAATATAAAATTAAAAAAATGATTATCCAGCTGATGTAATTTTATATCACCTTGAATTATGTGAAGAATATGGTTATCTTACAATATATTCACACACTATGGGAGCGATTAACGTTAAAAGATTATCAGTATCAGGACACGAATTTTTAGAAAATATCCGCCAAGATACAAATTGGAACAAAACCAAGGAAGTAGCCAAAAGTGCTGGTTCTACTTCGATAAAAAAATTTAAGTAATGTCGCTTCCAATTTAATAACAGCCTTGATTTCTAAGAAACTTGGGTTATAATTTCCAGTTTTTTTCAAAAGCTATTAAAGAAAAATTCTATTTGTGGCACAGAATTTTTCGTTATTGAAAGTCATGGGAGTATTTAATATTTATTCTATCTACTCCTATGATTTCTTTTTCATCTATAAATAATTTCTCAGGTATTCCTAATTTGTTTTTGTATAATTTTTATTTTATGCTTTTTGCTCATCTCACACCTCCTTACCTTTTTGTGTTTTTATGGTATAATAATATTAATAAAATTAAAGGAGATTAACCATGTTAAGTGATATTGATATAAAAAAATATTAAAATTTATCTATAAAAAGCAACAAAGCCTATAAGTGTGATATTCTTAAAAAAATTTCCCCAAGAAAAAAATATTCCACTAATTTAAGATTAAAGGAAATGGAGGAGGAAGACTTTGAAATCTACGCACCTTTTTGAAAGCAGTAAATATATAATTTCAGAATATGAAATTATTCAAGATATTAACGGAATAAATACCTGGCATAAACTGGATATTTATTACCTCACTGACTATGGCAAAAAAATTTATTCAAGATTATTGTCAAAATGTTAAAAAAATATCAAAAAAAGACTTTTTGGATAAAAATTTCTTTTGGAATTTATGCGTTCTGTATTTTGTCCTCTGATTGTTGCTTTTATTACAACACTCCTAACTTTATATGGCAAAAAAAGTTTTTTTAATATCCCTTAGTATTAACATCAGTGTTCCATGGATAATATCAAAATTCTTAGCTGTGTAGTACGATATTATCTCTGCTACAATGCTTGGTATTATCCAGTTTAATATTACCCATTTATCAATTTTATTCATCCCACACCTCCTACCTCGATTCCTGGATTTTTTTCTTGCGATAATGCAATAAAATTCTCAAAAAAATTAAAAGTCATCTATTATTTTTTTCAACTTTTTAATTATTTCGGAATTATTATTTTTTTATTGCCAGCCTTAACCCCCAGTTAGAATATCCGATTTTATCTACTATATCTTTCCAGTAAATTTTTTCTATCATTTTCATTCTTATTTGTGTATATTTATCAACTTTCATTTTTTTTCACCACCTCTATATTATAATACCATATTCCTTGCATTAATGCAAGGAAATTTTAAAAAATAAAAAGAAGTCAATTTCTCGACTTCTAAAAATATTGTTTTAAAAATCCTGTCACTCTAGCATTATCAATATTGCAAGTCTCTGGTTTTTCGTTTCCTGCAAATATAGCTTTAAATTTCCACTTTCCATTTGCTTCAATGTCATTAACATTAGCTAGTGCATCTCCTAATTTAGCGCCATCTTTATCATAGCATGGAATCATAATTTGAACATATCCTTTTTTTCCACCATTATTTTGTAGAACACCGGTTACATAAGTAGCGAATTGATCCGATTTTATTTTAACATTTGATATTTCATATTCTTTTTTTCTTCCTGTTTCGGTTGTTTTTCAGAATTGTTTCCAGAAGTTTGAGTTTGGTTATTTTTTTATCATTTACTTTGACATTATCTTTTTGATCGCTAGGTATGCTACCAACCGCTAAAATTACAAATAAAGCACATCCAATTAATAACCCTAATTTCTTTTTTTCATATTTTTTTCCTCCTAATTTTTTTCTATAAAAATACATTGCAATTAAATACAATATAAACATATATATGACATCATACATATCAAATGTTCCAGTTACAAACCAAAGTTGTAATATTTCTATTATCATACTTCCGACGAATATTGATGAAAGTATAATTTTATTTTTTTAAAAATAAATGCTTAAAAAAACATTGTAAACGAGTATACCCATAAAGCATCAGGCAAAGAGAACAAGACACTTTTTGGAATATATATTCTATATTTATAAAAAAACTATCTCTCAAAAAAATTTATTACAAAGTCTAATTTTATAAACTTAAACCATTTAAACATTAACAACCTTTTTTTCACGGAATAATATATAAATCATTGAGCCGATAAACATTGAAAAAAATGCGTGAATAATTTTTTTACTATTTTCTGCTTTTTAAAAAAATTATTTACTTTCGCAAGCAATTCCATCTCTATCCCTATCTAAATGTTTAGCATATCCAGGCTCACCTTTTTAATATTTTTGTATCCCTTCGCTTTTTGCTTCTTTGCAATTTTTTTAAAATGTAGTGTTTCTGAAAAATATATTAACACTAACAAATACTAGTATTAAAAACAAAAAGTAATTTTTTTTCATTCTGATTTCTCCATGTTTTTATAATATTTTGAAACCAAAATTAACCCCAAATTCCATTTTTAAAAAAATTTTTTTGTATATCTTTTCATTTCTTCCAATACTTGCAATCCTAAATCACAATTTTTAGCAACTTCATAACTAACTTCTTCTTGATATTTCATTAATTCTGCTGCAAATTCATTTGCTTCGTTTTTCCAACTCTGGATTATAATTAAAAAAATTAATTTTTCATAAGAAGTTTATTTTTTTGAACTGTGATAAATCGCATGTCCTAATTCGTGGCACAGCACAACTAACTTTGAATATTCGTCCAGTTTTTCATTTATAACAATGTATTTTCTTTTTAATATTCGCCTAAAGAAGCCTTTTTATACCTTCGTAATAAAAAGTATCTTATTTCAATGTTTAATTTTTCACACAATATATACGGATTACTAGTATTATATTTCTCTACCAAATTTTTTTACTCTGAGTTTCATATTTCTACGTTTTCTCATATAAAACCTCTATTTTTCTTTTGTTTTTTTCATTTTAGCGTCAAAAAAAGTTCTTGCAAACTATCATGCAATCTTTTCTTATCTTCATCACTTATGCTATTATCGTTAAAAAAGTAGGCTGCCCCTTTTTTCAATTTCGCTATACTGATCACGTTCTCTTTTATTTAATTTAGCAAATCTTATATCTTCGTTTTTCATTTAGCAATCCTGCTAATTTATACATTTCAATTACATCAAGCCCTAATATCTCTGAAAATCCCTTTCAGTACTTCTGCCTTTATGCTTTCTGTTATACCGTTTTCATAACGTGATAATGAAGATTCGGCATATTTTTATCCCTCTTTTTTTCAGTAATTCAGATATTTTATCCCTAGCTATATTTTTTTGCAACCTAGTTTCTTTTTATAATCTTTCTCAATTTTTTTCCTTGTCTTCCATATCTGTTACTCCTAATCTGAATTTTTATAGTATATTATACCTTAAAAAAATTGCATAGTTGCAACTTTTTTTAAAAAAATATCTTGCATTATTGCAAGTTATGTGGTATAATAGTTTTGTAGATGAAACAAAGTCAATAAACATCTATATTTTTTTAAAAAAATTTTCTTGCATTATTGCAAGAAAAAAATATAGAAGGAGATAAAAAAATGGCAGATCTAGAAAAAGAAGTAAGAGGCATAATATTCGATTTGATTGATAACGAAGAGTTGAAAGTAAACAACAACGATGAAATTGAGTACACACAGGAATGGCTAAATAATTGGCTTATAGAGTGTATATTGGACGGATATACAACCAAAGAAGTGATAAAAAAATTCGTGAGTATTTTGAGAACTTTGAATATGAGGAACAAGTTGAAAAAAAGTTATCAAGTTGGAGTAATAACATACGACAACGGACATCAGGAAGCAGAGTGGGAAGATGAAATTGTAGATGTAACTGTAACAACTAAAAAAATATCATAGGAGGAATAATGAAATACACTTTATACAAATACGACAAGTTTATTATGCAAAAAAACATTTTTATCCCATAAAAATGTATCTTATAAAAATCTCTGGGAATAAAAAAACATTTACATACCATATAAAAAAACTTAATGGAAATAGCTAAAAATAATTATAGAATAGAGGTGAGAGATGAAATTTGAAGCATTGAAAATAGTAAATGAAAACAGCAGAAAAAGCAAGAGAGAAATGGAAGCAAAGAAATTTAAAAAAACAAAATCAAAAGATTATTTAACAAAAAAACAGCCAAAAGCCGTTAATCTTTAATCCAAACTGGAAATAAATTGATGTTTTATCAAACTCATTAGCGAAAGTTAGCGATACTTAGCTAGTGAGTTTAGATAAGATATTAATAAAATTTAGGAGGAATAAAAATGACATACGAAAAATTATAAAAAAAGCGTTTAAAAAAATTAAAAGAACTAGGAAAAGAATTTAGAGATAATAAAGAAGAAGTAAAAAGCAGAGATTGCAGAGAAATTAGCTGGCAATCTCAATGGGAATGAGTTTAAATTAATTGTAAACACGCTTGCTACTGTGGGCAAAGGTTTTTGTCCAGGAAGATCAATTGTTTTTTTAACGACTTTTTTTAAGAATGATTTTAGAGAAATGATAGAAGATATTTCAAACTGCAGATACAGAAGCAGTTTGGAAAAACAGATCGGTTTTTTTCTTGAAAAAGAAGGAACGGTGAAAAAAACATTACTTCGCCGTTTGGCAAGATAACCGCAAATTTAATTAAAAAGGAGAAAAAAATATGAAAAAAATTTAAAAAAATAATAAACATGACAGAAAGCAATTTTGAAAAAAATTGAAAGAATTATTTGAAAAAAATACAACATTGAAAGCGACAAAAAAAGTACAACAATTTACAAACGAAGAAAAAAACGAAAGAAGAGCAAGCGGGGCAAGTAGTTTTGATTGGTTTGAATATAACATGAGTAATGATTATCAAATAGTTCCAAAAAAAGTTCAAGAAGTATTAATAAAAAAATATTCGTGACGAAGAAATAAAAAATTGTCAAGTATTATCAAAAATCAAGATTAAATAAAAAAAGACAGGTGCTAAAGTCTTTAAAAACACAAATAAAAAACAATGTTAATTTAATCGTGCCATCTATGTCACTGCATATTTTTTTGTATAAGGCATAGCTACTAGAATATGCAGAACTGTCATAATGAGTCTTCTTTTCTAATATTTATTTAATTTTTTTAACTGTTATAGATGGCACAATTAAGTTAATACAAACAATATTTTTAGTCGGTATCATAAAGCACGTCAAGAGTAACAAAAGAGCTTATCTAAGAGCATTTAAAGCAGATCGAATATTGCTGGCTGGGAATATAAAAAAATTAGGAGGAAAAATGAACGAATTGCAATTATTAGAATCAAAAGGAACAATGACATCATTGGAAATTGCAGAAATTACAGGTAAGGAACATTATAATATTTTTGGCAGATATACGAGATGAAATTAAGAAATTAGGTACAGAAAGAGCCGCACTAATTTTTCAGGGCGGCGAATACAAAGACAAAAACAATCAAAATAGACCAATGTTTATCGCAAATATACAAGGAATATTACAGCTGGGAGCAAGATATAGTGCTGATGTCAGGTATAAATTGATTGAAAAAAAGTAACAAAAAAGAAACTGTTAAAATTAAAGAAAATATATTTGAAAGCGATTTGATAGATATTGAAAAAGATAAGATCAGACTGGAAAAAAAGTAAAAATTCTAAAAAGAATTATCTCAAAAATATTTCAAATGACAAATATAAACAAACTTTGAAATATATAGTGCAAATGCCCTTTATGATGAACCGATTTTTGGAACTTCCAGCTGTTAAAAAGAAAAAGCTACACAGCAACAGAAGTTGGAAACAAGTTAGGAATTACATCAGCAAAAAGTCAGAGTATAGCTAAAAAAACATAATTTAAAGACAGAGGAATTCGGCTTTTGGGCTTACGATAAAAGCAAAAATATAGCAATAAACAAGTAGAAAGTTTCAGATATTACGATAACATCATTGAAGAAATTAGAAAATATATTTAGGAGGAACAATGACAATAAGAGAACAGCTTGAAGCTGAAATGGATAAACAGGAAATTAAGGAACTGGAGGGAAATAATGCTGACAACAGTGAATGCAACAAAATGGGTGATTTTGATTCTAACATCAATTTGGATTCAGATTGAAGTGATTAGAGTTAAAGGGCATTGGATAGCAGGAGGCAACGTAGTATTTCCGTTTTTAATGGCTATACTGTTGTGGTGGTGTCCTAGAGCAGTAAAGGAATTCATGAGGTCTTGTAAATAGGTGGGAAAGGAGAAGCGTGGAATATAAAGAAATAAGTTATGCCAACGAAGAAGAGTGGCTTAACATCAGAAAAAAAGGAATCGGTGGGAGCGATGCAGGGGCAATAATGGGAAAAAAATAAATATAAAAACTATTATTGATGTTTGGAATGATAAAACTGGAAGAATAAATGAAAAAAATTTACTAGTCCTGCGGCTCAACGTGGAAAAAGATTTAGAAAAAAATATATTTTTATTCGTATAAAATAGACAATCCTGACAAGAATATTTTGGAAGTCAATAAAATGTATGTACATCCAAAGCACGATTTCATACGAGCTAATTTGGACGGAGAAATTATTTATGAAGGCAAAAAGGAATACTTGAAATAAAGACAACTACAATCAATAAGTGGAATAAATATGTTGAGGAATGGCAGAATAATATTCCTGAAACCTATTTATATCAAATTTTACATTACTTTTATAGTGACTGGCTATGAATACGCCGTATTAGTTGCTGAAATAAAATTTGAATGCTTCAAAAAAATGAAAATACAACACCGTTCGATTTGGATAAAAGGTTACAGACAATAGTTGTAAACAGAGTTGACTGGGAAGATGAAATACAAGAATTATTGAACAAAGAAATAGAATTTTGGCAATGTGTCAAAAACGATACAGAGCCAAGAATGATAAAAACTTATGGAGGTTAAAAATGGAAAAAAAATAATTGAAACATCATTAGTTGCATTACCTAAAATGGAGTTTGTTTTTTTGACAGTGCAAAAAAATAACCCCAGCCAAAAATTGATAAAGATATGATTGATTTTGAAAAAGGCTGAACAAAAAAAGTTGAAGAAATAGAAAAAAACTTTATGATGTTGTATTTACTAACGTGGAAGATATAAAAAAATACAGGGAAGAAGTGGCAAGCACAAAAGCGAGTGCTGAAAAAAATTTAAAAAAAGGATTTGATGGATTATTTAACAGCAGATACAAAAAGAAATCAATCAAAAACTTATTAATTTGATTAAAAGGGTAGATGCAGTTAGAAAAATATCTGTATGATAAAGAAAAAAAGAATTAGATAATGCTAAAAAGAGAAAAAAAGTAAAATCAATCAAAAAAACTTATATTTAAAGATAGACCTGAATACTTAGTTTATTTAGTAGAAAAATAAAAAAATGGGAAAAATAAAACTTTTAAAGAGATAAATATTGAAGCTGAAATACAACAACAATACGACGAATTAATCAAAAAAAGAAAAACTTTATAAAACAGGAAATTGAAAAAGCAAATAAAGAAATTCAATTTAAAAATTGTATTTGAAAAGCATGAAAATATTTAATGCAAGAAGACTATACAGTCATTTCTAAAGCAATAAATGATAAAAATGAATGAAATTAAGCAAACTGAAGAAAAGTTTAAGAATAAGAGCAGAAGAAGAAAAACAAAAGAAATCGCTGAACTTGAAAGAAAAAGAGAAATTGAAAAAGCAAGAAGCAATTGCTAAAAGCTCTTCGAGAAAAAAGAGCAAAAAGAAACAGATAATACTCAAAAAAGGATACTTACATTTGTATAAAAAGTAAATGGGCTTTCTAAAGAGATAGCGTTAGAATTAAAAACGATTTTTAGATAAAAAAATAACATAAAAATATTTTAAGGAGATGAAATAAAATGGCAGGAACTTTAACAAACCCAAAAAAATTAAAAAGGAGCAGTTGGAACAACTACACTAAAATCAATGATAAATGATGAAAGAACAAAAAAACAAATTTAAGGAATTATTAGGGAACAAAGCAGCTGGTTTTTTAACATCGTTATTAAATACGACAAATGGAAATAATCAACTACAAGAAGCAGAGCCGCAAAGCATTTTAAAGGCTGGAGCAATAGCTGCAACATTAGATTTACCAATTGATCCAAATTTAGGGTTCACTTATGTTGTGCCTTATAAGAGAAAATACAAGGATAATCGCGGCAACTGGCAAGAAAAGAACGAGGCACAATTTCAATTGGGCTACAAAGGATTTATACAGCTTGCAATTAGAACTGGACAATATAAAAAAATTAATGTTACAGAACTTTACGAAGGACAGTTTGAAAGCTATGATCCAATTACTGATGAGCTTAAATATAATCTTGATGGAAAAATAAGCGATGAAGTAACTCATTATATTGCATATTTTCAAACCACAAATGGATTCGAGAAATACAATGTAATGAGTAAGGAAGAAGTAAGAGAACATGCTAAGAAATTCAGTAAAACATTTCTTAAAAGTTCTTCAAGTTGGCAAACAAATTTTAACAGTATGGCAAAGAAAACTGTATTAAAATTATTGTTGAGTAAATTTGGAATTCTAAGCATTGAAATGCAGACAGCACAGAAAGTAGATCAGGCTGTTATAAAAGAAGTCGAGCCAAACGGAAACGTGGAAGTTGAATATGTAGACAGTCCTGACAATGCAAGCGATATTGTCAAAGAGGAAACAGCAGATAACGATACTCAAAGTGATAATGAAATAGTTGAGAGTTTTTAATTCAGAAGATTTGTTTTAAAAAAGCAAGGGTTAATTGAGGGTACTTTTTGTAACAAAAAATTAGGAGGATTAAAACGAGAGAAATAAAATTTAGAGCTTGGCTTAAAGAAGACAAGAAAATGGTAAATGTTGAAACAATGGATTTTACAGATAAATCAATACAATATCTGAAAAAAAGAGTGAAATTATTAATGCGTATATTTTAAAAAGAGAAAAGCGATGATGTTGAATTAATGCAATATACAGGAGTAAAAGATAAAAACGGCAAAAGAAATTTATGAGGGAGATATTCTTTTTTTAGAGATGAAAACATGAAATATATTGTAGTTTGGCAAGATGCCGCTTTTTATAATAAAGTCTATAGAAATTAGAAAATATTCAGAAAAAAATGTACTGGCTAGATGATACAGAAATTTGTTGTGAAATCGTTGGAAATATTTATGAAAAATAAAAAAATTATTGGAGGAAAAACGAATGAGTAAATATAAAGTAAATTTTTTTGTAAACAGTAACGCAAATTTCCGTTCTACGAATGCTGAAGTCATAGATTTAGTCGATGATTACGGTTATACAGAAAAAGAGGCAGAAGCAATAATAAACGATGAAGAAAAAGTTAAAAAAAGAATTTGATGCTTGGTTATGGGATACTATAGAAACAGGTTTTCAAGTTCTCGAAACAGAAGATGAAGTTGAGGATTAGAAAAGGATGGATCAATGATAAAAATACGCTGAAATATAAAAATCAAAATTGAAAATGAAATAAGATATATAGCAAAAAAATGTATGTCACTTATAGAGATGAAATGATAGATAGTTTTAGTAGCAATTATTTAGAAAAAAAGTTGTTGAATATTTAATAAGTAAAAGAGTACGTTGTATCGAATTATTTTGATACAACGGAAATGCAAGGACAATAAAAAATTAAAGTGAGTCTTTAACTCGCAGAAGGAGTTAGCAATTGACAAAGACAACGTTGACGATTAGAGAAACTAGTGAGTTCACTGGTATGTCTCAATCAATGTTGAGAGTCGGTCTGCGGCAAGGAATTTTCCGATTTGGCTACGCTGTGAAAAATAAATAGTGACAAAGGTGGAAAAATTCACTTATAATATACAAAAGGCGGGGGTCGAGGAATATGTCGGCTTGAGTTATGACAAATGGCTTGAATCGAGAAAAGGAGCTCAGATATGAAAAACCCGAACGGATCTGGAAGTGTTGTAAATTTGGGAAAAAACAGAAGGAGACCCTTTGCACCCCGTGTCACTGTTGGATTTGACAAAAAAACAGGTAAACAGATTTATAAATATCTTGGATATTTTTAAGACAAAAAAAGGAAGCAATGAACTGTTTAGCTGAATATAACTTGAATCCGTATGACATAAATCTAAGAAATATTTCTTTTCAAGAAGTTTTTGAAAAAAATTCTATGAAACAAAAGAAAAATGTCGTTTCAAAAAAATCGTTTGAAAAAATTATAAAAGCCATTTTCAAAAAAACTAGAAAGTCTAGGGAAAAATGAAAATGGCAGATATTAAAACTTTACATTTGCAAAAAAATTGTTTGATACTTTTTACTGATATAGCTCCGAATTATGTGCGGGAAATCAGAAGTTTATGTGGTCTGATTTTTCAAATATGCGATTCAAATGGACATAATCAATAAAGATTATTCTAGATTTTTTTAGTTCTAAGAAAAATTTGAAAAAAATACGAGAAAAACAATGTATTTACTAAAGAAGAGCAGGAAAAAGCTGTGGAATAATTTAGAATTAAGAGGAGCAAAAGAAGTTTTAATACTAATTTACACTGGCTTCAGAGCTAGTGAGTTTTTGCAGATAAAAAAAGGAAAAATATAGACTTTTTTTAAATTGGACAATTAAAGGCGGACTAAAAACAGAAGCTGGGAAAAAAACAGAATTGTGCCAGTTCATGAAAAAAATAAAAAAATATTTTTGATTGAGCTATATCAAAAAAAGTAAAAACGATTTTTTTGATTCCTGGAACGAAAGAAAATCATTTAAGCTATTCAAATTTTAGAAGCAAAATTTTTATACCTTTAATGCAAAAAAACTAGGAATGCAGCATAGAATACACGACACGAGATATACATTTGCAACAGCAATTACAGAAGTGTCACAAAACAATGCTGCAATAACAGCAGTGATTGGGCATACTAATATTGAAATGACTAGAAAATATTCAAAAAAACTAATATTGAGAAAAATGAGAAAAGAAATAGAAAAAAATAAACTAAAACAATGTATATTACTTGTATATTACGTAGACGCTCTTTGACGATTTTAGACAAATCAAAAAAACCTTGCTAAAGTCAATAAACATTGAATTTTAGCAAGGCACATATCAAATAAAAATTGTGTACAATACAAAATGTTCCTATTAAATATTACTATCTCTAATCTACCTAAATAGTATACCATTTTTTTCTGTTTTTTTGTCGATACCAATATTTTTTTATATTTTTTTATCAAGAATTTCTTTTTATCTTTTTATAAAACAATCAAAAAAATCCAATAAAAATCGATATTACAAAAAAATCTGTCGATGTCCCAGCTTTTTAGTGTTATTACAGGTCGACAGATTTTATTTAAAAGAAGTTTGAAGTTTTATCATCTTCGATTCCCCAAAAATTCTTTTTTTCTAGCCATTTTTCTTGACGAGATTTAAAAATTATTAGGAGTCCTTATCTTTTGCGAATAAATTTTCCTAGTTCTATATTTAATTTTTTTAATAATACTGGTGTTATCTCGCCTTCAAATACTGATTTTTTTGAACATTCGTTAAATATTTTTTTTACAAATTTTAAATATATTTCTGGAAATTCTGGCTCCATTTTCATCAGAAAGAATATCATAAACTAAAAATTATATACATAATTACCACCATATTTTTGAATCCTTCATATTTTTTTTATCTTCTAATAAATGTTTTACTAATTTGTATGCTTCTAACCTCATTAAATGACGATAAGAAACTTTTCGATTCAAATCTCTGTGTTTTATCGTTGTTTCTAATCGTTCGTTAAAAGTTTTCAAAATTAATTTTTTTGAGCATTTTCTTTCATGTAGAAATAGTTTGAATCTTTTACAAAAATCTTTTTCTGTTATCATTTTTTTATTCAATAATGAAAAAAATAATTCTATCTGCTAGAAGTGGTTTAAATACTTCGGAAATATCAAGTGATAAAGAAAATCTTCTTTCACCTACGCTATGTAAATAACTTATGGTTGGATTCAGTTGGCTCACATAAATTTCTGACAAACAAGCTGTATAAACTAATGTATTCAAAAAAGAAATCATTGTATTAATCATATTATCAGGCGGTCTTTTTACTCTTTTTTTCAAAAATTTATTTCTTGATTTACAATAATATTCCATGTAGTATAATAAATACGACGAATACTTCCTTCTATTCCCATTAATTTTTCAACATTCTCTGTGCGAAAAAAATTCCTTTTCTAAGTGCTTTAATATCTGTTATTTCCGACTCCAATTCCTTTTCCCCGCTCTTGATAATATCTCAAATTTCGCAAAAATGTTTGTACTTGCTGCATCAATTATTAATTGTGCCAATTCAATTCTTTTTATTATCTGTATAATTTTCAACTTGTTTAACAAAAAGTTTCCCGGAAACATTTGATTCTTTTGGATAAAAATGTTCCTGTATAAAATCCATAATAATTAAAAAAATATGAACTGGAATCTTATTTTGTGCCAAATAATTTAGAGCTTTTTGTATTCAATGAAATTTCTCCAAATAGATAAATATCACGAGTAACTTCAATTTTTTTATATCTTTAAATCTTCCATCCGCTGCAGTAATTCTAATAACATTATCTTTTCGTTTTTAATTCTCCATTTGAAAAAAATGAAATAACTTTCTGACATTATGAATCCTCCTTTCCACTAATATTCATAATTTGATTTTTTTGGTGACTTATAATCTTAAGTAATTTTTATATAGCCAAATACTAAAAAAATATTGTTAATAATATTACAATAACTTATAATCTTAAGCAATTTATATATATCTTTAAACAATTTTAAAAAAATATTTTTTTAAATAAATTTTTATTTTTAGAAAATTATCAAATATAGCAAAACTCATAATAAGAACATTGTTTACACATTTTTTTCATTAATTACAGAAGGAATTTTTTTCATCTAAACAAATTTTTTTCAATATCTTTTAAAAATATTCTTTAATATTTTTTTCATCTTCCGATGTCAAAAAAACACCTCTTTACGCTCTTTAACCACAGGATAATCAATGATCCCTTTTTTTCAATATCAATTCCTCTCTGCTTTAAAAAAATAAATATAATACTTTACTTGCCAAATAGCTGCTTCTTCAATAGATTTACTTTTTTTAATCTCATGAATAACTTTCCAATGCCTAATAAAATCAATATTTACAGTTTCTTCTATCATTATTTGTTTCGTTTCCAAGTTATAACTATTTTCATCAATCAATTTCCCTATTTGAACATTTTCATTGTCTTCTTCAAGATTAATATTTCGTGAGTTATACCACAACTTTCGTTTGCAAACAAAAATAATAGTTTATCATCAATCCTGTTATTTTTCATTTTTGTATCACCTTCGTTTACTAATCTTTATATTATTTATTAAAAAAGTATACCGTTATTTTTTTCTATTGTCAATGATGTTGTAGCTTTCTCTTATATTTATTATAATTTTTTTAATTTTTTTCAAATATTTTTCAAGATCTTTTTCAATTATTTTCTTATAATACACAAACCATCCAGTTTCCCATCTTTTTTTGTACACACAATCTAACTAAATCTTCTTCATTCTGAATATTATTTTTTTTGTAATAATATCATGAGTTTCTTTATTTATAATAAGTCCGTTATCTTCTTCTAGCTGTAAATCTGGATAAATAGCAACACTTCGGATATGTGAAAAATTCTGCAGTCTTTAAATTTAATGGTTTTTCGAGTTAATTCATCAACTGTTATATTGTATTTTTTTATTCTTCGCTTTTTCAATTTTTTTCTTTGATCTTCAATATTTTCATAATATCTTGCTCTTAATACTTCAGCTTTATTTGAATCTCTAATAAAAATAATACAACTTCTCAGAATATCTAATATAATCTCTTTTTCTAAATGTCGGTGTAGCATTAAAAAAACAACGGATATAAGATTGACAAAAATCAGTTCCTGATATATAATCTGAAACAGGAAGACCTATCAAAAGCAAGATAATAATTTACCAATTCTTTTTTTATACGTGCTAATTTAGGTAAATATTGATATTTAATCCAAACTATTCCTCTCTTATCAAGAAAGGCACCTTTAATCCAAGCATTTTTCAATAGAATTAACCCATGTTTTTACTCAATTCTCCATAATTAATTTCTCTTATAATATATTCTAATTCATCAAGTTTTATTAAACTTTTACTAATTTCATATTTCATTTTCTAGTCATCCCTTTGTATAAATTTTCTAACGATTGCATTGCTTCTTCTGCTTTAGGGTGTCTACAAATATCAGGATGTATTTTTTTACAATTTGTTTATACCATTTATTAGCCTTTTTTTCATCAGTATAAAGATCATAAGACACCTCTAAAAAAATCCATCTGTAATTTCCCATTCAATTCTACAAGATAAAAAAATATTTTGAAATTTCATCTTTAAAAATACATATCCTCCTGTACCTTTGGTAAAATATATTTTTCATACAAAAATTTTTCCAAGAACGTGCAGTTACTTTTTTTTATTTAAAAATCTTTGCAACATTCTCTTTAGCTTCTTTTAAATATTTTAAATTCTTTTTCAAATCTTCAACAGAACTTATATTATAAATATCTTTCATACTGCTCTCCTCATCCAACTTCTTTTCAAAATTTTTATTTATTCAATAAGATCCTGATACTTTCCATCAAAAAAACTTATTATTTTTTTCACCTCTTTTCTAGCATCTTTTCTAAAAATCTCATTTTTCAACAACAATTTTTATTTTATTTAAGTGAAACATACTCTTTAAAAACTCATATTTCTATATTTTAATTATACCATATAAAAAAACATATTTCAAAAATTAAAAAAATATTTAATAAATATTCAAAACTTATTATTTCAAGACTAGGTAACACCATTATTATTAAAAAAATTAAATATAAAGTTAGGAAAATTTATCTTCAAAAAACAAGATTTTTTTAATAATTTTTAAATTAGGCCAAGAAAAAAATAACTAAAAAGAATTTTTAGGAAATCGAAGATAATAAAACTTCAAACTTCTTTTAAACAAAATCTGTCGACCTGTAATAACACTAAAAAGCTGGGACATCGACAGATTTTTTTGTAATATCGATTTTTATTGGATTTTTTTGATTGTTTTATAAAAAGATAAAAAGAAATTCTTGATAAAAAAATATGAAAAATATTGGTATCGACAAAAAAATGAGGAAAAAGTGGTATACTATATAAGTAGTTTGAGAAATATAAGAATTTAATAGGAACATTTTGTATTAGTAAAGAGTGCCAAAAAAACACATTGTTTTTTTGACAAGATTTTTATTTAATAGGAACATTTTGTATTGTAAAGAATGTCAAACTTTGTGCTAGAATGTCTTTAAAAATTGATTTAATAGGAACATTTTTGTATTGTAAAAGCGATTCCTGAATTTGTTTTTACTTCTTCATCATTATTAATTTAATAGGAACATTTTTGTATTGTAAAGAAAAAAATAATATTATTGACAGAGCAAAAGTCAAATATAATTTAATAGGAACATTTTGTATTGTAAAGTTAACGGATAATGTGACAGTAAAACAAGCTATAAAAAAATTTAATAGGAACATTTTTGTATTGTAAAGAAATTCTTTTCACTTTTATTTCGTAATATCCCATTTATTTAATAGGAACATTTTTGTATTGTAAAGAATTTTAGTAAAAGATTAATAAACAAATATAATTTATGATTTTTTTCAATAAAATTTTATATAAAAATTAAACATAAAAAAATAAAAAAATGATATATTATTGAAATTTTTTTAAATAACTAAAAAAATTGAAATGTAAAGGAGAAAAAAATGATTAGAATAAATAATATAAAAAAATGCCTGTAAAAACATAATGAAAATGATTTAAAAACAGTTTACAAACTTTACAAAAATTAATGAAAAATGAAGTAAAGTCTTTTTGAAATTGCAGGGCAGGCAATTGATGCGAGAAAAAAATAATGTTGTATTTGTTTATGCGGTGGATATTTCCTTTAAATTTGATGAAGAAATGGAAAAAGAAAAAGATTTGAAAGTGTGAAAAAAATGTTAGAAAAATTGAGAAAAAAACCTTATTTTACAGAGAAAGTTGAGAGTTTTACAGAAAATGAAAGTGTAAAGCGTCCTGTTGTCGTTGGGAGCGGACCTGCGGGAATTTTTGCTGGGCTTGTGCTTGCTGAAGCGGGATTAAAGCCAGTTATTATTGAGCAGGGGAAAAGTGTGGATGAACGGGAAAAGGATGTCTATAATTTTTTTAAAAACTGGGAAATTAGATAAGTATTCAAATGTGCAGTTTGGGGAAGGCGGTGCTGGAACGTTTTCAGATGGAAAATTGAATACGAATACAAATAATTTTAGGATTCAAAAGGTTTATGATGAATTAATTCTTGCTGGAGCTGATCCAAAAATTAACTATATGTCAAAGCCGCATATTGGAACTGATAAATTAATTGAAATAATGCGTAAAATCAGACATAAGATTGAGAGTCTTGGTGGAGAATATAGATTTAGTACAAAAATTAATAAAAAGTAAATTATGAAAAAAATCTGATTCGGAAAACAAAAAAATAAAAAAAGTATTTTTAGTTGAGAATGTTGAAAGTTCCGATGAAAAATAAAACTTATGAAATTCCAGCTAATATTGTAATTCTTGCAATTGGTCATAGTGCGAGAGATACTTTCTTTATGTTAAATGAGGAAAAATGTTGCGATGGAGCGAAAAACTTTTTCAGTTGGAGTTAGGATTGAGCATCTTCAAAGTATGATAAATCATTCTCAATATGGAAAATTTGCCAATAAATTGCCGGCTGCAGAATATAAATTGAATGTTAAGACAAGCAATGGGCGGGGAGTTTATACGTTTTGCATGTGTCCAGGCGGAGTTGTTGTGCCGTCTTCAAGCGAGGAAGGCCGTCTTGTTGTAAATGGGATGAGTTATTCTCAAAGGGATTTGGAAAATGCAAATTCGGCGATTTTAGTAAATGTATTTCCTGAAGATTTTCCTGGAGAAAGTGTTCTGGCTGGAGTGGAATTTCAAAGAAGATTGGAGGAAAAGGCTTTTGAACTTGGCGGAAAGAATTATAAGGCTCCAGTCCAGCTGTTTGGGGATTTTGTAAATAATAAAATTTCGACAGAATTGGGGAAAGTAAAACCTAGCTATTTGGCAGGCTACAAATTTGCAAATTTAAATGAAATTTTTCCGCGATACATAAATGATTCTCTAAAAGAGGGAATTAATTTAATGGATAGAAAAATAAAGGGATTTGCCAGTTATGATGCAGTTTTATCGGGAGTGGAAAGCCGCAGTTCATCTCCAGTAAAAATTCCTAGAAATGAAAAATTTTTCTCGAATATTGAAGGGCTTATGCCTTGCGGAGAAGGTGCAGGATATGCTGGCGGGATTATGTCGGCAGCGGTTGATGGGATAAAATGTGCAGAGTATGTAATTAAATATTATCAAAATAACTTATAAAGTGAACTACTCCCGCTTTTAGAAGCGGGAGCTTCTGGGAAGTATCTGCTTTTTGTTAGCCAAATATATTTACTAAGCTCTTCGGACAGTCCCTGCCCTGTCTTCTTTTATTTTCCTAATATTCCAACATCAATTTTCCAATGTTTTTTTATATTCAATGCCGCATTGTAATCTCTATCAATCTCAATTCCACAGCACTCACATTTATAACTTCTTTCTGATAATTTCAGTTCCTCTTTAACGTTTCCACATTTACTGCAAGTTTTCGATGACGGAAACCATTTATCTATCTTCAAAAAAATTGTTTCCCTAAAAAAACATCAGTTTATACTCAAGCATCCTCAAAAACATTCCTCATCCATTATCTCCTACACTTTTTCCCAAAAATTTAATGCCTGGCTCATCCCTTTTCATATTCAAATTCTCAACAACCACAGCATTGTATTCTTCAGACAATTTTTTTCGATAATTTATGCAAAAAAATATCTTCGACAATTTTTTTAATATACTCATGCAATTTTGATATTTTCGCTTTTTTTGCTTATACCAATTTTTTTAGAAAAATTTCACTTTTTCTCGATAATGATTTCTGTAATTTTTTTCAATTTTTTTCTCCAATATCCTAAAAATATTTTGGATAATCAGCTCTTTGGTTTTCAGAACTGACAAATAATTCAGGTATTGAGAAATCAAGTCCAATTACTTTATCATTACTAGCTACCTTTTTGAATTTCCTTTCCAAATTCCGTCAAAATAGAAACATAGTAATTTCCATTACTGTTTATCAATGTTACTGACTTTATCTTGTAATCCTTCGGTATTTCTCTATGATATTTTAATTTTATTCTTTTTAGATTTGAACCTTAGAAACTTCGCTCTCTTTTGAAAGAAATTCGTAAACGATCGTCTTACATTCAATTGAGCATTTGAAAGTGCCAGGCTGTCCACTTCTTTTTAAAAAATTGATTTTCACTTTTCAAACTGGCAGGTGTAATTATTTTTATTTTTTTTCCAGTTTCTTCATAAATTTTATTAGCGATACACAAAAATCGTATTGTAAACAAAACGAACACATCCAAAAAGTCTTATTTATCAATAATTCCTGCTCCTTATTTGGATAAATTCTGTATTTGAATGCTAAATTATATTTCATGAAATTACACATCCTTTTGATTTTGAATATTATTTTTTTAATTATTTCTTTAGAAATTTTTATTATTTATAACTTCTCTTCGGTATTTCATACAAAAAAATTGTATCATGGATGTATCCTTTTTTTCAATTTTTTTACAAAAAAAGCAATTCATCTCCCACTTGTAGAAAGCCTACGACTTCTTGCTATCTTTTTGTTAAATTATAAATTTCATATATTTTATTAATTTTATAAAAATAATAAAAATAATAGTTCTTAATTTTTAAGAATTGATATTTATGTTAATACAATTACTTATAAGACGTCTTCTATTTAAAAAAATAAAAAAATTAATATATTATTCTTTATTCTTTTGAAAAAAATTCCTTTGCCAATTCCTTTAAATAAAAACACATCAAAAATTCCACATAATTCCCGTACCGAATGCATTGCAAGCATCGGAACTCCCAGATCCACTCCATCTATATCCAGATGCGTCGATGAAATCAGATCAAATCGTACTTCCACCAAGTTCATTTGATTCATTTACAAATGGTTGAATTTGTATTTCAGTGCCTTCAATAAGCTGTTTAATTACTGCAATCGAATATCCGTCAGAAGTATATTTTTTTGCTTTGCACTTATTTTTTTATAGAAATCCCTTCGTTTATTTTCCCACGATTTGTAGGATCTGTTTTGCCTAAATGTGCAGGATGTGCCGCATGTGCCGCATCAGCTGATAAAATATATGAACTTTCCAGCATTTGCAAAAAATCCCCTCGGCTAAGCCCAAGAGCCAGCGAAATTCTTTCCAGCGTATTTAACAAATAATTAGAATCTGCCCCTTGCTTTGTAGCACTTCCTATTTCTTCATTATCAAACGCCACAAAAATATTAATTCTATCCTGATTTTCTTCGGCTTCCAAAAGTCCAATCAGCCCTGTATAAACAGAAGCAAGATTATCAATTTTTGGTGATGACATAAATTCTTCATTTGCCCCCAAAAGACATCCTTTTTCAGTCGCATACAAATACAAGTCAAAATCAATTATATCTTCCTTTTTTATTCCAGTTTTCTCTAAAATAACTCTTTCAAGATAACCTTCCCTTTCAAAATTTTTGTTAATAAGTGAAATTACAGGCAAAACATCATTCTGCTTATCAATTTTTACACCATTATTTACTTCCCTGTTTTGATGAATTGCCAGATTTGGTATTGTCAAAAGTGGCTCATCTATCTTAATTTTCACAGTTCTTGGAAAAAATGAATTTTCCCCTTCACAATAACACGTCCAGCAATAGAAAGCGGTCTATCAAACCAAGTGCTTAAAATAGGCCCTCCATAAACTTCCGTATTTCAATCTCACTACATTTTCTGTGACTATTTCAGGACTAGGCTTTATTCTAAAACAAGGAGAATCTGTATGTGCCCCAAATATTTTAAATCCATTTTTTTCACATCAAAATCCTCTCCAACCGTAAAAGGCAATTATAGTGGAACTAGATTTTTTTAAAAAAATACTTTCCACCCTTTTTTTAATTTCCCATTTTTCACGTGGCATAATTCTTTCAAACCCATTTTCATCCAAAATATCCGAACAGTTTTTTTCACAACGTGATAAGTACTTGGACTTTCATCGATAAATTCGATAACTTCCCTTTGCAAAACTTTTCACTTCCATCTCAATAAAATTTTTTTCTGTATCTCTTCCAGCTCTCTCGTTGTGTGTATCATCTCTATTCATTCCTCTCAAATACAAATTTAAATTATTTAAAAAAATATTTCCTATTAACAATATTGTACCCCTATAATTTCAGATAATCAAAAAAATTTTTGATATTTTTTTTAAATTTTTTTTCTTTTTTGCGTTATACTATTTCCCATTAAAATAATATAATTGGTATACCTTCTGTTACTCAAAGGGTCAAGACCCTTGCTTCAAGATATTTATTTTATTAAATTCTAAGTTTGTATAGTTATCGAACAGGTCTAATAAATTTGATATATCTTCTACAAGGAATTAAGACTCCTTGTCAGAAACTGTAAAATATAATTTCTATTTTTCAAATGGATTTAGCATTATTTCACTCTTGAAGAATTTCTTTTCTGTCTGAACAGCCATTCCATGGCAGGCTTCATATCATATGCATGTTGCCAAGTATAACGGTGATTCCCATTTTTGTAAACTGTATAATAAATATTATATCCTTCTTCTATTTTACTTTGAACTTCTTTATTTACTTCATCTTGATTTTGTTCAGCATCAACTGTCATTCTTTGAACTTTTGCACCATTTTTTTCCAAATAATCTGATATTTCAGTCAAACTTGGATAAGCTCCGGGATCTCCTTCTGACGCAACAAACCATATATTTTGATTTTTCATTGGTTCTGTTACATTTACATCCCATTTACTCGCAACAATATACGAACCGCCAAATAAATCAGGATATCTTGAATCCAATGAAATAGAAGACATTCCACCCATTGATTGTCCTGTATTGTAAATTCTATCTTTATCTATTGAATATTTTTCAGTTAGACTGTTTATCAATTCAACCGTTCTGTCCAGTTCAGAATATATTCATAATTATCATTTCACTGTTACTACTTCATATTGCGGTGCTAATACAAAACTAGGATGGTTTTTTTCTGCCATTCAGGACTTGCCCAAACTGTAGCACCATTTCCTTGACTTAATGTGTACTTAGTTTCAGAAGATACAGCTCCTGCATCATGCATAAATACTACCATCGGATATTTTTTTAGATGGGATCATAATTTTTAGGCATATACAAATTATATTTCAAAGTCTTCCCATCTTTTCCAGTAAATACAAATTGCTTGAAATCTTCTATTATTAATTGTCTTGTTTTTTTGTTGAAACTTGTTTTTCCTCAGAATTGTAAACTTTTCCATTTACAGTTTTTACACTTCCTGTTTGAGTTACTTCTGCTGTAATTGTTTTTTTAAAGGTTTTGCATCGCCTTTTCCCACCCAACGTCGATCCTTTTTGTCCTGTTGCTTTTTTTCTTTTCCATTTCTTCTTTAGAATGGTCGCTTGCCTGAGCTACCATCGAAGTCTTTTTCAATTCCAAAATTACATATTTTTCCATTTTTTTGATTTTTTTATCATTGCTTTCATTTTTGTTTACTTACATATACTTTTTTTCAATTTCTCTGCCTTCTACTTTATAATCTAAAACAGAAACTGAATTCCCAGCAATTTCTTTATCGTATGTAAGCACAACTGCTGATAATTTCTCTCCATCTCCAAACACTTCTGTTATCGCTTCCACATTTTTTTAATATTACCTGCAAAAGACAAACTTGCAATTCCCTAATAATCCTATCATCATATTTTCTTTTATCATCGCTTTTCCTCCAATTTATTTTTTTGTTAAATTAATTTTATCAATTTAATGTGTCATATTTACGACTATTTCCTTTAATTTTTTTCTTTGTCTATCTTTTTTTAAAGTTTAGCAGAAAAAAAGCAAATATTAATAAAAAAACTGGATTTTACTCCAGCTCTTTTCATAATTCAAAATTTTCCAGCAAATAAAAAAATTAAAAAAATCCCTTTTTCCTTAAATACTTTAGTTAATTTCCCGTAGGTATCCGCTTCAGCTGCAACCAATGGCAATCGCACTATATCATTATCCAATTTTCCAAGTATTTTCATAGCTGCCTTTACAGTTACAGGATTTCCTTCAACAAACATATTTCTGCTTACATCGTATAATTTCGTATGAAGTTCAAATGCCTTATCAAAATTTTTGTTTAAGAATGAACTAATCAAGTCGCTCATTTCCTGTGGCATTATATTAGCAACTACTGAAACTACTCCTTTTGCTCCAATCGAAAGCATTGGCAAGATTAGATGATCTTCTCCTGACAAGATTTCAATTTTATCTCCACATAAATCTTGGATTTTTATCATTTGTTCCAAACTTCCTGTTGCTTCCTTTACAGCCACAATTTCAGGCAGTTCAGCCAATCTTGCAATAGTTTCTGCTTCAATGTTTGTTCCAGTTCTTCCTGGCACATTATAAAGCATTACAGGAAATTTTGCCTCTTTTGCAATTGTTTTATAATGTTCATAAAGCCCTCTTTGGCTAGGTTTGTTATAATATGGGCAAGTGCTTAATGCCGCATCTGCTCCCAGCTCTTTTGCATATTTTGTCAATTCTACTGCTCTTGCTGTATTATTTGAACCTGCTCCTGCAATTACCTGTATTCTTCCCTTCACTTCTTCCACAACTATTTTTTTATCACTTTTTTTCATGTTCTGCAAATGTTAGTGTTGGAGCTTCTCCAGTCGTTCCACAAGGCACAATTCCAGCTGTTCCCATTTTCAATGTGATAATTTACCAGTTCTCTCAATTTATCTTCATCTAATTCCGTTCCATTATTTTTTTAAACGGTGTAATTAAAGCTACGTAAGATCCTTCAAATTTCATTTTTTTCCTTCTTTCCTTTAATTTTTACTTTAATTTATAATTTTTATTTGAAACTCATATTTTTCAATAAATTTTATCATTTAATACTAGAAATAATAAAAAAATTATCTTTGAAACTTTATATAATCCTTCAGCAATTTTTTTCACTAGATCCAGTCATAAAAGCATCATTTTCTCCACCTTCATATTCAATAACAAGCTGTCCGCCAGGTACTTTTTACATTTACCTTATCATCTACAAAAGCCAAAAAGTTCTAGCAAGCACTGCTGAAGCTGTTGCACCTGTTCCGCAAGCCAATGTTCTTCCTGCTCCACGTTCCCAAGTAATTACTTCCATTCGCTTTCTGTCATACACTTTCACAAAATTTACATTAACTTTTTTTAGGAAATAAATCAGTATAATTTTTCAATTTTTTTCCCAATTTCATCAATATCATAATCACTAAAGTCATTTACAAATATTACAGAATGGTCAGTTCCCATAAAGATATACGAAATTTCAATTTCTTTTCCATCAATGTTTATTTTTTTCTCGCAAAAAAACTGCTCTTTTTCTGTATTTATCAATTCTTTTATGTTAAAAATAGGTTTTCCCATATTTACTCTTGCAGAAAAAAATCATCCTTTTCCTCATCATAATTCACCCTTATTGTCAAATCTCCAGGAACTGTCTTCACAACAAATTCATTTCCATCGACTAAATGATTATTTACAAGATAATGTGAAAAAAACATCTTATTCCATTTCCACACATAGGCGCCTGACTTCCATCTGCATTAAAGAAAAAAACATAAACGGCATACTTGCCACATATTTTAAAAATAATCAGTCCATCTGCACCTATTCCAAAATGTCTATTGCAAACTTGGCTTGCAAACTCTCCATATTCAGGTATTCCCTTTTCAATCAGCTCTTTTTCGCTAACAATAACAAAAATCATTCCCTGCACCCTGATATTTCTCAAATTTTAACATTTCAAACCTCCATTAATTTTTTTATTTTTTTCTTCTCCTGCAACTTTCCAGCTGTTTTTACAACAAATTTTTCTTGATAGGAATCTAGTCCCAAAAACTGCAATCCTATTGAAAAATTCCAGGAATTATAACCACTTTTCCTTCTGAAACTCTTTATACCCAATTTCAGCCACTTTCTTCGCAGTCATAACTTTCAATCTCTCAAACAGCGAACTTTCCTCCAAATTGCTGCTCTTCTCAAAGCCAGTATCTGTCGGTCCAGGACAAAGTGCCGATATTCTAATATTTTTTCCTCGAACATCATTTCTCACTTCTTCCCTAACTGCTTCCGTAAACGACTGCACAAAAGGCTTTACTTGCATAATACGTACTCATTAAAGGCACCTGGCATAAAAAGCTGCAATTGAAGACACATTTAATATCCCGCCATTTCCATCCTTTAGCATATCATTTAAAAAAACAGTCTTGTCAATTCTACAACTGCCTTTATATTCAAGTTTATCATCGCATCATTTCTTTTCATTGTTTCTTCATCAAATTCAGAAAATTTCCCATAAATCCCAACTCCAGCATTATTCACGAGTACATTTATTTTCAATTTTTCAGATTTCACTTGATTATAAAGCCCTTTCAGCCGCATTTTCCAACGACAAATCATTTTTCAATTACAGTTATTTTGATATTTTTTTAGAAATTTCCTCAAAAAAATCTCTTTTTTTAAAAATTTCCAGCTTATCTTTATTTCGTGCCACAACAACCAGATTATGCCCGTTTTTTTGCATAAATTTTAGCAAGTTCATAGCCAATTCCGCTGCTTGCTCCTGTTATTAAAAACCGTTTCCATAAAAAAATTCCCTTTTTTTATATTAAACCCAATCCTGTAAAAAGATATTTCAGTAGACCTGCTCGACAACTAAATTTTTTTCCATAAGAGTTCAAGAATCCTTGCTTCAGAATATTTATTTTATCAAATTCTAAATGCACTTAGTTTCCGAATAAGTCCAATAATTTTTATATATCAAATTCTCTAGCAAATAACTCTGCAACTTTTTTTCCCCATAACTTCATCCACAACCAACGAAATACTAATTTCTGAAGTCGAAATTTGGTGGAAAACTTATATCATTTTCAGATAAGATTTTTAAACATTTTTTTGCAGCTACACCAACATTACTAATTAATCCAATTCCTACAATTGAAACTTTTTGTAACATATTGGTTTATTATAAATGATGTCTTTGAAAATTCAGCTTCTATTTCTTTTCCAATTTTTTTCAAGTGCTGCTATATCAGTTTTTTTGGACAAGTAAACGCAAAACTTCCGTGATGGCTAGTTACATCATTTTGACTTATCATATCAATATTTATTCCATTTGCTTCAGCTTTTTCAAAAAAATCTCATATACATTTTGTGCATTTGTAGGAATTTCTTCCACGTTTACCATTAATACATTTTCATTTATCGACACTCCAGTTATTACTTTTTCTTCCATTTCTTTAATCTCCTTTATTTTTTGAATTGAAGTTATAATCGTTCCATTTTTTTCACCTAATGATTTTCCAACATAGATTTCTACTCCATATTTCCCACCAAGTTCAACAGCTCTAGGCTCCATTACTCCAGCCCCTAAATAAGCCAATTCCATCATTTCATCATAAGAAATATATGGCAATTTTTTCGCATCGCTATACACTCTCGGATCAATTGAATAAATTCCATCAACATCCGTATAAATCTCACATTTTCCTCCCAAAGCTGCCGCAAGTGCAACTGCAGAAGTATCAGAACCTCCACGCCCCAAAGTAGTTACATCTCCATCTTTATTAACTCCTTGGAATCCAGCTACAACAACGATTTTTCCTTCATTCAAGTGACCTTTTATAACATCACCATTTATATCATCTATTTTATTTTTCATATAATGTCCACTCGTTCTTATTCCTGCTTGAGCCCCTGTCAATGAAATCGCTTCATATCCCAATGTTTTCAACGCAATACTTAAAAGCGAAATTGTTTGTTGCTCTCCAGTCGACATCAATCTATCCATTTCCCTAGAATCTGGATTTTCAGTAATTTCATGAGCCAATTTAATTAATGCATCAGTTGTTTTCCCCATAGCCGAAACTACTACAACTACATCATTTCCTGAATCCTTTACGCTACCTAAATATTTAGCGATATTCATAATTTTTTCAGTTGTGGCAACCGAAGTACCACCATATTTATGCACGATAATCACAATAAATACACCTTCTCTTTTTTTTTATTTTTTTTAATCTTTTTACTTATAATTCAAAAATTTCATCATTTCTCAATAAATCTTCATAAGATTCTCTTCTAACAGCAACTTTTGCTTTACCATCTTTTACAAATACAACTCCTGGCGTAACCATTCTATTGTAGTGGCTTGACATTGTATAACAGTAAGCTCCTGTCGTACCAACTGCAATTATATCTCCAATTTTAGTTGATTTTGGCAATTTTCCTTTATCTATGATAATGTCTCCTGATTCACAAAGTTTCCCAGCAAGAGTGACTTCTCTTGTGTCAGTATCATTCGGATTATTTGCTACACAAGCCTCATATTCAGCTTGATAAAGTGCAGTTCTTATATTATCTGACATTCCTCCATCAATAAACACATAAGTTTTTCCACCAACAGTTTCTTTAATTCCACCAACTTCATACAAAGTAGTTCCCGCATTCCCGACAATACTTCTTCCTGGCTCAATACAAAGTTCTTTAAATCCAATTTGATATTTAATTTCCATTGCTTCAGTATAAGTTATAATTTCGCTAAGCACTTCTTCTATTGGTTTAGGATCATCTCCATTTTTGTAATAAACTCCAAATCCTCCACCCATATTTACTGTGTGAACTACAATTCCTAATTCTTTTTTTCAATCTATCCAAATATTTGAAAAATTTCATCTAACGCAAAAAATAAAGAATGCTGATTGGAATATTTGCGAACCAATATGCGTATGGAACCCTTTAAATTCAATATATGGACTATCATTCAATCTTTTTACAATATCAATCAAATTTTCTTGGAAAAGTGAAATCCCAAATTTCGATGTAAGTCCTGAAGTTTTTATATAATGATGCGTATGTGCTTCAATCCCTGGATCAATTCTCACTAAAACCGCTTGTTTCTTACCTTTTTCCTTACAAACTTTTTCAATCTTAGCAATCTCATCTTCATTATCTACAACAATCGTATCAATCCCATATTCAACAGCCATTTCAATCTCATTTACCAATTTATTATTCCCATGCAAATGCACTCTTTTCATTGGAAATCCTGCCTTATGTGCCGTATACAATTCTCCACCAGACACAACATCTAAATCCAATCCTTTAGATTCAACCAATTTAATCATCCCAGTTGTCAAAAACGCTTTCCCTGCATAAGCTATTCTCGTTTTTAAATCTCGTAGACTGAAAAGCCTCTTTCATTTTATCAATAGTCGTTTCAATCAATTCCTGATCCATTACATAAAGTGGCGTTTTAAACTCTTTTGCCAATTCAATCGTATCAACTCCTCCTATTGATAAATTCCCTTTTTTTCATTAATTTTTGCCGTTCCAAATAATTTCATATTTTCACAAATTTTCCTTTCCTAAAAAAATTTCTTCTGTAAATTTTTTTCTACAAATAAAAAAATGCTGACAACGAACATCAGCATATAAAATTATATAATCTAAAATCAAAATCACATTTATATATCTGACAGCTCACCATTACACATTATAATGACAGTCCTATAGATATTCTCCATAGACCCAGTAGCAAAGTTCGTCACTCTTTGTACTTCGGCGATTTCCCCTTTTCAAGTTATTTCATCGAATTGACCTTCTCCATAAATCTACTCTTAAAAAACCGCACCTCTATCTTGTTTTTACATTATACTAAATTTTTTTCTTGATTTGTAAACACCTTTAAAAAAATTTTTTTTATATTATTTTTAGATCTTTTTGTTGAACTCCACTTGATAATACACCTATTTTAAGTTTATCCGTAAGACATCTCCAAACATTATAATATATAATTTTACGTTATTATTATTTCCTTAAAAAGATATTCAACAAAAATCCCAAGTCATAGAAACAGAAAAATTCCCAAAAGAAATAAATTTTTTTCTATATTTGAATTCAAATTTTTACTAACCAAACTAAACAAAAGAAAAATCATAAGAAAAAATATTTTAAAATTTCTCAAAAAAAGTGCTATAATAATAAGATACGATAATTTTTTAAAGAAAGGAGAAAGGAAAAAAGAAAATGAAAACAATATTCAAAACCCAATCTAATGAAGAACGCCGTGAAATGATCTTAAACGGAAAAGTTATAAATACTCTGCTTTTCCTATCCATCCCAACATTGCTGGTTGGTATTATTCAGGCACTCATTCCACTTTCTGACAGCTTATTCCTAAATAGGCTTACAAGCGTTGAAGTGGCTAGTTCTGTGACATTTAGCCAGCCTGTGCTGAATATTATGATTGCATTGTCGCAGGGGCTTGGAGTGGCTACTCTTGTTATGCTTGGAAGGCTTTATGGGAAAGGAAGAATGCTGGCTGTAAAGGAAACGATGCTGCAGATTTTTGTTTTCAGCTTTGTTATTGGACTTTTTATAATTCCAGTCTGTATATTTTCAGCCTTTATAATTTCCAAATATACAACTGCTGAAATTCGTGACAATGTCTATATTTACATTGCCCTGTATTCACTTGTAATGCCCTTCGTATTTTTGGCTGCAATTTATAATTCATCGAAAAATGCGATTGGTCGACCTGAAGTTACATTTATTAGAATTTTTTTATTATTAATTTTAAAAATAATTTTTAATTCAATTTTTCTATATGTTTTAAAAATGGGAATTGTAGGTGCAGTAATGGCTTCGCTTTTTTCCTATATTGTTATTACAATCTGGATGTTTTACGATTTATTTTTAAAAAGTGGAGATGTCAAGCTGGATTTAAGAAATTATTCAATGAAACTGCCTATAATAAAAAGACTTCTAAATATCGGCTTTCCAGCAATGCTAAACTATGCCTTCCTGTATCTTGGATTTTTCCTTATAAACAAGGAAATGGAAAAATTCGGCGCAATCGCCCTAAATGCACAAGGAATTGCCTCTAACATCAATGCAATCTGCTTTATTTTGCCATCTTCAATCGGAACTACAGTTTCCTCAATGATTAGCATAAATATGGGAACTGGGAATGTGAAAAAGTCTAAAGATGTGTTCAAAATTGGCTGGAGAACAGGAGCCATACTTTTCTATTTTAACAATTATCTTAATTTTACCAATTTCAATGCCTCTTGTACTCACTTTTACAAAAGTTTCAAAAGTTATTGAGATTGCCGACAAGGCTTTGCACATTTATACATATTCGGTAATTGGATTTAGCATTTTTATGATCTCACAAGGAGTTTTTATAGCACTTGGAAGAACAAAAGTGCCTTTTAATTATGTCTATTTTAAGAATATGGCTATTAAGGTACATTTTTATTCTGGTAACTCAAAAAAATATCTTGGACTTTACTCAATTTTCTGGGGAAATTTATTTTCAAATACACTGGCAGGATTAATCTTCTTTATTTCTGTAAAAAGCATTGACTGGACAAAAGATTTTTAAAAAAATAAAGGAAGCAATAATTATATAAATTCACAAAAAAATCTCTAGATAAGTAAGAATTTTTCTTGCTTAAATAGAGATTTTTTTATTAATCTGAGATTAAAACTATTTTACAACATTCAATACAAGTGTTTCTCCAGCTACTGCTTTTTCCAGATTCAACTGGGTTTAATGAACTGTAGTCATCACTATTTGAAATTATTACTGGTGTAATAATTGATTTTGCATTTGCTTTTAGAAGTCGTAATCATATTTAACAATTGGATCTCCTGCTTTTTACTACTGCTCCTTCTTCTGCAATTCTTTTCAAATCCTTTTTCCTTCAAGTTTAACTGTGTCCATTCCAAGGTGCACGAAAATTTCGATTCCAGCAGGTGTTACAATACTAAAAGCATGGTTAGTATCAAATATTTTTTCTATTCTTCCAGAAGCTGGTGCAACCATCACACCTGATGCAGTTGGTTCAATTGCAATTCCATCTCCTATCATTTTTTGTGCAAAAACTTCATCAGGCACTTCTGACAAAGGCATTAAATTTCCTGAAATAGGAGCTATTACTTTCCCATCAAATTCTTTTTTAACTTCTTCACCTTTGTTACCTTTTTTGAATAAATCAAATAATCCCATTTTAATTCCTCCAATTTATTTATTTATATTTTAATTATCTCATTTTAATGTTACCACATATAATCAAATTAGTCAAATTTTTTTCTTTTTAATAATAAAGAAAAAAATTTAGAAATAATTATTAAATATTACAATAATGTTTCTTCAACTATTATTTTTACAGTAATTTACCTATAACTTACTCTTTCAAAAATAATTAATCAACTAATACTGGATTAAAATCTTCAACCCAAGGCAATCCAAATTTATTTAATGCATCCATAAATGGATCTGGATTCATTTCTTCTACATTAAACACTCCTGGTTTTTTCCATTCTCCAGTAAGCACCATTGCAGCCCCAATCATCGCTGGAACGCCTGTTGTATAGGAAATCGCTTGTGAACTGACTTCCTTATAGCATTCTTGATGGTCACACACATTATAAACATAGTAAGTTTTTTCAACCCCATCTTTTTTACCTCTAAAAATATTTCCGATATTAGTTTTACCTTTTGTTCTAGGCCCAAGCGAAGCTGGATCAGGCAATACTGCCGTCAGAAATTGTAATGGCACAATTTGTTTTCCTTCAAATTCTATCGGTTCAATCGAAGTCATTCCAACATTTTCAAGCACTTTCAAATGAGTCAGGTAACTTTGTCCAAAAAGTCATAAAAAAATCTGATTCTTTTAATTCCTTTAATATTTACAGCAAGCGATTCTAATTCTTCGTGGTGCAATAAATACATATCTTTTTCACCAATTTGCGGAAAATTATATACTCTTTTAATTTCCATAGGTTCTGTTTCCACCCATTTTCCATCTTCCCAGTAGCTTCCATTAGCAGTAACTTCCCTAATATTAATTTCAGGATTAAAATTTGTCGCAAATGGATAACCGTGATCTCCAGCATTTGCATCAAGAATATCAATGTAATTTATTTCATCAAAATAATGCTTTTGTGCATAAGCTGAAAACACTCCTGTAACACCTGGATCAAATCCGCTTCCCAAAATAGCCGTAATTCCAGCCTTTTCAAATTTTTCCTTATAAGCCCATTGCCATTTATACTCAAATTTGGCAGTATCCAATGGCTCATAATTCGCTGTATCCAAATAGTCAGTCTTAGTTTCCAGACAAGCATCCATAATCGTCAAGTCTTGATACGGCAACGCTACATTTATTACAATATCAGGCTTATATTCATTAATCAATGCCACCAGTTCAGGCACATTATTAGCATCCACTTGTGCAGTCTGAATCTCAATCCTTCCAGCATACTTGCTTTTTTCAATTCTTTCTTTAATTTCATCACATTTCGCCTTCGTACGGCTAGCTATCATAATCGAACTAAATACTTCTGAATTTTGTGCACATTTATGGCAAACTACATTCGATACTCCTCCAGCTCCAATTACTAATGCTTTTTTTCCATTATTTTCGCCTCCTCAAATTTATTTTTATTTATTTTAAATTCAATTTATAAATTATTTCTCATTAATATTATACTTTAAAATTTTTTTATTCTGTAAATTATTTTTACTTTTTTTGTTACGTTTGGCTTGACAATACACCCATTTTTTTAAAAAATTTATTTAAAAGTCCAATAAAATCCTTTAATTATAACATTTAGAACAATTTAAAAAATATAAAAAAAGAACAGTAAAGTTATATTCCCTACTGCTCTTAAATTTTAAAAAAATTCTAATTAAGCGGTTTTTTTAAACAGCAAATACACCATTATCTATTTAAATAATTCATTAATTTTTCTGAATCGTATAATCCACATCATTTTTTTAAAAAGTAAAATCAACAATACTTGTCCCTACAATTACTCCATCCGCATATTTTTCTCATTGTATTGACATTGTCGTTATTTTTTATTCCAAATCCCAAAGACACTGGCAAATCTGAAACTTTTCTTATTTCCTTGATAAATGATTCCAAACGTGGTAAATCAACCTGTTTTGAACCTGTTACTCCTAACGAACCGATTGCATAAATGAAGCCATCTCCTTGGGAAACGATTTTTTTTATTCTATTTCCAGAAGTAACGCTTACAAGCGGAATAAGAGCAATTTCATTTTCCCGTAATTTTTCTGACATTTCAAAGGCTTCCTCATAAGGCAGATCCGGGATGATTAACCCTTTAATATTGGCTTTTTTACACTTTTTAATAAATTCGTCAATTCCATAGGCAAATATTAGATTGTAATAAATCAAAAAGATCAAAGGCTTTTGAAATATCGTCTTTTATTTCAGTTAGCAAATCAAATACGGTATCAGTAGTAACTCCAGCTTCTGAAGCTAGAAATGATGCATGCGAAATTAATTTTCCATCAGCTAACGGATCTGAATATGGAATACCAACTTCTAGCATATCAAGGGCCGTGTTATCTAAATTTTGTAAAAATTGCTTTGTAAAATCAACACTTGGAAAACCTGCAACAATGTAGCCAATATTTACTTTTTTTCTTTTTCCTTAAAAAAATATCAATAATTTTTTTACTCATTTTCAAAACCTCCATTTAACTCATAAATTCCATTTTTCTCCGCCACTTTCCTTATCTTTTTAATACAGAAAAAAACAGTATGCATATCCTTATCTCCACGTCCAGACACGTTTACAACGATAGTTTCCCTCTTGTCTTTAGAAAGTGCAGGACATAATTTTTCAAGATATGCTAAAGCATGTGAACTTTCAATCGCTGGAATAATTCCTTCTTTTCTTGTAACAAGCATTAGTGCCTTCATCGCCTCATCATCGGTAACTGGTGCATAAATTGCCCTTTTTGTGTCAAACAGATGCGAATGTTCAGGACCTACTCCTGGATAGTCAAGTCCAGCGGAAATTGAATGAACTGGACTTATTTGCCCATATTTATTTTGCAACACATAAGTTTTCATTCCGTGAATAATTCCAGGTTTTCCAAGCGTCAATGTGGCAGCATGCATATCTGTGTCAATTCCATAACCTCCAGCTTCCACTCCATAAAGTTTAGTTGAATTATCATTTATAAATGCGCTAAAAATCCCAATTGCATTACTTCCGCCACCAACACACGCAATAACATGGTCAGCATGTTTTCCAAGAGCTTCAAGCTGCGCCTTTGTTTCATAACCAATAATTGACTGAAAATCACGTACAATTGTTGGATATGGATGAGGCCCTACAACTGAACCGATTACATAAAATACAGTTTCTATTTCAGCAACCCAAGACTGAATAGCCGCTGTTGTCGCTTCTTTTAATGTTTTCAGCCCATCTTCAATTGAAATAACTCTCGCACCTAAAAGTTCCATTCTAAACACATTCAGTTTTTGCCGCTCAATGTCAACAGCTCCCATATAAACATCACATTCCAAGCTCTAACAAGGCAGCGGCAGTCGCAGTCGCAACTCCATGCTGTCCAGCCCCAGTTTCAGCAATTACTTTTTTTCTTTCCCATTTTTCTTAGCAAGTAAAACCTGCCCAAGCGCATTGTTAATTTTTATGAGCGCCCGTATGGTTCAAATCCTCTCTTTTCAAGTAAATATCGTGATTATAATATTCACTTAAATTTTTTTGCATAATAAAGCGGAGTTTCACGCCCAACATAATTTTTTTAACAAATCATCAAATTCCTCAAAAAAATTCCTTGTCATTCTTCAATTTTTCATACTCTGCTTCCAGTTCTGCCAAAGCAAACATAGCAGTTTCTGGCACAAATTGCCCACCAAATTGCCCAAAATATGCTTTTTCATTAAAATGTTTATTTCCCATATTTCTTTCCTTTCACATTTATTTTTTTTAAATTATTATTTTCCCTTTTTTTACTAAATTTACAACTTCCTCAACTAATTTTTTTTATTTTTATTATTGACCTCAACTTTACTGTTTACATCCAAAATCGCAGGCTTACATTCAAGCGCCTCACAAATATTTTCAGCCGAAAGCCCTCCAGCCAGCACAAATGAATATTCCTCCAAATCCTTCAAAATATTCCAGTCAAAAACAATCCCATTTCCCCCACGATTTTCTCCCTTCGCATCAAACAACGGATATTCAATATACTGTTTATAATCTGCAATATCTGGAAGTTCATCAGTCACTCCAAAAACCTTCCAAAGTTTAGTTTTAGGCGGAAAATTTTTACGCTTTCTAAAACAGCTTTTCTCATAAAGTTTTTCCAATTTTTTCGTAAGTTCCACACAATATTCCACCGATTCATCCCCATGCAGCTGCACAACATCAATTCCAGTTTCCTTCACGATTTTCACAACATTCTCAATTATCGCATTCACAAACACTCCAACAGTTTTCTTCCCGTGCCTATGCGCAGTCCTAGCAATTTTAGCCGCAAGTTCCGTATCTACCTGCCTTGCACTCTTCGCAAAAATACATCCAAAATAATCAATATCCAAAGTTTTCAATTCATTAATTTCAGTAATGCTCCTAATCCCGCAAATCTTTAATTTAGTAGCATTTTCTGTGAAATCATCAGTTGCCACATTATTTTCTTTTTTCTCCAATTCTTTTCCTTCCATAAATTTATTTTTCTTTCTAAAGAAGCCCCTTCATAAGTGCCTCTCCAATCAGCAGCCCATCCACATTCAATTTTTTTCTGCATATTCCACATCCTCTTTTGACAAAAAAATCCACTTTCACTTACAATAGTCAAATTTTTTTCAAAACATCTCTTGGAATTTCATTTATCAATTTTTTTCCGTAGTTCTAATATCAACTTCAAAAAGTATTCAAATTTCGGTTATTTATCCCCAAAATCTCTAAATTTGGAATCTTCAAAGCCCTTCTTATTTCCTCTTCATCATGAGTTTCTACCAAAACATCCATTTCCAAATCCTGTGCCAGCTTATGAAGCTCCAAAAAGCGTCTTATCATCCAACATTCTCACAATCAGCAAAAATCGCTGAAGCCCCCAAAAAAACTTAGCATGTGCCACCTGGAATGGAGTATAAATAAAATCCTTCCTCAAAATCGGCATTTCTGGAAATTTCTCTTATAATTTTTTTATAAAATCATTCTCTCCTTTAAAAATATTCCTTTTTCCGTCAATATTGAAAAAAAGCCGCAACCCCTTTATCCACATAACTTTGTACCTGTTTTAACAAATCAAAAATCATCTTTCGCAATTTTTTTCCCTTCGATGGAGAAGCCCTCTTGATTTCTCCAATAATCCGTACTCCATCCTGTTTCAATGCCTCTTTTCAACGACGGCTGCTTAAAAAGATTTTAATTCTTCTTCAAGCTGTATATCTCTTTTTTTATTTTTTTATTTTTTTCTAAAAATATTCATGTTTTTTTCCTTTCAATAAAAATATAATTTTATCAATAAACTTAATAAAAAAATTCCCAACACGATTACATGTGTAAAAAAATTATTATTTTTTTAATTTAATTTTATATTTTTTTCTTTTTTTCTTTATCTTTAATTCTATTTATTTTTTTCAAGCTTTTTTTAAAAACTGAAGTATATAATTATTATTTTAAATAAAATCCAACTTATAGGAAGATTCCAAAAATCTATTTTTTTAATCGTATTATTAGGAGATCAGGCAAAATCCATAAAGGATCTACTGGAGTATAAAAATAAAAAGATAATTATAGATATTATGTCAGGCGCTATAAAAATACCTCAAACATTTTTTTCTTTATATAAAGTTTTTATCATCATCTAAATCCCACTTCCAAAAAAATTATCTCACATAGTTTTCATAAAACTCATAAACCTTCCCACTCTCAATCGCTTCCAAAATCATTTCTTTCGCCTTCGCAGGATGGTCCACTACATTCGCAGTATAAAGCCCAAACATCGCATTTAACACAACTATATCGAATTTTGCAGATTTTTCTTCACCTTTTAATATTCTCTTTAAAATTTCAGCATTTTCCTCTGGAGTTCCACCTTCGATTTCAGAATGAAAAGCTCTTTTAAATCCAAAACTCTCAGGAGAAATTGTATATTCAAGAATTTGATCTCCTTTTACTTCGATAATTTTTGTATCGTCGCAAATTGTAATTTCATCAAGTCCATCATTTCCACGCACAACCAACGCATGCTCTCTTCCCAATAATTGCAATGTTTCAGCATACAATCTGTGAACAGGTTCATGGTAAAGTCCAACTAACTGATATTTCAACTTTGTATTTGGATGAAGAAGTGGACCTAAAATGTTAAAAACAGTTCTTATTCCAAGACGGCTTCTAACTTCTCGTACTTCTCCAACTAATTTGTGAAAAAATGGGGCATGAAAGAAAGCAAGATTTTTTTTGTGCAGCTTTTCAATTTGGGTTGCCAGTGATTTTTCAAGTGGTACTCCTAATTTATCAAGTACATCGCTACTTCCACTTTTGCTGGAAATTGCACGGTTTCCATGTTTTGCGACAGTTACTCCCATTGCTCCCAGAATAAATGCGACAGCTGTTGAAATATTTATTGTCTTGAATCCATCACCACCAGTTCCGCAGACATCAATCATTGGAGTTTCATCTTCAAAAGTTGTGCTGTATTCTAAAATATTATTTACAAAAGCAGTTAATGATTCTGGATAAAGGCTTTTTTCTGAAATTAGCACAAGCAATGCTCCAAGCTGTACAATATCATAACTTTTATCATCAATAATTTTACAGATTTCTAAAAATCAGTATCTGTCAATGCAATATTTTCCTGTAATTTTTTTTCAAATATTTATCCATGTTTTCAAAGTTTCCTTTCTTTTTACTATTTTTCAAAAATTTTTTTATTGTTTTGCAAATTTTCTGAAACTTCAATATTTAAAAAGTTTCGTATCATATTTTTTTCCATATTCTGTAAAAAAATGATTCTGGATGAAACTGTATTCCAAAAAAATATTTTTTTACTTTTTGTGTTTCACAGCCATCGTAATCCCATCTTCAGACCTTGCCGTAACTTCAAGCTCTTCTGGAATATTGTCAACATAAAGCGAATGATACCTCATGACTTTAAATTTTTTTTGGCAAGTTTTTTTAAATAACACAGAATTTTCCGATAAAACTGTAATTTCTGAAGTCTTACCATGCAACGGATTTTCAAGCCTTCTTATTTCTCCACCAAAATTCATCCCAATTGCCTGATGCCCAAGGCAAATCCCCAAAATTGGAATATTCCCCAGTTCATCAATATTATTTAAAATTTCAAGGCAAATTCCGCTATCTTTCGGATGTTTTTGGATCTGGAGAAAAGATTATTTTATCAGGATTCATTTTTTTTATATCATCAATTGTAATTGCATCATTTCTCACAGTAATTACTTCATCGTCAGTCATTTCCTTCAAATATTGCTCAACATTAAAAAAACAAACGAGTCGTAATTGTCAATCATTAAAAATCATTTATTTCACATCCTTCCCTTTTTTTCATTTTTTTCTTTTCCTTATTTTTTTAACCTTTTCAATTTCTTTTTCTTCTTTACAAAATTTCTTAAAAAAATATTTAGTACAGATGCTCTTTTATGGCAAATTTCATCATATTCCTTTTCCTTTACCGAATCAAACACAATTCCAGCCCCAGCCTGAATAAACACATTTCTAACCTTGTCAACCTTATTCAAGTCATAATTTTTATTTTCAAAAAATGCAGTTCTAATAATAATCGCAAGTTGAACATCCCCATTAAATCTTAAAAATCCGATTCCTCCCGCATAAACATTTCTCTTAAATACTTCTAGTTCTGAAATAATCTGCATAGCACGGATCTTGGGCGATCCAGAAAGTGTTCCCGCTGGAAGAGCTTGAGCAATAACTTCAAATATCGACACATCCTTTCGCTTTTTCCCATAAACATCAGTCACAATGTGCATTACATGCTCATAATTCTTAATATGCATAAGGTTTTTCACAACAACTGAGCCACTTTCAGCAAATTTTCCAATATCATTTCGAGCCAAATCAACAAGCATTCTATGTTCAGCACATTCCTTTTCATCATTTAATAAGTCATTTGCTAAAAATGCGTCTTCATTGGCGTCTTTTCCTCTTGGGCGAGTTCCAGCAATAGGAGCGATATAAATATTATCTGATGAAATATCAACTAATATTTCGGGGCTTGAACCAACAATATCTCCATATTTTGTAGGAAAATGATACATATACGGACTAGGATTAGCCTTTGACAATTTTTCATAAAAATCAAGAGAATCCATATTTGTCGCAAGTTTCAACTGTTCGCTTAGCACAACCTGAAAAATATCCCCAGCCTTGATATATTCCTTCGCTTTTTCAAGAATGCCGTAAAAATGTGATCTTTCCTCATCAAAATCTGTTTTTATATCATAAAGCAATTCACTATTTTTCAGTTCTTTTTCTCAATTTCATCATTCAAAAAAATAAAAAAATACTTTTTTCATCCCCATAAAATGAATATTCCTTGCTAGTCTTTGAATAATGCAAATAAGCCTTCGCATTGGCAAAAAAATAAACTGCGGAAACTTAAACTGCTCCTTTTTCTATCTTCTCAATATTCTCAAAAAAATGTATCGACTCATAGGCAAATGTCCCAAATAGCCCTGCAAACGGAGCAACCTTTTTTTTGCTTCACAAAAAGAATTATAAATTTTCTTTAAGGAATCATAGCTATATTCATTAGAATCGAAATATTCACAATCAATTCCAATAATAACTTGCCGTTCATCTTCAGCAAAGTAAGAATTATTAAACTTTTTGTCTGATAATTGAATAATAATAAGTAGGTTTGTTTATCAACATAAAAATATCTCACTTTCTTTATTTTTTTTCTTTTTTTCGCTTTTTCCCAAAATTTGTTGAAATTTATAAAAAAATTCTCTCAAATCGTTTTACCGACTAAGAGAACTGAATAAAAATAAAAGCATTGATCTATATTTCACCAATGCTTTTCTCATAATATTTATAATCATAATTACAATAAATCTCAACACAGCTGGCAAAAAAATATTAAATTGTATTTAATCTTTTCCACCATATCCAACTTTGTCTAATCATTGTAATCACTCCTTAAAATTTGTCTAGTATCTTAATTTATAGTTATTATACTATAAAAAAATTTATTTTGTAAAAATATATTTTATTAATTTAATCATAAATTTGATTAATCATTAATCAGTATTTATTAACCCATTTTCTTCATCAAGCTTTCTCTTATCCCATAATTTAAAGAATGGATAGTAAATAATAGCTGTTATAAGGAAATTTACTACCTGCATAAGCAATCCGCTAAAATGACCGCCTGTTGCTAAAAATCCTGCAATAAATGGAGGAGTAGTCCAAGGAATAACAATTCCCGCTGTTTTTGCCACTAATCCAAAATACATAGCCCAGTAAGTAACCGATGATGAAATTAACGGTGCCAAAATAAATGGAATAATCAAAACTGGATTCATAACTATTGGCAATCCAAATAAAATTGGTTCATTAATATTGAAAAATGCAGGTGCGATTGCTAATTTTCCAATTTCTTTAAGCTGTTGACTTTTTGATAAAAATAATAACATTATCGCAAGTGCAAAAGTTGCTCCAGAACCACCCATATTATGAAACACATCAAAGAACGGTGTAGTTACCACGTTTGGAATGGCTTTTTCCAGCTGCAAAAGCTGCTCTGTTTTGATCTGCTAAAGCTAATAAAGCAGGACTTGCAATACCACCTGTGATAAGATTTGAACCGTGAATACCACATGACCACAATAAATTATTCATTAATGACAAAATAACCATACCAGGGAAAAGAAGCACCAACAGCTGTTATAGGATCTGTTAATAAAACTTTAGCCACTTCATGGATATTTTTTTAAATGGAGATACTTCAAATCCAATACGAATTGCTAATGAAAGGAAAAATGACAACAAATCCTGGAATTAATGCTGCAAATGATTTTTGCGACTGATGGAGGTACTGAATCTGGCATTTTTATAACAATATTTTTTTCTTGACTATAAAAATTAAAAAAACTTCAATAGTAAAGATTGACATAATAATCGCAACGAATAAACCTTGACTTCCCAATCTAGTTAAAGGAATAATTCCATTTATAGATTCTCCAGTTTTTTTCAATTATAAAAAGTAAACGGAGTTACAAGAAAAAAATGAAAGCAGCGATAAAATTACTCCTGAAACTTCATCAAGTTTGTAATATTGAGCTAATTTGTACGAAATACCGATACATGCAATAAATCCTAATAAATTAAATGTTACATCAACAGGGTAAGAGAGCCATCTTGCAATAACTTGTCCAGTTGCATTATTTGTATAAAAATTAGCTAGTGCTGGTATTGGCAGATTTCCCAAAAATCAAAAAAATACAGATCCTACAATAATGAATGGCAATGTAATAACCATTCCATCTTTTATTGCTGCCAAGTGTCTCTGATTAGCCACTTTTTCCAGCAACTGGCATTAATTTTTTTCTTCTAAAAAAACTGTGTAAATTTATCCATAATATTTGTCATTTTAATTCCTCCTAAATTATATTTATTTTAAATTTTAATATTAATTTGTAAAATTATATTATCCTTCATCTGAATTAATATTTAATTTTAATCAATAAATAAAGCGTTTATTATACATTAAATGAGTTGATAGTGTAATTAATCGGTTTGTATAAAAAAATATTTATCAAATTAATTTATAAGAATAAATTATTAATCATTAAAATAATTATGATGTGGATAATTATGAAGTTTTTAAATCGTACTTTGTATTTAATTTCTGAAAAAAATTGAACTAAAAAAATCATAAAATTTAAAAGTTTAAGTAAGATTTTAAGTTTTAAAAGTAGTTTTTTTCTAATTTAAATAAATTTATTTTAAATCCAAATACCAATATTTAATAATTATTTAAAATTTTTGAATTAATTTTATGTATTATTTTTTTAACAAAAAAATTCTTGGTACTTTGTTAAATAATATTTGTTTTTAGTATAATTTTAAATCTTAACAATATACATCAAACAAGATTTTTCTATAATTTTGCTTGAAATTATAAATATCAGTATTTGAACTTTAAACAAAAAAATATATTATAAAGAAATAGACATCTTAAAGTAATTTTAAAGCTTGATCCAATACTTTGGCACCATTCATCATTCCATAATCAACCATATTAATTACATCTATGTTAATGTTATTTTCTTCGGCAATTTTTTTAGCTTCTGGTAAAGCGTATTTTACTTGTGACTCTAATAAAAACAACATCAGCTTTTGGAAATTCTTCTTTTGCCTTGTCAAGCGGTTCTGCCCAAATTTCTGCTTCAATTCCTCTTTTTTCAGCTTCTGCTTTCATTTTGTTTACTAATAGGCTAGTAGACATTCCTGCTGCACAACATAATAAGATCTTTTTCATTTCTGATCATCCTTCCTTCTTTTCTTAAATTTTTTTATTGTTTTGTAATTTCATTGTTTTATCAAATCAATGAGTTTAACTTTTATATTTATAGTATACCATTAAATTTTAATAAGTCAAATTTTATAAAAAAATTATTATTTTTTTCGTCTGTAATTTGTTTTTAAACATAGCCAAAATAAGGCTTTATAAATTCAAAAAAACAAAATAAGCGATAAATTGTTTGATAATTTTTTTCGTTTATATTTTAAGCCAAATATTTCAAAAATAAAATTTTATATTTTTTTACAAAAAAATTTAGTAAATTTTATGATACTTTCAGCGTTTTTGGAAATATTGAATGTAAATTTTTGAAATCATAAAACCTTTTTTTCCATAATTTGTTTATTTTTTTAAAACAAGAATTTCATTAAAATAACCATCATCAACTATTATTCTTAGCTCATTTTTCCAAATAATTCTGTCGCATAAGATTTGCTACATCCAGCTGAAGAAAAAAAGATGTAGTGTATTTTTCTTTTAATATTAAAAAAATTTCTGTTTCTTTTTCTAAAATTAGTTTTTGAAAAATTGTGCCAAATCGAGCAGTAAAACTTTTTTTAATTGCTTTTTCTACATTATTTTTTTAAATTGCTTTTTTTGTAAAAAAAGAACATTTGTATAGACATAATCGTAATTTCTTTTTTTAAAAATATTTTTTTTATCAGTTCATAAGTGGAGTGAAATCTTTTTACATCGTTTTTTTATCAAATCCATAATACTATTTATATTTTGAACAAGTTGTCTGCTTTTTTTTCTTCAGAAGTTTTACTATTATCTACTATTTTAAACCGAATTTTTTTTCGACTTTATTATTTACATGCTCCCCAACCTTAATTTTTTTTCATAAGTCACCTTTATATCTGAAAAAAAGATTTATAGTTTCAATCGCTTTTTTTAAAAACCTGTTTTTCAAAGTCAAAAAAACGTTCATATTTATCCCCAGTATCAAACATTTCTTTTTAGTCTTTCTAAAGTAATTACAGTATCATTATTATAATTTTTATCAGAAATTAAATAAATATAAAAAAATTATAAGTAGCCTCGTCTCCCATAAAAAAACCAGAAAAATCAAATCGAAGAAGTGAAAACAAAGTATTATTTTTTTCCTAGCATTCTGAATCTCCCTTGCAAATTGAAATTCAATTTTTGAATAAACAATATTGTAAGAGACCAAAATCGGAAACCGTCCATGAAGCACAACTTTATCATTGCTAAAAAAATCGAAAACTCCAGCTTTTTTTAACCTGTAAATTATCCAAAAAAATTTCTTTAACTGCTCAAATCTGCTAAACTTAAGCACATCCAAAAACTTCACTTAGTTCAACTTCTTGCAAAATCACCGTTTCCTCAAATTTTTTTCCAGTAATTTATACTCTATAAAAAAGAAATTTTAAAAAAATTGTTTCTCCTTTTTATTTAACGGTTTTGAAAAATAAAAACTTTATTTTTTTGTTTTCTAAAAAAATGTTTATTAATTGGTTTATAAATGTCCATATGTGATTTTTTTCCCCTTTATAAAGATTTTTTTACAAATATTTTATTAAAAAAATTTAAATTTTTTTAAACATTTCAATATATATTATACACGAAAAAAATATATATTTGTAAATCGTTTATTTAAAAAAATGCTGGAAATATAGCATAATTAATAAAAAAATTAATGAAAAATAGACGAAAATTTAATTGAAAAATATGAAAAAAATTGACATACAGGGAAACGTGTGTTATAACAAAATTGAGAAGAAATTTTAATATAAAATTTGATAAAAACAAAAAAATAATTATTTAGGAGGAATTACCATGGCTGAAGAAATATTGGATATTGAAATGATTGCAATGACATTGATTGGACACGCAGGGGAAACTAAAAAGTTTGGCTTATCAGGCTATGAATGCGGCGAAGGCAGGGAAGTTTGATGAAGCGGAAGAATTTATGAAGCAATCTACTGAGGAAATGCTGAAGGCACATGAATTACAGACAGATTTGATTGTAAGGGAAGCTGGAGGAGAAAAAAATTGATGTTGGATTAATTATGGTACATTCACAAGATCACTTGATGACGGCAATTTTGTTTAAGGAACTGGCAAAGGAATTTATCGAAGTGTACAAGAGATTGGAACAAAAAAATAGTTTTTGAACTGAATTTTGAAATATATTAAACAGGACAATTGCATATAAAAAAATATTATTTTATGTGAATGTCCTGTATTCATAATAAAGGGATTTAGATTAAACCTCGTTGAATAACAAAGTTATTAAAGACTTTTTAATAAGGGATAAAAACCAATATTCCAAAAATAATTAAATATAACTTTTTGCTTTTTTTATAGGAAAGTATTAATTAAAAAGACAATGATAAGGCTGTAAAAATTGAAAAAAATGATGTATTAGGTGAAGTTGATGAATTTTTACAAAATACTGTCTTACAAATACAATTTAGGAGGGTGAAAATGATAAATAAAGGATTTCCAGAAGGGTTTTTGTGGGGAGGAGCGGTCGCCGCTCATCAGCTTGAAGGTGGATGGAATGAAGGTGGAAAAGAGACTAAAGCACAGCGGATGTAATGACTGCTGGAGCACATGGAGTTCCCAGAGAAATTACTGATGGAATAATAGAAGGAAAAAAAATTATCCAAATCATGAAGCAATAGACTTTTTATCATAGATATAAGGAAGATGTAGCATTGTTTGCAGAAATGGGATTTAAATGTTTTAGAACTTCTATTGATGGAGCAGAATTTTTTTCCTAATGGAGATGACGAACAGCCAAATGAGGCAGGACTGCAATTTTATGATGATTTGTTTGATGAATTATTAAAATATGGAATTGAGCCTGTAATTACATTGTCGCACTTTGAAATTCCGTATAATCTTGTAAAAAAATTATGGTGGATTTAGAAGCAGAAAAAGTAATTGATTTTTTTGAAAAAGTTTGCAATTACCGTTTTTTTGAAAGATATAAAAATAAAGTAAAAATACTGGATGACATTTAATGAAATCAATAATCAGGCTTCAAATCTTGATGTTGATATATTTGCATTCACTTGTTCTGGAGTTACTTACAAAGATGGCGAAAACCGTGAGGAAACAATGTATCAAGTCGTTCATAATGAGTTTGTGGCAAGTGCAAGAGCTGTTAGAGCTGGTAAAAAAATAAATCCTAATTTTTGAAATTGGATGTATGGTTGCGTTTGTACCTATTTATCCATATTCATGCAATCCTGACGATATGATAAAATCTGTAGAAGAAATGCATAAGAGATGGCACTTTCTTGATGTTCACGTAAGAGGGGAGTATCCTGCCTACACTAAGAAAATGTGGGAAAGAAAAGGATTTAACATACATATTGAGCCGCAGGATCTGATTGACTTGAAGGAAGGAACTGTTGATTATATTGGATTTAGCTATTATATGTCGTCAGTTGACAAGGCAGATAAATCAGATGTGGAAAGTGGGGACAAATTAGTCGGAAGTGTTAAAAACCCATACATAAAAGAATCTGACTGGGGCTGGCCAATTGATCCTGTTGGACTTCGATATGCTCTTAACGTAATGTACGAAAGATACAACAAACCTTTATTTATTGTAGAAAATGGTTTTGGAGCAATTGATGTGAAGGATGAAAAAGGCGAAGTTCATGATGATTATAGAATTGATTATTTAAGAAGACACATTGAAGAAATGCAGAAAGCGATTGAAATTGATGGTGTGGAACTTTTGGGATATACTCCTTGGGGATGTATTGACTTAGTTTCATTCACAACTGGAGAAATGAAAAAGCGATACGGATTTATTTATGTGGATAAAAATAATGACGGGAGCGGAACGCTGGAAAGAAGTAAAAAAGACTCATTTTACTGGTATAAGAAAGTAATTGAAAGCAATGGAAAGGAATTGTAAAAAGGATAATTATTATGATGAAAATAGGAATTATTGGAAATGGCAAAAGTGCAAACAGATATCATCTGCCATTTTTTTACTGCAGAGAAAAAGATAAAATAAAAGTTAAGACTATTGTTACAAATAATTTGGAAAATAAGACTTGGGAGCGAATAGAAGGGATTAATTATACTGATAAAATTGAAGAACTGTATAATGATCCTGAAATTGATCTGGTTGTTATTTGCCTAAGATCTGACTTGCATTATAAATACGCTAAAAAAGTGCTGGAACATGGAAAAAATTGCCTTGTGGAAAAGCCTTTTGTTGAAACATTGGAAGAAGCACAGGAGTTATTTAGGTTAGCTAAGGAAAAAGGTCTAATTGTGCAGCCTTATCACAATAGAAGATTTGACAGCGATTTCTTGACCACAATGAAAGTTATTGAAAGTGGGAAATTAGGAGAAATTTTAGAAATTGAGTCTAACTATGATTATTATAGGGCAGAAGTGCCTGAAAATGTGAATGAATATGACGGGAAACAGGCAAATACATTTTTATATGGGCATGGGACGCATGTCTTGGATCAGATAATTTCACGATACGGTAACCCTGATAAAGTGCATTATGATGTAAGGCAGCTTCTTGGGACAAATCGGATGAATGACTATTATGATATAGACTTGTTTTATGAAAGGGAAAATGGTAAAACTTTAAAAGTAAGTTTAAAAGGAAGCTACTTTAGGATAAAACCTAGAGCATCATTTATTGTATACGGAACTAAAGGATGCTTTATAAAAGAAACGGAGGATAGACAAGAAGAACATCTGAAGTTATTTTTATATGCCAGATAATGCAGATTTTGGAATAGATTTGCCAAAAACATTATGGGACGTTAATTTATTATGATGATAATGGAAATTATCATGAAGAAAAAAAGTTATTTCGGAAAAAAAGGTGATTATGGCAGAGTTTATGATGATTTGTATGAGGTAATAAAAAAATGGGAAAGAAAAAAACTATTAGGATGAGGAAATACTTTATCAAATAAAGATTTTGGAAGAAGGAAGTAAGAATTTAAAAATAAATTTTTTTGATAATTTATAAAAAAATTAATAGAATTAATTAACCTATTTTGAGTTTTTTTAAATTTAAAATAGGTTTTTTTATTTATTTTAATTCTAAAATCAATTTTTTTAAATTTTTTTAAAAAATATGTTATAATGTCTATAAGTTTTAAAAAAATTAGGAGGAAAAAAATAAATGTCTGAGGGCAGTTTATTATTACAAATTGTAATAATAATAATTTTAACGGGAATTAACGCTTTCTTTTTCCAGCGCGGAAATGGCGATTGTTTCGTTAAATAAAAAAATAAATTAAAAAAATATTAATTGAAGATGGAAATAAAAAAAGGCAATTTTGCTTGATAATCTACTAAAAAGAGCCAAGTAAATTTTTTTATCTACTATTCAAGTTGGAATTACTCTGGCTAGTTTCTTTGCATCAGCATCAGCGGCAACTGGACTTTCACAATTTCTTTCAGAGGCTCTAAAACCTTTGAAAAATTCCATATAGCAGCCAGATTTCAATGATTTTGATAACTTTTATATTATCTTATGTTACACTTGTCTTTGGAGAACTGATTCCAAAAAGAATCGCACTTAGAAATTCAGAAAAATATAGCTTTATCATCAGTTGGAGTTATTGTCTTTATTTCAACAATATTCTCTCCTTTTTGTAAAATTTTTTTGACATTTTCTACAAATTTGGTACTTACAATTTTGAGAATGAGAGAAGATAATATTGAAGAGAAAGTTTCAAAGGAGGAACTGCGTTCACTTGTGGAAGTTGGGAAGGAACATGGAGTTATTAATGAAACTGAACAGGAAATGATTGAAAAATATCATTGAATTTGATGAAAAAGATTGCACGGGAAATAATGATTCCCAAGAACAAAAAGTATTTTTTTAATTGACAAAAAAATATTTCAATTCATGAACTTTTTGAAAATAAGGAAATTGAAAAAAATATTCACGTATTCCAGTTTATGAAAATGAAGCAGATAATATTATTGGAATTCTGATGGTTAAAGATTTGATGATAGAAGCCTATAAAAAAAGGATTCGACAATATAAAAAAATATCTGACTTGGTTCAAGAGGCATACTTTGTTCCTGAAACAAAAAAATGTAAATGAACTTTTTAATGAAATGCAGCTTGAAAAAAACATATTACAATATTAATTGATGAATATGGCGGATTCTCAGGAATTGTAACACTTGAAGACTTAATTGAGGAAGTTATGGGAAATATTGATGATGAATTTGATGACGAAGACTTGTCAATTCATCAAATTTCAAAAAAATAAATATCTAGTCAATGGTGATGTTTCATTATATAACTTAAATGACAACTTTCACTTTGAACTTGAATCTAAATATTATGATACCTTAAGCGGTATTTTTGATTGAAAAATCTGGGATATATTCCAGAAGATAATGAAAAATATCGAACCAATTACAATTAATGGCGTTATATTCAAGCCTCAAAGAGTAAGAAATAAAAAAATCGAGAAAGTTGTTATGACATTTGACAAAGAAAAATTGGAAGAAGAAAAAAATGAAAAACAAAGAAAAACGAAGAAGATTAAACGATTAAACTAAAACAAAATAAACATTGTAAAAAGGGGGCAAAACCCCTTATTAAAAATAAAAAAATAAATAAAAAAATAGAAATGGAGTTGATTAATCAAGATGAGTACATCTAATATTCATGAAACAAGCGGACTTAAACGACTTTTTCCCTGCTTTTAACAAATGAAAATGTCAATATGAAAAAGGAAATTATGGCAGGAATTACAACATTTCTTACAATGGCATACATAATCGCCGTAAATCCAAATATTTTATCAAAAACCGGAATGAATGCAGGCGCATTAGTTACAGCAACTTGCTTTTTCAGCCGCACTAGGATGTTTTCTTATGGGACTTATTGCAAACTTGCCTTTTTGCTCTTGCTTCTGGTATGGGATTAAATGCATTCTTTGCATTTACAGTTGTATTAAAGGGCGGGATTAGCTGGCAAACTGCCTTAACTGCCGTATTTTTGTGAAGGTATTATATTTATTGTTTTGACACTTTTTAAAAATACGTGAAGCTGTGGTAAATTCTATTCCAGAAAATATGAAGCATGCTGTTACTGGTGGAATTGGAGTATTTATCGCATTTGTAGGCTTTTTCAGGAAGCGGACTTGTTGTTTTGAATGAATCTACAAAAAGTAAGCATGGGACATTTTTTTCTCCAGCCGTTATAATTTCATTCATCGGACTAATTTTAATATCTATTTTAGATAAAAAAAATGTACGTGGTTCAATTCTTTATGGAATTGTTTTAAGTTCTTTGCTAGCTTGGGGATATGCTCTTTTAAATCCTGCACATGCAAAGGAATTGGGAATTTATTTACCATCCGGTATTTTTAAATATGAGTCAATGATGCCTGTTATGGGAAAATTGGACTTTTCATTATTTACAGATTTTAAAATGTTTGGAAATTTATTTGTCATAATTTGTACATTCCTATTTGTAGACTTTTTTGATACTGTTGGAACATTAGTAGGAGTATGCTCAAAAGCAGATATGCTAGATGAAAACGGAAATGTACCAAATGTAGGACGTGCCCTAATGGCAGATGCAATAGCAACTACAGCTGGCGCAGCACTTGGAGTTTCAACAGTTACAACTTATGTGGAAAGCTCAACAGGAGTTATCGCAGGTGGAAGAACTGGATGGACAGCCATCACAACAGGAGTTTTATTCCTAATATCAATGTTTTTCTCACCAATATTTATTTCAATACCAGGATGTGCCACAGCTCCAGCCTTAATTTACGTTGGTTATTTAATGCTAAGTTCAGTTAAAAAAACATAGATTTGCATGATGTCTTGGAAGGTGTTCCATCATTTATCACAATCACTACAATGGCTTTTAACTTATAGCATCGGAGACGGATTAACATTAGGAATTTTATCCTACGTATTAATAAATTTATTTTTACAATTTATTTTCAAAAAAAGAAGACAGAAGACCTGTTTCTTGGGTAATGATCATTTTAGGAGCACTATTTATAGTTAAATTACTATTTATGTCGTAAGTTAAATTTATTTAAAAAAATATGATTTCTCGTACATTAATTTGTATTGAAATCATATTTTTTTATTATATTTAAATTCCTTAATAACTTTAAAGAAAAATTTATTTTTTTAAAAAAAGTAACTCCTCTTCTAAATTTTTCCTTCATATTCAATTGGCTCTGTTCCCTGCCTTAAACAATGCTGTACGTTTATTTACACCATCTCTGTCAAGAAGTCCAATTTGCAAGTCAATATCTCTTGTTGTCAAATCTTTTCTCATAATATAATCATCTATAAACTCAAAAAACTCCAACATTGTAATTTGGTAAATCAACTACCGCCTGCATATAATTCTTCCAGATTGGCGCAGCTGCAGCTCCTCCCTGTCATTCCAGGCCCCATTGACTTATTGTCATCATTTCCAACATAAACTACTGTCGCAAGAGTTGGCGTATATCCTGTAAACCAAGCTGAAACATAATCTGAAGTTGTTCCTGTTTTTTTCCAGCCATTGGAATCAATTTACCATCTTTAAATACTTTAGCTGGCTGACCAGTTCCATAATTTACGGCATTTTCAAGCATATAAGTTAATATTGCCACATCTTTTGAATCATATACTTTCTTCATTTTAGGTTTAGCTTCATAAATAACTCACCATATTTATTTTCAATTTTATAAATATATTGAGGCTGTACCTGATATCCTCCATTTGCAAGCGCCGCATAAAAACATTGCCATATCCACTGGTCTTGTGGAAATCGAACCAAGTGCCAATGTGTAGTTTTTTTAGGAAAAATCTCCACCGACAATTCCAGCATTGCGCCAAACCTTTTCAGCAGCATCAATTCCCACATATTGCAATAATTTTACTGGTATTACATTATTTGAAATTTCCAGAGCTTTTAGCAAGTGTCATGCTGTCCCTGTAGACTCCATCATAGTTTTTTTCGGACTCCAGTTTCCAATTTTTACTGGAGAATCTTCCATAACACTATTCATCGCCATTTTCTTTTTGCAATGCAGCAAGATAAACTACTGGCTTAAATGACGATCCAGGCTGTCTTAACGAACTTATTGCACGGTTAAAGTTCCCTTTTTTTATAATTTTTTTCCTCCAACCATCGCTTTTACAAATCCATTGCTTGGATCAATTGAAAAATAAAGCGCCATTTAAATCTGCACGGCTTTTTTTAAGTTATAGTTATTATTAAATGCCGTATAAGCTGCTCTTTGTAAATCCAAATCAACTGTTGCATAAATTTTGTAAACCATCAAATAAGAATTTTTTTGATCTTCTTCAGGTATTTTCAATATTTTTTTCTTACTTCACTTAAAACAACTGTCGTAAATTCAGGCGCAACATTTGAAGTTGAAATTTGTTCTTCTTCATTACGGCTTTTTTTATATTTCCGTTTACAAATTTAATTTTTTTCATTAATCGCTTCATTATACTCTTCATCTGTTATAAATCCATAATTTTCTCATTTGATTAAGAACAAGTCTTTCTCTTCCCAACGCATTTTCTATCTTTGAATATTTTGTCGGCGACTTTGGAAGACTGGCTAAAAATAGCCGCTTGTGCAATAGTCAACTGTTTTGGCTGCTTATTAAAAATATTTTATTGCAGCATTTTTTTATCCCATAAGCTCCCTGCCCAAAAATAAATCGTATTCAAATAATTTTTCCAGAATTTCATCTTTCGTATATTTTCTTTCAATTTCCACCGCCAAAATTGCTTCCTTAATTTTTCTTGTTATCGTTTGTTCAGGCGATAAAAAGGCATTTTTCGCAAGCTGCTGCGTAATTGTACTTCCACCTTCAATCCGTCTTCCTGTAAGTGTTAAAAAAAGCCGCTTTTTGCTGTTCTGATAAAATCAAATCCATGATGTGTTCTAAACTTTCTATCTTCTATCGCCAAAAAAATGCATTTTTGAACATAGGGAGGAATCTCTCCTATCCCTATCGGCGCACGATTTTTGAACCATTATTGTATCAATTTGATTTCCATTTATATCATAAATTACCGAAGGCGACACAGGAGCATAACCATCTATCAAATCAACAGGCGTTTCCTTGCTCACTGTATACACCAAATATGCTCCAGCTCCAATTCCAATCACAAACAGAAATAAAAAAACTTTGAAAAAAACGAGAGTAAACTGAATTTTTTTCCTAGGTTTTTTTCCACTTTTTACTTTTTTTATTATTCTTTTTCATTACTACCTCTTTTTCGTAACTGCTACAATATTTATTTAAATTTTTTTTATTTTTTTTCAAAAAAATCTTCAACTAAATTGCTCTAACATCCTTTTTCTCAATTTACCTAAACATTTTGAGAAGAATCCATCTGTTTTTTTGCCTTCAGCTGTCCACAAGCCGCCGCAATATCTTGCCCTTTAGTTTCACGCAATGTTACATTAACATTTTTTTATCTTTTCAATAATTTATAAAATTCCCTTTGTTTTTTTGTTTTGAAGGAGTTTTATACGGCTTTCCTCCAACAGGATTATACGGAATCAAATTAACAAGGCACGAGAACGAATTTAAAAAAATCCAGCCAATTCTCTCGCATCCTCAGGCTCACAGTTCAAGTCATCAATCAAGATATACTCAAACGTAATCCGATTCTTAGTTTTCTTTTTGATAATCTAAAAAGCGCCTCCTTTAACTGCTTCACTCCCCATCTTTTTATTAATCGGCATAATTTCACTTCTCACATCATCCCTTACCGAATGTAACGAAATCGCCAGATTTATCTGATTTTCACTTTTCCGTAAATCTTTTTATCCCTGTTTACAATTCCACTTGTAGAAATTGTAAAAATTCCTCTTTGAAAAAAATTTTTGCCCTTTTTGGAGAATTTAACATATTAATAGATCCAAGAACTGCATCATAATTTAAAAATGGCTCTCCCATTCCCATATAAACCACATTTCCCAATTTTTTTCTCCACGTTTCATAAGATGCTTCTGAACATAATAATACTGCAGCAAAAATCTCTGAAATTGACAAATTTCTTTCATAAGTCATTGTCGCTGTCGCACAAAAGTCGCACCCAATAAGACACCCAATCTGCGATGAAACACAAAGCGTATGCCGATTTTTTTATGGGAAATAAGCACACTTTCAATCAGCCTTTTATCCTTCAGCTCAAACAAAAAAATTTTCTCAGTATCCCCTATCTTCTGAAACCTGATGTGTCTTAAACTCAAGTTTTGCCACATAAAAATTTCTCTTTAAGAATCTCCCTGTCTTTCTTTTGAAATATTAGAAAAATTCATCAAAATCAAACACCAATTTATTATGCAGCCAATCAAATACCTGACTGGCATTAAACTTCTTCAGCCCAATCCCAATAAATTTTTTTCCTGCAAACTTTCCAAATCCATCCCTAAAAATATCAATTTTTTTCAATTGTATCTATATTTTTCACATTTTCATCTATCATTTCACTATTACTTCTCTCCATATTTTATATTCTTTTCAATTTCCTCCTTTTTATTTTTTTCAGTTTTAATTGTTTATATCATACCACATTTTGAGAAAAATATAACAGTATAAAAAGATAATTTTAAAAAATAAAAAAATGCCCAAAAAAATTCAATATAATTCTGAACAATTTATTTTTTTGAACATTTTTTTATCTTTTTGATTTTATAACCCTAATGTTTCTTTTTAATGCTGTTTGCAATATATTAGAAAAAAATTCAATGAATGTTTTTTTCAGCTTCATCATTTAACCATTTAGGAATTGTCAATGTTTTTTTAATAGATTGATTTTTTTGCCTTTTCTAAAATTGGAGAAATCCAAACATCAATATATATTAAAAATTCACCATCCTTTAAATTAATTTTTTTTATTTTCAGAACTTGGAAACGGAATATTATGTTTTGCCATCGTAAATAATGTTCCCTGATAAAAACATCTTTTGCATTTATTACAACTTCTTCAAGAGTTTCACCATCAGTAAAACATCCCTCAAAAATCTAAAAAAATTGGCATAAAAAAATCCCATCTTCCTTTTTTTACAATACACGGATATAATAATCTACTTTTCATAAAGATACCCTCCTAAAAAAATATTACAAGGCTAAAATTTAAGCCCTGTAATACGCTCTATATTTGTTAAAGTTCCAGAAGGAATATCCTTTTTGTACATTTTAAAGGACATATCTTTCCATTTTTTTATAAATTTCATGCGAACCAGTCGTATGATCCAACTCCCATCCATTCTTTTTTTAGAACTTTAACAACACTTCTGTAAGGTTTAGTTCTTGACATTATTCCTCCTTACATCATTATTATACGTGTTTTTTTATACGTATGTCAATAGCTTTTAAAAATTTTTTTTAGTTATCAATAATTTTCTTTCTCACTTCAGCAACTTCTTCTATAATATTTAAAATTTTTTTATATCTATTCATTTTAAAAATTTATCAATATTTTTTTAAATTCATACTCCAATTTATTTACTCCCAAAAAAACTTTTATTATCATAAAAAAATGATATAATTTATAAAACAATTTTAAACAAAAAGGAGCAGTCGTGAATTTATTTAATCAAGAAGAAAAACAATGAAAAATCAAAATATAGAAAAATAAAAAAATAATAATTTTTTTCTGAAATTCAAGAAAAAAATATACAAAAATTAAGAAAGTGAAATCGAATACCACAACAATCTTTATTACAATGAAGACAATCCCATTATTTCCGATATGGAATATGATTTTTTTAATACATGAATTAAAGGAACTTGAGCAAAAAAATATCCAGAATTGCTGGAATATAATAAAAAAATGGGGAAAAATTCGCCTACTGAAAAGATTGGAGGAACTGCGAGCGAGAAAATTTTTCAAAAGGTACGACATCGAGTGCCTATGCTTAGTTTATCGAATACTTATAATATTTCTGAAATTGAGGATTTTGACAAAAAGAGTTAAAAAGATTATTTTATCTGAAAAATGTTGAAAGAATCATTCTAAAAGGAAATTAGAATATATCTCTAGAACTGAAAACTAGATGGGCTTAGTATAAGCTTGATTTATGAAAAATGGGATGCTTGTTCAGGCTGTGACTCGGGGAGATGGGCAAGTTGGGAAGATGTTACTGAAAAATATCAGGAAATTCCAACTATTCCGAAAAAAATTGAAAGAAAAATGTCTCACTTGAAGTACGTGGAGAAATTATTTTTGCCAATTTCCAGTTTTAATCGAATAAATCAGGAACGTGAAGATGAAGGGAAGATGTTTTTGCAAATCCAAGAAATGCAGCTTCAGGAACGATAAGACAACTGGATAAGACTATAGTTGCAGAACGTGGTCTTGACTGCTACCTTTATTATTTGGTAAATGCTGAAAATTATGGGATTAAAACACATCTGGAAAGTATTGAATACATTGAAAAAAACTTGGATTTAAGACAACAAAAAAATATTTGAAAAAAATATACTGATTTTTAAAAAAATTGGAAGAGGCTATTGATAAATGGCATGATGATCGGAAAAAAACTTGATTATGAAACAGATGGGCTTGTTATAAAAGTAAATAATTTTTCACTATATGAAATACTTGGCTATACAACTAAAAGCCCACGATGGGCAATCGCCTACAAATTTCCTGCTGAACAAGTAAAAACAAAATTAATGGATGTAACTTTTCAAGTTGGGCGGACTGGGGTAATTACACCTGTTGCTGAACTGGAGGCTGTGAACTTGTCAGGTTCTGTTGTAAAAAGGGCGAGTTTGCATAATTTTGATGAAATTCGCAGAAAAGATATAAAAATTGGTGATAATGTTATTGTAGAAAAAGCGGCTGAAATTATTCCGCAAGTGGTAAATGTTGTATTCAATGACAGAACTGGAGAAGAAATTGAAATCCAGGAACCAGCAAACTGTCCTGTCTGCAACAGCGAACTTGCACATGAGGAGGGACTTGTCGCCTTAAAATGTCACAATCCACTTTGTCCAGAAAAAGTCAAACGCCAAATTGCCTACTTTGTTTCTCGTGATGCAATGAATATTTCTGGACTTGGCGATAAAATTGTTGAGAAATTTATTGAATTAGGAAAAAAATAAAAAAACAATAGTTGATATTTATTCGTTAAAGGAATACCGTGAAGAATTAGAAAATCTTGAAAAAAATGGGTCAAAAAAAGTGTAGATAACTTAATAAATAATATTGAAGCTCAGCAAAAATCGTGATTTTTTTCAAAAAGTCCTTTATGCACTTGGAATTCCTTTTGTTGGAAAAATTTAATGCAAACCTTTTGACAAAAAAATTTCAAAAAAATATTGAAAAATCTAAAAAAATCAGTCAATTGAAAAATTTATTATCTGTAAAAGGAATCGGCGATAAAGTAGCAATCGCTGTAAATACCTTTTTAAACAATGAAAACAACTGGAAAAATCATCACAGATTTGCAAAACATCGGCTTACAATTCGCCATTAACGAATCTGATTTAAAAAGAAATAGCCGACAACCCAATAAAAAGGCAAAAAACTTTCCTTGCAACTGGAAAACTCCAAAAAAATACAAACGAAACGACATAAAAGACATCATCCTTTCTAAAGGCGGAAATTATCTGTCAGCAGTTTCAAAAAAATCTGGATTTTTCTAATTGCTGGGGAAAAAGGCTGGAAGCAAATTGGAAAAAGTCTGAAAAAAACTAGGAGTTCGAGTGCTTACGGAAGATGAATTTGAGAAAGGAATTTTTAGAAATTTAATTTTAGATAAAAAAACTGTGAAATGAAAGATCAATTCAAATACAGTTTTTTTCTATCTTTTCCCATTTTTTTATATTAAACTCTAAAAAATAAAACTCTATTCATAATCACTCAAAAATCTCATCCAATTTTTTTCAGAATCATAAAGAGAAGATGTAATAAAAAGTATGATCCATAATTCTATATATTTCTATCAATTTTTTTGAATTATACAACAATAATCCTCCTTTTTCGCTCTTTTCACATTCAATTTTTTTCCTTCAAAACTTTACTCGCATTTTTTTCTTGTAATCCTCAATTATTTTTGCATGTTCTTCATCTGTCGTAGCCGAATCAAAAAAACTGCCGAGAAACAACTGATTGTCAGAAAAAAAGCAAAACTATTTAACTCTTTTTTTACACCCAATGGATCTTCCACATTTACAAAAATAATAAACAGCATAATTTCCATTATCATGCGAATTTGATAGTGGTTCACTTTTTATAATATTTTTCAATTCTTTTGGAGAAATCCCAAAATTGATTTTTATTTGTAACTTTTGCATTGACAGTTCCTGCAAAAACAGTCACTGAAAATAACATCATCATGAAATAATAAGAATTTTTTTCATTTTATCACTCCTCATAAATAATTTTTTTAAAATTGATTCAACATAAGTATACCGCATAAAAAGTAAAAATTCCAAATAAAAACATGATTTTTTTCAATTGTTCTGAAAATAAAAAGAAATCCAAGACCAATATCTCAAATTCCTTTTTAATATTCTAAATTTTTTTCTAATTTTAATAATTTTCCAAAAACTATTTAATTTTTTTCAAAGTATTTTGAACTCTCTTCAAAGTTCTCTCTTTTCCAATAACTCGCAATTACAGTATACAAGTCAGCTCCTCTAGCTTTTTCCAGTAACAACTGCTCTAAGTGGCATTAATACTGCTGCTGGTCCTTCACCTAGTTCATCTTGCAATCCGTGTAAAATTTCTTTTGCTTCTTCTTCAGAGATTTCTTCATTTAAAGCATTAATTTTTTTCTACAAATAATTCGATAGATTTTTTTACCAACTTCTGTTTCCAATGAATTTCTCAATCTTTCAACAGATTTTTCTTGCTTTTTTTGTTCATTCCTTCTTCAACAACTGGCAATTCAAACTCATCTTCAAAATAAATTGATGAAATTTCAGGCAATTCTTTTCAAAGTATGAGCTCCTCTCTTGAAATTTCTACAATTCTTCTCAATTTTGCAAAATTCTTCATCAGATAAGTTTTCGTCAGCGTAATATCCAGCTTTTCACAAAAATATGGAATCGCTAATTTAGTCAATTCATCTAAATCTTTCAATCTCATATGATGATTATTTACCCAACCTAATTTAACTAAAGTCAAATACAGGTCCTCCAAGCGAGATTTTATCAAACGAAAAAGTTTTTCAATCATTTCTTCAATTGTAAAAAAATTTCTTTATTTTCTCCAAAAGCTCCATCCCATTAAAGCCAAGAAATTTAAAAAGTCCTTCCTTCAAATATCCTTCTTCTTGGTAATAGTTCAATGAAACTGGATTTTTTTCTCTTAGAAATTTTAGTTTTTATCCGCATTTCTCAAAAAGTGGCATGTGATACCATTTTGGCTCATCCCAACCAAACGCTTTGTACAATTGAATATGTTTAGGCGTAGACGAAATCCATTCTTCCGCTCTAATAACATGTGTAATTCCCATTAAATGGTCATCCACGATATTTGCCAAATGATAAGTAGGGAATCCATCAGATTTTAACAATACTTGATCATCAATTTTACTATTCTCAAATCTAATTTCTCCTCTTAAACCATCATTTACAATCGTTTCCCCTTCATAAGGCATTTTCAATCTAATTGTATAAGGTTCTCCTGCAGCCAATTTAGCTTCAACTTCTTCTTTAGAAAGATTTCTACAATGACCATCATATCCAGGTGCTTGTTTCATCGCAGTTTGTCTTTCTCTCAATTTTTGCAATCTTTCAGGTGTACAAAAACAGTAATATGCCTCACCTTTTTTTCTACCAATTTTTTTCAGCATATTCTTTATATATTTCAAATCTTTCAGACTGTCTGTAAGGGCCTCTATCCCCACCAACATCTGGACCTTCATCATAATTAAGTCCAAGCCATTTCATCGCATCAAAAAAATTTGTTGTTCCGAATCTTCAGAAAAATCTAGTTCTATCCGTATCTTCAATTCTCAATAAAAAGTCTCCACCATTATGTTTTTGCAAATACATAATTAAAAAAAGACCAATGTAGGCAGTTCCCACATGTGGATCTCCAGTTGGAGACGGTGCTATTCTAACTCTTACTCTTTTTGTTATCACTATTTGACATTTTTTTCTCTTTTTCTCCTATCTATTTGTTATTCTTTTTATATTATATAATAAAATGAATTATTGTGCAACAACTATTGTGTAAATTCCAATTTTACAACAACGGTTATCTAAAAAAATTCTAACTGTCTTCTTTTTAGATTATATTTTTTTACATAATCTTCCATCATTTTGTCACTGCTATTGGTCTATTAAACCTTCTCGCAAATTCAATTACTGTTAGTCCCCATTTATCTTTTTACTAAAAGAGGAAGTCCTGGTTGAGAAAAATATCAGTTGATATAGTGGTAACATTTCTATTTCAGGAGTACCGATATTAAATAATCCTTTGAAATGAAACCGTTTTCTCTTTCTTATATATTGTTGTTATATCTGCACCTTTTTCCAATAATGTTTTTACACAATATTGTCATTTTTATTATATCTCGTCGTCCATGAGAAAAATAAAGGAAAAAACATGCTCATTCCATCTTCTCTTATTATTTTAACATCTGCCCCTTTATTTATTAGAAAAATTTAGCTATTTCATAACGTTTCAGTACTATCATTGTATTTGCATAATGCATCAAATAAGATGCTATCTCTAGATGCTTCTCCAAGTTTTTCATCTCCTTTTTGAAATATTTCTATAACATCCTTTAATGTTCCAAATCTTACTGCTTCCCAAATTGTTGTATATTCTGACATTTTTGATATCTCTTCCTATTATTTTATAGGTATTTTTCATTTGTTGTTTTTTTGAATTATATTTTTGTATATTATTTATATAATCTGGCTTATACTCTAATAATGGTACTGTTTTTGTATTCTTTTTCCACATCTTGCTTTTAAACCTCTATTTATAAAGCAACTTTTATTTTTTTCATATTGAGAGTATAAAAATTTTTTTGTGTAAATAGAATAGCGAAGTGTTGAATTTACTAGATTTTCTATTAATTTTGCACAAAAATTTTTGGACTATCACTTATTTTACTTTATATTTTTTTTCAAAACTTATTATCATCTTCATAATATCTGCTTTACACTTTTTCTTTTATCATTTTCAACATCAAGAAGATAATAAATTCTTTTATCTTTATCATGCCAATAAATTTTTTTCTAACAGTTGCTTTTTTTTATCAGGATATTTAATTAATTTAACTTTTATCACCTACTATCAAATTCTTGGTTTACTTATCAGTTCATATCCTTCTCTTTTTATTCTCATTTTTTTCATTGGTTGTTAATAATTCTACTAGTATGTATTCTTCATTCTCATCATCTCTTACACACTTTTAATATTGTAAGTTGGATCTCCATATGCTTTTTTTGTACTCTCAAAAATCATAATATTTTTAATCTTGATTCCATATAAGAACCCTTTAAAAACACCATAAGTTCCTAAATAATTTTTGTTTCATTTATTTTACTCCTTTTCATAGGAACAAATCCTCAAATTTTTCTATCATAATATTTTATCTGGGACTTTATTTAAAAATAATTTTTTTCAACTTTTACCTAATGAACTTGAATCAGGTCTAAAATGTCCACTGGCATTATCCACTTTTAATTATTTTCCCACCTTGAATAGTTACAATTCCAGTATCTTTGTACTTTTAGGTTCATACCTCCTATTAGAGTTAGTGAGATAATGAATCTGTATCTATAAGACCAGTTTTCCACATCTTATTTTTAAACCTCTATTTATAAACAGATTTCACTTTTTTTCTATTCAGATTATTAAATATTTCTATAACTATATTTTAACAGACAGATTTCTTTTTAGCTATAACAAAAAAACCTCCAAATATTATATAGTTATTTTATCATATATTATTTAGAGGTTTAAACAAAATTCTGAACACTCTCATTTATTTTATTTTTTTTCCATTTTTGTATGTTTTTTTCTCTTCTTATCTTTATAAGTTTCTTTTCTATCTGAAATTTCTATAATTAAGATTAATAAAATATCATTTTTTTATTTCAGCTACGATTCTATAAGAGCCTACTCGATATCTCCATAATCCTTTTTAAATTTCCTGTAAGTGCTTTTTCCTCTTTTTGCTTTTGGATTTTGTGTACCGATTAAATTTTTCTGAAATCCATTTTTTTAAGAAGTTTAGCAATTGCTTTTATTTGATTTAATTAATTTTTTTAGATCTTTTTCTGCAGATTCAGTAAATTTTACTTCATAAAATTTTTTTTTCCCATTATAATCCTAGCCTTTTTAAAAAAACTTCTTCAGCAGAAGCATTTTTTTTCAGATTTTTGAATTTTCCCATCTTCTTAATATTCTTTTTTTCATCTTCTTCAGTTATTTCATCATATATTTTGTCTAAAAATTAAATTACGGACAAAAAGATGACATATTAAGATTATTTATATTTGAATATTCTTTTTAAAAGTTCTAAATCTTCTTTTTCCATTCTCAATGATAATGTAGGCATTTTTTTATCCCTCCAATTGTAATACTTTATATTACAATTGTACCAAGTATTATTCTGTTTGTCAAGATATGAAAAAAATTTTAAGATAGTAAATCGATATGGATTTTACTCAAGATGTATTTCCGATAAACTCAAAAAAACAATTGAACCTTTTTAAGAGAAATGTTGCAGAAATATTCCTTTTATACAAAACTTTTTGAATGCCCCTTTTTACTATCCTAACTGTAAAGTTAAAATGATTGTACGGGAATTTTATCATTATATTTCTACACCTTGCTTTTAAACTTCTATTTATAAACAGATTCCACTTCTTCTGTTCAGACTATTAAATATTTTCTATAACTCTATTTTTTGACAATTTTCAATCTCTAGTAACGGCTTTAAATATATTATTCATTTCCACAAATTCTTCATAAGTAATATCTGCCTTGTCATTAAAGATAATGTATATACCCTTTTTCAAGTAACTGAACTTCATTCGCTTTCCCTTTGAGTCTTTTCTAGAAGCTCTTCCTTTAGGTACTTTTTTTATTAGCTTAGTATAACTCTCTTCATTGAAATACATCACTGGGGATAGTGTAAATAATACATCTCCCAGCATTCCTATGTTACAATTTTTTTCTCCTTCAGTTTTAAAAAAATTCAGGATTTATACTTTTTCCATAAGTTCTTGTTTCCGGAGTTCTTCCTTCCTCATAAGCACCATTATAAGCTACATATAAATCAACAACATAAGGATCAAAAAAATATTTATTACCTTTGGAAGATCTTCATATATTATTTTCTTATAGTCTATCAGATTGTATGTTATCTTAAATTCATATAGTAACTCATCCCAAGTTACATATTTAAGTCCTCTCCATCTATATACACCTTCTATTGAAACACCTTTAGTTTTAGATATTTTTAGCATCATAAAAAGCATACCAGTTCTGTCCCAAAAGTCAGGTGCTTTCTGGAATCTTTACTATCTTTTCAATCCTAAAAGGAGCTTCCAGCTTTCGACAGTCCCTTCCATAACTTTTCTTATGCCTTTCTTCCATCGATTTCATTTACATTTACTTTTTCTGTATAAACGAATTGCTCTTTCTACTTTCTTTCATTTCTTTATTTCCTTTCGTAGAAATTTATAAAAATTAGGATAATGAGGGTGCCATCTTAAATTTATATTTTAAATTTTGAATTTGTACAAAAATTCTGGACACTCTCTCTTCTAAAAAAATTTTTCTTTAAAGTTTTCAAACATTTCCTGAACTTCATTATCATTATAAATATCTTCATAAGCATTAACAATAATTTCAAGTTCTTTTCAAAAAGTCTTTTTTTAGAAATTATTTCAACATTCATTTCGTCTCTAGAGTTTCTAAATCTTTCTTCTTTTAAATCATTAATATTTTTTTATATTTCAATAATGCAACATCACTTTTTTTCAAGTTTTTTTCTTTGTATTGAAAACCCTACTACACCTCTACTATCATAATATTCTAATTCAATATTTTTTTATATTCTATTTCAATTTTATTTTTTTCAAAATGTTTATAATAAATTTTTTTCTAAGTTCGTTTTAAGCAATATGTACTTTTTTTCTTTTTTTTATTCAAAAATTTCTTTTTAATTTTCCTTCTTTTAATAAAAAAATGAATAAAATTTTTTTAATATATTAATATCCCAATAATTGATATATTTTCCTATTAAAGTTTATGAAACTATAATTATAAATATTTTTCTTTTTTTGTTATATTCAATCAGAAAAATTTCTTAATTTATCTCTATTTAAAAAAATCATTTAAATCAAACTTTATCTTATATTTTTTTCAAACTATCTGTATATTGTGTATAATTATACAATTCTTGTTCAATAAAAAAAGCATAAAAATCACTATAATCTACCATATTTTTTTAGATAATATAAATAAAAAAACTATAAAATAACTCCTCATACGAATAATATACTCTGATTTCCTTAGCTTCATTTAGTTCTGCTATGTACAAAGAACTTTCATTACTAATATAATAACCATAATTTTTCAATAATACTTGTTTTAACTTCTCCACTTTTATAAATTTCAGAAATTAAAAAAAGCAAAATTTCCTATTTCATTTACTAAATTATTAAAAAAATCATATTTACTCATTTTTAAATTTTCAAAAAAATTTTTCTTTTATTTTTTTACTATCTCCATTTATTTTCCACCTTTACTTAAACCTCTATTTAAAAAAACAACCTTCACTTCTTTCCCATAAAATGCAACCCCAATCTTTCAAAATATTCTTTATCCCTCTTGCCTTCAATTTCGTATCATATTTCTTCTCATCAATCTGCTTCAACGCCTTCTGTGCCCTCTCTTCCATCCCCTTTTTCGTCTTCGATATTTTAAATTCCATAAGATACGCCTTCTCATTGCTTTTTATTGGGAATCATCGCAAGATCGTATCTTCCATATCCACTCTCATCATTTGAAATAATCTCATATTTCCCCATCAAAAATCCAACAAGCCCTATCATAAACACTTGATATATTTTTTCCATTTCCTTATCCAAGTCAAAATGACTCAGCATATTTATCATTATTTCTCCCAATGTCTTCTCAAATTTTTTTAATATCTCCATTTTCAAGTGCTTTTATCAAAAGTATTAGTTTTCACTTCTGTTCCAAAAAAATCTGTTCAAGAACATATTACCAAAAATATTTTCGTATTTCTTTATTTGGAATTCTCAAGTTATAAACATCTGTATATTCTGAAGTTACATCTATTTCTTTTTGTTTTTTTCATCTTTTGTTAAATACCCACTATATAAAAAGTAATTGCCATATCTCATCATCGTTATTTAAAAGACTTTTTTTATTGTAGTTCCATCAGAAATATTTTTTTCAATACTTTTCTCCATCAGTAAATCGTTTTTAAATCATCATAAACACTTTCCCCAGCATGATCAAGCATATTTTCTAGAAAGTGTATTTCCTGAAACATTTGCCCAATATGCCTTGATTTCTCCATTGTCAATATAATTTACAATAGTCCATGGATTATAAACTTCACTTTCTCCAAAATAAATATCCATTATACCATTCTTTAACTTCTTCGATTTTGTATTTCATACCAAAGTAATCAAGCATTTCAATCACTTCACTTTCAAGAAGTCCAAAATATTCTGAATATTTTTTTATTCAATATTGTATCTACTTTTTAAATTATTTAAACCTGAAAATATTCCTTCCTTTATAATCCTTGTTATTCCTGTCAAAAATACCATATTTCAAGGAATTATTAGTCTTCAATGCTGAACTGTAAAATGTTTGAAAAAAAGTTTATTGCTTCATTGTAGTATCCTTTATCAAAAAGCATTTATTATTGGAGCGTCGTATTCATCTATTAAAAATTATGACTTTTTCTCCATAATACTTATAAAGACTATCTGCTAAAAATTTTTAAAGACATTATATAGTCTGCATCTTCTTTTTCATAAAGTACTTTTTTTCAAAATTTTCTTTTATCCCATTCATTCATTTTTTTATCTAATATACTCAAATTCAGCATATAAATCAAAAAAATAAACAACTTCAATCTTTTTAAACATTCTTCCCAAGTATCTGCTTTTTAAATCCTTCAATGAAACAAAAAAATTACAGGGATATTTCCTCTGTTCACTCATATATTCACTATTAGATACTTTCAAATTTTTCAAAAAAAGTTTTTTTATTTTTTTTTCTTTATTCTTTTACATCAAAAAAAGTATTTAATCATTGACATATTCAACGTTTTTTTCCAAATCTCCGTGGTCTTGTAAAAAAAGTGTCACAGGAGCCCTGTTTATTAATAATTCCTCTATTAGTAATGTTTTATCTACATAATAGTAATCTTCATTTATTATTCTTTCAAAAATCTTCAATTCCCACAGGAACAGCTTTTTTTCTCATAAAATCACACCCTCTTTTTATTTTTCCTATAAATAATTCCAATATATGTTAATTATACCACAACTTGATATTTAAAAATAAAGTCGTTTGAACGCTCTGTGACGCTTTCTTTTTTTAAATTTGAGGATTTGAAATAATTTTATAAATCATTTATTTCAACTTCAAGATAACTATTTATATCTCTCGGCATTTCTAAAAAAACTTCTTTTTTTCCTTATAAAGCTTTTTTGTAAATTCTTCTATTGCACAACTCCAATCATCATACTCTCCAAACCAATCTATAAAAATCTACTTTATTTTTTTATACATATAGTAATCCATTGTTTCTGTTCCTGCTTCATAACAAGTTAAAATACCTTTTTTTCTAATTTGTCTATAATTTTGAGTGATTCATTTATACCTTTATCTGAAATTATAAACAATAATCTTCCTAAATATATCGAATATCCTATATTATATTTTTTTCGCATCTACTATAGCTACCTGAATTCATATACATTTTTCCCAACAGGGTCTAATTCATAACAAAATTTCATTTTCATTTTATACCTCCTTCATAAATAGGCTATCCTAATGTATGATTATGATTGGTATATCCTTGCATTTATATTCTTAATTCTAATTTTTTTTAAATATATATCATAATTTTTTTCTTTATATTCCTTTAATTCTTCTTCCGTCATTTTATTAGGTATTTTTTTAACTTAGAAAATTCATTAACAAAATATTTAAATAAAAAAATCTATCTTTCATATTTAATATTTCTATCAAACGATTTTTTTGTCTTGTTCTTCGCAATATTTTTTTCTATAAATTTTTCTTAATATTGCATATTCTTCTATCCAACCTTTCATAATGTTCCTCTTTTCTCTTAATATTAAATCTGTTCTTGGATTTAGTAAAATATCCAATTTATCATATTTTTATATCTATTTTATCAACAGGAAACAATTGAAACGCACCAGCTTTACCATGTTCAGAATACGATATAGTAAATGGTTCCAACTCCTTTTCAGTATCTCCATAAGCATAAAGAATTCTTACTTTTGGATTTCCTTTTACTATTAAAAATCAAAAGTTTCTCTTACAGAAACATTGCTCTAAGTACAATTTTGATTATTAAGATTGTAATAATCATATGCTATCTGGTATCTGTCTCTTACCTGATATGCAGTATCAATTTTTTTAAATCCAAAATAACAGACATTTCTTTTTTTAGTAGCTTCATACCATTACATATATGCCGTTGCTGGCAATGTTCTACTTGCTCCATTTGGATCTACATACTTATTTATTCTTTTTAGAATTTAAAATTTCATTTAACACAGAAATTGCTGTTTCATTATTTGAATCTAATTCTAAAATCTCTTTTTGCTATCTTCTCTGCCTCTTCATCATCCATTAAATGTTCTGGAAGTCCGTAAAAAAACTTAATAATAATATCAAATTATCAATATTTTTTTCTAACGATACTAATTCTCTAGCATGAAAAATACCAACAGCATATGCACCTTCCATCCGACATAACACATAAGCCATTATACTTACAGATAAACTTAACCAAACGGTATTACCTGTTTTTTTCTAAACATATATTGTGTAAAACCATAAACACTCAAACTTTCTGTCCTATCGGCAATATTAAAATAAATTATATCGTGTATTTCTTCATCACTCATATTTTTTTAAATTTTTTTAGCTACTTTCTCATACTGAGCATTTAATATTCCTTCTTCAATTTCTTTTTAGCACACTCTCATCGTATATTTTTATCATCTCTCTATTTATCTCCTTATTCTACTATCTAATTATCGCTAACTTTTTATTGTTCCATCTGGAAATTTTTTTATATCTTACTTGCACCTTATGTCCATCAATATTTAAAGTTTTTTTCAAAAAACTTGTTTTTTTGAATTAAACACTTTTTTTGTCCATCTTTAAATATCTTTCTAATAATCTTTTTCATTTTTTTCCCAATTTTTTTATCTGGAACAAGTCTAGAGTGTCCTCAAAAATTTAGACTATTTTTTTAAGCAATTTCTTCATTTCCTTTCCTTATGCCTTCTTCGTATTCATTCGGACTTGTAAATCCTATTTTTACTGTGTATCTTGCTGTTATTATACCATATTTCTATATACTCGTACATTCCGGTTCTTAAACTTTCTAGATTTTTCAAATTTTTTTATTTTTTTAAGAATCTGTCGGTTAAAAAAATTGTTTTAAATATTCAAATTGTATACAATATAAAAAAATAACCACTGTCTTTTACAACAACGATTATTTGAAAAATTTTATAAATTTAAATTCCAACTGTTTTTTTCCATTCTTTCCATTCTTTTTGGTGTTACTGTTGCCAAATCAAAAATCTTTCATAAAATCATACGGATCTTCATATTTTTTTCAAGCGGAGTTATGTCTATTAATTCTCTTGGTGCTACTTCATTGTCAATTTTCAAGTCTATTCCGTGATATAATGCTATTTCGGCGTATATTATGACATATACATGCAAGTAAAATTCATAGTTTGGATTATTATCATTTGAAAATTTTCTTGCCACTTTCTGTTCCATCATCCCATCCATCGCTTTTTTTCATTTCATCAATATTTTTTTATCTGCCAAAGCACTTAAAAAAATTCATAATGCAGTTCCCCATATTTATAATAACTGTCTTTCAATGGCTTTTTCCAAATATGCAGTACATCTTTTTTTACTTCTTCAAAATCTCCTCTTATTGCATGAAGAATTACACGAATTAAGAAAAAAATGTTCCATAATCATTTTTTTAAATAACCATATTTATTTTTACTATCATAATCATCAGGCATTATCATATCAATATTATTTTTTTGAAAAAAATGTTATAAAATCCGGATTGTTAGACATCAACATTTCAAACATTTGAGAAGCCTGAGTAAACAGCCTATTACTTCTACTACAACCCAATATTAATAATTTTTCCACCTATATGGCAATTTAATCTGTGTTTTTTTATATTTTTTTCAATTACTAAATCTATTGAAGAAAATTTATTATAATCATTAGATAAAGTCCACATACAGGCAAATTGATCCCCTTTCTTATTTTCTATATATTTCAATTCATCTTTATCAAAAATCTTCTTCCTTTCTTAAAAAAACTTGAAATTAAATTAATTCCTTTTTCATATTTATTTTTTTACTTGCTACTACACTCATTTTAAATCCTTTCTCATTAATTATTTATTTTGTAATCCTTACAGGTACAAAAATTAATTCCCCTGTTTTTTTATCTACTCCAACTAATCTTGTATTCAATTTCCCACTATTCTTAGCATTTTTCAATTGTATGCTTTAACAGGATTTTTGTTTTTCTAATTTGTTTAATACATTATTTACCCAGTTTGGAGACATCTACCTTGCTCAACCTGCACCTTTATTTGAAACTTTCATAATTCTAATTTTTCTTCTGCCGAATACTCTTTAGATGTCAAAAATATTATATTTTTTTATTATATTACTAACTTCTTTACTTTTCAATAAAACTGGATTTATTTCTTTTTATTTCTTTAATAAATTTTTTTAGTAGTTATTTGTATTTCTGATATAAATTCTTCAAAAATTAATTTTTTTCCTCTTTGAAAAAAATATTCTTATTCTTATCTTCATCATAAAATTTATTATATACTTTTTACAATATGTGAATTTTTTTATTTTTTTGATTTTACTTTTTCTTCTTCAATTTGACTTATATATAATTCGTTATATATTTTTCTTAAATTCAAGCCAATTTTTCCGATTCAATATCCATTACAGCAACATAATCCTTTTTTTCAATTCGATACAAATTTCTAAAAAAATTATTATCCATAAACTTATAATATCTTGAAGTTCAAATAAATCATCAAATTCTTCTTTTTTTCTTTTTCATTACAAAAATTTTTTTGATCTTCATACCTTACAATATAATTATACATTTTACCATTAATTAAAAGTTCAAAAAGCTCCATAAATCATACTATATTCTTCTTCAAATTCTTTTTATCGAAATATTTTTTTAATTTTTTTCATACTATCGTATATTAAGTAATTAAATTTAAACATAATTTTATTTTTCCTGCTTTCTTCACTCAATTTTAGAAATTCTTCATAAGATATTTTATGAACCATACGAAGTACGCAAATTAGCATTACTTTCCATATAAATCGTAACCTCTTTACCTTGATAAACTGTTGTATACTCACCTTTAGTTGCAACTCCTGATGAATATACTCTTATTCCATTTTTATACTTTTACTTAAACCTCTATTTAAAAACTACCTTCACTTCTTTCCCATAAAACGCAACCCCAATCTTCAAAATATTCTTTTATCCCTCTTACTTTCAATTTCGTATCATATTTTTTTCTCATCAATCTGCTTCAATGCCTTCTCTGCTTTCTCTTCCATCCCTTTTTTTGTCTTCGATATTTTAAATTCCATAAGATAAGCCTTCTCATTACTTTTTATCGGTATCATTGCAAGGTCATATCTTCCATATCCACTCTCATCATTTGAAATAATCTCATATTTCCCCATTAAAAATCCAACAAGCCCTATCATAAACACCTGATAAATCTTCTCCATTTCTTTATCCAAGTCAAAAATGACTCAGCATATTTATCATTATTTCTCCTAATGTCTTTTCAAATTTTTTTAATATCTCCATTTTCAAGCGCTTTTATCAAAATATTTGTTTTTACTTCTGTTCCAAAAAAATCTGTTTAAAAACATATTACCAAAAATATTTCCGTATTTCTTTATTTGGAATTCTCAAGTTATAAACATCTGTATATTCTGAAGTTACATCTATTTCTTTTTGTTTTTTTCATCTTTTTGTTAAGTACCCACTATATAAAAGTACTTGCCATATTTCATCATCGTTATTTAAAAGACTTTTTATTGTTGTTCCATCTGAAATATATTTTTCAATACTTTCTCCATCAGTAAATCGTTTTAAATCATCATAAACACTTTCCCCAGCATGATCAAGCATATTTTCTAGAAAGTGTATTTCCTGAAACATTTGCCCAATATGCCTTGATTTCTCCATTGTCAATATAATTTACAACAGACCATGGATTATACACTTCACTTTCTCCAAATAAATATCCATTATACCATTCTTTAACTTCTTCGATTTTGTATTTCATACCAAAGTAATCTAGCATTTCAATCACTTCACTTTCAAGAAGTCCAAAAATATTCTGAATATTTTTTTATTCAATATCGTATCTACTTTTAAATTATTTAAACCTGAAAATATTCCTTCCTTTTATAATCCTTGTTATGCCCTGTCAAAAATACCATATTTCAAGGAATTATTAGTCTTTAATGCTGAACTGTAAAATGTTTGAAAAAAAGTTTATTGCTTCATTGTAATATCCTTTATCAAAAGCATTTATTATTGGAGCATCGTATTCATCTATTAAAATTATTACACTTTTTTTCTATAATATTCGTACAAATAATTTGATAAGTTTTTAAGAGAATAAATCCAGTCAGCATCTTCTTTTTCCATAACTATCTTTTTCAAAAATCATTTTTAAAAATAGGATTCAATTTATCTTTTAAATCATAAAATTCCATGTATAAGTTTTTTTATATGTTTTTTTATCAACATAAAAATTTTCTTCCCAAGTATTTCCTTTTTAAATCCTTCAGTGAAATGAAAAATTACAGGATATTTTCCCTGTTCAACCATATATTCACTGTCAAATACTTTCAAATTTTCAAAAAAAGCTTTTTTTATTTTCTTCTTTATCTTTTACATCAAAAAAATATTTCAACATTGACATATTCAATGTTTTTTTCCAAATCGTCGAGGTCTTGTAAATAATGTAACTTTTCGACCTGTTCATTAACATTTCATCTATTAGTAAAGTTTTATCTATATAATAATATCCTTCTTGTATCAACTCTTTAAAATCTTCAATTCCCACAGGAACAGCTTTTTTTCTCATAAAATCACTCCCTCTTTTATTTTTTTATAACTTTCAATATATTAATTATACCATAACTTGATATTTAAAAATGAAGTCATTTTAATATTCTGGCACGACAAACGCATGAATATTTTTAAACTATTTCTTTGTATTTAACCAATCTTTTTTTACATTAACATTTCTATATATCAAAAAAATAATTTTAAATATCTCCTTACATCTAGCGATATAATATATCTTTTTATCCTTCTACTAAATTTCTTTCTGAACGGCAGTTCTTCCAGTATTGATATCGCTAATTTTCTTAGAATATTTAAATTTCTAGCCGCATTTTTGTTTAATGTCTTATTTGCATCTTCTCTAAATGTTACATCCAATATCCAATGATAACTTTCTATTGCCCAATGTCCTCTTACCGCTCTTACAAATTCTTCCACTCCCCCTGTTATATTCGTTATGTAATACCTTTTCTGTTCTTGCTTTTTTCCATTTTCTTCTGTTGTTAAAATTGATGCACCTATCCCTTTACTTCTTTCCATTCCTTGTTTCTTTTGATAAACCATTCTATTTCTTCAGTATAGTAATATTCTCTCGTTTCCAGCCGTCCTCTTTGCTTTTCTGTTTTCCTACTGTACATCCCTTCGCCCTTTAATTTTTTCCTGAATCCCTTGTCAGCAAAGTAATCTTCTATATCTTCCTTTAAAAGCCTTCTGGTTCCCTTTTACCTGAAGACAGAAATATCCCTTCTTCTTTCTTATCTTTTTTTATGATTTCTTTCTGGGTTCCTATCGCATCTATCGTAACTATACATTCCTTTTACTGAAATTTTTATCAAGCAGCCTTAATATTGCTTCTATTTCATTCCCTTTTCCTTCAGCCGCCACTTGTGAATAGCAGATCCCTATCTTCTTTGGAATATGCGGATACTATGTCTAATGGCCTATTATTTTTTTATTCTTCATCCCATTTAAAAAAATTTCCCATCAATATTTAATATTTTTTTCTTATTTTTTTTATCTTCTCCGGAAATTTTTTTAGATCCATCCATTTTCTCAAGAGAACTTCTGTCACTTCAGGCTCTATTGTAGCCATAACTCTTTGAATCGTATCATGCGAAGGTATGCCGTTCGGTAGTTCCAGATATCTTTTTAATGCCTTGAAATACATCTTTCCAAATTCTTCAATCTCTTCCCAGTATTCAATATTTGCAAGCATGGCAAAAAGAGTAATCACAACAATATCATTCAATTTATGCTTTATTTTAGAAATTTGTCGCTTATCCTCTATTTGAGTAATGTATATTAACAATTCTTTTTAGATTTGGTTTATCTTCTGACATTTTTACCAGCTTCTTTCCTACGATATGTCAATAATATTATACCTCTTTTTTTAAATCTTTTTTTCATGCGTTTGTCGTGATATTCTGGGATATTTTAAAAAAACTCCTATATGACTCTTTAATTTGTTTTTTTAGAGCATATGAGCATATCAACTTTCAATACTTTTTTTAAATTAATATTTTAAATTAATTTTTCACAATCTCTATTTATAAGAATCTTCCACTTTTTTTCATATTGAGAGTATAATAATTTTTTTATTTAAATAGAATAACGAAGTGCTGAATTTACTAGATTTTCTATTAGTTTTGCACAAAAAGTTTACACATCCTTATTAGATTTTAAAAATTTTTTTCTTTTTTTATTTTAGATATGCCCATTTATTTAGATTATATTTAGAATATTTCCAGATGTTATATCATTTTTTTATCTCTATAAGACTATGATTATATTTTTTTATTAATTTAACAATATAATCATTAAAATTATTTTTCTACTTCTTTTTAAGATTTTTCTATCTTTACTATAATAATATATTTTTTTCCATTATTTTTTTAGTTGTTATAAAAAAATATTCAGAATTATTTTTATAATCTAAAATAAAAAAATTTCTCATCAACGATATCATACAATTCGTTTTCTCTCAATTCTTTTTCAAGTGAAAATTGCAATAAAATCCTTTCTCTTACACCAATATCACTATATAATAAGAATTCTTTTTTTACCTAATAATCCTCCTAAACTTTTTCCTGCTATACTTAAATATTCCTGAAATCTCCCTTCACTTCTATATCATATAATTCTTCTATTCCTCTTATCTCATCATCATTGTATCCTATAAACTCCTTCTTGCCCTTTTTCAAGATATCTTTCAAGAAGGATAAAAAAAGCTCTGTGTTTTCTTTTCTTTCTGAAGATATATATTCCCTTATTTCCTTTAATCCTGTAATTCTTTTTTTCAGATGTATCACACTGTACCAGAAGTTCTCCTACAGTAGAAAAAAATCTAGTGTAGGTTTTAATTCAGGATTGTATCTTTCTACTAAATCAACCATATATTCATTAAAATTCATTCCAGTATCCTTTAATATTTCGTCATTCTCATCAAAACAGTATATCTTTAAATCATCATCTGCTGTCCTTATAAAAAAATAATAGGTTTCCATTTCTATTGAAAAATATAAATGGTTTCTTTTTGGAGATCGCCATGTAATACTGTATAATCTTCATCTATAAAGTTAAAAATAATTTTTTTCTTAAGTAAGACTGTATATTCCAAGTTTGCCTATATAAGATAATAGGATCATCTCCCAGCAAATCTCCATCACATCTTCCAGCATATTTTAAGAACTCCCTGAAATCTCCTTTTTACTTCTATATCATATAGCTTTTCAATTTTAGTAATTTCTTCTTCACTGTATCCTATTGCTTTTCTTTCATTTTTTTAGATATTCTTTTTAGCATATCCATAAATCTTTCATTCATTTTATCTCCTTTCACTTATGGATTTATTTCTGTTGTTCCTTCATAAATAGTTATTCTCATATCAGGATTATTTTTAAAAAAATCAAACATTGAAGAATTACAGTTAGGATACATTCCTGGTTTTGAAATAGATGTATTTTTGAATAGCAAGTTTCAGTTTTTATTCTTTGATTCGAATAATTATCTTGAATATAACTTAAAAAGTTTTTTTCTGCATGATTCAAATTTGATATTTCTACTTTTTCCAACTCCAGAAATACTTGTATAAGTATTTACTGGTTGACTGTCATTAATAATAACTTTATATTTTGTACCATCAATAGAAACTTCTTTTTAGCATTTCCACACCTTGCTTTAAACCTCTATTTATAATCAACTTTCACTTTTTCTGTTCAGATTATTAAATATTTCTATAACTATATCTTAACAAACAGAAAACTAGTTTTTCGATTTGGTTGTCCAAAGTTTCAAGTACACTCCATAATTTAAATATAAGTCCTAAGAATTTCTCCATATATCTCCTCATCTTCTTTTGTCATTTTTCCATCTATCATATGTTTTGGAAATTCAACAGCAATATACCCTAATAGCAAAATTAGTTTTTAATGCTTCTAATAGTTTTTCTTTATAGTCTTCTTTACAATATTTTATAATCAACTGTTTTTAATATTTTATGTGCATAAATATACATCATTCCGTAAAATACTTCTGTTTCTTCTTTTTGTCATATTTTTTTAAATCAGCAATATCGTAAAGTTCTCTAAATTTATATTTTAATATAAAATTTTTTTTCTAATTGTTTCAAAAATACTTCTTTTCTTTCTTTTTTTATAATATTTCATAATTATATTTTTTTAATTGTTCTAATTGCTTATTCATTATAATACCTTTAAACCTCTATTTAAAAACAACCTTCACTTCTTTCCCATAAAACGCAACCCCAATCTTCAAAATATTCTTTATCCCTCTTGCCTTAAGCTTCGTATCATATTTCTTCTCATCAATCTGTTTCAACGCCTTCTGTGCTCTCTCTTCCATCCCCTTTTTCGTCTTCGATATTTTAAATTCCATAAGATACGCCTTCTCATTGCTTTTTATTGGAATCATCGCAAGATCGTATCTTCCATATCCACTCTCATCATTTGAAATAATCTCATATTTCCCCATCAAAAATCCTACAAGCCCTATCATAAACACCTGATAAATCTTCTCCATTTCTTTATCCAAGTCAAAATGACTCAGCATATTTATCATTATTTCTCCCAATGTCTTTTCAAATTTTTTAATATCTCCATTTTCAAGTGCTTTTATCAAAATATTTGTTTTTACTTCTGTTCCAAAAAATCTGTTCAAGAACATATTACCAAAAATATTTTCGTATTTCCTTATTTGGTATCTTTAAATTATAAATATTTGAATCAGATTCTTTTTCCTGATTTTTTTAGCTTTTTGTCAAATATCCGCTATATAAAAGTAATTGCCATATCTCATCGTCGTTACTTAAAAGACTTTTTATAGTTGTTCCATCCGAAAATATATTTTTCAATGCTTTTCCCCATCAGTAAATCGTTTTAAATCATCATAAACACTTTCCCCAGCATGATCAAGCATATTTTTCTAGAAGTGTATTTCCTGAAACATTTGCCCAATATGCCTTGATTTCTCCATTGTCAATATAATTTACAATAGACCATGGATTGTACACTTCACTTTCTCCAAACAAATATCCATTATACCATTCTTTAACTTCTTCAATTTTTGTATTTCATATCAAAGTAATCAAGCATTTCAATTACCTCATCTTCAAGAAGTCCAAAAATATTCTGAATATTTTTTTATTCAATATCGTATCTACTTTTAAATTATTTAAACCTGAAAATATTCCTTCCTTTATAATCCTTGTTATACCTGTCAAAAATACCATATTTCAAGGAATTATTAGTCTTTAATGCTGAACTATAAAATGTTTGAAAAAAAGTTTATTGCTTCGTTGTAGTATCCTTTATCAAAAGCATTTATTATTGGAGCATCGTATTCATCTATTAAAATTATTACACTTTTTCTATAATATTCGTACAAATAATTTGATAAGTTTTTTTAAGAGAATAAATCCAGTCAGCATCTTCTTTTTTTCCATAACTATCTTTTTCAAAATCATTTTTTTAAAAAATAGGATTCAATTTATCTTTTAAATCATAAAATTCCATGTATAAGTTTTTTTATATGTTTTTTTATCAACATAAAATTTTTCTTCCCAAGTATTTCCTTTTAAATCCTTCAGTGAAATGAAAAATTACAGGATATTTACCCTGTTCAACCATATATTCACTGTCAAATACTTTCAAATTTTTCAAAAAAAGCTTTTTTTATTTTTCTTCTTTATCTTTTACATCAAAAAAATATTTCAACATTGACATATTCAATGTTTTTCCAAATCGTCGAGGTCTTGTAAATAATGTAACTTTCGACCTGTTCATTAACATTTCATCTATTAGTAAAGTTTTATCTATATAATAATATCCTTCTTGTATCAACTCTTTAAAATCCTCAATTCCCACAGGAATAGCTTTTTTTCTCATAAAATCACTCCCTCTTTTATTTTTTTTATAAATTTCAATATATTTAATTATACCACAACTTGATATTTAAAAATAAAGTCATTTTGAACACTCTGTGATGCTTTCTTTTTAAATTTGAGAATTTGAAATATTTTGAGAATTGGTTTGGGGATATGGACTGGAGAACATTGATAAAAAAATCTAAAAGAGACTGTCTCAACTTCGATTCTGAATTTGTACAAAAATTTTATGCACTCTGGCATATATTATATTTTTGAGTTTACACAAAAATTTTTGGACACTCTTATCAATATTGTTTCATTTTTTACTTTTTATAGAATCTGTTGGGTAAAAAGTTGTTTTAAAGATCCAAATTATATGCGGTACAAAAAAATAACCGCTGTCTTTTTACAACAACGGTCATTTTGAAGTTTTAATTTATTTTAAAGGAACTAAAAATATCTTCAGAAGTTTCATTATCTTCGTTTGTTGAAGATTTCTTTAATTCCTTTAATGCTTCTGAACTAATTATATTAGATTGACTGAAATCTAATGTTTTTCTAAATTTTCATCAATTTTATCAGCAACAACTTGTCTTGATGGACTTTTTAACTTAATTACTTCATTATTTTTTTAGCAACTGCATTTAAGCAGCAGATTGTAAATATAGTTCCTAATAATAATTTTTTTCATTTCACTTCCTCCTTTTTTTTCAAGAACAAATTCTCAAAAAAATCAATAAATTACTCAAATTTACCGTCAACACAATTATGAGTAAATCCATTTTTTTCTTTAATTTTTTTGTTAATATTTCCTTTACATTTTTAGTAAGTTTTTCTGACTCATAAGTATATATAAATATATACCCTTTTTAAATCAGAAATAGCTTTTAAGCCATTATACATATTCATTGAGTTTTTCTATTATTCTTCCTGGGCATGTTTTATCATAATCAAAAACGAAAAGGAAGTCCATAACCTGTTCTTTTTATCTTTAAGAGTTTGAGTATATTTTTCCCATTACTACTCCTTCTGGTAACCATAATACAATTTCTTTTCCATCAACATAATATATATTTTTTTCTGTTAAATTTCTATTTACTATATCTTGCAACAATAATTCTACTTTTTTTGTTTGTATTTAGGATTCTGAACTGCTCGTGGTATCTTTCTTATACTGATCTGCATTACCATCAGTATAAGTGGAGGGAATTCCACCATAAGCTACTACAGCCTGTTCATAGGCATATTGAAGATAACCGCACGAATTTAGAAACAATAAAAAGATAAATCCCATAATAAAATACTTTGTCTTTTTCATATTAATTACCTACTCTTCCTTTTTAATTTTTTTAAAAACATCTTCAATTTCTTTAGTTCTCTTAAAATCTTCTCCTCTGCTGTTATTTAAGTTCGGAGCTGTATTAATATGAAATTCTGTATTGTATCTACCTTTTTCATATTGATTTCCGAAAAACATCTTTATTGCTTTCTTCGACTGCTTTATTTAATTCTTTGGAATTAGCTTTTATTGGAGGACTTTTTTTAAATAAATCTATTAAATTTTTCTTGATTTTTGATAATATTTTTTTCTCTAATATTTTTTTATCATCTTCTGTCAATCCTCCATTTTCTGATGCTTTTTTTTAAATATATCCGTTATTTCTGTACCTAATTTTGCTGATTCATAGATATAAGAACCATGCTTGTCATTTAAAGTTTGTTTTAAAAAGTTTGTTTAATTTTTTTGTATAATTTTTATCATTTTTATCCAGCTCATAATTTTCAGCAATTTTTTTCTACATCATCTGGAGTTATTGGTATTGAATATTTATTTTCAGGTGCCCACTTTCTCTTCCAATCTTTTATAGCTTTATCTACATCTCTGCCTTCATTTATAGCATCCTGTTTAGCTTTTTCATATTGATCAATCACTTCTTTATGTTTATCTGGATCCAATATTGTAGGCAGTGGTAATAATGCTCCTGTTTCCTCTCTTCCAACTTTTTTTATTCAAAAACTTTTTTTACCAATCTTTCATCAACTCTAAAAAGAAATTTTTAGAAATATCTTTCATATCAGCAATATTGACAACTGCAAAAAAATATTATCATCAATTTTTTTAATAATTTGATCTAATTTAATTTTCTTACTATTATCTTCGAATTTGTTAAAGTATGTATTTTCATTTATTTTAACTAAATTTTTCTTTTTTTGAAAAATTCTTCAAAATTTTTCAGTATAAATATATAACGGCAAAGGGCGTTCTTCATTTTTTTGTAATAAAGATAAAACCTTAATGGTTTAACAGAGCTTAAAGAATTGTTAAATAAAAAAATCGGACTTTCTCTTAAATCAAAAACCTTCTGGTACTAAAATTTCTTTATTAGTATTTTTTTAATTCTCATTTTTTTCTTGTTTCCACTAAGAATTAATGAATTTATTTTTTTATTATTTCCATGGTAAGTATTGTTTTTTTAGTTCGGGAGTAGGCAATAAACCATCCCCTGCATTGAAGCTATAACAAAAAGCTGTTGTAAGACAGGAATTTAAACAGAAAAATACTTAATAAAACATAATATCAACAATCTTAATATTTTCATCTTAATTACCTACTCTTTCTCTCAATTTCTTTAACTGTTCATTTATATTTTTGAGATTTTTCTCTATTTATTTCAGGTTTTGGCATATTTAAACCTTCATCAGGATTGATATTCCTATATGGATTATTTCTTGGAAAATCTTTTGTTCAACTGTTCTGTTAAGGCATTATCCCTTGCATTAAACAAATCCTTATCCATATCTTTTTCCATAATCTGGATTTACTCTTGGAACATTCATAAGCATATCCTTTACATTTTTCCTTTCTTTGATCAATTAATCTTTTTTTGTTCTCTCAAAGCATTTTCATATTTTCTCTCTATTTTCAATCACTTCTACAGATTCTTTTGACCAATTAAAGTTTTTATCCTTATAAAAAAATCTTATTATTCATAACTGAAAAAAATATTTTTATATTTTTTTCAGAATTATCATAAAAATAGATTTCATCAAATTTTAAAAATCACTTGTTTTAAATTTTTCTAAAGACTCATAATATCTTTTTTTCAACTATTTCATCAGCTATATTATGACCACCTTTTTTTCAACTCTATTTTTTTTATTCTTTTTGCTATTTCAGGACTATTAACTCCAACATAGAATAATTGTAACTCATAACCTAATTTTTTTGCCTTGTCAATAGTTTTTAAAATAGTTTTCCCCGTTAAAGTTGTTTCCTCATTAAATGATTTTTCCATGTTTTAAGCAGTCATTTCTTATATTTATCGCCATTTTTGCTGCTTTTTATTTGATCAGAATTATTTTTTTCCAATCTCCGATTTTTTTCTAACAATTTCATCTGTATTAATTCTTGTACTGTATTTTATATTATTGTCTAAATTTTTCAGAATTATACAGAGTTGATTTTCCTGCTCCATTTACTCCCGCAAAAAAATATATAAAACTTTTTTTCATTAAAAACACCTTTTTTTATCAATTCGTCTTGCTTTGTTTCCAAAAATTAAATTAAACAATTTATTATAAAAAAATTATATCTTCTTCTTTTTCAGAATTTGACATTAATTCATTAATATCTTTTTGATTCAATTTCAATATAAATTCTTTTAAATTTTCTTTTTTTAACTCCACTTTTCCTCCCAATATTTTTTTATTATTTTTCAATATTTTTGACTAATTAAATAATAATTTTTTTATTTTCCTTTATGTTTCTGTTTCTTTTTCTCCTGTTTCAATAAAAAATTTTCTCTGTTTTTCAAGTTCTTTTTTTCTTTTTTTGTTTTAATTTTTTTCTTTCTTTTTTTATTTTTCTTCATACTGTAATTTTTAAAATTTCTTCCGATTTTTTTCAAAAATTTTTTTACTTTGAAGTTCTTTTTTTATTTCTCGTTGTCTCCGTTTTGGATTTTTTTACTTTTTCATTAAAATTTGACTTCATCTCATTACTAAATTTTTAAAGTATCAAACCTTTCCAATATAAAAATCATAAATTTCATATTCTTTAGGTTCTGAACCAAAAGTTACTTTACAAACTGACAAATTATCATTTTCAAAATTTTCAAAAATTCCTACCCAAAACGGATTTTCAAAAAAACTGTCAATTTCCTGAAATTTTTTTCATAATTTCAGCCTCCGTGAACTACTCCCACTTTTTAGAAGTGTGAGCTTCTTGGGAAGTATCTGCTTCTGTTAGCCAAATATATTTACCAAGCTCTTTGGGCAGTCCCTGCCCTGATGTACGAGTATTATACCATATAATAATTATTAGACCTGTTCGATAACTATACAAACTTAGAATTTAATAAAATAAATATCTTGAAGCAAGGGGTCTTGACCCTTGTATAGAATAAAAAAACTTAGGTTATCGAACATATCTATTATTTCAAGTTATGTTCTGCAATTCATCTCCCTCTTGTAGAAGAGGGAGACTTCTTCTAGATATTGTTAAAAATTTTTTTATAAAGAATGGACAACCTAAGGAGGCAGGTTACTTACATTACTGCGTCTGGACTACCAACCAGAACTGTGTTTTTTTATCTCTATTTATATTTATTCATTTTTTTAATATATTTTTTTATTCAATTATTTCCAAAACATCTTTTTAACTCTCGTCTTATCTTTTTAGGTTGCTCTTCATCCCTATACCCAAAACTTACCATCACAGAAACTCCATACACATTCAAGTCAAGAAGTCCCTATATCCGATAAATATTTTTTTCCAATTGCTCTTTATTAAATCCTTCAATCGCACAACTGTCAATTCCTAAATAAGCCGCAACTGTCATCATATTTCCAAGTGCAATATAAGTTTGTTTTGAAGCCCAGTCAAAAAGTGTTCTTTCATTTTCCAATAATTTTAAATGTTCTTTCTGAAATTTCGTAAATTTATCTTTCACCACTTCAAATGCCTCATCAGAAACTTTCTTCAAGTTTTTCCAATTATCTCTAAAATATTCACTATCTCCAGTAACATCTTTTCTTGCCAAAATTATCACAATTTCAGTTGCTCCATTCAAAGCTATTCAAAGCTCCCCAAGCAAATTGTCTAAAATCATTTCTCATTTCTTCATTTCTCAAAAGTAAAAATTTCCAAGGCTCCATACCAAATGAACTCGGTGACAATCTCGCACTTTCCAAAATTGTCTTCAAATCTTCATCAGACACTCTTTTTTCTGTACTAAATTTTTTACAAGCATATCTTTTATTAAATACTTCCAATATTTCTTCATTTTTTTGTCATTTTCAATCACTTCTTTCTATTATTTTTTTTATTTTTTTAATTCTATATTTATCTCAAAAAAATTTTATTGATTTTTTATCTTCTCCATCACATCTTCATCAAATTTCCCAGCTCTAAGCATTTCAATCTCAAATTTATACGGCGGAACTTTTTTAGCCTTCTTATCATTACTCAAAGCCACATAAGGTGTTTCCAAAAATCTTAGGCAAATGAGAAAAATTTTCTCAAAATGTGCAATTTTATTCAACACTTCAAATCCAATATATCCAAAACCAATATTTTCATGTCTGTCTTTATGTGCCCCAACAGGATTTTTACTATCGTTCAAGTGAATTACTGAAATTCTGTCAATTCCAACAATCTTGTCAAACTGCTCAATAACTCCTTCAAAATCATTCACAATATCATACCCAGCATCATGAACATGGCAAGTATCAAAACAAACACTAAGTTTATCTTTCAATTTCACACCATCAATAATTTTTGCAATTTCCTCAAAACTTCTCCCAATTTCCGTACCTTTCCCAGCCATCGTCTCAAGTGCCACAGTTGTTTTCTGATCTTTTGTCAAAACTTCATTCAATCCTTCAATAATTTTATTAATTCCAACTTCTGCACCTTCTCCAACGTGAGCACCTGGATGAAGAACAATCCTTTTTGCCCCAATAGCATCTGTTCTTTCAATCTCTGTTCTCAAAAACTGCACCGCAATCTCAAAAGTTTCAGGCTTTTACAGCATTCCCAAGATTAATTATATAAGGAGCATGCACAACAATATCATCAATATCAATATTATTCTCCTTCATAAGTTTAAGCCCAGCTTCAATATTCAGTTCTTCAATCGGCTTTCTCCGTGTATTCTGAGGTGCTCCAGTATAAATCATAAAAGTATTCGATCCATAAGAAACTGCTTCCTTAACCGATCCCAAAAGCATATCTTTCCCACTCATTCCCACATGTGATCCGATTTTAAAAAATTTCTTTTTTTGACATTTTCTTTTTTTACCTTTCTTTATTTCTATTGTTTCTTTTTTTCTCTTTAAAACAGGAAGTTCATCATACATTGCTTCAAATAAATTCTTCAAAAACTCTTTATTTTCAACGTCATCAACAAGCAACATTTCCTTTGCCCCTTCATAAGGAATTTCATGTAAAGCATTCGGCATAAGTTCTTTCGCCGATTTTACAGCCTTTACAAGAAACCTGTCATCATAAATCCCACCAATAACTTTTTCCCTATAATAAAGAATATATTCCCCCATCATCGCTCTATATCTAACATTTTCCACTTCCGACAACTGTTCCAATACAAAATTTAAATATTCTTTACTTGAAGCCATATTTAATTCACTCCTTGCTTTTTTTCTTCATCTTTAGAATTTTTAACTATGTTTTGAATATCCTTTTTTTCAAATATGTTTCCAATGCCCTGTCAATAGTTAGTTCTGGATCTGTATCTATTTAATTCTTATAGATTATCTTCCTAACTCCTTTATTAAGTCTTTTGCAATTTCATCATCTGGAACATACTTTGTTATAAATTTAGGCTCTCTTTCCGCCGTTTTAAAAAATCTTTGTAAAACATCTTTTGCAATATTGTCGTATATTTTTATATCCAGTTTCTCCGACAATTCCTTTTGCAATTCAAGATAAGACGGCATATCGTCCCCATAAGCATCTTCAAAATCTTCTCGCCCTTCTGGTTCTGCTTTTTCCACTTTCTTTTCCAGCATTTCAAAATTTTCCAAATATTCCCTATTCGCATAATTCCACCAAAAATTAGCACAATTTAAAAGCAGTTCAAACCATTCCACCAAATTTTCAGCGATTCTCCCGCACTCAAGCGGAAAATCAAAACAGACAAATCCAATACTGCCATCTTCCAGCAAAACATAAACCCCAGCTCCGCCATCTTCAGCAAAAAAACTTTTCCATCAATATTAAATTCATAATCTGGATATTCATCTTTCACCGATGACAATTCTTTAAAAATCCAATGCAAATAACGCTTCTGTTTTTTTCTCAAATCTTCATTTTCTAAAATCATTTTTAAACAATTCAGCTTGAGTATATTTTTTTGATTTTTTTGTTAATTTTTTTGTATTATCAAACATAAAAATTCTCCATTCTACAGATTTTCCAGTTTCTCTCATTTTTATACAAAAAAATATCCCTGTTGCCACACTTACATTCAACGACTCAATATTCCCATAAATTGGAATAATTGCCTTTATATCTGAATTTTCTATCAAATATTCAGACACTCCGCCACCTTCATGTCCAAAAAAATAAACGCATTATTTTTCCCGTAATTCAATTTTTTTCATAAGAAATCGAATCTTCATGTAAAGCTGTCGCTATTTTCAAGTAATTTTTTTATCATTCAAAAAAATTTTTACGATATTTTCAGGTGTTTCGTAAATTATATTTAATTTAAAAAAATTCCACTCATTGTGGCACGTACTGTTTTAGGATTGTAAACATCTACAGATCCTTTTTGTCAAAATTAAATTTTGAAAAATTCGCAGCAATCATCGTTCTAATAATTGTTCCAGCATTTCCTGGATCTTGAACATCATCTAAAAATTACCACATCGCCTTTTACATCCTCAATCGTATTTAAATTTTTAGAATATAAAAAAACATTATCCCTTGAGCTATTTTCCTGTGTTGAAACTTCATCAAACAGATTATCCTTTAAAATTGTCAAATTATCGTGCTCAGAAATCCCATATCTTTCATCAAAATATTCAAACTTCGATTCCTTTTACAATAATTTTATTAAAATTAATATTCTCATTTAAAAACTTTTTCCCCTTCAGCCTTAAAAAAATGCTGTTTTTCATCACGATACTTCTTTTTATCCAGCTTTTTTTAGCAATTTATAAAATTTGTTATCTGAACTCGCTATTACATCTCTCATTTTCTATTTTTTTCACTTTCTATTTTTCTAAACTTAAAAAAATAATATTTTTTTATTAATATACTCAAACATATTCAAAATTGAACTATTAAAAATCATATAAATTTAGGGATTTAAGTAAAATAGCCCTAACTTTTGAGTTTGATTTTAAATCTATTTTTACTATAACAAGGGGTCAAGACCCTTGCTAAAAATAACTATTTAGTTTACTTATATCCTAGTTTGATTTTTAAATAATTCAAGTATAATCAAAAAAATTATTTTTTTAAATTCTTTATAAATTTTATTTTTTTATCTCTTATTGTAACTCCATCACTTGTCTCAATTATCTTAAAACTTTCTGGGTCTGCACCTTTAATTTCCCGATCTTCAATATACACTTTATTCTTATCTTTTTGCATAACCAAACATTAACTGTACAAATGATGAAGTATCAGCCCTTCTACTTTTGGCAAAAAAACTTTATTTGGATTTAATTCATCTAATCTAAATGCGTCAAAATAATAAACTCCATTTTTATCTTGAAAAATAACCTGCAGACTCAGATTCATACGAATTATCAGCATTAGAATATTTAAAAAGAATTTGTATCAAAATTTAAAGGAACTATTTCATATACTTCTTTACCAGCTTTTATTTTTTTAACACATAAACTTTATCTTTAGTTTTTAAGAAATAAATAATATCTTCATTATTTTTTTAAAGTCACGACCACAAATTCAAATCCATCTGGATTTATACCTTTCATTTTATTTCCATAATAATAAACATTGTTTTTATCTCTTGAAAATTCATCATTCAAAACCTCAAAACTATTTCTATCTGCACCTGCTATTTTTTTCAAGTCCATTTTATACAATTCATTTTTCATAATACACGTTATTTTTTTATCACGAAAAATAATTTCCCGAATAACTAAACGTTTCAAAAAGTTTTAGAATCTACTTTAGGATTTTTTTACAACAGCTGTTTTTTTACACTTTTTAGCTCACCAGTTTCTTCATCAAATACTGCAATAAGTTTATATATATTTTTATTATCATTTAAAAAAATTGACTGGTAAATTTGGTCTGTTAACAAGTCTTGTAACTTTAAATCCAGCTGAACTTATATCATTTAATTTTTCTTCCTGCGTAATAAACATTTTTTTCTTGTCATACGAAAAACCATTTTCTTCTCCAATAGTAAAAACTGTTTTTATCCACATCCTGCAACTGCACAACATTGTATCCTGCGTAATAAATATTATTTTTTTGTCTTTAGAATAATCACTATTTTCCATTACTTCAAAAAGTATCTTTATCAGCATTTTTTTTATTATTTTAAGATAACCAGCTTCCTTATACGGTATCATCACATATACATTTTTTTATCATCTTTTTCCATAAACAACCATACTTGGACTGCTTAAATAATTTTCTATTATTTCAAATTTATCAGGATTTTTTTATATTCACTTTTTTTCTCCCAAATAGTAGACTTCATTTCCATTTTTAACCAAATTACTATCCAAAACTTTAAAAATCTTTTTTTCATTTATTTTTCCCAAGATTTTTAACATCTCCAAAGTAATAGTACAAAGTTATTTTTATCTCTGGCGTAATTTGTTTCAGGAATTCTTATAAAAGTTTGAGGATCTGCATCTTTTATAATGTCTACTGCAGCATACACATTTTTATCATCCTTTGAATACATTCCATCCTCAATTATTTTAAATGTTTTTGGATTCGCACCTTTAATTTTTTCTCCTGAATAATAGACCGCATTTTTTTGTCTTTTTGCATAACTATGGTCTCCTTCCAGAACTACAAATGAATTTACATCTGCATTTGAAATTTTGTCTGAATCATAATACACATTTTTTTATCATCTTTTGAATAATATTCATTCAAAACTTTTTATTGTTTTTGGATTTGCTCCATTTATTTTGTGAATCCATTCATTAATTGGTCTGTAAACATTATTCTTATCTCTTTGAATAATACTGTGGCAGCACTTCAAAAGTTTTACTGTCCACATCTTCAAACGATTTATTTCCTGAAAAAAATAAACATTTTTTTCCTATCCTTTTGCATATTTATCATTCAGTATTTTAAACGTTCCTAAATCCACATTTTCCAACTTTAAATTCTGAATCATCTTCTTCACTGTATTTGTAATAAACTGCATTATCCTTTTTCACGTATTCTGCCATTCCCAAATTAGCTAAAATAAATACTCCAACAATAATTTTAAAAAAATTTACTTTTCATAAAAAAATCCCTCCAATAAATTTTTCTCCAGAATAAAAAAATTTTACTTCTTCTATTTTAATTTAACTGGCAATTTTTTTCCCCACCTAAAATATGATAATGAATATGTAAAACTTCCTGTCCGCCATTTTTCTCCAATATTAGTTATAACTCTATAACCATCTTTATCTATCCCTAAAATTCTTGCCACTTTTTGCCACAGTCAACTGCAGTTTTCCAAGTAACAAAGCATCTTCTTCAGTCGCCGCATCCAAACTTTTTGATTTCCTTTTTTTGGAATTACAAGCACGTGAACTTTCGCCGCTGGATTTATATCATGAAAAAGCCAAAAACTCATCATCTTCATACACAATATTTTGCAGGTATTTCCTTATCTATTATTTTTTTAAAAAAACTGTTGACATAAAAAAATCACTTCCCTTTTTTTATTTTTTTCTTATTATTTTTTTAATTTTAGCAAGGGATCTTAACCCCTTGCCATTTTTTTAAAAAGTTACTGCTATTTTTTTAACATTTACTAATTACTGTTCAATTTTTCCCAACTCTTCTAGCATGTCTGCCACCTTCAAATTCGGTATTTATAAAAAGTTTCAACACAGGCCAATCCCAAGTCTTCTCCCAAAAACTCTAGCTCCCAAAGCGATTATATTCGCATCATTATGAAGTCTTGAAAGTCTTGCCGTATATTCATTGTGACAAAGAGCAGCACGAATTCCATTTATTTTTATTTGCAGCAATAGAAATTCCAATTCCAGTTCCACAAATTAAAATCCCAAAAATTCGCCTCTTTATTTATAATTTTTTTACTAACTTCCTTCGCAATATCAGGATAATCAACTGAATCTAATGTATCAGTTCCCACATTTATAATTTCATGCCCTTTACTTCTAAGTGCCTGCATAATTTTATTTTTTTAAATTCTACACCCTGCATGGTCATTTCCAATTACTATTTTCATTTGTAAAGCCTCTCTTCTTTATTTTTTTATAATAATTTTAAATTTTATTTTCTTAATCTTTTAAAAATATTTGTCCTACCAAATTTTAAATATATATTTAAATTTCCCTTTTTAAACAATGAATTTTGTAATTATACAAATATTTTATTCAATTATTTAGTAATTTTCTCCAGCAATTCATTTGAAATTCTCTTTAATTTCCCATTTTCATCCACAAAAAAACATTCACAGTTTCAGCCTTTGCCTTTTAAAACTCCATCTAAATTATACATTTCATAAGAAAAATCTAATCTTAATATTATTTATTTCCTCAATTTTTCACAAAAATCTCAATTTCCTCATCATACTTTTGCCGAATTAACATATTCAATATTCAGTGTCTTTACTGGCAAAATAAATCCCATATCCTCCATATTTTTTTATATGGAAAAAAACATCCCTAAAATACTCAGTTCGTGCCATTTCCATCCATTTCAGATAATTTGAATGGTACACAACTCCCATTTTATCAGTATCATAATAGTAAACTCTAAGTTTAAAGCTCTTTTTCCTTAAGTTGCAAGTTTTCATAAATTCACTCCTTGATTATTATAAAAATCTAGTGTTATTTTTATTTGAATATTTTTTTCAAACTTACATTTCCTTAACTTCAATTTTTATACTTTTTTTATCTTTTTTTCCCAATTGATGACATAAGAACTCTAAGTGCTGTAATGATTCTTCCATTTTTACCAATAACTTTTTCCCATATCCTCCTTTTGTCACATTAATTGTAATATCTACAAACTTCCCTTTTTCATTACTTTCAATCGTATAACTTTCAGTCGAGATCCAATAAATTCTCAATCCAAAAATCTACAGTTTCAAAAATACTTGCTCATTTATTTTTTTTCCCTCCATTTTTTTATCCAAAATTTATATTTTCTTACGGTTATTATACCATATTTTCAATATTCTTATCAAATTTTTGTTTTTAAATTTAATATTTATTAATTTAATATTTTTCAAAATAATAAAAGCAAAAAAATATAATTTTTATTACAGTTGATTGGAGTATTTTTTTATGTTATAATATTTTTTTGATTACTTAAATAAATCAAGGCTAATATGAACTTTAAAAGGAGTTACAGATAATGAATTTAGAAAATGATCTCGATGACAAAAATACGATAAATAATGAAGCAAATGCTGATAAAATCGCCTCTACTTCCCTTGGAAGCGCAGTTTGTGAAACAGTTTTACCATCGGTTCCACTTCAGCCATTAGAAACCATTGAAAAAAGCATACAAAAAAAATATCGTTCAGCACTTTGGACACCATTTGTGCGAGCCTTAAAGGAATTTGAGATGGTAAAGGATGGAGATAGAATTGCAGTGGCTATTTCTGGCGGAAAAGACAGCCTCTTGCTTTCAAAGCTGTTTCAAGAATTGAAAAGAGCCAGCAGAACTAACTTTGAAGTGGTTTTTATTTCAATGAATCCAGGATTTAATCCTGCTAATTTAAATAATTTGAAAAAAAATCTAAAACATCTAAATATCCCGTGTGAAATTTATGATGACAATATCTTTGAAATTGCCGAAAAAATCGCAAAAGACTATCCTTGCTATATGTGTGCCAAAAATGCGTCGTGGCAGCCTTTATACAAAAAGCAACTTCACTTGGCTGCAATAAACTTGCACTTGGACACCATTTTTGATGACGTTATTGAAACAACTCTTATGAGTATGTTTTATATGGGAAAAATTTGAAACAATGCTGCCAAAATTAAAGTCCGATAATTTTAACATAGAATTGATACGTCCCCTATTTTATGTTGAAGAAAAAGGCAATTATAAAAATGGGTACGAAATAACGGAATCCTTCCGATGAACTGCGGCTGTACAGTCGCTGCCGAAAAGGACTTCAAGCAAGCGCCGTGAAACAAAGGAATTAATTGCACAACTTGTAAAAAAACAATCCAGACATAAAAAAACGTATCATTCAGTCAACTCAAAATGTAAATTTAGAAAAAAATACTAGGCTGGAAGAATTCAAATGGAAGATACTCGTATTTAGATAATTTTTAAAAAAAGAAAGGTAAAAAGTAAATTATGGAAAAATAAAGAAAAAAATATAACAAGCTGGGAATATATTATTCAAACAAAAAGAATACATTGATTTTATCAACAAAGTCATTGAAGCTTACGACGGTTTAGGAAAATGTTAGAACACTTGATAACCAGAGCGGTCTGATAAAAAAATTCTTACAAATTCATATCTTTTTAGATGATATGGATAAAAGCGATTGAAACGTTAAAACAAAAAAATATCGAAATGGAAGTACTAGAAAAAAAGAGAATGGCTTTGGAGTGTTATAATTCCAAGCCTTTTTTTATAAAAAAATAATTACTATACACATATACACATAAACACCTTTGACGCATTAAATTGAATATGATATTATTATTATATATTTAGAAAGAAAGCAGGAATTAATATGAATGAAGTTACTAATACTGTAAAAAAATAAAAAAATAAAATACGAAAAAAATATTACTTTGAATGCTGAACAGTTTTATTTTATTGAAAAGTTTGCTAAAAAAAGTTGGAATTTCCTTTTTCACAGCTTGTCGAAAAAAAGCAACTTATGATTACGTACAAAAATCAAGAAAAAAACTAGATTTAGCAGAATTTTTACGTGCCAACTGTAAACCTGTTCCCAAAAATGAAGAAAATGAAATAATTGAAGCATTAAAAGAATACGATGAAAAACGATCCAGGAAGGGAGCTGACTCTTGAAGAATTATTATAGAGTTTTATATTCTAAAAAAAGCTGAAAAAAATTTATGAAAAAAATAAAGAATATGGGATAAGATTTTTCAAAAATTTTACAGAATTATCACAAGATTTTTATAATAATTTTAATAATTTTTGATATTGATTACTATGAAAGTTTTTCAAAATGCCTATCGAATGCGTATAGGAAAAATATCAAGCTATTTTTTTAAAAATAGAAAATGATGAAATAAAAAAATCATTAATGTGATTGATATTAATAGTCGTGGAGATATTTACAAAAAAATAAATAATTTAAAAAGCAAAAAGCCCTCAATAGAGAGCTTTTTTTCTTATATTTTAATTAAATTAACCTTCCAAAATCCCAATAAAATCAATAAACTCCTGCACCGAAAAATTCCTCAGTTCATGCCAAGTCGTGTTTTTCCAACTTTCTTTCCAGTGCATTTCCTACTACATCCTTTTGAAAATCCCAATTTTGTCAAATTATTGGCAATACTTTTTCTTTTTATTTGAAAAAGGCCTCTCTCAAATATTTAAAAATATTTTTTTCTTCTGAAATTTGACTTTCATATTTTTTTATTTTTTTCAAAAATTTTTTTATTCCTAAAAAAATGCTGAATCAACTTTTTGGAACAGGATCAAATTTTTTTCTTTTGGAACAGTAAATAAGTATTCTGTTTCAGCGTAAAATTGAACAGCATGAGTAAGCAGGCTCATATTTTTGCTATGAGGCTGTGAAGCAATCCGTTCTGCCACTTCCTTTTTGTACCATCAAATAAATTTCATCAATATTTTCACGATATTCAAGCAATTTATTAATAATTGGCGAAGTTATGTAATATGGAATATTTGCTACAACTTTCACATCTTTTTTTATTTTTCAAAAAATCTTTCAAATCTGCTTCCATAAAATCCTGATGAATCAACTTAAAATTTTCCTTTTTTTCAAATTTTTTTACTCAAAAAAACGGAATTAAATCATCATCTATTTCAAAAAGCAGTCAAAAAATTTAGAATTTTCAATTAATTTTTTTCTGTTAAAAAAATCCTAATCCTGGCTCAATTTCCAGAACTTCCGTTTCTTTGTCAAGATTTGCCACATTTAAAAATTTCATCCGACAAATTACTGTCATTTCAAAAAAATTCTGCCCATACTTTTTTTTTAGCCTTATGACTTTCATTTTCAAAATTTTTATCTCTTTTCTTATATTTTTTTATTTTTTTCCCCTTCAATTTTACTCCTTACTCAAATACTGATGGTTCAGCAACTCCTATATATTCCAAATTTCTATAATTTTCATTAAAAATCAAGCCCATATCCAACAACAAATTCATTTGGAATTTCAAATCCAACATATTGCACATCAACTTCAACTTCTCTTCTTTCAGGCTTATCTAAAAAGTGTGCAAAGCGATATTTTTCTTAGGGTTTCTGCTTCCCAAAAATTTTGCAATACTTTTTTTAACGTAAATCCTGAATCAATAATATCTTCAACTACCAGAACATTTTTTTCCCGCTAATCGTACTTCTCAAATCCTTTAAAATCTTAACTTCTCTAGAACTTTGAGTCCCTTCCCCATAACTGGAAGCCTCAATAAAAGTCAATTTCAAGCGGCAATTTTATTTCCCTAATCAAATCAGCCATAAACACAATAGATCCCTTCAATAGCCCTATCACTATTAACGGCTCATTTTCATTTTTAAAAATCTTCAGTAATCTTTACTCCCAGTTCCTTTACCTTTTTCTGAAGTTCTTCCTTCGTAATCAACTGTCTTTTTATTCCAAATTCAAAATCTCTGTTCATATTTTTCCTCCCTGTTATTTTTTTATTTCATTCATTTGTAAAAAAATCTAAAAAAATCTAACAAACACAGTTTTTATGCTTGATTTTCTTATCTCTCTTCGCTCCTTGACAAAGAATCTTGGTTCTTTGTGATTAATAAATATTATTGCTGTTTAATATTACCACTCTTTATTTTTACAATTGCCTAATTTACATTTTTATAATTACTTATAAAATTCCATAACCTTTAGTCAATACAGTGGACTACTCCCGCTTTTAGAAGCGTAAGACTTCTTGCTATCTTTATGATTAAATAAATATTATTACTACTCAAATTTAATAATACCCTAAAAATTTAAAAATTTTTTTAATTCGTACTATTGACTTTTTTTAATTTTTGTGCTATAATATTAATGTCAAGAGAAAGTTAAACGATGTTTAACAATCTCATGGCTGTATAGGGAAATTTTGTTTTTTTGAATAAAAGACCATTTTATGAGATAGCCCAAAAAAACATTATTTATTTAATTTCCCTATATAAAAAGGGCTATCTCATAACTCAGAGTTAATCTATTTTGTAAGATTTATAAGTATAGTCCTTTTAATTAAATCTAATTCATTTAGATTTTTTTATTCCAAATTTTTTTATTAGATGTTGCTCGATCTCTTATTTAAATAAAAAAACAAAATTTTTTTTTAATTATAATTCTAAATCTATACTTTTATAACTTAAAAAGTAATACTCAAACAGCTGCTTTTAATTTAAAAAAATCACCATTTGAGTATTGATTTATTTCTATTTGAATCACTATTTAACTTTTTCTACTAATTTTTGCAAATTCAGCAGGGTTGTTTAATGCTAAGTCTGCTAAAAACTTTTCTATCAAGTTCAATTCCAGCTTTTTTTAAGTCCGTTCATTAATCTTGAATAAGAAATTCCGTTTAATCTTGCAGCAGCGTTAATTCTGATAATCCACAATTCACGCATTTTTTTCTTTTTTTCAATTTTTCTATGTTCAGTTGCATAGCTCATAGCTTTTTTTAACTGCTTCATTAGCTTTTTTTATAATTTGTTTTTATGGCTCCTCTATAACCTTTTTGCTTCTTTTTAAAAACTTTTTTTATGTCTTTTTTTCTTCTAACTATTCCTGTTTTTACTCTTGGCATATTTTTTTCCTCCTTAATATTTTTAGCCGCTTTTCTGTTCTTTATTTATTTTTTTAGAACTAACTTCTGTCAATCTTTAATTTTAATTTTTTTCAAATAAAAAAAGCCGTTAATTACTGTTTTAAACTGCTTTTTTTAATTTTATCTTTAAATAAAAAAGTTGCAAATTTTTGCTAAATCACTTTTTTTCAAAAAAATATTTTTTTTAAAAACAATTATTGGAATTATCTTCCTTCTTGTCCAGCCAATACTTTTTTTGATTTTTTTCTTTCAGCACCTTTTTGGAGCGATTGCGTCTTGTCCTAGACGTTTCTTTCTTTTATGAGTCTTTTTAGTTAAGATATGGCTCTTTCCAGAGTGTCTTAAAGAAATTTTTTTCCACTTCCTGTAACTTTAACTCTTTTTTTGTTCCTTTATGTGTTTTTCATTTTTGGCATTTTTCTTTCCTCCTAAATCACTTTTTTCACTTTTTTTAAATTTTTGCCTTTATTTTTTTAGGCGATAATAAAATAAATTTTTGAATTTGCTCTTTTTCCGTATTTTTTTCTCAACTGTCGCAATTTCTTCAAAATGACTTGCAAACTCATCCAATACTTTAATAGCAGATTCTGCATGTAATCTTTCTCTACCTGTAAGTCTTAGGCTTACTTTTACCTTATGCTCTTTGGCTATAAATTTTTCAATTTGAGAAATCTTTGTATCCTTGTCATGTTCATCAATATGAGGTTTAATTCTAATCTCTTTAACGACAATATTTTTTTGTTTTTTCTTATTTTCCTTGTCTTTCTTCGTTTTCTCATACTTGAATTTTCCATAGTCCATAATCTTACATACAGGCGGTGTTGCATTTGGTGAAATTTCAACTAAATCCAGTTCTTTTTCTGCCGCAAGTGCCAATGCATCTCGTGTAGACATTACTCCAAACTGCTCCCCATCATCACCAACAACTCTAATTTCTCTCACTCTAATTCGCTCATTCATTCGTGGCTCATCAGATCGGTTATTCCCTCTTATAAAAAACACCTCCTAATTTTTTTACAATAAAAAAACAAGATATAAGAAACCTTGCTCAATAGTTATTATATAAAAAAATTTTTACAATGAATAAAAAAATAATTACATTATTGTAAAAAATAAATAACTAATTACCTAACTCATCTTCAACAAATAGAATTAAAAATATTCTATTTTTACTTTGAAAAATTAATTCAAAAATATAAATATAACTGATGGAAAGGTGAGAAACAATGTTTCTACTTCTAATTTAATTACTAAAAGTAGTTTATCATATTTTTATTATATTTTTGCAAGGAAATTTTTGAAATTTTTTTCACTTCTTGTCCTTGACATTTTATAAAAAACAGGCATATTTTTTTGAATATACCTTCAGTAGTCCTTAACGAATAAGGCTCTTAATCTTTTATTACCATTCTTTCCTTAAATAAATAAGGATTTAATGTAAATAAATTATAATACATATCAAATATTTTGTCAACTACATTTTTTTATTTAATTTTTATGCCAATCATTTGGAAAAATCCATTCTCGATAAAATATCATTTATATTTATAATATTTTCTAATTTATCTTCTAAAGTTTTGATAATCAATTTTAATTTTTTTCTGTTAGTGCATCAAATTCTTCTTTAGAAAGAAATAATTTTAATCCTTCATAAATCGTAAAGAGCTTTTTTTGATTTCTGTTTGATGTCATATCACTAACTCTTTTTATATTAACAGTTTCTCTCGAAGAAAATTCGTATAACCTTTCGTTATGGGCAGCAACATTTCTAAAATGAGAGCTAGCAACTAAATAAGTTCTTACAAATGAATGAGTTATATTTGAAGATTGCCATATTCTTCTTTATACAAATTTTTTTAAAATGATCGCAAATTTTATCATATACATTTTTTTATGTAAACAAGAATATAGTTTGCTAATATCTCCAAAAAGTTAAATAGTGAATTATAATCCAAAAAGGAATATTATCTTTTGTAGTGTTATAATGTCTTATTATCATTTTTTTCATTATCTTTTTTTATCTTTTTTTCAACATATTCACCACCATTGAAATTTTAAGAATATTTGAATTTTTTTCTTTCCAGTATTGTAATTCTCTAAAAGAAGATACGAATTTTTTTTCAAAAATTCCGTTTGTTTCAGAAAAAAATAATAAGAAATAGCTGTTTTGAAAAAAACTTTCAAGCAATGTCAAATTATCAAAAAAATAAAATTCTCAATTCCCTATCAAAAATCATGAAGACTTTTTAAATATTTAAATTTAAAATTTTCAATGTATTTATCTTTTTCCCTCTCAAATTTTTTTATTTTTTTCTAAAAAGGAGCTTTATAAAAATTTATAATAGAATAGTAATTAAATCTTTTTCAAAATAGAAATTGTATCTTTATCAATGCTCATTCTGCTTGATATAATCATTTCCTGCTCTTTGAACTTTTTTTAAATGGCTGATCCACAAAAAAATCTCCTTTCCAAAAATATCAGAAAAAGCCCTCCAAACAGAGAGCCTTTATATTAATTTAAATTATATTTTCAGCCTATATCGACTTCTATTTAAGAAATCATTGATATAGTACGATCCACATATTATTTATAACACTTTTTGTTACTTTTTGTCAACCACATTTTTTTAAACTTTTTTTAATAAATCCCAAAACCTCCTCAATCCCCCACTTTCTTTTATTATCTTCCTCTCACTTTTCCAACCAAAATCCTCCCTATTTCAAAAACCTAAAAAAAGTAAAAATCATAAAAAAACTAAATTGTTCTAACAATACGAAAACCTGGACGATAGAACTATACCCATTCTACATCCTCATACTTTTTGAGAAACTAAATCATCTCTACTACAATTAATATCTTTCATATTGTATCACTACGACAAAGACCCTCCTTTTAATCTATGATTGATACTCTTTCATCATACCTATATGGTGTTTTTTCAGGTATATATCCATCACTAGATGTATCATAACACCATTCCCATATATTTCCACTACAATCATAAAGTCCTAATTGATTTGGCTTTTTCGTTCCTACATCATGAGTACGATTTTCTGAATTATCATAATACCAAGCAACTTCATTTAAATTATTACTGCCTGAATACTTATAATTAAATGTCCCATCTTGTATCGCAACTTCTCCACCTCTTGCAAACCATTCCCATTCAACTTCTGTTGGCAATCTAAATCCTTCTGTTTTTTTTAAATCTGCTATATTTGGGATATTCTGTTTTTCCCATTTGATTGATGTATTCTTAATATCCCTTCTTCTTTTCGAAAGTACTAAAATCGTATACTGGTTTTAATCCATATTTTTGACTTAATTTATTACAAAACTCCAAAGCATCCCACCAAGATACATTTTCAACTGGACGTCTTCCACCTTTAAATTCTGATGGATTATTCTCCATTACTTCCATCCACATATCTTGCGTTGTCTGATATTTACAAACTTCTAAATCACAAACTTCTCTTTCTTCAGTGAACTACTCCCGCTTTTAGAAGTAGGAGCTTCTTGGGAAGTATCTGCTTCTGTTAGCCAAATATATTTACTAAGCTCTTCGGGTAGTTCCTACCCTGTCTTTTTTTATTTTCCTAATATTTCAACATCAATTTTCCAATGTTTTTTTATATTCACTGCAGCATTGTAATCTCTATCAATTTCAATTCCACAGCACTCACATTTATAACTTCTTTCTGATAATTTCAGTTCCTCTTTAATATTTCCACATCTACTACAAGTTTTTGATGACGGAAACCATTTATCTATCTTCAAAAATTGTTTCCCTAAAAACATCAGTTTATACTCAAGCATTCTCAAAAACATTCCCCATCCATTATCTCCTACACTTTTCCCAAAATTTAATGCCTGGCTCATCCCTTTCATATTCAAATCTTCAACAACCACAGCATTATATGTTTCAGACAATTTTTTCGACAATTTATGTAGAAAATCTCTTCGACAATTCTTGATATATTCATGCAATTTTGATATTTTTCATTTTTTTGTTTATACCAATTTTTTTAGAAAATTTCACTTTTCTCGATAATGATTTTTTTGTAATTCTTTTCAATTTTTTTCTCCAACATCCTAAAAATATCTCGGATAATCAGCTCTTTGGTTTTTCAGAACTGACAAATAATTCAGACATTGAAAAAAATCAAGTCCAATTACTTTATCATTATTACTAGCTACTTTTTTTGAATTTCTTTTTCAAATTCTGTCAAAACAGAAACATAGTAATTTCCATTACTGTTTGTCAATGTTACCGACTTTATTTTATAATCCTCTGGTATTTCTCTATGATATTTCAATTTTACTTTTTTCAATTTTGGCAAAACCAAATATTTGTTTTCCTCAATTCGTATCGAATTATTCACACAATTTGTCGTGTAACTTTTAACATTATTCTTTTTAGATTTGAACCTCGAAATTTTGCCCTCTTTTGAAAGAAATTCGTAAACGATCGTTTTACATTCAATTGAGCATTTGAAAGTGCTAGACTGTCCACTTCTTTCAAAAATTGATTTTCACTTTTTAAACTGGCAGGTGTAATTATTTTATTTTTTCCAGTTTCTTCATAAAATTTATTCGCAGTGTACAAAATCGTATTGTAAACAAAACGAACACATCCAAAAGTCTTGTTTATCAACAATTCTTGATCTTTATTTGGATAAATTCTATATTTGAATGCTAAATTATATTTCATAAAATTACACCTCCTTTTGACTTTTGAATATTATTTCTTTAGAAATTTTATCATTAATGATTTCTCTTCAATATTTTATACAAAAATTTTTATCATGGATGTATCCTTTTTTTTCAATTTTTTTACAAAAAAAGCAATTCATCTCCCACTTATAGAAGTCGGAGACTTCTTGCTATCTTTTGTTAAAATTTTTTTAACCTCAATTTTAAAATGATACCATTATTTTTTTACCAACCAAACAGCCCTCCAATAAAACTTCCCACTGCACCAAATGCTGTACTTATAGCACTTCCTACTGCTTTTCCAACAGTTTTTACACCTTCCCATACTCCTTTTGCAACACTTTTTACAACATTTACTCCAGCCTTAACTATTTCAACTGCTCCATTGACTATTGGTTTGGATATTTCTCCTATTCCTTTGGCTATTGCTCCACCAACTTTACTTCCAACTATTCCACAAACAGCACCAGCTGCAAGAGCAACCCCAACTCCTATTATAGTTCCAACAGCTCCTATTGTTCCTAATCCAACTATTGCAGCCATTGCAGCACCATATCCCCAACTTGAGGCAATAATTGCTCCATAAGCAGAGCCTACTGATGTTCCAACTCTTTTTGTCGCTTCACCTAGACTTATTTCGCCTGATCCTAATTTAAAAGCTGTTCCTATAATATCCATTGAAGAAGCTGCAACTGCTCCAACTGCATTATTATTTGCTAAAACTCCAGCAAAGAACTTTCGGAACAACATTCTTTTCAACTGCAACTCTTATTCCTCCCAGCAACTGCTGTTGAAAGTCCCATTGAAGTCCCAGTCTTCACTCCAGCCTCGATTACTTCAGCAACTTCCACTTCTTCTCCAGAAACAAGTTTTGTTCCAACATCCAAAGCCATTCCAATACCAACTCCCATAGTTCCATTGATTACAGCCTGTTTTCCTAGTTGTTTGCTTATTGCAAGAGCGTCTACGTCTTTTTCAAAACTGAATTTTCACTGCTTCTTTGTCGCCAGACTGGTATTTTTCCTGAATATTTTTTATTTCTTCCTTGCTTATATTTTTACTTTCCACTTCTCCAAATTTCAGCTTATCTACTGAATTTGGAATATCTCCAGTCTGATCTGACGGAACTAATTTTGACTGAAATTTATATTTGTAGCCTTGCTGTCTGTCGTAAAATGATTTTGCTGTTTCATTGGCATTTTTATAGGCTTTTGCCTGATATTTTCTTACAATCTTGCTAGAATCTTCTATTGTCATATCAATCGAATTTTTTCCATAAGTTTCGCCTATTTCTGGCTTTAGTGCCTTTAGCATAGTAGTTTTTTTCTTTAATTGCCGCATCTATATTGAACGTTCCAGCATGACGTTCTTCAAATATAAATCCATCTAAATTAGGATTTTGGCTTATTTCTCCAGTTTTAGTTGTAAGTGCTGACAAAATTTCCTCATTTGACTTGCCTATAGCTGAATTTACATTGTCAACATAGGTATTTGCTCTATTTGCACTCAATGTATTTGCTACTACTCGTGGATCATTTATTGCAGCAGCTTCGTATATCATTACCTCATTATAATTTGCTAAAATTTCACTGCTTTCCTTCATATCTCCGATTATTTGTTTTTTATCCACAATTTCTGCATTTTTTACATCTTCCGAAATTTTATCCAGTATCACATCTCCAATATAGTCACTGGTGCTTATCCCAACTCTTTGGTATTTTTCAACTTCCTTTTTCTTGTTAAAATACACTCCAACTCCTGCTATAAGTTCATCAGCCATTTTCTCTATTTCCTGTATCTTTTTATCAGCAAATTCATTTTGCAATTCATAAATTAACCAACTTCTCAAATCTTTTTTTATTTTTACTCTTTTTCATTTTGAGCATAACTTTTTAAAAAAATTTTTTTAATAATTTCCTCCGTTTTTTTCCCTTCTGCTTCCTCTTAACCTAAAACATTTTTTTCTCCTTATTTTTTTATATCTTTTTAACTTCTAAATCTAATTTCTAAATTATATTTTTCCAATATAAATTATACCCAATCTTAAAGTGCTATTCAAGAAAAATATTCAAATCTTATTTTTTTAAAAAAATTCTTATATTTTAATTCAAATGAAAAAAATATACACATATAACTTTAAAAAAATAAATTTTTTTAGAGTATAATAATATAAAAAAATAAATTTTTAGAAAAGGA
>BNJU01003590.1_pt1 | contig 242207 bp, 313 predicted proteins | sample 8539281 | NCBI WGS metagenome assembly BNJU01 (sample SAMD00202456, study PRJDB9452) | human saliva metagenome | isolation source: human saliva | place: Japan | reverse complement strand
GAACAACCAAGTCTCTAATGGTAATAAAACGATCTGATTTAGAGTGTTTTGCTATTTGCGTAAAGATTGCGCATGCAACAGCAATAGCAATAATTCCAACTATATAAGGAACAAGAAATTGCTGCTTAACTACAGTTTTAGTGGTAAGAAGCATTATGTCTACAAAGAAGACCATAGCTATAAAAAGGTAATAAAGTGCGAGCGCTCCACCGCGGAAGAGGTCAAAATTTGTGCGCTTAAAGATTTTGCTCAAGCTTTGCTTTGCAAGAAGGACATATGCCGCTATGAGATACAGGACGACCAGGGGAATATAGACAACTTTAAAAAAACCTATAAGTGCCACATGAACCGTCCCTATCGTTGAGTCTTAGTAAACTGATGGACCTGGCTGGATGCCAGATTATAGCAGCGCTGTAATTGCAGTAACAAGTCCAAAGAGAATACCAGGGGCGTTAGCAATCATAATAGGAACATCGCGCTCTTTCTTGAAAGCGCCGTAAACAAACCAAACAGTGCAGTTAATCATAGCAACCAGAGGCTGGATAAAACTACCCTTGTTTCCAGCAAGATTATTTGTAATCTGTGGGATATAAGAAACATACATCATGACTGAGAGAATACTGCCAAATTGGCCCAGCTTGTTGAAGAAATTCTCGTCAAAAGAAAGTGCGTGCTTTTCTGTCATGTAAAGTAACCTCCAATGCCTAACAAACAGATTGCTGATACTTACCCAAGTACTAAACAAGATATTCGTTAGTTCGTTGCAGAATAACTTGCATCAATCCATTGACACAGCTCATCAAAGTCAACAGAGCCATCTAAAAGCGCAGAGATCCAATTACCGTACTGATTTGCAACGTATTCAAACAGCTTTTCTCGCATAATCTGGCCTCCCTAGTCTATATCTTATTATGATTGACAGCTTCTCTATGGAGAAGTTGAAATTGACATTATCTCCAGCGTACGCGCCCTAAACAGCTATACTAAATGTGTTTGTATATGTAATAAAAAGTCCAAGTGAAGGGCGTCATATGAGCCGAGTTTCTCGTAGAGAAGATGAGTTCTACAGCATGTTCTCTGAGTTTTCAGCGTTGATTGTTTCAACAGCAAAACTGTTTGTCTCCTATATGGAGTCATTCCCAAGTTCAGAAGATTATGAAGTCCAAATCAAGAACTACGAGACACTCTGCGATGACCAGGTAGGAAAGATTATTTCCACCCTCAACACATCCTTTATCACGCCATTTGATCGCGAGGACATTTCGCGTCTTGCCCTGCTTATGGATGAGATTGCAGACGGCATTGAAAGTGTCTCTGCGCACCTCAGCATGTATGACATCAAAGAAATGCGTCCAGAGGCAGTTCAGGTGGCACATCTGATTCTGTTTGCATCAGAGGAGCTGCAAAAGGCCTTTGATCGTCTCCCTGATTATCACAAGGATGACTCGGTCATTCGCCATACACGCTCTGCAAATGAGTATGAGGACCAGGGTGATGTTGTGTATCGTAACGCCCTGAGCTCTATTTTCAGAAACGTTGATGATCCGATTGAGGTTCTTAAGTGGAAGAGCCTTTTGGATAGACTTGAGTCTACTCTTGACGCTTGCAAGCATGTTGCAAACGCTGTTCAGAATGTCATCGTGAAAAATGGCTAGCATCTTGCTTATTGCGGTACTTGTTTCCGCTCTGATATTTGAGTTCATCAACGGTTTCCACGACACCGCAAACGCTATTGCAACCACGGTGTATACCAAGGCTTTGCCTCTACGCACAGCAATTATCATGTCGGCTATCATGAACTTTATCGGCGCGCTTATGAGCGAGAAAGTTGCTATGACCATTGCGTCTGGTCTGGTTGATATTCAGCTACAGCTTTACGTTATTTTTGCTGCACTGATGGGCGCCATTGTTTGGGACCTCTTTACCTGGTGGTTCTCAATCCCAAGTTCATCTTCGCATGCGCTTATCGGCAGCCTTATCGGTGCAACCATTGTTTTTACCGGCAGCACAGGTCACATTCTTTGGGCGGGTGTCCTAGAGAAAGTTGTTATTCCTCTGTTTACTTCGCCTCTTATTGGTATGGCCCTGGGCTACTTTATTATGAAGCTGGTATTTGAGATCTTTGCTGATTGGCCACCTAAAAAGGCAAACGGTCTCTTCCACCGTCTTCAGGTGCTCTCAGCTGCGTTTATGGCATACAGCCACGGTAATAATGACGCTCAGAAGACCATGGGAATCATCACGTTGGCCCTGATTACCGCCGGTCTTCACGACCCTTCCATGGGTATCCCTCTGTGGGTCAAGCTTCTCTGCGCAACCACCATGGCACTGGGTACCTCCATTGGCGGCGGCCGCATTATGCGTACCGTTGGCGATGGCGTTACCAAGCTCACACCAGTTATTGGCTTTGTCGCCGAAACAAGTTCTACCGTTGCAATTGAGATCATGACTGCACTTGGAGCACCAGTTTCCACTACGCAGGTCATCACCACATCCATCATGGGCGCAGGATCTTGCTCGCCGTCGCAGCTCCGTACGCTGGGGCGTCGCGCGCAAGATTATTGCTGCTTGGTTTGTGACGCTGCCAGCCACTATGGCGCTCGGCGGACTTATTGCATTCCTGACCAGCTTTGTTCTGGCATAACCTATGCTCAATGTTGTACTGGTAGAGCCCGAGATTCCTGCAAATACGGGAAACATTGGTCGCACCTGCGTAGTGAGTGGGACTCACTTGCACTTAGTGGGCCCATTGGGCTTCTCGCTTGATGACAAAAGCCTCAAACGAGCAGGCATGGCCTACTGGCAAAGCCTTACCGTTTCTGTCTACGATAACTGGGATCAATTTCTGGAGAAGAACGGTCTTGCCCAAGCATCTGGCGCACCTGCTGGGGACGCTGCACACGACGCTGTTGCCGCTGCAGGCACCGCTTCCAACGGTGTTTTTACGGCCAGTAGATCTCCACTACATTTTCTGACTAAGAAAGCTAAGAAGACCTATACTCAGGCAACGTATCGCGATGGGGATTACCTTATCTTTGGCAAAGAAAGCTTGGGATTATCCGAGGAACTCCTGGCCCAGCATGCTGACGAGTGCGAGAGAATCCCAATGTTGCAAGACTCCGCAAGCCTGGTTAATCGTGAGGACTGGAGTCAAAAGCACGATGCACTTGACGGTGATGACCAATACGCTCATCCAGCGCTTTGCGGCAGGATATCTGCGGAAACTTCATTGACCCTAACGAGTTCTCGGTCAGTGCGCTTAACGTTTCAAACGCTGCCGCCATTGTGCTGTATGAGGCGCTGCGACAGATTGGCTTCCCGGGAATGAACGCTGGGGAGTAGTTTTCTGGCTAGAGCTGCGCCTGCCTGCGGCTACTTCAAGAATACGCAAACAAAAACCCGAGTGCGAGGCACCCGGGTTTTGTAGTTGCATTAGAACTTTCTGTTATGCTTCGGTTCTTTTCCTACGACGCAAAACAAAGGAAGTTCCCAAGGAAGCTACAGAGGTCAGGGCTGTGCTAACAAGAATCACGCTTGAAGCATCGCCAGTCTCGGGCAGAGCGCTTTTACGCTTTGCTGGGGCCTGAGGAGCTGCAGGAGTCTCAGGGTTCTTTATGTAGTAGAACGTGTACTCAAGCTGGTCTGCAGAAACATAACCAGTGCTATCGCCTTGAAGTGTGTAACCGTCAATCTCACGAGCAGAAACATTCTGCAGGTTGAGTGTCTGGCTACCAATAATATCGTCGGAATGAATTTGTTCGCCGGTCTGTGCGTCAACGTAATGGACGGTATAGCTGTAACGAGCTTCCTTGCTATACGTAAAGGTCAAGATGTTATTCTCGGCATTTTCATCAAGAACCATAGAGCGAGAAGAAACGTCTACATAGGCGTAGTCTCCGCGATCAGCGGCGTCGAGAGCCCACTTGCTGACAAGAGAACCGATTGGAGCAGTCTCAGTTGTGGTTGAGAGAATCTGACCATCGTCTGTCTGGTGAATGACCGTGTAGGAGACGGAAGAATCATTCTTCTTCCACAGTGCGTGCAGGGTGATGTCGCCTGTAACTGCTGCGGAGAAGCTGTAAACAGAGGGGTTACCGTTGGTGTAGAGAATCCAACCAGCAAAGGTGTAGCCTTCTCGTACGGGATCAGCTGGCTTTGTAGCTGCATCTCCGTAGGTAAGCTCCTGCGAGTTGACTGGTGAACCACCCTCAGAGTCGAAGGTAACGGTTGCTGTCAGAGGTGCCCACTTGGCATACAGCACCGTATTAGTTGCGGGCATAGTGGTGTCGGTAATAGGAGTACCCACAGTCTCTGAATTGTCGTACCAGCCCTTGAAAACATAACCAGGACGTGGAGAAGTTAAAGAGGTGCCAGGAACATCGGCGCTGGCATTAAAGGGCTCTCCAAAGAGATGAGAGTGCGTAGCAACAGTTGTACCAGAGCTTACATAGGTAACGGTATAGGTATTGCGCTTATAGCGGTGCTCAATCAAGTTGGAATTGTAATCAGTGATGAGGTAGTCGTAGTTGTATGGCTGCCAACTGGTCCAACCGAGCGCATCGTAATTGGTTCCATCAAAATGGCCGATGCTCATGCGGTAGCCGTCATACGAGAAACCAGGATGTCTGTTCTCGCTCTCAAGATAGCCATCACCAGCGTTTCTTGCAATCTCTGTAATCATGCCAGGTCGAGAAAGTGTGTGGTCGCCGCCCATATCGTAGGTGCCATCAAGGTTTTGATAGTAGTAGAAGCGGTAACGTGGGCCAAGAGCAGTGGAATTGGTATAGCGGCCGTAAATTTCAAGCACATTATCTGCAGTAATTTGGATCCTGGGTCAGTTGTTTTTGCTTGGAAGGTGGTTGCAGTACCGCCAACACCAGGGATTATGCCATACCAGTAGTAGGTTCCAGAAGGATCATCGGCACGCATGGCGGCAAGCATGTCGTCGCTGTACCTGTTGCCGGTATTGGGGTTAATGGCGTAAGGATTAAACGCCTCGCCATAACGAAGCGTAAGCGTTGCAAGAATGGAGCCATTTCTCTTTGGACGCACGTTAACGGTGATTGTTGCAAGGTTGTAGTAAACGTTAATAGTGGTGGAACCATCTGCCGCAATAGGAGTTGGATTACTCTCGTGGCTGTATGTTTCAAAGCGGAAAACGCCTGTATTTGGCTGGACGGGAGCAGTTGCAGTCATTGTTCCAACAGTTCCGGAAGCTGTGGTGGTTGTAACGTAGTTGTAGTTAGAAGGGTTGTTTGGATCCTGAATAAAATAGGCATAGTGATACGTTGCTGTTGCTGGAGTCCAAAGCGCCTTTGCAGTAACAGGCTCTTGAGGCATGGTGGTAGGCAAAGAATCTGCAATACCATCGTCATTAAGGTCCCAACCAGCAAAGGTATAGCCAGTTCGTGTTGGGTTGGGGACGGCAGGAACAGGATCTCCTGGATTTCCAATTACAGGAGACAGCTCACTGCCGGAAGTTGAGAAGTAGATTGCGCTGCGAGGATTGCGATCGTAATAGATGTACTTAACAGCCTTGCCATCTGCGGTAACCTTGAGCGAAAGGTCTGTAGTTGTGCGCACAAAACCTGGATAGGTGACATCGGAAGCAGTAACAATCGAATCGGGCACACCGTAATTTTCTTCGGAGGACGCCTCAACATAATTGCCGGTAGTCATCTCCTTCATGCGCTTAACGGTGTAGGTAACATAACCAGGCGTGTAATAGACAGTCTGCTTGATGTAGTGATCTGAGCCAGAAGCAACGCCAGTAACAGTTGCCTGAACAGGATCTACCAAGTCATAGCCGGTGATTGTTGGAGCTGTAACAGACCAAGATTCTCCTTCATTTACAACTTGCTTAGAAGGAGCGTGAATCTCTTCGTCGTTTAATACGTTAACGTACGAGACAACAACAGAGTATTTACCTGCGTCTTCAATAGACTCTGCAATTGCAGATGCAGGTAGGCTGCTCAAAACAAGAGCAAGAGCAAATAAAATGCTCAAAACTTTCTTAGCGCGCATTATTTCTCCTCAAACAGCAACAAGATAGATAAATCATAATAAATGGCGAGAACGACTTGCTGTTTAAGCCGCAAATTGACCGTATATACATAATCCACTTCTCCTTATGGTTCAGGAGAAGTGGACGAGAAAAATCAATCGATCTAGGTGGACAGAATGCAATACGTTTGTGAGACTCAGCGTAGTATGAAATTTACAGATCTGTACCTGCGGGTTCAGCGGGTTTCTCGGCAGATTTCTTTACAAAGAGCTTGCCCGATTTCCTGAGATGATAGGCAAGAATCAGGATGCTTGCCAGCATAACAAGCGTGCAAATGATGGAACCTTCTGCGCCAAAGCTACCGTCGGTAAGCCAATCCTGGCCACTGCCAGGAGAAAAATAGAAATCCCGGTGGCATTTTTCATGTCACCAGATTTCTAATGTAAAGTTGCTGTTTAGCTGTTATAAAGCAGTAAGGAACGTCAAACCGCCCAAAATTACACCAGCAGTATTTGGGATAATAAGAATCCAGTCCTTTTTGGGCTCTTTAGTCCAACCATAGATGACCCAAATGAGACAAGAAACTGCTGCAAATAGCGGCTGAAAAGGTTGAGCCTTTACGCCCTGTAGATTTGCAATAATTTGTGGAATATAAGCGATAAAAACAAATACTCCGATAAAAGCTCCGATAGAGCCTACAAATAGATTGATTTGTTTCTTTGACATAAAACACCTCCTCCTTTGTTATTTTAATTATAAGGAGGAGGTGACAAGAAATCAAACTATCTATGAAATTAGAATTTAATGAAATTTGGTTAGTTATGAAGAAGCGTTTGTGGGCTCACCGGGTTTCTCGGTAGGCTTCTTTGTAAAGAGCTTGCCAGATTTCCTGAGCTGATAGGCAAGAATCAGGATAGTTACCAGCATAACAAGCGTGCAAACGATGGAACCTTCTGCGCCAAAGCTACCGCCGGTAAGCCAATCCGGGCCACTGCCAGGGGCAAACTGCAGCAAAGAACTGCCTGTAGTGCTACCGCTTACCAGAACTCCAAAGATGTTGCCCTGAGCAAAGTTCCAGGCTCCGTGAATGCCAGCGGCTCCCCAGAGATTGTCAGTTTTGATGATATAGAACGTCTCTAAGATGCCAAAAAGAATCAGGTCAATCAGAGACTGCATGGTAAAGCCGCTGTTAAACATATGGAGAAGACCAAATAGACTGCTCGAAACCACGATTGCAATAATTTTATTGGACTTCTCTGCCATGACAGGAAGAAGCCAGCCCCTCGTGATAAGTTCTTCTGTTCCGCCCTGAATCAGCCAAAACGGAATAGTGAGAAGAACAAAGCCGAATGCATAAGGCGTAAAAGTAGTGCCAACTAATTGATAAGATCCGGTCAAAATGAGGATCAACATCACAACAGAGAAGAGAAGAATTCCTAGACCAAAGCCTTTGAACAGCTCTTTCTTCCAGTTGTCTTTGTAAAATCCTAGGGTAGCAATCGGACGTTTTTCAAAGAGTTTTACCCACAGGAAAAAGAGACCTGCAATAAAGACAAAGGAAAGAAGCGTTACCAGAAGATAGTAGTCTCCAAAAATCTCTCTCAGATTGAGGGAATCGGAAAGGCGATCTGGAAGATCTGGGTGCGCCATGTAGTAAGGGGCAATAATAAGTGCTGCTGAGATGGTCATTACAATGGCGCCAATAATTTGCCCAACGACCAACAAGAAAACGGCTAAAAAGGGACTAAGCCAAGCTGGAGTTAGTCTCTTTGCCTGCTTGACGTCGGAAAACATACGATTTTCTTGCATAAAAAACTCCTAGTAAACGTGCTCAAATCACGTCATGTAGATGACAAAATTTTAGCGACGGTGCAGGCAAACAGCGTCTACCTGCGGTTAGTTCTCCTTATACTCTAAGAGAAAAATCGCAACAATCGCCACCGTGGCCTATGGTTTTTGTGCGGCCCCAGATAAGCTGTGGATGCAAATTACCGTATCCTGCATCGTCGCTATCACAGTATGCAGCGGTTATTTCGGGGCAGCCATATTTTTTGGTTATCTCATAGTAGGGGCAGCTTACAATGTTAAGGCGCGCTTCGTTACCATGACTTTCTGGATATTCAAAGGCAAATCCAGCATTTGATGTGCAGCTTTTCTCGATACCTGATTTAAAGAGGCGAGGAAACTTGCGTGCAAGGCCAAACGTTTTGATGGCCCATTGGAAGAGTGGGACTCGTTTGGCAGCAAAGCGCTGGAAATATTCGCGAATATACCAGACGGCCTTTTCTTGTGGGATGCCCTCTACGCGTAGAGCTTCATAGACTGCAATACCAGGGTAAATGCGTTTGAAAGAGTGAGCACGGAGTTCTTTGGAATCGGATGCATTTTCTGTACAGAGCGCCTCGAATCGCGTTTGAGCTGCCTGTGCAATCTGATCTGCTTTTGCTTTGCCGAGGTCCTCGGCGGCTATCGCGCACGTATCTTTGATGAGCTGCTGTACTTTCATATGAGCCTCACAATTTGTAAGAAATGCCCTGATGAAAAGCAAGTAGAACGTACTAACAATTGTACGCTTAATTTTTACGGAACGCAGCAAGCGCGGATGTCCAGCGATGGTTTAGATAAAGTTCTTTACTATCTCCAGCCCAAGAAGCAGTGCCTTTTCATGGGAGTCTTTGCCAAAGTCCCTTTCGTCATATTCGTGAACGTTTGCCAAAGAGTCTGCCGTAAAAAGGAACTGTCCAAACTGAGCTCCTCGTTTTCTGCAGCAGGCGGCTAGTGCCGAGCATTCCATTTCTACAACTGAGCATCCTTCTTGCAGGCGATACTCAACCATATCTTTTGTCTCACGGAAGAAGCCATCAGTAGTCCAGGTAGTACACGTTTCAAAGGGGAGGCCGCCCTGTTTGAAGGTCTCTTCTATGACAGAAATTGGTTCCTTATCAAGCTCTATATATCTTGATGCTGGAAGATAGTGATAGGACGTCCCTTCCGCCCTAAGAGCTTTGGTTGGGACGAGAAAGGCATTTTCTTGTATCTCTTTTAGAACGCCGCATGAACCAACTGCAATTATTTTCTTACATCCACAGGTAACCAGTATGTCCATTACCTGTGTGGATGAAGCAGATCCAGTAGGGGATTGAACTAAACAGATTTTCTCGCCATATGAATCTAAAACGTAGACTTTAATATCTCGAGAAACGGTCACGATTGTTTCTACGACTTCTGCTCCGTGCTGGTTGGCGTAATCATGGACAACGTCTCCGAGAAATGCAAAGAGGCACTTTTCTGGCAGCTGGCCTGCGGTCCATTCGTGATCTGCTGTAATAACCTCCGGGGAGGCATTGTCATATTCTAAAAGCGGTATTTCGTTTTTTATAATCACGGGAGCTCCTGAGTTGGAAGTGTCTTTGAGAAGTCTACCATCATTAAACGTTGCACTTGCTTTGAGAATTCAAGGGAAAAATAACGTCGGACAAACAAAACAAATTCAAAACTAATCTGCTATTTGCTTGACAACGTATACCATTTGTATCAGAATCGCTTAAAAAGGAGCTGATACTATGGCAACAAGTCCTACTCAAATTCGCATCGATAGCAATGTCAAAACAGAAGCAAATGAACTGTTTAAAAAGCTCGGCATCGATATGTCAAGTGCTGTGAACATCTTCTTACGCCAGTGCGTTTTGCACGGCGGCCTTCCTTTTAAAGTGGAAATCCCAAAGTTTAATGCTGAAACACTGGCTGCTATGGAAGAAGCACGCGATATCATGTCAGGTAAAATTCAAGCAACATCCTACAACACCACAGATGAGCTGTTTAAAGATCTTAACGCAGGGGTTTAAGTTATATGCTTAAACTTCAAGCAACTTCTAAGTTTCGGAAGGATTACAAGCGCATTAAAAAGCGAGGTCTTGATATATCTCCACTTCAAGAGGTGCTTGACAAACTCTGCGCCGGGGAAACTTTAGACCTAAAACACAAAGACCACGCTCTTACAGGACCCTACCAAGGGTTTAGAGAATGCCATATTCGACCAGACTGGCTTTTGATTTATGCTATTCATAAAGACGAGCTTATACTTGTTGCTTCTCGTACGGGAAGTCACGCTGATTTATTTAATATGTAGCAATCATGTCTAAAAGCTCTTTTGTATACTCTTCGGGGTAATTGATGGAATACTCGCCATGATATAAGTCTTTCTTTATTTCAAGAACGCTACCAGGCAGTGCCTTATGCAATTGTTCTGCTGAACGGATCATCTTTTTCTGTTCTTTTTCGCCGACAAGTATATGGATGTTGGCGTGGACATCTTGAAGGCCGGGTTTTATCTCATAGGATGTATTTGCTTCCAAGAATGCAATCATGTTTTCTTTTGAGATTTGTGATGTGTCCCGATAATAGTCTTCAAATAAATCTTTACGAATATGAAGATAGTCAAATTGCATTTGAGCAAAGCTTTTCTTTTTTACTAAGCCATAACTTAGAGAAAACGTTGGCTTGATCAGGAGATTTGTCAGCTTGGACGGAATGACAGACGCACTTTCAATGATGGCGTTTTGACAAATTGAGCTTCGTTGTGTCAGCATTTCTACTAAAATCTGCGCGCCAAGGGACAGGCCTCCAATAAGTAGGACCGAGCCACCAAATTCTTTATCGATAAAAGAAATGAGCCGACTTGCGTTTTCCTCAATACTTATAAAGTCACTGTCACTACCTGTATGTCCGTCAAGGATTGGCAGCACAACGTGATATTGATCCTTCAGTAGTTCAGCCTCGGCTTTATAATTCCACCAAGATAAACCGCCGCCATGAAGCAGCATGATTACGTCGTTATGTTGTTTTCCAAATTCTACCGTTTTCATAGCTGCTCAATTCAATTTGTGCCTTTAATCTAAACCCGAGAAAGCACTACAACACACTCAACGTGCTTGGTGTGAGGGAACATGTCCACAGGCGTCACGCGCTCAATGGCAAACCCGCTGTCGAGAAGAACCTTGAGGTCCCTGGCTTGCGTCACAACGTTGCAGCTCACGTACACGATTTTCTTCTGGGCCAGCTGGGCGGTTGCTTTGAGGAAGGTGGGCGTTGAACCCGCGCGAGGCGGATCTAGAATAATAACGTCAAAGTTCTGACCGTCTTTTGCCAGAGCTTGCATGTAGCGAGTGGCATCGTCGCAGATAAACTCAGCTTCAAGCTTATTGTTTCGAGCGTTTCTGCGAGCCATTTGAATGTTGTTTTCAACCTGGTCAACGCCAGTGAGTGAGAGGTTGATGCCTTGAGCTTCGGCGGCGTGTGCTAAACAAAGTCCAATGGTTCCTGTGCCGCAGTACGCGTCGAGGACTCGCAGGTTGCTGGCCTGCGCGTCGCCGGTCTGCTCGGAGTCAGCAAGCTTGGAGCCAGCAAGTGCTCCGTCGATGGCCAGCTGGTAGAGCACCTCGGTTTGCTGAGGGTTGGTCTGGTAGAAACTAGTTGGACCAATCTCAAACGTGCAGTCCAAAAAGCTTGTCACTCATAGACGTTGAGCCCCAAAGCAGACGGGTTTCTCGCCCTAAGATTGCGTTGGTGCGCTTCTGGTTGACGTTCAAGAAGATGCTGGTTAGCTCGGGGTGCGTCTTGCGAAGTGCGGCAATAAACTCCTGCTCGCGGGGCAGATGCTGACCGTTGACCACCAGCACCAGCATGACGTCGTCGGTGGCATATCCGCAGCGCACCACGCCGTGGCGAAGCGCTCCCTTGCCGCGATCCTCTTGGTAAGCATGGATGTTGAACTGGCCGGCAAGATACGCCACGTCGTTGAGGATAGCACGAGCTCGACCGTCTTCTACCAGGCATTCCTTTGAAGCAATAATTTTGTGCGTTCCGCTTGCGTAAAAACCAGAGCGAACCGTGCGGCCCTTACCTGGCGCAAATGGCGTTGCTGCCTTGTGACGATACGCCAGAGGCTCGTCCATTCCACGGATGGGCTCGATAGTTACGTTATTGATGCTTGCCAGCGGGGCGAGAAGTTCCTCTACCTGCGTTTGCTTGCGTCTAAGTTGGATAGGATAGGGGACCGAAAGCCATTCACAGCCTCCGCAGCTACGCGCAATAGAGCATGTTGGTGTCTTGTATCCCATAGTTCCTCTCCAAATCTTGGGTTACTACTATACCGTTTGCGGGCTTAAATGGCACGTTGAGGGGATTGTTGTGTCTAATATGTTTCATTTTTTGTATCGTTTCCCGTTTACCTAAAAAACCGTTAAGCTAACAGGCACAGTATTTTGGCGAGACAAAAGAGGTGGACTATGGCTCTCATCAGCAAAATTGGTATTATCGGCGCTAATCACGTAGGCGCACATGTTGCAAACGCCCTGCTTTACCAGGGACTTGCTACTGAGCTCTACATTAGCGACACAAATGAGGTCCTCTGCAAAGCTCAGGTAAACGACCTGCTGGACGCAATGCCATTTTATCCACACCCTGCTCGCGTCTTTGAGCTTGATGATCGTTACGAGGAGCTTGCTGGCTGCGACATTATCGTTAACGCCGCAGGTCACGTAGCTGCTGCTGCGGGTAACCGCGATGGAGAGCTCTTTGTTACTACTGATGAGGCCAAGAAGTTTGCAAAGCGCATCGCAGACGCTGGCTTTGATGGCGTTTGGGTCAACATCGCTAACCCCTGCGATGTTGTTACCACCGAGCTCCAGTATCTGACCGGCGCTGATCCCTACAAGGTTATCGGCTCCGGCACCACGCTGGACTCCGCTCGACTCCGCCACGCTCTTTCTGGCGCAACCGGCTATCCAGCATCTTGCATCAACGCTTGGATGCTTGGCGAGCACGGCAACGGTATGTTCGCTTGCTGGTCGCACGTTTCCATTGGCTGCCTCACCCTCGACGAAGTTGCAGCTCAGACGGGCAAGACCTTTGACCTCCCAGAGCTTGAGCAGGCCGGACGCATGGGCGGTTACGTCACTTACAGCGGCAAGCAGTGCACCGAGTACTCCATTGCAAACGGAGCTGTCGAGGTCATCAAGGCCATTGTCCACGACACCCAAGCTGATCACGCCAGTCTCCACGCTGCTCAACGACGTGTATGGCGTTTCTGGCTTCTACTCTTCACTTCCTGCAGTTATCGGTGCCAATGGTGTCGAGAAGGTCTTTGTGCCCGAGCTTTCCGACTCCGAGATTGAGGCATGGCGTAAGTCTTGCGAGCATGTCAAGGGCAACATCGACCAGCTTGGCTGGCTTGAGGTGGACGCTCGTATTGACTAGCGTGACGCGAGGCTGCGGGCTGCATCGCGCTGCGGGCTCTGACGGGCGCGAGCAGCGTCGGACGCGGGCGTAGCCTGCGAGCAGGTAATAGTGCACACCGAACACACCTTGGGGCTTCTCCCGAGGTGTGTTTTTTATGCGATCAAGCTGTCTCTCTCCATTTTTTGATTGGCTCTGATTGCGAGCCTGAAAAGCTCATCATGTCTGAGTAAACTTACTCAGATATGATGAGAAAACCGGCAAATCGCTCAGACAAGGTGTACTTTTCCGGCAAATCGTTCAGACATGGCGAGAAAATCAGGCTCCATAAGAGTGCTCATGAAACTAACCTCGGATTCAAAAGTCACATCACGAAGGGTCCGCCTGAAAAGTGCAAAGAATCTGTGTTTTGGATACAGATTCTTTGCAGAAATCAGGCAAATCCACAGATTCTTTGGTGTTATCAGGCAAAAGTTACAGAATCTTTGCAGAAGTCAGGCGCGCTTGATGTAAGCCTTGCGATTCAGCTGCAATTCTCGAAGAGAAGAACTTCTCGCCTTGCGCATCACACACGGTCAAGCGCACGGTCAGGCGCGCTTGGTCCAGGCTCTACAGGTCAACTGGCATTTCAATGCACGCGACCAGACATGCTCCTGAGTGCGCAACGCATGCAGAAAAACCACCTCCTTACCTGCGATTTTTGAACAACATTTAAATAAAAATTTCTATTGACTTGTAATCAACGTGATATCACAATGATGCCAACATGAAGCTCATTGTTACAAAGGAGATCTTATGAGCACCGAGAAAATCATTAAGTCCAAGAGTGGTTGGCTGTTCCTGCTGATTACCATTGTTCTTTTTGCAGTTGCAGCCCTGTTTTTGGCTAATTTTGTACTCAGCGCTATCGCTGCAGACAGAAATCCTCTCCTGGACCCATCGTTCCCAAGCATCATTGGTGCGCTGGTATTCTTCTTTGCCGGAATGTTTGTTTCAAGCGGCTTATTCAGCCTTCAGCCTGGTCAAGCAAAGGTTTGCGTGCTGTTTGGTAAGTATATTGGCACCGTTAAGGACGAGGGTCTTCGCTGGGCAAATCCTTACTATGCCAAGACTCTTTCCACAAACTTGGGAGACCTTTCTTCTCTCGCTGCAGGCGTTACTCCCAGTGTAAGCGTACATACCTCCATCATTTCCACCCGTGCTCGCACGCTGAACGGCGACGTCCTCAAGGTCAACGACCGCATGGGCAACCCAATCGAGATCGCAGAGGTTGTTGTTTGGCGCGTGAGCGATACCGCAAAGGCCCTCTTTGACGTCGACGACTACGACAGCTACGTTGCTATGCAGGCAGAGACCGCGCTTAGGCACGTCGCGAGCATCTACAGCTACGACCACATGGAGGACGAGTCCGAGTCCAACACCGCAATTACCCTGCGCTCCAACATCGAGGAAGTCTCCGAGGCACTTCAGTCTGAGCTGAGCCGCAACCTTTCTGTTGCTGGTATTACCGTTGACGACGCTCGCCTCACGCACCTGTCCTACGCTCCTGAGATTGCGCAGGCAATGCTCCGCCGCCAGCAGGCAGAGGCAATCATCGCTGCACGTAAAAAGATCGTCGAGGGTGCCGTTTCCATGGTTGACATGGCCCTCACTCAGCTTTCCGAGAATGGCGTTGTTGAGTTCGACGAGGACCGCAAGGCCGTCATGGCCTCCAACCTTATGGTTGTCCTCTGCGGTGAGTCCGAGGCTCAGCCTGTGCTTAATACCGGTTCCTTGCAGCAGTAAAGCATGGCGAGAAACCCATGGCTCCTCGCAAACAATATCCACTTCGTGTAGCTCCAGAAGTCTGGGAGGCAGTTGAACGCTGGGCGCAAGATGACATGCGTTCAACCAACGCTCAGGTAGAATGGATACTTCGCGATGCCCTAAGAAGAGCAAAGCGAGCTCCAAAAGCTCAAGACACTCGTGTGAACAAGATAGATAACTTGGAAGAAGGAAACTAACATGGCCGACAACATCCCACAGCCACCTGTTCCTAACGCTCCCGTTTCTCCTGTCGCGCCCGCAGCTCCTGCTGCTCCTGCGGCTCCCGCCGCGTCAGCCGCGTCAGCCGCACCAGCCGCACCAGCCGCACCTGCAGCTGCCGCTGCGCCTGTGCCTGCAGCTTCTCCTGCACCGGCCCCAGCTCCAGCGGCTCCTGGCGAGGTTGTTCCCGTGTTGAGCGTCCAGCACTTTACCAAAGAAGTATGGCTCCAAGGTAGCTGTTTCTGACCTTTCGCTCGACGTTATGCCTGGCGACATCTACGGTTTTATCGGCCACAACGGCGCAGGTAAGACCACGCTTATCAAGTCCATCGTTGGTGCTCAGCCATTTGAGGGCGGCGTCATTTTTGTGGACTCCAAGAACGTGCTGGTTGACCCTGTTGGCTCAAAGCAGGTCATCGCTTACGTCCCAGATAACCCAGACATTTACGAGTTCATGAGCGGCATTAAGTACCTCAATTACGTCAGTGACATCTTTGGCGTTCCTGCGGAGAACCGCGTCGAACGCATTACTACGTTGGCCAACCGCTTGGGCATCACTGATTCCCTGGCAAATGCTATTGGCAGCTACTCTCACGGTATGAAGCAGAAGCTGGTTCTGATTTCCGCCCTGCTCCACGAGCCAAAGCTCATCATTTTGGACGAGCCATTTGTTGGCTTGGATCAGCAGCAAGCTTCGAGTTGAAGAAGATGCTGCACGAGCTTGCCGACCGCGGATCTGCCGTGTTCTTCTCGTCACATGTTCTTGAGGTTGTCGAGAAACTCTGCAATAAAATTGCAATTATTCGTCAGGGCAAGCTTCTTGCCGCAGGTAAAACGGACGAGATTCGAGGCAATGCTTCTCTTGAGGAAGTTTTCCTTGGTCTTGAAGCCGGCGCTCCTGGCGTTTCTGCCGAGATTGCTCAGGATATGGCCACCACAAAGGATGGCGCCGCTGTTCAGCCAGTCATTCCTGGCGCACCTGTAGCCGCCGCGCCTGCAGCACCAGCTGCACCTGCCGCACCTGCGGCCTTCGCTGCACCTGCAGTCCCAGCAGCACCTGCGGCGCCCGCCGCACCTGCAGCGACCGCCGCACCTGCAGCGTCCGCCGCACCTGCAGCGCCCGCCGCACCTGCGGCTCCAACCGTGCCCGGAGCACCAGTACCTCCAGGCGCTCCAGTTCCTCCCTCCTTCCCTAAGGAGAACTAGTCATGGCAAACAATGTTCCACAGGCTCCTCAGCGCCCCGATGTGCCTGAGCAGAACCTGCAACTCTCAGGAGATGTCTTTATTCCAGCTCAAGTAAGTGCTGGTCAAGTTCCTGTTCTCGATCGTTCTGAGCTCAAGCTGCCTTCCGATCTCAAAGTGTTCTGGATGCTGCTTAAGGTTCAGATCACCATGATTTGGACTACGCAGGTTATAGGCGCTCGAAAGAATTTTGAGAAAAAGGTTGGCGCAAACGCTCTGCCTATTGTCGGTGGTATTTTTGTAGTTGTTGGCACGCTCTTCATGATGGTTTACATTTACGGCATTGCTACAACTCTAGCCATTGCTGGCTTCACAAGGCTGCTTCCTCTGGCAGGAATTCTTGTTGGCGCTCTACCTGGTATTATTTTGACGTTTGTAAAGGCCAATGGCGTGCTTTTTGCGTACAAGGATTACGACTTTATCATGTCGCTTCCAATCAAAAAGAGCACCATTATTTATTCTCGCGTAGCAGCTCTGTATGCTGCAGAGGGTATCTGGTCTATTGTCATTATGCTGCCAGTCTTTTTGGCTTACTTCACCTTTGAGGCTGTTACACTTCCACGCTTGATTGGTGCCTTGTTCGCGCTTCTTCTTGGGCCTAACCTTGCGGTTTCTGCTGCAATTCTCTTGGCTTTTGTGGTTGCTGCCCTTGCTGCAAAGCTGCACTTCAAGTCACTCGGCGTGGTTATCGGCGGAGCGTTCGGTCTTCTATTTATGGTCGCTTATCTGTTCTTTATCTTTACGGTATCTTTCAATGCAGACAAGTTTGCCCCAGGTGTGGTGGGTAATTTCCGCGACACCGTCTTTAGCGTTGCAAGTTCAGTTGGCGTAGTTTATCTTCCATCGCTGTGGATTGCGGATTTCTTTAACTCCGGCTCCCTTATCAGTTTCTTACTGTTTGTTCTGGTTTCTGTTGGTGCTCCTGCAGCAATTGTGGCAATCATTTCTCGCTTCAACGACCGCATTAATGCACTAGTAAGCGAGGACAAGGTCCAGAAGAAGTTCACCACCAAACAGATTTCCACCAAGTCCGCGACGCCTTTTGTTGCTCTGATTAGAAAAGAGATTCAGACCATCACGGGTTATCCAGCAGTCTTTATAAACATGCTTTTTGGATGCTTATTGATGGTTATTCTCGCCTTTATTTCTCTGTTCTTTAGCACGTCGTCTATCGTGGCCTACTTTGTTCCTGCGTCCGAGGTTCCGCGCTATCTACCTTTGGCAAGAACCATCTTTGGCATGATAACCACCTGGTTTGGCACCTCGATGTTCTGCGCTGCCAACTCCGCTGCTATTTCGTACTCGCTGGAAGGCCGCTCAAACTGGCTGATGGCAACTATGCCCGTATCTTCAAAGCAGATTTTTGGCGCAAAGATTGCCGTTAACATGCTTTACGTGCTCATTTTCAGCGTTGTGACCCAGATTTTCTTCCTGATTCCTGGTCACATCACCATTGAAACAGCCCTGAGAAACGTTATTCTGCCGCTCTGCATTGTGTTCCTGGCGTCTAACGTTGGCCTAGCCATTGATATTCGACGTCCAAATTTTGACTGGACTTCTGTTGTTGATATTACCAAGAGGAGTCTTTCGGTCACGGTGTCTTCTCTTGCGGGCACGCTGAGCTCCCATGTTTGTTATCGGCGGAACGTTCATGATGATGATTGTTCCGGTTATCGAATCATTTAGCTCGTCAACGGGCGTGATTAACGAGACGCTGCCAAACATTATCTTTGTTACGCTGTCGCTGGTGAACGCAATTATCGGCTATCTGATCTTTAACAACACCGTTCACCGAGGAGTTAGAATCTAACTTTTGTGATGCACGCGGGTGACGTTCTGCGATTTCGCATCATCTACCTGCGGCAACATCACAAATTCTTCTGTCGAGAAGAAACTTTGAGGCACCCACCATATGTCGTTTATCGAATGGTGGGTGTCTCTTTTTACGCTTTGCGGTACGGTAGGGTGGCTAGAGGTTTTTCTTGTTCGGTGAAAGTAGCAGGAAGGGCCGAGGCATATCGCGCTAGACTCGGGCGCGTACTATCGGCTGACCTTCTCGGCTGCTTGCCGCAGTCAGAGGAGGCATCATGGCCGAAAAAAATGTTTCTAAGGTAAAGAATGTGGTCCTGGTGGGCCAAGGTGGCGTGGGCAAAACCATGCTTGCTGAGGCAATGCTGCATCTGACGGGTGCAACCACTCGTTTAGGCGGCCACGCAGGCACAAAGCCCACGCTTGATTACGATTCACAAGAGTCAGAGCGCGGATTCTCTATCTCTACTACTATCGCACCAATTACCTGGGAAAATACACGCATTAACGTGCTTGATGCGCCGTGCTATCCTGACTTTGTGGGTGACGCCTATTCGGCAATGAGCGCTGTTGAGACTGCGCTGTTTGTCGTTGATGCAGCTAGTGGACCTGGCACTATCACCACCAGGCTTTGGTTTGCCGCCGAGGACCTGTCTCTCTGCCGCGCACTGTTTATCAACCGCCTGGATCGCCCTGATGCAGACTACGAGACCGCAATGGCTATGCTTCAGGACCGTTTTGGCTCCTCGCTTGGTGCAGTGACTATTCCAATGGGCTCTGGCGAGGCATTCTCCGGCATCATTGACGTTGTCCATCAGAAGGCGCGCAAGCTGGTAGACGGCAAGCCTGAGGTCACCGATATTCCTGCCGAGTTCCAAGCAGAAGCAGAGGCTGCTCGCGCCGCTCTGACCGAGCTGGTTGTTGAGGCAGACGATGAGCTGATGATGCGCTACCTTGAGGGCGGAGAAATTACGCAGGAAGAGCTTGAGGGTCTGCTGGGCAAGGCCCTTATGGAGCGCATTTTTGTTCCTGTTTTCTCGGGCTCTTGCGTCCGCGAAGAGGGCGTTATCTCCCTGCTTGATGCTGTTGACGGCTGGTTCCCAACTATGTCTGACTTTGGTCGCATTCCGCTGGTCAACGGCGAGCAGCTTGACATTTCACCTGATGACGAGCGCCCTGTTGCGTTTGCTTTCAAGTCGCTGCAGGATCCACAGAACGGCAAGCTTACCTTTGTAAAGGTGCTTGCAGGTACTGTTTCTGCAGGTTCCGAGCTTATCAACGCTCGCACACGCAAGCCCGAGCGCCTTTCTCACCTGTATCGTATGTGCGGCAAAGAAACGGCTGATGTGAGCACCGCCGCAGCCGGCGACATCGTAGTAGTTCCAAAGCTCGAGGCCATGACGGGCGATACGCTCTCCGTTACCGGTAAGGTTGAGGCTGCCGCGTTTAGGTTCCCCAACTCCCTGTACCGCACGGCTATCGAGCCTGATGAGCGCGGTACCGAGGGCAAGCTCTTCGCATTCCTGGAGAAGGCCGCCGACGCTGATCCAACCCTTAAGGTTGAGCGTGACGAGGACACCGGCCAGACCATTGTTTCTGCAATCGGCGAGGCACAAGTAGCCGTTCTTCTCGAGCGTCTTGAGCAGCGAGCCGGCGTTTCCGCACATAAGATTGCGCTCCGCATCCCATATCGCGAGACGATCCGTCGAGTTGCAAGCGCTCAGGGTAGGCACAAGAAGCAGACCGGCGGTTCCGGTCAGTATGGTGACTGCTGGCTGCGCATCGAACCAAACCCAGACGCAGGTTACGAGTTTGTGGACGAAATCGTAGGCGGCCACATTCCACGCGGCTTCATCCCTGCAATTGACAAGGGCGTTCAGGAGACCATGCGCGAAGGCGTTTTGGCTGGATATCCTATGATTGACGTCAAAGTTGCTGTTTACGAGGGCTCTTACCACCCCGTTGACTCCAACGAGATGGCTTTCAAGACTGCTGCTCGTATTGGTTTCCAAAAGGCTGTTGACCAGGCAGAACCCGTTCTCTTGGAGCCTATGGCTCACCTGGAGATCACCGTTCCAGACAGTTACGCAGGTTCCGTCATGGGCGACGTATCCGCTTCCCGCGGTCGTGTTGAGGGAATGTCTTCCGGCACCGGCGTTTCGGCTGGTGAAACCACCATTAAGGCGACGATTCCATACGCTGAGGTTACCGATTACGCTACAAGGCTGAGGTCCCTCTCGCGCGGAACGGGCGAATATACCGTTGAGCTGGCAGGATACGAGCAGGTCCCGCACGACATTCAGGCTCGTCTTGCTGCCGAGTACGCCGAGCGTCGCGCCACCGGCGAGCGCTAACCCGCAGGTAGATGTAACGTTTCGAGGAAGAGCTCTCGCATCTTTCAGGTGCGAGAGCTCTTTTTGCGTTTCTGCAGCGTGTTGGTGGCGGCTTTTAGGCTTGCCGTGCAAAATAGTGCGGTTTTGGTAGGTCTTGCTGAAGAATTGCCGTATTCCTAATCAAGATAATCAGTCAGCAGGCGGTATCACTGCCTGATATACATTTTTATGCATAAACTTTATTTAATATGCTTAAAAATGAATAGGAATATATAAAAAATCTAACTATAGGTAAATTCCGCTTCTAAGGAACACACCTATGACAGATATTCTGCACAATTGCGGGCATATTACACACCTAATGAAGATAATCTGCACGTTTGAGGTATTTTCAGTGTAATGTATACGTCTTTTTGACAGATTATCTGTCATAGGTGTGTTCAGCCATTAACAAAACAGTGCAATCAACTAAGTAATGCTGCTAAAACCAAATTACGAGAAATTCTTGGACGTGTTCTGGGTAAACCAAAAACATAACTTCGCACATTAAAGCTATGTTTAGATTGCCACGTGCTTGACCTGCACATCTAACGCGTCGCTCGCACGGCGTGGTTGACCGTGCGCGTCCCGAGCGCCGACGCATCCCGCGTGCCCCGTGTACCCCGCGCCTACGCGCCCCGTGCGCCCGCACCCCGAGCTCCGCGCGTCACGCTGCAAGCAGGCAATCTGCTCATTTCAGCACCGTTTAAAGAAAGGCCGCACATGTACCTAGAGAATATCAATGGACCAGAAGACGTAAAGAAGCTGAATGCGGAGGCTCGTGCAGTACTTGCGCAGGAGATTCGCGACAACTTGCTGGTCATGGAGTCAAATCATGGCGGCCACTTTGGTCCAAACTTTGGCATCGTCGAAGCAACTATCGCGCTCCATACCGTGTTCAATTCGCCCGTTGACCATATCGTTTACGATGTCTCGCACCAGACGTATCCCCACAAGATGCTCACCGGCCGCAAGCAGGCATACATGGATCCCGCGCTTTACGACTCGGTGTCTCCTTACACCGATCCCGCCGAGACCCCGCATGACCTCTTCAAAATCGGCCACACTTCCACGTCCATCAGTCTGGCGCTTGGCCTGGCAAAGGCTCGCGACATCATGGACGGCAAGGAGAACATCATCGCAGTTATCGGCGACGGATCCATGTCCGGCGGCGAGGCTCTTGAGGGTTTGAACGTTGCTGGTGAGCTGAACAGCAACTTTATCATTGTCTTCAACGACAACCAGATGTCCATCGCCGAGAACCACGGCGGCATGTACGACCAGTTCGCTGAGCTGCGCCGCACCAACGGAGCTGCCGAGAATAACCTCTTCAAATCGATGGGCCTGGACTACCTGTATGTCAATGACGGCAACGACATCGAGGCTCTTATCGCCGCATTTGAGCAGGTAAAAGACTCAACTCATCCAGTCGTGGTCCACATCAATACGCTCAAAGGCAAGGGCTACGCTCCCGCGGAGGCAAACAAGGAGAAGTGGCACTGGCACATGCCGTTTGACATCCAGACTGGTCAGAGCCCTGCATCCGGTTCTTCCGAGTCGTATGCCAGCATTTTCGCAGAATATGCCCTCAAGCGCGCAAAGACTGACCCAAAGTTCTTGGTGCTTATGTCGGCTGTTCCTGGCCTGCTTGGTCTTACGCAGGAACGTCGAGAAGAGCTGGGTAAGCACTACCTTGACGTGGGCATTGCCGAAGAAACTGCAGTTGCAATGGCTTCCGGCGCGGCTCACGCGGGCGCACACGTAATTTGGGGCTCAAGCGCAACCTTCATCCAGCGCACCTACGACCAGCTAACTCAGGACCTGGCGCTCAACCAGAATCCTGCGGTTATCGTGGGTTCCGGCTCCATTAGGGGCTTGATGGCCGCCACTCACCAGGGCCTCAGCAGCATTTCCATGATCGCAAACATCCCTAACATGGTGTACCTCGCGCCATCCAACGCCGAGGAGTATATCGCCATGCTCGACTGGGCGCTTGACCAGGACAAACACCCCGTCTACATTGCAATTCCTTCCGGTCCTGTGATCCATGCCGAGGGCTCCGTCCGCACAAACTTCGACGCCCTCAACACTTACGAGGTCACGCGCAAGGGCTCCAAGGTGGCCGTTCTTGCCCTGGGCGATTTCTACGACCTTGGCGAGAAAACCGTTGAGGCCCTCAGCTCTACCTTGGGAATTGAAGCCACGCTGGTCAAACCATACTTTGCCTCGGGCGTTGACCAGGATCTGCTCGACAACCTGGTAAAAGACCATGACGTCATCGTAACTATTGAGGACGGCATCATCGAAGGCGGCTGGGGACAGAATATAGCCAGCTACCTGGGAACTTCTCCCGCACGCGTGCTGAACTACGGCGTCAAAAAGGCTTTCTACGACCGCGTCAACATCGCGGATCTTATGCGAGAAAGTCATCTGGAGCCCGAGCTGATTGCTGCAGACGTTAAGCAGGGTGCTGGGCCTGTAGGCGCTTAGTCTGTAAGTGCGTCGCCGCTGGTAGGTAGGCGCCGCCACGCTGTTGCACTGCCGCTCCGGCGTGAGCCGCGCCAGCGCTGCGGCTTTGTCATTGCGGCATCGCCCGCACTTCTCGCTATTACATCAAAACTGCAACAAAAAGAGGGCCGCATCTGCGGTCCCTCTTCTGTATCAAGTGAATGTGCTGTTGCGACCTGCCGCCAGACACGCTGTTGCGGCGCGTCGGTGTTGCAGCGCCGTTGCGACCTGCCGCCAGGCGCGTCGGTGTGCGTCGCAACCTGCGACTAGAAGCCCTAAGCCTTAAGAGCGCGGCCCATAGCGTCAGCCTGAACGATAGCTGCATAGAGCTCGTCAGGGAGTGACGTCGCCAGCAAGGTTGTGGATGGTCTCGCCAGGAACGCAAGCAGCCTCAGCGATCTTCTTGATCTGCTCGTCAGTGGTGATACCAACCTCCTCGAGGGTAGTTGGAAGACCAACCTCAAGGCAGAAGTCCTGGACCTCGTCGAACTCCTCCTGAGGAACGCCCTCAAGAACAAGCTGGACCAGGGTACCAAAAAGCAACGCAGTTGCCGTGAGGTGCGCTGTGACCACCAAGGGAGGTGAGGCCGTTGTAGAAGGAGTGAGCTGCTGCGCAGTTAACGTTGTCAGCGCCGACACCACTCATGTAGACGGTTGCCTCGCAGATAGCCTCAAGAGCTGGGGTTACAACGTTGTTCTCGCAAGCCTTAATTGCCTGTGAGCCGTAATCGCGAAGGGTGAGGTAGCACTCCTTAGCAATTGCCATACCAACGCGGGTAATGCCGGTTCCCTCAAGGGAAGGAGACTCGGTGCGGATGGATGCGCGGCCCTCAAAGTAGGTGCCCAGTGCGTCGCCCATGCCTGCTACCAGGAAGGAAACAGGTGCGTTTGCGATGATCTGGGTGTCGACCATAACTGCATCTGGATTCTGTGGGTAGAAGAGGTACTTGTCAAAGGAACCGTCATCGTTGTAAATAACGGAGAGGCCGGTGCATGGAGCGTCAGTAGCTGCAACGGTAGGAAGAATAACGATGCGCTTACCAGCGTAATATGCGGTTGCCTTTGCAGTGTCAACAGCGCTGCCGCCGCCGATAGCGACGACTACGTCGATGTTGTCCTCCTCAACGATAGCCTTCATGCGGTTAATCTCGCCGTTGGAAGAAATACCGCCAAAGACCTCGTAGCGACGGTAGTAGTCGCCCTTGCCCTCGAAGCTCTGCTCGATCATGTCGTGGGTTGCTTTGTAGCCGCTGTTAGAGCAAACAAACAGGAAGCGCTTTCCCATGTAGCCCATCTCTTTTTCGAACTCGAGACAAGCATTTTTGCCCTGAACATACTTCAGTGGCTCACGCATTGCGCGTAGCATTTTCATAGGTTCCCCTCTCCGGATACGTTTTAGACCTATGTAATTTATGGTAACACTGTCAAAAGAACATAACAGCAAGGAAAATATTTAGATTCGGACAAAGTGAAAATCTAGATTCCAGCACGGAAAGAATTTAGATTCGGACAACTTCTGGAAAGTTTACGTGAACATACATTCACTAGCCGGTAAATGATATTCTTGTAGTGTCAAATTTCGCACTGTGGTCTTTGGAGGACACATGCTTAGTTCTGTTGAAATCAAACCCGATGTCTACTTTGTAGGCGCCCTGGATTGGAACGCTCGCGAGTTCCACGGCTACACCACTGAGCAGGGCATTACCTACAATGCATACCTTATCCTGGACGAGAAGGTCACGCTCATTGACACCGTCAAGCGCCCATTCTCCGAGGAGCTGGTCGAGCGCATTAAGAGCATCATCGATCCAGCAAAGATTGACGTTCTGATCTGCAACCACATTGAGATGGACCACTCCGGCAGCGTTCCTCGCATTCTGGAGCTCGCGCCAAACGCCGAGGTCTACGCAAGCGCACCTCAGGGCGTCAAGGAGCTCAAGGCTTTCTATGGCGAGAATATCAATGTCAACGGCGTAAAGACGGGCGATACACTCAACATTGGTAAGCGCACCCTGACCTTTGTGCAGACCCCAATGGTCCACTGGCCAGACAACATGGTCACGTATTCCGACTACGATAAGATCCTCTTCTCCAATGACGCATTTGGTCAGCACTACGCTTCAACCACTCGCTTTGAGGACGAGTCCGACTACTGCGAGGTTATGAAGCAGGCTCGCAAGTACTATGCAAACATCGTTCTCCCTTACGGTCGTCAGGCTGACTCTGCTGTTACCGCAGTTAAGGGCATTGGTCTGGAGAACATCGATATTATCGCCCCAGCTCACGGCGTTGCATGGCGCTCCCACATTGCCGACATCATCTCCAAGTACGAGGAGTGGACTACCGGCAAGCTTGAGGAGAAAGCCCTGGTTGTGTACGACTCCATGTGGGGCTCAACCGACAAGATGGCTCACGCTCTTCTGGACGGTTTTCTGGCTGAAGGCATTCCTGCCCAGCTCATCGACCTCAAGGAGACTCATATTTCCAACGTCATGTATCACTTCTTGGATTCCAAGTATGTCTGCGTTGGTTCGCCTACGCTGAACTCTAAGTTCCTGCCTACCGTTTCTTCCTTCCTGACCTATATGAGCGGTCTTTCTCCAAAGAATGACCACCGTATTGGCTTTGCGTTTGGCTCTTACGGCTGGGCTCCACTTGGACCAAAGATGGTTCAGGCCGAGCTTGAGGCAGCTGAGTTCACCATGCCACTGCCTGTTCACGCTATCGGTTGGCTTCCTTCCGATGAGGACCTGGATGCCGTTCGTGCGCAGGTCAAGGGCCTGGTCGAGGCTGGCAAGCAGCTCTAATCCAGCGGTATATTGAGGGAGACCCCCACATTCATGCTGAATGTGGGGGTCTTTTGCTGTAGGGGGAGTTAAGCGGGTAAGAACGATGCAAGTGACCCTGAAGTGACTCCGAAATGACCCCGAATTGACCCCGGAACGACTCCGAAGTGACCCTGAAATGCCCGAAGTGGTAAAAAATCCGTTTAGTTGGGGAATACAGGATTTTGCATATAGCGTTTGTCCTGATAAAAGTTTTTAGTGCGGTAAAAAATCGTCTTAGTTGGGGATAAATCGGCAAATTTTAAATTTTCATTTCCAACTAAACGGGTTTTTTACCTTTTTCGGCACATAATTTTAGGCGTGAAAGTTACGTATTCATGGCAATGAATTAATTGGACAAGTTATTCAAAATTCTGCATCAAATATTGGGAACTGCTTGTTAGTCAGAATTAACGCAGAAAAATAGAGAAGCATGACATTAAAATGGCGGGCAAAATCGTGGAAAGCGATTCGCAACGCGGGAAAAGCGTACTGCTCGTATAGTTGACGTCATCACGCCGCGTTTCCGTCAGCCGCAGCGTGTAACTCGCGCTTAGTTGACGCTATCACCTCGCGAAGTCGTCCGCGCCATCGCGTCTCGCGCCTGACGTTTCATGGCGAGACTGTGTCAAAATCCTGAAGACTACAAGGTAGAGCACGTTAGAGTACAATAGACTATACAAAAAGTAACTTCGAAGAGGTAGGTGCCCATACACTCGATGGACATTGCGTTAAGTATTGGAATAACTCTGCTGCTTACCCTGGTAAACGGCTTTTTTTCTGCGGCCGAGATGGCCATTGTTAGCTCTCGTCGCGCGGCACTTGAGGCGGACGTGGACGAAGGTGATCCAAGAGCCTTGGCTGTCATTGACATTGCCACTGATCGCGGATATTTCCTCGCAACAATCCAGGTTGCAATTACCCTGGTAGGCTTTGCTTCCTCGGCATTTGCTGCAACAAGCCTTTCCGAGCCATTCGGCGCTTGGCTGGTCAGTATTGGTGTCCACGCTGACCTGGCGCTTCCTTTAGCTGTCGTGGCTATTACGCTGATTGTTTCGTTCTTTTCCGTGGTCATCGGTGAGCTGGTTCCAAAGAGCATCGGCCTAGCAAACTCCGAGGCAGTGGCTAAGCAGTTATCGGCCCCATGAAGGCGTTCATGCATATTGCGCGCCCACTCGTGTTCATCACGTCTGCCTCGGCAGATGCGGTTACCACGCTCATGGGCATTGACACTACCAACGACCATCAAGAGGTCACCGAGGAAGAGCTCCGCTACATTGTCAAGGATTCCGAGGACCTCTCTGAAGAAGAAAAATCCATGATCCACGAGGTCATCGAGATGGGCGACACCGTTGTCCGTGAGGTAATGGTCCCGCGCGTTGACATGACCGCCATGGAAGACACCGCAACTATCGCCGAGGTCCTGCGCGTCATGCGCCAAACAGGTTTCTCGCGCATCCCTATCTACCACGAGAATATCGACCGCATCGTGGGTATCGCTCACATCAAAGATTTGCTGGAGCCAGCGCTTGACCAGCACGATAGTGACGAGAAGATCGCGCGCTTCGTGCGTTCTGCTGACTACGTACCCGATACCAAAGACATCATTCCGCTGCTCACCGAGATGCAGACAAGTCGCGATCAGATGGTCATCGTGGTTGACGAGTACGGTGGAACTGCGGGTGTCATTACCGTTGAGGACATCGTCGAGGAGATTGTCGGCGAGATTGAGGATGAGTTTGATCCGGACAACAAGTATCTGACGCAGCTCTCTGATAGAGAGTGGCTGGTAGATGGTCGCTTCTCGCTCAATGACGCAGCTGAACTTGGATGGCCGGTCGGGGAATCCGAGGAGTACGAGACTATCGCGGGCTTTGTGCTGGATTTGGCAAATCATTTGCCTCGTCCAGGTGAGGTTTTTGAGAAGGATGGCTACGTGTTCCGCGTGCAGTCGATGCGTCGTCGCCGACTATCTTTGTTGCGTGTAATTGCACCAGAACCACAGGTAGACGGTGAATCTGAGCCAGCCGGCGAAAACTCTGACACATCAGAAAATGAATAACTAAAAGAATGATTACAATAGAGTGAGCCAATAGAAAGAGGTTGAAATGGCGCAGTTGATTTCTATCAAAAAAGTTGTGGTAGGACCCAAAAACTTGACCGCTACCGTTGAGTTTTCGGCTAAAGCGCCACGTCTGACCTCAGAAAACGCTGAGGCAACTGAGCGCGTGCTTGAGCTTTTGCCAGGTCTTTCCGAGCACCTGTGCTTGGGTGACGCCGACGCTCGCTTTGGCCTTGTTGCCAACGACACCGAGGTTGCGCACCTGCTCGAGCACGTAACCGTGGAGCTTCTGGCCCTGACCAACCTTGCAGAGATATGTCGTCCGGCAAGACTTCCCTGGTGGATTCCCGTCGCGGCCTCTACGAGATTATCCTCGCATGCCCAGACGACGTGCTGGTTGCAGCCTCTCTTTCCAGTGCCGTATGGCTCCTTAACTGGGCATATGGCAACCAGGAGGACGCCGATCCAGACATCAATGCAATCGTCTCTGGCCTCGTTGCGCTCATCCAGAGCCTTGACGGCGAGAAGACCGATGAACTCGCAGACTCTGCGGAACCTGAGGCGGACGCTGCACCCCAGGCAGAGAGCGTAGATGCAGAGGATTACGCTGCCGACAACTCCTCCGAGGACGTCGCTGACGCCGCAGCCGCTGATGCAGTTGAGGCTGAGGTTGCAGACGCTGAGGAGAACAACGCCGAGGTCGCAGGCATCGACGCAGCCGACGAGGACGCGTCGCGCCCGCAGACGTCGCCGAGCCCTGCAGACGTCGCCGAGCCCGCTAGCCGATGCCGCCGAGGCACCCGCCGACGAGCTCGCCGAGGCAACAGCTGTCGAGGACGCCACTGACGACTCTGAGGTCACCGACGTCCCAGACGACTGGAACATGATTAACGTTCCTCGTCCAAAGCCCGTTCGATAAACGCCCTTATTGCGGTATGATTACGTACAGCGTTTTGCTGTTTAACAGGAGGTACTTATGAGCAAGAAGTCTGCTGGTTTCTTTCTAGGCGCTATTTTTGGTGCTGCTGCTGGCGCTGTAGCTGGTCTTTTCCTGGCTCCACGTTCCGGCGAGGAGACTCGCGCTTTGGCTGCAGATGCTGTCAATGACGCATGGGATTCCGCACTTGATTCTTACGAGCGCACATCTAAGGTTGTGAGCACTAAGATTGACGAGGTCAAGCCTACTGTTGACGCAAAGACCGACGAGCTCCGCGCAAAGGTTGATCTTGCTCGCGAGCGCATGGATCAGCTCCGTGAGTCACTTTCTGACGCTGTGACCTCTGCTTCTAACACTGTCGCAGATGCTGCTGATGTTGTTGCAGATTCCTTTGTTGTTCCAGAGCCAACTGCCACAACCGCTGAGGCTCAGGCTGTTCGCATCGAGAACGTTGAGTCCCACGAGCAGGAGAACGCTGGCGAGGGCTACCAGGAGGCATAAGCCTCACTTACAAGCAATGTGACGGGACGCCTTATGACGTCCCGTTTTTTATAGAGAGGTTTCACGTGAAAACAACCGAGCTCCTAGGCGCAAAGGTCCTTCTCCCCAAAAAGCCTGCTACAAAGGGCAAGCATGCGGGAGAAGAGCGGTTTTCCAAGTTAGGAAAAATTCACAACGTGGTTTTTGCCCCCTTCAAACAGGGTGAGTCTTCACAGGTAGTGGGTGTGATGGTTCAGAAGCCCGACATTGCTGGCATGATTAAGCAGGATGACGCGTTTGTCACGCTGGAGTCTCTGGAGACCATTGAGCAGGGACTTTGCGTAAAGGATCCCGAGAATAACGTCGATAAAGCAGCAATCAAGCGCTTGAACTTGGACTTTGATACCTGTATCTTGTGGCACGGTATGGAGGCTCGCACTAAGAGCGGGAAAAGCCTGGGCTACGTGAGCGGCGCAGAGTTTGATCAGGTCACTGGTGTGGTCTCGGCATTTCTTGTGGGTGACGGCGCTGGTTCAGAGGCGCTGGTGGGTTCCTTGCCATCAAGCCAGAGTGGCTGCTGGGCTACTCCAACGGCGCCATGGTCCTCTCAGACGAGGCGGCAGATGCCCAGCTCACCGGCGGTCTTGCGGCAAAGGCGGGCGAGGGTTATGCCGCGGCAGCCGCTAAAGCTTCCGAGGCCACGGCTAAGGCTGGCAAAGCTGTTGCGGAAGCTACCGAGAAAGGCGCGTTTGCCCTGGGTAAGACGTTGGCCAAGGCAAAGCGTGCTATCGAAGATGCTACCGAGCCTGACGCAGAAGACGATTCCGAGCGACCAGCGCCGGTTGCTGCAGAGGATGTTCGCCTCGAGAAGCCATCTGTGGAGGAGCAAGCCGCGGCTGACAAAACCGCTGCAGAAAAGGCTGCTTCGGACAAAGCCGCTGCTAGTAAGCCTGCTGCTAAGCCTGCGAGCAAGTCGTCCACGCAGGTTACTGCAAACAAGGCCGCTAAGGGTTTTGGTATGCAGCTTGGCCGCATGGGCAAGATGTTCTCTGACTTCAAGGACGAGTTTGACAAGGCAAGCAAGTAATAAACAGCAGCTAAATGCATAAAACAAAGGGCGAGAAGATCGATCTTCTCGCCCTTTTTGTGTTGCAGTTGCGTGACGTTTGCTACAAGCCCATGGCCTGCAGAATGAACATCACAATGGTCAGGATGATGACGGTGATGATGGTAAACCAGGTCAGCGCGTTCCAGATGCGACCGTTGGCGTACTTGCCCATGATGTGTTTATCGGCCGCAATGATAACCATAAAGACAAGCAGAATTGGCAGCAGAATACCGTTGATGACCTGGGCGGCCATCATGATGCCAAAGAGGCTCATGCCTGGGATCAGAACAACCAGCGCAGAAATGACCAGGACGGTTGTAATAATGCCGTGGTAGACAGGGGCCTCCTGCCAGCTACGGTCGGCTCCGCGCTCCCAACCAAATGCCTCGCAGATAGCGCTTGCGGTAATGCCTGGTAGAACACATGCTGCCCAGGAAGGACGCGCCAACCATGCCCAGCGCAAAGAGGGTACTAGCATACTGACCTGCAAGTGGTTCAAGTGCGCGAGCAGCGTCGGCAGCGGAATCAACAGAGATTCCGCGAGGGAAGAGGACAGCGCCGGTGGTCAGCATAATGAACCAGGTAATGACCTCGGCCAGGATTGCACCGGCAACATTGTCTGCACGCTGTGCGGGAATGTCACTGGTATCAAGGTTTTTCTCGACAACATTTGATGCAACCAAGAAGATCATGTACGGACTGATGGTAGTACCAATATTTGCAACCAACAGAGAAATGTATGACGGTTCAGCGGAAGGCTGCGGAATGATGGTGACGCGCAGGGCCTCGCCCCAGTCTGGTTGAGCAAGCACGCCAGCCACCACGTATGTGACAAAAATGCAGCTAATTGCCAGTAGAATCTTCTCGATGCGGCGGTACGATCCGCCAACGGTTAAGAGCCACACCATCAGTGCGCTGATAGGCACCGAGACGTACGTTGGGATGCCAAAGAGCTCCATACTGGACGCAATACCTGCGAATTCGGAGAAGGTAACAGCAATATTGGAGAGCAGCAGTGCGCCCATTGCCAGTGTGGAAAGGCGAATACCAAAGCGCTCGCGCACCAGCGATGCAATACCTTTACCGGTAACACAGCCCATTCGAGCTGCGGTTTCTTGAACAACAATCAGCAGGAAGCACATGAGTGGTACGGTCCACAGCTGCGAGTAGCCAAACGTAGCGCCCGCGCTGGAGTAGGTTGCAATGCCACCGGCGTCGTTACCAGCAAATGCGGCGAGAAGACCGGGACCCATTGCCATCAAGATGTACTTGATGCTGTTTTTGTTGACCGGAGCCTTCTCTTTAGATGCGTGTTTGCCCTGCTCGACGGCGCCCTGGCCAGCCGCGTCCTGCATTGCAACCGCGTCTTTTACCTGTGCATTCTCTTGCGCCATTTACATCACGCTCACAAGCGAGAGAGCGTAAGAGAGGACGAAGAATGTCACCACCGAAAGGCTCATGGAAATCAGGGTAAGCGTGAGACCTGAAGTTTCCTGGTTTTTCTCCTCACGATGGCGAAGTACAGCCAAGAAAATTGGGGTTAGCAGGAAGGAAATAAGCGTAGAGCCAGCTGCTGCACCAAAGATCTGGATAATGGTCTGGTCAAAGAGCGCGGCGTAGAATACGCCTGCATTTGGATCGTAGGGGTGGAACAGAGCCTCTAGCAGGGCATGGGCTGCGGCACCAAGGATGCAAATGAGGCCGCTGACCAGAAGACCCAGTAGAAGCGAGCGGAAGGCAAAGCCTAAGATAGAAGGAGATTTCTCGCTGCCAGGATCGTCTGTGAGGAAGAAGTTTGTCACGTAGTTGACGGTATTCTCGCTCAAGTTCAGTGAGATTGGCATAGTAATAGTGCAAAGAGCTGCGAAAATACCCATAGTTGGATTAGATGTTGCGGCTGTTCCTACAAAGGCAGCAATCACAACGGAAGCAACCCAGAACAAAGCCAGAGGTTGCGGTGGAGGAACCAAATAATGTTGCGTCCACGGTCACCAGAATCGGAATCGCTCCTACCGCCACCAACAATCTGCAGGTCCTCAGCGTGCTCCTCTTCAAGAACGTCAAGGGCGTCGTCGACGGTAACAATACCCAGCAGGCGGTTGTCATCAGAAACAACAGGCATAGCCAGCAGGTTGTATTTTGCAATGTTTCGAGCAACATCCTCCTGGTCGTCCTCTGGTGAGGCGGTGACCAGGTTCTTATTAGCAATCTCCTCCAGACGAGTTTCTGGCTCGGAGACAATCAGGCGGTTCAGCGTAACGGTTCCGGACAGGCGGCCATCCTCGTCAGTAAGGTAGAGATAGCGGACGGTCTCAAAGTCTTCGTCCAGATTACGCAGGCGATCAAAGGCGTACGCAACGGTCTGATCCTCAGGAACAGAAAGCGCTTCGGACGTCATAATACGGCCAGCGGTGTACTCGCGATATCCCAGCAGCTGCCTAATTGCGCGCTGCTCCTTAACGCCCATCAAGCGCAGGAGTTTCTCGGCACGGTCATAGCTCAGCTCGGAGACAAGCTCGGCCGCGTCGTCTGGGTCCATCTCGGACAGGATGCGAGATGCTTCTTTTTCGTTCAGGCCACCGATGAGCTCAACTGCCATGGCGTCGTCGTTGAACTCTGCCATTGCGCCGGCGCGCTGTTCGTCATCAAGCTGGGCAAATACCTGACTACGCAGGCGAGAGTCCAGGCGTTCGATGATGTCAGCAACATCAGCAGGGTGCAGCTCGTCCAGCGTTTTGTGGGAAACGGAGAGCTTGACGTTGGAGAGGTCGCGCTCAACCAGGTCCATGTAACTCCACGCAATGATGCGCTCTTGCATGGGGTGGCCCATAGCGCGCGCAATGCGGGTGACCAGGTGCTCTAGATGGGGAGAAAGGCTGCGCAGCAGACCACGTGCGCCAACCTCTGCGCCCAGAAGGCGAAGCTGCGTTGAGCTGGTATCGGAAAGCTTGAGGTCGTTTACGCGGACAACGCGAATGCCGCGCGTATCAACGATCTGCTTGTTTAGAATATCTCGGGCGAGAAGAACTTCGTTAGGGCTGCAGGGTACGAGAAACGAATCTCAGTTGAAGGTACCTTGAGCCTGATGACGTCCTCGTCGTAGGTATCAACATACTTGCGCCAAGAAATCATCATTGGCGTGCGGCCAGGGCCCATAAAAGCAAGGGAAGTGATGCGAGGAAAAACTTCTCCGGTAGCAATTCCAAGGTCAGAGACAGAACCTATCTTCTCGCCTTCTGAATCTAGAACCGGATTACCCATTAACTGGGAAAGATAAATCATGTGTGCTCCTTACATGCGTCCGAAGACTAAAGCGTGGCTTTGGGCGAGAAACTCCGCGTATTTGCCACGGGGACTGCATTGCGATTTCACCCCTCACGGTGCAAATCGGCACACCGCAAGAGGTCAGCGACTGTGAGGTCGAGGTTTCATGCTGACCTTTCTCTTTCATCCAATAGAACGTGAATTGTGCTTGCGAGGACAATTCACAGATGTAACTATTTTAACGATTTTTCTGCAAGGCTGTAAAGACTCTTCACATAATCTAGCTGTTCGGATTTGGTTGTAACCGGCGTACGAGAAGTACGCGGACAACGGTTAAACGGCGTACGAGCGGCGCACGGTCAGCGCGCGGCCAGCGAACAGCCAGCTTAATCCGCGAGGTAACGTGGCGCACAAAAAAAGCCCGGTACCTGCGGAAATGCAGATACCGGGCTGTACTGGTACAAAGGGTAAACGAAGCAGCTCTTAGAACTGTACGTTTGGTGCCTGACGAGCGGACTCGTCGGTAACCTGGAAGCTTGTACGTGGGGAACGTCCACCAGCAAGAAGGTTGTTTGGGAAAACAGCGATGATGTTGTTGTAGTTCATGACAACATCGTTGTAGCTCAAGCGTGCATAGCTGAGGCGGTTCTCGGTGTCAGTAAGCTCTGCCTGGAGCTCCAGGAAGTTCTGGTTAGCCTTGAGCTCTGGGTAGTTCTCAACAACAGCAAACAGGTTGGTCAGAGCATTGGAAAGAGTGCCGGAAGCCTGCATCTTCTCTTCAGGAGTGCGAGCGTTTGCGACTGCAGCGCGAGCAGAAGTAACTGCCTCAAAAGTCTTAGACTCGTGAGTTGCGTAACCCTTAACGGTGTTGACCAGGTTAGGGATCAGATCGTTACGACGCTGAAGCTGCGTATCGATAGCTGCCCAAGCGTTGTCGCACCTGTTGCTTGCGCGAATGATGTTGTTGTGAATGCTAATGGCCCAGAAAACCAGAAGGACAATAACTACAACTGCGGCAATAATCATGCTAAATCCTTTCAATCACTGACAATCCTGTGTCAGCCATCCATTTGGACAGGTTAATTATACCCAAAAGTAAAAATCTAAGGCGTTTTTAATTAAAGCTTTTAACTTGCTAACGAGTCTTTTGGTAAATGGAATGCTCGTCCACACACTGGCGAGAAGAACGTTGAGCTAGAAATGACGTGGAATGGAATGAAAGTTCTGAAGGTAAAACGTTAAGTTGAGGTCCGCCAAAAAATGGCGGAGAGGGAGGGATTCGAACCCTCGGAACGGGGACACCGCTCAACGGTTTTCAAGACCGCCGCATTCAACCACTCTGCCACCTCTCCAAAGCGGTAATATCCTACCTCATAATTCAGTTTTTTGCGAGTAGGGGATTTGGGAAGTTGGGTTTTACTTCATAATTAAATGAAGATAAATTAGTGTCAGGTTCGTGACGGGTTTGCGTCAGGTTCGTGACGGATTCATGTCAGAACTACGTAAGAATTGCGACAACAACCATACAAGAGAGGAGCAGCTATGAGTAACGAAGCGCAAGAGCCTTTGACCCCACAGGCTGCTCTTGATCAGAAGTACATGAAACTTGCTCTTGAACAGGCAGAACTTGCAGCTCAGATAGGAGAAGTGCCTATCGGCGCAGTTGTAGTGTGCGATGGAGAGGTTATTGCCGTTGCGCATAATCGCCGTGAGATAGATAACGACCCTTCTGCACACGCTGAGTTTCTCGCCATGCAGGAGGCTTCAAAAAAGCTTGGCCGCTGGAGGCTTTCGGGCTGTACGGTTTACGTGACGCTGGAACCTTGCTTGATGTGTGCAGGGTTGATGGTCAATGCCCGTATTGATCGGTGCGTGTTTGGCGCGTTTGACCCCAAGGGCGGCGCAACGGGCACGTTGTTTGATGTGAGCAGTGACCCAAGACTTAATCACGAGTTTGCGGTCTCAGGTGGAGTATTAGCAGACGAGGCATCTGCCCAGCTCAAAGCGTTCTTTAAAGAGCGTCGCAAAAGCAAAAGTTTGGAAAAATAAGAAGTCTGGAAGAACTATTTAAAAGAAATTTTGATTCCAGTAGCGTTTATCAGCAAAGCTTCCAGACCAATGAAGATTATTACAAGAATGAGCTTTATAGCCATTGAGATACTGAATACAAAAGATAGAGACGCGCTTACTAATAGAAATAATGCAAATACAGAGAGTGTAATCAAAATCAATTTGTCATTACTTTCAGCGTCTTGAGCCTGAACTGCGTCTCCTTGGATATTTTGAACAGTCACATTCTTATTAAAGACTATGGAAAGTGTGATAAAAGAATTTATAAGCACGAGGAGAGCATAGAGATACCAATAGTTGTAAGAAACGAGAAAATAAAGAAAGCACCCAGATAATACAGTCCTAAAAAATGAAACTTTACCCGTTCTATAAAATGTATGAAGACCTGCAAAACCGCCAATAAAGGCCAATAACCCATAGGCTAAGTAGGGCTGGTATTTGCTCAAGGTTGGTTGTTTAGATAAATCCCTGACATCCGTCTCAGCCATAAGAGCCTCCAAAGTATGCAATAAATACTCTTATAAATTAGTAAAATAATTTATAAGAGTATTATATCACAATATGGAATAAATATCATAAAATGTTCTTTGAAGAATGGACTGTAGGTTTTAAACCACCTGGAAAATGAAGAAATCAAGGTAGTGACTCTCGGGAACACCCCAAAGAATTGGGTGGTCAGGAGCTTGCTGTCGCTCTTCAATTTGTTTGAGCTGCACGTTAGTATGGTGAGCTGCCTCGGCAATTGCCTGGGCGAGAAGATCTCTGGTCATGAAGTGTGAGCAGGAACAAGTTGCCAGGTAGCCACCTCGGGGTAACAGTTTCATGGCTGCAGCGTTGATTTCCTTATAGCCACGCATAGCGCTTCGAACCTTGTCGCGTGTTTTAGTGAATGCGGGTGGATCCAGAATGATGAGGTCAAACGGACCTCCCTCTGCTTTGAGCTGAGCGCGGTTGCTGGCTAGTCCAGGTAGGTATTCAAGAACATTTGCGCAGGTAAAGTCCATGCGGTCTGCCAAGCCGTTGAGCTCTGCGTTCTGGCGCGCAAGGTCAATGGCAGTTTGGCTGACGTCTACACAGCGGACAAACTCCGCTTCTCCCGCCGCGGCGTTCAGGCCAAACGGGCCAACGTGGCAGAAACAATCCAACACACGGCGACCTTGTGCAAGCTGACGAACTGCTCGACGGTTGTATTTCTGATCCAAGAAAAAGCCGGTTTTTTGACTGTTCTCCAGGTCAAGATTAAATTTAAGTCCGTTTTCGGTTGCAAGAACGTGAGTTGAAGGCAGGGAAAGGAGGCTTTCTGCAATCAAGTCATTCTCGTCCGGTGAAGAGCCTGTCCACCAGCCCTTATATTGCGGAAGTCCCTCTTTAAGACGCGAAGGAGAATCGTTTCTTTCATAGATGCCATCAATTACCTGGCCGTCTGCAGAGAAAACTTCAAGTAGCAGAGGATAGATAACTTTGCGCAGATGCTCCATGCCAACGGTTCCTACCTGTGCAACAAGCACATTTTCGTAGCGGTCAACGATTAAGCCAGGAAGCCATCGGCCTCAGAGAAGATGATGCGGCAGCAATTGGTATCGGGCTCAGTCCCTGGTAGAGCGCGGTTTCCCATAGTGGTTTTACGATGTTCCCACGCCCAGCTAATCTTGCGACTCCAAAATGCTTCATTGAGCCTATCGTTGGCGTTTCTTGTCACAATTCTGACGCGAATCTTACTCATTGCTGACAGAAGACCAGTTCCCTGGTAGGTGCCGTTCTCTTCAAAGACATCAACGATACAACCATTTTGAGCATGCTTGCCGCTTTCTGGAGAGGGCTCCACACAAATAACCTCGCCCTCAAAGACCCAAGGATGTCCGCCCGCAAGCGCGCGAGCTGCTTTCTTGGTGACAATAACCTGTGGATATGGGCGGAGTTGCTTCATGATGATCCTTCTCGCGAGAAGCGCTTACAAAAAAGCTGGGCGTCTGCGAGCGCCCAGCATCGATGCTCAAAAGTTACAGAATCAAATTGCAAAGAGCCATAATGGGGAATATTGCCTGCTTGATGGCTGCGGAGCGTTTGTCGGGAGAAGTTACATAGAGAAGAATTGCGGCAAATGCCATTGAACATACAGCAAAGATAACAAGCGCTTTACCTGCTGGATTTCTGGTGGCCATCAAGAAGACGCCAACGAATACCTCAATGGCAAGAAAGAGATTGTAAAATCCCTGGTTAAAAGCTATTTTTTCGGTGCTCTCTGCCTCTTCTTTTGTCATGTTAAAGGCCTTGAGCGCACCGTCAGAAGTCCAGGCAAATGACTCAAGATAAAAAATAACCACATGAAGAGCTGCTGCTCCAAGAGCAAAAATTATACCAACGCCATTAAAAGGGCCCATTTTGATTCCTTTACTGTATGAGCTGACTGCATCTGATTATAGATTACGTATGTCGGCCATATCTGCCGCCAAATCCAAATCCTTTGCCTCTTGACCTTGAGCCCGAGAACATCGAACGCGTGGTCTTGGTGCTAGAACGGGAATCTTGAAGCATAATGCGTCCCACATCGTAAGAAAAGCCAGGTAGATCCCATGAGGGAATAAGCGCTTTTGTAAAGTACTCAATTTCTCTGAGCGGCGTGACCTCATCTGGTCCCATAAAAGTGAATGCCTGACCTGCGGCCCCTGCACGGCCTGTTCGGCCAATGCGGTGAACATAATCCTCAGGGTCAAGCGGCACGTCAAAGTTAATGACTGCGTCAATGCCCTGGATATCAATGCCGCGGCTCATGACGTCGGTTGCAACAAGAACCTGAATGGCGCCACTACGGAATCGCTCCAGCGCTCTTGCGCGAGCTTTTTGCGGACGGTCCGCATGCATAACGTCAACCTTGAGACTTGCGGCTTTGAGGTTTTTGTAAATGCTGTCAACGCGCGACTTTGTCCTACAGAACACCAACACACGCTCTGGCGCAGGATCAAACGAGTCGATAAGCGCCTTTAAGAGCTGCGGTTTTTGTCCCTGGGTGACTGAACACAAATGTTGCTCGATTGTTGCTGCAGTTTGTCCAGTTCTTGCAATCTCAATGCGCTCTGGATCTTTAAGCAGCGCGTCTATAGTCGATGTGATTGATGCGGGGAGCGTTGCTGAGAAAAGCAGCGTTTGGTGTGCCTTGGGCAGTTGCTCCATAATGCGGCGAACGCTTGGCCAAAATCCCATGTCAAGCATACGATCTGCCTCGTCGAGCACCAGTACCTGGATGTTCTCAAGGCTTGTATGCTTCTTGTCGAGAAGATCTATCAGGCGTCCAGGTGTTGCCACCAGCACATCGCAACCTTTTTGCAGCGCTGTTATCTGGTGTTTGTAGCGAGCGCCACCGGTAACAATGACGGCCTGCTGACCGGTGGATGCGCAAACGCTCTTGGCAACAGCATCAATTTGAGCAGCCAGCTCTCGCGTTGGCGTGATGATGAGCGCGCGAGATATGCGTTGCGTTTGGCGTTGCCGCACTTGGCGTTACGCTTGGCGCCGCGCCCGGCAGCCGCGTTGGATTTAGCGCTCGCGTTGGGCTCCTTGGCGTCGAGCTTCTCGGCCCCACCGGGTTTCTCGACAGCAATGCGCTGCAGCGTAGGCAACATAAACGCTGCAGTTTTACCTGTTCCCGTTTGCGCTGACGCAACAACATCCTTGCCCGCCAGGACAGCGGGAATTGCCGCGGCTTGCACGGGAGTAGGCGCGCTGAACCCAAGTGTTGCTACGCCTGCCAGAATTTGCTCGTTTAGCCCGAGCTCGGCAAAAGTTATTTCCATATAAACAAGTATACTTATGTGCAACGATTAGCTAAAGGAAGTTACCATGCCTATTAATATTCCAGATGGTTTACCAGCTAAGAAGACACTGCAAGAAGAGCGCATTTTTGCGCTTGAGGAAGAAGTCGCAGAACACCAGGAGATTCGTCCGCTGCGCCTGGCAATTTTGAATTTAATGCCTAAGAAAATTCAGACTGAAACGCAGATTCTACGTCTGATTTCAAAGTCTCCTATTCAGGTTACATGTGATTTTATGCGTATCTCTTCGCATGAATCTAAAAACACTGCCGCTGACCACCTGGTAACGTTTTATTCAACTTTTGATGACTTCAAAGATAAAAATTACGACGGTCTGATTGTCACAGGCGCTCCTATCGAGGATCTTAAATACGAGGATGTTGACTACTGGGATGAGTTTTGTCGCATTGTCGATTGGTCTCAGGAGCACGTCTTTTCTACCATGTACCTGTGTTGGGGCGCACTAGCTGGCCTGTATTATCTGCACGATATTCCTAAGAAGATGCTGGGTGCTAAGCTCTTTGGTATTTTCCCGCAGCGTTTATGCGATGAGTATTGCTTCCTCACCAATGGATTTGACGAGGTACATTACATGCCGCATTCTCGTCATGCTGCGATTGAGACATCAGCTCTGGTAGACCACCCCGAGCTTGCCGTACTTTCTGAGGGCTTTACCAGCGGTCCTGCACTTCTCGCCACAAGAGACTTTCACGAGATTTTTGTAACTGGTCATTTTGAATATGATCGCGACACACTTGCAGAGGAGTATTGGCGTGACTTCCACAAGGGTCTGCCTATTCGCCTGCCGGAGAACTACTTCCCTGATAATGATCCAGAAAAGCAGCCACTGTTTACCTGGCGTGCGCACGCAAACTTGCTGTATCGCAACTGGATTAACTGGGTGTACCAGATGACGCCGTACAACACAGACGAGATACCTGCGGCTATTGCAGATCTTCGCCAGCGTGTTTCCGAGGCTGATCCTGACGCAAGGATGACCGGTAGGTTCTAAGCAGGCATTTGCACGGTGACCGATTTGCCAGCGCTTGTAACTGGTTGGACGCCATCAATACAATAAAATAATTGATTGATGCACGCGTATGAAGCTACGTGTAGAAACACGTATAGAGAGGATACGTTGATGAAGGTTGTAATTGCTTCAGATATTCACGGCGCTGCCGACTATTGCGAGAAGCTCATGCAGGTCATAGAGGAGGAGCAGCCAAAGTACGTTTTGCTTCTGGGAGACCTGCTCTATCACGGCCCTCGCAACGATCTTCCTGCAGATTATGCGCCAAAGCGCGTTATTGAGATGCTCAACAGCATTTCCGATAAGGTCATTGCGGTCCGCGGAAATTGCGAGGCAGAGGTAGACCAGATGGTTCTGGACTTCCCTTGCATGGCTGATTACAACATTTTGTTTGATAAGGACCCAAAGACGGGCAAGCAGTTCACCATCTTCTTTACTCACGGTCACGTTTTTGGCCCTGGCATTCACAACAGCGTTGATAAATGGCCTCAGACGCCAAGTATGGACGCGTTTGTGTACGGTCATACGCACAGAAAAGTGAACATGCAAAGCGCTGACCACCCAGAGGTCACTGTGTTTAATCCAGGTTCTGTGGGCATTCCAAAAGACGGCACCCATAGCTGCGGAATCTACGAGGACGGCGAGTTCAGGCACGTTATCCTCGGCGAGTAAGTCTGTGTTGTTCACACGCAAAAAATGGCGAGAAGATTGATCGGTCTTCTCGCCATATTTGTAACGTTATACCAGGGGTTAGTGCATAGAAATAGTCATGAACTCATAGCCATGTGCATGTCGCGAGATGGAATATTCAAACGCACGACCATCGTCGATATAACCGATTTGCTCAACCTCTAAGAGGGGATCGCCTGTACTAATTTCTAGCCTTGAAGCCTCTACCTCTGTAGGCATAACTGCCCTGATAACACGGTGCGCGTTGGCAATTTTAAGCCCAATTTCGCTCTCAATATAGTTGTAAATTGAGTGCTCCAGATGGGCCATTTTAAGATTGGGGACCAGGCTAATGGGCATGTAGGTATACTCGATGACCTGAGAAACACCTTCAACAAGCCTGACACGCACAATTCTGTACACAAAATCTTCGGTAGTAATATCAAGGGCTTTAGCAATGTATTCAGAAGGACGCTCAACTTCAAAGGTGTAGACCTTTGATTTAACGCGCTCACCTCGGGCGGCGTGTTCAGCCATAAAGCCTTCCATTTGACCGGAGACCTCTTTGCTTGGCTTAATCTGCGTTCCTTCTTCCAGCTTTTTGACAAAAGTGCCAGAGCCCTTTCGCCTGAAGATAAGTCCTTGCTGCTCAAGAACTTCTAGTGCTTTGTTAATGGTAATTTTGCTCACCTCATATTGCTCGCAGAGCTGAGCAACGGAAGGCAGGCGAGAATAAGCAGGATATGTGCCTATAGCAATATCAGTTTTTAGATCCTGGACAATCAGTTCGTACTTATTCATAGCACCTCCTCAGGCAGCAAAATTTTACTTTGCATTCTATCTGATTTGCATTAGTATACTACTTAGAAAATCTAACATATCTGTTTTAAAAAGTTGACATGTTAGGTTCAATACGTTTGAGAAAGGATAGGCATGTCGTATCAGTTGCCTGAGAATTTCTTCTTTGGTGGGGCAATGTCTGGTCCACAGACTGAGGGTAAATGGCAAGACGGAGGAAAGCTGCCAAACCTTTGGGACACCTGGTCTAACCTGGACATTCATGCATTCCACAACCGCGTTGGTTCCTACGCTGGAAATGACTTTACAGAAAGAATGGAAGACGATCTTCAGCTTCTCAAGTCTCTTGGCATGGATTCCATTCGCACTTCTATTCAGTGGAGCCGTTTGTTAGACATTAACGGCAACCTTAATCCAGAGGGCGAGAAGTACTATCACCACCTTTTTGCTGTTGCTAAGAAGGTTGGTATTGAGATTTTTGTAAACCTTTACCACTTTGACATGCCTGAATACCTCTTCAATCGCGGTGGCTGGGAGTCTCGTGAGGTTGTTGAGGCATATGCGCATTACGCACGTATTGCGTTTGAAACGTTTGGAAAAGAGATTCGTTATTGGTTTACCTTTAACGAGCCAATTGTTGAGCCAGAGGTCCGCTACACACTTGGTGGCTGGTACCCCTTTGTTAAGAATTATTCGCGTGCTCGTGCTGTTCAGTACAACATTTCACTTGCTCACGCGCTTGGTGTTCGCGAGTATCGTCGTGCAAAAGCAGCAGGTTTTATGCTTGAGGACTCTCGCATTGGCCTCATCAACTGCTTTGCACCACCATATACCAAAGAGAATCCATCTGAGGCAGATCTTGAGGCGCTGCGCATGACCGACGGCGTCAACATTCGCTGGTGGCTTGACCTGGTAACTAAGGGAGAGCTTCCACAGGACGTCATTGATACGCTGCAGACCCGTGGTGTTGACCTGCCTATTCGCCCTGAGGACAAACTTATTCTTGCCGACGGCGTTGTGGATTGGCTGGGCTGCAATTATTACCACCCAGAGCGTATTCAAGCTCCTGCAAAAGATACTGACGAGAATGGCATTCCAAACTTTGCCGATCCATATGTCTGGCCAGAAGCAGAGATGAATGTATCCCGTGGCTGGGAGATTTACCCACAGGGTCTTTACGACTTTGCCATGAAGGTTCGCGATGAGTATCCAGAGCTTGAGTGGTTTATTTCCGAGAACGGCATGGGCGTAGAGCGAGAAGATCTTAAGAAAGACGAAAACGGTGTAATTCAAGACGATTATCGCGTTGATTTTGTCCGTCGTCATCTTGAGTGGATTGCTCGTGCAATTCAGGACGGCGCAAAATGCCGTGGTTATCACTACTGGGCCATCATCGATAACTGGTCCTGGGCAAATGCCTTCAAGAACCGTTATGGCTTTGTTGAGGTTGACCTGGAAGATAACTACAACCGTCGTCTTAAGAAATCAGCTGAGTGGCTTAAGCAAGTTGCCACTACACATATAGTTGACTAGAAACTCGTGAAAGGAGTTTGCTCATGGCAAAAGATAATGGCCAAGCATCGTTTCTAGATAAATTTGCAGAAGTTTCTGCAAAAGTAGGTAATCAAGTTCATTTGAGGAGCCTGCGCGATGCATTTGCAACTGTCAGCCCAATTTACATTTTGGCTGGTATTGCAGTACTGATCAACAACGTTCTGTTCCCACTCATCTTTGCAAATGATCCAGTTACCTTGGCTAATTTCAAGGTATGGGGCGCAGCAGTTGCTCAGGGCACTCTGAGTTTCTCGGCAGTTATTCTTGCAGGCATTATTGGTTATTGCCTCGCTCGTAACAAGCGTTTTGAAAACGCAATCTCTTGCGTTGTTATTGGTATTGCTGCACTTATCATCATGATGCCTCAGAGCATTGTTGCCACTGCAGGTGCTGTTCTTCATGCAGCAAACGCCGCTGATGCAGCAGCTGCAGGAGTTGCACTTCCTGTAGCTGATGTTGCTAAAGCTTCTGCCAACCGGCTATGCAGTTACCGGCGTTGATGTAACTGGTGCTTTCTCCACTTCCTTCACCGGTACTAACGGCCTCTTTGGTGCAATCATCATTGGCCTGCTTTCTACCACCATCTTCATCAAGCTCTCCAGCGTTAAGCAGCTGAAGGTCAGCCTTGGTGAGGGCGTTCCACCAGCGGTTGCAGATTCTTTTAACACCATGATTCCTATGATGTTGACCCTGACCGTCTTTGGTATTGCTTCTGCTCTTCTTGCAGTTTGTGCTGGTACTGACCTTATGACTATCATTGCAACAAGCATTTCTGCCCCACTGAAGGGCCTCATGAATGCTGGTCCATTTGCAGTCATCATCATCTACACCTTTGCAAACCTGCTCTTCTGCCTTGGCATTCACCAGTCCACCATCTCTGGTGTTCTGATTGAGCCAATCCTGACCATGCTTATTGTTGATAACATGGCAACTTTTGCAGCTGGTCAGCCAATTCCTCAGGACCACTACATGAACATGCAGATCATCAACACCTTTGCGCTGATCGGCGGTTCTGGTTGTACTCTGATGCTGCTTCTTGACACCTTTGTCTTCTCTAAGAACAAGGCTTCCAAAGATGTTGCAGCACTTTCTCTTCTTCCAGGTATCTTCAACATCAACGAGCCAGTTATTTACGGTTATCCAATCGTCTTTAACCTTCCTTTGATGATTCCATTTGTTCTTGTTCCAGATTTGTTCATCGGCCTGACCTACCTGTTCACCAACCTTGGTTGGATTAACCCTTTGCGTTGCAATGGTTCCTTGGACCACCCCAGTCTTCCTGAGTGGTTGGCTGGCAACCGGTGGCGACATTCGTGCCGTTATCTGGCAGGTCATCGAGGTTCTTCTCGCCATGGCAATTTATCTGCCATTCATGAAGATTTCCGAGCGTGCACAGGCCAAGCAGGCTGAGGCTCTTGCAGAGAACGCTCAGGATGCAGAGTAGTTTGTAAGCTTATAATCTGAGTATCACTTGAAGCCAGCCATCGTATTTGGTGGCTGGCTCATCAAAAGGAGATCACATGAAAATCTTACTTGCTTGCAACGCCGGAATGTCCACGAGCCTGCTTGTTCAGAAGCTTCAGAAAGAGGCTGCTTCTCGTGGTTTGGATGCAGAGATTATCGCAAATCCTCTTAATAAGGCACTTGAGCTCATTGATGGCGCAGACGTCTTTTTGCTTGGACCTCAGATTGCGTATGCAAAGGCAGACGTTGAGGCTGCAGCAGGATCTACTCCTGTAGCTGTTATTCCTATGGTTGATTACGGCAGGATGAACGCTGCAAAAATCCTTGACGACGCACTGGAGCTTATTAAATAAGCGGTAAAGATTTTCTGAGCTCCCAGGTGCTCAAGAAAAGAGTATGGGGTAAAAATGGATTTAGATGACGGCATGACTGCTACGCAAGAAGCAGCCTTTGAGATTATTGCTACCGTTGGAACGGCAAAGTCAATGTATATTGGCGCCATCCAGAAGGCAAAAACGGGCGATATTGAAGGCGCGCGTGCAGATATTCTTGCTGGTACAGAGATCTTTAATGAGGGCCATAGCACGCATCTGAACATGCTGCAGCAGTCCGCAATTGATAACAGCAACGTTGAGTTCTCGCTTATCTTGCTCCACGCTGAGGACCAGCTTATGCAGGCCGAGTCTTTCCGCATTATTGCTGAGGACTTCATTGACGTGTACGAGAAGCTTCTTAACAAGTAACTGGCGAGAAAAACATGTGTGCAGAGACGCTTCTTGGTGGTATTGAGTTTGGCGGAACAAAGATTGTTCTTGCCACGGGTACACCAGACGGAAAAATTTGTGAGCGTGAGGTCTTTCCCACGACAGCGCCAGAGTCTGTTTTGCCAAAGATTGTGGACTGGTTCAAAGCTCGCTCTATTCAGGCTCTAGGTGTTGGCGCATTTGGCCCCACGGGAGTCAATCCTGACCTGCCTAGCTACGGAAAGATTCTCTCGACCCCTAAGCAAGGTTGGCGCAACTTCAATCTGTTGCAGGCGTTGAAGGATGAACTGAACGTCCCTGTTGGATACGATACCGACGTTAATGCAGCTTGTTTAGGAGAAGCAGTTTTTGGTGCAGCTCGCGGCCTTGATAACGTTGTCTATCTGACAGTAGGAACCGGAATTGGCGCTGGCGTGCTGCTTGAAGGAAAACTCCAGCACGGTATGCTCCATCCCGAGGCTGGTCATATCCTCGTTGAACGTGAGGCAAACGATCCGTGGCAGCAGACTAAAGTGTCCCTATCACCAGAACTGCCTTGAGGGGCTGGCATCAGGTCCTGCTATTCAAGAGCGCTGGGGACTTCCAGCTGTTGAGCTTACCGAGAAAGACGAGGTATGGGAGCTTGAGGCTGCCTACCTTGCAAAAAGCCCTCTCCACATATGTAATGTGCTACTCACCTCAGCGCATTATTTTTGGGCGGAGGCGTCATGGAGCAGAAGCAACTGTTCCCGCTTATCCAGCAGAAACTTGTTGCGTACCTCAACGGCTACATCAACACTCCAGAGATAGAGGACGTACAGAATTATGTTGTTCCTGGAGGTTGCGAGGGAAACCAGGGCATTCTAGGTGCTTTGGTGCTTGGACAGCGCGCACTTGGCGCGTAGGAGTTTGGCAAGAAGAACGACTACCGTGTGGAACAGCGTTCGCTTTGTAAACAAATGGCGAGAAGATCGATCGGTCTTCTCGCCATATTTGTGTCTGTGACGTGCGGTTTTCTAGTCAGCGTTACTTCCTAGAAAGTGTGTCAGTATTCCAGGTGCTGCTCTGAGAGCTGATGGTTACGGTTCTTCCGCCGTTGGTGGAAGAGAGGGTGAACGGGCTCGCTTCTGCCACTGACTTGGCCGTTGAAGTTAAGCTCAAGCTTTGACTCGTCACCGGTCCAGGTGCCACGAACCTCTGGCTGACCGCCAGTGCGCCAAATGACCGTGCCGTCCTTCTGAATGACAACCTCCATTGGCTTGCCGTCGGTGCCGGTGCCGCTGTAAGTGCCAACCCACTTCTGAGCCTTTTTGCGATCTTCTTCGGACTTCTTATCCTTATCTTTTTGTTCTTGCTCTTTTTTGGTCTTCTCGGCCACGCCAGATTTAAGAGTTTCACCCTTCTTTATCTGGTCAGATACGCGAGAGTGGTATGAATCATAGGTTGAATTGTTGCCTGTATCGTCGCCCCAAATAACCTTCTCGTGCTCAATATCTCCGAGAAGAGCCTGCAGCTCAACAAGCTTATTTGCCACAGACTTTTGATCCATAGTATTTGCGGTATCTGTGTCGTTGAAGCTGTTTGCGGTTAGCCTGCGCTTGTAGTCGGCCTCAAACCAGTCGCGAATGCTTTTCTGTCGATCAGAGATTGAGCTATTCAGAACGTTGATTCCTGTATCGTCACTGCCATTAGGCATACGGAACTGTCCATTCTTCTGATCAGCCTGAATCTGTTCTTCAATTTCATTGAGTTTCTCGTACTGGTTAAGAAGTTCAACACGACTGCTGTCACTGCGAGGATCAACGCCAACGCTCTCAATCTGCTCCTGATAGGTTGCAATGCGCTGCTGGACGGCGCTGCGCTTGGCTGCGTCGTCTTGGTGGGACTGAATGACCCAAGCAATGGCCAGTACGCCTACAACCAGAACGGCCGCAAGCAGGCCAAATGCCACCTTACGCAGAGAATCCGAGCCGTCCTTGGTTTGCTTGCGCTCAACGGAACTAGGTCCGCTTGAAACAACAGTGAACTGCGAAGGATCGAAGTGCGAAATAGCAGTTGAATCAAGGTCATCGGCGGTGAAGACGTTGATGCGATCTGGGTCATTAATGAAGGTTGTGGGCTCCTCGTCAGCAGCGTTGGAGTTTGCGATTACGGTAGGGTCTGCGTCAGCGTCTGCAACGGCATCCGAGTCGGTGACAGCGGTAGGCGCCTCATCTGGGGTGATGTAGGAGTCGTCTGCCGATACCTCTAGGAGTGAGGTTTCTGCAGCAGTTGTGTCTTCGTCATCGATTGGATGCTCTGCCAGGACAGTTGCGTCTGGATCAGTTACGGTTTCAACTGGCTCATCAGCTTCTGCTGGTGCGATAACCTCGGTGGCTGTGGTGGAGTTGTCGGGTGCGGTTTCTGGTGCGGGTTCTGTGGACTCGGCGAGCGCATCGGGTTTCTCGACGTCTGCGGCGTCCGCGACGTCAGAAAGCTTCTGTCCGCAGTTGGAACAGAACTTTGCGTGCTTGCTAATTTCAGCTCCGCAGTTGGGGCAATTCATAGAGTCGCTCCTTAAATCGCCAGTTAGACTCAGTGGCTTTTAATTACACTGGGTTACTATTGTAGCGTTAACAGGAGAAACGCCAAAATGTTTTTAGTTTTGAGGGCGGCTATGCGCGTTTAATGACACGCGATGTAGATCCGCTTTGCGTGTTCAGGTCCGCTGTTTAGAGCAGAGATACGCCTGCTTCTGCACAGCGGTCTTCGGTCTGCTTGTCCCAGATAGATGCCTGCACCTCTCCGACGTGCGCTTTTTCTAGCAGCAGCATGCAAAGACGACTTTGGCCAATGCCGCCGCCAATGGTAAAAGGCAGCTCGCCGTCAATGAGCATCTTGTGGAACGGCAGCTCAAGGCGGTCTTCACATCCAGCGATTGCCAGCTGCGACTTAAGCGCCTCAGCGTCAACGCGAATGCCCATGCTGCTAATCTCAATCGCAGAGTCCAGGGCCTCATCCCAGAACAACAGGTCACCGTTGAGCGACCAGTCGTCGTAGTCGGGAGACCTGAAGTCGTGAGGCTGGCCGGAGTTCAGAGTGCCGCCAATGCCCACGATAAACGTGGTTGGGTGCTCGCGAACAAACAGATCTTCTCGCTGCTTAGGCGTCTGGGTAGGGTAGAGGTCCTCAAGCTCCTGCGAGGTTACGAAGGTAACTTCGCGGCTGAGCTGCGTGTTGAGCTGTGGATAGTGCCACTTGAGCTCGTCGAGTGTGCCACAGATTGCCTCAACAATGCGACAAACGGCGTCTTCCAGCGTATCGGTATTGCGCTCGTCCTGCGTGATGATGCGTTCCCAGTCCCACTGGTCCACGTAAATGGAGTGCAGGTTATCGGGCTGTTCGTCGCGACGGATAGCGTTCATATCGCAGACCAGACCGCGACCGACGGCAAAGTTGTAGCGCCAAAGTGCATAGCGCTTCCATTTTGCGAGCGACTGAACTACCTCGGCGTTCTTGCCTACGTTTGGCAGGTCAAAAGCAACCGGATGCTCAACGCCATTGAGGTTGTCATTCATGCCGGTAAGCGGGTCAACAATCAGCGGAGCAGTGACGCGCGACAGCTTCAGCGCGGCGCACAGCTTGGTCAGAAATACGTTCTTGACCTGCTCAATTGCTTTCTGAGTATCGTAAAGCGAAAAGGCTTGAACGGTAGCCCTCTGGGAATCTTTGGTCATGTGGTCTCCTTGGAAGAGCGCTAAAAAATTTGATTGCGCTGATTTTGCCTTCTTTCTTTAACCCTTTGGCGAGAAACCCGTGTGATTTAACCGTTTTGTCAAAAAAAGACGAGTGCAGGTCGACTGCAATCGCAAAAAAATCATGCAGGTTATTGTGGGGTTGTGACTTCAAACATTGCATCTCAAAAATTTTTTTAGAAAGTTTGTATATCCCTCATCCAAAGAGGGAATATAAACTATTAAATAGTAATCATTCCTATTTAATAGGGATCAGATAGAAAGGTTTTACCTATGCTAAACGATAAACTCAACGTCCTTCTCGCTAACTACGCTGTTGAGGCCCACAAGATTCACAACTTCCATTGGTACGTCAGCGGCCCTTCTTTCTACAACGTGCACACTGACCTCGACGAGGTTTACGGTGCAATGTATGACCAGCTTGACGAGGTTGCCGAGCTCATTCTGATGAACGACGGCTCTCCACTGGGCTCCATGGATTCCTTCCTCAAGAACGCAACTCTTTCCGAGGCTGCAGAGGGATTCAAGAATCCCCAGGAGATTTACCAGTCCATTCTTGCTGACTACGAGGCAATTCGTGCACTCGCAACAGAGATCAAGAAGGACGCAGACGCTGAGGACAACTTCCTTGTTTCCGCAGCAATGGACGAGCACATCGCTCTTCTCTCCAAGACCATTTGGATGATTAAGCAGTCCAACAAGTAAGTTTGGCAAATACCCAGCCGGTTCAAACGGCCGGCTAAACCTTGTGTTTCTTTCTTTCCCATATGAACTGAAAATGCCGTCGGGCTTCCGACGGCATTTTTAGTGGCTACCCGCTCTACTATCACATTGTCATTTCTGCGTCCGCACATATTTCTAAGCATGAAGACAACAGATTAATAGAAATGCTGCTTACCTGACCTGAAATCAGCGTAAAAGAAGGCCGCTATAAACGATTTTCTTTTTGATTGGGCGAATTAGATGAGCACCTCGTAGTGGCAATAGACTTAGTGTCCATTTTGATGGACACATAAAATCTTATGAGTATCTAGATTTGTTGCAACAGAGAAAGGAGTTGTAATGGGTCTTGATGCATTTGTTCGTTGCAGGTGTTTTGAAGAGGGAAAACTTAAACCTGGTCCAATACCCTTTGAAGATCTTTACATTGACGATGAAGAGTTTATCTGTTCAAAGCTTTTAGATCAGAAGCGTAAAGAGCTTAGCTCTGAACAGTTTGAGGAGCTCTATGGAGGCCTAGAGCGTGATTTTGTTGATTGGACATATAATGCCTGCGAGCATGAAGATGGTGAAATTTGTTCCGAAAGAGTTGGTAATTTTTGCGGCTTGTTAAGCATTGGTGCAGTTTTAAGTTCAGATGAAGGCGAGTCAAAGTATCCTCTGTTAAATAATATGCTTCCTGATGGCAATGGAGGTGTTTATCCAGTTGAAAAAGCACAGCCTACCCTTGATGAACTTGATAGATTCATAGAAGAGCATTCAAAGATCCCGGGATATCAGCTCATTGATGAGGAGACGAATAAAGTTCTTATTTCCTGTGCGGTGGATGACGGTTTTTGTCTTTACAGTGACAAATATATTGATTATGGATTTACAGAAGACACAATGTATTTCCATCAGCTTAAGCCTTCACGTATATTTTACGCTGACCATTTTTGCCAGATTCCAGCTGATGATTTTGAGCAGACGCATAAGGTGGTTGTTTTTTGCGATGAACCAAATAACAGTGCGTCAAACTTTAAAATGACTTTACCAGGTCCGATTGATAGTGAATTAGACAATTCTGTTTTAAGAAGCTTTTCTGTTCAAAAGGCAACTTTAGACTTCAAAGAAACCGGTCATTTTTGGAGGCTAAATAAAATTAGGAATCTCCTTGTAGCATCTATAGAAACAAAACATCCTATTTGTTGGTGCTAAAAACATATGGGCTGCGCTATCTGATTGTGGTCTGATATCGTGTTGTCCAAAAAAGAGGGCCACCACCAGGCAGCCCTCTTCGCGTTTGCGCTGGCGAGAAGAACGCTGCACTTGAACGATCTTCTCGCCAGATGTTGATCTTAGTAGGTAGGGTTCTCTACCTCAACCTTGTCGACCTCCTGGAAAGGAGCAAGGGTTGAGACCATGACGATGGGCTCGTCGTAAGGGTTGTTGACGTAGTGGACCTCGCCGGGCTCAATGTGGATGAAGTCGCCAGCCGAGAGGGTGTGGACCTCGCCGTCAACCACAATGTCAATCTTGCCTTGAAGAATGTGGAAGTTCTCCTCCATGATGTTGTGGTAATGAGCTTGGAAATCCTGGCCAGGCTGGAACTGGACCATGGCATAGTTCATGCGAGGGCCTTTCATCAGGTACTTAGGACCGTGATCTCCGCACCTGTACTCAAAATCGTTTTCGTTGACAATAAACATCTTGCTTTCCTTTCAGGCGCAACTTTTGATGCGACCAAACGTTTTTCTTGTGCGCTATGCGTATCCGTGGCGCAGCGGAGCCCGGCGTTTACAGACCAGGTGCTCTCCACATGCTCTTGACCTTGCCCTCTTCTGCAAGCTCAAGTTGACTCTTGTAAACATCCTTCCACTGGACATAGAGCTGATCGTAAACAGCCTTGTTGTCTGGGTTGGGGGAGAATGTCTTATCCCATTTAACAACGCGCTTTGCACCCTCAGCGATGCTTGGGTAGATGCCCACACCGTAGCCTGCAAGGACAGCGGCGCCCAGAGCAGTTGCCTCTTTGACCTCTGGGATGCGGACGTTCTTGCCAGTAACGTCGGCAACAATCTGTGCCCACAGAGAACACTTGGAAGCACCACCTGCAAAGATGAGCTCGCTTGGCTCATTGCCCGTAGCTTCTTTGACCAGGTCAATATGGCCGCGGACGAGAAGGGCGGTGTTCTCCAAAATTGCGCGATAGAAGGTGTACTTATTGAAACGCTCTGGATCAAGCTCAAAGTTGGTGAACGTTGGGCTTGCGTGGATCCAGTGGATGTAGTTCATAACGTCACTGAAGCAGCAAAGCATACCGTGGCTACCAGCAGGAATCTCTGCAGCGTGCTCGTTCATGACGTCGTACACATCAATGCCGTGTTCTTTTGCCTCGGCCTTTTCTGCCTGGCAGAAGCCGTCGCGATACCAGCGCATAACCAGACCGGGCTTGAATGCCAGAGCCTCGTATTGCCAAATCTGTGGAATAGCGTGGCAGTTTACACGGACGCGATAATCTGGGTCTGGAGTGCTCTTATCGGTGTTGAACTCGTACTGCCAGAAGCTGCCGCCAAAAACACCAGCCTGACCAGGCTCGCAAGCGCCAACGCCAATCATGCCCAGCTGGCAATCGCCACCGCCGACAACAACAGGTGTACCCTCAGCAAGGCCGGTCTCTGCTGCAGCGTCTGCAGTTACAGCGCCAAGAACTTCTCCACACTCGATAACCTGTCCAAACAGGTCGTCGCGCAGACCGCACTCCTTTGCAATCTCTGGATCCCAGGCGCGCTCCTCCAGGCTCATGATGCCGGTGGTGCTGCCGTTTGATGGCTCAACTGCCAGAACGCCGGTGAGCTTGTACGCAAGCCAGTCATTGAACATGCCAATCTTAGCAGCCTTGTTGTAGATTTCTGGCATCTTGTTCTTGACCCACAGAAGACGAGGTAGAGCGCCTAGTGCATAGGTCTGACCACTCTTCTGGTAAATCTTCTTCTCAAGCTCTGGGTCCATATCAATGAGCTGCTTGACCTCGTCAACACTTCGAGCGTCAACGTTAGCGCACGCCCAAATCTCATTGCCGTCCTGGTCATACAAGAGGATGCCCTCGCGCATACAGGTAGTGGAAATACCAGCGATTTCTTTAGGATCAATGGAGGTCTTTGCCAGAACCTCTTTGATGCAGTCCAGAGCAAGCTGCCAGTCAGCAACCCAATCAAAGTCCATGCTGCCAGGCCAACGAGGGTCCTCGTGGTGCTCCCACTCGCGCTGAGCAACCCCAACCTGCTCACCGTCAACACTAAAGAGAACGGCGCGAATACTTCCTGTTCCCGCGTCTAGTGCAAGAAGATACTTGCTCATCAGATCCTCCTTGTTTACGAAAGAAGCAGTTCAGCAGCGGTGTCTGAATCCGTAATCAAAACGTTCAGATAGCCGCCGTTAAGCACCGCCTTAATTGCCGTAACTTTATCTTTGCCACCAGCAACGCCAACAACGTTCTTAAGCTGGCGAAGCTTGTCCAGATCGGTACTAATGACGCGATCTTCAATTTCTGTCTGAATAAGATTGCCGTCTTTATCCATAAAGTGATTCAGGACGTCGCCGACGGCTCCCTGCATCTTAAGCACGGTCAGCTCGCCCTCGTTAAGGATGCCGTTGCGCAAAACGGTGGCGCCCTCAACTGCGGCGCCGATGCCGACCACACTCATGTCTGCATATTCCGTCATAGTGGACACGTCTTGCAGGCTTTTCTCGTCAAGAAGCGCATCGCGCACTTGGCGAGAAGACACAACAAGTGGAGACGGTGTCAGAACAGGTGCATGGAGTAGGCGGTGGTGCCAACGGATGGCAGGTAGTAGCTCACGCCGCCCGTAAGGCTTACAACGTTAAGTGATTCCTCGCGGTTCTTGGCGAGAAACCCCAGCATGCGGCTGACGGTGTCGCCGTAGCCAATGTTGAGGTAGCCGTCCTCGCGCAGATGATCGGAGACGTAGTGAGCTGCGCCCTGGGCAATGGATTGATTAATGGCAGAGCTGTCCAGGGGAGTTGGGACCACAAAAGCGTCCTTGAGGCCGAAGCGGTCAATAAGGAGCTGTTCTGCGAAAACGCGCTGGCTATCGTTTTTTCTGAAGCTGAACTGAACAATGCCCTGTGCGCGAGCCTCTTCAAGCAGACGGATAACTTTTGCACGAGAAACGCCCATGACCTCAGCAATCTGAGCCTGGGTGTTATCTTCCATGTAGTAATACCATGCAGCCTTGGTGGCTAGTGCATATGTCTGCTCGTCCATGCATCCTCCTGTTGATACTTTTGTTTAATGATAAAACATTTGTATCTAACATACTAGACTTCATTATAGTAATTATTCTCCCTATTAACAGGAAGATATACTACAAATACCATAATTACGTACAGAAGAATTCTGAACTATTGTTCGTTTGACAATCAAAAATACCATTCACGGCAGTAATAATACCGTTTGCCGTGACGGTGCTTTGAAGAATGCCTATTTATATATATCTTCAAAGTGTGAGATTTTGTACGGCCGTTTGTTATTTTTGGTAGGAGGTACTATGGGTGAATCTTTTGACATCGATATCGATGCCACTGACCCAAAGTCGCCTGAAGGAAAGATGTGTGTGAGCAGTGCGACACACTTCTTTCTGTTCGTGGAATCAGAAAGTCATTTGGTTCCAACGAGGTATTAAAAGGCATTAACTTAGATTTGGCGCCAGGAGAGGTCATCTCTCTTATTGGTGGCAACGGTTCCGGTAAATCTACCCTCATGAAGATCATCATGGGTATTTACTCTGCCGATGAGGGAGAAATTTCTATCGATCGTCAAAAGGTTGATATCTCCAACCCTAAGGCCGCACTTGCACACAGTATCTATATGGTTCCTCAGGAGCCAATGCTGTTCCCTAACATGACCGTTAGAGAGAACATCACCATTGGTTTTGAGGCTCCAAAAGCTGAGCTCAACAAGATGCTTGAAGACACTATGAAAGAGATTGGCTGGGAGCTTGATCTGGACCGCAAGGCAATGACGCTTTCCATTGCTGAGCAGGGCATGGTTGAGATTCTCCGCGGTCTTATGCGCCACTCCGAGATTCTTATTCTGGATGAGCCAACTTCCGCACTTACCTTTGACGAGGTACAGAGCCTCTTCAAGGTAGTCCAGGAGCTCAAGCAGAAGAACATTGGCATTATCTACATCACACACCGCCTGGCAGAGGTCTTTGAGATTTCTACCAGCATTGGCATTCTGCGCGACGGCGTTATGGCCATGCGCGGCAAGGTAGAGGACTTCACGCGAGAAGATCTTGTACGTGGACTTCTTCCACCAGACGCAGCAGAGATTAAGAAAGAGATTGCCGAGAGCGCAAACATTGATTACGACGCAGAGCCTATTTTTGAGCTTGCTGAGTTCACCGGCTATGGTTTTGCTGACGTAAACCTCAACATTTATCCAGGCGAGATTGTTGGTCTTGCAGGTATCGTTGGTGCTGGTAGATCAGAGATGGCTACCACCATTTACGGTATGGATAAGGTCCTGGGCGGCAAGGTATTTGTTGATGGTAAAGACATTACCGGCAAGTCCACCAAAGACGTTATTGCTGCAGGTCTGAGCTATGTCCCAGAGGACCGCTTTAACGACGGTCTGTTTAGAATTCGTGACGTTGCCGAAAACACCACCAGTGCTCTACTTGCAAATTCTTCCCTGGGTAAGCTGCTGCTTAACCGTAAAGAAGAGGATAGGGTTTCTCAGAACTACGTTGATAACTTCCGTACCAAGGTCACAGGCCTTGATCAGGAGGTAGGCGGTCTTTCTGGTGGTAACCAGCAGAAGATTGTTATTGGCCGTGCATTCTCGGTTGCTCCAAAGGTTGTTATTTTGGACGAGCCAACCCGTGGTATTGACGCTGCTGCTCGTGGCGATGTGTACGCCGTTTTGCAGGAGCTCCGTAAGCAAGGCGTTTCTATTCTTCTGATTTCTTCTGATATGGAAGAGATTATTGAGCTTGCTGATCGCGCGTTCACCATGTACCAGGGACGCATTAATCACGAGTTCAAAAAAGAAGAAATTACGCAGGACAACCTCATGTCCGCTGCATTTGGATTGTAGGAGGTGACGTATGGATCTTGTAAAGCGCCTTCTCAAGGCTAGGGGACTGAGCAGCCTCGCATTCCTGATTGCTCTCTTTATTATTGTTGGTGCAATGAATCCTGCATTCTTGACGCCAGCAACAATTGCTGCCTGCTTTAACACGTCCGTTGTCTACACACATTGGTCGCTGTTGGCGTTGCTTTCACCCTGTTCATTGGTGAGATTGACGTTTCTGTTGGTTCCAACCTGGGTCTTGTTGCTGTGGTAGTTGGCAGCATGCTGAGAGATGGAACTCCACTTCCTGTTGCTTGCCTGGTAGGTATTCTTATTGGTGTAGCAATTGGTCTGGTAAACGCCTGGGGCGTTGCCGTTATGAAGGCTCCATCGCTCATCTTTACCCTGGGTACCAACGGTGTTCTGCGCGGTATTGTTTACGTTTACACCAACGGCCAGTGGGTTGAGAACCTTCCTAAGGAGTTCAAGGACTTCTCGGCAGTAACTGGTATTGGCGACTTCACGGTGTACTACTGCGCAGTTATCGCACTGGTCATTCTGATTCACTTGCACTAACCCAGACCCGTCGTGGTCGCTGGTTTGCAGCAGTTGGCGATAACGCTAACGGCGCAACTCTGGTTGGTATTCCAGCTCTTCAGACCAAGATTCTGGCATACGTCATCTGCGGCGTTATGGCAGCTATCGGCGGCATCATCTTCTGCAGCCGTATTGGTTTTGTTACCCCAATGAGCGGTAACGGCTACGAGATGAAGGCTATTGCAGCCTGCGTTCTTGGTGGCGTTAGCCTGCTTGGTGGCGTCGGCTCCGTCCTTGGTGCAGCTGTCGGTTCCGTTATCATGGCATCCATCAGCTACCTGTTGGTCTTCATGGGCTTCTCGTCAAATTACGACAATGCAATTACCGGCGTCATCCTGATTGTCATTGTTGTTGTGGACGCCCTGCTTCAGCATCGCTCCATTGTTCAGAACAGGCATGCTCGTCTGAACGCACGTGTTTCTCCAAAGGCAACTTCTGAGGTTCTTGCAGAGCAGATTGCAGACTTTGGAGAGGCAGCTATGAGCCCTTTGGGTAAGAAGGGCGGTGTTCGCTAATGATGAAGACACTTAAGGGATTCTTGTCCAAGGGTCAGACAAGCTGGAACATGATTCTTATTGGCCTGCTTGTGCTTGAGTTTGTGATTTTTGGTGCTGCAAACGGCAAGTTCTTACGTCCAGCACTGCTGTTTACCAGCATTAACGATAACCTGCCCGTCTTTATGATCTCGCTCTTTGTAACGCTTGTTATGGTTACCGGCGGCATCGACATCCAGGTTGCGTCTCTGGTTGGTCTGACGTCCATCACCATTGGCGTTGGCTGGCAGGACTTTGGCCTTCCCATCTGGGGCGCTGTAGGCGTTGCCTTTGTTTTGGTCGTTGCTTGTGGCGCGCTTTCGGGCTTCTTGATTGCGTACTGCCGAGTGCAAGCAATGGTTGTTACCCTGGGCGGCAGCTTCCTGTACTCCGGTCTGGCCCTGCTCATCTCCACGCTCTCCAAGACCGAGAGCTACCAGGGAATTGGCGGTTTTCCCGAGGACTTCAAGTTTGTATCTAACTTCCAGCTCTTTGGCGTCATCCCATTCCAGTTGCTTATCTACATCCTGATGCTGGTCATCGCGTTTATTCTGCTGCACAAGACCAAGTATGGTCGCCGCATTACCCTGGTTGGCGTTAACCAGAGTGCAGCTGAGTTCTCTGGCATTAACAGCCGAGCAGTCATCATGTCTACCTACATGCTCACCGCAGTTTCCGCTGTTATTGCAGGCGTTGTCCTGACCGCCTACCTGGGCACCGCTAAGTCCGATCTTGGTGCTGACCTCACCATGGACATCATCACCGCAGTTGTTTTGGGCGGCACGCTCTCCACTGGTGGTAAGGGCTCCATTGTTGGTACCGCACTTGCTTCGTTTGTTATTGCATTTTTGCGCTTCGGCTTGCCACTGTGCTTCAAGGTAAGTCCACAGTACCTGGATATTCCTGTTGGTGTCCTGCTGGTTGTTGTCATCGTTGCTCGATCGGCAGCAAGCGGAACAAATATCGGTACGTTTTTGAAATCGCTGCTTTCAAGCAGCAGTAAAGCCAAGGCATAAGCTTTGGGGAATTGTGCCTTAGGCACAGACAAGGGAGGTTACCTATGCAAGAGATTACTCGTCGTGGTTTATTGGTGCCGCTGGCATCACCGCAGTTAGCGCTGGCCTCGCTCTGGCAGGCTGCAGTGGTGGTGGCGAGAAGAAGGAAGAGACCAAGAAGTCCGAGGGTGGTGGAGACGTCAAGGGCAAGACCGTAGCATTTATTCCTAAGGTCACCGGTAACGCATTCTTCGAGTCCGCAAACAAGGGCGCACAGGACAAGTCCAAGGAGTGGGGCTTCACCGTTGACTACATCGGCGACGCAACCGCTTCCGTTTCCGCTCAGGTTTCCGTCATCAACCAGGCAGTTGCTAACGGCGTAGATGCAATCAGCATCTCCACCGTTGACGCAAAGGGCGTTTCCGACGCACTGAAGAAGGCAACCGCTGCTGGTATTGTAGTTACCACTTGGGACTCCGACGCTAACCCAGAGGATCGTACCCTCATGGTTTCTCAGGGCACCCCAGAGATCCTTGGTCAGATGCTTGTTGACATGGGCGTTGCTGGCCTTAAGGAGCGCGGCAAGGACCCAGAGAAGGACGAGATCACCTATGTCTGGCACTACTCCCAGGCAACCGTTACCGACCAGAACTCCTGGCAGGTAGCTGCACAGAAGATCATCAAGGAGAAGTATCCTAAGTGGAAGAACGTCCACGAGAACTACTACTCCAACCAGGACGCAGAGCAGGCAATTACCATCGGTGAGGCAATCCTTGACGCTTACCCAGAGATCGACCTGATCATCTGCAACGACTCCACCGCTCTTCCTGGCCAGCTCCAGGCTGCAGAGAACAAGGGCTACGACGAAAAGAAGATCACCATCACCGGTTTTGCTTCTCCACAGTCCATCAAGTCCTACTGCGAGCACGGCACCATCTACAACTGGGGCCTCTGGGACTGCGCAGTTCAGGGCGCTATGGGCTGCTATGTTGCAGCATTCCTTGCAGCTGGTAACGAGGTCAAGGTTGGCGACACCATCTCCATCCCAAGTATTGGCGATGTTAAGGTTGAGCCTAACGACTCCATCGCCGAGGGCGCAAAGACTGGCGAGAAGAACAACGGCGTTGTCCTGCTTCCTGAGCGCCTTGTCTTCACCAAGGAGAACATGAACAACTACTCCTTCTAATCAAGGCGTAAGTTCTAGCTGGCGAGAAGACCGATCTTCTCGCCAGCTTATGAGGTAATTCAGCCGCAGAGGAGGGTGGTCCTCCCGGGGCGGTTCTCCTAGAGGGGGGCCGCCGAAGAATCACACTTTCTCTGCGCGCTTTAAGGTTTTATTGAAAGGATTTTCATGGCAGATCTGGACGGATTGAAAGTAGCTAAGGATTATCACGTAGACACTCCTTTTGCTAACAATCAGGGATTTATGTAAAGGGTGCAAACAACCTCGACTGGGGTATGCAGAAGCACCTCTCCAACATCTTTGATCCAAAGAGCGGCAACACTGTAATGTTCGCATTTGACCACGGTTACTTCATGGGCTCAACCGCTGGCCTCGAGCGTCTTGACCTACTGCTTCCACAGCTTGCTCCTTACGTTGACTGCTTCATGGGCACCCGTGGCGCAATCAGGACTTGCGTTTCTCCTGAGGTTTCTAAGGGCATCGCTCTTCGCGTTTCTTCTGGTTCTTCTATGCTGCAGTCCGACCTCTCTCACGAGGTTGTCGCTGTTGACATCGAGGATGCTATCCGAATGAACGCAGACTGCATGGCTGTTCAGACCTTCATCGGCGCTGATGGCCAGCTTTCCAGTATCGATAACCTCAGCCAGGTCATTAACGCTGGCTTCCGTTACAGCATTCCTACCCTTGGCGTTTGCGCTGTTGGTAAGGACATGGAGCGCACTGGTCGCTTCTTCAAACTTGCAACCCGTATCATCGCTGAGATGGGCTGCCAGATTGTTAAGACTTACGACTGCGAGGACTTCGAGGAAGTCGTTGCAGCATGCCCAGTTCCAATTGTTGTCGCTGGCGGCAAGAAGCTTGCTGAGCGCGACGCTCTGCACCTTGCATACGACGTTATCCGCAAGGGCGCACGCGGCGTTGACATGGGCCGCAACATCTTCCAGAGCACCCATCCTCTGCAGATGGCCGAGGCTGTCCGCATGATCGTTCACGAGGGCGCAACCGACGCTCAGGCATGGGAGTTCTTCGAGGACGCAACCCACTAAGAGCGCGCACGCGCGGTGGCGCCGCAGGTCCAACGGGCGCGAGCCCGCGCGACCTCCGAGCACGAAAGCGCTGGTCACACGTGGCTTTCTCATGTGGCAAGAAACATACTGACCTTGAGCTGGTAATCCGAAAGGGTTACCAGCTTTTTTCTGCAGCGTGTTGGCCTCGGGTTAAGCTTCCCGTGCAAAATAGTGCGGTTTTGGCAGGCCTCACTGAAGAATCGTCGGACTTTTGATCAAGATGGCCAGGCAGCTAGGTGGTCTCCCTACTTGATATGCATTTCTATGCATAAACTTTATTTAATATGCTGAATAATGAATAGAGAAATATAAAGAATTTAACTATGGGTAAATTCCGCTTCTAAGGAACACACCTATGACAGATATTCTGCACAATTGCGGCCATATTACACATCAAATGAAGATAATCTGCACGTTTTAGCTATTTTCAGCGTAATGTATACGTCTTTTTGACAGATTATCTGTCATAGGTGTGTTGTAGAGATCTGAAATTTGCCTTCTGAGTCGATGACAAGAAGGCCCGATTATTTCGCAAGCTGTGTACCTGCGGTTTTTGGAGATTGCAAGTTTTATAAGTTCAGATATGTATATAAAAAGTTTCATGGCATCTTTTGAATCGCACTTGAGCCACATTCAAGATGTATTTAAGGGTCATTGCCATTGGTATTACCATGACATTCGTAGAAATTCAAAAGATATTTGAGCAGCTATTTGTAACCCTTCCTGGAAAATTTAAATCAGCTTAACAGGGATTTAACGCCCCTTCTGTTGTACTAGAGCCAGGAGAAGGGAGTATCTATGAAATCAAAGCAAGCTTGTGGTTGGAGCTGCCGCCTACGTGTCCTGCCTATTCTATTTTTGCTATTAGGATGTGCATTTGTAGTCTATGGCGCTTCTCGCGGAGAGGTTCAGACCGTATTGGGAAAAGCGGTACGAATCTGCCTTGAGTGTGTAGGTATTGGTTAGGTGACCTGCAGTGAAAGTGTTCTCAGGGATAAAATTTCTTGGAAAGAAAGTGCGAGAATTTATCACTAAAAGAGGTTTTGTACAGGCATGCGCAACCTTTCTAACCAACCCTCACCTTACAAATTTTGCTAAGGGAACTATCTATACTGGTCCTGCAAAGTCAGTCTGTGTCCCTGGACTTAACTGCTATTCTTGCCCAGCAGCTACGGGAGCTTGCCCTATTGGAGCATTTCAGGCGGTAGTTGGATCTTCTAAATTTAGCTTCTCGTATTACATTACGGGTATTTTGATTCTCATTGGAACTTTGCTAGGCAGGTTTGTCTGCGGATTTCTTTGTCCATTTGGCTGGGTACAAGATCTTCTCCACAAGATTCCATTCCCAAAAAAATTTAGCACTAAAAAGCTCAAAGCCTTGCGCTATTTGAAGTACGTCATATTAATTGTACTTGTCTGGGCTCTACCAGCTTTGATTCAAAATGCTGTAGGAATGGGAGAGCCTTATTTCTGTAAGTATGTTTGTCCACAGGGAATTCTCGAGGGAGCAATTCCGCTTTCTTTAGCAGATGTCAGCATTAGGGCAGCTCTGGGCACACTTTTTACGATGAAGTTCAGCATTCTGGCAACTGTCGTACTGTTGAGCATCATGTTTTATCGTCCTTTTTGCAAATGGATTTGCCCGCTCGGAGCTTTTTATTCTCTATTCAATCGCATCTCAATTTTGCAGTATCGAGTTGACGAGAAGACCTGTGTAAGCTGCGGAAAGTGTGCGCGTACATGCAAGATGGACGTAGATATTACGAAGAATAACGCAGCTCTTGAGTGCATTCGCTGTGGAGAGTGCATAAAGGTATGTCCTGTTCATGCGATTGATGCAAAACTCCTGTTAATCAACAAGAAAATTGAGCAGTCGGAAAAGGTTGCCACAGCAAAGCACCTGGCTGATTTACAGTCGGCAAGCTCATCAAAGTAAGTGTCATAAAACGTGTATAGCTACGTTTCGTACGTAGAAAAGACAGAAAGGACTATGAAATGAAAAAATTTGTAACAAAATCCCTGACGTATGTCGCTGGCCTGCTTATGGCAGTTGCGCTTGTTGGATGCAGCGTTGGCGGTACTGGCAACACAGGCACAACAACCGCTCCAACTGCCGAGCAGCAGAATTCTGCTGCAGTTCCACCTGAGGCAGCATCAAAACTGCACCTCAAAGACGGCGATACCTTCCCAGATTTTAAGGCAACAGATATCACTTCTGGCGCTACCTATGACAACACCGTATTTGGACAGAATAAGGTCACTGTTCTGACCTTCTGGTTCAATGGCTGTACTGGCTGCATTCAGGAGATGCCAATGCTTCAAGAACTTGCTGATACCTATAAGGACAAAGGTGTCAATGTCTTGGGTGTTAACGCCGAAGCCGCATACACGGACGACGCTAAGAAGGAAGCCGTGAATATTCTCCAGAAGCAGGGCGTTACCTACGGAAACGTCGCTCTTGATCCTCATAGCGATGGCGGTCACGTTATCGAAGGCCTCACAGCGTTCCCAACTACAATGGTTATTGACCAGAACGGTAGACTTGTGGGCGATCCAATTACCGGTGGCTCCAGCAAGCTTCAAGGCAGCGAACTTCAAAGCGCGTTGACCAGGCTCTTGCTCAGTCAAAGTAGGTTATAGAGACTTACCTACCGCTCACGGCACACGGCGAGAAGAACTTCTCGCCGTAGGGTTCAATCGGTTAGCATTTGAAGTGTTGTATGAAGTACGCCTGGACTGAGTCATTTGAGCTTGGTCCAGGCGTACTCTAATACTTGCAAATAGCATCAAGCTGCATTTGAAAGGGAAGAATTGAAAATCCTTGTAGTGGAAGATGAAAAAGAGCTTCTTGCTTCTATTGGAGAGGGGCTTGAGCTGGACGGTTATTACGTTGATCTTGTCGACAACGGCACTCAGGCTCTTGAAATGGCTCAGCTTGAGCAATATGATCTGATCCTACTTGACCTTAACCTTCCTGGTATCGATGGGCTTGATTTGCTGCGTACACTACGAGCGGAGCACTCAGAGACTAAGGTGCTGATTCTTTCTGCGCGTTCATCGGTGTCTGATCGCATTGTTGGATTAGATGCAGGTGCTGATGACTACCTTATAAAACCCTTTGCGTTTGGTGAGCTCGAGGCCCGTATTAGGACACTCTTGCGCCGCGAATATACGCATGGAGAAGCGTCTTTGACATTGGGAGAGCTTCGGTTTGACACTACGGCTCGACAAGTTTTTGTTGGAGACGCTCAGGTTAATTTCACCAAGAAAGAACTTGCAATTCTAGAGTATCTGATGCGACATGCTGGAGCGGTTGTGAGCAGTGAAGAGCTCATGACTCATGCATGGGACAGCAACGTGGACTTATTCAGCAATTCTGTGCGTGTTCACATTTTTTTCGGTACGAAAAAAGTTACGAGAAGCTCTTGGATATGACCCGATTTCTAACAAAGTAGGAGAGGGTTATTGCTTTAAGAGGGACAGCGATGACTAAGATAAGTGAAATAATCCCAAAGCCAATGCGCTCGATACGTGCCCAACTCACTCTTCTTATGGTGGGCTTATTGGTGTGCTGTTGCGTTGTTTTAACTTGGCTTGTGTATCGCTCGACTTCTGAGCTGCTGGAACTAGCTGCAGCCAACGCTATCAATCAGGGAGCTCTTTCTATTGTTTTAGACGTAGATGCTATTGAACGTTCTATTTTGTTTGACGCGCTGGGTATCTTGCTTGTTGTGATTGCTGCAGGAAGCTGTGTAGCTTATTTTTTAATAGGCCACTACACCAAGCCAGTTCAACAACTCTCTGCTCACATGAAAGAAATTAGCCCAAATACATTGTCTGATTCCATTGAAATTGAGGGCGGTGGAGAAGAGATTCAAGAGCTGGTTAAGTCATTTAATCAGATGACTGAGCAACTAGATGAAGCGTTTGCAATGCAGAGGCGCTTCTCGGCTAGCGCAGCTCACGAGCTCAGAACGCCAATTGCAGTACTGAGGACCAAGCTGGATGTTTTTAAGAAAAAGAAACGCGAACAGCATGAATATGACGAGCTTGTAACTACGATGGAGACATACATCGACCGTCTATCATCCATCATCACTGACCTTTTGGAATTTGCGGAGACATCTGAGCTAGGAGAGGTTGAGGATGTTTCTCTTGATTCAGTAATTAAAACGGTCGTGGATGATCTTGAATCGGTTGCTCAAAATAATATGGTAAACGTGCAGGTTAACACGCAGATTGATGCACATTATGATACACAATCCGAGGCACAAAACCTCATCGTTAAAGGAAATACCAACCTGCTATATCGAGCTCTTTACAACCTGGTTGAAAATGCCATTCGTTATAACAATGAAGAAGGTTCAGTCAACATTACTCTAGAAACCAGGGGTCAAGAAGGCGTGATCATAATTGCCGATACAGGAGTGGGCATAGCTCCTGAGCAAAGAGAGCTTATTTTTGAGCCGTTCTACAGGGTGAATAAGTCACGATCCAGAGAGTTTGGCGGCGCAGGCATTGGCCTCTCGCTGGTTAAAACCATCTTAAAGCGACATGGAGCTTCCATCACAGTCTCTGAAAACAACCCTCAGGGTTCTGTATTTACAATCAGAATTCCACTGGTAGACGCTGTAGATTCCGATTAGCACTTCACATACGCCGCCGTTTGGAGATAAGACGAAATACCAGCTTATGGCGAGAAGACCAACGGCTAAAATAGTTCTTAGCACATAGAGCCCTAGCGATGAAGGGGAGTCACGCATGGAGTTTATTCTGGATACAGCTGATCTTGAGGCGGTTAAGCAGCTTGATGAGCTTTGACTATTGATGGAGTTACCACCAATCCTGCGATCATCACTAGAAGTGGTAAGCAACCCGAACAGGTAATTAAGGAGTTCGTGGAGTACCTGTTGCCTGAGCAAAAGTTCTTTGTGCAGGTTGTTTCAACTGACTATCAGAAGATGCTGGAGGAAGCTCGCTATATCTGTGGCCTTCGCCCCGAGAATACCTATGTGAAGATTCCTGTTACCCACAACGGATACAAAGCAATTAAACAGCTCAAGTCCGAGGGCCTCGGTGTTCTGGCAACGGCAATTTATTCTGCGGACGAGGCATTTTTGGCGGCCATGAATGGTGCGGATTACCTTGCTCCTTACGTAAACCGTATGTGCAACTACGGTGACGGCATCGGTCAGGTTTTTGACCTTATGCAGATGCTTGAGACTCATGGACTGAATTCCAAGATTCTTGCTGCATCGTTTAAGAATACTGAGCAGGTTCATGCGCTCATCTCTGGCGGTATCGACGCGGTCACCCTTCCACCTGATATTGTCTACACCATGATGGATCATCCGGGTACAAAGATTGCCGTCGATGAGTTCTCTGTTGCATGGCGTGAGGCTTACGGTAGAGATACGTTGCTTGATAAGTAGAGTATTTAACTTTTTGATATAAGGAAACTCAAATGAAAATCAAAAAAATTAAAGTATTAAATCATTCTAGAATCAAGGATTTTCAAATTGAAGTTAGGAACAATTTAGTATTAGTTGGATGTAATGGCTCTGGAAAATCTTCAATCCTTCGATGTCTTAATTTAGTTCTAGGATGCTCAAAGCAACAATTAAATTATCAAATCTCTGAAAGTGACTTTTCAAAGGTCGAAGAAGCATTAATTATTGAAATTGAAATTGGAGATTTGTCGGATGTGATAGAAAAATAATTTTTTTATGATTCAATTATATTTTCAGGTGATAATGAAAAAAAGAATAAAAAAATCACCTTAGAAGCTATAGTCAATGAAGATGAAATTGAAATTAATCGATATGCCACATCATCAGGAGGCAATAAAAGATACCTATATGGCAGAGACGTATTTTTGATAGGATGGAGTTTGATTTCTAATGGTTCGACTGAAGGTCTATCAAAAAATAATACAGTAAAGAAACTACTTTCGAATCTTAATATTGAGTCTAATAAAGAAACGATAAGCACAATAGTTGATGACCTATGCGACGCATTAGATAATTCAGAGGAATTAAATAACCTAAAAAGTGACCTTACATCAAAATTAACTCATGTAACCAACGTGGGAATACATTCGACTTCCGATCTGAGATTTATTCCAGGATCAAAGGTTGACGATTCTTTATTGAGCGATGTGCGTCTTTTGATTTCAGATATGAGAGGAGAAAAGAGAGAGATAGCGCATCAATCTGATGGAATGAAATGTATCATTTCACATGTCATAGCCTTGGCAATAAGTGGTGAAGAAGAGATAATTGCGGTAGATGAACCTGAAGTTCATTTACATCCATCAAGTCAGCGATGCTTGGTCGAATTACTAAAAACTGAAAGTAATCAACTAATTCTTGCTACTCATTCTGCAATAATAGTAAAAATGTTTGATCCAGAGGATATAGCGATTGTTCATTCAGACGGCACAATTACTCAGGTCCAAAAAAATTCTATGGAAATCGGAATAAAGAAACTTGCAAGTTATTGGTTAAATGAACATGTAGGACTTTTTACAGCAAACAAGATAATCGCTGTTGAGGGTATTTCGGATGCCATCGTAGTTAAAGCTGTTGCAAAGAAACTGGGTATAGATTTAAATCTTCTAGGAGTAGAGATTTTAGTAATTAACGGGTTTGACGAATGGAAAGCTGTCAGGACTTTTTTCGGAAAAACAGGGTTTGATATCCCTTGTTATTTCCTATTAGATATCGATAAAAATAATAAATGAAATAATTGCAAGTCAGCTTCAAATAAGTATAGATAGTTTAAATGCAAGTAATTTTTTCTTCTCAGACCCTGAATTGGAAAGAGAGTATATTCGAGCATTTGGAGTACAGAATTTATATAGTGGACTAAAAGAGACTCATTATTTAACAGATAATGAGCTTAAAGACAAACAATATAATGCAAGTACAATTAGTGAGAACGACTTATATGACATATGCAAAAAACATAAAGTTGAATGTGCATTAGCTGTATCTGATTTATTAAGTCCAGATATCGCAAATAAAATTTCTTCTGTTTCAAGTATTGTAGAAAAAGTTGCAAATGATTAACTTATCACGGAAGCAAAGAGAAGCCTGTAACTGCGAAAGCTTGAGCTTATTAATCACCGCACCAGCTGGCTGTGGAAAGACAGAAGTTTTGGCTCATAGATCAGCTTTTCTAATTAAAAAACTTAATGTTATTTCCAAGTATCAAAAAATATTAATACTAACTTTTACAAATAAAGCAAAGGATAATATCAGAGAGCGACTGAAGCCGCTTCTATCGACAAACGAATTTAGGTATGGGGTTGATGTTTCAAATTTTCATGAATTCGCGATGAAGTGTATAAGAAACTATGGAGGCTTGGTCTATAAAGTTGATCAATCATGGCATTTTCCGGAGGATGACTTTTGGGAAAATGAATGGATGAATGCCCATGGGCTAAAATGGAACGAAAAGAAAGAACTTAAAGAAGCTTTAAGAAAGGCAAAACAAGCGCATCTTACTGACGAGAGCGTTATTCAGGTTTTGACAGAAGAAAAAAATAATCTTGCAATTGAATATGAGAGAAATCGAATTGAAAATAAAATATTAACCTACGATGACATTATCAGATTAGGCACACTTATTCTTCAAGATAGCAGGATTAGAGATTTGTATTTTAGTCATTATGCAACAGTCATTGTCGATGAGTTTCAAGATTTAACACCTCAAGAACTTAAAATGATTCAAAGTTTTAGTAAAGGAAAGGCTACTTTTGCCGGTGATGTTGCACAGGGTATTTTTTCATTTGCAGGCGCAAATCCCGAATTCGTATTAGATGCCTTAAAAGAAGAGTGTGAAAAGCATATAGAACTGTCCGAATCATATAGATCAAATTCTTCAATTCTGGAGGTAGTAAACTTACTATGTCCTCAGACTGGAGGAATAAATTTAAGTGCTGTAAACAAGTCAATTCCCAAAGGCTTAGTTAAAGTGAGGCAGTTTGACTCGGAGGAAGAAGAGTCAATTTTTGTAGTGAATAGATGCAAAGAGATTTTAGAGAAAAACAAAAATACAAGGATTGGAATTATAAGTAGAACCACAGGTAGACAAGCGACTTTAATATCCCAACTCGACCGACAAAAAGTATCCTATTTTGATTGGTCCTTGCCAGAAATATCATGCGAGACTATTGCTACGCTGAGTTCATTGAGTCAGGTTGTAAACATACCAATTGATCAGCTATATGCAACTGTATGTGAAAGTAATTTGAATATTGATGAATCTATAAAGAAAGAAATAAAAGGTCTTTCATTATGGGGAGAGCAGAAAAGAAGATATGATGAGAACGCAAAAGTAACAGTAGGAGAGTTTGTTGATAAATGCACGCCAAATTATTCCAATAATCCAGGATTACATATATTGAATGGACATAACGGAAAGGGTCAGCAATTCTATTATGTTGTAATACTTGGCGTTGAAGAAGGTGTTATTCCTGATTACAGGGCAAGAAATGATGATTTAAAACTGATGGAAGAAGCTAGAATATTATCAGTGATGGTTTCAAGGGCCAAGGTCGCTCTAACTTTTACTTTTGTAAGAAATCGTCAAGGATATTCACAAAAGATTTCAAGTTTCTTAAATGAAGAGATACTGAAAAAATCTACTACAAACTGACTTAGATTATGTATATAAGTCAGACATAGGGGTATAAGCAAAACCGTAAAGCAGAAACACGGTATGTGTTCACGGTTAGCTTGTGCCCCTTTTCAGGTCATCTACCTGTGGGGTTTCTTGCCAAACGGAACACGTACATAGGAAAGGATGATTCACAATGGGTAAGATTCTTGGAATTGACCTGGGTACTACAAACTCAGCTATGGCTGTCCTCGAGGGTGGAGAGCCAACTATTATCGTTAACGCAGAGGGAGACCGCACAACTCCTTCCGTCGTCGGCTTCCGTGCTGACGGTGACCGCATTGTTGGTAAGGCAGCAAAGAACCAGGCTGTTACCAACCCTGTAAACACTGTCTTCTCCATCAAGCGTTTCATGGGCCGCAAGTTTGACGAGGTCCAGTCTGAGATCAAGACTGTCCCTTACAAGGTTAAGGCTGGCACCGACGGCCGCGCAGTCGTCGAGATTGACGGCGTTGACTACACTCCAGAGCAGATCAGCGCTATGATCTTGCAAAGATGAAGGCAGACGCCGAGAAGTATCTCGGTGAGCCTGTAACCGACGCTGTCATTACCGTCCCAGCATACTTCAACGACGCACAGCGTCAGGCAACCAAGGACGCAGGCAAGATTGCTGGCCTCAACGTTCAGCGTATCGTCAACGAGCCAACCGCAGCAGCCCTTGCTTATGGCTTGGACAAGAAGGACCAGGATCACAAGGTTCTTGTCTTCGACCTCGGTGGCGGTACCTTCGACGTCTCCCTGCTTGATCTTGCAGACGGCGTTGTTGAGGTTCTTGCAACCAACGGCGACAACCACCTGGGCGGCGACGACTGGGATCAGCGCGTTATCGACTGGCTTGCAGACAAGTTCAACTCCGATAACGGCATTGACCTCCGCAAGGATCCAATGGCACTTCAGCGCCTGAAGGAGGCTGCAGAGAACGCCAAGAAGGAGCTCTCCAGCGCTCAGCAGGCACAGATTAACCTGCCATTCATCACTGCAGACGCATCTGGTCCTAAGCACCTTGACTACACCTTGACTCGTGCAGAGTTTGAGCGCATCACCCGCGATCTTCTCGACCGCTGCAAGGCTCCTGTAACCAAGGCACTCCAGGACGCAGGCCTTCAGCTCTCTGACGTCAGCGAGGTCATTCTGGTTGGCGGTTCCACTCGTATGCCAGCTGTTCAGGACCTGGTCAAGAGCATGACCGGCAAGCAGCCTAACATGTCCGTCAACCCAGACGAGGTTGTTGCAGACGGCGCAGCTGTTCAGGGCGGCGTTCTTACCGGCGACGTTTCCGGCATTCTGCTGCTGGACGTAACCCCACTGTCCCTGGGCGTTGAGACCCTTGGCGGTGTTGTTGACAAGGTCATCGACCGTAACACCACCATCCCAACTTCCAGCACAAAGGTTTACTCCACTGCAGCTGATAACCAGACCTCCGTTGAGATTCACGTCCTCCAGGGTGAGCGCGAGATGGCTTCTGACAACAAGAGCCTTGGTAAGTTCAACCTTACCGGCATTCCTGCTGCTCAGCGTGGTATCCCTCAGATTGAGGTTACCTTTGACATCGACGCAAACGGCATCTTGAAAGTTACCGCTAAGGACAAGGCAACTGACAAGTCCCAGGAGATCACTATTTCTGGCTCCACCGCTCTGTCCGACGAGGAAGTTGACCGCATGGTCAAGGACGCAGAGTCCCACGCTGAGGAAGACAAGAAGCGCAAGGACGAGATCGAGGTCCGTAACCAGGTAGACTCCCTGGCATACAGCACCGAGCAGACCGTCAAAGACCTTGGCGATAAGGTCCCAGAGGATCAGAAGAAGGCTGTTGAAGAGGCTGTTGCTGAGGCAAAGACCGCGCTTGATGGCTCCGATATTGAGGCAATCAAGAAGGCTGGCGAGAAGCTCACCGAGGTTGGTCAGAAGCTCGCAGAGATTGTCTACGCAGACGCTCAGGCTCAGACCGCGGGCAACAACGGCGCAGCAAGCAACCCTTCTGAGCCAGACGTTGTTGATGCAGACTACGAGGTTGTCGACGACGATAAGAACCAGAACTAATCTGAGTTTCTCGGCATATGCGCTTGGGTAACTTGGTGCAGCAGCTGGTAGACAATGTGATATGACTCGGAGGCGGCTGGCGGAAACGTTTGGCCGCCTTCTACACATAGGGAGGTGATGGCAGTGACAACAGCAGATCAGAACAAGGTTGACACTACCTTTGATAACGAGAATAACGGTGATGAAACCGTAGGTGCCGTCGGTGTTGTGGGTGATGGTTCCGCAAGTCAGACGCTTGATGGCAACGAGTCCGCTGCCAACGGCGCAGCTGGTGCAGCAGGTGCTGGCCGTCCGATGACCGAAGAAGAGATGATTGCTGAGGCAATTCGTCGTGGAGAAGAGACGGCAGAGGCAGAGATTGCTGCCGACGCTCAGCGTGCAGCTCAGGAGCGCGACCGCCTGCAGAACGAGCTGGACTCGGTCTCTGACCAGATTGAGGCAGCAAAGCAGCAGGCAGCTGAGGCAAATGATCGCTTCTTGCGCCTGCAGGCTGATTGGGATAACTACCGTCGCCGCACCGCTCAGGAGCGCCTTGATGAGCGCCAGCGTGCAACAGAGAAGCTGGTAGTTGACCTTCTCCCCGTTATTGATGACCTGGAGCGCGCAATTGAGCACGCGGACAACTTGACCGACCCTGCAGCTCAGCAGTTTGTTGAGGGCGTCTCCGCAGTATGCAATAAGCTTGTGGGCGTCTTGAACAAAGAGGGCGTTGAGGTAGTTAACCCTGTGGGTGAGGCCTTTGATCCTCTATCTCACCAGGCAGTGAGCCAGATTGAGGATACCCAGGCGTATGATGAGACCGTCGCCCAGGTGTACCAAAAGGGCTATCGTATGGGCGGCAAGGATATTCGCACTGCGATGGTTGTTGTTACTCACGGTGGCCCAAAGCGCCCAGCGGAGTCAGAAGCTGCTGACGGCGCTGGAGCAGACGGCGCAGACGGCGCTGCCGCAAATGGCGTAACCGAGTAAGACAGAGTAGTTTTAGAGAGGAGGCCGTGCTGAATGGCAGGTAGTAAGACTTTTTATGATGTTCTTGGCGTGAAGCGCGACGCCTCGAAGTCTGATATTCAAAAAGCGTTTAGAAAACTTGCAGCTAAATACCACCCTGATAGGGGTGGCGATGAAGCCAAGTTCAAGGAAATCTCGGAAGCGTACAACACGCTCTCTGACGATAAGAAGCGCCAGGAGTATGATCAAATGCTCGCATTTGGCGGTATTCCTGGAGGTGGATTTGGTGGTCGCCAGGGTGGGTTCACCTATACCACCAACGTAAACGGCGCCAATTTTGCCGATTTCTTTAGCGGCTTTGGTGGCGGTGCTGGTGCAGGAGCTGGCGGCTTTGACTTTGCCGATATCTTTGGCGGGCGAGCAAACCGTCCAGTTGCAGGTAGCGACCTTACTATGTCCGTAAACGTATCGTTTGACGAGGCGTTTAAGGGAACTTCTCGTAAGGCAACGTATCGCGTGCCTTCAACTGGTGAGGAGCAGTCGCTGACCATCAAGGTGCCAGCCGGCGCTTACGATGGCATGAAGCTGCGCTACAAGAAGCATGGCGAGTACGGCGTTAACGGCGGTCCACGAGGCAACCTTGTGGTTACCATTAACGTTGCAGCTCATCCGGTCTTCTCGCGAGATGGCGCTGACGTGCGCATGAAGCTGCCAGTAAGCATTTACGAGGCAGCTTTGGGTACTTCGGTTGACGTGCCAACGCCTGACGGAACTACGGTGAGACTCAAGGTTCCTGCAGGTACACAGAGCGGAAAAACGTTCAGGTTCAAGAACTTGGGTGCTCCTCGCGTGAAGGATCCTGCAACTCGCGGCGCGCTGTATGTTTCGGTAGACGTTAAAGTTCCAACAAAACTTTCCAAGAAGGAGCGAGACGCTCTTCAGGCGCTGCTTGACGCCGACGAGCGCAGCTACCGAGAGGAGCGGTAATGGCTCGAAAGAAGGACGACGGCCGTAACAAGCCGCTCTACATGATTAGCGTTGCGGCCGAGCTCACGGGCATGCATCCGCAGACGCTGCGCGTGTACGAGCAGAAGGGCCTGATCAACCCCGGCCGTTCCAGGGGCAACACGCGCCTGTATTCTCGCGCGGACATTGACCGCCTCAATCTTGTCTCAAAGCTGACGGACGAGGGCATCAACCTTGCTGGCGTTGTGCGCATTTTGGACATGCGTGAACGGGCTCTCGAGAAGGACGATCTTATCGATGAGCTGCGTGAACGCATTCGCGTGCTTGAGGATGAGCTCCACGAGTACCACATGCGCGAGCGCATCACCTCGCTTGTTCGTTATAGCGAGACCAGCCCAGAGATGGTGATGCAGCGCCTGCTTGGTATGCCAAGCTCCACTCCTTCTGACGCTGACACCGAGGGACGACCTCGACGCAGCCAAAGGAATCGTAAGACGACGAGGCAAATGCTACTAGTAAGATGACCAGCTTCCCGTGTGTGCAGGGAGCTGGTTTTTTCTTGATTTTGGTTACCGTTTACCGAATACCGAATACCGAATACCGAATACCGAATACCGAATACCGAATACCGAATACCACATGCAGTCATAACCTTTTTAAAACGAAATCTCTTTTAAGGGAGATGGCATGCTTAAATACCTTTACGCTCAACAAAAGAGCAAACTAATATTCTTTGTAGTCTTCTCTCTTTTGAGTAGCTTGTTTGAAATTGCGCTTTCATTTGTAATGCTTCAATCCGTTAACCTTGCCATGGATGGCAATTTGTCGGACGCATTGAATGATGGACTCTGGTTTGGCCTCTATATATTCTGCTATTTTATTGTCGACTTAATTTGCAGACGTTTGCGCTGGTCAGTTATACAGGGCTGTCAAACGCATCTGCGTGATGAGCTGATAAAAAAGATATTCAATCGTTCAATTCCTGAGTTCCACTCATTCAATACAAGTCATTGGCTCTCAATCCTTACTAACGACCTTGATTTACTTGAGGAAACATACTTCCGCGTATTTATTGATCTCTTGATAGATGTCTTTTCTGGCGTAGTAAGCCTAATAATCTTGCTGTTTATTTCACCGTGGCTTGTACTGTTCATTTTATGCATGGTAGCTGTCCAGATGTTTGTTCCCAACACAATGTCCGGAATCATTTCTAATAAACGAAAAGCACAATCTGAGTCAGCTGAGCATTTTATTGCTACAGCCAATGAGCACCTTGAAGGGTTTGATCTGCTCAGAAGCTTTCATCTAACAGAGGCCTCACGGGTTGCCATGAGCAGCGCGAACAGGACTTGGGAGAAGCAGAAATTTGGAGCTCGATACTTTAGTTCATTGGCACGCTTGCTTTCATTTACTGTGGGTCAAATTATTTACATTGGAATTTATTTCATTGGAGCCATTCTTACCCTTAATGGATTGATGACAGTAGGAATGATGGTTGCGGCATCTCAGCTTGTTGTCTACATAGCAAATCCCTATTCAAAACATAAGTGATTCAATTACTGATATGAGAAGCGCAAAAGAGATAATTACTAAAATACAAACGCTTCTTAATGAAGCCCCAGCTACAGAAAGTGGGGCAGAAAATACCCCTGAGCTCTTTACAAATCTAACGGTCAATCATGTTTCGTATGGCTACGACGAGGACAAATTAGTTTTATCGGATATTAGTTTTACTTTGGAACGTGGCAGAAAATATCTTCTTGAAGGAAGTTCGGGAAGTGGAAAGACAACACTAATCAAGCTGCTAACAGATGCTCTGAGCCCAGATAACGGAGATATTTGTTTGGATGGCGTGCCAATCAAGCAATTCAAAAGTGAGCAATATGCTCGATTTCATAATCCCTTGCTCTCAGCAAACGTTTATTTTTAATGCAACTATCAGGGATAACGTAACGTTGTTTTGCCATGACTTTACTGATGAAGAAATTATTGACGCTATTACGAAAATCGGGCTTTTCTGAGATTCTCACCAGATATCCAGACGGAATTGATCATGTGATTGATCAAGCTGGAAGCAGTCTTTCTGGTGGAGAACGACAGAGGCTTGCTCTTGCACGAATCTTTTTGTTTAAGCCACAAATTGTGATTTATGACGAGAGCTTTGCTCATTTGGATGCCGACTCAGTTCAGAGCCTCATTGATTTGATCTTAAAAGATGATGAAAGAACCGTTGTTATGACATCTCATCAAGTGACCCCTGAAATAAGAAAGCGCTTTCACTCTCTTGTTCTAAAAGACGGGAATATTCAGTCAGAAACTGTTTAATCAGCGCTCCTTGACCTAGTTGTAATACGTGAATACAATGATATAACTAGGTAAAGGAGTGACTATGGACAGCATTGTAACTGCTCGTATTCCTGTTGAAGTTAAAAATCAGGTTTCTGAGGTTCTTGAATCGCTTGGGTCAAACACCACCCAGCTGATTAATGCAGCTTTTGAATATGTGCTGGTAACAGGCAAAGCTTCCTGATGCTCATGAAGACGCTTCCTTGGAATCTTCTTCTAAAGGGGTTTCTCGTCAATTGAGCGAGAAGGACAAAGAAGAACTAGCGTCACTTTTTGGAAAGATATCTGTTCCCGCACCGGCATCGTTTTGGAATGATTTAGGCGATAGCACCTACAAAGAAGCAATCAGCGAGTGGAGGTCAAGTGACTATGAAGCTCTTGATTGATACTAACGTTTTGCTGGACGTCTTTTTGTGTAGGGAACAGTTTGTTGCTGATGCAAAAAAGCTTTTCATAATGAAGCAGTTTAGAGATGCCGAGTTGTGGATAGCAGCTCAGTCATACACAGATCTCTACTATGTGGGCGCTAAGGCTCATGGCTCTGCTCGTATGCAAGAAACCCTTAAAGAAGTATCTCCACTGCTCAACGTGTGTTCTCTTGATGGAGCGGATATTTCAAATGCGCTGTCTGAGCAGTGGGAAGACTTTGAAGACTGTCTTATTTGGCGCGCAGCTAAGAAGATAAAGGCAGACTATATTGTCACAAGAAATACGGCAGATTTTGTTCGATCGGATATACCAGTGCTTACACCTGCCAAGTTTTTCTCGACAATGGAATCTGAGCAAAATCTAGTCCATGAAGAGGCTGAATTTTAGAAGCAATAAGGTGCGAAATAGGGCCGCAAAGCTCAAAGTTGGGTGACGCAAAAGCTTAAAGCTGGGTAACGCAAAAGCTCAGTACAACTCGATAAGAAAATCTACTACAAACACACTTAGATATGTATTAAAAGTCGTGCTTGGGGGTATATAGAATCCGATGAAGATTCAGTCCCCGGCACGATTTTGTTTGGGGTAGGAGGGTGATTTTATGAGACTAGATAAATGGGCCGTAACCGCCCAGGAAGCACTGCAGGCAGCTCTTGGTATTGCTGGTGATGTAGAGGCTTCCGAGGTTGCACCAACACACCTGCTCAGGCGCTACTGGACAGCAATGAACGCAACCTGCGTTCTATCTTGGAGAAGATTGGCGCAGATCCTGATGCAATTGCCACGCAGGTAGACCAGGCAATCTCTAAGGCTCCAAAAGTAAGTGGAGCACAGATTGGCATTGGCAACGACCTTCTCAAGGTTATCAACGAGGCCGAGAAAGCTTGCCACTAAGCTGGGAGATTCCTACGTTACCTCCGAGCATCTGCTTACTGCGCTGGCAAACGACAACACTGATGCAGGTAGGATTCTTCGCGACGCCGGCGTTACTGCTAAGCGCGTGGAAGAGGTCTACAACGAGCTTCGTGGCGATGAACGCGTAACCTCTCAGGATGCAAAGCCGCAGTTTGAGGCCTTGGAGCAGTACGGTCGCAACGTGACCGACCTTGCTCGCCAGGGAAAGCTTGATCCAGTTATTGGTCGCGTCGAAGAGATTCGCCGTACCATTCAGGTTCTGAGCCGCCGCACCAAGAACAACCCTGTTCTTATCGGCGAGCCTGGTGTTGGTAAGACCGCAATTGTGGAAGGCCTGGCAGAGCGCATTGTTTCTGGCGACGTTCCAAGTACCCTGCGCGACAAAGAGCTTGTTGAGCTTGACATGTCTGCCCTGGTAGCAGGCGCAAAGTATCGCGGTGAGTTTGAGGACCGCTTGAAGAGCGTGGTAAAAGAGGTGGCCAAGTCTAACGGCCAGATTATCCTCTTCATTGACGAGCTTCACACCATCGTAGGCGCCGGCGCTTCCGAGGGTTCCATGGACGCTGGCAACATCTTGAAGCCAGCACTTGCCCGTGGCGAGCTCCGCGCAATTGGTGCTACCACACTGGATGAATACCGCAAGTACATCGAGAAGGACGCTGCTCTTGCGCGCCGTTTCCAGACCGTACTTGTCTCCGAGCCTTCTGTTGAAGACACCATTTCTATTCTGCGTGGCCTTAAGGAGAAGTACGAGCAGCACCATCGCGTCCGTATTACGGACTCCGCTCTGGTTGCGGCAGCAGACCTCTCTAACCGCTACATTTCTGACCGATTCTTGCCAGATAAGGCAATTGACCTGGTAGATGAGGCGGCATCAAGGCTTCGCATGGAGCTTGATTCCATGCCAGCAGAGATTGATGCGGTTGATCGTCAGCTCACTCAGATGCAGATTGAGGAGCAGGCTCTGATGAAGGAAGAGGACGCTGCTTCAAAGGAGCGCCTGGAAAACCTTCGCGCAGAAATTGCTACGACGCAGGAGAAGCTTGATGGCATGAAGGCCAACTGGCAGAATGAGCGCGGAGCAATTGACCTGGTACAGGACTTGAAGTCCCAGATTGAGGACGCAAAGGTGCAGATGGAGCGCGTGACCCGCGAGGGTGATTTGGCGCAGGCATCCGAGCTTCGTTACAGCACCATTCCAGAGCTTGAGCGTAAATACGATGAGGCAGAAAAAGCTCTTCTCGCCAAGCAGGAAGACGGTGGAATCCTCAAGGAAGAGGTCACCACGGACGAAATTGCCGAGGTAGTTTCTTCGTGGACTGGCGTTCCTGTTTCCAAGATGATGCAGGGCGAGATGGACAAGCTCAAGAACCTTGAGGACCAGCTTCACCTGCGCGTTATTGGTCAGGACGACGCTGTTTCCGCAGTTGCTGCAGCAGTCCGTCGTTCTCGCGCAGGTCTGGCAGATCCAAACAAGCCTCTGGGCAGCTTCTTCTTCCTGGGACCAACCGGCGTAGGTAAGACCGAGCTGGCAAAGGCGCTGGCAGAGCTGCTGTTTGACGACGAGCGCTCGCTGGTCCGCATTGATATGTCTGAGTACATGGAGAAGTTCTCGGTCCAGCGTCTCATTGGCGCGCCTCCAGGATACGTAGGCTATGACGAGGGTGGCCAGCTCACCGAGGCAGTTCGTAGGCATCCATACTCCGTCATCTTGCTGGACGAGATGGAGAAGGCTCATCCTGACGTCTTCAACATTTTGCTGCAGGTTCTGGACGACGGCCGCCTGACCGACGGTCAAGGTAGGGTAGTGAGCTTCAAGAACACCATCATTATCATGACCAGTAACGTTGGTTCGCAGTTCATTGCTGGTGCCGGCGCAGAGGGCTTCAACGAGGAGTCCAGAAAGCAGGTTATGGAGGCGCTGCGTAGCTCCTTCCGTCCTGAGTTCTTGAACCGTATCGATGACGTGGTTGTCTTCCAGCCTCTGGGTCTTGAGGACATTGAGCACATTGTGGACATTCAGCTCAAGGATGTTCGTAGCAGACTTGCTAACGAGCGCATGACGCTGGAGCTTTCCGAGGCGGCAAAGCAGTCGCTGGCTCTTGACGGTCTGGATCCTGTTTACGGTGCTCGCCCTCTGAAGCGACTGATTCAACGTCGCGTCGTTGACCAGGTAGCAAACTTGATTATTGCAGGTGAGCTGCATGAGGGCGATACTGTTCTGGTTGATACTGACGAGAACGGCAACTTGGTTGCTCGCAAGAAGTAAGTGAGGCTGCGCATGTGTGACGAGTCCAAGAGGGCCGAGAAGCCCGAGGCGCAAGCTGCAGCGCAGGTCGCGACGCAGGTCAAGCCGCAGGGCGCAACGCAGGTCAAGCCGCAGGGCGCGGCGCGCAAAGACGCTGCACATAAGGACGTCGATTCCAAGAAAACGCAGGTTGTTGACCCCGAGTTTGCTCGTGCAGAAAACGAGGACGATGATGGTTACGACCCGTATTCCGATCGTCGTCCTGTGAGCGAGCCTCTCTTTGAGCGCGATCCCTGGAGTTAGACGGGGTTTCTCGCCACACGCTGAGCTCTACAAACGAAAGCCGCTGGTACATGACGTATCAGCGGCTTTTTGCGTGCGGAACGATGGTTAGTTCATGATTGCGAGCCTGAAAAGTACATGAAGTCTGTGTAAAACAGCTCAGACTTGGCGAGAAAAACCGGCAAATAGCTCAGACTTGGTGCACTTTTCCGGCAAATCGTTCAGACTTGGCGAGAAAATCAGGCTCTATGTGAGTGCTCATGGAAGAGCAATCTCGAGCACGCTTCAAAGTCCGCCTAAAAAGTGCAAAGAATCTGTGTTTAGGACACAGATTCTTTGATGAAATCAGGCAAATCCACAGATTCTTTGATGCTTTTAGGCAAAAGTTACAGATTCTTTGCAGAAATCAGGCGCGCACTGGGCGGCTCAGCTGCCGACGAACCGCTCGGCCCCGTGACTTTGCAGCTACCGCTGGCGAACAGCGCGTTTAGCGAATCGCAACGCCCCAGTTGGCGGACATCCAGGTCCAGAGGAAATAGAAAACTGCGGCAATGATGGCCAAAACAATAATGGCGGCAATCAGCGAGCCTGCATTTGAGCGGCGCTCTTTCCTGACAAAAATGTCGCGCTGGCCCTTAGGAACCTGCAGGTATTGGCCGTAGTGAACGTCTTTGCGAAGGTGAGCAATCTCGTTCTTTGGCTTGCGCCAACCCTTCTTCGCGTAAGCGCCCTTACTGGATTCAAAGCCAGCAGCTTGGTTCTCTGGAATCTCGAGTTTCTCGCCCGGCATCGTAAAGTCGCTGATAGGCTCCACTGTTTTGTGATGACGGTGTTGGCGAACGTACGGTTGCTTTGCAGCGTCCTCGCCCGCATGCTCAGAAATCTCAGATGACGAGAAGTGCTGTGCACCAGTTGTGTGAAGCTCGGCATCATCAGCTGACTGGGCTTCCTGCTCAAAAGATTCAGCGTATTCAAACTCCTGCTGAGCGTCAGAACGAGGATCCTGATCCGCAGGTGAAACGTTATTTTCAAGGTTGTTCGAGGTGTCCACGATGGTCCTTTTGTCGTAGTCTCGCAAAACATTGATATAAAACATGATACCGCAGCGCGCGCAATCCTGCACAGTTTTGCTTGGATATTTGGGCGATCGCAGATTGAGTGGGTGTCGGCTCGCGTGGCGGCCCATGTGTCGGCTCGCGTGTCGGCTCGCGTGTCGGTCCTCGTGGCAATGGAGTACATAACCGCAGGATAATCTTAGTCAGTAAGACTTAGAAATTTTATAAAAAGTTGTATAAATTCGTGCAAGCAGGGTACAACAAATGATGAACAACGAAGTGCCAATAACGGCATCTACCAGTAAAGGAGTGGTTACTATGAAGAATGTAGTTCCCTATGATCGTATTGCAAGGAATCTGAGCACGTGGCCATTTGGCTCATTTGATTCTTTCTTTGACGCGCCTTATTCCGCTCTGTCTTCCGTCTCGTCCGATGCATTTGTTATGAACGTTGAGGATGCAGGTCAGTCTTACGTGGTAACGGCCGAGCTCCCTGGCGTTTCTAAGGAGAACATTGACGTCGAACTCAACGAGGGTAGGCTTTCAATCACTGCTACTCGCAAGGAGTCCGAGGAGGAGAAGGCCAAGAACTACCTGCACAAAGAGTCTTCTGAGTGGCAGGCAACTCGTGGCGTGTATCTGAAGGACGCAGCTCGTGAGGGTCTGACTGCAAAGCTTGATGGTGGCATCCTGACCATTACTGTTCCAAAGCAGGATCAGCAGGCTAGCGTCACAAAGATTGCAATCGACTAACACTAGTGCTCTGAGCGGCGGCTTTGGCGGTCAGTTAAGCTGCTGCTCAGGCAGTAAGGTGCCTGGTAGTTGACCTGCCAGGCACGTATAGCTGCAGCCGTGCGTACGGCTAGACGTGCCTGTTCAACGCCCGATTACAGGCACCTCGCATAGCGAGAAGATCTTGGAGCTCCAAGGTTTTCTCGCTTTTTTGTTGCCGCAAGTCCGGGACGTGCTGTTGGGGTGCGGAACCCGGGGCGTGCGGTGCGGCAGCGCGCAAACGCACAGCTATAGCGACATCGGCCAGTCCTGGCTGGCAACGCAGATGGCAAGAGAGCCGTCGGGAGTCTGTGCCTCGGTGAACGCGTCGTTGAGAGGCTGCGCGCCAACTGCTTCTGCAAGTGTTTTCACGGCGACGCTTGGACGGTTATTCTCGTGAGAGAGGTGCATGCCAACCACGCAACGCGTATTTGGGCCTACGAGCTGCGACAACGCCTGCGCAGTGTACTCGTTTGACAGGTGACCGGAGTCTCCGTGGACTCGCTGTTTGAGCACGTACGGATAAGGACCTGTGAGCAGCATATGCTCATTATGGTTGGACTCGATAGCAAGAATGCGCACGTCAGAGAGGCACTCGAGAGCCTTGGGCGTCAAAATACCCGTGTCGGTGCAATAGCCCACGGAGTCCACGATGCGTCTATCAGGACCAGCGAGATAATCAAAGCGCATGCCCATAGGCTCGCAAACATCGTGCGAGGTGGGGAAGGTGCTTACCTCAATGTCTGGAGCGGCATCAATATGGACAGAACCTGCCTGGTCAACAAGGGTAAAGGTGACGTTGGAACAGGGCTTTCTTGAAAGTACGGCAGCAGTTCCTGTTGTAGCGAATACGGGAACATCAAAAGTTTTACTGACTACCGAAAGACCCGAGACGTGGTCGGTGTGCTCGTGCGTAATAAAGATAGCTACGAGCTCGGACAGGTTAACGTTCAGTTCTTTAGACCGACGCAGAATTTCTTTTCTAGAGATTCCGCAATCAATCATAATGAGACCATCAGGCGTTTCTAGCAGGCTGCAATTACCTTTTGATCCGCTGGCAAGAATATGTAGGCGAAACGTGGGATTCATGAATTTCTTTCTACTGAGTAACTTTCGGGTATAACTGTAACAAACACACCGGACAGAAATTGGTGCTAAGTGCCATCCGTACACGCATACTTCAATAAAAAGAACGCTCTTACAGCAAAGGACCAGGTAGATGATCAGCGTCGAGGCCAGGTAGAGGGCTCGCGACGTGGTCAGGTCGCCGCGCCCGTCATCCTTATGGTCTCGGGCGGAGCCGACTCGATGGCACTGCTTCACATGGCGGTAACGGAGCCGCTTGATCTTGGTGACAGCGCAGGACTTGCGCGCATCGTAAAAGAGCGCCTGCATGTGTTGCACGTAAATCACCTGCTTCGCGGCGAAGATGCAGACGCTGACCAGCGCTTTGTTCAAGAGACTTGCAACTCGCTGGGAGTTCCCTGCACCGCGTTACGAGTGGACGTGGCAAAGCTCGCACAGGAGCGTGACGGCAACGTGGAAGATGTTGGTCGTCGGGTGCGGTATGACGCCGCGCGAGAACTCGCTCAAAAACTTTGCGTTGAGCAGGGGGTTTCTCGCCAGAAGGCAAAGATTTTGACGGCGCATACGGCGGACGACCGCGCGGAGACGTTCATGATGAACGTGATGCGTGGGTCCGGCATGAGCGGCCTGGCGTCGATTCTAGGCATCGCGGGCTGATTTATCGTCCGCTGCTCGACTACACGCATGACCAGCTCAAAGACTGGCTGAAGGCTCGCGGCCTGGACTGGCACGAGGACGCCACCAACACCGATACCCACTATTTACGTGCGTATATGCGCCATAACGTTCTCCCTCTGCTGAAGGCGAGAAACCCGATGTTGGTGCAGACGGTGTGTAAAATTGCAGATCTGATGACTGACGAAGACGATTATCTTGAGGCGAAGGCCGCTCGCAAGCTGAGGCAGATTACGCTGCGCAAGAGCGAGTCTTCGCTGGTACTTGACGCGTTGAAGCTCAGTTCTACCGACGTAGTGATTGCTCGTCGCGTGGTGAGGATTGTGGCTCGGCAACTAATCCCCGAGGCATGGCTAGAGTTCAGGCACGTAGATGCCGTGCTTGAAGCGGTTTCTGCGGGAGTTGGCGTGGCTAACCTGCCGCAAAACCTTGAAGCGCGCGTTCGATTGGGCACCGTGACATTCTCGTTCACGGGCGCCGCGAGGAGCGCGGGCGGCGCGGGTGCGGTCGCGGCAAGAAGTGCGGTTGGCGTTGCGGCTGCGGTCGCGGCCAGCGGTGAACCTGTAGGTACATCGCCTGCTGCAGCAACGTTTGGCGAGCACCTTGCGGTCCCGGGAACACTGGAGCTGGCAGACGGCCGAGTGCTTTCGGCGCGCATTCTCCCTGTGGAGCACGGCTTTGACGTCGTGTCCTATGCAACCGCGCATAGCCAGGAATGGTTGGGCGAGTCGGTTCTTCTCGACGCACGCGCCTGCGGGGTAGATCCGGTTCACGGCGGCAGCCTGTGGGTTTCGGGACCCGAGGCTGGGGACACCATGCAACCCCTGGGCATGCACGGGCAGTCAAAAAAGATCTCTGACCTGCTGGGCGAGGCAGCGTTCCCGTTGAATCCAGGAGTATGATGCCTATTGTGCGCACAAATATTCGTGGACATGTGGTGTGGGTTGCGGGAATTCGTCCCGATGAACGAGTAAAATGTACGCAAGATACAAAACAGCTGCTAGAATTGAATATCTATTCTGGTCATAAGCCATTTGAGAGGAGCCAGTAATGGCGGAGCTTCACCCTGATATTGAAGAGATTCTACTTGACGAACAAGACATCAAGGACATCGTCAAGAAGGTGGGTTCGGAGATTACGCGTGACTACGCGGACAAGAACCCCCTGGTCATTGCTGTTCTTCGCGGAGCTGTTGTATTCATGGCCGACATCATGCGCGCCATTGAGTGCCCACTCTCCATCGATTTTATGGCTGTTTCCAGCTACGGCGACGGTGTTAAGAGCTCCGGCGTTGTGCGCATTGTAAAAGACCTTGATACCAAGATTGAGGGCCGCCACGTCATCATTGTCGAGGACGTCTTGGACTCTGGTCTGACCCTCTCTTACCTGGTCCGCATGCTCCAGTCTCGTAACCCCGCTTCCATTGAGATTGCTGCTTTCCTGGTCAAGGACATTGAGGGCAAGCGTCCAGCTATTGATCCTCGTTACGTAGGCACTCACGTACCCGACAAGTTTGTTGTCGGTTACGGCCTGGACTATGCGGAGCGCTACCGCAACCTGCCATTTGTTGGCGTTCTGAAGCCTTGCGTGTACGAATAGGCAAATTGCCACTGTAGGCTTCGAGAGAATCGAGAAACCATGGTCAATCAGAAAAGTCTTGCGTACGGAGTGGAAAAGTCTTCAATCCGCGAGATTGCAGGCTATGCGATGCAGCGTCGTACTGAGATTGGCGCTCAGAATGTGTTTGATTTCTCGATCGGCAACCCTTCCGTGCCTGCTCCTGAGTCTGTTCGCACCTCTATCGAGGCCGCCATGCAGCTTCCTCCTCAGCAGGTCCACAGCTACACACCTGCAATCGGCATTCCCCAGGCCAGGGAGGCAATTGCCGCGTCGCTCCGACGTCGCTTTGGAGATCACGCAGCTCAGGCAGGCGATCTCATCTTGACTTGCGGAGCTGCAGCTTCCGTTTCTATGGCGCTCAATTCCATTGTTTCTCCAGGTGAAGAGGTTATTGTTATTGCTCCATACTTCCCAGAGTACCGCGTGTGGATTGACCACGCTCAGGCTACCTGCGTTGAGGTTTTGGCTGACGAGAAAACTTTCCAGATTGATGTTGACGCCGTTTGTGCAGCTCTTACGCCTAAGACTCGCGCGGTGATTATCAACTCTCCAAACAATCCTGTTGGTGCTGTGTATACCAGGGAAAACCTGGACGCATTTGCCAACATGCTCCGCAAACGCTCCACTGAGCTGGGTACCGACATCTATGTCATCTCCGACGAGCCTTATCGCGAGATTGTTTTTGGCAATATTGAGGTTCCTTGGATCCCTGACGTCTACGAGCGCACTATTGTGTGCTATTCCTACTCCAAGTCCCTCTCGCTTCCTGGCGAGCGTATTGGTTGGGTGCTGGTTCCTGCTTCTAATCCGGAGCAGAAGGAGATTTACGCAGCTTGTGCGGGTGCCGCTCGACTGTTGGGCTTTGTTTGCGCGCCAGCGCTTTTCCAGCGCGTCATTATCGACTGTGTTGATGAGCCAGCGGATGTTGAGGCATATGCAAAGAATCGAGAAGTTCTGACCGAGGGCCTCACCAAGCTTGGTTACGAGTACACCCAGCCTGATGGTGCATTCTACCTGTGGGTTCGTGCTCCTGGTGGAGATGCTCAGGCATTCTGCGATGTGGCCAAACAGTTTGAGCTGCTGCCTGTTCCTTCCGATTCGTTCGGCTGTCCAGGTTGGCTGCGCGTGAGCTACTGCGTTGCGTACCAGACCTGCGTAGACTCGCTTGCTGCCTGGGAAAAGACTCTTGCTGCAATGAAATAAGCGCTGCAACAGGCGAGAAAATCAACGGGCGAGAAAATCAATCGACCGCAAACGACAAAGTGAACTGCCTTCCATTTCTTGGACTTAAGAAATGGGGGGCAGTTTATATGCGGGTGATTATGATTCTGCAGCGTGTTAGCGCAGGCTTTTAGGCCTGGCGCACAAAATAGCGCAGCTTTGGTAGGTTCTGCCGAAGAATCGACATGTTCCTAATCTAGATAGCCAGGCAGCTAGGCGGTCGCACTACCTGATATGCATCTTTATGCATAAACCTCATCTAATATGCTAGAAAATGAATAGCGTCATATAAAAGATTTAACTATAGGTAAATTTCGCACCTACGGAACACACCTAAGTCGGATATTCTGCTCAGATACGGGCATTTTACACACCTAATGACGATATTCTGCACGTTTGAGGTATTTTCAGCGTAATGTATACGTCTTTTTGACAGATTATCCGACTTAGGTGTGTTTTGAACTGACTCCTATTTCTCGTGTCCAAGAAATGGGAGGCAGCTCAAAGCCGCGCGGAAACGCGGCTTTGTTTCTTTGTGCGATGTTGTTGTGAGCTGCAGCCGTTCGAACAGCGCTACGCCTTAGTTGCTGTGCTCGTGTCCGGCTTAGTATCCCTGCTTAGAAGCTGGAATCTTTGCGTCAGCAATGGTGTCCAAAAACGTCTGGGCATCGCGACAAGCCATAAGCTCCTCGGGAAAATCAACCTCTTCAAGCAGCTTAATAACAGAATGTGCATCAGCAATGCGGGTTGCAATGTGAGCGTCTGAGCCAAAGGAAATCTTGCAACCCAGTTCAGCGCAGGTCTCTGCAATCACACGACAACGCTCAATAGCAACCTCACGCTGACCTTCGTCGTGCGTGGCCTCGTTCATCTCGATGAGCTTGCCGCGATCGCGACACTCTCTGACAAGTGCGGGAACATCAAAATCTAAACCACTGCGACCAAGGTGGCCAAGAATCAAAACATGTGGATTATCTAGCGCATTCACGTACATCTGGGTAATCTGCTTCTGCGAGGCACCGGCAGCCCACTGCTTGCTATGGATACTAGCAACCGCATAATCGCAGGTACCTAGATGTGCTCGCCAAGAATATGAGGCTGACGGAGTTTATCGCCATTAATACCCTGGTCAAACGTTATATCGTAGGCAAACAGATTGCCCTCAAGGTCAACAATATCCACCTCGGCGCCGTGAAGCAGCCTAACGCCGTACCAGGTTTCTGGCCAAATAGCGGTGTTCATAAAGAACTGGAAATTCTTGATAGTCTGCTGGTCATACAGCATGGACGAGAAGTGGTCGGTGATTCCAAGCAGCTCATAGCCACGCTCAGAAGCTGCGCGAACGTTCTCCTCAACGGTTGAATAGGCGTGCCTCGAGTACAGACTGTGAGTATGAACGTCGCAAGTAATGCGCATGACGTGCTCCTTTGAATCTCAATCGACAACTCTAGTTAATCATGACCGCCATCATGAGGCAACCCTGGCGAGAAGACCGGTCTTCTCGCCATCCGCACGATCTACAGCTCAATACTCAGCTCGACGGGACAGTGGTCGCTGCCGTAGACCTCGCTCAAGATGGATGCGCTTTTGATCTGCTCAGCAATGCGATCGGAGACCAGGAAGTAGTCGATGCGCCAGCCGGCGTTGTTCTTGCGGGCGTTGAAGCGGTAGCTCCACCAGCTGTAAGCGCCGGTCATGTCGGGATGGCGATACCTAAATGTATCGGTAAAACCCGCGTCCAAAAGCTTGGTAAAGCTCTCGCGTTCCTCGTCAGAGAAACCTGCATTTTGCCTGTTGGATGAGGGGTTCTTAAGGTCAATCTCGTTGTGTGCAACGTTAAAATCACCGCAGGTAATCACTGGTTTTTGCTCAGACAGCTCTGCCAAGAACTCACGATAGCGCTGATCCCACTCAAGACGCTCATCCAGGCGTGCAAGCTGGTCTTTTGAGTTTGGCGTGTATACGCACACAAACCAGAACTTCTCAAACTCCAGCGCACAAACGCGACCCTCGTCGTCAGCAACAGGGCATCCAATCTGGCGAATCACCTGCAAAGGGGTTTCTCGCGAGAAAACCGCTGTACCCGAATAGCCTTTTCTTTCTGCGTAGTTCCAGGTTTGAACGTAGCCGGGAAGATCAAGCTCCACCTGACCTTCTTGCAGCTTAGTCTCTTGAAGTGCAAATACATCAGCATTTATGGTTTCAAAAATTTCCGTGAACGAAGGCTCTTTCTTGAGCACGGCACGCAGACCGTTAACGTTCCAGGAAATCAGCTTGTACTCTCGAGTATCGCTCATAACTCCTCTTTCATACTGTGACCTGGTGGTTTAGGTCGCAGTGGATTCGTATCACAGTAGCCGCGAGTGACGCGCGTTCCACGCTCCAGTTACGGCGCCAAGCGGTGCGTTTGCGGCAATAAACTTTCAATAAATCCATGGTATACGACTAGTAGCCACCAATACCGCTACAATAGAAACATTCATAGCTGGCAAGGAGGATTCATGCTTCGTCAAAGCTACAACACCTGGCAATGTGGAACTCACACTATCTCGTTGGCGCGTCCTAGGATTATGGGCGTTCTCAACGTCACTCCAGACTCGTTCTCTGATGGCGGAAAGAACTTTGATCCAGAGGCTGCAATTGCTCGTGGATTGCAGATGTTGGATGAGGGCGCCGACATCATTGACGTTGGGGGAGAGTCTACTCGTCCAGGTCACACGCCTGTTCTGCCTACAGAAGAGGCTGAGCGTGTAGTGCCTGTGGTGCGCGCGTTGGTAGCTGCTGGAGCAATTGTCTCCATCGACACGCGCCATGCCGAGGTAGCAAAGATGTGCGTCCGTCTTGGAGCATCCATCATCAACGACGTTTCCGGATTCACCGATCCAGAAATGGTTGCTGTAGCTGCGGAGTCTGACTGCGGCTGCATTGTGATGCACTGGAATAAGGACGGCCTTGGAGCTCGTGTTGAGCGCAAACAGGTTCAGCTGGATGACATGCGCCCTTCTCGCCCTACTGGTAGCGCAGCTGCTCGAGCCGTAGCCACAGGAGCCGAGACACGCACGCTGAGCTCGCAGCGTCGTTTTACCCTGCCTGAAGAGGCGCCTATCATGCGCCAGATCATGGGCTTTTTGGGCGACCAAGCTCGCGGTCTGATGCGCGCCGGCGTTTCCAAGGACCGCATCTGCATTGACCCAGGTCCAGGCTTTGACAAGTTTGCTGACGAGGACGTTGTAATTCAGCGTGCTACTCGCTCGATGGTTTCTATGGGATATCCGCTGCTCTGCGCCGTGTCCAGAAAGCGCTTTGTCGGCGCTGTTTCTGGCGTAACTGAGGCTACGCAGCGCGACGCGGCTACGCATGCAATTTGCATTGCCGCTATTACCAACGGTGCCCGTATCCTGCGCGTTCACGATGTTGCCGGAACCGCTCAGGCCATCAACGCTTACTGGGCTATGACCGAGCGCGATCCTCGTCAGGGATTTGTGGCGCTTGGCTCCAACGTAGGCGATCGCGTGGGCTACCTGGCCCGCGCAACGCAGCTCATCGATGAGATTCCGCTGACCTGCGTTGTTTCTCTCAGCCACGCCTACGAAACTGAGCCTGCATACGGTATTGCTACACCCGTGGTAAACGCCGTTGCCGAGATTAGAACTGAGCTCCATCCTCTGGTGCTGATGGATAAACTGCTTGAGGTAGAGAACGCTCTCAACCGCACGCGCAAGAAGGGCGAGGAGGGCCATGGACCTCGCACTATCGACTGTGACCTTCTGTGGGTTGAGGGCGAACAACACGCAGGTAAACACCTCACTTTACCTCATCCACGTATGGGCGAGCGCGATTACGTGCTTGTGCCCATGGAAGACCTGATGCACGATCCAGTGCGCTTCTTCTCGCACGGCGGCGTAGAGATTGCCCCTCCTGACCAGCGTGTTGGTCACGTAACCGAGGACTTGGGAGCTATTACGTGGGAGTAGCACAAGAAGCTCTGGAGCTAGCACGCGACGGTGCCCAAACGGGCGAGTTTGTGTATCGCATCTCTGACGTGCAGGAATGTGCTGCATCTGGCCAAGACGACTGCTCCGAATCGGCTTGCGCGCCGGCATCAGCGCACCCATCATCTGGCGAGAAACCCTTTGAGGTTGCAACTGTTGTGCACCTAGGGGTCTCGATGCCCTATGTACCTGCCGTTCCATACGTTGTGGCGCTGGGACTTTGTCAGTTCTTGCGTGCAAAAGATGAGGGCTTTGGTATCCGCTGGCCTTACGATATCTGCTATAAAGACCAGGTAGTGGCCTCAATTAAGGCTACTGCTGGCTATCAAGAGGGCATGTTTGCTGTGGTGAGCATCGCAGCAGACCCCAAGGTGCTTGCTCAGCGTTTGACGTTGCAGACAATACAGAGCTTCTCGCTAATAAGGTCTCTGAGCTGGTGGTTCAGAGCATAGGCGTTTGGGAGCAGCAGGTTAAGCGTGCAAGGAGCTTTGCGGGGCCAATCGCACTGATTTTGAGCGACTACTTTGATATGATTCCTCTGCTTGGACAGCAGGTCAATAAGGTATACCCCAGTGGTAACGTTGCGCTGACCGCTCGATTTGGCGGCATTGACGTGTGGGGTCATGCCATCCTTGTTGACCAGGACGGTAAAGAAATCCTTGTGAGCGAGGAAGAAGCTTCCGTGGTGCCAGCGGTTTAACCGGCGGTTTAACTGCTGGTTTATCTGCGGTAACGCGGCTGCGGCGTCAATTATTTGGCAGCCTGAGTGGACTGCTTCCAAATCAGATAAATGCCACGCATAGTAAGCTGCGGATCAACCACGTCAAAGACATCTGTTGCTTTGCTAACGGTGTTAGCCAGGCCACCCGTTGCAATAACGGTTGCGCCCTCAATACCAGGCTCTTTGAGCGTCCTGGCAACCAGACCCTCTGCCTGAGCGGCGGCGCCTACTACAATACCTGCCTGAACAGCGCTTTCGGTAGTGTTACCCAAGACAGTCTCGGGAGCCTTGATAGGAATGCTGGAGAGCTTAGCTGCACGCGCAAACAGTGCGTTTGCAGAGATCATAATACCTGGTGAAATAGCGCCTCCGCGGAATACGCCGTCCTTATCAACAACGTCCAAATTGGTCGCGGTGCCAAAATCAACCACAATAACTGGATAGCCATAGCGCTCAGTTGCGGCAACGGAATTTGCTACGCGGTCGGCACCCACAAGCTCGGGGTGGGGGATATTGAAGCGAATCTTATCTGTGGAAAGCGCGTTAATGCGGGTCAGAGGCTTGTTAAGCAGCAGCTCAAAGCAGCGCTGCCAAGCACGTGTGATAACAGGAACCACGCACGAGAGTCCGCCTGCCTCAACGTCGTCTAGACTCAGTCCATCTTTTTGGAAGAACGTGAAGAGACGGCCGTGCAGAATGTCGGAGGTGTCGCTTTGATCGGTAGGCATTCTCCAGCCGCGCACCATAGTACCTTCGCTGTCAAATAAACCAATGGCAGTTTGCGTGTTACCTACATCAATCGATAAAAACATTATGCCTCCGAAGAGCTCCAGACCGGCTTTGTATGTTGCATTGGATTTTAGCGCATCAAGGGCTTCTCAAAAGTTGTCACACACAAGAATTATCTGCACAAAATGTGAATTTCTCGCCAACTGCTTCTAGCAACAGACGGTTTGTTCTGCTATACTTTTTCAGCTTATTGTCTTGATTGAGCACGTGCTCATAAAGACACCCCTGCTCTGGTCGGAAACCAGGGCCGATGTAAGGAGTCCTGCATGAAGCAAGGTATTCATCCAGAGTACGTAGAGTGCACCGTTCGTTGCACCTGCGGAAACACCTGGACCACACACGCAACTGTTCCAGAGATGCGTCTTGACCTCTGCGACAAGTGCCACCCATTCTATACGGGTCAGCAGAAGCTTGTCGATACTGGTGGACGTGTCCAGCGCTTCGCCGACAAGTTCGGTGGCGCAGCAAACGCTGCTCTTGAGGCTGCTAAGGCTGCCAAGGAGGCTAAGGCTGCTAAGGCTGCTGAGCAGGAGGCTGCTCGTAAGGCTGCTGCTGAGGCTAAGGCTGCTGAGAAGGCAAAGCGTGCTGCTGAGTTCGCAAAGAACGCACCAGCTGCAGAGCCAGAGGCTGAGGCTGAGGCCGAGGCACCTGCAACCGAAGAGGCTGCAGAGTAGCAGGTATTTGCTCGCGCAAAGACCGCAGAGTACAGAATCGGGGTGGCTTCGGCTGCCCCGTTTTTGTTTGGCGAGAAACCCTCTCAACTCAGAGGGTATACTTGAAAGTGAAAAATCTGCCGTCGGAGGACGAATGGAATCACTGTATACAAAGTATCGCCCGCAAACGTTTGAGCAGGTAGTTGGCCAGAAGCATGTGGTCGGCACCCTTGAGCGAGCGGTCTTGGAGCAAAGCTCAGCCACGCATACCTGTTCTGCGGACCTCGCGGCACAGGTAAGACCACTATGGCTCGCCTGCTGGCAAAAGCTATCCTTTGTCACGAGGCGCCTGGTCATCTGCCCGACGGCACTTGCGAGGACTGCCAGTTGATTGCTGCAGGTCAGCATCCAGATGTCTTTGAGATTGACGCCGCCTCTAACACCGGCGTTGATAACGTGCGAGAAGAGATTATTTCTCGCGCTAGTTACGCTCCCGTGCGTGGCAAGGGCAAGGTCTACATCATCGATGAGGTGCACATGCTTACCTCGGCGGCGTTTAACGCACTGCTCAAGACGTTGGAGGAGCCTCCTTCGCATGTGACGTTTATCATGTGTACCACCGACCCTCAGAAAATTCTTGCAACTATTCTGTCCCGCGTGCAGCGCTTTGACTTCCGTTCCATTGCTGCTGACGAGATGGCGGAGCACCTGGTCAACGTCTGCAAAAACGAGGGCTTTACCTACGAAGACGCAGCTATTGACCTTATTGTTCGTCATGCACGCGGCGGCATGCGTGACGCCCTCTCTTCTCTTGAGCAGCTTTCCGTTTATGGCGGCGGCGTTATTTCTGAGCAGACGGTTCGCGACGTTTTGGGTCAGTCGTCCGGCTCTCTTATTAACAATGCTGCGATGGCTCTGGCTCAGCGCGACATTTCTTCGCTTTTTACCACGGTAAATACGCTGTTTGAAGGTGGCAAAGATCTGCTGCAGTTCACGCGTGAGCTTGCCGTTCACGTAAGGGATCTCTACATTGCCGCAGCTGTAGGCGTTGATTCTCCTGCGCTGGCAAATTCCACCGCTTCGATCGAGCAGCTTACCAAAGAGGCTCAGGCATTTGGTTCGGTTGATAGGCTCTCCAGAGTCCTGACTGTTCTGGGCGACGCTGCAAATCAGATGCGCACCGCCGTGAACCAGCGACTTGTTCTAGAGGTTGCGTTCACCAAGCTAGCGCGTCCTAACACGGAGCTTTCTTTGGAAGCACTGGCAGATAGGGTAGCGGTTCTTGAGCAGCAGCTTGCAAACGGTGTTGTTGCTGTTCCTGCTGGCGAGAAACCCGCGGCTCCCGCACCCGCTCCGGTTTCACAGCCGGCTCCTGCGACTGTGGCGACTCCGGCACCGCAGCCAGCGCCTGTTGCCGCGCCGACTCCCGTCCCTGCACCAGCACCAGCGGCGGCTCCAGAACCCACACTACAGGCGGCTCCCGCTCCAGTTGCAACCCCAGCGCCAGCTCCAGCTCCGGCACCTGCACCAGTCGCTGTGCCTGCATCTGCGCCAGCTCCAACACCGCAGCCTGCACCAGCACCCGCAGCCCGCGCCAGCTCCGCAACCGGCACCTGCGCCACAACCTGCGCCTGCGCCTGCTCCAAAGGAAGTTGACCAGGCAGACGCACTTCTCGTCAGACAGTGGAAAGAAGTCGGCAAGGTTTGTGCGTCTAAGAACGCCGCTCATGCAGCATTGCTGGTCAGCTCAACTCTTGAGTCCGACGACGGCTCTGAGCTGGTAGTTACGTTGCCCAAGGGCTCCTCGTTTGCCATGAGGATGCTCAGCGCGCCAGCAGTTTCCGAGTTTGTAAAAGAGTGCGTTGCCCAGGTCATGGGCCCACGCCGCATCAAATATGTTGAGTCGAGCCTTGCCGCAACGGCAATCTCTCGAGAAAAACGCGTAGCTCAGATGCCGGCTCCAACTCCTGCGCCTGCAATTCCAGTGGCTCCTGCTGCGCCTGTCGCACCAGCTCCTGAGCCAGTTGCGCAGCCCGCTCCTGCCTCTGTTCCCGCTCAGGCACCTGCGCCTGTAACTCCTGCTGCGCCCGTCACACCAGCGCCAGAGGCGTCATATCCGATGCCTTGGGATGAGCCTGCGTCTGGCAGTGTGCCTACTGGGGCTCTCGACTACGATCAGGTACCTTACAGTGATGACGATGTAGCTGCGGTTTTGGACGATTCCGCTGAAGATGTCGCTTCAGCTCCAGTTGCAACTGCGGCTGCGCCTGCATCAGCGGCTGCGGCTGCGCCTGCACCAGCGGCTCCAGTTGCACCTGCGGCTGCGCCTGCATCCGCGCCGCAACCTGCACCTGCAGCACCTGAACCCGAACCAGTTCCGGCTCCAAAGCCTACTCCAGTACCAGCTTCACCAGAGGATATTGCTGCTCGTTCAGCACTTCCACCAGAGCTCAACAGCGTGGCAGACATGCTTGAGAAGGTATTTGGACCAGCGGTTTCTTTGTCGGTAGAGAAGAAGCCGGATGCCGAAAACTCCCGTAGACCCTGCAAACAATTAGAACTTCTCGCGATATGACGCTTTGGTGCATGGGATCCTCATGCGCCAGCGCAAAAAGCGCAACTTGTCTAAAAATAGATACGACGATAGGAGAACATATGGCACGTGGTGGATTTAACATGGGCGGCATGAACCGCAATCAGATGATGGCTCAGGCTCGTAAAATGCAGGAGCAGCTGCTGGAGGCTCAGCAGAAGGCTTCCCTTATGCAGGCAACTGCAAGCGCTGGTGGCGGCGCTGTTAAGGTAACCGCATCCGGCGACCTGCGCTTGACCAACATTACCATTGATCCTGAGGCAATTGATCCTGAGGATATCGAGATGCTGCAGGACATGATCCTGGCTGCCGTAAATGATGCTCTTGAGTCCGCTGAGTCTCAGGCATCTGCCCAGATGAGCGCAGTAACTGGCGGACTGAATATCCCAGGACTGTTCTAATCTATGGCGTTTGATACCACAAATGATGGTCGCGCACTGCAGCGCTTGCTTGACGAGTTGGGTCGCCTACCAGGTATTGGACCAAAGTCGGCTCAGCGCATAGCCTACCATCTTCTAGAGGTTGATTCCGAGGAGGCTCGCCGTTTGGCGCAGGCCATCTTGGAGCTTAAGCATCAGGTGCATTTTTGCCCCATCTGCTTCAACTATGCAACGCGTGACGAATGCGACATCTGCCTGGACTCTTCCAGAGATCGCAGCAAAATTTGCGTTGTTTCTGAGCCCAAGGATGTCTCGGCAATTGAGCGTACCGGTGCGTTCCATGGCCTCTACCATGTTCTGGGCGGCGTTATCTCGCCTATGGACAAGATTGGCCCCGAGCAGCTCCACGTGCGTGAGTTGCTGTCCCGCCTGGCCGATGGCACCGTTACCGAGGTAGTTCTGGCAACTAATCCGGACGTTGAGGGAGAAACAACCGCAACGTACCTTTCCAGAACCATTAACCCGCTTGGAATGACGGTTACCCGATTGGCAAGCGGACTTCCCGTGGGCGGAGACCTTGAGTACGCAGATGAGGTAACATTGGGACGTGCAATTGAAGCACGTCGGGAGGTTTAGTATGGCAAACCACATGAGAACAAGTTCATCTGGCGAGAAGACCCCTGAGGCTTCATCGGTTGACTTGAATAACATCTCAACACTTCGTGCGGGTCAGGGTGCTCAAATTCCTCAGAGCCCACGACAGGCTGATAACACGCCAGAACCTCCAAATAGAAAATCGGTCATCATCTTGGTGGTCGCAGCTATTGTTGCGCTTACTGCTCTGTTCTTTATTGTGCGCTGCGCTACAAGCACTAAGAGTGAATCTGCAAGCCAGCAGCCAAAGCAGACCCAGTCCGCCTACGCTGACGAGAAACAGCAGGATGAGCAGGCAGTTGACGGCTCCGTTACTTTCCACGGCATGAAGTACTCTCTGGAGAAGCAAAGCGACGGCAAAACTGCTGTTGTTCGTACGAGTGACTCGGGAACTAAGAGTGTTCTGTTTGAGGTTGAGGGAACTCCTACCAGCCTGATTCTTTATAACGACACCATTTTGGTTCCAGAGAATCGCGATTCAGGCTGGGATGTTGTGGCATGTGCTTTGGTAGACGGATCGCTTCCAACCCTTATTGCCGATAAGGACGGCAAGGCTGTTGGTGGAAACGGAACTATCACCGCAGCTACGCTTGATGGAACTACGCTTAAGGTAACCGACTCCACAGGAAACACCACCAGCGTTGCTCTCCAGTAAAAGCAACGCGAAGAAATTGTGGATTTCCAGTGGGTGTTCATGTTTCTGAGCTGCGGATATTCTCGCCAAGTGGTTATTTTCAAGAAAATTTTCAAATTCGTTGGAAATAACGCTAGACAAGAATAAAAGTTCCCTGTATTATTTCAATTCGCAACAAGGCGTCCGGGGTATTAGCTCAGCTGGTTAGAGCGCCGGCCTGTCACGTCGGAGGTCGCGGGTTCGAGCCCCGCATATCCCGCCATTGCATGTTCAAGCCCTCTTCGGAGGGCTTTTTCATTACCAAAAAAGTCCAGCATAAAAGATTTAAATTACATCTTTAATTTATTGAAACCAAGTCAGAAAATAGAGCATTGTGTGATATCTTTACATCAGAATGTGTCTAAGTGCTTCTGCTACAGAAACATTTAAAAGCAGAGGTAAAGTGAGGTGGATTGTGCGAATCAGAATACTTTGGATGCGCTGTCGCAACGCGATAGCGTAAGTTCCATATCCGCAGAATCTTCCAATACGGAACACACTTCAGATTTGATCAAGAAAATTGCTGTTTTTGATTTTGATGGAACCGTCATTTCTGGACAGTCAGGACTCTTGTTCTCTGCGTATTTGCTTCGCCGTCATCTGTCCTCAATTGCACGCACGCTCAAGCTTGTGTGGTGGGGAGCTCGCTACAAGCTGCACCTTCCTCAAAGGCAGGAAGAGGCGCGTGAGCTGGTTGTTGGTGCACTTACGCAGTATAGCGTTGAGTTTGCAAACGCCGTCATGCACGATTTTCATCGCGAGGTAATTGAGGGTATGTATCGTCCTCAGGCGCTGGAAGAGGTGCGTCGTCGGAAGGCAGAAGGTTGCTGCGTGCTGTTGGTGTCAGCAACGTTTGAACCTATCGCGGAATTGGCCGCAGAGAAGCTGGGAGTAGACGGGTTTCTCGCCACAAAGATGCAGGTAGGAGTGGACGGACACTACACCAGCAAAGTTGACGGACCTGTGATTGAGGGCGCTCAGAAGTTGGTTTCGGCAACTGAGTGGTGTAACCAGCGTTTTGGCCAGGGCAACTGGGAGATTGCGTACGCGTACGGTGATCATTACTCGGACGCAACGCTTTTGTCGGCAGCTCAAACGCCATGTGCCGTTTGCCCTGGTCCAACGCTTGCCAGGCTTGCAAACAAACGCGGCTGGAAAATTTTGAACTGGTAGCAACGACTGAACTAAGAGTAACGACTGAACTAAAAGCAGTACCTGAACTAAGAGCAGTACCCGAACCGATAGCAAGAATCAACCTGTAACAATGACTAGCCTGGTCACAAGCTAGATACGTAAGTAAAGCAGTCCCTCGCGTGGACAACAAGAGGGGGTACTTGGAGAACCAATGGAAATTTCGCGCAAAACTGACTATGCAATCCGCATGCTTTCTTCGCTGGTGAGAAGCCCAAAGAAGCTTCTTTCTGTTCGCGACGCAGCAGAAGAAAACGACATTCCATACTCCTTTGCTCGCTCAATCCAGCATGACCTGGTCATGGCAGGCGTAATTGTCAGCACGCGCGGCGCTCACGGTGGCATGATGCTGGCCATTGATCCAACTGAGGTGAGCGTTCTTGACATTGTTGAGGCAGTTCAGGGACCTGTTTTTATTTCTAGCTGTGAGTGGGCAGGTCCTAATAATGAGCCATGCCCTCGCCGTAATTCCTGCTATTTTGGACCTCTTTGGTGCAGCGCCGAGAAAACCTTGCGTAATTTCTTTGCGTCCGTGACTCTGCATCAAGTTGTTGTAGAGGGTCTTATGCCAGAGATGGTGGGCGAGTTCCAGCTGGTAAAGAATGAGAATGCCCAGCGTAATGAGCAGATTATCCAGAATGCCGCTGCTGCTATTGAGGCTGAGATTACTGCCGGCACATTCGATAACCTACTTGATGGCGAGGTTATTTCTGCCGAGAAAAAGCCTTACGAGTTCAATATTGGTCGATAAGAAATCTCACATACAAAAATGAGTGGCGAAGTGGAACCCGCATCAGAACTCACGCCGGAGCTGCGTGCATTTGTCGAGTTCGTAGCCAAGAAAGGTCGCGAGTTGTATCGCGATTTGCCTTGGCGTCGCACGTATGACCCGTATGCTATCTGGATTTCTGAGGTTATGCTTCAGCAGACGCAGGTCAGCCGCGTAGATGGCCGCTGGCAGAGGTGGCTGGAGCGCTTTCCAACGGTTGATGCGCTGGCTGCCGCCGCGCCTTCGGACGTGCTTGAAGAATGGCAGGGCCTGGGCTACAACCGTCGTGCTTTGTCCGTGCATCGAGCTGCTCAGGCAATTTCTGAGGCCGGCGGAGTCTTTCCACAAGATCCAAAGGAGCTGGTAAAGCTTCCAGGCATTGGTCCGGCCACTGCTGCGGGTATTCGTGCGTTTGCGTTCAACCTGCACGGTGTTTACCTGGAGACTAACGTGCGCACGGTCTTCCTGCACGAGCTGTATCCGCAGGCAGAGGGCGTGCCAGACTCCGAGCTTGTCCCGCTGGTAGAGCTAACGTGTCCTGCGAGTGTTGAGGATGCGGCGGACGCCGATAGCGCTGCGAACGTTGTGAGCGCCGATAGCGCTGCGAACGACGCCACAGCGGCGCTCACGCCACGTAGCTGGTACTACGCCCTTCTCGACTATGGTGCGTACCTGAAAAAAACCATTCCCAACCCTTCGCGAAGGTCAAAAAGTCACGTCAAGCAGTCGCGCTTTGAGGGATCTCATCGGCAGAAGCGAGCTGAGCTCTTGCGCGTTCTTCTCGCCCATAAAGACGAGGGAGGAGCGGTGTTTGAGACGCTTCACCAGGAGCTCTGCCAGATTGAGGTCAATGCGGGGCGAGAAACCCTTGATGAGCAGGTTACCCTTGGCTTACTTGAAGAACTTGCGAAGGAAGGCTTTTGTCAGAAAAATGATGAATACTGGTTGCCCTAAATGGTTATAATTCATAGTGCTGACGAAGGGGTCAGTATATGAACATAAGTGCTAATAATTATCATTTGCATTTGTTCACCACAGGTAACACGGCGCTACCCAGGCGCTTAACATCGCGCTCACAAGCGCTTTGACATGCGTTAACGTGCCACTCGTTAGCGCGGGAGAGGAGAAAAAATGGCAGTAGATTTTGAGAATTCTCAGACAAAGAAGAACCTCGAGGCAGCTTTTGCTGGTGAGTCCCAGGCTACCAACAAGTACAGCTACTATGCTTCCCAGGCTGCAAAAGATGGTTATCAGCAGATTTCCAACATTTTCACCGAGACTTCTGGCAACGAGAAAGTTCACGCTAAGCTTTGGTTCAAGTATCTCCACGGTGGCAAGATTCCAGAGACTGCAGAGAACCTCAAGGACGCAGCTGCTGGTGAGAACTACGAGTGGACTACCATGTACGCTGACTTCGCTAAGGTAGCTGAGGAGGAGGGCTTCGCAGAGATCGCTGCTAAGTTCCGTCTTGTCGGTAACATCGAGAAGACTCACGAGGAGCGCTATCAGAAGCTTCTTGAGCGCGTTGAGTCCGGTGAGGTCTTTGAGCGCGAGGGTGTCAAGGTTTGGAAGTGCCTCAAGTGCGGTCACCTGCACGTTGGCGCATCTGCACCAAAGATCTGCCCAGTCTGCGGTCACCCACAGGCATACTTCGAGGAGCAGTCCCTCAACTACTAAGTTGCAGCTTCAACTTTTAGTGCGTTAAAAATGTACCCGCCAGCAGGTCATCGGCTTGCTGACGGGTATTTTTGTGCGTAGATGTTGCGGTGAGATTGGGTTTCTCGCTATGTGTTTAACGCATCTAGTGGACCGCTCGGCGCGCGCCTGACATGTGTTCCGTGAACCGCCCGGTGCGCGCCTGATTTCTTAAAAGAATCTGTAACTTTTGCCTAAATGCTTCAAAGAATCTGTGGATTTGCCTGATTTCATCAAAGAATCTGTATCCAAAATACAGAATCTTTGCACTTTTCAGGCTCACTTTTCAGGCGGGATTTAAAGCGTGTCCGAGCTCACCCCTCCAAGGAGCCTGATTTTCTCGCCATGTCTGAGTAATTTGCCGGAAAAGTTTACCAAGTCTGAGCTATTTGCCGGTTTTTCTCGTCATGTCTGAGTAAATGTACTCAGACTTCATGCACTTTTCAGGCTTATTGCGGCGCTTGAGTTTGGATTCGCAACTCAGAAACATCTGGCGAGAAACCCGTGTGCTCGTAGCATGCGCGCCTGGCGAGAAGCCCGTGCACTTGCGGCACCCGCGGCACCCGCGCGCTCTCAGCTCAGTGCCGGGCCAGCGTACCGGGCCCCGCGCTTACCCCTTGAACCAGCGATTGGGCTGCTCGTAGGAGGGGCAGATGTCGCTCATGGGACAGCCGACGCACTTGGGGTTGCGAGCAGTGCAGGTTTCTCGCCCAAAGTGAATCCACTCTTCGTTGACGTCTTTCCAGAGCTCGTGGGGGAGAAGCGCGAGCAGGTCCTTCTCGGCAGCCAGCGGCGTGGAAGCCGAACTCAGGCGCATGCGCTTGGAGATCCTGTACACGTGCGTGTCTACCGCGATGCCGTCGACCACGTTAAACATCTTTGTTGAGGACGATGTTTGCGGTCTTTCGACCAACGCCCGGGAGCGTGACCAGGTCTTCCATGGTGCCTGGAACTTCTCCGCCGTACTCCGTCAGCAGAATCTGCGCCGTCTCAACGCAGTGCTTAGCCTTTGCGCGCCAGAAGCCGATGGTCTGGATGACCTCTCCGACTTCGACAGCATTGGCGGCCGCCATGGAAGGCGCGTCTGGCCAGCGACGAAACAGCTCGGGTGTGACCTTTATTTACCGCGGCGTCAGTAGTCTGCGCCGAAAGCATAACGCTGATGAGCAGGGTAAACGCGTCGTGGTAATCCAGGGCGCTCTGGACGCTTGGATAGAGCTCGTGCATGCGTCGGCACAGCTCAATGCCGCGTTCTACCTTGACTTTCTTTGATTCTCTGGGCATAACCTCTCCTCAATTCCTTCTATGTGTACCCAGTATGTAGTTACGTTATCACGTGAGGCGAGAATAGCAAAATAGCTGCATAACAGCTACAATAACAGCCCAATTGAAAAGTTATCAAACCTGTTCGTGGGACGTCGCGGCAAGTGCACGACGCGCCTCGTCCAGCAAGGTTTGGTGTAACCCGCATGCGTTTGCATGTGGGTTTAGCGGCATGGCGGGAGACTGTGTGTTTATCAATAGAGTTGCAGCTCAACTACTGAGCGCGCCCGAGCTAGAGAAGCTGAAGCGAGAGCTTTCGCGTGGATCAGACGCCACGCTGTCCCTCTCGCAAAGCGCTCGTCCGCTGATGCTGGCTGCACTTTGGGCGCAAAATCCCCGCCCATGCTTGCTGGTTGTCGCGGGCGAGGACGCCGCGGACCGTACAGCGCGCTCGCTTGCAGCGTGGCTGGGAAACGACGCTGTGCTGCGCTATCCCAACCGCAAGGATCGTCCCTGGTCGGATACCACGCCAGACGACGCCCTTATTGGAGCTAGGTGCCGTGCCATCGCCAAGCTTTCCGCTGGCGAGAAGGTCATTGTAGTTGCAAGTGCTCACGCGCTGATGCGCAGAGTTCCCCCTGTTGGTTCGGGCTATTTTCTTCCTGCAACGTTTACCGTTGGCGACGACGTCCCCTTTGAGGACGTAGCTTCGCTGCTCGTCGGCATGGGATACGCCGATACAGGCGAGGTAGATGCGCCAGGCACCTTCCACATTCACGGCGATACGGTTGATATCTTCCCAGCTCAAGCTACAAGTCCTGTACGCATTGAGTTCTTCGGAGACGAGATTGACCGCATCAGGCGCATGGTGGCAGCTACCGGACAGACTATCGGTGCCATTGATGAGGTTACCGTTGCCCCAGCTAGAGAGCTTGCGTTTACCAAAGAGACCATTCGCCGCGCAGAAGAGGCGCTCTATACGCGGGCGCAAGAAAACTCTGCACTCGCCGCTGACCTGGAGCTTATTCAGCGCGGAGCTCAGGCTCCTGCACTTGAGCGCTATCTTCCCGTGTTGTACGGAGGCACTGCCAGCCCGCTTGAGCATATCTCTTCAGAGACGCTGGTAGTTCTTGCGGAGCCACGCTCGCTGTTTGATGATTGTCAGCGTGCCTTTGACGAAATTTCTGCATCCGCAACAGCATCAAAAGTGAAACTAGATGGTCTGTATACAGATCCCAAGGCCATGGACTTTGGCTCGCAGCAGCGCTTGTCCTTCTCGTCACTTCTACGTACGGGAGCTGCGGTAACGTCGGAGCTCTCTGTGGTACAGCCGTCTATTGCAGGCTCGGACACAAAGCTTTTGGGTCGCGTGAGGCAGCTGGTGCAAGACCGCGATGCTGTGGTATTTGCGGTGCCCGATCGTGCCGCTCGAGAGCACCTCAAGTTGCTTTTCTCGGATGAGTCCATTCCGTTTGAGGAGTCGTTGGGTACGGCGCTTGAAAACGAACCTGATCAAAACGGTGCTTACGTGCCACTCAAGCGTGGTCGCGTCACGTTTACCGACGCACCTGTTCCCGCCGGAATCATTATCCCTACAGCTAATCTAGCAGTGCTTTCTGTCTCGGACTTGACGGCCAGGAGCGCTCGCAATAAGAAGCGTTCCAAACGTATTGACCCCACAACGGTGACGTTCCCGTTTAAGCCGGGCGATTACGTTGTCCATGCAACGCACGGTATTGCGCACTTTACGGCCATTGTGCGCCAAGAAGTCGCAGGTAGAGAGCGTGATTACTTCCTGCTTGAGTACGCCAATGACGATAAACTCTATGTGCCTCTGGAGCAGGTTGACCGCATCACGCGCTATGTGGGACCCGACGGCAACAATCCGCGCCTGACCAGGCTTAACACGGCAGATTGGTCGCGCGCCACTAACAAGGCAAGAAAGTCCGCCAAGAAACTGGCGTTTGACCTGGTAGATCTCTACACGCGTCGCGCTTCGGTGCCGGGCTATGCGTTCTCGCTGGACACTCCTGCTCAGGAGGAGATGGAGTCCAGCTTCCCGTATCAGCTGACGCCGGACCAAGAAAGCGCTGTTGCAGACATTAAGCTGGACATGGAAGCGCGCAAGCCAATGGACCGCCTGCTTTGCGGTGACGTGGGCTTTGGCAAAACAGAGGTGGCGCTGAGAGCTGCGTTTAAGGCGTGCCAGGATGCTCGTCAGGTTATGATTTTGTGCCCAACTACCATCTTGGCTCAGCAACACTACGAGACGTTTTTCTCGCGATTTGCTCCGTTTGATTTGAAGGTAAGCGTGCTTTCGCGTTTTGTCACGCCCGCTCAGCAGAAAAAAGCGCTTGAAGGGTTTGCGGACGGAACCGTAGATGTGCTGGTAGGAACACACAGACTGCTTTCTGCAGACGTGAATCCGCACGATTTGGGCCTGGTGATTATCGACGAGGAGCAGCGCTTTGGCGTGCAGCACAAAGAGCAGCTCAAAAACATGCGCGAGCAGGTAGACGTGCTGACGCTCTCGGCAACGCCTATTCCGCGCACCATGCAGATGGCCATGAGCGGCGTGCGTGACATGAGCCTGATTTTGACGCCGCCGCCTGGCAGAAAGCCTGTTCAGGTGATGGTGGGCGAGTACAACCCGGATCTTGTTTCCGCAGCTATTAGAAGTGAGCTGGAGCGAGAAGGTCAGGTGTACTACGTGTCCAACCGCGTGACCACTATTGATGAAGCGGTGGCTCGCGTGGAGGAAGCTGCGCCGGAGGCTCGCGTGGGCGTGGCTCACGGCCAGATGAGCGCTCGCGAGGTAGAAAACGTCATGCTTGCCTTCCAGGAGCACGAGATTGACGTTTTGGTAGCCACCACCATCATTGAGTCTGGCATTGACAACTCGCATACAAATACGCTGATTATCGAGGACTCTCAGCGCCTGGGACTGGCTCAGCTGTACCAGCTCAAGGGCCGTGTTGGTCGCGGTAGGCAGCAGGCGTACGCGTACTTTATGTTCCCAGCGGAGCTACCGCTGACGGAAGAGGCAACCGAGCGTCTGACTGCAATCAATGAGTTCCAGGATCTGGGTAGCGGCATGCGTATTGCCATGCGTGACCTGGAGATTAGAGGCGCGGGCTCTCTTATGGGCGCTGAGCAGCACGGAAACCTTTCTAGCGTGGGCTTTGACCTCTTTACGCAGATGCTGGGCGAGGCGGTTGCCGAGGCTCGTGGTGAGTCCGCAGAGTTGGAGCAGGCCGAGGTAACCATCAATCTACCTGCAGATTTCTATCTTGATGAGGACTATCTGCCAGAGGTTGACCGACGCGTTTTGGTGTATCGTCGCCTTGCCGCAGCTACAGAGCTTTCCGATGTTGATGCGCTTCAGCAAGATACCGAGAATAGCTTTGGTGCCCTGCCTCTTGCGGGTAAGAACTTGTTTGATCGTGCTCGCGTGCGTATTCGTGCGCAGCGTTTGGGCGCAACGTCAGTGAGCCTGACAAATGGACGCCTGGTATATCTGGGTGTAGAAATTCCTCGCGAACAAGCCCTCAAGTTGAAGGGTCGCGGTGCTATTGTGTATCCAAAGACGCATAAACTGGCGTATCCGTTCCACCGAAATGAAGAGCAGCTGATGCCCGCCGCCCTGGGAGTTCTTGAAGAGCTTGGTGGCGACGACGAGGTTGAGGAGTAAACATGAGCCAAACAGCAGGTCAGACGTCGCAGAACGCTGCGAGCGCCGCGCAGGATGCTGCGAGCGCCGCACAGAACGTCGCGTGCGCCGCGCAGGATGCCGCAAGCGCCGTGGACACGATCTTTGCCGCACCACACCTCAGGTGGGGTGTTATTGGCTGCGGAGTCATTGCAAATCAGATGGCAGAGGCGCTGGCTTCGGTTGGCAGAACCATTGACGGCGTAGCCAACAGAACGCAGGAAAAGGCCGTCGCGTTTGCACAAAAACACCACGTCAAGCGTGTGTATGACAGCATCGACGATCTTCTCGCCAGCGACGAGATTGACGCGGTGTACCTGACCACGCCTCACAACACGCACATCATCTACCTGCGCAAAGCACTTCAGGCGGGCAAGCATGTGCTGTGCGAGAAGTCCATTACGCTCAACTCGGCTGAGCTGCTTGAGGCCGAAGAACTTGCTCGTCAAAACGGTGTTCAGCTCATGGACGCCTGCACCATTTTGCACATGCCACTCTACAAAGAGCTGGTTAGCCGCGTGGAGGCTGGCGAGTTTGGTCCAGTCAACCTGATTCAGGAGAATTTTGGCAGCTACAAAGAGTTTGACATGGAGAATCGCTTCTTCAATCCTAAGCTTGCGGGCGGCGCGCTTCTGGACATTGGCGTCTATTCGCTGACACTAGCGCGTCTTTTCTTGAAGAGCCAGCCTCATGACGTGCTCTCCATGATGAATCCGGCCCCTACCGGCGTTGATCAGACGGACGGCATTTTGCTCAGAAACGCCGAGGGTCAGATGGTTGTTCTGGCGCTGACGCTCCACTCTAAGCAGCCAAAACGAGCTATGATTTCCGCTGATAAAGCCTTCATTGAGATTATGGAGTACCCACGCGCAGACGTTGCCACAATTACGTGGACTGACGACGGCAAACAGGAGAAAGTCCAGGTAGGACGCACGGCTGACGCTCTGGCATACGTACTGGCAGATCTGGAGTCCGCTGTTGCAGGAGACGCTTCTGCTCAGGCGCAGCTTGAGGTATCCAAAGACGTTATGGAGCTCATGACTGGCCTGCGCAATGACTGGAATTTCCTGTACCCCGAGGAGCAATAAAGTTACATGACATCTGACGAGAAGATCGCCCAGCTAGCGGCTGCAGTTGATGAAGAAACAAAGCTCGTCCGGGCGCACCTCAGACACATCCGGAGTTCGACCGTCTGGTTAGAACCATCTGGCGGCTTCGTCAGGAGGATGGCTGCCCTTGGGATAAGGAGCAGACGCATCAGTCCATCTCAAAGAACATGATTGAGGAGGCCTATGAGGCGGTTGAGGCTATTGCTGAGGGCTCTCCCGAGCACCTTGAGGAAGAGCTTGGTGACGTGCTTGAACAGGTAGTTCTTCACTCGCAGATTGAGGCGGACAGCGGTGCCAGTGCGGGCAGTGGCGCACGCGATTGTGCGGGCTGACGCGTTCAATCGTGCAGCGGGCTTTCGACATCGACGACGTATGTCGAGCGCTCAACCAGAAGCTGGTACGCAGGCATCCGCACGTGTTTGGGCCAGAAGCTGGCTCAGCGTCGTCGGCTGCGGCTGTCTTGGACGTGTGGGAGAGCGTCAAGCTGAGGAGCGCGCCAGTGCGGAAGATACCGTGCACACCGAGGGTCTTCTCGACTCGGTTCCACAGTCTCTACCTGCGCTAATGCAGGCGCAGAAGATTTCAAAGCGCGCCGCAAAGATGGGCTTTGAGTGGGCGTCTGTCGATGACGTGTGGGACAAGGTTGCCGAGGAGCGCGCGGAGTTTGACGCTGAAGCCCCAGGTACGCAGCAGAAAACGGACGAGTTCGGCGACATATTGTTTGCGCTGATAAACGTTGCTCGCTGGGAAGGTGTTGATGCGGAAGAAGCGCTGATGAGTGCTTGCAGGAAGTTCCGCTCTCGTTGGTCGTACATGGAGAAAGCTGCTGCTGAGAGAGGCTTCTCGCTTGACGAGAAGCCCGAGCTTCAAGAAGATTTGTGGCAAGAAGCAAAACGTCATCTTGATGCGTAAACGAGTTGCGTGAATCGCACGAAGATGTGCAACTTACCGCAAAGCTTGCGACTTGCCGTGGAGCGACGACTTCTATTCGGTAAAACGATGAAATTCCAAACTGAGGCAGGGCTATCGTTGCTGCCTCTGCCATAATAAAGATGTTGCAATTTGTTGCGACGCATCACCAAACAAACCAGAAATGAGATCCGTGATGAGTCAAGACACCACTAAAAAGAGTGGTACAAAAAGAAAAACAACGCCCACCAAGCGTTCCGTTGAGCCTCTTAAAGAGACTACCGCGGAGCATACCTCTGGTGTTCTCAAAATATTTTCAACTAAAAAAGCCGAGAAACCCCAGGTAACTGAGAAATCTCAATCTGATCAGAAGTCGGCCGTGGCAAAGAAAGCTGCGGTGACTCCAAAAGATACAGCGTCGTCAGAGGGCGCGGCGTCATCAAAACAAGCATCTTCCCAGAAGAGTTCCAAGGACATTAAGTCTAAAAGAACCGTTCAAGTCAAGAGGATTGATAGGACTCAGAGGTCCGAGTACGGTCAAAAGTCCGAGCGCGGTCAGAAGTCCGAGCGCGTTCAGAAGACTGAAAGAACCAATAAACCGCAGTTCAGCGTAGCTTCTCTGGTAGAGCTTAAAGACAACGCACTTGACTTCGCGCGCAATCATACCAAGCTTGTCATTTTTCTCGGCGTTGTAATCTTCCTGCTTGTGGGTTTGTATCCACCAATTCGCGGCTACTACCACGCTGTTCGCGAGCATGACGAGTTACTGCTAAATCAGCAGAAGCTTGAAGAAGATCAAAAACGTCTTGAGTCCGAGGTTCAGGGTCTGCAGACAAAAGAAGGCATCATAGACGAGGCTCATAAGCAGGGCTTGGTTTCTGGCGACGAGGAATCTGCACGGGTAGAGGGCCTTGATAAAAAGAAGGACGAGAATACCGTTCAGCATCCTGACTATCCGTGGTACATCAAGGTTGGGGATTTTGTTTTTGGATTTGCACCAGGCGATTCCGGCAATACTGAGGCTCCTAAGAGCGCAAACTCTGACGATTCTACATCTGCACCAGCTCCTGGAGAGTCTCACGAGCAGAAGAACTCTGGAGAAGCGGATCTTCTGAGGGGTCCGGTGCCGACAATTCAAAGTCTGATAGTGGGAACTCACACTAATGCTTCTAGCTGCAATTGATATTGGAACCGTAACTGCTCGACTTGCGCTTGCGCAGGTAGAGGACGGTCGCGTCATTCGCATGGCCAAATACACCGAGATTGTCAATTTGGGCGAGGGTGTTGATACGACAAAGCGCCTGCTACCTGAGGCAATTCACCGTTGCGTTGGTTGCGTTTCTTCTTACGTTGATCACGCGAGAAAAGAGGGCGCTGAGGCGGTTGTATGCACGCTCACAAGCGCTGCTCGCGATGCAGAAAATGCTCCTGACCTGGGAATGGGCCTAGCCTCGCTGGGACTTGAGCCCATGATTATTCCAGGTGAGATTGAAGGCGCACTCACTTTTTTGGGTGTCTCTCACGATTTTGAAAATCATCGCATTCTTGTTGCCGACAGCGGCGGTGGCTCAACTGAGCTGGTTGTTGGTACGCTGGTGGGGCAGTCTGCGGCTCAGCGCGCAGGTCAGGGCGCTTGACGGTCAGCAGCTTGAGGGGCAGCAGCTGACGGCCAGCAGCTCGACATCAACTTTGTCGAGTCCGTTGACCTTGGCTGCAGACGTCTGACCGAGCGCTTTAATCTGTCTTCGGATCACCCATCAGCTGAAGACATTGACGGGGCTCACCAAATGGCAGCTCAGATGATGTCTGAGGCTATCGGACGAGCTCAACAGCAGTGTGCGGCGCCAGAGCTTCTGGTTGGTGTTGGAGGAACCGCAACCAGCCTCATCGCCATCAGGGACCGCCTTGATCCGTACGACCCGTCAAAGGTGCACCTCAACCACATCTCGCTTGATGAGGTGTCGCAGATAGAGGGGCTTCTCGCCAGCAAAACGCTAAAGGAGCGAGAAGACATAACGGGACTTCAAGCAAAACGTGCACCCGTTATGCTCGCGGGCACTATTTTGCTTGCAGAATTGATGAAGAATTCGGGCTTTAAACACCTGGTAGTAAGCGAGAGTGATCTGCTCTTTGGCCTGGTGGTAACTGCAGCTGCCGTTCACCAGGGAAAGCAGTCGCCTGTGATTTGGCAGCCAATTTTGCGCCCGCTAGATAAAAAGTAGTGGCATAATAGCTAGACATATCCGGGGGCGTGGCGGAATTGGCAGACGCAGGGGACTTAAAATCCCTCGACTTCGGTCTTGCGGGTTCGAGTCCCGCCGCCCCTACCACTTTTGTTGCAGAATAAATTAATGTTCAGATTCTTGGCAATGATACGTCTCGCTGACATTCTACGGAACCGAGACCAAAAAGCGGCTGCCATCGTGTAACCGCTTTTTTCATAAGAACAAGCTATGAAAAAGCCTTTTCTTTCTATTGATCAGCAAATTGAACTCTCAAATTCAAGAGGTGTTATAACAGATAAAAAGTCAGATAACTCCTATTCTGTTCTCCTTCAGAAACTTGTATACTACTTGTCTTGTACCTAACGTATGCATGATTAATTTCTTATTTTGCTTCGGAGGACCTATGTCATTTGAGACAGGAGTTTTTCCGGTTTTAGTTTCTGAAGATGCGGCTACTGAGTCACTATCTCCCCAGGTCAGGGGAGGACTCAATGCGTCGTCTGCTACACCTCTTCATGTGCAACTGTCAGATTTGATGCGCGTCAAAATTCTGTCAGAAGACTGGAAGGCGGGAACGTATATTCCGTCTGAGGCCGAATTTATGGCGCAGTATGGCGTCAGCCGAGGAACCATCAGAAAAGCTATTCAATCCCTGGTCAAAGAGGGTTTACTGCTTACTCAAAAGGGTCGAGCAACGCAGGTCATCTCTAACACTGTTCGCCATGCAGCAGGAAATACCGTGCTTTCATTTGCAGCCGCGCTCAGAGATGGTGGCTTTGAGTATCGAACCGAAGTTCTGTTTAAGCAGGTAGTTCCTGCAGATCAAGCCGTTGCCGAACACTTAGAGATTCCCATTGGTTCTGACGTACTCTTTTTGCGTCGTGTCAGGAGCGTCTCGGATAGGCCTGTGGTGTGCCAGGAATCATGGTCTAACCTGCTTGTTTGCCCGCAGCTTGAAGAGGCAGACTTTGAGAATGAGTCGCTCTTTGACGCGGTTGAAAGAACATCTCAAAAAGAAATTGCACGCTCTCGCATGCGCTATCAGTCGCAAATTGCAGGTAAAGACCATGCCGACTACCTGCAGTGTTCCCCAAATGAGGCTTTGCTTGTACTTGAGCAGGTAATCGAGCTGTCCGACGGTAATTGCATTGAGTGGAGCCAGACTTGGCTTGCTCCACATCAGAGTGTTGTTGGCGTATCTGAGCAGGTAGATGGCTCTATTGGACCTCTGGACATCTCTTCTGTTCGTCAGTCAGAGCACGTGGGTGCATCGCTGACTTCTGCAGAAGTAGACTCTGATCAGCGCAAACAGCTTGAGCTCGACTTGCGCCACGAGGCGCTTGCAGTGCGTCGAGGCATTATCGAGCTGGCACATCGCTACAGCTCAACGCCATTCCACATTGGCGGCGCGTGCTCTGTGGCAGACATTGTTTCCGTACTTTTGAGCAAGGTTATGCAGGTAGGTCATAGGGATTGCGAGTGGGAACTTAGGGACCGCTTAATTCTCTCCAAGGCTCATACATCGCTGGCGCTGTTCCCAGCTCTTCTACGTGCAGGAATGATCTCTCAAGAAGACATCGATCGCGGAGTTTTTGGACCCGACGCTGTCCTCTTTAAACATCCGCTGAGAGATCCTCAGCGCGGTTTTGAAATCTCCGGTGGCAGCCTTGGCATGGGCTTGGGCTACGCCGCTGGCCTGGGGCTGAGCCTTCGCAGAAAAGATCTTCCTTCTCGCGTTTTTTGTATTTTGGGCGACGGCGAGTGTGACGAGGGCTCCATTTGGGAGAGCGCGGCGTTTATCGGCCACAACCAGCTTTCCAACGTGACGGTCATTGTTGATCAGAACCGCATGCAGCTGGACGGCCCTTGCGCGTCCATTTTGGACACCGGTTCAATTGCAAGAAAGTTTGATGCGTTTGGTTTTGAGTCTGTCGAGGTAGACGGACATGATGTGCTTGCACTGTACGACGCATTAAAGCAGCAAACTTCGAGGCCTCGCGCGATTATTGCGCACACCATCAAGGGTAAGGGACTCTCGTTTGCCGAGAATAACGTCTCGTTCCACGACGCGTGCGTGACGGATGACCTCTATGAACAGGCATTGTCTGATCTGAAAGTTGCAGAGGAGGCATGCTCATGCTAGATACATCTTTGCAGTCAGCGTGCATTTCGGCTGAAGAGTCGCAGATGCTTGCGGGTATGAATACAAAAGAAGTGTTCGGCTGGGTTATGGGTAAGCTTGCCGAGGATGACGAGCTGCTGACTGTTGCTGTTGCCGACTATGGTCGTCGTTTGAATCTGGATCGGTTCCGTGAGCTTAGACCAGACGGCTATATCCAGTGTGGAATTGCAGAGCAGAACCTTATTGAAGTGGCGTCTGCCTGCGCAAATGAGGGCTTTCACATTTTTGCACCGTGCTATGCCACGTTTGTGACCTCTCGAACGCTGGATCAGATTCGTGTCAACCTTGGCATGATGAAGTCGCCCGTGGTGCTTGTAGGTGTTGCTGCCGGCTGCGAATCTGCAGCTACAGGACCCTCTCACATGGCTGTGGAAGATATTGCGGTTACCAGGACCATCCCGGGACTATCCGTGTTCAATCCGGTTGATAACGCCCAGCTTGCCGCAACGCTTATGGAGCTTGCAAAGCATCCACGACCAGCTTACGTGCGTATGACCTCGTGCGATGGTGTCAATCTACATCCAGATGGTTACGTTTTTGATGACTCTGGTGTCGAGAAACTCTTTGAGTCGTCACGCTCAGCAGGTTCAGCTGGCGCGGCAGGTGCTGCAGACGCAGGCGGTGTAGTGACTACCAAAGCAGCGCATTCCACTGAGCCAAGACATGTGACCGTTCTTGCGTCAGGTGCGATAACCAGCCGAGTTATCGAGGCAGCTCAGAGAGCTGTAGAGCAGATTGCCGCTCCCGTCCGGACGAACATCGAGGTCTACGGAGTATCGATCCTCAAGCTACTTGACGCATCTCTGACGGAAATCTGTCAGCATTCTGACGTAATTATTACCGTCGAGGAGCACAGTGTTTTGGGTGGGTTTGGCAGTGCAGTTGTCGAGCACCTCAGCGCTTCAGGTGCATGTCCGCAGGTAATTCGTGTAGGTATGCCCGATAAATACCTTGAGGCGGACGTTCACCACAACATTCTTGCGCGCGCTGGACTATCGGTTGAGGGTCTACAAGAGGTCCTTCTCGCCAACTGTTAAATAAAGATCCAAGAAAGTAGGACCTAAAAAGCTTAAAAACAAAAAACCCAAGGGAGCGTTTGCTGCCTTGGGATTTGCGTTCTATGGTGCCCCCAACGGGAATCGAACCCGTATTGCCGCCTTGAAAGGGCGATGTCCTAACCGTTAGACGATGGGGACGCGAAGAAAAAGTATAGCAAAGATGATGCAGATTTCTAGGGCTAAACGAAGCGATTTTTGGCATTCATCTATTCTTCGTTTTCCCACCAGTCTAGTCCGGCTTTAAACGCGTAGTCGCGAGCACTTTGAATTACGCCGGGAACTGACTCTGCCCACGAAATAAATTCCGGCACGTCGGCAATAATCGCTTCAGCCTCGTGAACTGCGATAACGTTCTCGGCAAAAGTGTCAGGCGTAAAAGTTGACTCTGACATGGAATGTAGAGATCAACAAAAGAAGGCCTGAGCAGCGCATATGCTGCTCCCTCGCCGAGGTTACAAAGCCTTTGAGCGCACGTTTTGCTGCGGGCATGCGATTCAACTTGAAGAATAGCAGCGTAAACGCTAAGCGCATCCAGGCGTTTGATTGATATCCGCAGCTTTCATCAAGTTTGCGGAGCCCCTCTTCGTCCTCTAAGCGAGCAAGAACATATGCCAAGGTAAAACGTGCACCGAGTAAATCTGTTGGCGAGAAAAACAAAAGGTCTTCACAGGCCTTTTTGGAGAGTTTGAAGCAGGCGCAGTCAGTTGCTACTTGAGCAATCTGCGTGTAGAGTCGCAAAGAGTGGTCGAGCTTCAGCAAAAGCTCCAAGCATCTCGTTGTTCTTGCTTTGCTTGTTCCAGTTTTGGTCTAAAAATAGGGTCAAATTCTTTTTGCAGTTCAAGCAAGTCGTTGAGGATTGCCGCAGGATGATTGTTGGATATTTGAGCGAGAATTCGCTGGGATTCCAGATTGATACTTGTGCTAGAAAGAGCTGGATTTTCAATAATATTTCGTCATTTGATTATGCAAGAAGTTAAGCAGATCCATGCGACTTGAAAAGAAGTCTGCATCGGAATCAATCTCTTTAGTAATTTCAGTCTGATACTTGCCAATTGACATTGGCATATTGAGCAAAAGCTTTTTCTTCTTCGTCAGCAAATAAAGTCTTCAGGAGAAGCTTCTACTGCAAGTTTCAGCTCATAGCGTGCAGCTTCAGAGAAAGATATTTCTTTTCTTGTGCACATTTGGCTACCAGGCGGTCTACCTGTTCACTGAACATATCGTTAGCGGAATGCTTTAATCACTCGGTATCACCGCCCGAGTGAGGATTATTTGGTCCGTCAATATGTGGTCCGCTGTCGGACGCGGGCTACCAGGGAAGCTAGGGTCGCTGGGAGCAGGGCGCCTCCAGCAAGTGCGGCCGATCAGGAACGAATCGGTGAAGCAAAGCAAGGCATTTGCCTGCATCTGCAGCTCTTTTTCTGCAAGCTCAACGGTCTTTAGGGTCTCTGCGCTAACCTCGATCTGCAATCCAACGTCCAAGAACACCGCGTCCTATTAGGTCATTTCCTTCTTGCAGTAATACGGTGGCTTCTGCAATGGCAATGATGAGCTCGTCTTCGGAGTAGGGGAGCACGTTGAGGCGGAGAACTCTCCTTCGGGCAAAGTCTTTCTGAACAAAAACAACAAAGTGTTGCCTCTGGATAGCGTTCTATCAACAGGTCAAGATAGTGTTCTGCTTTAACCAGCTCACGCTTCTTGAAGTGTATGGACAGGTGAGCTAGCAAAAGTCCACGGGATCATCTGCCCCTCGAGGAGGATCTCAGCTTGCGATACTTATCTATGAGGTTGTTGAGCGCGTCTTCGTCCTCGAGTTTTGCGTACGCGAGCGCAAGCGTAAAACGAGCATCGGCTGCGTCTGCAGGGTCAAGTTCTAGGAGTTTCTCGCCATATGCGATGGCATCTTTGTTGCGACCACAGATAAGTGCACGAGAAGAAAGTGCTGCCAGCCAACGTTTATAAGGGTTGATAGCCAAACGCTGGGCAAGTCCTGCTTGCTCGACGGGGAGCCCCTGTGATGATTCCTGCGCTTTCTGGTAGCATGCGGCTTCAACCTCGGGGGAGTTTCTCACAAGGAACTGGTAGTAGGCGTCAAAAAGCCTGCTATTTGAGGGCATAGAGCATGCGCTGGGCATCAAAACAGTTTGAATCCAGTTGTATTGCCTGGTTGAGGAGGTGTTTTCCCTGTTCGATAAGGGTCTGTGCCTGAGATTCTTCGACAAAAGGCAGGCGATAATCAACAATCTCAGCTGCTTGCGCAACCAGATTGAACGCGCGGTCTTCGTCAGTTTGGGGGAGAGAATTGCGATCGTTAGAGAATCGCCAGTTGAAGTCCTTCATTAGCATGGCAATGCTACCTTCGTCGCTGACTTGCGTGCGAGCGAAGCGGAGGATAAGCCGCTGATAGTCTTCTTTTACTGGGTCAAACGCCACAAAATTCCTTTCTCTTTTACGTAATGATATAGCAGGTTATTGAGGTGTGCAGTTCAACTCCGTGAGCGTCGTAAGAAGATTGTGAACGGCAGTTGGAAACGTTTGGAGTGAACGGGTTTCTCGCTAGAAGAGTGTATAAATTTTGAATGATATTGCATAAAATGGCACATTTATTTTTGTACAGGTATCCAGAAATGAGATAGAATAGAAATGTTGAGAAGAAGTAATTGCGAAGAATGGCTTCGCTAGCCGCTTAGGGAAGCGGCACATAGTTAAGGAGAGGTTTTATGGGACGTTTTACTAAATCCACGCGATCTGTATTTTGGCGAGGGCGCTCGTCATGAGGTTAAGAACCTCAAGGGCAAGAGAGCAGTTATCGTTTCTGGCGGCAGCTCTATGCGTCGCGGCGGCTTCCTTTGATGATGTCGAGAATGATCTCAAGTCCGCAGGTTTTGAGGTTGCTCACATTGAGGGTGTCGAGTCCGATCCTTCTGTCGAGACCGTTATGAACGGTGCTGCTAAGATGTCTGAGTTCCAGCCAGACTGGATCATTGCTATTGGCGGCGGCTCTCCAATCGACGCAGCTAAGGCTATGTGGATTAAGTACGAGTATCCAGAGACCACGTTTGAGGACATGTGCAAGGTCTTCGGTCTTCCTGAGCTCCGTACCAAGGCTCACTTCTGCGCAATTTCTTCTACTTCCGGTACCGCAACTGAGGTAACCGCATTCTCCATCATTACTGATTACCAGAAGGGCGTTAAGTACCCAATTGCTGACTTCCAGATTACCCCTGACGTTGCAATTGTTGACCCTGAGCTCACTTACGGCATGCCTGTTAAGCTTGTTGCTCATACTGGTATGGACGCACTGACTCATGCTATTGAGGCATATGTTTCTACCGCTGCTTCTATGTACACTGACGGCGATGCTCTCCACGCAATTCGTGAGATTGTCGAGTGGCTGCCAAAGTCTTATGCAGGTGAGAAAGAGGGACGTCAGCACATGCACGACGCACAGTGCCTTGCTGGCATTGCATTCTCCTCTGGTCTTCTGGGCATCGTTCACTCCATGGCTCACAAGACCGGCGCTGCATTCTCCGGCGGTCACATCATCCACGGTTGTGCAAACGCTATGTACTTGGGCAAAGTCATTCAGTTCAACGCTCGTGATGAGCGCGCAAAGGCTCGCTATGCATTTATTGCTAAGGAGATCCTGCACCTTGAGGGCAACACTGAAGATGAGCTTGTAGAGGCACTTGTCCAGAAGATCCGCGACATCAACGATGCTCTTAACATCCCACAGGGTATTAAGAATTATGGCGAGGGTGGAACCAAGTCCGAGACCTCCATCATTGACGAGAAAGAGTTCTTTGAGAAGGCTCCAGAGGTTGCTCGCCTTGCTATTGAGGATGCTTGCACCCTTTCCAACCCACGCAAGCCTACCCAGGAGGAGATGGAGCAGCTGCTTAAGTGCGTCTACTTCGATCTTCCTGTCGAGTTCTAAGATTTATCTTAGATATTTAGCTTCACTAAAAGCCTGGTAGCAATGAGTTGCCAGGCTTTTTATGTGCAGGTGTGGATGCGAGCGCAAGTAAGCATTATGGGAACAATTGTTTAAACTTGGATAAGAGCTCACTTAAAACCAGATAGTAAAGCTAAATGGTTAAAACTAGATAGTTACATCTTTTACATTTTACTTGCCGTACAATAGAAGGGTAAGAAAGTTAATAATCGCGTGGCACAGAAGGAGAAAATCGTGGAAATCAACGGCCTTATCGACCATACAAATTTGAAGCAAAACGCAACTGCTGAGGACATTAAGAAACTTTGTGCCGAAGCAAAACAGTATAAGTTTGCAACTGTCGCTATCAATTCTGCTGGGTTTCTTTAGCTCACGCCGAGCTCGAGGGCTCTGGAGTTGGTATTACTTCCTGTGTCGGTTTCTCTGGCGCAGCTTCAACTGCGGCTAAGGTCGCTGAGGCTAAGCAGAGTGTTGCCGACGGTACCACCGAGATTGATATGGTCATCAATGGTGGTCATCTGGTCGCGGGTGATGACGACTATGTTATCTCTGATATCAAAGCTGTTGTAGAGGCTGCAGGCTCTGTTCCCGTTAAGGTAATCCTTGAGTGCTGCTTGCTTGATGACGAGCAGATTGTTCGTGCCTGCAAGGGATTGTATGGCTGCTGGAGCTGCTTTTGTTAAGACGAGCACTGGCTTTAGCACAGGTGGAGCAACTGTTCACGATGTTGCTCTAATGAAGCAAACTGTTGGTGATACCTGCAAGGTCAAAGCTGCCGGTGGTATTCACACTAAAGCTGATGCTGAGGCAATGGTTGCGGCTGGCGCCGATCGTTTGGGATGCTCCAGCGGAATTGCTATTGTCACCGAGTAGTTTGCTGGACCGGAGCTTATCAAACTAGCGTTAACTGACGACAACTTCACCAAAGCCGAGGCTGCGGGCTTGTGATTCGATTGCTCGCATACGCTCGTCGCTTGGAGAAGGAGAGTTCTCCATCGGACCGCGAACGCCAAAGTGCCTGAATTTCATGAGACGAATGCGCGTCTGACCAACCTTCGCCAAGCGTTAAGGCAATTCCATCAACTGCGGCTTCGGCGTCGTTCCAACCTTCGGTCACAATGACGCGAACCTCTTCGAGCTTGTTTTGCTCGGCCAAAAAAGCAAGATTTTTGCGGACTATGACGCCATTCTCGCCAGTTAGATGTTCATACCACTGATCATCCCAAGCTTTAACATCAAGCATAACGCCGTCCGAAAGGGCTAGTAAGTCGCGGTATTCAGTGAAGTCGATGGTGCCATTGAGTCGATGAGGCAGCTTAGGCCTGCTGCATTGCAGTAGGTGAAGAGCTCGTAGAGGAAATCGACGGAGCATGCATTCACCGCCTGACGTGGTGATTCCGCGGATGAATGGCATGTTGGAAATGCAGCGATCAGCAACTTCTCGTGCGCTGAGTAGTTCAATTTTTGGTGTGGATTTATGCTGACAAACCTTGATGCAGTTGTCACAGTTGATACAGATAGAGTTGTCCCACACAACTTTTCCATTGGCCATAGACAAAGCGTGAGCTGGGCATGGTTTGACGCATGCCTGGCAAGAAATGCATTCCACCTGAGTCTCAGGGTTATGGCAGTAAGCGCAGCGAATGTTGCAGCCTTGAAGGAAGACGGCAGTTCGGCTTCCTGGGCCATCTACCAGTGAGAAGGGAATAATCTTGTTGACAGGAGCAACACACCCGGTTGGATGTGTTGCTCCTAAAGCGGTTTCTGTTGCAGTGAAGGTCACGATTGCGCAGCTCTTCTCGCTAGTTGCTCATGCGAACCTTGCGGTCGGCAAGGTGGTTGGCGGTGAAGTTGCCTAGGCCGTCGTGAGCGGTGTCCTGAAGAACAACGTTGCCGGACTGGAACTTCTTCATCTCTGAGCGCTTTGCCAAGAAGCCGGTAATACGGACCAGGTCACCCTCGGAGCTATAGAACGAGAGGTACTTGTCGTCGATGGAGAATGCAGCTTTGACCACGTCAATGACGGCGTCTGGGTTGCGCTCAGCGGTTGGCTCAGCTGGGAAGATGTCGGAGACACCACTGTTGAAAAAGCGATGCATACGTGCACTATGGCGAATGTGGTCGTAGAGGTTTGCAGGCTCGTCGCCAACCTTAATGCGGACACCCGGGGTAACGCCCTTCTGGTCGGAGAAACCAGCCTGTGCGTGCAGGGTGAAGCGGCCGCCAAAGACCTCGGAGTAGACGGCATCAAAGCTGTTGACCTGGTCAGCAATCTTGACCATGATCTGGTCTGCCAGCTCGTTGGCCTCGTCATCCTTGCCGTAGGTTCGGCTGCTATCAAGGTGCAGCAGCTCGGCGACACACTCGCTCATGCCAGCAACGCCAAACATGCCGCAGAAGCGATCACGAGAAATGAGACCTTCCTTAGCCAGGAAGCTTGTCTCAAAGAAGTTAGAATCCTCGACGATAAAGCGGACACGCTCGTTCATGAAGTTTAATACCTCGCCGGTTGCGGTTGGTAGCAGGTTGTTCATGAAGTCGTCAACGTTGGTTGCAAGTTTTGCAAGGCCGGGGAGAAGAACGCGGCTCAGGGTGTAAGCGCCGCCGCCCATTGGGAGGACGTTGTAGCAGCTGACAACAGTGTACTCACCAGGGTAGGTCTCTTTATGGATGCGGTGGTTAGCAAAAGCAGGGTTGGAGCAGACCATGGTGGTCTTTACTGCCAGGCGCATGAACTCGTCTGATGTGATCTCTGGGTCGTATTTAAGAGTGAAGTTTGGGACTGCGTTCATGCGAGCTCACGTTCAACTTCAAGCAGCAGTCGGCCTGCGCGAGTGTCCTCTGGACCAATGTTTGCGTGGCAGTAACCACTTGCAACGGTGCGGTCGATATGGTTTAAGAAGCGGCGAAGACGAGGCTTAATCTCATCGTCAGTCATGCCCTCCAGGAACGGATCAATAATCTTGTCCAGCTGGCCAACGTATACAGGGCGGCTGGTGACGGAAGGGACGTTATCGTAGAGAGTAGCAAGGCCCCAGAGCAGGTCATCCAGGTTCTCTGGCCTGTCAAAGCGCAAAAACTCGGAGCCGTTCTGAGCAAATACCTGATAATCAGGGCAGATGTAGCGAGGGCGGTAAGGAGCGTTGCCCTCACACATGTCATCAAGAGCGTGAGCTTTAAAAAGACGGTCAAACTCAGCAGTTGTCTTGATGGGGTGCTCGGAATTCTCGGCAGCCTGAGCCAGGTGCAGAACCTTCTGCTTGTACGAGAGGTTGTCGGAAGTGATGATGTCCATGAACTCGCTCATTAGTGCTCCTTACGTTTATCCTGCGAAAACAGGTTTGTGATTGTGACGGATACGTTGGTCTTTCCAAGTTGAGGCACGGCGTGCAAGGCAAGAAGAACAGTCTTGTCCAAGCGCTGTGCCACATGTAGAGGTTAGTCCAGAATGTGGGTTTCTCCCTCGTGTTTCATTGCGTCATCGAGGCGTTGGAACTGTCTTTCGGTAATAACAATCTTGCCGTGCTGAACAGAAACCATGCCCTTCTCCTTAAGCTCGTCGATGCCGCGGGCAACAGTCTTTGTACTGGTACCAATCTTGTCCGCCAACTCTTGTCTAGTCAGTCGTACCGTAAACGGCCACTCAACAACACCGCGGTGAATCTGATCGCGCGTTAGCTCGCTGAGCATGTACATCAGGCGTTTGGTGCCGCTCCAGGTAAGTAGACTGCGCTCGTAGCCGGACTGACGCGTCAAGTTTTTGATAATCCAGCGCGAGCGGGCGAGAAGAGCTTCGGGGTCCGAACGAATCCACTGCAGGTAGTCCTCGCGTGGAACCGAAATAAACTCGCAGCCAGAAGTAGCGGTGAGCGATCCCAGGTAAAACGGGCTCTCACCGATAACTCCATCTCACCAAAGGCAACGGGGGCGTGATACTCATCAATAACGTAGGTGCTACCTGCGGAGTTATGTGATGTAGTGCGCACAGTACCGCGACACAGAATGTAGACGTTATCAACGCGATCCAGCATGTGGACAAGGGTTTGCCCGGAGTTAAGACGAATCTGTCTACAGTGAGAAAGACGATTAGCAGGGACACGAGAAGCCCATTTGATGATCTTCTTGCGAACGTCGGAGTCAAGACTGTCAAGGTAGGTTAAAACGTTCACACGAGACCTCGCTGTTCTTGCTTCGTAAGTCCTCATTACAGGACAGTTTTGGCTTATGTTTGAGTAATTGTACCTGCTACCCAAAATAAAAATAAGGACTTTTGTCCTCTTTTTGAGACAATTTTCTTGAACGGAAATTGGGCTGCGATCGGGCTGCGATTAGGTTGCGACCAACCAGCGGTCAGCCCATGGTCAATCTGCTGCAAGACAGAAAAGCCCCTCATTAAACTGAACTGCCTCCCATTTCTTGGACACGAGAAATAGGAGTCAGTTCAAAACACACCTATGTCGGATAATCTGTCAAAAAGACGTATACATGACGCAGAAATTACCACAAACATGCAGATTATCGTCATTAGATGTGTAAAATGCCCGCATCTGAGCAGAATATCCGACTTAGGTGTGTTCCATAGATACAGAATTTATCGATAGTTAAATTTCTTATATAAGTCTATTCATGTTTAAGCATATTAGATGAAGTTTATGCATAGAGATGCATATCAGGTAGTGTGACCGCTTAGCTGCCTGCTATCTTGATTAAGAACATGTCGATTCTTCGGCAGAACCTACCAAAGCTGCGCTATTTTGTGCGCCAGGCCTAAAAGCCGACGCTAACACGCTGCAGAATCATAATCACTCGCATACGAACTGCCTCCCATTTCTTGGATATAAGAAATGGGAGGCAGTTCAAAACGACGTAGGGGCCAAAAGAAATGCGATGCTTACGCGGTGCTTGCACGTGTACTTATGCGCGCTTGTACGTTTGAGCGCGCCCGAGCGCTTACTTGCGGCGGCAGACCTCTGGAAGCAACCTTTGCGCCAAGAGCAACGTTGTTAAAGACCAGCTGGATGTTGGATTCAAGAGAGTCGTTGCCGGTAATCTCTGCGACCTTTGCTAGCAAAAATGGTGTGGACTCCTTGCCGTGGATACCGTTTGCCTCTGCCTCTGCAAGGGCCTTCTCGATAGCTGCGTCGATAGTGTCCTTATCCATTGCATACTGCTCAGGAATTGGATTGGTGACCAAAAGACCGCCATGCATGCCAATCTGTTGCTGGGTAGTGAAGATTTCTGCCAGCTCAGCAGGTGAGTGTCAACGCGGTAGTCAACGTTAAAGCCGCTCTTGCGGGTGTAGAACGCAGGAAGCTCCTCAGTTTGGTAACCAAGTACTGGAACACCCTTGGTCTCCAGATACTCAAGGGTAAGTCCGAGGTCAAGAATAGACTTTGCACCAGCGCAAATGACCATAACAGGAGTCTGTGCAAGCTCCTCGAGGTCAGCGGAGATGTCCATGGTGGTCTCAGCGCCACGGTGAACGCCACCGATGCCGCCGGTTGCAAAGACGTCGATGCCTGCCATGTGAGCAATCATCATGGTAGTAGCGACGGTAGTTGCACCATCTTTCTTCTCAGCAATGATGACCGGGAGGTCGCGACGGCTGACCTTAGCAACCTCGCGGCCCTTCTTACCTAGGTAATCAATCTCGTCAGCGGAAAGGCCAGCACGCATCTGGCCGTTAATAATTGCGATGGTTGCAGGAATTGCGCCGTTTTCGCGGATAATCTGCTCAACCTTCAGAGCGGTCTCGACGTTTTGTGGGTAAGGCATACCGTGAGAAATGATGGTGGACTCTAGAGCTACAACAGGCTTGTTCTGCTCAAGAGCTTCTTTAACCTCGTCAGATACAACAAGAAAATCCTTCAGGTTAGACATATGTACTCCAATCACAAAAGGCTAATAGAACCGAAAGTAGTGCCGCGCAAACGTTCTGCACGTATATCTTCGCGCTAAATACCTGCGCGCTTGATAACATCTTCAACGTTGAGCTGACTGTTGATGGTTTCCTCTCCTTCAATGGCTATGCTGGAGGCAGCCATACCTACCAGTCCAGTTTGCTCAAGCGTCATGCCCTGGGTATACGCCCAGGTAATTCCTGCCATCATGGCATCTCCCGCGCCTGTCATGTTGATTAGCTTTGCTGGGAGCAGTGGTAAGCGGATGGTCTTCTCGTGATCAGCACAAAGAAGGCCCTTCTCGCCAAGAGAGATAAATACACGTTTAAGACCCGTTGCAAGCAGCTCATGAGCTGCTGCTTCAAGGGAAGCGTCGTCGGTAATCTTGATACCCGAGAGCATCTCAGCCTCAAGGCGATTTGGTTTGAGCGTGAAAAGTTTGCCTAGGATTTTCTAAGTTTTTTGTGCCTAATAGAAGAAACGGGATCGCAGAAAATAGGGCAGGTCACGTTCTTGGCAATAAACTCAATGGTCTGTTGAGGCAGGTTAGTGTCAATCACGCAAGCTGCGGCATGCTGGATAACATCTAGGCGCTCTTCGATACGTTCAGGGGTAACATACTCGTCGATCTGCATATCATTGATGGCTTCATGCATCTCACCGTGCTCGTTCATAATGAAGAGATAGGTAGAAGTGGAAGCGCCTGGAACAGTAATGGATGCGTCGATGTCAATGCCGCAGTCTAGGCAGCCTTCTTTAAGCTCGCGGGCACGATAGTCCTCGCCAAAGGCGGTGAGCAGACGTACGTCGTTGTCGAGAAGGGCTAGGGTTGTGTGCGATATTTCTGCCAACGCCACCAAAGGATATGGTGACTTTGCCAGGATTTGAATCTCCCGCCACAAGAGAAGTCTCTGGTCGACCAGCAATATCCATGTTGGCAGCGCCAATCACAATAAAGTAGGGACGTTCGCTCAAAATGTAACGACGACCCAAAATAGCACCCTTTGCAGTGAGATTAGAGATGTGAACCGAAACAGAAGAACGTGAAATACCTGCGCGTTCTGCAATTTCCTTCTGAGTAATGGAAGGCTGCTCTTTAATCCAGTTGAAAATCATCTGTTCTCGATTGGTAAGCATTGGGCCTCCTAGCAGCAAAAATAGAATTCGACTAAACAGGTGCTTATATAAAAATTTCTAAACAGGTGCTTATCTTGTTTAAGCTAGTGCTTAAATTTGCTTGGGATAACCATAAGACAGCAGCTAGAGCCTGTAAAGAATAAATTCATTAAATTTTTCCAAGGTGAGTTCAAAGTTTTTCTGGCACTAATCTATTTTACCTGCTTGATTTTTCTAAGCATTTAGCTGTGTACCGTTTACAGAATTTTTAGTATCTGCAAACGGTTGTATCGTGAAAAATCTCCCTAAATTGGGCATCGGCGTAATGCAACTGTAATAATATATTTAATGAATACTAATAAATAGTAATGAGTCGTCCACATAAGTTGGTTTACGCGCGTATCGTGCGCAAATACTTGTTCTGGACGTTTTAGGAGGTAGTATGCCTAAACGTGTTTTTGTAGTTGTTCTTGATAGTTTTGGCATCGGTGAAGAACCAGATGCAGCAGCATATGGAGACGAGGGAAGCAATACTCTTTGTGCGTGTGCAACTAGCGGAGTTCTTAATATTCCAAATATGACAAAGCTGGGCCTTCTTAATATTGATGGCGCGCTTGATACTGTTTATGACGTTGATTTGAAGCCAATTGAGTCTCCTGTGGGCGCATATGCTCGTATGCAGGAGAAATCTGCTGGTAAAGATACCACTGTTGGCCACTGGGAGATGGCAGGTGTCATTTCTCCAAAGAAGTTCCCAACTTATCCTGATGGCTTCCCGCAGGAGGATCATTGAGGAGTTTGAGCAAAGACTGGTCGCAAGGTTTTGTGCAATAAACCTTTACTCTGGAACTGATGTAATTAGAGACTTTGGTAAAGAGCACGTAGAGACTGGTGCTCTGATTGTTTACACTTCAGCAGATTCCGTTTTCCAGATTGCTGCACATGAGGATGTGGTAAGCCCCGAGAAACTCTATGAGTATTGCCGCATTGCACGTGAGATTTTGCAGGGTGAGCATGGCGTTGCTCGCGTTATTGCTCGTCCTTTTGAGGGAGAGTGGCCATATCAGCGTACTTCTCGCCGTCATGACTTCTCGCTTGAGCCAACTGGTACAACTATGCTTGACCGTCTCAAGGAGAACGGCTTTGACGTTCTTTCCATTGGCAAAATTTATGACATCTTTGCTCACCGTGGTATGACTGAGTTTGAGTTTACTACCTGCAATGCAGACGGAATTCAAAAAACTATTGAGGCTACCAGTAAAGACTTTAACGGTCTGTGCTTCACTAACCTTGTTGATACTGACATGATTTATGGTCACCGCAACGATCCTGTGGGATATTCCAATGCTCTTTCTTACTTTGATGAGCGTATTCCTCAGATTATTAAGGGTCTTCGTGAAGACGATCTATTTATCATTACCGCGATCATGGCTGCGATCCCTGTGACGCCATCTACTGACCACTCTCGTGAGTATGTACCACTGCTTATCACAGGGTCCAAAGGTCAAGCCAAATACTAACCTTGGTACAACCACCACATTTGCCGATATGGCTGAGACAATTTTTGATTATTTTTGGCGTTGAGCAACTTGGTGTTGGAACTTCTCACCTATCAGAGATTCTTAAGGAGAATTAATGGCTACTACCCCAACTCCCCATAACGCTGCTGTTGAGGGACAGATTGCTAAGACTGTCCTCATGCCAGGTGATCCTCTGCGCGCAAAAGCTTCTTGCAGACACCTATCTGGAGAACGTTGAGCAGTTCAACACCGTTCGCAACATGTTTGGCTATACCGGCACCTATAAAGCGACAGCCAGTCTCCGTTATGGGTTCTGGTATGGGTATGCCTTCCATTGGTATTTATTCTTACGAGCTCTTTTAATTTCTACGGAGTTGACAATATTCTCCGCATTGGTAGCGCTGGTGGCCTTGCTCCTGAGGTAAAGCTTAGAGACATTGTTATTGGTATGTCTTCCAGCACTGATTCTAATTATTCATCACAGTATGGAATGCCTGGAACTATTGCCCCTACCGCAGATTTTGGTCTGTTGAGCAAGGCTGTTGCTGGTGCAGAGAAGCTGGGCTATCCCGTTCGCGTTGGTAATATCCTGGCAAGTGACGTGTTCTACACCGTAGACAACTCACATTCAAAATGGGCAAGCATGGATGTTCTTGCCGTTGAGATGGAGTCGGCAGCTCTGTATCTTAACGCCATGTACGCTCATAAGCATGCGCTTACGCTGCTAACTATCTCTGACCTTCCTCTTACAGGAGAAGCACTTACTGCTGAAGAGCGTCAGACTAGTTTCACACAGATGATGGAAGTTGCTCTTTCTGTTGTTGCTTAAAGTGCGCTCTGTTGCGCAAAGCGTCATAGATGGGCTGCTTTTATTGCTGTTTTGTTTTTGGAACCATGCGGATTTTTCCGCTTAAGCTAGGGGAGTTTGGTCAACTTCTCATAAAGATCCAGCGCTAAAGCTGGACGTTCCCGCCATATGAGGTAAGGAGAGTATGGAATGAACAAGAACGTTTCTCGTCGTAGTTTTGTGACTGGCGCAACCGGCGCTGGCGCACTTGCAGCACTTGCAGGTCTTGCAGGCTGCAACCAGAAGAAGGACGACGGCGGCCAGAAGTCATCAGGTGAGAAGAAAAAGAAACTCACCATGGTTACTGATACTGGCGGTGTAAACGACCAGTCCTTTAACCAGTCCGCTTGGGAGGGCATGACTGAGCTTAAGGATAAGAACGGCTGGGATGTCAGCTACCTTGAGTCCAAGCAGGATTCCGATTACGCAACCAACCTTGATAAGGCTGTTGACGCTGAGTCTGACCTTGTTTGGGGCATTGGTTTTGCTATGGCAGATGCAGTTGTTAAGGCTGCTAAGGATAACTCCAACACCCAGTTTGCCATTATCGACAACGCTAATGATTCTGAGGTTGCTAACTTGACCGGCGTAATGTTCCGCGCTCAAGAGCCTTCCTTTGTTGTTGGCTATATTGCTGCTCGTACTACAAAGACTGGCAAGGTTGGCTTTGTTGGCGGCATTTCTTCCGCACTTATCGACCAGTTTGAGTATGGTTACCGCGGCGGCGTTGCTTATGCAAACAAGGAGAACAACACCAACGTTGAGATTTCTGCACAGTATGCAGAGTCCTTCTCCGATGCTGCAAAGGGTAAGGCTATTGCTAACTCTATGTATTCCGATGGTTGCGACGTTGTCTTCCACGCTGCAGGCGGTGTAGGAACTGGCGTTATTGAGGCTGCTAAAGATGCAAATAAGCTTGCTATTGGTGTTGACCGTGACCAGGCATATCTTTGCTCCAGAGAATGTTTTGACCTCCGCTCTTAAGCGCGTCAATGTTGCTATCGTTGAGATTTCCGAGAAGATCCTGAAGAATGGCCAGAAGGGTGGCAGCACCATTTCTCTGGGCGCTTCCGAGGACGCTGTCGGAATTGCTGAGGATCACCACCTCATGGCAGACGATACTTACAAGGCAGCTACTGCCCTTTTAGACAAGATTAAAGCTGGCTCTGTTGTTCCTCCTGCAAGCAAGGACGATTTGGACAAGTACGTTAAGTCTTTGAGCTAGGTTCTGTCTTAGTTTTGTTACGCCTTTGGAGCTTTTTACCAGATGGTTTACGCTCTCTAGCAAGGCTCCAAGGCTAATGAGTTTGGATTTGCTGGTGAGGGGTGCTTCTTAGCACCCTCACCTCCAGCAAGTGTGTAAAGGAGGTGGCTCGTGGAAGTCAGTTCGGATTACGCTGTTCAGATGCATGGCATTACCAAAGTTTTTGGATCGTTTAAAGCTCTTGACGCCGTAGACCTTAACGTGCGCAAGCAAACTGTCCACGCCATTTTAGGAGAGAACGGCGCAGGTAAAAGTACGCTCATGAACGTACTGTATGGCCTGTATTCTGCTGATGAGGGCGAGGTTTACCTCAACGGAGAGCGTGTATCCATATCTGATCCAAACGATGCTATCGCTCACGGTATTGGTATGGTTCACCAGCACTTTATGTTGGTTGAGAACTTTACTGTTACAGAAAATATTGTTTTGGGTAATGAGGTCACCAAAACGGGTGGCGTTCTTGATCCAAAGCGAGCTCGCGAGAAGGTCCTTGAAATTGTTGAGGAATACGGCTTTGATGTAGATCCTGACGCTAAGATTGAAGACATTTCTGTTGGTATGCAGCAGCGTGTTGAGATCTTAAAGGCCCTATATCGCGGCGCTGATACGTTGATTCTTGATGAGCCTACGGCAGTGCTTACGCCACAGGAGATTGAGAAGCTTATCCAGATCATGCATGACCTGGTAAGCAAAGGTAAAACCATCATTGTTATTACTCACAAGCTTTAAAGAGATTATGTCATCCGCAGATGAATGCACTATTATTCGCCGCGGTAAGTACATGAGCACTGTTGATGTCTCCAAGACATCAGAGACTGAGCTTGCAACACTTATGGTGGGTAGAAACGTTAACCTGCATGTTGAAAAGAAGCCAGCAACTCCTGGTGAGGTTGTTCTCTCTATTAAGGACCTTCACGTCAAGGATGAGCGTGGTATTGAGCAGGTAAACGGCTTTTAATTTGGATATTCGTGCCGGCGAGATTGTTGGTCTTGCAGGCATTGACGGCAACGGCCAGAAAGAACTTGCCGATGCCATAAATGCAATGGTCAAGCCCGAGTCGGGCACCATCACCGTCAAAAATGAAGAGATTCAAGGTACAACCCCTAAGACGGTCATTGATCATGCGGTTGCAACTATTCCTTCAGACCGTCATCGTTGGGGCTTGGTCCTGCCATTTACGGTTGCCGAGAACATGATTCTTGAGCGCCACAATGAGGAGATTTTTGGCAAGGGCATTGCGCTTGATTTGGCAAAGATGAAGGAATTCTCTCAGCAGTTGATTGACGAGTTTGATATTCGCCCTGCAGAGTGTTCCGATCATCAAGCAGCAGGACTTTCTGGTGGTAACCAACAGAAGGTTATTATTGCCCGAGAGGTCTCTTCCAACCCAGATGTTCTCATTGCTATCCAGCCAACTCGTGGTCTTGACGTTGGTGCTATTGAGTTTGTGCACAAAGCGCTTATTCGCGAGAGGGACCGTGGAGCAGCAATTTTGCTGATTTCCTTTGAGCTGGATGAGATTATGGACGTTGCCGATAAGATGGCAATTATTTACGCCGGCAAGAATGTTGGCGAGTTTGACCAAGGTACTATCACTGAAGAGCAGGCTGGCCTGCTGATGGCAGGAGGTGACGCCGAGTGAGTACGCTTACAAAGATAATGAGAAAACCAATTACGTCAGCAATTGTCGCAATTTTTGTTGGCTTGTTGGTTGCTTCCATCATTTTGGTTGCTGCAGGATATGACCCTATCAGTTCGTTTGAGGCTCTTATTAGCGGCATGGTAGGTAAGTCAAAAATACATTTCTAACGTCATTATTAAAGCAACACCTTTGCTTTTTACTGGTATTGCAGTTGCTTTTGCTTTCCGCGTTGGCCTCTTTAACATTGGCGCTGAGGGTCAGTACATTGTAGGTACCATCCTTGCAGTCATTGTTGGCTACAGCCTTGATCTTCCTCCTGTGTTGCAGATTCCTGTAGTTGTTTTGGTTGGAACCGCAGGCGGAGCAGGTATTGGCGCTATTATCGGATGGCTCAAAGCTCAGTTTGGAATCAACGAGGTTATTACCAGCATTATGTTCAACTGGATTAGTCTCTTCCTTTGCAACTTTGTGGTTTCTCTTCCACAGTTCCATCAGCCAAACTCAACTTCTTCGTATCCTATTAACGAGTCCGGCTACACCACTTTGTTCTATGGCATGAAGAATTCCGAGGACGGCGCTGAGGCAATTCGTAATATTCCTGTTATTGGCGATGCTATTATGCGTACCGACGCAAATATTGGTATTGTCGTTGCTATTATTGCAGCTTTCTTTATTGGCTGGCTGCTTATGCGTACCAAAGTTGGTTATGAGATGCGCGCCGTTGGTTTTAACCGTGATGCCGCTCAGTTTACTGGCATTAACGTTAAGAAAAAACCTCACGCTTTGTATGGCTATTTCTGGTGCGCTCTGCGGACTTGCAGGCGCTCTGACTATCACTGGTATTGCTCCTCATAGTATTGCAACGCTGGCAGCATTTGAGAACAACGGTTTTAACGGCCTATCTGTTGCGTTTATCGCCAACTGCAATCCTGTGGCATGTATTCCTGCATCATTCCTGTTTGCTGGTCTTCTTTATGGTGGCCAGACAGTTCAGCAGGTTGTTGGTGCACCTTCCGAGATTATCAACATTGTTATTGGTACTATCGTGTTCTTTATGGCTCTGGGTGGCGTTATTCCAATGCTTGCCGATCATCTTGATCACAAGCGTGCCCAGAAGGCTAAGGAAGAAGAGGCAAAGCTTGCTGCTCAAGTGAGTGATGCGTCCGACCCATCTCAGGAGGAGGCAAACAATGCTCACTAACCTGATTCTCCTTGTTTCCGTTACCCTCATGTACTCGACACCCCTTATTTTTGGTGCTCTAGGTGGCGTTGTCTCCGAGCGTTCCGGAGTTGTCAACATTGGTATTGAGGGCATGATGGGTGTTGGTGCATTTGCAGGTGTTGCAGGCAGCTACCTCACCGGAAACCCTTGGATTGGCTTCCTTTGCGCAGGTATTGCAGGCGGCCTTATTGCACTTCTACATGCCATTGCGTCCATTACGTTTAATGCTGACCAGACGGTTTCTGGTGTTGCTATTAACTTGCTGGCACCTGGTATTGCACTGTTTGCCCTGCCGTCTTTTGTTTGATGGCGCTGCAATGTCGCCAGCTGTCGACAAGCTTCCAAAGCTCTTTTGGTGAGGGTGCCTTTAACAACACACTTATTCCAGCTTAAACGTAGATATCACCGTTGTGCTTGCACTTTTGACTGCACTTCTCGTTTGGTTTGTACTCTATCGCACCAAGTGGGGCCTGCGTATTCGTTCTGTTGGCGAGCATCCACACGCATCCGAGACGCTAGGAATTAGCGTTCGTAAGACTCGTTACCTCTGCGTTATTGTTTCTGGTGTTCTTGCAGGATTTGGTGGTGCTTCCGTAACGCTGGCAATTATTTCCCAGTTTACTCAGACGGCTATTTCTGGTCAGGGATTTATTGCACTGGCTGCAGTCATCTTTGGTAAGTGGAAACCTCTGAACACCTATGCAGCTTGCCTGCTCTTTGGTTTTACTCAGGCACTGGCAATTCTTCTTGGCGGTGGAGCAACTCCAATTCCAAGTCAGATTATTGCAATGCTTCCTTACTTCATCACCATCATTACGCTGGTTCTCTTTGTTGGTAAGTCCGTTGCTCCTAAGGCAGACGGTGTGCCATTCATCAAGGGAAGCCGTGCATAATGACTGAGGTAAAGGGTTCTTGCCACGTATCTAACGAGGCTCTTGTTCAGCTTGCTATTGAGGCTCGTAATCACGCTTATGTACCGTATTCTCATTATGCTGTTGGAGCTGCACTTTTGTGCTCTGACGGCACGGTGTATGGTGGCGCCAATCTAGAAAATGCTGCGTATACGCCTTCTAACTGTGCTGAGCGCACGGCGTTTTTCCGCGCAGTGTTTGAGGGCCGCAGAGATTTTGTGGCTATTGCAGTTGTCGGCGGTCCTGAGGGAGAAGCTCCAACAGCTTGGTGTACTCCTTGTGGCGTATGCAGACAGGTTATTCGTGAATGGTGCGATCCTGCCACCTTCCGCATTGTGTTGGGTAAGGCAGACGCGGCTCCTCGTGAGTATCTGCTCCAGGATATCTTGCCCATGGGATTTGGCCCCGAGGATCTGGGTGAGTCCAGTCCTGCCGGTGCATCAGGTGATGATGCCGTGAAGAACACTGCAGGTCACGAGCACAGTTGTACTTGCGGGTGTGGTGAGCACAACAAGAGTAACCAGTAAGCAATGACACCAAGCAGTCTGCGCTTTTGGGTGTAAATAACCTAGTAGGTTACATGAAATTGCGAGCCGGTAGAGTTTCTCGCTACCGGCTCTTTTACTAGAGAGTTAACGCAAATAGCGAAAAGAGGTTCAACTATGCGCATGTACGATGTAATTGAAAAGAAGCGCGATGGAGGCGAGCTTACCGACACAGAGATTGATTACTTTGTCTCGGGCTATGTAGCTGGTGATATTCCCGATTACCAGGCTTCCGCGCTTGCTATGGCCATCTTTTTATAAGGGCATGACCGCGCACGAGACAGCTCATCTGACTATGGCGATGGCTGAGTCCGGCGATATGATGGACCTCTCGGCAATTCCCGGTATCAAGGTTGATAAGCACTCTACCGGCGGCGTTGGCGATAAAACCACGCTGGTAGTGGCTCCACTTGTTGCATCTCTGGGTGTGAAAGTTGCTAAGATGAGTGGTCGCGGTCTGGGTCACACAGGCGGTACGCTTGACAAGCTTGAGGCAATTCCAGGACTTTCTATTGAGATTTCCGAGCCTGACTTCTTCAAGCAGGTTTCCGAGATTGGTGTTGCTGTTGCAGGTCAGACGGGTAATCTTGTCCCTGCCGATAAGAAACTCTATGCGCTGCGCGACGTTACCGCAACTGTTGACTCGGTACCTCTGATTGCATCAAGTATCATGAGTAAAAAGATTGCTTCTGGCTCCGATTGCATTTTGCTGGACGTTAAGTGTGGATCTGGTGCCTTTATGAAGGATGTTGATTCTGCAATTGAGCTGGCAGACGCCATGGTTTCCATTGGTGAACACGTTAACCGTACTACTGCTGCGTTGATTACTGGTATGGATCGTCCTCTGGGAAAAACGTTGGTAACTCTCTTGAGGTCATTGAGGCAGTAGCAACGCTCAAGGGCGAGGGCCCTAAGGATTTGACCGACGTCTGTGTTGAGCTTGCTGCTAACATGCTTAACCTTGCAGGTAAGGGAAGTGTTGATGACTGCCGTAAGCTGGCTCGCCAGCAGATTGCAAACGGCGAGGGTCTGGCAAAGCTAGCTCAGATGGTCAAAGCTCAGGGGTGGTACCGACGAGGTTATTTTTGATACCACCAAGTTTGAGGCTGCTCCATTCCGTCGTGATATTGTGTCCGAGACCAGCGGATATATCACTTCCATGAATGCTGAGCTGGTTGGTATTTCATCCGTTGCTCTGGGAGCCGGTCGCGAGAAAAAGGGTGATCCAGTGACCCATCAGCCGGTATTATCCTTGAGCGTAAAACGGGCGATTATGTCGAGAAGGGCGATGTCATTGCAACGCTTCTGACTGGTGACGAAAGCCGTCTTGATGAGGGCGAGCGCATCTTCCGCGAGGCTCTGGTCTTTGGCGAGAATGCTCCTGAGCTGGAGCCGCTGTTCTTTGCACGCGTCTCCAAGGACGGTGTTGAGCGTTTCGCGTAAGCGCAGGTGCGGGCGCGGTCGCATTGGACGCAGCGAGCGCGGGTGCGGGCACGTGCGAGCCGCGAGCGCACGGGGTTCCGATTTCACATAACATGTAGGTCAGACCGGTGTTCACGCAGGTGGACACCGGTTTTTGTGTGCGGACAAACTTGCAGGTCAAGAGCGCGAAGCGCCGCTGCAAGTGCACGGGGTTTCTCGCCAGGCGCGGGTGCGAGTACGGGTGCAAAAACTTTGCGATATACGAGCCTGAAAAGTGCATGAAGTCTGAGTAAATTCACTCAGACATGACGAGAAAAACCGGCAAATAGCTCAGATTTAGTGCGCTTTTCCGGCAAATCGTTCAGACTTGATGAGAAAATCAGGCTCCGCGCGAGCGTTCATGAAAGAGCTTGCGAAACCAACTTCGGGCCATTTCAAAAGCCCGCCTAATAAGTGCAAAGAATCTGTATTTGAGCCACCGATTCTTTAATGAAATCAGGCAAATCTACAGATTCTTTGAGGTTTTTAGGCAAAAGTTACAGATTCTTTGCAGAAATCAGGCGCGCTATCAGTCGAAAAATAGAACCCTAGCGGTCAAAGCAAGTCTGGCGAGAAAATCGGTCTTCTCGAGGTTGCAGTTATTGCACATGGTGGCACTAATACTCAGTATGTGCAATAAGTACGGTGTTGTTGTGCTGCCCGCGCCCGTCGTGCCGCGCTGCGCCGCTCGCACACACCCAATACGTAGATGTAACCAGGAGAGGCTTCAGAAACGTATGACACAAACATTGTCTGTACCTGCTGTTTTGTCAGTTTGTAAGCTTGATCGACGCACTGCAAGAACGCGTGCGGCGCTCAGAAAAGCTCTAGCAGAAGAGATAGACGCTACCGGTGATCTTACTTCTGTGACTGTTACGGGCGTAACAGAGCGTGCCGGCCTCACGCGTCGAACCTTTTATTCCCACTACAAAGACATCCCTGATTTAGTGCTTCATATTGAAAAGGAAGCGCTGGCAGAGCTTCGACCTGCTGTTGAGCAACTTGCTCGCGTCAACCTTGCCGAACTCAGGGAGGCAATCGACTCTATAAACCATGCCCTGGCGCAACTGAGATGCTCCGTAGCATTCGTGAGCATGGCTTCTACCTGCGTCCTTTGCTGGGCAACGGTGGAGACCCAGCGTTTCAGGAAAAGCTTAAGCACCTGGTACACGAGGTTATCGCCCAGCGCGCTCTGCACGATCTTGACCCGCGCGCACTTGGTTCCTTCTTTGACTACTATCTGACCTTTGCAATTTCTGCTGAGGTTGGCGTTCTTATCCGCTGGTTAATCGACGGCATGCGCGAGAGTGACGAGCAGATGGCGGGTCTTATGACCGGCCTCATGTTTGTTGCACCTGGCGATTTGTACGGTAAGCCAATCAAGTTAGACGTTCCACGATTTGCGCTTGCAACTCTTGTTCTTGGAGAGGAAAACAATGATTAGTCCAAAGTTTGAGCTGGTAGAAAATGGTGCAGAGCTTGTACCAAACGTTCCACTTGACCTGTCTCAGGCCCACCTTATGCTAGGCATTGATGTTGGTTCTACAACCGTAAAGCTGTCCGTTATCGACGAGGATGGCACGCTGGTCTACGCAAATTACGAGCGTCACCATACCGACGTCCGCGCAACTGCGCGCTCCTTGTTTGTTAAAGCTCAGAAGTACATTGGTGATACACCCATGTACGCTGCAATCACCGGTTCCGGTGGTATGCTGCTGGCACAATGGCTTGACTTGGAGTTTGTCCAGGAGGTTATTGCTTCTAAGCGCGCTGTTGAGACGTTGATTCCTCAGACCGACGTTGCCATTGAGCTGCGGCGAGGACGCAAAAGATTATTTACTTTGACAACGGCATTGAGCAGCGCATGAATGGTACATGTGCTGGTGGTACTGGCGCATTCATCGACCAGATGGCATCTCTTCTTAAGACTGATGCAACCGGTCTTAACGAGCTGGCAAAAGACGTTAAGCAGATTTACCCAATTGCTTCTCGCTGCGGTGTTTTTGCTAAGTCAGACGTTCAGCCTCTGCTTAACGAGGGAGCCGCTCCAGCCGATATTGCCGCTTCTATCTTTCAGGCCGTTGCAAACCAGACCGTCTCTGGCCTGGCTTGTGGTCACCCTATCCGCGGTTACGTCGCGTTTCTCGGCGGTCCTTTACAGTATCTCTCTGAGCTGCGCCGTCGCTTCTACATTACGCTTAACCTGGACGACGAACACATTGTCCTTCCAAAGAATGCCCACCTCTTTGTTGCAACGGGTGCTGCTCTGGCAGGCGAGTCCGACAGGCCAATCACGTTTACCCAGGTCATGAATGCGTTGGACAACCTCAAGGACCTCCAGGGTTCCGAGGTTGCTCGTTTGGACCCACTCTTTGCTACTCAGCAGGACTATGATGACTTTAAGGCTCGTCACGACCAGGAGGTAGTCCCCAGGGCCAGCTGGCCAACTACCACGGTCGTGTTTTCATCGGCATTGACGCAGGCTCCACTACTATGAAGGCTGCTGTTGTTGGCGAGAAGGGTGAGCTGCTCTACACCTGGTATGACAATAACAACGGCGATATCTTGGGTACTGCTCGCAAGATCATGGACTCTATCTATGATGAGATGCCTTCTGACTGCATTATCGGTCATGTCACTACCACTGGTTATGGTGAAGGTATCCTAATTGAGGCTCTGCGTGCAGACTCCGGAGAGATTGAGACTGTTGCTCACCTGCGTGGTGCAAAGGCGTTTGTCCCAGACGTTGATTTTATTCTTGATATTGGCGGCCAGGACATGAAGTGCTTGCAGGTCAAAGAAGGCGTCATCGAGCACATCATGCTCAACGAGGCATGCTCTGCAGGCTGCGGTTCCTTTATTGCGTCCTTCGCCGACTCCATGAAGATGGACGTCCGCGAGTTTGCAACCGCAGCAACTAAAGGCAAAACTTCCTGTTGACCTGGGTTCCCGTTGTACCGTCTTTTATGAACTCCCGCGTCAAGCAGGCGCAGAAGGAGGGCGCAACCATCGGTGACGTTGCCGCTGGTCTTTCGTATTCTGTCATCAAGAACGCCCTGTTCAAGGTCATCAAGCTTCGCGACTTCAGCGAGATTGGTGAGCACTGCATTGTTCAGGGTGGTACCTTTATGTCAGATGCAACGCTTCGCGCCTTTGAGTTGCTTACCGGTAGAGACGTTATCCGTCCTGACATCGCTGGTGTTATGGGTGCCTACGGTGCTGCTCTTCTCGCCCGAGACCGCGCAGGTGTTGACGGAGTGTCTACCTTACTTGACCGTGAGTCCATCGACAATCTGCAGGTCAAGCTTACCAACACACACTGCCGCATTTGTCCTAATAGCTGCATGCTTACTATCAACGACTTTGGCGGCGGTCACAGATTTATCACCGGTAACCGTTGCGAGAAAGGCGCTGGTAAAAAGCGTGGTGCAAAGAAGAATCAAGCACCAAACCTCTTTGCATACAAGAACAAACTGCTGTTTGACCGTGAGTCACTTCCTGTAGACGAGGCTCCACGCGGCACCGTTGGCATTCCTCGTGCGTTGAACATGTACGAGAACTATCCGTTCTGGCACACGTTTTTCACTAAGCTGGGCTTCTCGGTCATTTTGTCCGATCAGACCACCGCAAAGACATACGACGCGGGTATTGAATCCATGCCTTCCGAGTCTGCTTGCTATCCCGCAAAGCTTTCCCATGGCCACATCATGAACTTGCTAGCTAAGGACCCAGATTTTATTTGGATGCCATGTATTCGTTGGGAGCGCAAGGAGGACGACTCCGCAACCAACCACTATAACTGTCCAATTGTTATGAGCTACCCTCAGGCGCTGGGCCTCAACGTGGACGAGCTCTCCGATCCGTCCATCCAGTACCTGGCTCCGTTTATCCCATATGACAAGAAGAATGAGCTTAAGCGCCGTTTGTATGAGCTCATCAGCGAACAGCGCGAGAAGGACGCTCAGGCAGGTAAGGGTCGTTTCCGCGGCGAGCACATTACGCGCGCTGAAATTGATGCCGCTGTTGAGGCTGCTTGGCAGGAAGATAGTAACTTCAAGGATCAGATGCACCGCGCAGGTGATGAGGCTCTTGCTTGGATTGAGGAGCATGACGCTCACGGTATTGTTCTTGCGGGTCGTCCTTATCACAACGATCCAGAAATTAATCATGCTATTCCTGAGTTGGTCTCTTCGTTTGGTTTTGCTGTTCTCACAGAGGATTCCATTGCGCATAAGATGCTGCCTGAGCGCCCAATTCGCATTGTTGACCAGTGGATGTATCACTCACGTCTGTATCGTGCGGCTCGCTTTGTTGCATCTCGAAATGATCTTGACCTTATCCAGCTCTTCTCGTTTGGTTGTGGCCTTGACGCACTTACCACCGATCAGGTTCAAGAGATTCTTGAGGCTTCGGGCAAGATTTACACCATGCTTAAGGTTGATCAGGTTTCCAACTTGGGCGCTGCACGAATTCGTATTCGTTCTCTAATGGCTGCCCTGAACGAGCAACAGGCAGAGCTAGAGCGACTTACAGCTGCTGGCTTGGTTACCGAGGCCGTTCCACAGGGCGTTCGCATGGCCGATGGTTCTTTGGAAAAGGCGAGGAGTGCAAGTTCTTCTCGCCGTGCACCAGTGTATCGTGAGGCAGAATCTGCAGCTTACGAGAAAGTCCGCTACACCAAGGAGATGCAGGAGGCGGGTTACACCATTCTGGCTCCACAGATGGCCCCGATTCACTTTGAGTTGGTAGAGGAGTTGTTAAAGGGTGCGGGCTACAACGTTGTGCTGCTGCCTTCAGTTGACCAAGGCGCCGTTGACATGGGCCTTCGTTACGTTAACAACGATATTTGTTACCCATCCATCTTGGTTACAGGCCAGATTATGGAGGCGGTGCTTTCGGGCAAGTACGATCTGACTAAGACTGCAGTTCTGATTTCGCAGACTGGTGGCGGCTGCCGTGCAACCAACTACATTGCGTTGATTCGTAAGGCACTTAAAGATGCAGGCCATCCAGAGATTCCAGTTATTTCTATCTCCGCTGCCTCCGGTCTTGACGAGAACAACCCAGGATTCAAGCTATTCAAGCCTGATTTGCTGATTAAGGCAGTTTATGCGTTGCTTTACGGTGATCTAATCATGCAGCTACTGTATCGCGTACGTCCATACGAGGCTGTCAAGGGCTCCGCAAATGAGCTGTATGACCAGCTCATGGCTGATACGCGTTCCCAAGATCAACAGAATTTCTCGCAAGGAATTCTACAAGCAGTGCCAGCGTACCATTGAGCTGTTTGATAGTCTGCCTGTGGTGAACGATCGACAGAAGCCACGTGTTGGCGTTGTTGGTGAGATTCTGGTTAAGTTCCATCCAACAGCCAACAACGAGCTGGTCAAGGTCATTGAGTCCGAGGGTTGCGAAGCAAACGTTCCCGGTCTGGTGGACTTCTTCTTGTTTGGTCTCTCTAATGCAATCAATACGCATAGGAGCTAGGCACCACGTTCAAGAGCCGCATGACGCATATCGCAGGAATTAAGATGGTCCAGGGTCTGCGTGCGCCAATCAATAAGATGCTGGAGAAGTCCGAGCGCTTTGAGCCGTACCCTAACATTGATGAATTGGCCGAGAAAGCTGGTCAGATTCTTTCGCTCTGTAACACGATGGGCGAGGGTTGGCTGCTTACCGCAGAGATGTGCGACCTCATTGAAACAGGTACACCAAACATCGTCTGTGCTCAGCCGTTTGCCTGTCTGCCAAACCACGTTGTTGGTAAGGCGGTCATTAAGCGCCTGCGTCAGATGCATCCTGAGTCCAACATTGTTGCCGTTGACTACGATCCGGGTGCGTCTGAGGTTAACCAGCTTAATCGTATTAAGTTGATGATTTCGGTTGCTAAAGAGAATTACAAAAACGGTGTAAATGGCGAGTTTAAGCTAGAAAACGCTGATGACCCTGTTACTAATGACGCAACCATGCCGTATACCGGCCGAGATAAGTATGGTCTGGATTCTGTTGTCCGCGAAGGAGGTCATTCTTGCTCGTCGCATCATGTATCTGCACTGGAAGCAACTGGTGCTAATTTGGGTGATCATGGTCGCACGGCATCTGACCACGGAAAAGATTACGGCTCTATTAGGCTTTCTGAGGAGCAGATAGCTGCAATTGAGCGTGCCAAGAAGAAGGCGGGCGTCAAGTAGGCGTGCATCACGTAAGGCGACTTGCAGGGCTACAACTGCTTGACGCTCTTGCGTGAAACCACGGTGGTATGGAGCTGCGAAATACAAGGTGCGTAATGTGCGTCAGTTGTCTGGTCAATGAGGCGTTTAACTGCGATTTCTCCCATTTCATGCTTGGGAACATGCACAGAGGTTAGAGAAGGCTGAATTAACTTACAGATGCGGTCATCGTCAAAGCCTACAACTGAGACATCACTTGGAACCTCAATGCCCAACTCATGCAGAGCACGGACAACGGTGGCTGCCAAGCTATCACTTTCGCAGAAAAATGCAGTGGGTAGCGAGTCACGCTTTTGTTCCAGCCAATCAACCAGTTGGTGATAGGCCTCTTCGGGAGCCGAGTCAACAAGCACGCGATTTTCCTCGGCAAACGGGAATCGCATGTCGTCGAGAACGCGGCGCATACCGTGCTCACGCAGGGATAATTCTTGCAGCGCTCCACGTGTCCAACGTATCCGATGACCTCATGGCCGTGCTCAACCAATAACGTGCACGCACGATATGCTGCGGTTTCGTTGGCGGTAACCACGCAGTCAAACGGCAGTTTGTCACTCCAGCTGTCTACGATTACTAACGGTAGGCTAAATTCTTCCAGTAAGGAGAACTGATCGTCCGAGACAATCTCGGTGGCGAGAAGAACAATGCCAGCTCCCTCGTTTTGTTCCAGTTCCGCGATGTTTTTCTACTAGTAACGGGATCAGGGAAGATCGAGCGTAACCATCGCCGACGGCAAACCAAGTCTACGAGCAGCCCGTTCAATGCCGGTATAAACTGCCGATTGGAAGGTGCTTTCGTCAACAATGTGGCCGTTGACACGTGCAATCGCAAAAATAATGCGGGAAATTTGAGCCGAGCGGCTGTAGCCAAGGCGGGTGATTGCCCTCAAGGATGATATTAGTTGCCTTAGCTCCGACGTTACCTTTTTCGTTGAGGACATTAGAGACAGTTGCAGGAGAATAGCCTGTTTCAGCAGCTATATCTCTAATGCTTACTCTCGTCATGGCGTCCCTCTCAAATATCAAAATAAACAGTTCAACTATTACGTTAAAAATGTTTTTACCTGTAAGTTCAATGTAAAACTTATACATTCACTATATAAAAATTGTACATATAAAAACAACATGGACAATCTTGTTTAATTTGTTTACAATACCTACATTAAGTGTTTAGACACCGAGAAACCTGGGCAATAAACAGGTAATATCAACCACATATCAGGGCGAGAAAATCTCGTTCTGTCTCAAAGGAGAAGATATGAAAAAGGTAGTCGTAGCTTGTGGTTCCGGTATCGCAACCTCTACTGCTGTTGAGGCAAAGGTCAAAGATCTTCTTGATTCAAACGGTCTTGCTGGAGCTTACACCATTGTTAAGTGCTCCATTGGCGAGGCAGTTAGCCAGTGTGCAGATGCAGACATTCTCATTGCAACTACTGAGGCACCTGCAAGCATTACCTGCCCATATGTTAGCGGCGTTCCTTTTCTTACCACCATTGGTAAGGCAGCTGCTGAGCAGCAGATTCTTGATATCCTCAAGTAAGTAGTTCGGTAATGTACACCCGCTTGCCAACGGCAGCGGGTGTTTGTGTTTTGTTCGAAAGAAGGTAAGTGTGGAAGTAGTAATTTCATTCTTCTCGTTCCTTCAGGGCCTTGGTGTTGCAGTCATGATGCCAATCATCTTGACTATCATCGGTTGTGCTCTGGGAGCAGGCTTTGGTAAGAGCCTTAAGGCTGGCCTCATGGTAGGTGTTGGCTTTATTGGCCTTAACCTTGTCATCAACCAGCTGTTTGGTACCGCAATTGGACCTGCAGTTCAGGAGATGATTCACCGCTTTGGTCTGACTCTTAACGTCATCGACGTTGGTTGGCCAGCAGGTGCAGCAATTGCACTTGGCACCACCATTGGTCTGGTTATCATTCCTTTGGCACTCATCGTTAACCTGCTTCTTGTTTTGGTTAACTTCACTCAGACTGTCAACGTTGATATCTGGAATTACTGGCACTATGCATTCGTCGGTTCTCTTGTTGCAAATGTTACCAACAACATCATGTTGGGCTTTGCTGCAGCAATTATCGACGAGGTTATTCTGCTTGTTCTCGCTGATGCAACCGCAAAGGATGTTCAGAAGGCTCTCAACATGCCAGGCGTTTCTATCTCTCAGGGCTTCTCGCTTGCTTACGCACCAGTTGCTATGGGTCTGAACTGGCTGATCGATAAGATCCCTGGCGTTCGCGACATCGACATCGACGTCGAGTCCATGCAGAAGCGCTTCGGCGTCTTCGGTGAGCCACTGTTTATTGGTACCGTCATCGGTCTCATCATCGGCTGCGTTGCATATTTTGACGCTGCTGACATCGCAGCTTCCATCACCAAGATCCTGACCATCGGCGTCACCCTTGGTTCCGTTCTGATTCTTATCCCTCGTATGGCAGCTCTTCTTATGGAAGGCCTCCTGCCAATCTCCGAGGCAGCTTCAAATTTCATCCAGCAGCGCGTTAAGAACCGCGGCAACATCTGGATTGGCCTCGACTCCGCAGTTGCAGTTGGCCACCCAGTCACCCTGTCCCTAGCTCTTATCTGCATTCCTCTGATGGTTCTGTTTGCACTTCTGCTTCAGCCAGTTGGCAACCAGACTCTGCCATTCGTCGACCTTGCTGCTGGCACCTACATGCTCGCAGTCGCAGTACCTGTCTGCAAGGGTAACGGCTTCCGCGGCCTGATCATCGGCATTGTTTCCGTCATCATCGGCCTGCTGATCTCCACCGCTCTTGCTCCACTTATCACACAGTCTGCAACTCAGGCTGGCTTCGATATCGCAGCTGCAGTTGGTAGCACCGGCGTTGCTGGTTCTTCCTTGATTACCGTCCTTTCTGACGGTGGCAGCCCACTGTCCGGCCTGTTTGTTCTGTTCTCCAGCATCAACCCAATCGTTGGCGTTGTGGTAACTGGCGCAATCGCAGTTGTACTTGCAGTGTGGAACCGCAGCCGCATCCTCAAAGAGGCTGCTGCAATGCACGAGGCTCAGGAGGCTTAGTCCCGAGCAGGCCTCGTTTGCCTACAAAAAGTCGCAAGGAGGCTCGTCCAGGTTTTGCTTGGCGAGCCTCTCTGTTTACCGCTTAACCCAAAAGGCGAGAAACCATGTCTACTTCAGAGTCCTCTTCAACCAGCAAGCGCTCGTCGGCCGACGCCGTCGCGGCCGCGACCAAGCCGGTCACGTATACATACGACCGACGTCGTTACGTTATTGACGTGCTGTTGCCCAACTACGTCTCGATAGTCGTACTTATTGCAGCAATCGTCTTGTTTGCGCTCGGATTTATCCGCTGGTTGATGCTCTTTTTGGCTGTGGTTTGCCTGTATTCGATTCTCAACGCGTTTCTCGCACATGCCTATCCCGAACAGGTTATTCTCGCCCCAGATTCAATCACATTTGTAACGGGTAAACATAAATCAACCTACAAGTTGTCTCAAATTACGCAGATTCGCGTGCGAGAGGCCCCGCAAGGACTGCGCTCGTACGTGCGCATTAACAAGGCCACTCCGCTGCAAGGTCGCTTCTATTTGACCTGTGCAGACATGGCTGACGCGGAGGGCAACGATGCACGAGAGGTCTATAAGTTGCTACTGGACCTCGAGGCAAAACTAGATCCTAACGGATTGCGTGTGCGAGCGCGCAACCAGCAACAGAAAGGGGAGTAGCAATGGCTACAACCGACGCTGAGCTCCTAAAGCCCGAGCTCGTTTTCTTTGACATTGAGGCCAAGGACGCCTTTGAGCTGTTTGATCAGCTGGAGACTCGCTTGAGCAGCCTTGGCTACATCAAAGATACTTGGAAAGAGGCAATTTCAACTCGCGAGAAGAACTATCCAACTGGGCTTGCTTTTCCTGCAGGTGAGATTGCTATTCCACACAACGATCCTGTCAATCTTGAGAAGCCTTACATTGCAATCGTAAAGCCATCAAGCCCAATTAACTTTGAGCCAATGGGTGGTGACGGTGACACTGTTCCAGCAAAAACTTGTCATTAACCTGGGTATTATGCGTGATGGCGGTCAGGTGGAGATGCTTCAGAGTCTGATGGGCATCTTCATGGATGAGGCAAAGTCTGCTGATGTTTTTGGTCAGACCACCGCAGAAGGTATGGTTGCCACGTTTTTCCAAGTATTTCTCGAGTAGTTTAATTGATTCGAAGTCGTTTACCTGCTGCGATGCCTGATTTGAGAGGATAACAATGCCTGAAACTATGTCTAACCAGCTCCCCGATGTTGCCGAGCGCTTCATGCGCTACGTGCAGGTTGATTCCCAGTCCAACCCTGAGAACGATACTGTCACGCCTTCCACGCCTGCTCAGCATGAGATGGCTCGCTACTTGGGTGAAGAGCTCAAGGCGTTGGGCTGCACTGATGTCACCGTCGACGAGCACGCTTACGTTACCGGCACTTTCGCCGCATCTAAGGGCGCCGAGTCGGCTCCTGCGCTGATGCTTTGCTCGCACCCTGGATTCTGTCATTGACGCGCCTGCCTCGGGCATTAAGCCGCACGTTGTCCATTACGAGGGTGGTGACTTGGTTGCCGGCGTCGTTAACGGCAAGACTATCGCTACTACACAGGAACAGGTTCCTGACCTCAAGGATTTTGTGGGCATGGACATCATCTGCTCCGACGGCTCCACGCTGCTTTCCGCTGACGATAAGGCCGGTGTGGCAGAGATTTGCGCCCTGCTTAAGCGCCTAGGTGACAATCCAGAGCTTGCGCATCCAACGCTTAAGATTGCATTTGTCCCTGACGAGGAAATTGGTCACGGCGCAAGTTTGCTTGACCTAGAAAAACTCGGCGCAGCTTACGGCTACACTGTTGACGGTGAGGCACTGGGAGAATTTAACTACGAGTGCTTCAATGCAGCTCACGCCGATGTCTATTTTAAGGGTGTCATGGTTCATCCTGGCAGCGCCAAGGATGTCATGGTCAACGCAATTACCGTTGCGTCTGAGTTCCAGCAGATGGTTCCCGCCTTCGAGCGTCCCGAGCACACCGAGGGTTACGAAGGCTTCTACCATCCAATTGCCATCGAGGGTTCTGCGTCCGAGGTTAAGCTCAGCTACATTGTTCGCGATCACGACGCCCAGATTTTTGCCAACCGCCAGCAGGTTCTGCAGGATATTGCTGCGTTTCTGAACAAGCGCTATGGCGAGAATACCGTCCGCGTTGAAATTCATCAGGAGTATCGCAACATGGCCGAGAAGTTTGATGGCTATGAGTTCTTGATTGATTATGCTCTTGAGGCAAACCGTGAGGTTGGTATTGAGCCTAAGCCTGTTGCTGCTCGTGGTGGTACCGATGGTGCTCAGCTTACGTTCCGTGGTCTGCCATGCCCCAACATTGCTACCGGCGGATACAACGCTCACTCCGTGCGCGAGTTTATTCCCGTGCCAAGCCTCAAGGTCACCGTTGACCTTTTGGAGAAGCTTGTCGCTAAGTTTGCTACCCGCGGCTAAAAAGCTCTGTGTGACCGTACCGCGCCTGCGTTGTCCGCGCTTGCGCTACCTGCGTCCGCGCAATGCACTCGCGTTCATATAGCCGCTTGACGTGTTGCTTTTGCCACTCATTGCTTGATTACTACCGTCTACGCTCCCGTTCACCCTTGTCAACAAATGGTGAGTGGGAGCGTAGCACTATGAGAGGTCATTGTTCTTTTTTGTGGAGGGAGGCCGCAATGCTCTCAGTATTTTTGGAATTATTGCCGTTGCGGCGCCCATCACAGCTGCTATTTTAGAGCACTCGGGTAACGTTGGAATTTCCGAGCGACGTCATAGTCACCACGATACATATGTGACTCCCGCTGCACTTACGCGTTCACTCATCATTGACATGGCGTTTGTCAGTGCAATTGCGGTTATTCTGGGATGGCTCTGCTACGTTAACGTATTTACACCAAACCCAGATATTGTTATGGCGTTCTTTGCATCTTTTTCAACTGTTATGTTTATGGCGTGGTACATCTTGAGTCGTTATAAGGTTTCGCTGTTTGATGATGAGATGGTCATAGTTCCTTTTGTGGGTTCAGAGATTAATATCAATTACCAGGACATTAAGCGTATGGAGTGGGCTGGCGATCGCCGCGGTTCTGGATTTAGAGATCTTTTAATTTGGACTTCAGATACGTCAAAGGTACGTCTCTCGGGCATGATTGGACTAGACCAAGTGCTGCTTAAGATTGATCGCTTTGATGTCTTGGCGCATAGCTCAACTAGGTAAAAGTGCAACGCCGTAGTTTGGAGTCGTGCCGGCTCGAGTTGCTTCGGTGTAGAGCTGCGTTCGCTTGGGGTGCGACGCGCGTCGCGTTTGCCCAGCTACACAGCATGCAGTAACGGGGGACGTTTGTGATTAAGCTTGTTTTATCTGATATGGACAACACGCTAGTGCCTTTTGGAAATAGGCGTGTGTCGGACTTCACGCGCAAGGCTATTCACACGCTCCTTGAAGAAACGGACATTGCATTTGGCCCGTGTACCGGCCGAGATTACGTTGAGTTGATGCGTCTTTTCAGCCTTGATGAGGCATGCATGCAAAGCAGGGAGTCATGTCAACGGGTAAACGCGTGCTGTACAGAGGTAAGACCATCTCGCTTTCTATCTTTGATCACAAAACGTTGCAGGGTGTCGCAGACGCTCTTGCTGACGAGAAGAACATGTTCTTGGTTTGTTATCCCGAGAAGACCAACCTCTTCAATCCGGCATATGTTGTAGGTCCGCTGGACAAAGACATTCTTGCCGATTACGAGCGCAAATTGGTGTTTGTCTCGGGTATTGTTGATCAGGTTCCGGATGACGTCGATTTTGTCGCCGCAACAATTGCCTGTCCAGGCACGGAGAAGGACATGGAGCGCTGCCAAAAGAAAGTTGCCGCAGCTTGTCCTGACGTGTATACCATGTCGGTAGTTCCACAGTGGTTTGATGTGCTGCCCAAGGGCATATCTAAGCTGACTGGGTTTGAAACACTCCTAGAAAGAACAGGCATTTCTCCTGAAGAAGTACTCGTTTTTGGAGACGGCGAGAATGACGTTGAGATTTTAAGTAAAGTTCCGCACTCAGTGGCGGTGGCAAATGCAATTCCGGAGGTTAAGCAGGTAGCAAAGCATCACGTAGGTGCATCTGCAGACGATGGTGTTGCACATGCTCTGCTTGAGCTGGTGCGCGCGACAAAAGCAGGGGAGACTCCCCGTTTTATGATGGAGAACTAGCATGATTAAACTCATTGCATCGGACATGGACGGTACACTTTTGGACCAGAATTCCGAGGTTCCGCCAGAGACATTTGAACTCATTGAAGAGCTGCACAAACGTGGTGTTCACTTTGTAGCAAGCTCTGGTCGTCGTTACGACACACTGCGTTGGCTGTTTCAGCCGGTTGCAGACAAGATTGACTACGTGGCTTCTCTTGGTACGCAGGTCTATGTAGAGAACGAGGTCATCGACCGCGAGGTTTTCTCGTCAGCCTCTATTCGAGCACTGTTTGAGTTGTCGTCTGAGTTTGACTGCATTCATTTGGTTGTTTATGACCGCACTCATACGTATCTACTGGACGATCAGAGTTCGTTTGTACGTGAGTTGGACAAAGACTTGCCTAACGCCGAGCGTGTATTTGATCCGCCTTCACCTGACGTTAGTATCATCAAGGCTGCTGTTTGTTGCGATTCTAGGGCTCGCTCTATGGATATGGCCATGATTCTTGAGCGTGAGATGGGCGACAGATTGTCGTTCATGCCTTCTGGAGAGACGTGGATTGACGTGGTACCTCGTGGTGTGAACAAGGCTACGGACTTGAGCAGATTCGCAGGTATTACGGCATTTCTCGTAATGAGATTGCTGTTTTTGGCGATTCTATGAACGATTACGCTATGCTGCGTTATGCGGGCACTGCTTACGTTATGGACAACGCTCGCTACGCACTTAAAACAATTGCTACAAAGGTTATTGCTCCTAATACTGAGCAGGGTGTGCAGAAAGAATGCGTCGTATTTTGGAAGAGTTGGCGTAGTAAGAGCTGTTGCATAATATGAATTGTCATAACAAGGAAGAATCAGTTGCTGCAGTAAGCGCATGACTTGAAGTAACTTTTGTGAGCAGTTGTTTGCTCAATTGTTCGACGTGACCATTTGGCGATAATTTCATACCGTTGATCCCATTCTTTTCTGAATCTGATGTACTTATTTCGAGAGTCGAAATAAGGTAGTACAGACAGAAATAGAGAGGAGGGGATGCGCATGTCAATCGTCAGTACTAAAGACATTGCATATTCTAATAAACGCGCAGTTATTCAGGCATTATGCGAGAAAAACGCTCTGTCTCGTGTTGAACTAGCGCGTGAATTATCTCTTTCTCCTAGTACCGTTACTACTATTGTTCACGATTTGCTTCAGTCAAAACTGGTTGAGGAAAGTTCAGAACGTGTAGTTACCGCTGGTAGATCAAAGACGCTTCTGCAACTTGCTCCAGAGTTTGGTCTCTTGGGGCTTATTAGGGTTTCTCGCCAAAAACAGGAACTTGTGCTTGTTGACATGGCTCTCAATGAATGGGCTCGTACCACGTTATCAGAGGAATTTCCTTCCGGAGAAACTCTACTTGAAGGTACTAAGGTTGCTCTTACAAACCTTATTGTTGATGGAGCAATTCTTAAAGGAATTGGAGTTTTGCTTGAAGGAGACGTGCAGGAATCAGAACTTTCCGTTATGTATTCGACGGGACATGATTCGGCAACAATTTCTCTGGTACAAGCGTTGGAGAGTACTTTTAGGGTAGTAGTGAAGCAGTTTGAACAGAGTGATTTTGCACTGTCTCAAGTAGAGAGTGCAGACAACATTGATGATATTGCTTTCATATTTTCATCTTTCATTTGGAACTCGAGTAGTAGCTCAGGTTGTTTGCAATAATGTCCCCCTTCCTATGAAAGAAGGGTTAAACGCAGATGTTACTCAGCAGCTTGTGACTGCAGATGGTCTGCAACTTTGATAAATTAATGAACCTTGTCCGTACAGTTCAGAGTCTATTTTTCCTTTGATGCTGTGGTTGTGTCTGTACCTGAAGAAGATAGTTCTACTTCTTCGTTTTAAGGCAGATGCGCTGAGTAAGGCGTTGTCAACTCCTGCGATTTTGGCACAAAAGTTTGCTCAGTTTGAAAATTTTCCAAAACTGATAGTAACAAGAATGACTTCAAGAAACTTACTAAAGGACGCTGTTTCTGCCCTTAGATTAGTTTGTCTTTGTCCAGAAACTGTTCAGCTTTGGAAACGAGTGCTTGTTTCTGGTTGGCATCCAGTAAGTTCTGCGTAGCAAATCAGCAAGGTATCTGTAGGGAAGTAGTGCGTTATATGCTGCACTGGAACAAAGGTGTTTCTCGACTTTGTCTGCTCATCAAAGTCGTCAACATGGTGCTCATGCATCTATAGAAGTGCGTGTAGGTTATTTTAAGGAGAGATAGCTGTATCTGCTATCAAACAATGTGTTCCTAAGGAGGAAACATGGTTCAGGGTATTTTGATCCTCTTGGTTTTTGTAGCTGTCGCTGCATTAATGATGACCAAGAAGATCCCAACTCTGCTAGCCCTGCCACTGATGGCTATTTTGATTTGTGTCATCGCGGGCGTTCCAATGTTTGGAAAAGATGGCGACGGAAAAGAAATTGGTTGGCTAACATCAGTGTTTGAGGCTGGAACCGTTCGCATGGGCGCCGCAATTATGGCTGTTATTTTTGGCGCATGGTTGGGTCAGCTTATGAACAAGACTGGCGTTACTGAGACAATTATTAAGAAGAGTGCAGAGCTTGGTGGCGATAAGCCCCTGGTAATCACTTTAATTATGTCTGTTGCGGTCGCTGTCCTCTTTACTACACTTTCTGGCTTGGGATCAATCATTATGGTTGGCTCAATTGTTTTTGCCAATTTTGATTTTCTGTTGGTGTTCCCGCAGCTAGTGCAGCATGTATCTTCTTGATGTCATTCACCACTGGTCTGGCGCTTAATATTGCTAACTGGACAACTTTTGCTAAGCTCTTCAATCTTGATATTGCTCAGGTTCAGGGTTTTGAGGTATATCTGGCTGTTGCAACTGGTATTGCAACTTTAATCATGATTATTGTTGAGTTTAAGCGTAATGGTATTAAGTTTGCCTTCAGTGCTCCAGTTACTGAGCAGAGCAACTCTAAGCAGCTTACTGGTGTTGCAGGCGGTCTTGCAATGCTGACTCCATTGATTCCTATTGTGCTTGTTGCTTTCTTGAAGGTCCCTGTTACCCCAGCATTTACCGTTGGTATTCTGTGGTGCTTGCTGTTTACTTCTAAGAGCTTTAGTAAGGCAATGAATCTTTTGGCAAAAGACCTGCTATGACGAGTGTTACCGACGCTGGTCCTGCAATTATTTTGATGGTTGGTATTGGTATTCTCTATCTTGCAGTTACCAATCCAACGGTTAAGGCAGTTCTTAATCCATTCCTGCTTGGCATCATGCCACAGAATCTCATTGCATACATTATCTTCTTTGCGGTTCTCTCGCCATTAGCCTTGTATCGTGGACCTATGAACATGTTTGGTCTTGGTTTCTGGTATTGCAGCTCTTATCATTGGTCTGAACACCTTGAATCCTCTTGCTGTTATGGGTGCATTCCTGGCTGCAGAGCGTATCCAGGCAGGTGGCGACCCAACCAATACTCAGAACGTTTGGACTGCAAACTTCTGTGAGGTTGACGTCAACACTGTTACTCGTAAGATGCTCCCTTATCTCTGGGTAGTTTCCATCTTTGGTGTAATTCTGTCTGGTGTTCTGTACTTCTAAGCTCTGACCTTGGGACGAGAAGATCGTCTGCGGTCTTCTCGTCTCGTTTTATCTTTGCGGCTGATATGTTGCTGCATATCGAGGAGGAAACGTGAAAGTTCGTATTGGAATTGACGTTGGCGGAACATTTACCGATGCTGTTGCCATCGACAATGATACGTACGAAATTATCGGCACGGTTAAAACGCCTACCACGCATACCGCTGAAGCAGGTGTTGCTGCAGGTATTGTGCAGGTGCTTCATGATGTGATGGAGCAGCATAGCATTAAACCTGAAGATGTTGTCTTCATTGCTCACGGCACCACTCAGGCCACAAATGCTTTACTTGAGGGTGATGTAGCTCAGGTTGGTATTGTGACGCTTGGTAGTGGCCTTCAGGGCGCTAAAAGTAAGAGCGATACTAATGTTGGAGATATTGAACTTGCTGCCGGTAAATTCCTGCGTACCAAAAATGCGTTTGTAGATACGTCTTCTGACGTTGAAGCCGGCATTAAGAGCGCAATTGAACAGCTTTTCTCGGATGGTTCAACTTCTTATGTTGCAGCTGAAGCATTTAGCGTAGACGATCCAACTAACGAGAATGCCGTTATTGCAGAATGCTCTGATAGAGAACTTCCTGCTACAGCCACAAATGACATCTCTAAGCTTTATGGTCTGGCTATTCGTACCCGTACAGCAGTTGTTAATGCATCCATCATGCCAAAGATGCTTGAAGCTGCAAACATGACTGACAAGAGTATTCGTGAGGCTGGTATTGAGTCGCCACTTATGGTTATGCGTTGTGATGGTGGTGTAATGACCGTTGACGAGGTTCGTCATCGCCCAATCCTTACTATTCTCTCTGGTCCCGCAGCTGGTGTAGCTGGTGCTTTGATGTACGAGAAGCTTACCGACGGACTGTTCTTTGAGGTTGGTGGCACTTCCACCGATATTTCTTGCGTTAAAGATGGCAAGGTTATGGTTAAGTATGCGGAAGTTGGTGGCCATAAGACGTATCTCTCGTCATTGGATGTTAGAACCGTTGGTATTGGAGGCGGTTCTATGGTGCAAATTTCTGATGGTAAGGCTGTTGATGTGGGACCTCGTTCTGCCCACATTGCCAACCTGGATTACGAGGTTTACACCAACGCAGAAAAGATTGTGAACCCACGTCTGGTTGCTGTTCGCCCTATGGATGGAGATCCACGAATACGCAGCTATTGAGTGTGATGACGGTCTTCGTGTTTGCTTGACTATGGCCGGCGCAGCAAATATTGCGGGCTTTGTTCCTGAGGGCGATTATGCTTGCGGTTCTGTTGAAGCTGCTCGTGCGGCATGGGCTCCTCTTGCAGAGAATATGGGTGTGAGTGTTGAAGAGGCAGCAGCTCAGGGTTCTTGCATTTGCCGCAAAGAAAGAACGAGTGCTGTAGCTGAACAACTTATGAAAGACTATGGCATGGACCCTCATGCAACCGTTTACGTTGGCGGTGGCGGTGGCGCTTCCACTGTTGTGCCACGCTGGCAAAGAGCATGGGCCATACCTTCCGTATTGCTAAGAACGCTCCTGTTATCTCAACTATTGGCGTTGCTCTTGCAATGGTCCGTGACATGGTTGAGCGTAGCGTTACCAACCCATCTGACGATGATATCGTTAGCGTCAGGCGTGAGGCAGAAGCTCGCGCTATCAAGATGGGCGCTGCTCCTGGAACCGTTGAGGTTACTGTTGAGGTGGATACACAGCGTCACGTTGTCCGTGCAATTGCTGTTGGTGCTACTGAACTGCGTAGTAAAGATGTTAATGCCACACGTCTGAGTGCAGATGAGCTTAAGAAACTTGTGATAGAGAATCTTGGCGAGGGTGCAGAAAACGTTTCTGAGGTTGCTCATTCTTCCGAGCTCTTTGCCTATACCGCAATTACTACAGAAAAGAAGCTCTTTGGTCTTCTCACCAAGAAACGCACTGCTCTTCGTCTTATTGATTCCGAGGGCGTTATTAGACTTCAGCGTCCTAATGCTGAGGTGCTTCAAGAAACTATTAGTTCATGGCGTAAGGGCGTAACAGCGTTGGTAGAGGACTTAACTGTATACAACGATGGCGGCGCTAATCTGCCAAACGTCTATGTTGTGGTGGGTAAGCGTATCATCGACCTTTCTGGAATGACTTCGCTTGAGCAGATCTTTGAGCCTTGCAGCGGTAGAGCTGGGCGGTTATTCATCTGACGAGCCTGTTATTATTGCTGCCACACTTCGTTTGGGCGATTAGACTGACATGCAGAACGCAAAACACACTCTGGCGAGAAAATCGGCAAACCTTGAAGCGAAGTCTATTTCTGATTCTGCTTCACGGTTTCCTTTTCCAACTCGTGAGCTTGCTTTTAAAAGAGCTCTCGTGGGATCGCTATGTTATGCAGATTCCTGAGGAGGATAAAAAACACATAGTTGATTTAGCTTGGTCAAAGGGTGAGTGTGCTGCACATATGGTGTTTGAAGAGTCAAACGGTCAAAGTGACTTCTTTCAAATTTGCAGAGACGTGGGCATGACTATTATCAAAAAAGATATTGATTGCGTATATGGAAACCAGCGCTATTTCAGTGATTACGTTTCTGGTACAAAGAAATCACACTCTATGAGCAGTCATGCGCGCTGTGGGCAAAACAAAATCAACTTGATTTGTATGAAGCTCAAAATCCTCATTTTGATGCATGAGTTTTTTCATGTTTTGGAGACAACTCGACTTGGATTAACGAGCAAAGAATATACCGTTCCACTGTTTACCATTGGTCCTTTTAAGTTGGGGAAAACGGGCATTCACGCACTATCTGAAATTGCGGCGCACGCATTTACTAACACTTACTATGGTTTATTAAATAGCTCTTCTGGCTCAAATAACGTTTCTGACACAGGAGGAAGCAATGATTTATAAAGAAATTACCTGGAATAACCTGCGGATTCCTGTTGTTGGAAGTTTTGATGTAGTTATTATTGGCGGTGGTGTTTCTGGTTCTGCCTGTGGAATTCGCTGCGTTAATGAAGGTCTCTCAACGCTCATTGTGGATAAGTCAAACTTGCTAGGAGGATCTGCTACACGAGCGCTTGTATGCCCGATGATGCCTACGTATGTCCGTCACCTGCCTGTTCTTTCTTCCATTGAGCAAGAGCTTTTGGCTTCAGGTGACGCTACGCGTGATAATTACACTACTATGATTTGGTTTGCTCCTGAGCGCTTGGGAGAAGTATATGAGCAGCTTTACGCTGCTAAGGACGGTCAGATTCTCTACGATACGTCTCTTGTAGCTGTAGTTTTATCTGATTCTGATGGCGAGAAAACCATCACGCATGCAATTCTCGCCTCGACCGAGGGCTTGATTGCGGTAGCTGCTCAAACGTGGATTGACGCATCTGGCGATGCGGTTTTGTCCAGAGCTGCTGGCGTACCAGTTGCAGCTGGTGATGAGGATGGCATTAATCAGGTTTGCAGCCTGCGTTTTACCATGGGTGGTATTGATGTTGAGCGCTATAGGGATTACGTGCTTTCGCTTGATGATCATTTCTCACCATTAGTTGATGGATATTTCTTTGAGTCCGCAATGGTTGCGGGTAAAAATTTTAAGCTGGAGCCAAAGTTCCGCGAGGGAATTGAAGCAGGCATTCTTGAAGAAGAGGACTTGCGCTACTATCAGATTTTCTCGCTTCCCGGAAAACCAGGTTGCATGGCATTAAACTGCCCACATATTGCAAGTATGCGTACAAACACTACGGGAGCTGCGCGTTCCAATGCAACGATTGAAGCTCACGCCCGCATTCGCCGGCTTGTTACCTTCCTGCAGCGTATGATGCCTGGATTTGAACAAAGCTATCTTATGGAGCAGGCGTCGCTTTTGGGTGTTCGTGAGAGCTGGCGTGTTGAAGGTCAGGTAATGCTGACTGAAGAGGACTACGTTAACCAGGCTCGATTTGATGATGGTCTTGTTCGTGGCGATTGGTACATTGATGTTCACTCCAATAAGGGTGGACTCTTCCATAAAAATACGTACAAACAAGGTGACTATTATGAGATTCCATTCCGTTCAATGGTTACCAAACATATCAGCAATCTAGGTGTTATTGGCCGTTGTATCTCTACGACTTTTTTGATGCAGGCAAGTGTTCGCATTATTCCAACGGTGACCGATATGGGAGATGCTATGGGTACAGCGTGTGCTCTCGCAAAACGTACGTCAACACCATTGGCTAAATTGGATGGTGTGGCGGTTCGTGCAGAAGTAGAACAAATGAAAGCGTTGAATTTATGATTGCCGCCTGAGAACTATGAAACCTGTGATAAACTTCTACAGTCATGGGCGATTGGCGCAGTGGCTAGCGCAGGTGCTTTACACGCACAAGGCCGGGAGTTCAAATCTCTCATCGCCCACCATAGAATTTCATGCGGTGCCTTCGGGTGCCGCTTTTTTCTTATAAAATCGTCACCTTTTTGTAAGTTAGTTCGATGGTATCAATTAGGTATGTGGCGCATTATAAAAATGCAGATAAATATAAAGACAATGTTGTTAAAGCCAACAGAGTAAAGGGCAACATACTATGAACTTGTTAACAAAAATAGCAGTTGGAAATGTACGCCGTAATCTTAGCGACTTTGGGGTTTATTTTGCTGCATTGGCAACGGGTGCCTGCCTTATGTATTCATATGCAGCGTCTGGGGATTATTTGTTTGCCTTAGTGAATGACGAATCGGTCCGTTCACTTTTTTTGTCGGAGGCAAATTATAGCCCTAGCGTTTGGTATTTTGCCTTTTTTGGTGTTTTTGAATGTTACGTCATACGCAAATAAATTTTTGATTCGTCGACGTCTCCCTGAATTTGCTCAATATGAGTTAGCAGGCCTCGAAAAGAAAGATGTCATTGGCATATTGCGATATGAAACTATTCTGGTTTCAGGAAGTGCGCTCATTGGTGGAATTGTAATAGGAATTGCTATTTCGCCATTTGTAGAAATGATTGTAAGCTGGTCGTACGCACTGCCAATGAAATTTGTTGTTGTTGCTTCTCCATTGGGTGCCATTGTGACAACAATAATATTTTTTTATAACGATGCTCGTGCTCTCTCAGGGTAGTAAGCGCATCCTAAAGAGTCTACGTTATTGCAGATGATGTCTGCAAAAAAAGAAAATGATTCATCAAAACCACTTTCAATTTCACGAGCAATCTTTTGATGCATGTATAGGTGTTTTTGTTACTGGCAATTGTTTATGTTGTGTGTGCTCAGGCTCCGTTTGCCTTTATTGGTTTCATGATTCCTTTTGGTGCCTGTGCCATTTTTGGATCATTTTTGTATTCCGCTCAACACTTGTGTTACTTCCACGCATTCTTAAGAAAATTCCAGGTATATGGTATCGAGGTTTAACCGCATTTTCTGTGCGCCAAGCTGAAGGTGTAGCACGTAACGCTTCTAAAGCTATGACGTGTTCAGCAGCCCTATCTTCTGTAGGTATGTGCATGTTTGTCTTTGCTGTTGTTCTTCGCACTCAAATTTTTGAGGTAATCTCTTCACAGGATATGAGTGCTTCGGATGTTTCTGGACCTTTTGGCGTTATTGTATTCACCTGCTCTTTTTATGCGGTTGTGTTACTTGTATTTTTCTTCTGTCATCTTGGCAGTTCAACAGCTTTCACTTGCTGCAGACAATAAAGAGAGGTATTACAAGCTGTATGAATTAGGGAGCTTCTCGAGAAATACTTTCAAAAAGTTTTGCTTACTGGCGTACTATGCAATTTTTGCTCCCGGGTATTTTTTACCGTGATTCATGCAATTTTTGGACTTAATGTTATTCGTTTTATGAGCGTAGAAATGTTTCAAACTGCCATTGAGCCAAGCATTTGGCCTGTTGCATTACTCACACTTTTTGGTTTTTGTAGTGTATTTCTTTATTACGTATATCGAGCAAAAAGAACGCATTATCAATGCATATTTAGTTATTGCGTTAAAGTTAGTAGCAACAAATAGCAATAAATAGCAACAAGTAATACCAACAAGAGCAACAATAAAGTGTTTTAGAGGGTGGCGTACAGACAGGTATACTAGAGGCGTTTCAAAAAAGAATTAACTGCTTTTCTATGCAGATATGAAAAGGAACGCTATGAAATCTGACTCTACGCTGCAATCTAGCACTTCTTCGCAACTTTTACGTTCGTATAACCGTGCGTGGGACCAGATACGACCGGTTACGTTAGAGCGAAATCTTATGAAGAATGCTGACGGATCTTGTTTGGTTAGCTTTGGTGACACTCGTGTGCTTTGTGCGGCCACCATTGAAGAAGGAGTTCCCGCTTGGCGTCGCACTTCTCGTGCGGGTTGGGTAACTGCAGAATATGCAATGCTGCCAGCATCAACAAATCAGCGTACTAAGCGAGAGCGTGCCAACCGTAAAGGTCGCTCTATGGAAATCGAGCGCCTTATCGGGCGCTCCCTGCGTTCTGTTGTGGACCTGAATCGTCTTGGTGAGTACACCATTACGCTTGACTGCGATGTTCTCCAAGCGGACGGCGGCACTCGAACTGCTAGCATAACCGGTGCGTGGGTGGCGCTCCACGATGCGCTTTTCTCGCTTGTCGAGAAGGACGTCTTGCCCAGACTTCCCCTTACAGGTCAAGTAGCGGCAATTTCGATGGGCGTAGTTGATGGACAAGTGTTGCTTGACCTGGACTATCCTGAAGACTCACATGCAGATATTGATATGAATCTTGTAGGTACCGAGTCTGGCCAGATTATTGAGGTTCAAGGTACGGGCGAAGGTGGACCGTTTGATCGCGAGAAACTCAATCAACTTTTAGATGTTGGTCAGGCAGGAATTGCTCATCTTGTTGAACTGCAAAATCAAGTGACTGGATTTAGGGAGTAAGCATGAGCCAGGATAACGCTACTAATCAGAATACTAAGGCTGTATTTGATCCCAACAAGACTGTAGTTGTGGCAACGGGAAACACTCATAAGTTAGTTGAGATTGAGGCAATTCTTTCTAAAGTTATGCCTGGCATAAGTTTTGTTGCCCTTGGTCAACTGGGTGATTTTCCTGATCCAGAAGAAAACGGAAAGACTTTTCGTGATAATGCGTTAATTAAAGCAATGGCTGCACTTGATGAGGTAGATTGTGTGGCGGCTATTGCTGATGACTCTGGTCTTTGCGTAGATGTCCTTGATGGCGCTCCTGGAATTTATTCTGCACGCTATGCAGGAGAGCATGGTAATGACGCTGCTAACAATAAAAAACTGCTGGCTGAGCTTGCAGATGTTGCAGACGCTGACCGTACTGCACGCTTTCACTCAACTGTTGCTCTCGTATATCGTGACGGTCGCGTGCTTGTAGGTGAGGGAGACTGTGAAGGCGTTATTGGTCATGAGCCAAAGGGCTGCAATGGTTTTGGCTATGACCCACTGTTTTGGCCGCAGGACGCACCAGGTAAAGCTATGGCAGAACTGTCTCCCAATCAGAAAAATGCTATTTCTCACCGTTTTCATGCGCTGCAAAATCTCTCAGAACAAATTCTTCATTAAGTCGATGAGCGGTAGTTCAATCAGCTGTTTCACATGATAAACTGAGTGTCATTGAGAATTGCGATACCAAAAATTAAGGTATTGAAAATAAAAGCATTGAGTGCTGTTTTGCAATGTTTGTGGCAATGCAAAACACTTCATTTATGGAGGTAAGCATGAGGATTGTTCGTACACGTGATTACGAGGACATGAGCAGAAAGGCAGCAAATGTTATTTCCGCTCAGATTATTCTAAAACCAAATTGCATTCTTGGTTTGGCAACTGGTTCCACACCAATTGGTACATATACGCAGCTTGCCGAGTGGAATAAGAAGGGCGATTTGGATTTCTCGCAAGTTTCTACGTACAACCTCGACGAGTATCGTGGACTTTCTCATGAAGATCCTCAAAGCTATCATTATTTTATGCGTAAGAATCTTTTTGACCTGGTAAATATTGATATTGAGAATACTCATGTGCCTGATGGATCAAATCCTCATGTTGCAGAAGCTTGCTCTGAGTATGACGCTCTTGTTGCTGCGGCAGGATATCCTGATCTTCAGCTTCTTGGTATTGGTCACAATGGTCATATTGGCTTCAATGAACCAGACGATCATTTCTCTAAGGGTACGCATTGCGTTGATCTTACTGAGAGCACTATTCAGGCAAATAGTCGCTTGTTTGACCGCATGGAGGACGTCCCTCGACAGGCGTATACCATGGGAGTACAGACCATTATGTCTGCTCGTAGTATTTTGGTTGTTGCAAATGGTGAGGATAAGGCTCAGGCCGTCTACGACATGTGTTACGGCTCTATCACACCTCAGTGTCCTGCATCCATCTTGCAGCTCCATACCAACTGCACTGTTATTGCTGACGAGGCAGCACTTTCTCTCTGTCCTGCAAATTAGGTGTGCTTTTTTAAAAGGAAATCGCAAATAAAGCTTTGTGGCGAGAAACCCACGGTAATGGCAACATGCCCGTGTTCTTCTCGTGTCATTTTTCGTACAGCTTGAGATTTTGTTCGCTAGCACGTATAGTGGAAACTTGGCTATTGTGACTATTGTTTGTTGATTGGGACAAAATTCCTATAAGGCTTTTCGTGTGTTGAGCCCAGGAAGTTCCAATTGACTTGGAGGATAGATGGAAAAACGAGATTCCGCCAGTTAATCGTGTTGATGAGATTCATCAAAAGCTTCTTGAGCTTCAGGGTCAAAAATTAAGGTTAAAGCTAATATGGGACGTTCTCGCATTATTGAACGGACCGGCGTTCTGGTGAATGCTCATCCATCTTTATTTATTGTAGAAGTTGGCGAGCGTCGCGGTCGTACTGCACGTCAGTCTTATCAGTACGTTGATGTTTTGACCGGTACGGTTGAACTTTTTGACGTTGAAACTGGCGAGCGTCTGTTTGATTTTGAGTTTGAAGAGTAATTAGTAGCACTATCTAGTGAATAGTACTCTTATGACTGCTTCTACGTCTTATAGTGGACGTCAATCCGCACAAGTTCCTTGCAAGATTAATCTTCATCTGGGTATTCATACTCAGAAAAATCAGCGAGGCTATCATAAAGTTGATTCACTTATGGTTCCCGTGGCCATCTACGACATCGTTACGGTTAACGATGCACTGGAGCTTACGGTAACGCACGATCCTACACTCTGCGTTATACCTGAACGCACAACCACGTGGAAAGCCGCGGTACTTCTATCGCACAAGCTGGGAATTTCTCCTGATGTCTCTATTGACGTACATGTACACATTCCCGAGAAAGCCGGTTTAGGTGGATCGTCTGCCGATGCAGCTGCAACGTTGCGCTTACTTGCTAAGCGTTGGGGAGTTGACCCGTTAGATCCGCTGGTAGTTGATGTGGCAAAGTCTGTTGGAGCCGATGTACCATTTTTCTTGGATCCGCGTCCTTCTCTTATGCTTGGTGCTGGCGATACGCTGGAAGAGGCTTATACACCTACATGTGATGCGCCACTTGTCATTGTATTACCTGCAGAAAAAGGTATTTTGACACAGGCCGCCTATGATCAGTTTGATGTTGCTCCAGAACCACCAGCATCATATGAGGAACTCGCTTCATTGTTTACTTCTGGCGAGAAAACTGTTCGGCAGGTAGCTGATTTACTGTTTAACAATTTGGCGCCAGCAGCAAAGTACTTGAGCCGCATGTTGCTGAGGTTGAAGCTTGGCTTAAACAACAGCTAGGTGTTCTTGGGGCTCAAGTTTCGGGTTCTGGCAGTAGTTCGTTTGCACTTTGTGAGTCTCAGGATGCAGCGGATGCTATTGCCGACGCCGCTAAAGCAATGGGATGGCGTGGCTATTCCACTCAGTGTCAGTTGTAGTTGCATATTATTCACGTACACATTACTACCTATTTCTCGCATTGTCGTGCGATTTCTGCTAAAGTGACGTTTGCGTTATCGTGTAGTAAGCATGCTTGATGCACACTTTTTGCGTGCATCATGGCGCGTATATTGCTGTTGTCTTAAGTGCAACAGATAAACGATTCGGGTTGTGGCTCAGCTTGGTAGAGCGCTCGGTTCGGGACCGAGAGGTCGCTGGTTCAAATCCAGTCAACCCGACCATTTTTTATCAAACTTTATAGCTTTCAATGCTTGAGACTGAAAAAGTTTGTCACGTCTGAGTAAAACAACTCCGACATGGTAAAAAAACAGGCAAATTATTCAGACTTCGCACTCTTTAGGTATATTTCTTGCACTTATTCATAGTTAATTTTCCTTCATGAGACAAAAACACGTCATATAACTTTTTACCGACACACTTGAAATTTTTTTCTTGCATCTTTGTTCTATAAAGATTATAAACATCTATAACGTTACGTATCAATTATATAGAAAGCACTTGGCAAAAAGTTAATAAGACTCGATTTGGGCAAAGGGAGCGTCAAATGAAGATTCAAGACGAGGTAAAGCAAGTAGTCGCTAAGGCAGCTTCTGAGCATGATTTTAAGTATGTAGAATGGATTGCCGCTGGTGGTTCTTATGGTGGATTTTATCCAGCAGACTACTTTATGACTCACGAAGCAACAGTACTTTCTTCTCGTATGCATACCAGCAATGAGTTTGTATTTGCTCCACCAGCTACACTTGGAGAGTCGACAATTTGTATTGTCTGCTCGATGAGAGGAACCAAAGAAACTTGTGAAGCTGCACGAGTTGCAAAAAACCATGGTGCTTATGTAATTGCAGTTTATGTTGAGGAATCGCTATTAACTGAGGTATGTGATCAGAAAATCAAATATGAGTCTATCGCTCTTGATGAAAGTAAAACTGAGAGAGTAAATTCGAGCGTCGGTTTATTGATTGCGGCAAACTTAGTAAATCAAACCGAAGGTTATGCTCGTATGAACGAGATGGAAATGGCTTTTGACCAGGCTGATTCTCTTTATAGAGAGGCAGTTAATCACACAACTCCAGTAGCACGGACATGGGCTCAATCAGTGAAAGATGCGCCAACTATTTATGTCATGGGTTCCGGACCTGCCTATGGATCGGCATATATATTCTCCATTTGTAATATTGAAGAGATGCTTCAGAAAAGCTCGCCAACAATTAATTCATGTGAGTTCTTCCACGGTCCTTTTGAAGTACTTGTAAATGAAGATCCTATTTTCCAACTTGTGTCATATGGACGTTGTAGACCAGCTGATATGCGAGCGGTTGATTTTCTCTCAACGTATGCTGCCGAGAAAACCTTTGTGCTGGATGCCATAGATTTGGGCATTACTGAGCTACCTGAAGAAGTAGCAGAGTACTTCAATCATGTTCTTTTCTCGCCAATATTAAACAATGTCTTTATGAGGGAGCTTTCAAAAGCAACTGGTAAAGATTATATGACTCGAACTTATATGTGGAAGGTACCTTACTAGGCGTATGCTCACGGGTTTGCATGCACTCAACTTGCTTTGAGTACCACTTACCGTCGAGTATCTACCGTTCACCTTAATTTATATAAGACGTATATAATGTCTTATATGTATTGTATACTCAGTTTTGTAACTTTACTGTTTGACACAATTGTTCGGGAAGAAAGGGAGTGTCTATGAATCAAGTTATCCTTGCGTCGCATGGAAATCTGTCAGTTGGTGCTTTAGACACTGTCCACATGATTGTGGGAGAAATTCCTAATGTGCACGCGCTTACACTGCAAAAGAGAGGACAAGGAATCAATTTCTGGCAAAATCATCGATCTTATTAAGACTTTTGATAAGAACGATCATGTTTATGTGCTCACTGACATGTTAGGCAGCAGTGTTAACAATTCAGCAGTTGAATTGTTACAGCAGCGAAAAAAACATCGTTGTTATTGCAGGAATGAACATGCCTCTTATTCTGTCTCTTGCACTTGAGGGAGAAGATCTTTACGCAAGAGCAGGTTCACCAGCTAATTCTAGAAAGCCGTAAGGGTATTGTTGATTGTGGCCACCCTGAGCTCGAGGAAGCTGTCATCGCAGCTACTCAGCAGCAGCCTGCTCAAGGAAAGGGTGGAAAGAGCAAAGTTGTTCTTGCTCGCTTGGATTACAGACTTCTTCATGGCCAGGTTGTATTCTCTTGGATTAATACTGTAGGCGCAAACCGCATCATCATTGTGGATAATGATGCAGCAACAAATGATATTAAAAAGAATGCTCTTAAGCTGGCTAAAGCCTAGCGGTGTTTATCTCAATATCTTCACTGTTGAAAAAAAGCTCTCTCAAAGATGGCAAAAGCTGGACACACTTAGCGATTCAGTAATGTTTGTATTTGGCAACACAAAAGAGCTCCTAGAGTTCTCAAAAGAAGCACCAATTTGATGAGGTCAACTACGGTGCAACCGCCAATGTAGATGGCGCGGAGCAAATTGGTGGCTCTGGAAGTTCCGTATTTCTTACCGAAGAGGGCAAGAAAGATACACAAGAGCTTTTGGAGCTTGGAACCGAAAGTATACGTTCAACAGACACCTACCCATCAGCGTGTCAATTTAAATTCACTATAAATGAGGGGAGAAGAAATGAGTACATTTGTTAGTGCGCTTCTTGTCGGTCTCGTTGGCATTTTCTGCATGCTCGACTCTCGTCTGCTCGGACGACTCAATTTTGAGCAACCACTAATTGGCGCAACACTTGTTGGTCTTGTTCTAGGAGACATTCCTACAGGTCTTGCTGTTGGAGCTGCAACCGAGCTTGTAAGCATGGGTCTGGTATCTGTAGGTGCTGCTGTACCACCTGATATGGTTCTTGGTAGTATTGTTGCTTCTGCATTTGCTTGCCTTACAGGGAGCAGGTGTTGAGACTGCAATGACTATTGCAATCCCAATCGCAGTACTCGGACAGCTTTTTGGTATTGTTTTCCGTTCAATTATTGCTGCACTTACTCATGTATCTGACCAGGCAATTGAAGAGGGTAAATTCAAGAAGGCAACCAACATGCACATTGTGGTTGGCACCATCTTGTATTCTCTTATGTATTTCATTCCTATCTTTGCTGCAGTATTCCTTGGTACAGATGCAGTAAAGGCTGTTGTTGAGCTAATTCCTGCATGGCTGAGCACTGGCTTGAATGTTTCAGCACAGATTTTGACTGCATTTGGTCTAGCTCTACTGATCTCAATGATGCTCTCGAAGGGCATGGAGGGTTTTTTGTTCCTTGGTTTCTTACTCTCCGCGTATTTGCATCTCTCTGTAACAGCAGTTTCGCTCTTTGCAGTTGTGCTCGCAGTTATTCTGTCCGGAATCAAATTTGGTCGTGGTGGAGCAGGAGCTGGAACTTTGCAGTCGGCTCATGTAAGCGCCACGCACGATCCACTCGAGGATGACGAGTAGGGAGGAAGTTATTATGGCTGAGGATAAGGTTTCTTTAAATAAAAAGCTTTCACAGTTCTTCTGGCGTTCTTGGGCAATTCAGGACTCTTGGAATTACGAGCGTCAAATGAACATGGGATTTATGTATGGCATTGCTCCAACTATTGATCGATGCTATCCAGATCCAAATGATCCAAAGCAGGTAGAGCGCAAAAAAGAGGCTTATAGGCGTCATATGGCATTCTACAACTGCACACCTCAGACAAGTGCTTTTGTCTTGGGACTTGCTGCATCAATGGAAGAGGCGTACGCAGAAGATCCTGATAGCGTTAATCCAGACTCTATTAATGCAATGAAGACTTCCCTTATGGGTCCTCTTTCTGGTATTGGTGACTCGTTCTTCCAGGGAACCATTCGTGTTATTGCCTTTGGACTTGGTGTTGCTCTTGCTCAGCAAGGTTCAATCATGGGACCAATTCTGGCAATGCTAATTTCCATTGTTCCTTCTGTTTTGATTACTTGGTTTGCTGCAAAGCTTGGTTATCAGGGTGGCCAGCAGTTCCTTCATAAGCTGCAGGATGGCGTCACCATGGAAAGACTGATGTACGTTTGCGGAATTGTTGGTCTTATGGCTGTTGGCAGCATGGTTGCATCTCTTATTGGATTGACAACACCTCTGACCTTTGCTGATGGGACTCTTGTTCTTCAGAACGTTTTGGATAGCATCCTGCCACAGACAATTCCACTTCTTCTAACTGCAGGAATGTTCTACATGGTTAAGAAGGGTGTAAACACAGGTTGGTTGCTTGCAATTGCAATCTTTGGCGGAATTGCACTTTCTGCACTGGGTATTCTCGCTTAATAAATAAAACGGCATTAATTAACGGCATTAATAAACGGCGTAAACCATTTGAATAGGAGAAAAAATGTACGAGATTGATCTAAACCAACCTAAGAATATTATCTCTAAGATTGTCGAAAATCACACTATTACTCATGTTGCTTTTGTCGGCTGCGGTGCATCTATGTCTGAACTGTATCCAGCTAAGTATTTTCTTGCAAACAACACTGACAAGCTTAACGTTCAGCTCTTTACTGCTAACGAGTTCAACTACGATACTCCTGCATGGCTTGGCGAGCACACCCTCGTTATTACCTGCTCCCTTGGTGGAGGTACTCCAGAAACAGTTACAGCAAACACTACTGCTAAGAAGGCCGGTGCTCCTGTAGTTGCTGTTACACATGTTGCAGATTCTGCACTTACTAAGGAAGCTGACTACGTAATTGTTCACGGTTTTGAGAAGAATTATGCGGCAAAGATTGAGAAGATGGGCTATGTCCTGGCACTTGCAGCAGAGATACTTCAGCAGACAGAGGGTACTGAGCTTTATCAGGATGTCATTAACGGTCTGAATGCTATTTATGATTTAGCAGAGAAGTCTGCTCAGAGTGCTGGATCTGAAGCTCAGAAATTTGCAGATGCTTACAAGGATGATCAGCTTATCTATCTGATGGGTTCTGGCGCATCTGCAAAGGTTGCTTACTCAACCTCCATGTTCCTGTTCTCTGAAATGCAGTGGATTGACTCTGCAGCTTATAACACAGGCGAGTATTTCCATGGCCCATTTGAGCTCACTGAGGATGGAAAGCCTTATCTCCTTTTCATGTCTGAGGGCGCAACAAGGCCAATGGACGCTCGTGCACTTACCTTTATGCAGCGATTCAACTCCAAGGTAACTGTCATTGATTCAAAGGATTACGGTCTTGCCGGAGCGGTTTCTTCCAAGGTGCTTTGGCTATTTTAATCCATTTATTCATACCGCAGTAATGCGTGTTTACGCTGAGAAGATTGCTGAGGCACGTAAGCATCCTCTAACCATGCGTCGTTACATGTGGAAGATTGAGTACTAAGCTAACTTTATAAATTAAGCTGAAGAAAGGATAGGTTTTACCTGTCCTTTCTTTATATTTGGGGAAGTTGTTCCCTTACTGTGGAGTAAACGCATTGGCGAGATATTTATATGCAAGATGTATTATTGTTATAAAGGTTTTAAATTATTGAGATGTCTATAATGTCTTAGGAGTAGTTTTGAGTACATCAAACGTGCAGCCTTTATATCAACAGATATATGATGATATTAAGAACGATATAGAGTCTGGTGTATATCAAGTTGACGATAAGATTCCTTCTGAAACTGAATTGAGCGAGAAATACAACGTAAGTCGTATTACAGTTCGTCGTGCTATTGAAGATCTTTGTGCTGATAGTTTGCTCACACACAAGGTAGAGGCACATTTGTAGGTTCAAAACAGCTTAAGCGTAGGCTCGAACAATCTTTGGAATCTCGCAGCTTTACCGAGATGTGTGCTGCTTGTGGCGCTATTCCAAAAGGCTGAAGTAATTGAGAGACAAATTATTCCTGCACGTCCAAATGAGATAAATTTCTTCGGTCTTTCTGAAAGTGCTTTAGTTCTTTATATTCGCAGGATTCGCTATGCAGATGATCTTCCTATTGCTGACGAGCGTGTTATTTTTGCCCTACGAGTGGGCTTCAAATCTTTACACGCATCCTCTTGAAAACGTCTCAATGTTTAAAGCTGTTGCTGAAATCCTTGGAAGAAAGCCAGTCAAGAGCTCTTCTTGGACAATTAATGCGGTAAGGGCAACAACAGAGCAGTCAAGCCGTCTTGATATTTCCGTTGGAGCTCCACTTATTGCAAGTGAGTCTTATTTTGTTGACAAGGAAAAGAAGCCTGTTTATATTGGCAAAGACTTTTTTGTTGGCGGCCGTTACGAGCTGAGCTTGTAAGGAGCGCGCACTCGCGCACGTTGATATCATACAAATAGAGCCCTTCTGTCATCTGGCGAGAGGGGCTTTTTGCTGCCGAAAATTTGTAGTGCCACCAGATTGTCTACTTTCATTCCGCCTTATCCCACCTGAAATGTGCAAAGAATCTGTATTTGAGTCACCGATTCTTTTGCAAAATCAGGCAAATCCACAGATTCTTTGATGTTTTCAGGCAGAATTTACAGATTCTTTGCAGGAATCAGGCTCGCATCCAACTCCCGCCGTCTATCCGGCGAGAAATCCCGTCCACTAGCAGCGTTTCCGCACAAGAAACCCGGCATCCACATGAAATGGATACCGGGTTGAAATCGCTTTTCACCAGTGCGTGCTGCACTCGTGTGAGCTTCGAGCCTTACTTGTACTCGTAGAAGCCCTTACCGGCAGCAACGCCAGTCTCGCCCTTGTCGATCTTCTCTTTGAGAAGCGCAACAATGCGACCCTGTACGGACTCTGGGTCTTTAGCTGCAGGGTTCATTATAGCAACGTTGTATGCGGTGACCAGGCCAATGATATCCAAAATCTGGAATGGACCCTTTGGAGAGCCGGTGCCAATGCGCCAAGCCCTGTCGATGTCTTCAACGTCACCGACGCCGTTAGCCCAGAGCTGCTCAGCGGAGACCAGAAGAGGTACCAGCATGGAGTTCAACAGGTAACCAGGTTGCTCCTTCAAGACCTTGACTGGAATCATACGAATGCTTGCTGCAAATTTGACGACCATGTCAAAGTTCTCTTGAGCGGTGCCCGCATGACCCATTACCTCGCCAATTGGGTTGCGCCAGATCTCGTTAGCAAAGTGGAGAGCCAGGTACTTCTCGGGACGACCAGTAGCTGCGGCAAACATGCTTGGAATCATGGTTGAGCTGTTAGTTGCAACAATTGTCTTCTCTGGCAGATGCTTGGCCAGCTCGGTGTAGAACTCAATCTTCTGCTCTGGATTCTCTGCGACAGACTCGATGACAAAGTCTGCGTCACCAAAAGCCTCGTCCCAATCGGAGGTGAGCTTGAGGTTGCTGTATGCGCGCTCTACCTGCTCTTTAAGCTGATCGAGCTTCTCTGGAGTAATCTCGTCTTGTGCACTAAGGCCGTAAGCGTAAGCCTTAGGATTGGTCTTCATAGCCTCAAGGGTGTTCAGATATACCTCTCTGAGGGTGCTCAATCTTTGGACGAGCGCGCTCAATTGAAGCCTCGGACCTCAGCCAAATGGTGGTTTCGTAGCCGCGATAAGCAGTCTGGAATGCAATCTGGCTGCCTAGCACGCCGCCACCGGCAACAACAACGTTCTTTACCTGCGAAATGTCCATTGGACTATCCTTTCTACAAGCGCGGCGAGAAATGCCACGCGAACTGTCTACCATCCCTATACCCTAGAAAACTTCTGTCAGACATTTGTTCGAAAAGTTTCCAACTTTCATTCAAAATCCTACAAATCACTCCTTGGCGAGAAACCCCATCTATTGTTTGCAGTTCTTAGGTAGAATAGAGGCGTACAACCAGCAATTGGTTTCAATGCAGCTCATCGTCCGGCCTCGACACGGTCACTCGTTCTGCTTCAACGTAGCCGTTCGACTGAACTTCAACAAAACCAGCGGCTGCAACCCAATAAAACACCAGGTCCACCACCTGGATAGAATAGAGGCATCATGATCGACGGAACATACAAGATTCAAATGGATTCTCCCTGTTGGAGCCAAAAGAGGGTACCGCTATTCTCATCACCTCTGGTGAGAAACTCACTGGCTCTCTGACCGCCATGGGTGTCCAGATTGATATTGAGAACGGCAAAGTTACCGACAATTCGTTTACCTTTGGCGGCAAGCTTGAGTCTTTTGTTGGCCCTGTTATCTTTGCCGTTGGTGGTTCTGTTGAGGGTGACACCATTCAAGGCATTGCTCATATCGCTAACCGTGACTTTGTGTTTACAGGCACAAGGGAGAGCTAAGGTAGCTGCATCATCTCTGTTAGCAGTACAATCAATTTATTAACTTCTAGATGGGGATGGAGCATGAAAGTAATCGATACAAAGTCAGATGCAGAGTCTCCCCAAGGAGCTCCGTTTTTTGTTGACCAGTGTCGATTTACTCCGACTCAAGGAATTGAAATTTCATCTCTTCAACTGGAGGATGACAAAGTTCAAAACTGGCCAATGGTTTATATTTTGGCTAATGATAATCCTCGTCAAAAAAGCGCTTATGTTGGTGAGACTACAAGTGTTAGTGAGCGTATGTCTCAGCACAGTAAAAACTCCGAAAAGGATTTGTTTACCAGTGTAAATATTATTTTTAATCAGGAATTTAACCAGTCAGTTATTAAGGATTATGAAAACCGACTGATCGGTCTTATGGCTGCTGATGGAGTCTACAAACTTACCAATAAAAATGAAGGTCACAGCAACTTGAATTACTTTTCTAAAGAAAAGTATGAATCAATGTTTGATGACCTTTGGGAAGAACTCCGTAGGATGGAGTTGGCGGATAAGACTATTAGCGAAATCGAAGAATCGGAAGTATTTAAATACTCTCCTTATAAGAGTCTGTCGGTGATCAGCGAGTCGCTCTCAATAAGATTTATTCAGCAATTGAGTCCTGATCTATCAAAAGCTAAACCCATCGTCGTTCAAAGGGATGCCTGGTACAGGTAAGACAATTCTTGCCATCTATCTTTTAAAGGCTCTTCGTGATGACGAGAAGTTCAAAGATTTGAATATCAAAATTGTTGAGCCTATGACTTCTTTGAGGACAACTTTAGGGAAGTCATTAAAGGGTGTTAGCGAGCTTAGCGGAAGAGATGTTATTGGTCCCTAATGACTTGGCAAACCCCAAATTTGGCTATAACCTGAAGTAGAGAAACCATTTGATATTTTGCTCATTGATGAGTCACATCGTTTTGACAACGCCGAGGATCGCTGCTTTTGCAGCTATGATGAAGTTAATAAAAAACTCGGCTTGCCAAAAGAATCTACGCAGTTAGATTGGGCATTAAAACTCGCCAAACTTCCAATCTTCTTTTACGATGCATCACAGTCAATTAAGCCTGCGGATATCGATCCAAATGCATTTGAAGAAAAGCTTAGGGATGCTCTGGGCATCCTATTAGGCTAGAAAAATCAGATGAGAGTCCAAGTGGCGTAGAATACCTAAATTACATTTCAGACATTCTTAATGATAAACATCCTGCAAGAAGAACATTTGATAACTATGAGTTTGTTTTGTATGACTCAATAGATGATTTTACAGATAGTTTTGAACAGAAATTGTCAGAACACAACCTGACAAGGATGCTTGCTGGATATGCATGGGATTGGAAAAACAAAAGGAAAGCTAGTTAACTATCCTCTGAAAGATATTGTTATAGGAGATAAGTCGTTTAGATGGAATTCTATGCTGGCTAACTGGGTTGGCAATGGAGTAGTCGATCAATATATGCTCAGGAAGTTGGATGTACATACTGCTCAAGAGATACGATTTAAGCTATTCATACGTAATCATTGGTCCAGATTTAAAAGTTAGATACTTACTGGAAAAACTTGTTGGCGATAAGACCACTACTTTGATAAAAAGGGTAAAGCTGGAGCAACGTCAGAGCAGTTAACTCAGTACATCAAGAACATTTACTACGTTCTTCTAACTCGAGGCATCTACGGAACACATGTTTACGTAGTCGATGATGCATTGAGAGAGTATTTAAATGATTTTGGAGGAAATAGTGGACATTAAAAAGTGGATATCAAAATTATCGGAAGTGGTTATTCGCTGGAAAAAGAGGAAACATTAAAGAATCAATTTAAGAACCTTGAATACCCTGTTTTTTTGTGAGTGGGTATCCGACTTGCGCAGCTGGTGTTGAGTTATTTTGGACGATTAGTTATATTCGTTTTCTACTTCAATTCTCCGAGGACAAATTTATGATTGGTATAAATACATAAGAGATAATATTATTCAAAATATTAAACGTTCAATGGGAAAAGGAGCTTACCAAGGAGATATAACACTGATTTCAACTGATTGTGACATTACGATTCGAGTTAATAATGGGCAGGATTTAGACTGACAACATTGATTATCAAAAGCTTACTAGAGCAAATAAGTAATTTTGTAATACAAGAAAAATCAAATGGAAAAATCATAAAAAGTGTTGATACACCATGTCAGATTGTTTCCAAGAACGATTCTTTGTCGCATGAGATGCGTTGGGTTAGTAATTATTCATTGTGGAGCATTGAATATAAAAGATAATTTAATGATACACCGTTGTTATATGACGCAATCAATCAGTGTTTTGTTAATCTTGAAAAATCATTCTAGTTACAATTTGAACACTGATAAGTTTTAAAATTAGCACGTCAAAAGAGTTTAAGCCTTCAAAATAATAAAAAGTTTATTATTGGGAGGTTTCTTAATAGAATTGAAGAGGATTTTCATGGGAAGGAAAGATTCCAAAGCTGAAGAAATTTCGGCACAAGAAATCGTTGAGAAATTTATTTTACGTGCCAGAAGAGTCGAGTTACATTCGTTAGTTAAAGTGGAAGGTTAATCGCTTAGCAAATCCAGTTTTTAATGCTAACCATTCAACAAATGATAGTGTTACTATTCAACATCCTGTCTGTAAGAATGAAGAAGCACTTGAGTCTTTAGCACTCACGTCTCAGACCGTTTATGTTAGAAACAGAATCTATCTATTTGAAGAAAGTATTTGAAGCTATTCTTTGTTTAGTACCGTTAGAAAGGTTTGCAGAGAACGAGCTGAAAACTTTAATGCTATTAGAAAATGGTTTGAGAGTCGTTGTGAGAAATAAAAACGGTGGGCGATATGGAATTCAAGTAATTAATGCGAGAGAATAAACCAATAACAGATATGCTTTAGGAAAATTTAATTGGTGAGTCCTAGTTTATATATTGATGCTGTTCATTCAGATCCTCAGAGGAAAAACAAGAAGCATTGAAATTAGATTTTTTGGCACGCTACGGAGCTGCATCATCTAGTGAGCTACATGCATGATTGTCAATTTGTTGAATTAGTTTCGTAGATTTAATGATAAAGGAGAATTAAATATTCCAGTTGAAATATTTAATACAGAAGTTGCCTTTTGATAGTGAACATGTATATGTTGAAAAAGTTCTTACTGGATGCATCTATGCTTTATCAGGAAAACTAGAAAATTATAACAATATATGCTGCAAGACATTCCGGGCTCTCAAAAATGACATTTGTATCAGCGCTTGGATTATTTGATCCTAAACGAGCGGTTGATGTCATTATTCTTGATTCAGAGGGCAGTCAAATAGAAATTTATTGCGGTTGTTTTGAAAATGAAGAATCTTTTTACTTTATATATTGATGAAATTGGGAAAGTTATATTATCAAAAAGTTAATGATTGGCTCTGAGAAAATAGTATGAAGAATGAAATGGACGTTAGATTCGAGGCTTTTCCATCAAAGAGAGAGATAGAAGACTTTATCTCTCGCGTCTTTTTCCTAATAAAATTAAGATACGTTTCGCTTTTGATAATAGCAATATTATGTTTTCATTGAAAAAGATTTTTAAACATTTTAATCGCATTCAAGTAGGATTTTAACGAAACTCCACCCACCGATAAAACTTAACCGTTCATATAAACCCCGCCTGTTTTAACAGGGTGGGTTTCTCGTCGAACATATGGTTAAAGCACTGTGCTTTTGACATGCAGAAACAAGAGAAAAGAGGCGAGAAATGCAAAAAGTTACAGAAGCGGTTTACTGCGGTTTTGAGCATGTTTATGGCTCCTGGTGCTCTCGTTTATGTTGGTAGGGTGCAACGTTGCACCTTCTCAGCAAGAGAACAAGCCCGCGGAGCAAACTCAGCAGAAAGAACTTACAACAGGGGCGCTTGCTGCCACGCATGAGACTAAGTTTGGTGGTGTCTATCTGGATATTACCATCGAGATTTTAATAAGATGGGCTTTGAGTTTGGCGATAGCGTGGATGTTACGTTTAGTAACGGATACAAACTCACTGATATTCCGTACTATAGCGGCTGCTATACTAAGACCGGGTGAGGCTTTGATCAGCGGATATCCCGGATATCCCCATATTGATGTATGCGTGAACAACGGAGATCCTTTGTGGGAGACTGCTGGTCTTAAAGAGGGCGATACCGGCACCGTAACTCTGCACGAGAAGCAGAAATATGCAACAGTTCAGAAGGCTCTTGGCGCAACATACACCAAAAATCGTTCCGACTATGCAAGCGATGAGGTCTTTGCTAACTTCCGTGCTATGAGGGGCGGAAACATGGCGAGAACATGATGTATCGTTCGGCTTCACCTGTATTGATAACCAGAATAATCAGTGACCTTACGCTGCTGAGCTTGCTCAAAAATGTAGCGTTCAATACATTTTGATCTTGCTGATGCAATGAAGAGATTGAGGGCTATTACCAGAAAGCTGATTACGATGTTTCTTGGCATAAGGGACTATATGAAGCCGGAAACGTTACTGCCTTGGACTTGAATGCAAATTATCGTAGTAAAAAGTATGCCGAGCGTTTGGTTGCAGGCTTGCGCGAGATGATTAAGCACGAGGGACCATATCTTACTCACTGCACCGAAGGTAAGGATCGTACGGGCTTTACCTGCGCTTGGCTTGAAGGTCTTTGCGGTGCATCCTATGAGGAAATGCGCGACGATTACATGGTTACCCTACTGACAACTATTACGGCATTAGCTGGGAGAAGAACGACAAAGCTCGCTACGATGTACTGTGTGGACGTCAAATTCAACGACATTGCCCTTTGTGTTGGCGGACAGCCTCTTGGTGGCTCGCCTGACGGTTTAGATTACGCGGCTGGCGCTCGTAAGTATCTGACTGACGCTGGAATGACTGACGCCGAGGTTGATCAGCTTATTGCAAGACTGACAAAGAAGTAACGGTGGCAGGTTTGTAGCTGCAAGAACTGCCAGGTAAAGAATCCTGGCGAGAAAGCGATTTTCTCGCCAGGTTTTTAATAAAATAGAGTAAGTACTGTTTTTATTATTCTTTAGATTGATGTTTTTAATTAATAAATGAATGGATACATATGGAGCTTACGATTAAAGAAATCATTGATAAAAAAGAGAAGGCAACAATAGCCCAAGATATCCTGAACGATTTACCAGAATGGTTTGGAATGCCAGAGAGTACTAAGGAATACGTGGATGACTCACAAGATAAACCGTTTTTAGCATGTTTTGTTTATGATGAGGCAGTTGGTTTTATTGTTTTGAATGCTACGAGTAAAGACTGTGCGGATATTTTTTTGTAATGGGAATTAAGAAAAAATATCATCACAGGGAGTATTGGAACAAAGTTAAATACTGCTTATGAGGCCTTGGCAAAAGCAGTTTGGGATATACATTTTCTCAGGTAAAAACTGTCGCGATGGGACATTATAAGGAGTATGACATAACTAATCAGTTCTATATTTCTACGGGATATAAAGAGCTGGAATGTTTTCCAACTTTGTGGGATGAATGGAATCCTTGTCAGATTTATATAAAGTACCTCGGGGATTAATGAGTTTTTTAAAGGCTGGCAGTAGGGGCGTCTCTTATGAAAATATATTATGATCATGGAAAACTTAAGATAAGGAGCATGCTGGAAGGCGATGCTCAGGCGATTATTGAAGTATTTCAATCGTATGGTTGGAATAACAAAATAGAGACTTATCTTGGATATTTCAAAGATCAAGAGACGGATATTCGTAATGTGTATATAGCTGAATATGACGATAAAATCGCTGGATATTGTACCTTGCTGTTTGACGCTCAGAGTGGACCTTGGAAAAAGGAAGGCAAGCCAGAAATATCAGATTTAAGGGTGTTTGATGCATATCAGCAAAGGGGCATTGGTAATATTCTTTTAGACGTTATAGAAAAAGATGTCCAAGATTTTCTGACGAAATAACTCTTGCGGTTGGTCTCCATTACGGTTATGGAGATGCTCAGAGATTGTATGTTAAAAGAGGTTATGTGCCTGACGGATCTGGAGTATGGTACAACTCTGAGGTACTTGAACAGTACGCTGAGTGTTGCAATGATGATTCGCTTGTTCTGTATATGAATAAAAAGCTATGTTAGAAATTTAGTGCGTGGTGCCGGTTACCGAATTATATAAAAAGTTAAAAATATAAGTTTCAATTTGGAGGATGCTATCAGTATAAAGGTGCAATTTAACTGGTAGTAAATATACTTTATGAAATTTACTAGCTTTCTGTTCGAAAAGGAGCAGCAATGATAAATAGACAGTCTCTTGATGAAATCCTTGTTCAGTACAAAGAGAATTTTTCTTCTCATTGGAAGGAAGAAAAATATAAGTGGGAAGCAATTAAATGCTTTCAGGATAATTGGGATATCAATGCTCAGGATTTTCCTGCGATGTTGAGTAAGTCACTGTCAAAGACAGATAATCTTTTAACTTCTTCTTACTGATTTTTCTCGTAAGATGATTGAGTTTTATACTGAACAGAATGCAGAAGAAGTTCGTAGTATGTTTATGCAACTTTATGACGAGAATATTGATCTAGTTGAGCGTATTAACGGATTTATGGCAAAGTCGGATAAGTTGCTGGATGTATATGGGCCTGAAGGAAAGCAGCATTATCAAAAAGAGGGAACCATCACAACTTACCTTTGGCTTAGATGTCCAGATATATATTACATATATAAGTTTAGACAAGTATAGCTATCGGATGGGTTAGAGAGCAATTACGAGTTTTAAGCAGGGGGCATCTACAGCCTAATATAAGGACGTATGCGAAATTTTATAATGAAGTTAGAGATGTAATTTCTGAAGATTCCGAACTCATTAAGATGTTTACCTCTGCTTTAACAGAAGATTGCTATCCCGATCATATTTTGTGACTCTAACGGCTGATAGTGCGTATTTCTCAAAAGGATTACAGAGATTCACTCGAATTCAACCTGAAGATAGTGAATTGTTTTGTATTCCTCCATATAACAAGGGAAAAATTCTTGGGAGGAAAGTATTTATGTCGGAGGAAAGTATGACAAACTCGCGGCTGTCTTGTTGAATAAAAAGAACATCATTTTGCAAGGAGCGCCAGGAGTTGGAAAGACCTTCTCGGCAAAAAGACTTGCGTATTCGCTGATAGGTACAGTGAATGAGGATGCTATTGAGTTTGTACAATTCCATCAGAATTATTCATACGAAGACTTCATGATGGGTTACAAGCCTAGTGGGGAAAGCTTTGAGCTCAAAAAGGGCGTGTTCTATCGTTTCTGTAAGAAGGCAGAGTCGGATCCAGAGTCAAAGTATTTCTATTATTGATGAGATTAATCGTGGTAATTTGAGCAAGATTTTGGCAGAACTTTTGATGCTGATTGAAAATGATTATCGAGGTACACCGGCTACACTTGCGTACAATGACGAGGAGTTTTCGGTTCCTGAGAACCTTTATATCATTGGCATGATGAACACGGCAGATAGAAGTTTGGCGATGATTGACTATGCTCTGCGTCGTCGCTTCAGCTTCTTTGAGATGGAGCCTGGTTTTGAGACAGAAGGTTTTTATTCAGTATCAGCAATCGCTCAATAATAGAAACCTTCAGCGATCTTCCTCGCCAAAGTAATTGAACTGAACGTGGAGATTGCGTTGGATAGGTCGCTGGGTGGAGGCTTCTGTATTGGTCACAGCTATTTCTGCGGTCGCGATGAGCTGAGTTGCAATGATGAATGGATGCAGGAGGTTGTGGATTACGACATTTTGCCAATGCTGAGCGAGTATTGGTTTGACGACCAGGAGAAATACCAGCGCTGGGAGACATCTTTCACGGGTGTTTCAATGACTGAAAGATGGCATATCTTCATAAAAATATTTACTATATGTTTTCCTACGCCTTCTCTACACTGCGGGAATCTGTGTATGAGGACGTGCAGAAGGAGTCGTTTGACTCGATTTACAATCTGTTTGCGGCCATCTTGTCAAAGGGAATTGGTTTGCAGCTCAAGCAGGGACTGTATCGAGTACGTAAATTGCGTGGAGGACCTGGCGGTTGTTCGAGGCAAGATTGATATGCCAGAACCATTAGGGAATCGCCTTGCTCATCGCGTGCAGATTACCTGCGATTTTGACGAGCTCTCGCAAAATAATCTGTTTTAATCAGATTCTGAAATCCGTTACTTTGTTGCTGCTAAACAAAGGATGTTTCAGCGCAATATAGGTTGCGTTTAAGCGAAATTACTTTTCTTTGCGGACATCGAGTGAGGTTGATTTTAAAAGCAGGTTCGCTGGGCGGATATTCGTTTCAGCGTAATAATCGCACGTATCAATTTTCGCTGCTTTCAATTTTGTCAGCTGCTGGTTGAAAGGCATGCTTGCACCACCGAAAATGGAGAGTACCGCTGGCAGAGCTTTTATTGACGAGCAGAAAATGCATAAGTTGTACGAGAAGTTCATTCTTGAGTATTACGTGCAAGAGTTTGCCCAGTATGTGAAGGGTTTTTCTGCTGGGGCATCGCAAATTCCTTGGGATTTGGATGATGGCTACATTGGACTTTTACCGGATATGCAGACAGATATCACGCTCTCGTATGGTGATCAGATTTTGATTATTGATGCGAAGTATTATCAGCATTCGCTCCAGGAAAATTTTGTGTGTGCACAAGGTGCATTCGGGTAATTTGTATCAGATTTTATACGTACGTGAAGAATAAAGAAGCTCAGGTAAAAGATGCTGGCCGAAAAGTCTCGGGCATGCTTTTGTACGCGCGAACAAATGAACTGCTTGTCCCTGACGACGTGTATCACATAAGCGGTAACAAGATTTCTGTCCAGACGCTCGATTTGAATAAAGAGTTTTCGTTCATTTCGGCGCAGCTTGATCGTATTGTAAAAAATCAGTTCGGAATAGAAAAAAGAGTCTCGTAGATGACTCTTTTAGGTGTGGTGAGCGCCGGTAAAACAGTCGCTACATAAAAGTTTTGCGGGGTTGGGACTTGCGCTGTTTGCGAGCGTGGCTTGGCGTATAGTTATAGAGTTACAAGGAAAATATTGACGTGATACAAGGCGTTTTTACGCCGAGAAGAGTGTCGTATGCTGCTATCAAAAATGATACGAGCGTGGTGCTTGCGGTTGATACGTCAACGGATATGTTGGCGTGCACGGTTGCACGTCTGACCAGAGTGCGATATCGTTGCAGGGTGATGTCGGCGCAGTAGATGGCGGTTTGGGCGCAGTGGGCACGAGTGCATAGCGGGTTCGACGTCGAGATGCTGGCGTCTACAGATCATCTGTGCCGTCGTCAGGCAAACGTTGAGCTTGTGGGTTCGGTTCAGGAAGCACTTGACGCTGCTGGTCTGACCATGGCTGACGTTGATGCTGTTACTCGCGTGGGCAGAGGACCTGGTTTCGTTCTGGGTGTCCGTATTGGCGTGGCAACTGCAAAGGGTATTGCATGTGGCTCTGGTCTGCCACTTTATGGAGCAAGCGCACTTGATGCCATGGCATTCAGCGCGTGGAAGGCAGGCGTGCGTGGCACTGTTGGCGTTGTTGCAGATGCTATGCGTGGCGAGGTCTATCCGGGCATCTACCTACTTGATGACGCTGGAGCACATAGAACCTTCCCGGTGGAGACCGTCCTCAAGGCAGATGCCTTTGTGTGGAGGTGGTCGAGCAGGACTGATAAGGACCAGCTCACTCACAGGCAATGGTTTAGTGAAGTATCGTGGAGGCGTTTTGAGCGCGGGTTTCTCGACATATGCCGATGGAGCAACGTGGTTCCCAACAGGGGAAGGCCTGGTACGCGCGGTGTATGCCCGAGTATCAGCAGAGCGAGCTGGGCGATCCGGCGCTGGTGCTGCTCCATTTATACGCGACTTTCGGACGCGGAGGGAATCAGGCGCAAGCGTTTGGGTCTGAAGGGAGCCAGCAACGGTGGCTCCTGACCGGCGTGGATGACGCGCTGGCCGATATTCACCTGCAGCTTCGTCCGATGACGGTGAACGATCTGATCAGGTGGCGGAGCTTGAGGTGGCAACGTATTCGGATGCTGCACATTCTGCCTGGTCAAAAGCAGATGTTCATGACGAGCTTTCAGGGCGTTGGGCGCAGCTGGTGGCTGGCTCACGATCGCGGAACGGTTATTGGTTTTGCGGGCGGTCGTTTGGCGGGAGCTGAGTTTGAGGTGGAAGAAGTGGTGGTCACGCCTGAGCGTCGCCGCCAGGGAATTGCATCCAGGCTGGTAGAACGCGTGGCGTACGATGCTCAGATGCTGGGTGCATCTGCGATTACCCTTGAGGTGGAGGAAGATAACGCTCCGGCTCAGGGCGCATATAGCAAGCTGGGATTTACTGAGGTTGGTCGTCGTCCGGGGTATTACGGTCCGGATTGTGCAGCGCTATTGATGACGGCGCAGCTACCTCTGGCGGTTGGCTCTGGTTTTGAGGCCAGGAATCCTGAACCTCACGCATCGGTGCGTCCGTGGCCTATTGTTGCAGGTGAGCGCTCTGAAGAGACGCTTACAGCACTCCGTGAAGCGGGGGTTGATCCTCAGCTTGGAGTCGTCTTGTGACGAGACGGCCATGTGCATCATGGATTCACACGGTGTGGTCTGTGCAAATGTTGTCGCAACGCAAATTGACTTCCATGCCCGCTTTGGCGGCGTCGTGCCCGAGATTGCTTCTCAAGGCATACCGAGGCTATTGTGGGTCTCTTTGAGGGAGACATGGCTCGCGCAGGTTCGCACTTTGGTTGCGATACGCTGGTGCCATCTGACCTGTCCGCCGTTGGCGTTACCGCAGGACCTGGCCTTGTTGGTGCACTTGTTGTAGGTGTGGCGTTTGCCAAGGGCTTTTGCGTTGCTACTGACCTGCCGCTTGTTCCCGTGCATCACCTGGAAGGTCACCTGCTAGCCAATTTGTTTGGAGACACCAGACCTAGAGCCACCGTTTTGTAGCAGGGCTTGGTCTCGGTGGTAATACTATGCTGGTACACGTGCGTGCCTTGGGGAGATTACGTTGTTTTGGGTTCCACCATCGACGACGCCGTGGGCGAGGCCTTTGACAAGGTTGCTAAGGCGCTTGGTCTGGGCTATCCAGGCGGTCCGGTAATCAGTAAACTTGCAGCTCAGGGTAATTCTAAAGCTATTCACTTCCCGCGCGCGATGATGCACGAGTGGCGATTATTCCTTTAGTCTCTCGGGCTTAAAGACTGCCGTTATCACCTACATTGAGGGCGAGAATCGCGCTGGTAGAGCTATCAACCTGCCTGACCTAGCTGCTTCGTTTGAGCAAGCGGTTATTGACGTGCAGGTTGCAAAGGCTAAAACTGCTGTTGAGGAGACAGGCGTCTCCGATTTTTGCGTGGGCGGCGGCGTTGCTGCTAATCCCGCGCTTAGAACTGCATATAAAGAAACCTTTGGTAAGATGGGCGTTCGAGTGACAGTGCCCCCGATGTCGGTTTGTGGTGACAACGCCGCAATGATTGCCGTGGCCGCGCTTCGTAGCTATCACGCAGGGGTTTTCTCGCCATTGACCTTGGATGCAAAGCCCAACGCTCAGCTGGGAATGTGGTCGTCAGATGCGACACCCGTTGTTCCAAGCGGCATGTAAGGAGGACATCGTGCAAGACGGATTCATCAAAGTTGCAAGTATCACACCACGTGTTCGTGTGGCAGATGTGGCATTTAATGTTGAGAGCTGCTTGGCTGCTATTGAAGAAGCTGCAGGTAATCGCGGCGCTAAGGTGGTTGTGCTGCCTGAGCTCTGCATTACGGGCTACACCTGTGAGGATCTGTTCTGGCAGGATGCTCTCCTAGACGCTGCTGAGCGCGGCTTGGTCTCGATTGCCGCTCGCACGGCTGATGTAGATGCGTTGCTGTTGCTAGGTTTGCCTGTTCGTGTGGCTAGCAAGCTCTACAACTGTGCTGCTGTCCTCTTTAGAGGAGAGCTTTTGGGTCTGGTGCCAAAGCGAAATATTCCTATGTATAACGAGTTTTATGAAGGGTGCGTCATTTGTTGAGGGTCCTAAGACTGTTACCAGTGTAGATTTTTGGTCTGCTGGGCGAGGTTCCGTTTGGGGACCACAGCTCTTTGCATGTGATACGATTCCTGAGATTGGTTGTGGGCTGCGGAGATCTGCGAGGATTTGTGGGTTTCTATGCCACCGTCAAATGCTCATGCCGTTGCCGGTGCTACGCTAATCTGCAACTTGTCTGCGTCGCCCGCGCTGGCTGGTAAGTCTGCGTACCGTCGTCAGCTGGTTTGCACAGCAGAGCGCGCGTCTGATCTGTGGCTACGCTTATGCTAGTGCAGGTGAGGGCGAGTCTACGACTGATTTGGTTTTCTCGGGTCATAATCTTGTTGTCGAGAATGGCCGCGTGCTCGCCGACTCTGGCGTATTTGGTGAGGGTATTGCGGTATCTGAGATTGACGTGTTGTCGCTTGCGGCTGACCGTAGGCGCACCTCGACGTTTGAGGTTGCTCCGACGCCGGAGGATTATAAGCACCCTGACCACGTACTTTCTCGCTGGAGTTTGACGGCGAAGGCGAGGACGGTGACGAACTTGCAATTCATACGCCACTAACCAGGTACGTTGACCCACATCCGTTTGTGCCTGCGATGGATGATGCTCGCGCAACACGCTGCGAGGAGATCCTGTCAATTCAGGCTCACGGTTTGGCTTCGAGGCTGGCACATACTGGCTCTGACCATGCGGTTATTGGCATTTCGGGTGGACTTGACTCTACGCTAGCTCTTCTCGTCACCGTGCGAGCTTTTGACCAGCTAGGATATGACCGCTCAGGTATTGTAGCTGTGACAATGCCGGGATTTGGCACCACAGACCGTACGTACACTAACGCTATTGAGCTGGTGCAGTCGCTTGGCGCTGACCTGCGTGAAATTTCCATTGTTGATTCCGTGTTACAGCACTTTTCTGACATTGATCATGATCAGAACGTTCACGATGTTGTGTACGAAAACGCACAGGCCCGTGAGCGCACGCAGATTCTGATGGACGTTGCCAATCAGGTAGGTGGCATGGTCATTGGTACGGGCGATCTCTCTGAGCTGGCGCTTGGTTGGGCAACGTATAACGGTGACCAGATGTCCATGTACGGCGTAAACGCTTCCGTGCCAAAAACGCTGGTCAGATATCTTGTTGATTACTGCGCCGACACGTATGAGGAGCAGGGCGAGGATGAGATTGCTCACGTTTTACGTGACGTTTTGGACACGCCAGTTTCTCCTGAGTTGCTGCCATCTGCGGCGGACGGTTCTATTGAGCAGAAGACGGAGGACCTGGTGGGCCCTTACGAGCTGCACGATTTCTTCTTGTTCCATGTGCTTCGTCACGGAAGCGGCCCACTAAAGGTTTTGCGTCTTGCCGAGTGTGCATTTGGTACAGATACTGACCAGGAGGTTTACGACCACGAGACCATCGTGCATTGGCTGAAGGTTTTTCTGACCGTCGCTTCTTCTCCCAGCAGTTTAAGCGCTCGGCAGTGCCCGACGGACCAAAGGTTAGCTCGGTTTCGCTTTCTCCACGTGGTGATTTACGCATGCCATCCGACGCTTCTAGTTCGCTTTGGCTTTCTGAACTGGAGAGCTTGGACGCGTGAGCACTTAGTGCTTAGACATTCATCTCTTGTAATTGCGCTCTGGCCGCCTGTTTAGCGTGCCTTAGTTATAACCACTTGCATTCTGAGCCGTCCGTGCATAATCGCTGACGGTCTATACTGCACGCCTGCAGAAAAATCTAAGTCGGTTTTTGTAAGATTTTTCACAATATTTTTGTATAAATTGTTTTTCTGTGTGGAATAACTAATAGCGTTGGAAAAGGGCGCTTGGCGCTAATATCGGGCTTGGCCCGAAAGGGAGGTTTTCATTATGAATTTGAAGCCACTTGGAGATCGTGTTTTGGTAAAGCCTGCTCCAAAAGAGGAGAAGACATCCTCTGGTCTCTACATTGCATCCGCAGCTCAGGAGCTCCCTCAGCGCGGTGAGGTCCTTGCAGTTGGAACTGGCAAGCTTGATCAGAATGGCAATCGCATCGCTCTTGATGTCAAAGTCGGCGACCAGGTATTTTACGGCAAGTTTGGTGGCACCGAGGTCAAGGTAGACGGTGAGGAACTCCTGCTTCTTCGTGCTGACGACATTCTTGCGGTTCTCGAGGACTAGTCGCTTGCAGTTTGTTCGCTTGTTTTGTTCACGTGTAAATTCAGCTATTTTGGAGGATTACTATGGCTAAAGATATCGATTTTGGCACCGACGCTCGTGCCAAGCTTGCTAAGGGCGTAAATACCCTGGCAGATGCCGTAACCACCACCCTTGGACCTAAGGGTCGCTACGTTGCACTGCAGCGTTCTTACGGCGCACCAACTATCACTAACGACGGCGTCTCCGTTGCTCGCGAGATTGAGCTCAAGGACCCAGTAGAGAACATGGGTGCTCAGCTGGTCAAAGAGGTTGCAACCAAGACTAACGATACTGTCGGCGATGGTACCACCACCGCAACCCTGCTCGCACAGGTCATTGTTAACGAGGGTCTCCGTAACGTTGCAGCTGGGTGCAAATCCAATTACAATCCCGCCGGGCATTGATAAGGCTGTTGAGGCTGTTGTTTCCCAGATGAAGGGTATTGCTAAGGAGGTCTCAACTAAGCAGCAGATTGCTTCTGTTGGTACCATTTCCGCAGGTGACCCAGTTATTGGTGGCAAGATTTCTGATGCTATGGACGTTGTCGGCAAGGATGGCGTCATTACCGTTGAGGAATCTCAGACCTTCGGTATTGACATCGACACCGTTGAGGGTATGCAGTTTGACAAGGGCTATGTTTCCCCTTACTTTGCAACCAACAATGAGACTCTCACCGCTGAGTTGGACTAATCCTTACATTCTGATGACCGATAGCAAGATTTCCTCCATCCAGGATATCCTGCCTATCCTTGAGGCTGTCCAGAAGCAGGGTGCACCTCTGCTCATTATGGCTGAGGACGTTGACGGCGAGGCTCTGACTACCCTCATCCTTAACAAGCTTCGTGGCGTTCTGAACGTCTGCGCAATTAAGGCTCCTGCATACGGCGACCGTCGTAAGCGTATGCTCGAGGACATTGCTGTTCTCACCGGCGGACAGAGCGGTCATCAAGGAGCTGGTGTTAACCTCAATGAGATTACTGCTGACATGCTTGGTCGCGCTAAGTCTGTCAAGGTTACCAAGGAGACCACTACTATCGTTGGTGGCGCTGGCTCCAAGGACGCAATCGACGAGCGCATTGCTCAGATTAAGGCTGAGATTGACAACACTACTTCTGACTTTGATCGCGAGAAGCTCCAGGAGCGTCTTGCTAAGCTTGCTGGTGGCGTTGCTGTCATCAAGGTTGGTGCAGCTACTGAGGTTGAGCTCAAGGAGATTAAGCACCGCATTGAGGATGCACTTCAGGCAACTCGCGCAGCTGTCGAGGAGGGTATTGTTGCAGGTGGCGGCGTTTCCTTCCTGGCTGCATCTTCTGTTTTGGATAGCGTTCAGACCTCTGATGCAGACGAGAAGATTGGCGTTGAAATCATCCGCAAGGCGCCCTGAGGGCTCCAGTTCGCACCATCGCTAACAATGCTGGCTTCGAGGGCAGCGTAGTTGTCGAGAAGATCGAAGGCACTCCCAGCAGGTCAGGGTCTTGATTCTGCAACAGGTCAGTATGGCGACATGATTGAGATGGGCGTTCTTGACCCAGTTAAGGTCACCCGCACCACGCTCCAGAATGCAGCTTCCGTTGCATCCCTCATCCTCATCACTGAGGCAACTGTTTCCGAGATGCCAAAGGACACCACTATCGAGGAGTCCATTTCTCGTGCAGCTGCTCAGGGCGGCCAGGGCGGCATGTACTAATCTGAATCTTCGGGATTACTTTAATCGGGTCCAGCCTTTCGCTGGGCTCCCGATTTTCTATTGTCACGACAACTTTGGCAGAAGATCGGGTTTTGTCGTAGACGAAAAGATTGTCTTCCTGCAAATATAACGCTCACCCGCTTAGCAGCCATTAATTGAAATCGTATGAATGTGGCGTCATTTGAGCGGAATTATCGGTTGCTACAGGTTAAAATGTTTATTTGCGACTATAGTCGGTCCACCCGACTAACTTGCGCATGAACCATCGCTATGTATCAAAGGAGAGGAGGCACCATGGCTCAGAATCATAACGAGGAGCGAGATTTTCTCGACGACCTTATTGATATCCAGGACTCTCTGCGGGTGCTTTCCCAATCCGCTCGACGCGTTGATGGGGAGCTTTGTCTGTTGACCCAAACACAGACAAGCCGTTTGAGCCGATGGACTACAAAAGAAATCCCTTGGTCAAACGCTAATCGTTGTCTGAGATGCGCCTCAGGGAAAAACCTGAGGGCATGCTCGCTGTCTTGATGTTTGCCCAGTTAATTGCATTGATATTCATAATCAGTCTGTCCGTATTGACGATGAGGCTTGTCTCCAGTGCGGTCTTTGTGTTGCCGCGTGTCCAACCGAGACGTTCAACACGCGTCGTCATACGTCCCGCATGCTGTATGACCAGGTTGCTCGTGCAGCTTCGGCATACGAGCAGTGTTACATTACCTGTACGCGTGCGCTGGGGAGAAAACCTGAGGGCAACGAGATTTGTTTACCTTGTGTGGGTATGCTTTCCGCCGACATTTGGTTCTCGATTCTCACGGACTTTGACAACGTAAGTGTTTACCTGCCGCTGGGCGTTTGCGACCGTTGCCGTACTACCACTGGTGAGGAAGCATATTCTGAAGCCATCGCTACTGCTGAGGAGTGGACGGGTGCCACGGTTGGCCTTGAGGTTGACGGCAACAACCTCAATCACAATTTCACGCGTGCCTACATTCGCTCACAGTTTATTTCTAACGCAATGAACGGTGCGGAACGTTTGGTATCTGCATCAACGCCTGTTCTTGCGGGTGCCAAGGCAATCGCTGACCGTATTAACACTCATGCTCGCTCCTTGGATAAACTCCAGACGCAGCTTGATGACGTGATGGGCCTGCGTACTACCGATATGAGGCAGTCTATGCTTACGCAGGATCGTCGTCTGGTTATGGGTGCACTCCAGCACGATCCAGATCTTGCTCCTTACGTTAAGCTTAAGGCTCCTATCTGGGATTCTAGTAAATGCACGGTTTGTGGCGACTGCAAAAATACTTGTACTCACCCATGCAATTGATATTGACGAGCGCGGCAAGTTGACCATCAAAATGCCGTTCTATGTTAACTGCGGTGCCTGTGAAATTGTATGTCCGGAGCCTGGGAGCACTTACGATGGTACCGATGAATACCTCTGAGCTGAGTTGTTCGTGACCGCAAGGCTGAGGAGACCGAGCGTCTTGAGGCTTTGGCTCGTCGTAAAGCTCGCTTTATTTTTGACACTGGTGAGAACAGCTCAAACATCTGACAGACTCGCTTGCTGAGGACTCAGATGTGGATCACGCTGCAAACTCCAATGCAGATCCCGCTGAGGATCCTGCTAAGAATTTAGGCGACGCCGCACAACAGTTGTCAAAAGAGGATAATAGGGAGTAGTAAGCACACACAGCACGATGCTTCTAGCTCTACGTTTTTCTCGCGAGATACGCAAATAACCGTAACCGTTCACCGACAATAAGAGGACTCACATGTCGCTTTCAATTGGTATCGTTGGTCTGCCAAACGTTGGCAAATCTACGCTGTTCACCGCATTGACCCGCAAGGGAGGTCTGGCTGCAAACTATCCGTTTGCTACCATCGACCCTAATGTGGGAATTGTTGACGTGCCCGACGCAAGGCTCCAGAAACTGGCCGAGATTGTTAATCCTGGTCGTATTATGCCTGCAACCGTTGAATTTGTGGACATCGCTGGCTTGGTTAAAGGTGCAAACGAGGGCGAGGGCCTGGGCAACCAGTTCCTGGCAAACATTCGCAATACCGATGCTATCTGCGAGGGTTGTTCGCTACTTCAAAGATCCCGATGTCATTCACGTTGAGGGTCGCGTCAATCCTGACGAGGATGTTGACATTATTCAGACTGAGCTTATCCTTGCTGACTTAGGAACAATTGAGCGTGCCCTGCCTAAGTTGGAGAAAGAGGCTAAGCGCGACAAGGACCTTCAGCCCAAGCTTAACGTGGCAAAGCGCCTTCAGGAGTGGCTGAACGAGGGCAATCGTGCCGCAGACATGGAGATGACTGACGAGGAGCGCTTGGCTGCTAGGGATTTGTTCCTGCTTACCATGAAGCCAATCCTGTACGTTGCAAATGTTGACGAAGACATGCTCTCCGAGCCAGCTCCTGTTATTAATGGTGTCCAGTCCATCCCTGTTTGCGCAGGTGTTGAGGCTGAGCTGGCTGACCTCGATCCAGAGGAGGCTGCAGAGTACCTGGAGTCCTTGGGACTTGAGCACTCTGGCCTGGAGACGCTTGCTCAGGCAGCATACAAGTTGCTTGGCCTGCAGAGCTACTTCACTGCGGGTCCTATGGAAGTTAGGGCATGGACCGTCCGCATTGGCGCCAAGGCTCCCGAGGCTGCCGGCGTCATCCACTCCGATTTTGAGCGTGGCTTCATTAAGGCTGAGGTTGCCAGCTACAACGATTACGTGGAGTTCGGCGGCGAGGCTGGATGTAAAAGCCGCGGGCAGCGCTGCGTATCGAGGGCAAGGATTGCGTGGTCGAGGATGGCGACGTCATGCACTTCCGCTTCAACGTCTAAGCAACAAAAACGCTAACAGTAAACGTAGAACGGGCGAGAAGATCGGTCTTCTCGCCCGTTTTTGTGTGGAGTGGGGTTGCGCTGCTAGGTGTGCGGTGGCACTGTTGGTCGGATGTTGTTGCTTCCGACCGCGCATTGCTTGGGATGCGCGATACTGAGAGGCCGTTAACGCTTTGGAGCCTGATCGAGTGCCTAGGACCACGGTAATGTACCGTGTCGGTGAGGGTAAGTACCATCGTTTGCCTTGATGTTTGCAGTAGGGATGTCCAGCGCTTTTGCAACACCAACAGCCTTAGCCAGGCCTGTGCGTGTGCCGTCGTAGATAATAGTCGAGTTGCTTGGATGCTCTTGCGAACTGTCGGCGTAGGCGGTGTAACCCTTCGTCTTCAGGATGCCAGCCTTCTGAGCTGCAAGCCCTTGAACATCGGTGCCGTTGAGCACGGCAACTTCTCCGGTGTAGTCTGGTTTAATGTTGTCGGTTGCGGAAGCGTCACCTGCAACGGTACCAGCAATACCTGTGGTTTCATCCGTACCTGCATCCTCCAGAGGAGGCAGTGCCTGGTTCACGCGGTCCATCATGGTCTTCCAGGCGTCCTTATCAACAATCTCGTACCAAACATCATCGATAAGCTCAGACGTTGTTGGCGTGCGCGCGGAATACATATCCTTGGAGGTATCCATGCCTCTTAAAGACATAGCTAGGCCTACGATATCGGTGACGTTAAAGTCGGTGGTCACGCTTTCGGCCATGGTGGAAACAGCGCCTGACATAGAAACAGGGTCTAGCTTCAGGACTTTCTTGGCAATAGCCGTCAAAATCATGCGCTGGTTAGCTGCACGGTAGAAGTCGCCGGCGCCGTAATTGTCGTACGCGTGGCGACTGCGAGAAAGGCCAAGCGCTTGCTGGCCGTTGAGTTGCTGCTCTCCCGCAGGCAAGTCGATGCCTGAATATTGCATGTCGGAAACGGCTACAGGCAAGTTGACTGTAATGCCGCCGATGGAGTCCACAATTTTAGTGAAAGACTCAAAGTCTACCTCGGCATAGTGCGAGATATTAACGTTTGCCAGTTCAGAAACAGCTTCGACCATTCCGGACGCGCCACCGTAGCTGTACGCGGAGTTAATCTTCTGTTTTCCGTGTTCTCCCAGATCAACCATGGTGTCTCGGGGAATAGAAATCAACGTAATCTTCTTATTCTTTGGGTCAACGCGAGCCAGAATGATAGTGTCGGCACGGAAGTTTGCGTTGGAATCGCCCCAATTTTCTGCGCGTCCCTCGTCCTTATCCACGCCAAGAAGCAGCATATAGAACGGATCAGATGGAGCAACTTGTACCAGCGTAGCCTGCAGGTTTGCGTCCAGACCCTGGCGAAGTTTTGAGTTGGTATCCAGCATCCACCAGGCAAACGCTACACCTGCTACCAGCAGCAACGTTCCCAAGATGCCCCCAAAAATCTTAAGACCACGACCGCGAGAAGACCCTTGGCGCTTCTTGGAATACGCGCCAACGCCTTCAGCACGTGAAGGAGCATGGCTGACGGCACCAACACGATGCGATGTATAGCGGGTGTTTCTTTGTTGAGTAGCAGGGTTATCTTCTGGCCATTCGTCACCAACGTTGGTCTGGCCAATCAACGGCTCGCGGGTAAACCTAGAGCCGTGAGATTCCGCGTGATTATTGCGAGCAGAGCTAGCACCAGCACTTCGAACACTGCCTAGCGTACGAGGCTGATAGCCACCCTGATCATATGCGTCATAGTCGTCCTGTGCGAAGTCCTCTGTATCGTATTCAGGGGTATCTTCGTATCTATCACGGCTGTTGCGACCGCGATTATGAGATGAATGCGACCTTCTGGCCATTGGGGCTCCTTTGTATTTAATCTGCGATTTGCCCAATGCGTTTTGTCAAACATCTACTATACGCAATTTTGCGTTTTTGTGCTCCATGGAAACAAACCTGCCACAAAAAATCCCCGCTCCAACAAGTGAAGCAGGGACTTATTGTGCGAGAAGTTCGTACAGCTTGTACTACTTACGGTGACGATTCTTTAGAGCATAGTCAAGAGTTGAAGCAACACTACCAATAGTAGCTACTGCAACAAGAACAACCTCGGAAACTTCGCCAGTCTCTGGAAGCTTAGATTGCTTCTTTTTAGGCTTCTTTGGAGTCTCTGATGGAGGAGTTGCAGGTGGGGTATTTGAGTGGAGTGTTTGGGTGGGGTGGTAGAGTTGGAACAGTTGGGGTTTTTCTCGTTCTCAACGGTTTTGATAACACCGCTTAGTTGCGGAGACAGATTGGGTTGTAGGTATCAGTACTAAGCTGCAGCCACTAGGGCGGTAACCTCTGAACAGTGTAGAGTGCCTGCAGGGAGCTTCTCGGTAGTAGCAGTTCCGTCTTCACCCGTGGTGATAGTCCAGGTTTTGGTTGGATCGGCAACGCTGGTTGCTTTAAAAACAGCACCCGCAAGCTTGGTATTGTGGTCATCCTTATCAACCTTAATGACGCGGATGCGAGCGACGATAGTAAAGTACCTTCTCCACCGGAAGTTGCATTACGCCAGACCAGTCAGAGCTGTACTCAGGTTTATCGGAATACATCTGATAAGGTTACGCGGGCAACGCCAGGAACGTGGGAGGTGCGATACATAAACTTATAGCTCTGACCATTGCTAAAGTCTACGCCAGAAAGATCAAGATCAAACGACTTACCATCAGGAGAAATGGTAATCATGTCATCAGTGATTGGAACGCGGTGAGCAGTGCCTGGAATGGTTGAACCGTACTCATCAAAGTCACCAGTCCAAAGTTCAAAAGAGCCTGGAACGTAGGTAATCTCTGCAGGAAGGTCTCCGCCACCCCAGTCAAGGAGCTGATCGTGAAGGTGGACATTGTTGAAGTTACCGTGGGAGAAGTTAATACGACCGGTCCACTGAATCTCGTTTGCGTTGCCCTCAACAATCTTGCCCCACTTAGAGAGATACTCGGTATCAATAACGCCAGGGCGGTGACGTCAAACGTTACAGGAACAATGTTGCCAGAAACAGTAAAGTTAAAGGTCTTGCCGGTACCTGTTTGAACACGTTCTGAATTAATGGTGAAGCCAAGGCGGACACTACCACGCAGGTCAGTGTGATTGTTAACGTAGTCGGTAAAGACAACACGCATGGTTCCGCCAAAAACCATCAGCACCTGGGCTGACGTGAGCAACTGCCATAACCTCACCAGTTGCTGCATCGGTAATGTTGAAGGTAGATGCAGGGATGAGCTGCAGTAAACCTCATGGTGTCAGGAAGGGTGATGTCAAAGTAGTCACCAGGCTCAACGTGAGCATTAGCAGAGGCATCCCAGTTCATTGCAATGGCATAAAGATTTGCCTTGTTGACAACAGTGGTTGGGTTACCAAAACGGTCTTCAATTCTAAAGTCTGTAATGGTTGCAACAACTGCTTTAAGGGGCGCCCGTTGCGTCTTCAACGCTATGGGCTCAGCAAAAAGCTAATTTCACTGCAAGAGGAAGCGATAGACAGAACGAGGACAAAACTAAAAAGCTTTAACAGTCGTTTGTTCATCAGGATCCTTGCTATTGATGCATTCATTTTGTATCAATACAAGGAGAATTTAGTTGAAAATTTGTATATATCCTTTTTGCACATATATGAAATAGAAGACTATTTTGAGCACAGCTATGAGCCTGACGGGTTTCTCGCCAAAGAAATACGAGTGTCTTTTGTTTGCGCAGAATAAGAAGACTTTTTGGCATGGACAATCTCTCGTGGTGTCATCGGTTGGTTGAAGGTATTATTAATAGCAATAAATTCGTGGTAGAGATATGTGCCCATACGTGCAGTATTGCGCGCTGGCACAAAATCTAAGAGTGACCGGGAAACCGGAGAAGCGGAGTCATGCATGAGCGAGTCCAGGCCCAAGCAGTTTGTTGCAGTTTCTAGACTTTGGTGCCCAGTACGGCCAGTTGATTGCACGTCGCGTGCGCGATCTTAACGTTTACTCCGAGATTGTTCCTTGTGATATTTCTGCAGATGAGCTTCGTGAGCTCAATCCATCTGCGCTTATTTTGTCCGGCGGCCCTGCTTCCGTCTACGCTGAGGATGCGCCAAAGATTGACCCAGAGATTCTGGAGCTTGGTATTCCTGTTTTTGGTTTCTGCTATGGACAGCAGATTATGGCGGTTACCCTGGGTGGCACCGTTGGACATACCGAGAAGGGCGAGTATGGCCCAGCTCATCTGACCCGCGCGGGGAGAGTCGCATTTTTGACGGCACCGCTGAGCAGCAGACCGTTTGGATGAGCCACCGCGATGCTGTGTCTGAGGGTTCCAGAGGGCTTTACTGTTACCGCTTCTACCGACGTTTGCCCTCATTGCAGCTATGGAAAAACGCTGCTAAGAACCTGTATTCCACCTCAGTTTCCATCCCAGAGGTCAACCACACCGAGTGCGGTTCTCAGATGCTTTTCAAACTTCCTGTTCAATATCTGTGGCTTTTGAGAAGACATGGACCATGGATAACATCATTGAGCAGAAGGTAGAGGAGATTCGCCAGAAGGTCTGGTAACGGCCGCGTTATTTTGGCGCTTTCCGGTGGCGTTGACTCTTCTGTTGTTGCAGCCCTTGTTCACCGTGCTATCGGCGATCAGCTGACCTGCGTGTTTGTTAACCATGGCATGCTCCGTAAGGGCGAGCCAGAGATGGTTGAGCAGGTCTTCCGCAAGCAGTTTAACGTGCCTCTGATTCACGTTCACGCAGAGGAGCGCTACGCAAAGCTTCTGGCTGGCGTTACCGAGCCAGAGATGAAGCGTCGCCTGATTGGTACCGAGTTCTGGAAGGTCTTCTTTGACGAGGCTCAGAAGCTGGACGGCGTTCAGTTCCTGGCACAGGGCACCATCTACCCTGACATTATTGAGTCGGGCGCTCGTAAGACCGGCGGCAAGGCTGCAACTATCAAGAGCCACCACAACCTGATTCCATTCCCAGAGGGCGTTCACTTTGACCTGATTGAGCCTCTGGACCACTTCTTCAAGGACGAGGTCCGTGCACTGGGCGTCTCTCTTGGTCTACCAGAGAACCTTGTTTACAGGCAGCCATTCCCAGGCCCTGGCCTTGCTATCCGCATCATTGGCGACGTTACCCCAGAAAAGCTGGAGATTCTCCGCAACGCCGACGCTATTGTCCGCGAAGAGATTGACGCTTACAATGCTCGGCTCTTTGACGAGACAGGCGATCGCAACTCCGAGCATAGCGTTTGGCAGTACTTTGCCGTGCTACCCGACATTAAGTCCGTTGGTGTTATGGGTGACGAGCGCACCTATGCTCGTCCAGTTATCCTACGTGCCGTTGAGTCGAGCGACGCTATGACCGCTGACTGGGCAAAAGCTTCCTTACGAGTTGCTGACCCGCATTTCTTCTCGCATTGTCAGCGAGGGTTGCTGGCGTTAACCGCGTAGCCTACGACATCACTCCAAAGCCACCTGCGACCATTGAGTGGGAGTAGGGTTTAGCCCATTTCACTTGGTCTCATCCTGCATGTCTAGTTGCGGTGACTTGTAACTAGTGCCCTGTATTGGACAAAGCTACCGGGACTTTTGGGGAGTGACAAAAGCAAATGAGCTCTGAAATCCTCGATTTCAGGGGCTTATCTCATGTGTGGTTACCTGCGGAAATACTCTTCACTCCACGCGCTGGGGTGACGCGTTGCAACCGTTGCAAAGAGAAGCGACTAGATGCCAAAATATGCCAAAGCGAGAAGAGTATTTTCATCGCGTTTTTTGGCCGCAAGCGTGTTTTGACCCAAACCATGTAGTCACCCCGCTTTTTTGGCCTTCCTTTTCGCAAAGTCGCAGTTAGGAGTGAAGAGTGACAAATCGCTAAAATCCGCGTTTTCCGGCGATTCTGGGCCGTTTTCGAGGGCATTCAGAGAGTCGTTTGTCACTCTCAACACCGTGTGCAATAGGCGATTTCGGGCCCGTTTTTAGCCCCCGAAAACCGGCAATAGTAATGCGAGAGTGACGACGTCGGGCAGAGAAAAAAAGGGGGGGGCGCCGCAGCGTCCCCGAAAGCGCTCTATGACCTAATCTAGCCCCTGAAGCGGGCCTTCCAGGCCTTGTAGTCGCCCTCGTCTATCTCGCCCGCCGCGAGCTGGTCTCTCATGCGCTTCCACGCCTTGAGGGCCTGCGCGGCCTTCTGCGAACCTTCCTTCTGGGATCGGGTGCTGGCCACTTCGTCATCGGTGACGACGGGCATGAGGCCCAGCTCCTTCTCGTAGCGGAACAGCACCTCAAGCGCGCCACGGGCGCCGCTCACGCCTATCTCGCGTATGGAGTCGGCGGAGACGTCCAGGGCCTCCGCGATGCGCTCTATCTGCTGGTCGCTGGGTGTCCTGATGTCCCGCTCGTAGTTGCGGATGGCGGACTCGGTGAGGCCCACCTCGTCCGCGAGCTCCCTCTGCGTCATGCCGCCCTCGTTGCGGTACCTGCGTATGCGTGCGCCTATCGTCATCTTTCCTCCTGAAAACGCATGGGTACAGGATATTGCAGCACGCTTCCGTGCGCAATCGATTGCCAGCACGCTAATGTGCTGTTACTGTACGTGAATATACAGCACGGTATCGTGCTGTATATTCCTACGGAATGATTGCGAGGAGCGGCGTATGTCGGTGAGGATGGAGCCAGGCAGGGACGTGGACGGCGCAGGTGTGGTACCGCGACTGCAACGATGACTCGCGGCACGAGACCAGCGCAGCTTCAAGAGCGAGAAGGCGGCGAGTGCCTGGGAGGAGGAGTTCTCCTCGAACGCTGAGGGCTCGGTCGACTCCATCTTCGCCGCCTTCTACGAGGTCTACAGAGGCGGACTGCACGCCCGCGCCTGCGCGCAATACACCTGGTACACCAAGAGCTCATGATCGAAAAGCAAGATGCTGCCGTACTTCCGGCAGCATGTGCGTGGACGAGATTGAGCCCATCGACGTGGTGCGTTGGCAGAACCGACTCATGGCCCGCCCGCAACGAGAAGGGCGAGCCTCACGCACCCACCTACCTGCGCTCGGTGAACGACCAGCTCTCCGCCATCTTCAACCATGCCGTGTGCTACTACGGCCTCAAGAGCAACCCCTGCACGAAGACCACGCGCATGGGCTCGTCCAAGGGCGGCGAGATGCTCTTCTGGACGCGCGAGGAGTACCTGCGCTTCGCCGACGCGGTGTCCGACAAGCAGGAGAGCTACTACGCCTTCGAGGTGCTCTACTGGTGCGGCCTGTGCCTTGGCGAGCTCTTGGCCCTCACGCCGCCAGACTTCGACTTCTCCCGCTCCGAGCTCAAGGTGACGAAAGTCCTACCAGCGCTTGCACGGACGCACGTGGTGACGCCGTCCAAGACGCCCAAGTCCGTCCGAATCATCGTGACGCCCAAGTTCCTCACCGACGAGCTCGAACAGTGGGTGGAATCGCTTCCCATCGGGGAGGACGAGCATCTTCACCTTCACCAGGGCAAAACTCCACCACGAGCTCGACCGCGGTTGCAAGCACTCGCGCGTCAAGCGCATCCGCATCACGACCTGCGCCACAGCCACGTCTCGCTGCTCATAGAGATGGGCTTCTCCGCCGTGGCCATAGCCGAGCGCCTGGGCCACGAGAGCTCGGACGTGACCTTCCGCTACGCGCACCTCTTCCCCGACAAGCAGGGAGAGATGGCGCGCGCCCTCGACGCGACCAGGGCGGGTATCTGATGCCGTGCCCGAACGACCGCAGGAGGCGGAGCGCCACGGTGGCCTTCCGGATGACGCCGGAGCAGAAAGCTCTGGCTCGATCGGGTTTGCGGCCGAGCGGCATGAGCAAGCGAGACTCTTCATGGCGAGGCTGCACGACGAGGCAATCACCGTGGTGCCGAACATCCGGGTCATACCGCGCCCTGCGCGAGAACATGCTGAGCTACTCAGGGAGCTGTCGCGGATACAGGGCCGACGGCACCGTCGACGAGCGGCTTCACGACGAGGTGGAGCGCCTGACCAAGGGTTCATCGACCTGCGCGGGAGGTGGACGCCGCCACCGTCAACACCGAGCGACGACATGACATACTCGAGATGAGCCGTCGATGGCCCTGCATGCCTGGCAGATAGCAGAACCTGCAGTCCCTCGTGGCGATGAGGGGCAACGTTGCTCAGCGCACGCATCCTCCAGAGCCCGAGATGCCCTGCGACGTACCCTGACGCTTCTCCAAGCCTCGTGTGGGCATCAATGCCCTTGCACCTTGCCCACCTCCAGGGGCTCTCCTCGAACTCTGCAGGCTCGCCGGGGAACCGCCTACGGCCGCAAGGGCCACAAAAACTTTTCGCCGGGCACGGGCGCCCTTTTCGAAAAACTCAGGCCCTCCGAGTTTTTGCTTTCCCCTGCACTCGCTGCGAACCCCGTCGGCATGCGAGCCATGAGCGCGCCACCGGGGCGGGCCGGGAGCTAAGGAGGACGTTATGGAGGCCATCGACACCAGAGCCAAGAAGGGCATCAGGGTCTACCTCAAGCGCAGAGGCTTCGAGATCTTGGAGGAGGGCTGGGCACTGCAGGGGACGTCGCCGACTTCATCGCCTGCGACGAGGACGACCTGGTCTTCGTCCACTGCCGGATCACGCAGAACGGCGGCGAGGGATTTCCTCAGGAGGACGCGAATCGCGTGGCGCTCGAACGGCTCGCGGCTGCCTACCTCGCCGAGCACCTGGACTCCGAGGACATCCGGACCAGGTTCGACGTCGTGAGTATGCTCATCGTCGGCGAGAGCCGGGCGCTTCTTCGCCACCACCTCAACGTACTCGGCACGCTCCCAGCGCAGGGCGCCCCTGGGAGCTTCGGCCCGGGGCGCTGTCCATCTCAGAATCGTGCGCTGACTGAACCACTTCCTTTTCGGCGATATCCGGATACGTGTGATAGATGTACTTGTTCGTCCAGACCTCGTCTTCGTAGTCGCCGAATTCAGTCATCTGACAGTCGTTGTGAGATCGTCAGCGACCTCTTGAATCACGTCCTTTAGTTCTAGATTCTCGATGAATTTGTTCGGTATCTCCCGGATGCCGAGGCCTCGCTCCCATGATGTTCCCGGTCACAGCACCGGTAGAGTCGTTGTCACCGTTGTGGTTTACAGGCAGCTACTAGGGCCGCTTCGAAGTCGTCGGGGTGCTTTATGGCGCAGTAGGTCGCTATCGCGAGCGTCTCCTCAGTCACCCATCCCTCGCCGAGGGAGTGAATCGCGTCAAGGTCGTCGATGTTCTCATGAGCGAGTTCAACCACCCTCTCCATGAGGGTTCACGAAAGGCGTTCAGGTGCCTTGCATCGGGAAACAAGCCTTTGACGGCGTCTATTGCGGAAATGACGGCTTCTTCGATGCTTGAATCCTCGTGGATAGGATGTTAATCATGTGCGTAAGCGCAGCTGCCGGTATGTATCCCAGCTCATGCCCGTGAGTGATGGCGGCGACCTCCGCCCTGACCAGGTCCGGGTTCTCAACCTGCCGGCCTTCCAGCGCGAAGTACAGGCCGACCGGGGCGACCTCGCGACGCCACCGCAACCTTTGCTGTCATTTATCGAGCTCATCGATGGTCCTGTCTCTCGCTGCGCAGCGCAAAGAACACGTGTTGCCGGAGCCCGCCTGTCGAACAGCTCGGGATGTTTTACCAGCCAGGAATAGGAGTCTTCCGTGTTGAGCGGATATTGCCCTGGTCTGTGTTCGCAGCCAGTCTATAGCAAAGCGCCACATGGGAGGGTGAGCTTCCGCGATGCACTCGCATCATGCCGCGCGTCCGTCGTTCAGGGCCAGGAGCCCTGCTCGCCGTGAAGAGTGCCATCTGCGTGTCGTCGGAAATCTGTGCGACACCGTCTGGCGAGCCTCGTAGCTGGTAATGCCGGAGGGTCCGTAGTGCCTGGATATCTCGCGCTCATCGAGAAACTCAACTGACAGCCGAGGCATCCCCGGCAGCACCTCCTATGGAGGCAGCCCTGTACTTATCAAGTTCTTCATGAGGCCTCCCGATTGCTTTCCTATAGCTGTGAAAGTGCCGAGCCCAGGCGCGCCTGCTTTTGCTAACGTCAAACCCTTCTTCAAAACCGCGCTTGGGACGGAACTTATGTCCGCCTTGAGGCTGCCCTATCATCGAGCTGATTTCTCTGGGATCTTCTGCAGACATCCCTAGCTCGCACACCGAGGAGGCACCAATCTCTGGAGTCAACCCTGCCTCCAGTCGGCATGATGGTTCACTGAGGTCCGCCCTGAGCGTTCCTCTTCTCGCCACTGCAGTCTGTTGTTGTAACCGGCAGCACATTGCACGAGAAAGCCGTATACGATCGAGGCGCCTCGGTATCTCATCCTTCATGCTCGATACACGGTGCGCATGTCAGCCCTCATCAGCTCGCCGTTTGCGTTGACGACGACAAAGGTGGGCTTAAATGCAGCCCTGAACCAGCTGCAGTCCTTCTCGGTCCAGGGAACAATGAAGACATCGTTCGAGGCCGCTGCGTCTAATCTCGCCATCAATTGCTCGGATCTGTGTATACAGCCATGGGACGTTGCCGCAGCATTGGAAACGCCTCTGCCCTGACCAATTCAGCGAGATGCCGCCAACCAGCAAGTTTAAACATCCTCCCGATACTTGAGCTCAGTATCCGTGTTTACATCAGAGCATTTGTCCACTGGTTCTTTTATCCTGCGTAAGGATGCAGCCACCGCCGTTGTCATCGAGCCAAGCTGCACCAGCAGCTATTGCAGCGCTATTAGGGGCCAACGGTATGATAGAAAATACTCGGTGTCTGTATTATTCGTTCATAGGTTGTCTCTCAATCTCCATCTGACCCACTTGAGCAAATTGCGTTCGCCCAGATAGTCAACGAACAGCCAATTATCTCGTCGGTGCGCTCGTGATATCGGCTTCGGTGAAGTCCTCTGCGCATACAGGCAAGCTCCAGCAGCTCCTCGTTGTCGGTGCCCACTTTCTCAATACCCTTGTCGTTCACAAAGCCCTCGTAGTACTTCTTCTTGTCGCTGAAGCGATAGTCAGACGCCCTGATGTTCACGCGCTTCTCGAGCATCGCCTTGTTGCCAACGCCTCGATGGTCGACGGGTCGCTCAGGGTGCCGTCTCGGTTCAGCTTTCCGCGTAGATATGCTCGATTTCGAGCGTTGTGTCGAGACTCATGAACTCTGCTTGGGGATTTTGGATGCCCACCATACGAGCATCGAGCGCGCGAAACGCCTCTGGTTCGTGAATGAGTACGCCTTGAATCGCGATGTAACGTCTTCGCGGTCGAAGCGGTATCGCAGAAAACTCCACAGGCTTTTGGTCGATGATGTTCTCCATCTGCGGGAAGACAGGCACGCGCAGGGCGTTCCCGCGCCCGACGCTCCATCGAGGTAGGCGTATATGAACCCTGTGATGAGTTGCAGAAATCGTAGAGCGCCGCCTCGTCGCGGAACCATCCTCGTCGTGGTTGGCGAGGAACCAGACAGACAGCAGGTATGTCACTACGCCGTTCGGGGCGTGAAGTTGAGCACGAACAGCTTGCACAGTACCCTCTTCCGAGAACTCCTCCTGGCGGTCTACCTTCTTCCAGAAATCCACGGGACCTTCTAGATCGACAGATTCTTCGCTCTTGAGCATCTTATAGGGAGTCCTGACCGAAGAAATCAGCGAGTGACCGCGTCGTGGTGCTGTGGATATGCTGTGCGCGACGGTAGTACATGTAACGAGAGTAAAGAGCTCGTCCATCGGGGTACCCACCGCCGGGTGAAGTGTCCGTTGCGGTCCTCAAGCGCCTTCCAGTGTTCTATAAACTCGTCTTTACGGCCTAGAGAGGAAAAATCCTTGTAGAACTGGCTCTTGAAGATGTCCGCATCTGCGAGCGGAAGCCCGCGGTCATTGAGCGTAGAGAAGATGCGCAGCGCCGTATCCTGCGATTCCGCCTCGATGGGCAGCAAAATGACGTTATTCGATGCGCGTGGTAGCAGAGCGACGTACGACGGCCACTCGCTGGCTATGTCGGTTATCTTCGCTGGAAATAGCGATAGTTGCGAGGCATACGAGGCTCTTCCATCCTTGCTCGACCACGCCGCTTTTTGAGGATTTCCAGGAACTGCCCTTGTCGTTGTCAGACGCGACCTTAGAGTCGATTTTGAGGCGGTTCATGTCCGGCTCGTCGAACTCGTCCGTCTTCCAGACACAGCGGGCGATGCTCTCGCGCACCTGCTTCGATTGCTTGTCCTTCATGTTCCCGAACTTGTCATAGAAGGCGCGCAACAATAGCATGATGGTCGTGAGACGCCGCTGGCCATCGATGATTTCAAGCTGGCTGTCGTCGTTGCGGAACGTAACGATAGGGACCCAGGAAGTACTCGTCGGATTCGCGTTTGAACTTGTCGCAGTCGTCATCCGGAAACGCGAATGCGAATAGGTCGTCCCAAAGCGTCGCGCATTCGTCCTCTCCCCAGGCGTACAGGGCCTCTGGTAGTCGGGAATGAGGGAAGTCCGCGTGCTTCTGTCAGTAATTCCCTGATGCTCTTCTGGTCAATGTTTAGCTTTTGACATGCAATCGGTCTCGTTCTCTATCATTTGCCCTATTTGCACCCTCGATTGGAGTGAGCGAGGCTCTTTCAATACTCGTGACGTGCTGACACTAAGTCGCTGTTCAAAAGTGTGATGTATTCGCTGCAAACATTTTGATACATTGCAGTTGTGCCCTCACCTTTTTCTTCTAGCCTCACTGTCACATCATCTTTGATGACTTCCGCTAGCAAGCTTTCATAAACAGCTTTTAGCTCGTTGATTCCATTCTTACCATAGCGTGACGTCTTGCTTTTTGTCGTTAATAGTGAAACGTAGAACTTCGTTGTCATCGTCGATTTTTACGATTTGAGCTGTGATGTCTTTTCATTCCATACCTGCCTCGTATACGTCTTTACGGTTGTAGAACGCTTCCTTGCTGCCCTCTAGTACCTCAAGGCTCTTTTTGTCCAACTGAGCATTTTTAGCATCATCGATGTCAATTAGCTTGTCCGTGAACGGATTGCCGACATAGGTTCTGTAGGTGCCGTTGTTATGTTCCCGGTACACCGATAGATACGGGAGTGTTCTGACCGCGAGGTTCGCATTATGGGTCGCGAGAATGACGGTCTTGCCCTGTCTCGCAAGTTTTTGCACCCGGTCTCTGATGACGGTATCCACATACGAATTACTCATGCCGAGCTCGGCCTCATCGAGTATGTACACGTCCCTGTCTTCGCTTAGCATGTGACTAAGGAGCAGGATTCCCTCTTCGCCGCTTGATGGAGTGTATTCATCGTTGGTGTTGTTTAGCGCAACGTACCTGCTGATTCCGATGAATGGGGAAAGATCCGTTATGGCGTATTCGCTGCACAGCGCTGCGAAATCTTTTTGCTTTGCATTCGCCATTGATCCCATTGCTTGATCTCGTACTTCTTCAAGCGCAGTCTTCCATGCCCTCAGGTTGCGAATACCCTTCTCGAACTCTTTAGCCTTGGAATCCTTTGTAAGGTACCCATACCGAGTCACAATGTAGGCATCACCCTTATCGCCTAGGCCGCCTAAATATTCTCTTCCAAATTCACTGTCTGGGTCGATTGGCCCGAGGGCGTTTATCAGCTTTTCAGCGGTTTCTTTAAGCTCTATTCGCGCTTTAACAAAAGCGAGAAAGCCTGTGATCCCGGCATAGATTTCGTTTCGGATTTGGCGTCGATCTCGTTTTTCATTTTTCAAAGCAGCATTAGCGAGCTCTATGCTTCGATATTCGATGAAGTGCTTTTTGACTGTTGATGGATGTTCCTATCCAGTTTTTCTAGTAAAGCAAGAAGTGCGTCGGCGTCTTGCTTTTCGAGATAGTTGCCATATTCATTAGTACGATAAGCGGCGATGAATCCTGAAACTGCCTTGTGCACTTTTTCGATCTGAGGTAAATTTGCTGTTTGAAAGCTCATCGAGGCTTTGAGCGATAGATAACTCGAACCTATCCTTGTTCCTGTTGTTTCCACGTGCTCCACCAAGTTACGTATTCACTTAAGGCGGTCGAGTGTCGCATCTGTCCATTTTAGAATCTTCTCAATCTCATCTGAACCGGTGATTCTTCTGAAGCGCGATGGCTCGCGAACAAGGCTTTCGGTTGATAGCAACTTGTTGAAATCTTCATGCTTCGCGCTTCCGTAGTAACTGCAGCATGTTCTACCTTCTGACTGCAAAACTTTTTCGATCGACTTCAGTATCTCTGTCTTGCCGGTACCTTTTTGGCCGAATACAACATTGATGTCTTCCTTCAGGGTAAGATTTACATCAACTCCTGAATGGGGATGAGCAACAACGTTAAAGGAACCACGCTTGCCAAGAAGCGTTTCGATGGTTTTGCCATCCCTCTTTGCAAGCAGACAAAACTGCTCAAACGTACTTACAGGGAGCCTTAGATCAGGGAAGCTCGCAGTTCGGATAATTTCCCCAATCCTGCACGTCGCTCCCGAGCATCAGTGTTGAAGCCGTGGTTGGACCAGATGCCAACTGTTACCAGGCTTCTAGGTTCATAGAAGAGCCGCCACTTTTCATCTCCTCCGACGAGAGCTTCCATCTCGCTCATGTCGTCTTGGGAAATATAGGGGTTCTTGTCGTGGGCGTGAGATATGAATATTGCGCTGATATCTCGGAAGCAGTCGAACACATCTTTCACGTTTACCAGTACTTCATCGGGTGATGTGTTCTCCCAGAAGCTGTTTCAACGCGGAATTAAACCGCTCTTTTTCGACGGGCTGGTAATTACCACAGCATATGCCAGTGAGACTTCTCTCTACTACTGCAAACGTCGAGTTCAACACCAGGCCAAAGTCGCTCCGTTTCACCAAGCTCTTCACAAAAGCGGTTGAACTGTTTCAAGTCAAAAATATTGTGGTTCGTAATAGCGACAATATCAACCCGTGCACTTTCAATAACGCTTTTGAAGTGCGCCAGGTTCAGCATTGCGGTTAGGAGAATCGCCTGTTTGCACTTCTTAGTATGGCAATGTAAATCATCCTCACAATTTCCCTCCAAACGTTTGCTCGACGAACTCGGCGAACTTTCCCTGCTTGGCGAGCTCGGTGGAGTCAGCCTTCACGAAGTTCGTGTCGCAGTCGCCGCTTACCTCTCCGTTTGTACCCAAGATGTAGTTCGTCGCTATCTTGTAGATGATTTCGGTCGGCGCGATGCCGAAGACCTGCTTCTCAAGAATGTAGTCGAGCTTGGCTCGATCGTCTGGGAAGAGCTCGCATCTTCTCACTGTTGAACAGGCGCTTAATGACTTCAGTGATGTAGAGGCTGCTCTTCATGTAGAGGTCGGCGAAGGTGTGGTCCGGGTCGTCGAAGCGGCCCGGGTTCTCCTGCTCGAAGAGGTTCACCATCTTCACGATCACGTTTCGGGGCGTGAATATCTGGTTGGTCTTCTGAGGCGGCACGTAGTCGAAGATGTCCCTCGTCCTGGTTGTCGTCGAAGTAGTTGGCGAGCTTGCCACGCAGGTTCTCCGGAATTCGATCGTGATGGCGGCCATGTTCCGCCTACGAGGAACTCCTGCTTTTCGTGTCCGTTTCCCGTTTTCGACGAGGTCTGAGTACTTCATCGCCCGGTCTCCGTATGAGTCGGAATGCAATACATTTGCAAGATATTTTTATCACCGGCTTGCGACAGCAGGCGCAAGCCATCAGCTAAATACAACACGTTTTCGTGTTATTTCGTGGTACAACCCAAACGATAGCAAGCTTCCTCGTACGTACAAGGCGCACGCATAGGGCTTAGGGTCGGTGGCGGGAATAAATCTTCGTCAGCGCATGCGTTGCCGTGGGGGCCGCCTTGCGACCGAGCGTCGCGACCCTCCGGTCGATGACGCTGCGTGGATGCCCCGCGTCCTGGGAGGTAGGCGCCCTCGAGCACCTGCCCTGAAGACGAGGAACAACGATGAGCGGATGCTGCAATCGAGTATACGTGAGGCTCATGCCCGGCGAGAAGGGACCGGGTGCTCGACTTCGCGTCGCGAAACAACTTCACCGTTTTCGCAGCTCGTTCGCGTGCTCATCCTGCTGCCCGCTGACTGTACGGTGGAAGCGGTCCGCACCGCCGTGGTGCTCGACCGCGCCTCCGCAGGTAGGCTTGAGCGCGAGATGCGCCGCTGGGGCAACCACTACAACCAGGCCGTGCACGCGCTCAACCGCATCGCCTACTACGCCGAGCGCGGCAGCCCTCAGGACCGACGAGGCGCAGTGGTTGCTGAGCGTCGCGGCGGGAAACCTGAGGATTTGAACGTCGCCGTCGGGGTTGAGCGCCCCGTCGTCTGACGCCTCGTCGGGGAGTGACAATTCGTCAGGGGTGACGCATGTCATGGACGGCGTAGCCCAGGCGGTAGCTCCGTGACGTTTCCCGAGGGCGAGGTGCGGGTGCCCGTTTGCACGACGAGGCTGCGCGACACCAGCTCGTTCACCGAGCGCGTGACCGTGCGCGTCGTCGTCCCCAGGAACTCGGCGGTCTTGGTCCTGCTCTCGTAGAACTCCGAGGTGCCGTCTCGGCAGAAGCCGTAGATGCGCGAAGACGCTGAGCGTCACGCCGGAGAGCCCGAGCGATTTCACATGAACTGATAGACGACGATGAAGCGTTCTTCGGCGGGCGTTTCAGCGCGCGCCATGCTCGGCCCTTTTCCACTTCGCTCACGAGGCGGGAGTTGCGGCCGACCCTACTCCCGCGAGAGCTCCCTGCGCGCGATGAACATGCCGCGCATGCGAGTGAACAGGCGCCTGAACGGCAGGGGGTCAGTTTTCCGGTACGCGAGGTCGCGCACCGCGTTCTCGCTCACCTGTATGAGCGCTGCCACGTCCTCGATAGTGTAGAAGTCCCGAGAGGAACCTGCGGCTTGGTCTGTTTGGCTGCTGTCATTGCCGAGTCACCTCTTCGGTTGCTCGCTTTGCGTCCTCCCCGCGACCAGCGCTGGGCGGCAGGCGGCGAGGCGAGCGCGAGGGGCGTTAAGCCCTGGGGTTGTGGCGATGCGGCGAGTATCTCGCGATGGAGCGCGCGGCCATGGGATTCCCGATCAGATGTCGTTGCCTATGGCGCGCAGCGTCTCGTCTAGCTCGTCTTTCCTGACACGCAGAAGTCTCCCTATCCTTATGGCGGGCATCTTCTGCCGCTCGATGAGCTTGTGACCGACGTCTTCGATACGCGCAGGTATTCCGCGACCTGCGGCACGTCCATGAGGCCGTCGGGCAGGTCGTACGTTTCGGATGTCGAGGAGGCAGGATCCCGTATCTCCGCCCCGACATTCTCGCGGCTTTTAGCATCATTATCTGGTATTCCCTGATGAACCGGGAACGCCTCGCGTGGCATCTGTGGGATGTCGTCTTTCATGGGATGGCCTATCGCCTTCCGTCTGGCATCTAGTGCGCCTGGGTCGCAACAAGGCCCAAGGAGTTACGTCCCGTCATCGGAGGCAAGCTGAGAGATGCCTGTTGGGGAGGCATGCAAGCGAAGTCACATGGAGCGCTAGTTGTTTAGTGCCAAGACGTTGTTTGCGTCCGACGGATGACAAACAGGGATGGCTCCCGCACACTGCCAGTCGTCTGGGCTTGCAGCAGGGAGGGTAACCCCATGCCACGGCATCCCAACGCAAGACTCACGCTCAGATGGCGGGAGACGCTCGTCTATCGCGCTGCCGGCAACCGCGCTGCCGACGCCGTTCTTGAATACTCCCTTCGTGGTCGGGGAGGGTTTGCCTGCGGCGGTTTCGGGAGAGCGGTCCATCTCGTCCTGGCGCATGCGAGCACGAAGCCCCGGTTATTCGTGCGGACGTCATCCCCCCATGCCGAAGAGGGGATTATCACTCATCCGACGGAGGGAAATACGTGCGCGTAGAACAGGCTGGTCTGCGCGTTGAGCGACTCCACCCTGTATTCAGCTGGTTTGGGTTATGCGTATTGCTGAGAGCCCCGAAGCCAATCGACAAAGGGAGGGTGACCGGACACATCACCCGAACACGGGATTCCTCGATGGTCTCCCCGGCAGACCTGGCAGGGTGGCTCAGCCGTACCTGACATATAATATGGTCATATTACGGTATCTAGGCGAAGCGAGTGAATATGGATATCGAACTTACCTTGGAAAGGGACGGCTTTTACGGGCTGTATCATGGGGGGACAAAGTATCCCGATGTAGTGATTCTGCGCACGGCAGGCTCGGGAGCGCCGAAAGGAAACGTGATCTCCTGCAGTAAATTTCTGTTTGAAGCGGGATACAGCGTGCTGTGCATCGGCTATTACATGTGGGGGACGTTAGGGGATGTCATTGACGAGATTCCCTTGGATTATGTTGAGAAAGCGATCTCTCGGGTCCAGGTCAATACACCGGCAATCCGAACCTGCGGATCGGTATCACGGGGCTTTCGCAGGGAGCATCCTATGCTTTGGCAGCTGCGGCACGGATTCCGGACATCTCTGCCGTTGCGGCGGCATCCCCGTTCGATCACGTTATGGAGGGGAATACCAATTCCTTCCGCAGGACCGGTCATTCATCCCACACATGGCATGGCGAGCCGCTTCCGTATACGAGGTGGAAGCTGCTGGATGCGAGCCTGCCAAAGCTGCTGTTCACATTCTGAGGGATGAGGAGTACGGTATCTCACGGATGATGCGCTATGGCTACGATAAGAACGGCATCGATCCGGTCTCGGCGATCGAGGTAGAAACACATGCACGACCCATGACTGCTTGCTTCCAAAGACGATGACTGCTGGCCCTCTGATGAGGCTGTGCCTCGCATGGTAGAACGGCCTGGGTCGCCGGATATTCCCATCATGTGGAATCCCATATCTATGAAAGGGGCTGCCACAATATGGGTGGGGATATGACGCTTACAGGCAAAACCGGGAAGAAAATGAAAAGGCTCATGCGATCCTGGGCAGACCATCCAGATGACTGTCTTGCCTGCATCGAGGACAGCAAGGAAAGGATTCTAACTTTTTTCGAAAGCGTTTTTCGCGGTAGCACTGCCCATATCGAACAATGGCGCTTCATCAGCAACAGATACTGATTGGGATAACTGGGCAGGCTCATCCAAAATGGTAAATGAGTCCGCGCCTCCTCGCGGGCGATGGGGAGATGCCGTTCTGATGGCGGGGTGAGCGTATGAGATATATGGGGTTGCCGCAGGGCATGTGGCTGCTATACCGTGGCTCATTTGAGGGGGGCATGGTTACGGTTCTTGGGCTTGATGCCGTAGCCGCGAAAGCGGTCATACATGACGCAAAGCCGAAGTATCGGGAGCTCATTGCAGGCTTGCCGGAATTTGAAAGGGCAGACCGTTTCAAAGTAAATATTGTAAAGCTGCGCCATGCTTGCTGCGGTTATCCTGAACACGCCGAAACGGCCCGACGTGGAAACGCTGACGGAATTCTACGAAAAAGCGATGATGAACCGACTGACGCGTTGGTTTTGTCACTGAGTGGCAAGAGCAAGTTTTCAGATAAGGAAATCCACTCCATGCAAGAGACAGCTCGTCTCAAGGCTGCCGACAGGAATCCGTACTCATGGAATATGGACCTCTACCTTTATCCGGGCGGAAGTGGATACGAAGCACGACTTTACCAAGTGTGGCATCTGTACTTTGATGAAAAGAGCTGGGCCTCTATGACCCTTGTTCCCCGCAATGTGCAGCCTTGACTATGCTATGGCAGAAGCGGGCGACAACCGATTTGTGCGGGAATATACTTTGGCTTCGGGTGGCCCGTACTGTGACTGCGGATATAAGAAATAGGTTTTTTGGAAGTCACCAGACGCGCTCACCCTCAGAACGTCCCTACAGCTCGCTGCCTGATGCCATGAGCTCGACGAGGTTTTGGTGCGTGGCGCCGTCGCGCTCCAGCGGCAGCGGGCCGGGCGTAAGGAGGCTACTGAGGTGTTGTCGCATGTCAGCGAAAACGGCCGGTACTTTCGCTTCTCGGCGGCCTTTTCCGCAACCGACAGGGACACCTGTGTGTAGGCGTACCCCTCGTCGGCTCTGCGTGCGATGGAGTCGACCTCCAGCTTGCCTATCTGCACGACGCTCACGCGGTAGTCCCTGGACCTCAGGTACGTGTAGACCGTGTTCTCGAGTAGGGGTCCGTAGTCCATGGTGGAGTTCACGTTGCGGGCGAGTAGATGGCCGTGTCGGCGAGGTGGTACTTCTCGCCGCCCTGACAGGACCGCTTCGACTTCATGTCGAAGCGGTCGCATCGGTGGAGCGGCTTCGCCTTCACGAGGAGCTCGATGTAGCGCGCCTTGGCCTGGGCGTCGTCGAACTCCAGGGCCTTGGGGAAGCCGCCGTAGCGCAGGAAGTTGCGGAAGAGCTGGGCCTCGGGGGCTTGCGGCTTGCCGAGGTGTGCGCGCATCTCTAGGTACTCGGAAAACGACAGGGTGAACAGCCCTATCTCTACGTAGCGGCCCGTGAGGTTGGTCATGAGCTCGCCGGACAGCAGGTAGGAGTTCGACTGGTGATGAACACATCTGTTCGACGCTGATTCGAATTATGAGGCCGATTTTTAAGCCCCCGCTATTACTCCCGCCGGGGTTTCGGGGAATAACAAAGTCCGAAAAGCACGTTTCTCCAGCAAAGGCGCAATTATTCTTTTACGTCCGAATCAACCGTTGATTCGGGATTGATTCGGATGGGATAGTACGAAGCGGACGAAGTATCACGGGATGGAACCAGATAGAACCATACAGACAACTGCAACGATTGAGTGGGAAATGATAGAAGCAAATATGTTACTGATATAAAACGTTTGAAAATGCAGAATTTTAGCGGTTTTGGTAGCAAAATTCTCTAATGATACTATTTTAATACTAAAAAGCAAGAAAAAGCAGGTCTGAAAGGGAGTTGTCGAATTTAGGTAAATAGTTTAAAAAGCCTCCATCGTTTTGAACTGCGTCCCAAAACTTGGACGAATTTAATACAGAGCTAGGCCACCAAGGACTGATTCCGGAACTCCTCCGGGGTCAGTCCTCTTTAGTTTAACCTGACGCCTTTAGTGTATCCAGTATGTAACATATGCGTCCAAATCTGCTGAAAGACTCAAAGTTAGGCCACGTTCTTCCTCGGAAGAACTCATCTTTCAGATGACCAAAGACTTGCTCGGTGGCACCGTTGTCTATGCAGTTACCCTTTCTGGACATGCTCTGGACAACTCCTGCATCCCTCAGTCGTGTACACCATGCGCTGTGCTTGGTATTGCCAACCCATGTCGCTGTGCCAGAATCGGAGTTGTGCCTTAGGTATCTTCGCTAAAAAGTTGATCGAGAAGAGCTTTTTGCTGAACCATGTTTGGACCCTTCGCATGCTCCATGCAACAATCTCTTTGCTTCCAAAGTCATAGACAGGAACAAAGTACGCCAGTTCTTGCCTTACAAACTCCATAACGTCGAGTCCCATCTTCTCCTAGGTCCATCGGCAGAAAAGTCGCGTCCTATGACGTTTTCAAAGGTCTTACCGACAAAGCACCTTTATAGGAGCTATAGCGGTGATAGTCTGTCTCACGTCGTATCTACCAGCGAATACCCATCTCCGCATGATTTTGAAGAACAGTCTGTCGGCGATTCTTACACCCTAGCTCAGCGCGCAGACATGGCTATCTGTCTGTGACCACGCAGCCGTTTGTGACGCGAGAAAATCCTGCAACCACGCGGTGTAGCTCTGGACGTGTCAGCTTTTACTGGCAGAGCTCGTGTGCGTCAGTAGTAGGTAGACCTTGCAAGTCCTGAGCACTCCAGTAGATAGCACAAAGAGTATCCCTCGACCCGCAGCACTCACAATCTCAGCCTTTACCCCGGTCAGAGCTCGTCTTTCTCGACCAGGGCGCGCAATTTTTAAAGTGCAGGCTACCTCGGTCTCAAGTCTGACATGCGCCTCAAGTTCCTGCTCGCGTGCGTTTCTGTGGCTTGGATTTAGAGCCTTTAGGTCTCCTTTTGTCTTTGGCTAGCAGCCTCTGCCCACCTGTACGATAGAGCTTGCACCAGAGCTTAAGTGGTGCCAGCGACACAATCTCAAACTGACCATCGCTTCAGTCTTTGTCATGCCGTCCTCAGACAGCTCTTGCTGCAGCAACTTTTTGCTCTGTAGGTATAGAGAGCTTGCGCCATCCATGGTCAGTAGCTCTCTCGCTTCCAAAACGCGAGCAGGGCATGGTGCCATGTTGCAGTTGAGAGTGGAGCAGAAGAGACTGCTTGCAACCGTGCAGAACCCATACATGAAAGCAAGCAACTCTGCCTTTCTCCTCCACCCCTCTACATCAGTACTTTCACCTCACGATCTATACATGAAGCCTCCCATTTCTTATGTCCAGAAATGGGAGGCAGTCGATCTGGTGGGAGGCTTTCTAAACAATAGAATTTATAAATTTAGGTTTTTAGTAAAAATGATGGGAAGAGTAATATTGAACATCTCAACTTTTAATATAAATAAATTACAAGGACCATATAGTAATCCATGTACCAAAAGGAGGGTATTATAATCCCATGAAATATAGATTTTTAAAACGCCTTAAAAACTTGTGTAGTAGGTATTTGGAAAAATGAAGATGATATTTTTGTTCAGGAATTTTATGATAATAAAGTAACAACAAAAGAATTTTTGAAAAACGAGTACAAAGTTTTTCATAGACTGGATAAAATATTAAAAGTCATATGTGTAGCTATTACATTTAAAATCTTTGTGGAAAGTTTAAACTCACCAAAAAGAAAAGATTTCAGAATAAATTCAAGTTTTCATTTTTGAACCACACAAGTGCAATTGCCACCAATTCTTATTTGATGCTATATTCTAAAACTGTTCTCCAATAAAGCAATTGCTCAGACCCCAACATACTACATGAAGTTTGAACGCTTTGAGTAACATTACTGCTAATGACTCTTGAATATGAATGCCGAGTGAATGGTGGAGGTTTGAAAAAAATTGAGCCAAAAACTATCTTATGTTAAGTGCCACTGTTTAGCGGAGTTATTAGAATAAGTTCAGAAAACGCAAAGGAGGTGAAGCGCACCGTGTTGTTCAATGTTTACTACTTGAACTTTACAAAGTATATGAAATAAAAATGATGTTAAGCAATATCATCAAAACTGACGAAACAATTTAGGAGCAAACCAGGCGATACTATTGATGCTGAATTGCAAGCAAAAATGGGTACAAGGTTTTGAAGCTCTTTAATGCCGAGGTGGGCTCTGATATTAAATCAGAATCCTCCGATTCCCAAAAAGTTCTTGAAAATTTCAAGGTCACGATGACTAAGTCGCTAATTTTTAAGTGAAGTCATGAAAAAATGTGTGGATGTTTCTACAAGCTTTAATGACATTACAGAAGGGCAACTTGTTAGGATTGACAATGTGTCTCTATCTCTTGAAAACGAAATGGGAACTGCGAACCGTAAAAATGTTTTCCAATGGTTCCTTCAAAGGTATACGTTTGCCCGGAGGCTAGGGTTTGATTAATAATCTTTTTAATTCTATATTTAAAAAGATTATTCGTACAAAGACTCAAGGAGAGCTAAGTGGTAGCGACGAAAAAGTCTCTGATAAAGATTCCACTTACATTTGAAAGTGAATTTGAAAATCTGTACAATGTGGATGATTTATTCATTGGGAATGTGTCTCTAATTGGGATATATAAAAGGCAAAAACAAAAATTAACGGGCTGAAAAACTCCTTTGAGTTTTTCCAAGAGCTTGGTCAAGTTTCTGAATCTGACTCGGAGAATGAGGTTCATAATAGCCAGAATTCTGCTCCTGTAGTAGTAAAATTAAAAAGTGAAGATGATGGCATAGATTACAACTATATTGATCTTCTTGCGATAGTACGAGTGATTAAACCCTCAAGTTTAGAAGCGGGATCAAAACCCAAGGAAACAAGAAGAAAGAAGGATATCGAGTGAGCACGTTATTCTTCTATACAAAGGAACAATTCTTCAACTTCAAAAGTACTCAGAAGGAAACTGGATTTGAGTTTCTAAGCATGTCCAAATTGCTTTCTCCTCAGATAATCGATGGGCTGCGGATGAGCATCAGCAGTACTATGTAGATATTTCATCTCTTGTCAGTTTTGTGAAAATCAATGATTCACAGTTGCTAAATTTCGAGCAGCTCTTTGCTGGATTTGGAGAAAATATTACTTTTATCTGCGATAAGGCTTATGGAGACAGATATCAATATATATTCCGATATGTATTTGATGATTTTTCCGATGTTAAAGATTGAAAAGCGATGAACCGTTTGTTGAAAGAAGAAGAAGCCTCGCACAAAAGTCAAACATCGTAAAAAGATTACCGATTTGGACGATCGTGAACTGGAAAGTTTCTCGAAAATTTCAATGCAAGACTATACGGTCACGAACGATTTAAGGGAAGAGTTCAAAAGGATTTGAGTCAATTCGTTTAGAGTATTTAATAAGTTAGGGTAACACAGATTGACTGCGCGTTTTGATGGGAGATTCTGGTGTTGGAAAAACTGAGGTTGCACGATCAATTCATAAAGCTTTTGGTAGCAAATCAAAATTAGCAAAAATCAATTTCGGAAACTACAGTAGTCACGATGCACTTAACTAGTTTGATTGGAAGTCCGTTGAGGATACATATCAGTAAGTGATGGCGGTGAATTGTCAAACGAGTTCCGTGAATCTGATGTTGGTTTGATTCTTATAGATGAATTTGAGAAAGCCGATAATGCCGTATTCAATTACTTTCTTGATGTCCTTTTGAGAATGGTAAAGTGTAAATTCTCAAGCTGAAGAGCAGTGATGTAAGCTGTTATATTATTGTTTTCACTTCAAATATTACTGAGAAAAACTTTAATAGTAAAATATCTCCCGAGTTAAGATCAGCGATTTGATTATAAAGGAATGTTCAATCTCTCACCAATGAAGATAAGAAAAAGTTTGTGCATTATAGAGTGATCAAATCATATCTAATTACAAAAATTTATTTCTACAGATATACAGGACAAGCTCCATGATAATGTTGTTGCTGAAAATTGATGTCTCGCAGTATAAAATATGCGTGACTTGAATAAGAAAATCAGGATACCTTTGTGGTTTTGATAACTACTATGATTATCCATGCTGCGTGATGGCAATATTATGGAAACAAAAATCAGATAGTCTCTACTGTCTGAATAATGGAAATAATCTTAAGACCTTGAGCTAAATTCTATAAGCGAATCTGTTTAAGATTTATTTTGCAGGAGCGATAGAGCGATGATTGCTTGTGAGAACAACGGTCATGAAGTGAGAAAACGATTTTGCTGAAAGTCAGCAAAATCGTGAGCTGAGGTGCTACAAGCAAGTCATATAAGATTATGAACTTACGAGATAATAGCACTGCTATTTGATTGCACAAAACGGTGACCCAGAGTGATTGCACTTGGATAAACCTATTTTGCTATCCAAAACATATCGTCAGAAATAGCAGACCATTTCAATCAACTTGATGAGGACAGAAGATGACTTGTTGTTCGTGGATATATTAAGCAATGGAATCAGCTTCTGGTAGAAAATACCAGCACATGATGCAGGCATTATAACAAATGAAGAATTTGATATATTCAGAATGTAGGATATGGGACAATGTAATTGGACTAGATGCCAAGACATATATGACAGAAAATGTAACTGCAAAAGCAAAGAAATTTGGCTCTGTTAGACCAATATTGACATATAACTGATGCCACTGTGATATAACAGCCGCAAGCAATACGGCATTGGAGCATCATGAACGCCGAGGACCTGTTCATCACCTTCAAGAAGAACATGGCGAACCTCGGCAAAACCGAGCGCCGCCGTGCAATCGAATCCGTCAGGGACGTTATTCGCGCGGCGATGTTCGATGATGCGCCGGCTCCACCCTATGAAGTCGAATGCTGCCCGCGCTGCGGGTCCGTCACAATCGTGAAGAAGGGCAAATCAAAGAGCGGCGAGCAGCGCTACCTCTGCCGGGACTGCGGCAGGACCTTCGGCATGGGAAGCGAGCGCATCCTGGGGACGAGCAAGCTGCCGAAGGAGACGTGGATGGCCTATGCCGAATGCTTCGTACTCATGCTGCCCCTGCGCGAATGCGCGAGACGTTGCCACGTCTGCCTCAAGACCGCCTACACCATGCGCCATAGGCTCATCGAGTGCCTTTCGGCCTATTCCCCCTCGTTCAAGGTCGAGCGGGGCTGCGGCTGCGAGCTCGACGAGACCTATTTCCCCGGGTCGTTCAAGGGCAACCACACGAAGCGATGCGTTCGCGATGCCGCCCTCCAGCATCGCGGCAAGCGACAATCAAGCGCGGGCTGTCGCGCGAGCAGATACGCGTCATGACCGGCGTGAACGACTCGAACGAGACGATTTTTCGAGGTCTCAGGGCGGGGCGTCCTGTCGAGGAAACGCGCCATGGATGTGCTGAGGGGCCGCATCATGTCCGGTTCCGTCGTGGCGACTGATAAGGCCTCAGCCTATGTCGACGTCCTCGGCGAGCTCGAGGTCGTCGTACACGCGGCCTACGATTTCAAAGACCGCTCCGAGGGGACCATCAACCGGATCAACACCGTCCATTCGCTCCTAAGCGCCTTCATGGAGCCGTTCAGAGGCGTGTCGACGAAGCACCTCGATGCCTACCTTGCTTGGTTCAAGTGGTGCCGAACCTTCATGGCGGCCGATTCCGGCACCGCCGAGCGCACGGTCGCGCGACAGCCGCGAACGGCGTATGCAGGAGCCGCATCCGTGATATGTTCAACATCCTGCCGCCCTATATGGACTACTGGGGCGCTCCGACCCTGTAGAGACGTTAGAATGGTTGCACCGTGATATATGAGGAAAGGTGCAGCCATGCCGTCTACATACCGGCACCAGACCATGACCGCGGGATCGAACCCGAGGCGAAAAAGGAGGACGCCGCCATCCTCGACGAGCTCGGCCTGTCCATGTCCGCCGCGATGAACATGTTCCTGCGCGCGGTCATCCGCGAGGGCGGCATGCCGTTCGAGGTGAAGGTCACTTCACAGCCCAGGAGAGAGAAAGAGAGGTCGGATGGTGCCTTTGCGCCAGATGACGGTGAGCGATAAGAAAGCGCTCAAGATGATGGCGATGGAGCAGGGAAACGACGATTGCCGCGCGATTATCACGAGTGGATTTCAGGAACATTCGGAAAACTGATTTGGAAGGAGTGGAATCTATGTTGACAAGAGAAGACGTAAAGAAGAAGCTCAGGAGCGGTGAACTGACGCCGCAGGATATTGCTGCGAACGGATGGATGTGTTCTGTGACACAGCGTATCAGCAAGATAAAGCAGCCGAGAGGCGGCTATATCAAACCGAAGGAGTTTGAGCAAACGATGCTCAACGGGGGCGGCATTGATGAACTACATCCGGAGAAAACGTAACTCCGGGTTTGGTCGGCATCGCCGTGGACTATCTCACGCGTTTCATGTCCGGGACTTCGGCCGAAGAGGCGTTTAAGATTTCCCAGATGGGTGCCGCGAATGTTCAACAGCTTGAGCTTTTTGAGAGACTGATTTCTAATGTGCACGGGCTGGATGACGACTCCATAGACGCGGCTGTAAAACTATCTGGGTTTGATTCTGCATATGAGGCGGGAGTTATGGAATATCGCCCTCTGAGATATTACTGCCTGATGGTTATACGATTGAGAACATACGCGTGATGGTCGAGCGTTCATTGAGGTTCTTCGAGCAGTATGGACCAAAGGTGTTGGACGGTCTGACATTTGAAGGCGGCTATACCGGTTATGTTGCTACTGGAGACGGTGACTTTCTGACAGATGATACATTGTGGGATTTCAAGGTTTCGAAGAAAAAACTTCAAAACAAATACACCCTCCAGTTGCTTATGTGATTGCGTATGGGACTTCATTCTATTCATCCTGAATACTGAGAATCTGAAATACCTCGAGTGTGTACAATCCGCGTATGAATGTTGTGTATCGGCTTGATGTGAATGACATTCCTGTAGATGTTATTTCGACAGTCGAGACCGAAGTTATCGGTTATTAGCGACTGATAAAGCCCGTCGTTTCTATGGGCGGAGGGCATTTTTGGATTGCGTCATCTGCATGTAAGATGACGAGTAGGACGAAATCATAGAGTCTAACGATTGATTTATTCGAGCTTGAGCACGTCCTTTGCAGGGTTTAAATCCCTGCAAAGGGCAAATATTACAATTGACCAAGATGCTAGGGGCGAGAATGTCAATTGTAATCAACAGGAGCCAAAAATTTTGGACTATATGAAAGCACCAATTGATTGCCAATTCATTTCAAATTTCACAGACAAGAGAAGCTAAGGAAAGACAAAGTTGAGGGTGCAGAGCTGCAACAGAGTTCAATACCCCTGTGGAAAAGGGTTAAGTGCTATTGATAGGTGGTACTATGCCGGAAGATTTACTTGTTTTCGGAGAAAAGCATTCAACAGATAGAAAGAACAGATGAAGCGTCTAAAGGAAAAGGCTAAAAAGCAGAGTTGATGTTGGATGAATAAGCTGAACTTAGTTTGAGTTTTTGAGTATCACTTTTGATATTGTTTTGATACTAATAAAATCAAAACGATAAAAAGCAGGTATACTCAAAAACAGAAACAAATGAGATATTTTTATAAAAATAAGAAACAATTTGCTATGGTAATTATCAGTGAGAATAAAGTCCAACAGAGATTCTTTTCTAGTTATAGTTTTAAGTAACTCCTCGCTTACGATGCGAGGAGTTTTTCATTTCGATTGCTCTATCGTTTTCAGATGCGAAGAACTCTGAGCTTAAGCGAGTCAACTCTGTGCAGGCTGTTGGCATCGGCAAAATAGTTTCAGGAGTGGATGTTCGCAAGTATGGTAAACAGTGGATTGTTAACCGTGATACTATGTTGCGTGAGTACATGGCAATCTCTGTGTGCTAAGAGCTACAACATTTAACCTCAAATACTGTCCATTACAGTGGACAGTATTTTTATATCATTTACGTAGAGTGGTATTTCTATAAAACATGAGGTCTTTTAGCTATGACACCGTGAGATGGGAGTGCCAATGGAAAAGCCAAGAATCAGAGTATCCCCTGTATGTCCTAAATGTAACAGCACAAATGTTGCTACATGTCTTTGTTTACAGATGAACGTTTATCGATTATTGCGTGATATTGAAGAAGGCCACAGATCTGTTATTTGAGCGCTGTATTATATGTGAAGATGTACAGTTTTCCTGCACAACGATTGCAAGCATGATTGGAGGTAGCAGTAGTTTTGGGACTTCGCTCTACTTCTGAAAGTGTCTTCATAGACAAAACTCAAGATATTAATCATTGCTCCAAGGGTGTAAGAGGAGCATTCCCACGATCAGGTTTCACATTCACAGGAAATGTGCGTTCAGGAAAGTATTAGCTCATTATTCATTGCAGTAGTGACAAGGTTTTCTTCCTTTGGTCCTTGGAAGCATATCACGCTGCAGTCCATGTGTGACTGAATTAGTTGTGCAAATCCATGCAGGAATGAATATATGATGTCCGCGAGCTGTGGCTATAACAAAGAAACAAATAATTGCTTTTAATGATATTAACAACCACCTGTGATAACCCAAGAATGTACAGATAAGGTTCTTGCGTTTCTTGCCGATATCGGCGAGATTTCCTAACAACATATCATGCCTCAAACAATGAGGAAATATAAACAACTTTGTGGAGTTGAAGTCTCATCTCTTCTCTTTTAGCTTTCACGGGCTTTTCTTCCGGCAGCTCAGCATACATACCATCCAGAAGTTCCAGAACAAGCGCCGTCTCTTCAAATCTATCAAATACATGCATTAGTGTCTTTGAGCCTTCATACGGATAACGCAATTCGAATCGGCAAGTAACCTATCCGATGTAGGGCGTTTCTTCAAAAACAGTTCATTATCGCCAATATCACCTATCAACTTCGCCATTAAGATACACAAGATATCCGCCCATCATGGATCTTATGGTAATATCGCCTGCTACAGAAAAACTTCACGAACATATTCATTGAATTGTTCACCTTTGGCTTTTTCCTCCATCAAGTTTGATATTTTGCTCAGCAATTTTCAATAGTTACATGTCTCACTTTTTAAGTACTTCAACAATTGAACTATGTCAAGATTTCAGACACGAAAATCTGGGGTTTGTGCTCGCTCGAAACACCCCTCGAGCCGACAACGCGCTCTCGAAGCGCTCGAAGAACTCGTCCATTACGTCTCGGCACCCTGTAGCCGATTGTCGAGTGCGCCTGCGGTTGTAGTAGAACTCTATGAAGCCGATCGCGGCGAACCTCGCCTCCTCGCACGTGGCAAACGAGCGGCGGTAGTAATCTCGCTCTTGAGGGTCGCGAAGAAGGACTCTGCCACCGCGTTGTCGTGGCGGCTGCCGGTGCGGCCGCACGAGCCTCACGCAGTTTTCCTGGCCCACGACACCAGCATCAGGCGGTCACCATCACAACCTTGCTCTTTTGGCGAAGAAGGACCGCTGCTTTTTCAGGAACTCGTTCTCCATCTTGAGCTCACGTATGCGCTTCTTGGCCTCGCGCAGCTCGCGGTCCTCGGCCTTTGGGCCTGGCGCGGAGCCCTACGACCTTTTGCGCTTCAGCGCCCAGTCGTTGACCGTCTTGTCGTTGAGCCCGAGCTCCTTGGCCACTTCGCGATCGGTCTGCCGGTGGAGATCACGTAGTCGGCGGTCTCGCGCCTGGAACTCATCGATGTACTTGTTGTTGCCCATGCCTTGCCTTTGCTTTCTCGGTTGTCTGAGCATATACGATTCCTGGGTTTTTGAATCTAGGATGCCCATGTCCACGATACAGGTCGAGTTGCTGATTCAGAATTGCGTTATCCGTATGAAGGCTCAAAGACACTAATGCATGTATTTGATAGGATTTGAAGAGATGGCGCTTGTTCTGGAACTTGGATGAGTATGTATGCTGAGCTGCCGGAAAAAGAAAACCCGTGAAAGCTAAAAGAAAAGATAGACCTCAACTGCACGAAATTGTTTTCATATTTTTATTGTCTGAGTGAATTACGTTATTTATGTTTATTGCCGATAGCGGCAAAAAAACAGTCTCGTTTGCTATAATAATCTCATCAGTTTTGCCGATAGGGAGGTGAAGCTCGATGGGATTTCTTTCTGCAGCAGAGGTTGCTGAGCTCTGGGGCATATCTGAGAGAAGTGTTCGCAATTACTGCGCTAATGGCCGCGTGCCAGGCGCTTTTCTCGTGGGAAAAAACCTGGAACATTCCAGCGATGCGGCAAAAGCCTTCTCGAAAAATGCTAAACATCATCAATCAAGCTCGCTGCTTTTCACGCTTGATTGAAGAAAAAGGCTTCAAAAATAAAGGGCGGCATTTACCATAAGCTCCAGGTTGAGCTTTACCCTACAACTCTAATCACATTGAGGGAAGCAAACTCTCCTCGATCAGACGCGCATGATTTTTGAAACGGCGACTATCGGCGTTGATGGAAATCCTGTTCACATTGATGACATTGTAGAAACTCAGAACCACTTCCGCTATCGATTACGTGATTGACCATGCAAAAGATCCCCTTACAGAGGGCATTATTAAAGAACTTCACCGTATTCTGAAAACAGGAACTACAGATTCTGTAAAGGATTGGTTTGCTGTTGGAGATTACAAACGCTTACCAAATGAGGTTGGTGGGCGAGAAACCACTCTTCCAGAAAATGTTGCTAAAGAGATGAAATCGCTGTTAAAGGCTTATAACTCAAACAGCTCTCATTCCTTTGAAGACATTGTTGATTATCACGTTCGTTTTGAGCGCATTCATCCGTTCCAAGATGGCAACGGACGTGTCGGCAGGTTGATTATGCTCAAAGAATGCCTTGCTCATGACGTTGTTCCGTTTGTCATTACTGACGATATGAAGTCTTTCTATTATCGAGGACTCTCTAAGTGGGATAAGGAGAACGGCTATCTTCTTGATACGTGCCTTACAGTCCAGGATAGATTCAAAGCCACGCTGGATTACTTCCGAATCGCGTATGGTGAAAACTGAGTTTTTCTGTTGTGCATAATGACGATATTGGCTGTAGATGAGAATTTCTCGTCTACAGTCAGTACTAGTAGGAATAATGCATTTTGAGTAGCCTGGTATTCATACCATACAAGTTTGCCTATATAACTCGCTAAAATAGAGTGGATTGATTAAAACTAATCGTTTCTGGGACACTTCCAGAAGCATACGATTGGAGCTATATAGTGCGGCATCGTTGGTTTTACCGACACCAAAGCGCAAAAGATGTCCTTATCGAAGGGCTTAGACGTCTCGAATACCGTGGTTATGACTCTGCTGGCATCGCTTTGCAAAACGCTACCAATAAAGAACTTACGGTCGTACACCGCGTCGGAAAAGTTGCGGGATTAGCTGAAGCGGTGGAGTACCTCGATAACGCAAGCCCCTGTGGCATCGGGCATACCCGCTGGGCAACGCATGGTGCTCCAAGCGAGCGTAATGCTCACCCACATACCTCTTGCGACAACAAAATTGCCGTCGTACACAACGGCATCATCGAGAACTTTGCCGAACTCCGCGAGCAGCTTGAATCTCGTGGGCACAAATTCCGCAGCGACACCGATACTGAAGTTGTTGCTCACCTTATTGAAGAAGCCTGGTAGGCAACCTGCGCGATGCTGTTGCCAAAGCGTGTTCGCAGATAGTAGGCACCTGCTGGTCTTGCCGTCATATGCTCCCAGGAACCCGGCCGTATCGTAGTCACTCGTAAAGACTCCCCCATCGTTCTCGCACATGGCGAGAAGGGCACCTATGTTGCATCCGACATCATCGCAGTCATCGAAGCCTCCCGAGACGTCACCGTTCTCGGAGACAACGAGTTTGCCGTTATGGAAGCTGATGGCATCAGCTACACCGATGCTGAAGGAAATCTCATCAACCTCAAGATTATGCATGTTGATTGGGATGTTGATGTTGTCGAGAAGGGCGGCTACCCCTGATTTCATGCTTAAAGAAATCGCATGAGCAGCCCCTGTGTTATCCGCGATACCCTTGCAGGGCGTCTGACCAACGGCGTACTTTCTATTGATGAGCTAGGTATGTCCTTGGAAGAACTCCGTTTGATCTGATCGAGTCTATATTATTGCCTGCGGAACCAGCTACCACGCCGGTCTTATCGCCCGTCAGCTTATCGAAGGCTGGGCACGCATACCTGTCGAAGTTGAAGCTGCAAGTGAATTTCGTTATCGCAACCCCATTATTACTCCGTCAACGCTGGTAGTTGCCGTCTCTCAGTCCGGCGAGACTGCCGACACCTTGGCCGCCATCCGCGATGCTCCGCATTAAAAGGCGCTAAGGTTTTTGGCATCACCAACGTTATTGGTAGTCCCGTGGCTCGTGAGTCTGACGGTGTTATTCATACTAAGGCTAACAAGGAGATTGCCGTTGCCTCAACCAAATCTTTCCTCGGCCAGATTGTAAGCTTGACGCTTCTTGCCATGGTGCTTGCGCAGGCAAAAGGAAAGCTCTCAATCGCTCAGATACGCTTGCTTTTTACGGGAGCTTGCCGATACCGCAGAGCAGAGTTGAGGAGTCCTCAGCGATACAAAGGCTATCGACATCGCAGCGCAGGGCGTGGGAGACGCTAATGATGCCTTGTTTATTGGCTGCAGGCATGGAGCTGCCATCTGCTACGAAGGTGCCCTCAAACTCAAAGAAATTAGCTATCTTCATGCCGAGGCATACGCGGCCGGAGAGATGAAGCACGGTCCCATTGCACTTCTGTCCAAAGGCTATCCTGTCATTGCCGTAGCAACTAACTCTCCGTATACGACAAGATGATCTCCAATATCCAGGAATCCTGAGCACGCGGCGCTACTGATTATTGCCGTAGCAACCCGAGGTGATCAGAAATCAAGAAAGCATGCTGACTATATCATCTACGTGCCTAAAAGTCAGAGACGCATTCTCACCGATTATCGCCTCGGTACCTCTCCAACTGTTTGCGCGCTCCGTGGCTCTTGCGCGTGGCTGTGACGTCGATAAGCCGAGAAACCTTGCAAAAGTCAGTAACGGTCGAATAAGACACTGACGAGCCTGAAGAACGGCAGAACAAAACCTCAAAAATTTTCTAAAATCTTCTTGACAACTATTACGACTTCGATATATTATGGATAACGATATAACGTTACTCGATATATCGAGAGTCGTAGTTCTGTTTTTTCGTCATAGCTACACAGCGAAAAGGAGGGTTAGGCAAAGGCAATCGATTCCGGTGCACCCACTGAACCGACGTTTTACATTCTTCTTTCTCTTTCATCAACCTATGCACGGATATGCCATTATGCAAAAACGTCCAAGAGATTACTGACGGTCGAGTTACCATCGGAGCGGGCACACTTTACGGTGCCATTAATTCGCTCATTGAAAAAGGTTGGATAGAAGCTCTGCACAACCAACCCAGCGACCGTAAAAAAGAGTACCGAATCACTCAGCAGGGCAAGCAAGCTTTTTTGCAGGAAGTTAATCGACTACAGGCACTTCTCGCTAACGCACAAAACGTCATCAACACAGCCAATACAAAGGAGGCTTGATTATGAGCACCTCAACAACAATCAAAAAATTCTTTACCGACTTTGATGCAGAAGAAGCATGGCTCAATCAAATGAGCGCACAGGGTAAAGAACTGGTTAACTATCGCGGCGGAACGTACACATTTACTACAAGCGAGCCTCATGCGTGGCAATATGCCATTGAGATCTTGGGTACAACCTCAAAAGAAAGCCGCGATTACCTCAGCTTCCTTGAAGACATGGGTATTGAAACCGTATCCACCTATGCCGGCCGAGCTTACCTGCGCAAGAAAGATGACGGAACCCCCTTTGTTCTCCATAGCGATCTAAAGTCTCGCCTCACCCAAGCTCAAAAGGCCAATTTTTGGCCCCCCATTATAATTTCACAGCTTTTCCTTGTACTGGCATTTTGTGTAAATGGAATTCTCACTCAACAGGTATCTCCTGTCGCCTTCGGCATTCTCACTGGAATAAGCATTGCGTTCATAATTGCTGCGGCTATTGAATTCTTTGTTTTTGCAAAACCGTATCGCAAGCGCATCCGTCAGCTAAAGCAGGAGCTTGCTATTAAAGAGTAGCGAGAAGAACTTGTCGTAATGTATGCAATAACTGTTCATTAACTGTCGAGCAAAACTCAGTCTCGGTTGATACAGAGTGCTATACAAACAGGGTCGCATCTTTTCAGATGTGACCCTGTTTTTGTTCTTACCTGTGAGATCTAGCCAATGAAGCCGTTATTCACGGTGGCTTCTATGACAAAGGTATATTCCGCCACCAATGAGAACCACTGCTGCAGAGGCAAGTGCGATTGCAATACCTGTAGCGTTTGAGTCTCCCGTATAAGGGACAACTCCACCGGATTTTCTTAGCAGGTTTTCTGTTGGACTTCTTAGGTGTGTCTTCTTTTGTCTTTGGGATATCGTGGAGGAACTTCTGTATTGGTAATGGTAAAAGCCTGTTGTGGCGCGAGCGGATATCCTTGTTGATAATCTTGCCGACAATTTCCTCAGCGACTGTCTGCATGAGGACAAGAATCTCGGATACACGATCAATAGATGGGTTTTCGCCCCACCAAGTCCCTCTTGTCTTAATGCGTTTCCAAAGCTACTATGGTTTTAACAGTCTGCTGGAGCCTTTGGCAAGCGCCGGTACGAGAAGGGATCAGGTGCATAGAACCAGCTGATACTCATAAACCCGAATACATGTAACGTCGCCGACGGCTATCACGGGTGTAGCATCGCTTATTCATGTCTTAACACACGCTAAATAACGATATCTTTGCAGTTAGACATATTCAAAGTTAGATACAGTAGTAAAATTTATAATTTGCATGCTGCTCCGCATAGCCTTCAGCAGAACTCGAGGTATCATGCAGCTTAATCTTTCAAATATTGAATATATCTATCCATCAGCGGTAGAGCCTACTTTATGTAAGGTGACTGCTCACGCTTCCAGAAGGATGGACAGCTTTTTGTTGGCGATAATGGCTCTGGCAAGACAACACTTTGCACTGTCATTGTGTGGTTTGTTGCAGCCTGATGTGGGAGTTGTGAGCCCTTCGCTTTTCTCGACATATTGTGCTCAGAGTGCAAATGAATCTCCTAGTAATCTCTTTGATTTTGCGGTTGCTTATGATGACCTGGCAATAAGGTTAAGAAACGAATTGTCTATTGAGGATGATTGGTCTTGGCGCTTTGACACACTTTCTTGCGGGCAACAGAAGCGTCTTCAGATTGCGTGCGCACTGTGGTCTACTCCTGATGTACTTGTTGTTGATGAGCCTACCAACCATGTTGACGCATCCACTCGACATGCTTTGTTTACAGCGTTGTCAAAATTTAAAGGCGTTGGCGTACTCATTTCACATGATCGAGAATTGCTTGATGCGCTTTGTTCGCAATGTCTGTTTATAACATACGGTACAGCTACCATGAGGCCTGGTGGGTATTCGCAGGCATCTTCGCAGGTAGCTTTAGAGCGTTCAAGTGCAATTCATGCTCGAGACATAGCGCAAAAAGAGAAGGCACGAACAGAGCGAGAAGTTCAACGTCGTCGAGAAGAAGCATCTCGAGTACAAGCACGTAGGAGTGGAAAGGGTATTGCAAAGAACGATAGTGATGCAAGGCCAAAAAAGCGCCACTACATTGTTTCTGGTCAAGATGGAAAGGCGGGCAAGTTGTCCGCTCGTATACAGAGCAGGCTTGAAAAAGCAGAGGATAACGTTGCTAACAGTAAAGTTGAAAAACGGTATGATGCTCACGTGTGGCTTGACGCTGAACCGAGTAGGAGAAAGGTTCTCTTTAGGATGGAACCTGGCCACATTTCTGTTGGTGAGTCTTTGCTTAGTTTTCCAGCACTTTTTATAGGTAATACAGATCATATTGGACTTGTTGGGGACAATGGATCTGGCAAGACTACTTTGATTAAGAAAATCATTACGAGCATTTCCACTGATATAAGCTCTATGGATACTGCCTTTGAAAATACAGGTCGAGTTGACACGAAGGTACTGTATATTCCTCAGGAACCTGATATAGCGCAGAAAGAAAACACGTTGAAGAAAATACGAGAGCTTCCCAGTGCTCAGCGGGGACAGGTGCTTTCTGTTGTGGCGCAGCTAACTCTGATCCAGATTGTATTTTTGAGGGAGATACCGTAAGTCCAGGTGAAATGAGAAAGCTTATGCTTGCGCTAGGTATTTTTAGATTCTCCAGAAATTGTAATTATGGATGAACCTACTAATTATCTTGATCCAGGATCCACAGAGGCTCTTGAGCAGCTGCTGTCCGTATATCCTGGAGCGCTTTTTACTTGTTTCTCACGATGCATCATTGGTGGTTCAGCTACGTCCATAATTTGGAGAATACAAAAGTCAGGGGATGGCTATGAGCTTGTAGTAGATTAGTGCATCGATTTTATGCAGTGGATTACTTTGCAGTGGCTTTGAAGTTTTTATAAAGTATCTTGTTTAAAATTACGTTAAATTTTCAAGCACACTACAGATTTTGTCTACAACAGAACAAAGTAAATCAAAGCTTTTCTCGAATGCATAGGTACAGACTGAAAGAGTGCATTTGTCTTTGTACGTAGACACTGCTAGTTGAAAATAGGGCACTGGTTTATCTGCGGTAGCAATAAAAGCATCTGAAATAGAAACTCCTTGGAATACAAGGAGTTTCTCATCTATTTTTCCTAAATTTGTATATGAAGTTATAGGGACAGAAATAGCCCTGGAAAGTAATTCTTTTACAATTGAAAGGGGAAGCATGCGATATAAGATATGTAGCAACATTGGTTCCTTCAGACAGGAATTGCTGTTCTTTTGAGTATGCATTTGTGTAGTGATTTCACGACAAATCTCGTCAAAGGTGCTATTGTTATTAAAGGTTGATATGACAGTAATAATTCCCTGTTAAATTGCAGATAGAGTTACGTGTGTCTGTGCTAAATTTACGAAGGTCAACTGGGCATGGAATAGTAATGTTATTCCATTGAAACATATCGTGCAGTGTTAACAGATATGCTGCAAGTAAAATGTCATTAATGCTTGGTTTGTATTCATTGGTGCAAGAATGATATTGCTTTAATTTAGATATGCTAATTTGCCTAGTTATAAGATTTGGCGTACGACTACTCTCATTAAGTGGTAGATGTAGTTTTGTGCTGCTATGTTTTTGCGTCTTTGAGCATAAAAATCTTTATTTTTGCCCATGGAAAACCTATTAATTACTTGAGAGAAACTTCTATCTCTATTTATTTGTTCTTTTATTTCAGTACCCGAATATAATTCAGCTAAAAGATATAGTAATTGCTCAAATCCTCTTCCATCACAAAGTAAATGGCTTGCTATTATACAAAGAGAGTCTTTTTCTTCTCCACATATCCAGTAAATTTTTAGTGGTAGATCAATTCCAATTTTAAGAGACGTTAATAATGAATCAATCTCTAAAGTTGAGAAATCATTTTTAGCAGACATGGTTTGTTAATAAATTCTCATATGAAGCTATGAGGATCTGTAACCCATGTTCCTTTTTGAACTTTTGTATTTACATAGTAAAAATCGGATAAGTTAAAGCTAATTTTTTTCTATAGCATGTCTTAATTTGCTGCCTTGTAACTTTCCATTAAAACGAATACATCCTCTAATAATGGGATTTTGGACAAAGCTGTACATATATTGCATGTAATCAAATGGCTGACCTTTTATATCCATAAGACACCTCTGTCCTTAAAATATCGCTGTATTACAAGTGTACGACATTATTCATTTTCATCAAAGAGATTGATATAGGGGGTTCCTGTAGCTCAGGAGCTCGCTCAATCATCATGGCGATGAGTGACTGAAGATACTTGAGGTACATTTTATATTGGGTATCTTCATTTGGAAAAGTTAAAACTGTTGTTTCTGTTTGTGGAGTCTCAAAATAATTCTTCAGGTTACTAAGTTTGTTGATGAGTTCCGTTCTTGCTTCAATGAGCTCTTTATATGGTGTATTTTTATATTGATCAGCATAAAATTCAATTATCTAATGAATACTCTTTTTGTGATTTTTTTGGGTTTCTCTTTTATAGTATTCAATAGATAATATATTGTCTTTTTGCTGTAAATATTATATACTTGTAGTATTAGAATAAAAGAAAAATATATTGAATATTAAGTCTTAAAAAGTACCGGCTTTATTTATTTAAATATATGGAGGAAGCATAAGATGGAGTATGAAGAAATTAAACTAAATGTTTCCAATGATAAAATCAGCGAATACAAAGTTTTTATGGAATAAAAGCTGTATTCTGATGTTTTTACATCTGAAGACAAAAGACATTGACATCTAAAAAGGATTTATAGGACTAAAAAGAAGAATTATGTTTACTACGAAAGAACAGATGTGAATTGGAATTATTGGGAGTGATAAGAGAAAATATGATTCTAATTTTGATACAAATGAAATGAAACGAAATATCGTATTTGAGGTATCACAGGACTTAAATTCGTTTTCAAAAGTACTCTTGATGAAAAGATTATTAAAAAGCTCATACTGAAAGAAAAAATGAAGAGATCGTAGAAAGATTGGATATATAGTACTGTATTTACTTATAATTAACTATATAAGCAACCTTTTTCAGGTTGATATATAAGAAACTTGGATAATTATACTGTTACACTTTGTCGAAACGAGCTTGAAGCACAGCTTGTGTGTGATTATAAAGATAAATAATGAGTTCCTTTCTGCAATGAAAATATTTTGTCGTTAATCAACCAATTAGACAATGTATTAGATACTTTTTTTATATGGGTTAAAAAGCATCTTTTTGCTATTTTACTCTGGCAAAGTCAAAGGAGTGTAGACGGTTACTACAAGAAGTAGTTTGAGTTAGCAGCTTAATTCATGTACTTAGTATATGAATTAAGCTGCTATAGCATGAATAAAAATCTATAGTTTTTAATATAAATCTGATGTTTCTAACAATTTCGTAACTTGTTAAAGTCGTAATCACCCTTGAGGGCAATTCCTTTCTTTATGGTAGATGCGTTACATTTCTCTTTCATAGTCTTCAAGCATATGACTAAATCCTCCACCACCATGTGTACAGAACGGAATAACTGTCTTTCCGCTTAAATCTGTTGTTCTTAGAAATGAAAGAACAGGTGGAGCAAAGGTTTTTGAGCCAGTTTGGAGAACCAATAAAGATTGTTTCAAAATCATCAATGTTTACTGAGCTCTGGCACAGTTGAGGACCATAGCCCTTCTCTATTTGGCTTCTTACTTCTTTTTATTGCTGTGTTATATGAAAAGGAATATGGGTCTTGAGGTTTAAGCTCTAGTAACTCTCCGTCTGTAATAAGTGCAATATCTTCTGCAAGTTTTCTTGTTATGCCTGAGTAAGAGTAATAGACAATCAGGGGTTTCATAATTATTTCCATCCTTGAAGAAGGGCGTCAAGCCCTCTTTCAAATTGCGTACTGAAGTTCCATTTGCCCTCCATTATATCTCCAATGAGCATACTGAGTGAATCAAGCTCATCAGCCGGCAGAGATTCAATTGCTTCAGAGAGACTAGGAGCATCTTCTTCGGAGGTGCTTCCCACAGGAGGTACAGCTTCCGAAGCAGAAAAACCTGTGGTATATACCGTAACAGCGGTTGCAATTCCAAGCATATCTAAAGGTGCAGAAAAGCCAGTTTTTGAAAGATTCGCGAGCATCTTAGCAAAAAGCGAGAGCTGTCCAGGAGTAGAAATCGGGTGAGTAAGCACTAACATAATGGCATTTGGATGCTGTAGAAGCGTGTCATGTAGTGATACCGCATAAGAACGTAAAGTAGTTCTGCCAGCTCATTTGATCATAAACTTCTGCATTACGTTCAATATCAGAGACAAAACTTTCCAGAGCTCGTCTTAGCACCTCTTCAGAGACGCCTTCAAGCAGTGCAGACTTGTTTGGTACGTGTCGATAAAAAGCAGCTTGGGAAACACCAAGGCGTTGTCCAAGCGCTCGAAGAGAAAGAGAGGACAGGCCTTTTTCGTCTACAAGAGTAAGTGCTGTCGAGAAAATCTTTTTCTTTGAAAGCGTACGGCTCTTGGGCGAACTCTTAGTCAAGCTTTTTGTAGCGCTCTTTGCGGAACTTTTAGCTTGGCTTTTAAGTGACTTGTTAGGCACCTGTCCTCTTCCTTATTTAACGGGATTGTTGACCTTTTCTTAAGCGTAAATTGTATCACCACAAGTATTGCAAGAATTACAAAGAATATCCCAAAGCATGCCAATTTGAGGCAATACATCAGTCATACCAGCACCATCTAAACTGACTGCATGAACTGCATTAAGTGCCCAGTAAGCTGGTGAGAATTTTGCCACAGATTGAGCTCAGTCTGGAAAAGCTCGAAAACAGTACAGAAGGATCCACCGATTCCTGCAGCAAAGCATACCTACGATGTTAGAAAAGAGACAAAGCAATGTCTTCTGTGGGCGTCCAGAGCAAGCGCTACACCTAAAGCAGCAAGAACTGCAGAGAATGCAAGGATTACTAGGATAAGTGCCCCAACATTTCCGGTTGGTCGATATCCAAAAATCAGTGCGCCAAGACCAAGAACGGTAAGAACTTGGACAGCTTGTATGAGGTAAGCGACAAACGCTTTTCCTGCAAGAATTGCGCCTTGAGGAGTTGAAGACGCTTCAGACGAGGCCACATGCCCCAGGCATATTCGCGGAAGAAAGATTGAATGATAGTTTGTACCGAGAGAAAAGAGAAAAATATAGCCATACCAGGTATTGCTTGTTCTACTCCTGTGACGTTGGTGTAACCATCGGCTAAAAGCATAGATTTAAAAGCAGGTTCCATAAAAGGAATCATAACAAGAGGGAAGATGCTCAGAATTAGCGTAGGAGTTGGGTCCATCAGTTGGAGGCGAATATTGAGTCGTACGACTGCTGCAAATTTCTTAAGCGTTGTCATGGTTGTCTCCTCTCCAACAATCGATAAATATGCGCTTTGAAGGCTTGCCTGTGATATGCGTACGTTTTTCTAGGGTATTTTCTCTTAGAGCAGGATTGGCGAGAAGATCAGCAATGGCGCTTCCTGCATCGTTTGCATTGTTTTCTCGCAAAGTTTCACGCCGTTGCTTTTGCCAACCGTCAATAGATGGAACAGGTTGTGAGAATTGCAGGACTGACCGAGCTGCGTGCGTAGTTGGCAATAATCTTTCAAAGCTGAACCTTCTGCTGCAATGCGGCCGTTATGTATGATTGCAATATCAGCACCAAGTTCTTCAAACTCAGCTAGGTAGTGAGAAGTGTAACTAATTGCTGCACCATTTTTGGCAAGTGATTGCATAGTGTGCAAAATGCGGCTGCGTGCTTCAACATCAGCTCCCACCGTTGGCTCATCCATAAAGATAACCTTGGGTTCGTGCATGATGGCCATACCTGAGTGCAGTCTTCTTTTTGTCCACCGGATAGATGACGGGCTCGCTTGGTTTTCTCGCTTGTAAGACCTAACAGCTCCATCACTTCTTCTGCTCGTGCAAATGAGCGCTTGCGAGAAAGTCCTTCGAGCTGTCCGTAGTACGCAAGGTTTTCCATGACGGTAAGGTCAGGGTAGATTCCAAGGTCTTGTGGAGCGTATCCAATAAGATGACCTACCGATTCTTTTGCAGGATTCATTCCACAGACAAAGATAGATCCTGAGTCTGCTTGTCTAAGCCCGCAGAGTATTTCAATTAAGGTTGATTTTCCAGCTCCGTTTTTGCCGAGAAGGCCAAGTATTTGACCGGGCATAACTTTGAGGTTTACGCCACAAAGTACGTGGTGGTCTCCATAGCTCTTTTTGTACCGCACTGGGTTGTAGGGCGGGGGAGCCTTTCTTTACGTCAGACACAAAAACTCCTTTGGTACTGTTGATAACGGTTTATTGCTTTCGTCATCAGATATTTCTTTTTCAATAAGTTAACAGTGTTAACTTATATCGGCGAGTAATATGTTAACAACGTTAACTTAAATGTCAAGAAGATTTTTGGATTTTTTAATTGAGATAGTAATTGAGTTAATTACATGCGTGTGTGCAGGTATTTAGATTTATAAGGGCTCTGTTAGTGTGGAAGAAATTTCATTTTCAACAATGATAGCTTGTGAGTTATTTAACGGAATCAAATCGATCTTCTCGCCATAGACTTTGATTGTTTGAGCAGTTGTTTCAATAAAAAGGAAACTCGCCATTATGAGGGAAGAATGTAGTGTCTACAAGATCCATGCCTGAATAGTCGGTGAGCTCCGTAGCAACCGTCTTGTCATCCATGATTTGATTGTACGAGATATCTGGACAAGCAATTATCGCCCTCGCAGATTCACCAATATAGAGCATGTCGTCTTGGATCTTTTGTTTGATAAGGTCGAGAAGACCGTTTCTTTTTAGTTCTTGTAAAAGATAGAAGGTATTTCCACCGGATATGCATAAACAAGTGCAGTTTTTAATAGGCTTGTACACTCTTGTTATGCGGAGTTGTTGCGACGTCGAGGATGGTTATGTCATAGCCGCTTTCTTTCAGCGCTACTATTCCCTCATCAACATAGTCTCGGTATTCTTCTACATTAGCGGCTGTAGGAATAAATAAGATTTCCTGTATATCATTTTTGGCGAGGAAGCTCTGAACAAGTTCTTTTGTACCTGCTAAGTAGGATGTGAGAAAGAGTTTCATTGCATTCTTTACGTGTATTACGTGAGTAAGATTCTTCGATAAAAAGATAAGTTTTATGATATTTATACTATAGTGAGTCAATTTCATTTTAAATAAAGTGTCCAACCAATCAAAAACGACATTATGGGCAAGTCTCAAATTGTTAACTTGACAATGAGCGTCTGCACCACTTTCCGCTTCAAATACTTGAATTTTTCGTTTGCGGGTTTTTGAATCTAAGCGCTTCATAGATTACCTTAGTTTGCTGTTGTATTCAGCACTTTCACCTTCTCCCATAATAAACAGGCAAGGACATTGAATCTTTTGATAATCTACATCCTTTGCACGGTCGAACACCTCATCGATGAGCGCTCTTAAAATCAGAGGTGCTAAACTGCCAAGAATATTTTTAAGGTTTAAATTTGCAGATTCGTTTAAATTTCCAGCTAACTTTAAAATGGTATTCATTAACCAACTGAGAGTTTTTAAGCTTGGTCCAAATTCTTTTCTGAACACTTCTGCAACGTCGTAAATGGGTGACTAGCAATCCAAGCATGAATTCTTGGATCTTTTTCAACGGCTTGCAGTAAAAATACCCTCCTCCACTGACACCATAAATAGCTAGGTAGATTCAGCTTAGAATTTCTATTTTCCAACCAGTCTATGCATAGCGAAATTGGAGCAGAGGCATCCACATCAAAGACTAGCTCTCTACTAGGGGTTGCTCCCTTGACCAGGAAGGTCAACCATTAGAACATTATATTTTCGTATCCATCCAGGATATCCTGCAAAAGTAAAATAAGTCTTCACGATAAGTATCACCGCCGCCAATCATAATCAGTGTTGGACAATCGTCGCCGGTGTGAAGATAGTCAACCAGGCAAATAGGGTCTTGATAAGTAATGGTTAGTTTTTCAATTGGTGCACCCAGCGAATGAATTGCGTTAGAAAACGCTTGCTCCATTTGGTGAACGGTAGACAAGTATTCATCAGAAAATGGATTTATAAACTGGATTGCCGAACGAAGGAATAGGTTTGTGCTAGATAATACTGAGCTTTTGTTTGTTCACTTGAAATCTGAATTGCTTTGCTTTTTGTTTAAGATAGTTTCCATGTGATAAGAAGATATTTTTTTCCAGTCATCAGGTTTTGGTGATTTTCCTAGCTTTTTGAGTAAGAAAGTAAAGTTCTCCGTGAGAAAAGCCAAAAACTTCACCAATTCCCCAACAACCAATTAAAGAAGAAATCCGTATCACCATTTTTAAAATATATCCGAGTAGACTGTCTTTTTAAAATGACTTCGTTGTTCTTCATTATTTTCCTCCTTTTTAGGTTATTTTAATTACTTATGATACCGAATCAATAGTCTCTATTAGACAACTAGATGTATTGATTGCAATCCTACGCTTAGCATTTTTGGAAATAATGAAATAGATGTGCTTTAATGAAGTCTCATTGAAAAACTCTTACTTGTTGTTTAGTGCTATTTCATATTTGTTATATTTGTTCTATAACAAATATAGTAAAATAACCTAACTTGATAGAACATGCAGATTATTACTCGATTAATATAACAGGGAAGAGGCGTGCGTGATTATACGTATTGATCAGATGGATCGAATGCCTGTTTATCAGCAGATTCGCAATCAAATCGTTGCAGCCATTGGGCAGGGTGAATTGTGTCCTGCAGATAGACTCCCGAGTGTACGCTCACTTGCAAGTGATCTTGGCATAAATATTCATACGGTAAATAAGGCATATGCCGTACTAAGAGATGAGGGATATCTTTTTTATGAGGGCGTTCAGGCGCAATTGTGGCAGATTTTAAACAGACTGCTACACCTGAGCGTATTGCGATAAATTCAGAAGAACTTGCAGAAAAGCTCCAACAGCTCGCTTTAGAACATCGTGCTCAAGGGGGAACTAAGGAGTCATTTCTAGAGATTGCACATACACAAGCTAAGTATGCGTTTGTTTAAGGAGGCGCACTGGTAATGGACATCATTTCAATTAGTGCACAGACAATAGTAACGTTTGTGAGTTGGATTATTTCTTGCTTTCATTCCGTATATAACACGCCATAACGAGTGTTTTGCTGTGACAGTACCAGTTTCTGCTCAAAAAGATTCACGTATGATTTCTTTAAGAAACACTATAGTTTGTAGAAATGCTTCTTACAACAATACTAGCAAACCATTTCTTCTGTGATAGCAGGGAAGTTATTAACAACTAATCAAACTATAGCTGGCTTAACCCTTCTATACAGTGCTTTAGTGATTCCTGCGATTGTCTCTTTTGTGTTAATGTTGCATGCTCGTTCTAAGGTAGTAGCCCTTAAGAAATCTGAAGGTTGGGATTTTGAGCAACATAAGGTGACTGCTAGTGTTGTCGAAAAAGACTTCCCGAATCCAATCTCTTTAAGATGGAATCTTATGTATATTCCTATTATTTTTGGAACAGTTTGCTTGGGATTTGTTCTTTATCCGAGCATGCCTGATATGTTTGCCTATGCACGCTGATTTCACAGGAACAGTTGACAACTATACGCCAAAAACGTTTGGTAGTGCCCTGGGTTCCCTATTGCACTTGAAGTCTTCATGGCGGCGTGCTTTTATCTTTTTCTCATTGGATGATTGTGCATTCAAAAACATGCGGTTGATCCTAGTGAGCCAGTTACTTCTGCGTTTTCATACGGAGTTTTTGCTCGTGCTCAGAGCATATTTCTCTTCATAATAGGCTTACTTATAAGTGGCGGTCTTGGTGTTTTGTTTATTCTTGCATCAGCAGGGCGTATTAGTCTTGGACAAGTGGGATTTATCGCTGAAATTTTTGCTGTGCTTACCGTCGTTGGTATTTTTGGTACTTTCAGCTGTCTATGGTCAGTCAGGTTCACGAGTATTCAGGAAGGTAGACCACAACGAGAACTACCTATCAGATGAGGATAGACATTGGAAACTTGGCGTCTTTTATTTTAACCGTGAAGATGCAAGCATCTTTTTACCAAAACGATTTGGTGTTGGATGGACTATGAACTTTGCACGACCAGTTGTTTGGGTAATTATTGTGGGTCTTATTATTTTCCCTATAGTCTTTGTTGTACTTGTTTCTTATTTGGCGGGGTAAGGATATAAGGGTTATTTATAAGGGCTCTGTTAGTGTGGAGGAGTCCTTATTTTCAATAATGATTGCTTGTGAGTTATTTAATGGAATTAAGTTGATCTTCTCGTCATAGGTCTGATTGTTTGTGTGGTTGTATTGTGGCAAGAGTTACATTAGAATACATTGTAAGATATTGTTAGCTAATGTAGTAAGGAATTATGATGACTGTTGCTGCTACAGAGTCAATTTCTGCAAAGCTTCGTAAAGATGAAAAAGATCGCTTTTCTGTCATCTGCGATGAGATTGGGACATCTCCAAGTAATGCCATTCGCATGTTTGTGTCTGCGTTCAATCGTCGTGGTGGTTTTCCTTTTGATCCATCTAATCCTTATGGATTTGATGCTGAGACACTTGCGGCAATGGATGATGCGGTGGTTGGTAGGAATCTTTCTGGTCCTTATCGTTCTGTCAAGGAAGCCATGGATGCTCTTAATAAGGAGTAGACATGCTGGAGCTGAAATTTACAGCTAAATTTAAAAAGGACTATAAAAGGGCACAAAAGCAGGGTAAGGACCTTAAAAAGCTTGAGAAAATTCTTGAGAAGCTTGTATGTAGAGAAGAACTTCCTAAATCAGCGTGTGATCATTCTTTAGGAGGAGTGTATCGAGGACATCGCGAATGTCATATAGAACCTGATTGGCTTCTTATCTATCGTATTAATGAAGATGAATTTGTTCTTGTTGCTACACGCTTAGGGAAGTCACGGCGACTTGCTAAGGATGTAAAATTTTTAAACTAATAATGTAGTTTTTAACAATGAGGTAAAGTCTTGCGTTGCGTATCTCACCAACTATGATGAGCAAGCCATTGGATAGTAAGTTTTTGTTGCTCTTTGGTAAATGCGTGATTGAACACCTCATCGTAAAAGCCAGCGCAGTGTCTTTTTGAAAAGAAATTTTTCATTTCTTCCTCTCCCTGATGCATGACCCCACTTATAAGACAAGGGCTTTTATCGGCTTTTTGAAGGACACCAATTTCCTTAAGAGTCGAATTAGATAATCTGACTTCATGACATTGGAAAAGAGGATCTTTTTCTTCAATTGCTTCAACAACGTCCCAAAAAGAAATAGATTGAGGCGATTTGGCAAGACGATATCCACCCTTTATTCCGGGGATGAAAGAACAATACCGGCTTTAGAAAAGTTGGGTAAAAGTCTTGGATAAATAGCTTTCAGAAATGCCTTGAAATTCAGCAAAATCACGTACACGAATACTTTTATTTTCTTTTAGATCGACCATGTATAGTAAACAATGAAGTGCGTATTCTATTCCAACAGAGAATTTCATAGGCTATTCCTTTTCAGCTAATTATAGATAAAAATGTATCGGCGATACGTTTTTGGTGTTGATTATAACAAAAAGCTACGCATAGACTTAATTACAGAGAGTTTGTATCTGTAATTAGATTTTACTAAGGAGCTTAAGGCATGTTATCCGAGAAATTTTTGAATGCTTAGATAAAAGACGGCATTGTAGCAATTGCAACCGCAAATGAAGAGGGACAGGCTCATCTCGTTAATACGTGAATAAATACATTATTGTTACTGAGGACGAGAAAATACTTATACCTTGTGCAGGTTTTCATAAGACCGAGAAAAACGTGACAAACAATCCTTATGTAGAGATGAGCATAGGTAGCCCTGAGGTAATGGGAAGAAACTATGGGTGCAGGTTTTCATTTAACGGGAACAGCTGAATTTCATTCAGATGGACCACTTTTTGAGCGCATGCATCAGGAACGTAGTTTTTGTAGCCGCGTTATGGTGTTTACGCCAGAGACATGCAGACAGATGGTTTAAATGGAGCTTGATTTCTAGTTCATGAAATGTGTGTAATACCGATAAAGAATAATTAATTTTTGATAGTATCATCAAAATTGACTATGACAGTTGGTTTTGGAAAGGCGGCGCTATGAAAGCTCTCCTTGTTATTGATGTACAAACTGATGTTATGAGATTTCGCGATACCAAAGGACTTATTGAGGCATGTAATGACAGGATTAGTCATTATGCACCAGAAAAGGTTATGTATGTTGTGCATAAGATGCCATGGGAGCGTGCTTCAAAAAAGAAAAAGTTTGGTTCTAGACTCTTTAGTTGTTTTCGGATCGTGTATTTGATAAACGAGTAGATAATGCTTTTTCAAATTCTCAACTATTACAGACTCTTAAAGATGAGCAGGTTGATGAAGTTGAGATTATTGGCATTGATGGCAATCATTGTGTTAAGGAAACCGCGCTTGGTGCTTTAGAGAATGGTTTTAAGGCAACAGTTAATGAGCGTGCAGTTGCGTCAATGAATAAACGAGAGTTTGAAGATACAAAACAACAATTGCGTGATGCAGGAGTAGCTGTTATTTCTGAGTAGATTTTGTAATTTAACTGTTGACATGGGTGTTTATCAAAGATTAAGGAAAAAATTTGAAAGCGGCAATAGTGTATTATTCCAAGCATCATGGCAATACAAAGAAGCTACTTGATGCAATAGCACAAGAATATGATGTAGAGCTTATTGATGTGTCAAACACTAAGGTGTTTGATTTATCTGAGTATGAGGTAATAGGTTTTGCGTCAGGTATTTATTACGGAAATATGCATAAATTGGTTCTTCAGTGTGCTAAGAAAAAATCTTCCTTTAAATAGGAAGGTATTTTTATCTATACCTGCGGAAATATAAATAAAATATATATGAATGCTATTAAGAGCATTGTAAAAAGCAAAAGCATGCAGAAATTTTAGGAGAGTATGAATGCTTTGGCTTTGATACCTTTGGTCCTCTTAAATTACTAGGTGGAATAAGAAAAAGGCCATCCAACGGTAGAGGAAATGAACAGAGCAGTAGAGTTCTATACGGGAATTGTAAACAAGTAAGGATGTGTATACGTAGGAATGTACATCTGTGCTTTTGCCATTTAACTACCGTTTACCGCAAATTTATATAAGGTATAACTTTGGTCAGATATTCTCATATAAGATGTGTACAAGCTGAATAGATTCCGAATAAACGCAGGTTCGGAGGAGTTATGTTTCATTTTGATCGCATAGCTCCAACAACAAGAGTCTGACACATCATCTGCTTCTGATAGCACATCGGATGTTATTTCTCGTATAGAGTAATAACCCCTACTGAAGATGAAAGAAGATGCAGAGGCACGTGAGGCGTATGAAAGTCTTATGCGCCATCAGCAAGATTCGTCGTAGAAAAATTTATAAAAGGTGGGCATTGTACTGGGTATTGTTGCGTTAGTTGCAATACTGGTAATACTGCGTTTATCGCAAAATAATAATCAAGCTGAGGGCTCCTGTTACAAAGCACCACATTCATTACGCGTGGAGAATTCATTGACTCCGTATCTGCTTCAGGTTCCATTAAGCCAATTTCCTCGACGGTGGTAACTCCTGAGGTCAATGGAATCATACAGGACGTGCAGGTTACAGAAGGTTCAACGGTTAAAAAGGGCGATAAACTTTTTACCATTAAAAATGATGAGCTTGATAAAGCGGTGCGTAAAGCTGCACAGCAAGTAAAGGCGGCCGAGAACGAGGTCAGTAAAGCTCGCTCTGCTTTAGTTTCCGCGCGTAACGGTGTCTCCGAGGTGGGAGAGAAATGGTCAGGAGGCAAATGCTGCGTCCGGTGCGGCGGCTGTTGAAGCGGCTGAAGCAAATCTTGAGAGTGCTCAAATTGCACTTGAGGAGGCTCGTTCTGCCTATAACGACGCAGTTGAACAGGCAGATAAGCGTGTAGTCACCGCGCCCTGTGATGGCACGGTTATTGTGATGAACGCGGTAAACGGTGCTTCTGTTGGTTCGTCTGCACCAGGCTCTGGTAACAACAGTCCTCTGATTACTATCGCAGATCTTTCTCAGATGAAAGTAAACGTTCAGATTAACGAGGTAGATATTTCTCGTATCGCTGCTGATCAGAAGGCGCAAGTTACTTTCACTGCCCTGAGGGACTTGTATTGCGACGCGGTTGTTACTCACGTTTCTGCTGTTTCATCTAGCGGAGCCGACTCGAGTACAAGCTATGAGTAGCCCTGGTCGCTCTATTGTTTCCTATACCGTTGATCTTCTCATTAGTAGCCCTGATGCGTCCATCAAGCCAGGCATGACTGCCAACGTGGACATCATGATTCAGCACATGGACAACGTCCTGACCGTACCTCTTGTTGCCGTCATGGATGACGGTGATGGCACTTACATTAACGTTGTTACTTCTCGTGACGAGAAAGGCCATCTACAGGTTAAGCGCGTACCAGTAACCGTTAAAGCACAAAGCTCCACGACAGCCGTCATTGAGGGCGCCGGTATTGAGGACGGTACTGAGGTAATGATTGGCGGTGGCAGCGGTCCGTCTCAAGGCGCTGATATGGGCGCTCCAGAAGGCGCAACAGCTGGCTCGACAGGGCTCTAAAGACTCCAGTAGGCGACGCATATGTCCAAAGTAATTGAGGTACATAAGCTGCATCGCATTTACGAGACAGCTGCGGGTTTGACACACGCTCTACGAGGTGTTTCGCTAACTGTGGAGAAGGGCGAGTTTCTCTGCATTATGGGTCCGTCTGGCTCGGGCAAATCAACCCTGATGAACATCTTAGGGCTGCCTAGATACACCTACTGCTGGTTCGTACAAGTTAGAGGGCTTGAGGTTGCAGATCTTTCTGACGACGATTTGGCAGAGATTCGTGCCACGCGTCTGGGCTTTGTCTTCCAGTCGTTTAACCTACTGCCGCGTACTACGGTGCTGCGAAACGTTACGCTGCCACTCATCTACTCAGACATTCCTGCAAAAGAGCGAGAGCTGCGTGCTTGGAAGGCGCTACGTTCCGTTGGTCTGCCCGAGGAATACTACGAGCATAAGTCTAATGAGCTTTCCGGTGGTCAGGTGCAGCGTGTTGCAATTGCTCGTGCACTTGTTAACGACCCGGCGGTTATTTTTGCCGATGAACCAACAGGTAATCTTGATTCCGCAACAAGCGAGATGGTTCTTAATACGTTTAAATCCATGCAGGAGCGCGGCAAGACAATCGTGCTAATTACCCACGACCCTGAGACTGCTCTGTGGGCTGATCGAGTAGTGCATATTCGTGACGGTCGCTTGCTTACTGACGAGCAGGAAAAAGAGTTTGTGAAGCATCACACTGCACAGACTTCAACGGACGTGCAAGCTGCAATGGGTGTGCAGACTGACGCACAGACCGCGACAGGAGGCGCCACGCTATGAGGCTGATGGATCTGCTGCGAGAAACCCTGTCTGCTCTCAACGCTAACCGCGGTCGCAGCCTCCTGACGGTGCTGGGTATTGTTATTGGCATCAGTGCGGTTATTACTATGACGGCATTAATTGATGGCATCAAGTATTCGCTGGTCAGCTCATTGGGTCTCAATCAGTCACGTATGGTCATGATTTACGCGTGGCCAGATCGTGAGGTTACACAACAAGATCTCGAAATGTTGCAGCTCAGCGTACCTGGTTACGAGCTTGTTACTGGCATTGACTCTACAATGGCCCACATCAGCTCAGCTGAGAAGCAGTTTGACGCGCGAATCATCGGTTGCACGCCTGATTACTTTACTGCCATGGGCCTCAAGGCATCTGTGGGTTCACTTTTCACAAAGTCCGATGTAGATGACAAGTCAAGAAACGTTCTTCTCGACAAAAAGTCTGCCGAGAAACTCTTTGGTAGTGCAGATGCATCTATTGGACAGGTTGTTCGTATCGATAACGATAGTTACACCATCATTGGTGTGACAAACGGTGGTCCAAATGCTGGTGGCCAAGGAGAAACGCTGCTGGCTTATATGCCGTACTCCACGTATTCCGTGCGTCTTACGGGTACCAAAACTATTAGTCAGATCTTTGGGTACGCTCGCGAAAATGTTGACATGAAGGCGCTTGCGGATAAAACAAAGTCCTGGTTACTGGATTGGTTTAACATTCCTTCTGCGCAAGTTGAAGATCGCGTGACGGTTATGACGCTCTCGTCCATCATTGAACAGATGAACGCCACGTTGATGTCATTTCAGATTCTGGTTACCGCTACGGCAAGCATCTCGCTTTTGGTTGGCGGTATTGGCATCATGAATATGATGCTCACCAACGTGACAGAGCGCATTAGGGAGATTGGCCTGCGTAAAGCTTTGGGAGCTCGCGCGTCCGATATCACCAAGCAGTTCCTGTGCGAGTCTATCTTGATTTGCATTATGGGTGGTGTGATTGGTATTGCCTTGGGTTACGCCGGAGCATGGGGATTGGCTGGCTCATTCAGCAGGATGATAACGATTGATACGGGTATCACGCCCATCATTACCCCAACCATCGTGATGGTTACCTCGGGGATTTGCATTGGCATTGGATTGATTTTTGGCTACTGGCCTGCTCGTCGCGCCTCAAAGCTCAATCCTGTGGAGTCGCTCCGATATCAATAGCAGTGAGTGTATACAGATTTGAGATGTTTAAGCCTTCTTGATGACCAATCTCTCGGCGCTTTTGCCAAAGAAATGATAACCGCTGCCGCCTTCACTAATGCAGTCGAGTACTTCGTCAGGTTTGGTGACCAAAACGCCACCCATCATAGTGACACCATGTGTAAAGAAGACGTCCGGCAACATACTTGCGGTTGGTCCCGTAACCACTACTTGTGCACCGGGCTTAACAAGTTGTAAAAGGTCCGGTAGCGTATCATTGAGCACTGTAACACCAGTAATAACTACAAGGTCAGCATCGGGGATGTAGAGATGAGCATCCTCAGGCGGGCGTAGTGGTCAAGCTCAGCACCTTTAAAGCGTGCGTTTATCCATTTCAAGTACGGTAAAGTTGGCATGGGACTTGATAAGACGTTTGAGAATAGGAACAAGTGCTCCCACAACAACAGTTTTTCCTTCTACAGGAATTTCAACTTCATCAAACGTGTTCTTATTGAGTTCAAGAGCATAGCCGCCTCGTTGAGCCTCGCCTGCGTCCCAGCAGCTTGCAGAGAGCGCGTTTAAGGTGGCAATAGCAAGAGTTTTTCGTAAGATGTTGTTGCTATAAGATCGGCAAGAGTTTCTTCAATGGAGCGTTTGGTTGGCCTGCCTGAAAGCGGCATAGCACGAGCACTTGAGGGACAGCAAACTGCTTGTGGCATTTCTTTAACCGGAGTAAAGCACAGTCCACCTTGGCCATCGCTAAGTTTAACGCCGGAGAAAAAGAGACCAAAAACTGCGCGTTCAATGGAAAGGTCGTTGATTTTCTCGCCAAGAATATCCTTTACCTTGGTTGCAGTTTCTTCGAGCAGGAAGTTTCCCATTCTTTCTCCATTCCAATGCATCATTACATGCTGTTATGAAAATACTAACTCTTTTTAGGTCTCCAACACTTTTTGTTTAGGATAAAATAACAATAAGGCGATGTTATGGCCAAGAGGATAGAGTACGGCAAATAGGAGCTAGCTCATGACTGCCACAGATGATGTGCAGCAGAAGCGTGGCTATGAAGTTTATCATACTCGAAAATGTTATTTTGAGCATTGTGTACATAACAAATAACAATTTACCTCGTGACCAGAAACTGAATATTTGTGTTTTTAGAATTGACAGGCAGATCGTTTTTCTTTAGCGCATCTTTGATTGCTTGAAGTAGCGCGTTGTATTTGGCAGTACATTCTTCACAGGTCTTAGAAGCTCCTTGAATAGTGATATCAACACTAATGGTGTCAGGTGCAACTTGAGTGCTCGTGTTTGTAGATACATCAATTGTTCGTTCCATGATGTGTTCCTTTCAGAGAGTTCTTACAGAGAAAATCAACAGTTTGTGTAAGGAATTTGTTCTCGTTATTGAATAATGATAGATTCAATAAAAATTCTGAGTATCCAATGTAGTGGACATTCGGATAGTTGTCGGTAAATGAGATTAACAGGGTGAAATGGCTTATTATTAGAGTTAAGGAAGCGCGGTTGAACAATCACCGCGTGGAAGAAGAACATATGATTTTGTATTTTTCCCGCAATCGGCAACAGCAAATTTAAGTTCCGTTCTTATTTTGAGCTCAAAACTTTATCCGAGCCCTAACTTTATTTAAGCTCTAGCCTCATAGTTGAGCTGGGAGCTTGTCGAGTTTTCTCGCTATATAAATTCTTTTTACGAAGTGGCTATGATATACATACACGTCACGCTGGCTTGTCACGTGCTTGTACCTGCTGCTGCTTCAGGAGAAACGAGAGATACCATGCTGGATATTCGTCGCGTTTTGGCAAA